>BNJU01000549.1_pt1 | contig 441128 bp, 734 predicted proteins | sample 8539281 | NCBI WGS metagenome assembly BNJU01 (sample SAMD00202456, study PRJDB9452) | human saliva metagenome | isolation source: human saliva | place: Japan
CATTACGTATTGCTGAATCCCAGCGTCAACAGCAGGAGTGCAGCGTTCGGCCGTCCATGTCGCGCAGGTCGATGCCGCCGATCTCACCGCGCCGCCGGCGGGGTCGCGAACCGCGCCAGCAGGCGGATCAGGTGCTTTTTGCCGCTTCCCGAGGGCCGACGATCGCGGTGAGCGATCCGGCCGGAACCTCGAAGCTCACCTCGTCGTCACATGGTGTCGGTCCCGTAGCGAACACGAGGCGGTCCACGTCGATGCGAGGCTCTTCCGGACACTGCGGATGTGCCGGTTCGGGGAGGCGGTTCGGCGGCCAGGATGTCGTCTATCGCGTCCATCTCCTCGCGGGCGCTTCGAATGCCGACGGCATGGTTGGCGACATCGCTGGCAAGCGGGGCGATGAGCCCGTTACTACGGGCAGTACGGCGACGAGCGTTATCACCGTGGCCGGGTCGACGGCGCGGGTCGCCAGGGAGAGCAGGCCCGTCAGAATCGCCAGGAAGGCGATCTTGCATCACCACGCCGCCGGCCAGCAGGGGCGGATCACCCACCAGAGCTCGGGCGGCGCTCACGCGAATGCTGCTCGGCCAGGGCGGCCTCGACGAGGACCGGCCGGCCCCCGCCCGGTCCATGGTCCGCAATACCGGCTCGAGCGTGGGCGAACTCCACTATCTCGATCGCTGGACCGAGATCGCGGCGTCGACGGCTTCGTCGGTGCGGCGAGCCGACCCTCCCCGACAGCCAGTACACCGCCCCCATCGCCGGCCATGCATCCAGCCGCGATGGCGGCGAGCCCGCGGATCCACGCACACCAGGACCACCAGCGGGTCGCCGGTGACGCGCCGCGCGGATGAGGGAGTCAGTTGCGCGGCCGGCAGGCGAGCATGTCCATCACGCCCGTGCTCAGGACCTGGCTCGAGCCGGCTGGTGTTGGCGGAAGATGAACCAGCCCAGGGCGAGGGTGGCTGTGTGTCGCCGATCCGTCGGTCCAGCGTCGTCAGCAGTCTCGATGGCCATGTCGAATCCGCGCCGAATGCCGCGATAGTCGGCCAGCCAATATGCGATCGAAAAGCCCGCCGAGGGCGGCTAGCCACCGCGCAGCGCCAGCCGTGCTCCCGTTCAGCAGATCTCGCCAGAACCAGGACGCTCACACCGAATGCGGCGCCTGGAGGATGCTGCCGCCGCCATCCACCTCGAGATAGGAGCGGATCGATGCGCCTTCTCGCGGCCGAGGTAGGCGGTCAATCGGGCGATCGCGGCAATCCTCCCTGCCGTAGCGGTGTCCTGGGCGTTCCATCATGTCTCCGGTACACGCCGTCGGCAGCGAGGAGATCGGCGTGGGCGCCGTGTTCACGATGCGTCCGCCGTCCAGCACCAGGATCTGGTCGGCGCCGACGATGGTGGACAGCCGGTGTGCGATGCGACGATCGTCCGCTCGGGTGAGCAGCGAGGCCAAGGCGAGCTGGATGGCGTCTGACTCGGCGTCGGCCGAGGCGGTCGGTTCGTCCAACACCAGCACGCGGGGATCCAGCAGCAGCGTGCGGGCGATGCACACTCGCTGCGTGTCCCGTCCACCGGACGGGTTCGCATCCCTGCCCGTACACCGAATCGTCAGCCGCGCGGCGAGAGCCTCGATGCGCTCATGGATGCGCGGCCTTCGCAACGGCTCGGATTCGCGAACGGTCCGCATCCGGGTCGGCAGGGCGATGTTTCACGCGGCGATCGACGTTCGCAACAGCCGCGCATCCTGGAAGACGGCCCCGATCGCGGAGTAGAGAACGCTCGGATCGATCTCGCTGAGCGGCACACGAGCGACCGTTCCGGCATCGGGGTCCGCGTAGCTCGCAGCAACCTCGCCAGGTGGACTTGCCTGATCCGGACTCGCCCACGATCGCGGTCACCGTGCCCGGAGAGAAACTCCAGTCGATTCCGTCCAGGATCGGGGGTGTCGCCTCATGTCGAATCTCACGCCCTCGAGTTCGGGCCCTCGGGTGCCCGAAGGCCTCTTCGGATCGGACGAGACCGGCATGCGCGGGTGCTCCAGCAGCGCGCGAGGCGGGACGCGGCTCCTGGCTGGCCTGCGTCGCCTCGAGCTCGCCATCAGCGCGCTGATGGGAGCCGACAGACCAGACCCACGAGTGCGAAGGCCAGCACGGAGACCGGATCGCCCACCCCAACCAGACGAACCAGGTTCCCATGCCCAGGCTGAGCGCCAGCGAGCGATCGGGCCGATCACTGGTTGGCGACCGTCTCGGGCGGATCAACGGCCCCGCCCATCCCAGGAAGAAGGTCGTGAACCTCTCGACCGCGGACCGGAACGCCTTCGAAGCCCGTCCTGTCTCGCCGAAGGGCCTTGCGACGCCGATGCCGTCGGTGAACTCCACAACCGAGGAATTGACGTCGGCCAGCACCCGGCCGTATTCTCCATCTTCTCCATCCCCACCGCGCATCATCCGCATGTACAGCAGCGCAAAGACCGCCAGCGGCACGAGCATGACCGACGCCAGCCGCCAATCCACGACGAACAGGTAGACGTAGACGGCGATCGGCGTGACCGCGGCGGCGGTGATCTCGGTGTAGGAATGCGCGATGAGATGGTGCACGGCCTTCACGTCGTCTTGGGCGCCCTGCTGTGACCTCGCCCGCCGTGGTGTCCGTGAACCACGCCAGCGGCGCGCTGGCCGGAGCGCCCCACCAGGCGGCGCCGCAGCCACAGCGTGAACGAGTTGTCCGCCAGATGCGCCACCAGATCGGCGAGCCCCTGGCATGCGATTCCGACGGCGAGCAGGGCGGAGCCCGCCATGAGCACCGTTCGCGCCCGCTCATCGCGGATCCTTCAACAGCGTCCGCGCGAGCCCACTCCGGTGATCACGGGAGAGCAGCAGCGCGAGCCCAGCACCTGCAATGCGACGGACATTCGGATACGGCCCCAACGGGTGCCAGCAGCTTTGGAGACCTCCGACGAAACCTGAACTGCCCGGACCGTTCGAGATCCTCGCTCACGGCTCACACTCCTAACCTGACTCGCCATCCGACGATCAGATCCATAGCGGCGAAAGCGGTGGCCCACCACCGCTTTCATTTCCATGTTGTGCAGTATAACATCAACAGCGGTCAAGACTCTCCCTGCGGAAGTTCGCACTGCCGGAGTTCCCCAGCGTGACGCTTTCCGTCGCTAGGCTGGTCCCATGCACGGAAAACCGCGCAACCGAGCTGCAGGAGTAGAGGGCTCACCGAGAAAGCCCTCCCAGCGGGCGCTATGCATCCGCATCGAAGCAGGAGACTGCGCCAGCCACTGTGCCCCAAAGCCGGAAACCCCCACCGGGCCGGAGCAACCTCGTCCCCGCCGTGGCCGCCCTCCGAAAATCACCCGGGACCAGATCGTGGACGCCGTCCTCCCACGGCTTCGCTGGGATCACCATCCCTGAGGTGGCTCAGCGGCTGGGAGTCACGACGATGACGGTCTACCGGCAGCGGCGACGCGCGCTGAGCTCCTGGGAATGGCCTGGGAGCGCGTGCTCCATGAGCGCGCATGGCCGGACCGGAACCCGCCATGGCGGGACCTCCTGGATGAATACGCCACCGCGGTGTGGGATCTGCTCGCAGAGCATCCTGGCGCTGCCACCGAGTTGTACACCGCCGCTCTTCCCGCGCGCATGGCCGATCTCTACGTGGATCTCGCTTCGATCCTCGCCGGCCAGGGATTCACCGTTCCCGACGCCGTTCTGGCCGTCGACACGGTGATCGATCTCGCGGTGGACCACCGCCACGGCGTGGAGAACCTCATGCAGACGGCTGAGGACGGGCGAGACACGGCCCCTACGCGATCGGATCCTCGTACGCTGGGCTCCACCGACTCACTCGGAGGGACAGGCCGAACCCCAGCGGCAGCAGTCCGACCGAGTCCGGCGTCTCACCCGCCACACCGACTTCTCGGAGCCTCCGACCGATTCGCCGAACTGTCGGGACGCCTTCTCGCAGGCCGTCCGCGCAGAACTGGGGATAGCCACGCGGATGCACCCACGTGACTGGTTCGGCAGGAAACTCGCCCTCGTCCTCGACAGAATCGCAACGCTGCGCGAGGACCGACCGCTGCAGCGAATGCGGAATCAATACCGAGGGCATGGACGGGTCGATCTGCGTCCACCATGCCAGTGCCTCCGGCCAGTTGACGGCGTGGACGCCGGAGGCGCGCAGCGCCTGGGCGACGCTTGGCGAGCGGCCGCCGCCCAGGCGGTAGCATCGAGACGCCGCCCAGGCTCAGCGGTCGGCGATCCCCGCGGGGTCGGCGAGGACCTCGGCGAGCGGAATGTGGAGGGACCCCGGGATCGCGCAGATTTCCCGCTCGCGCGGTTCGCGCACGTCGAGGAGGATCGCGCGCCCGGCGGGCTGTCGCTTCCCGCTCCCGCTGCGTGCGACGCGTCGCCGTCGGGGCGGGCGCGAGCCGAGGATCTCGGCGAGTTCGCGAGACGTCGATTTCGGGAACGGCCGGGCGGGCCGGACACTCGTCGGACAATGCCTCTCCTCTCAGCGGTGCCGGCCGATTCGGATCGGCGGCCAGCGGGACCGTCTCGCACCGCGGCTCCAGCATATCCGTGACGGGGACCGTCCGAGAAGAGGCGCCCACGCCCGTGATGAGCTTGACCGCCTCGCCCGCCATGATCGCGCCGGCCTGGCCGCACCAGGGGTCCGATGACGCGCCGCCTGGTCGCAGGCGGGGGCCGAGCCGGGCGGGGCGGGCTGGGAAAAGGTCGCGCAGGCACGCGGTCCGGGCACGCCTGCGGCGCGCGCCCGCGGACCGGTCAGATCTACGCAGACCTGGGCGGCGTGCGGAGGACCCCAGACCTCGAGGACGGACAGATCCGAGGCACGCCGCGTCGACGACGCGCGGGTGGAAATTTGTCCGCGCCGTCCGGTCGCGACGTCATACCTCGATCCGCCGCGCATTGGCCTCGGTGAGCCGCTCCGGTGCTCGACGACGGTCACGTCCGGGTTGAGCGCGGATCGTGCGCAGCAGCGCGAAACCCTCTTCGCCCGCGCCGACGCCGGACGAGTCATCGGATCACCCTGCCGGTGGAGGTTGGACAGGGCGACGGCGTCGTCGTCGACGTCCCGATCGCGCCCACGCCCGCGGCCGCCGAAATAGAGAGGCGGGCGAACCGAGGCCCCCGCCCGACGACGAGCACGCGCGAGGCGAGCAGGCGAGGCTAGGCCTCCTCGCCAGCTGCGTTGAGGAGGATCTGGCGTGAATAGCGCGCTCGCTGCACGGCCGAAAGCCCCGGCCGCGCGGACGAGTCGGTGCGAGGGTCCATGGCATTCATCGTAGCCGGGCGGCCGGCAGGCTAGTGGCCCCTCGCGAGGACGTCAATCGGGACTTCTGCTCTGCCCACGATGGTCCCGGGGCTCCCGGTGGCATCCCCCGCGAGGGACGTCACATCGCCCAGATCCCGAAAATCATAGAGACTGGAATAAATCGGGATTAGCGAATCACTCACCCACCGGACACTGAACAGAAGGAGACGCATGCCGGTTCTGACCATCGGCGACGAATTCCCTCGCCTACCGACTCACGGCTCTGAAGGCGGCGATCTCGCGCCATGGGCGTCGCCCAGCCGGACGACTACTTCGAGGAGATCACCGAAAGAGCCACCCCGGCAAATGGCGTCGTCGTCTGCTTCTGGCCCAGGACTTCACCTTCGTCTGCCCCTCACGGAGATCGCCGCCTTCGGCAGGCTCAACGGCGATTCGAGGACCGCGACGTCAGATCCTCGGGTCTCCGGGGACAACGAATTCTGCCATTTTCAGTGGCGCCCAGAACGAGGATCTGAAGACCGTCCTCTTCCCATGCTCGCCGACACCAACCGGGACCTCGCGAGTCGCCTGCGGCGTCAAGCGGAAGCCGACGGCACCGCCGACCGAGCGACCTTCGTGATCGACCCCGGCAACGTCATCGCGTACGTCCCGATCACCTCGGACTCGGTCGGCCGGAACGACGACGTCCTCCGCGTCATCGACGCGCTCCAGTCCGACGAGCGTGCGCGTGCAGCTGGAGGAAGAACGACCCGACCATCGACGTCGCCGAAAGATCGGAGAGACCCTGAAATGAGCATCAGTCCTGAGAACGCCGTTCCCGGCTACGCCAAGGACTTGAAGCTGAACCTCAGCTGGCGCGCTCCACGAACCTCGACGAGCAGGAGAAATGGGGACGCTCCTGGCCTGCGCCGCCGCGACGGCTCGCCACCGTGTTGCGCGAGATCTCCGGAGGCGGGCGATTACCTGTCCGAGGAGGCGTACGCCGCGGCGCTCGCCGCCGCGGCCGTCATGGGGATGAACAACGTCTTCTACTCGGCCAAGGGGAACATGGGAGACGACTTCGCGAACGAACGCGCGGGCCTGCGCATGAACGTCATCCCGCCAACCCCGGCGTGGACAAGGCGGATTTCGATCTGTGGTCCTTCGCGGTCTCAGCCATCGGGCACTGCGAGTTCTGCACCGCCGCACGCCGAGGACTGCCCTGAAGGCCGGCATCTCGAAGGAAGGCGTCATGGACGCGCTTCGCATCGCCGCGACGACGGCGGGCCCTCGCGGGCGACGACGATTTGCCGAGCAGCTCGCCTGACCGCCGGCCGATCCCGGGGCCGGGGAGGACTGTGCCGGGCGCCAGGCCTTCAGAGCTGCCACCCTGACATCGGCCGGCCCCGGGGCTGGGGCGGCTGGTGACCGGGAGGAACTGGCGTGCGGCGCCATTCGGCGCTGGCGTCCGACCGGCGTGCGACGCTCGCGCGCACTCGGGATCCGCGTGGTCTCGGCCGGCGCGCCGCCCGAATGCAGCCGGGGAGAACCGACAGACCGGGCTGACTGGCGTCCCATGCCGCTGACCATAGCCGTCATCACCGTCTCGGACCGCTGCGCGCGGGCGCGCGCGAGGACCTGTCGGGGCCCCTGGCAGCCGACCTGCTCAGCAAATTCGGATCCGTCACCGGGCCGGCCGTCGTCCCTCGACGGCATCGACAGCGTCAGGGCGCGATCCTGGCGGCGGTCGAGAACGGCGCCAGGTGATCGTCACTGCCGGCGGCACCGGCATCACGAGCCGCGACCTCACCCGAGGCGACCGCCCCTCATCTCCCGGAGGATGCCGGGGATCGAGAACCTCCTGCGGGACAATCCGCGCGTGCCCAGCGCGGCGCTCTCCCCAGGGGGCTGGCGGGGATCGTCGAGCACCGGGGCTCGCGGGCCTTCGTCCCTGAACGCGCGGGGTCGGTCGGAGGCGTGCGCGACGCCGTCGGCGCCGTCGGCCCGCGACTGGCCCACATCGTCGAACAGCTCGACGACTCCGACCACCCGCTCGCCTTCACGCCGCACGAAGCCGCAACCCTCCGGGTTCAGAACCGCGGCGAATCGGACGGCCGGATGCGGCCGTCGTCCTGGCGAGCGTCAGCCGCCAGGCCGTCGACGTCGGCCGCCTCGCCGAACTGGTGGGCACCCCGCCGCGGGCGCGATCGTCACGTTCCGCAGGGCAGGGTCCGCGACCACGACGAGGCCGGGCCGTCGTCGCCATCGACTACGAGGCGCACCCCGACGCCGACGCGGTCGTCCGGCGCATCGCCGAGGACGCCGCCGGGGATCGGGAGCGTCCCGGATAACCCGTGCTGCACCGGACCGGCCACGCGGAGGTCGGGGACGTAGCGCTCGGCGCCCGCGGTCTCGGCGGCGCACCGCAAGGAGCCCTCCGAGTGCTCGAGACGTCGTCGAGAAGGTGAAACTCCAGCTTCCCGTGTGGAAACGCCAGTTCTTCGCCGACGGCACGTCGAGTGGACGGGAGCCGTCTGACCCGCTCCTGCGACCGCGCCGGGTGGGCTGGAGCAGCTCGATGTTTGTATACGAACATCACCGGTCCGACCGCGCCGCGACCGGCGAACCTTCACCCATCCGCGACCGGCGGAGGCTGTCCCGTTCAGTGCTCCGCACGGCAGCAGCTCCTTCCGCGAACGGCCAGCGCCCCGCCGGACGGCGTCGCGCTCAGGCTGCCAGACTCCCCGGTTCCAGACGGGGCGCTTTTCCAGATCACCCGCCCGCGAACGGCGGAAGCACGTCCACGCGCACCCAGCCCGACGAGGGGAGGCCTTCGCCGGGCCAACGGACGCCATCGACGAGGAAGGCGCTGACGGCGAGCTGCCGGGCGAAGGCCTCGCCGTGCTGGGCGTTCAGCGCATCCCGCAGGTCCCCGGCGGTCGTCCCCGCGGAAGCTCGACCGTCTCCCCGCGTGTGCCCGCCGCTTCGGCGACCGCGGCGAAGTACCGCAGGTTCACGGTCACGTCCGGGCAGGGCGTGGTCCCTCTCGCAACGCTCATAGGGCGACTTCCTCTCTCCGGCCATACGGGCCCTTCTCATCCCGACCGTCCGGCTCTTCGCCCTCTTCCCGGTTCCTTCCGTCGTCCCCCGGCCGGATCGACTCCCTCAGCCGAACCGGCGGCGGCGCCCCGCGACCGTCCTCACCCCGAGCCATCCTCATCCTCCGATCGCGCTCATGGGCCGGGTGGGGTGGAGGAAGCCGTCGTCGGTTCCGTGCCCGGCCTGTTTGCCCCACATGGCGAGACGCCACGCATGGGCTATCTCCTCGTCCGAGCAGCCCGACCGCAGCAGCCCGCGCAGGTCTGTCTCCGCCGCGGCGAACAGGCAGGCGCGGATCTGCCCGTCGGCGGTCAGGCGGGTGCGGTCGCAGTCCCCGCAGAAGGGTCGGGTGACGGATGCGATGACCCCGACGCTGCCGCCCGGATGCTCCCTCCGAGGGCCCGGCCGGGTGCCACGTCCCACTCCTGCGCGGGGATGCGCCGCGTTCCTCCGCGGGGCGGGGCGAGGTCGAAATGCCCGGCGGAGCATGCCCAGGATCTCGTCGGCGGTGACGACGTCCTGGGCCCTCCACGTACCCGGCGGGCCGAGCGGCATGCGCTCGATGAAAGCGCAGTCTGTAGCCGGCAGGAGCGACTGGAGGAGAGGTCGGGCGCTTGGCGGTCGTTGACCCCACGGCATGAGCACGGCGTTGACCTTGACGGAAGCAGTCCCGCTCGCGCGGCGGCGCGTGCGCCGGCGACGGCGTCGCCGTACCTGTCGCAGCGCGTGAGCATGGCGTGGGTTCGCCTGTCGAGCCGAGTCCATGAGAGACGTTGACCTGGTCGAGCCTGGCCGCCTTGAGCCCGGTCGCGCGGTGGACGAGCCCGAGCCCGTTCGTCGTGAGCGAGGTCTCCACGGGCGCGCCGTTCCGATCGTCAGCCGTGAGGTCGCCGCGACGATTCCTTCCAAGCCCTTGCGCAGGAGGGGTTCGCCTCCCGTGAACCGCACCTCGCGGACGCCCAGCTCCTGGACGCCGATGCGTACGAGCCGGACGACCTCTTCATCGGTGAGGATTCCCTTCCCGGGCATCGGCTCGATCCCCTCGGCGGGCATGCAGTACCGGCACCGGAGATGTACACCTGTCGGTGAGCGAGACGCGAGGTCCACCGCCGTCCGGCCGAACCGGTCGATCAGCCGGGAACGTCGGGCCGCCCCGGCAGCCAGCTCACCGCGGGCCACTCGCCGGCGGACGGCCGGCATTCAGGGCACCGCCGGGTTGGGCGAGCCGCCGGGCCGGCCAGGACAGGCGTGGCGTTCATGGATTCCCCGGTTCGCGCCGCATGGCCTCACCGCACCGCGGCTATGAGCTTCTCGATCATCTTCGAGCCTCCCGAATGCAGTGCGTCGTGGTGGAATTCCGTGGAGACGATCCGTTCGATCCCGCCAATTCCGCCGTCCGCTCGGACAGCGAGTGCAGCGAACATGTCGGGGTGTAGATCACGCCGCCGAGGGCACCGTATTGGCCGCGAGCGCCTCGGCGCTGTAGAGCTCGAGGCAGGGGCGGCGTCGGCGGCGAGGGAGGTCGGCTGCATCGGCCATCGGCGCCAGGGCGAGGGTCTTCGCGCATCTGCCACGGGTACATGTGTGCTCTCCGGTGAATCTGAAGCCGTGACCCTCGGCCTCCAGCTCGGCTTCGCTGGCTCCGCCTTCGGCGAGGTCGGGCAGGCGGGAGTGGAGGAATTCGCCGCGGACGCGGTGGGCGCTCCACGCCGTCGCCCCCGTGGAGGCCTGAGCGTAGATCGCCTCGTGCGCATGACGCCGTACAGCGGCGAGGCCCTCAGCGAGACCTCTGCGCCGATTCTCGCCAGGAACTGGGGCCGCAGGCGGCGGCTCCCCCGCTCGGTCCGGAAGGCGTCCTCCAGGAGGAAGTGCAGGCGTTCGAGCCCGGTACGCTTCTGCCCAGGACGCCGCCGATCTGCGGAATCGCCCCGGTGTCAGGCGCTCGCCCGTGGGCAGCGTCTCCTCGACGTCGGCCAGGTGGCGCGCGATCGACCACGCGGTCGCCTCGTCGCTCGGGTAGCGGGCGAAGAATTCGCGAGTTGCGCTTTGTCGGTTTCGACGTAGGTGAGCCGGTAGACGGCGTCGGCGTGGTCGACGACGGAGGGGAGGCCGGCCGTGATGAAAGCTTCGGACAGTCCGCGGGCGCCTGGGAGAGGTAGGCCGTCACGGCGAAGCCGCGAAGCTCTGGCGAGGACGCTCCACGGCTCGTCCTGGAGAGCCCGGCGGAGGTCTTCGGCGTCGGCGACGATCGAATCCTGTCGGAAGCAGGGAGAGGTACGCGGCCTGCGCCCGGGGCCGCCGACGTCGGTGACGGCCTGGGCGTCGAGCGGGTGCGACGAACCGGTGCCGCGTTCGTCGAGCAGGACGACCGATAGTGGTCGAGCGCCGTGGACAGCCAGAGCCGATGGGGGCCATCTCGGCGCAGGGAAGCAGGGCCCACATGAAGTGAGACGAGGCGGGCCGGTCTTCTCCTGCTGCGTACGTATTCGCGGGCGAAGATTTCGATCCGCGTCAGGGCGACCGCGGTTTCGCTTCCGTCCGGTGCCCTCCTGCGGGGCTCCGGGCGCCTCGGAGCCCGCCGCCCCAGGCGCTGCCGGCGCGGGCTGCGACGCCGTGCTGCCGGCCGTCAGGCGGTCGAACGCGCCGAAGCGGTCGAGGGGGGCCTCGAGCCTGTGTTCGACCATGGTGTGCCGGGATCCGGAACGTCGCGTCGTACATGAGTCCAATGTACCCGGCCGCACGGCCGAGGAGAACAGCGCATGCGCGACTGCGCGTACGCCGTTCGGGAACCGGCTCCCATACCGGCGGGCCGAAGGCCTATCATTGGCTTCGCACGAGTCCTACGACACACTCTGACCGAGAAGAGGCGGTTTCCATGGCCATGCCAAGTCCCAGCTACACCGTGCACTGCAGGGTGAACGTTCCGCTTCAGCCCGCGCGCCACCGGCAACACCGTGGTGGAGGCCGCGACGCGGGCGGACTGGTGACCGGCATCGACACGGTCGAATCGCAGGAGAATCAGCTGACGGTCAACCTCACCTGCGACTGCGTCAACTCGGCACACGTCCAGGCGGTGCGCGATCACATCGAGATGCTCGTGGGAGCCAACGTCGAGGAGGTCTCCGACGCCACCTCCAGGCGCACGCCGGCGGAAAGATCTCAGTGGATCTGAAGAACCCGCTGCGCACGCGCCAGGATCTCGCCCGGATCTACACGCCGGGCGTGGCGCGCGTGTGCAAGAAGATCGCGCGCGACCGCTCCTTCGCCCGCCAGTACACGATCAAACGCAACACCGTGGCCGTCGTCACCGACGGCACCGCGGTGCTCGGCCGCGACGATCGGCCCGGAGGCGGCTCTGCCCGTCATGGAAGGCAAGGCCGCTCTCTTCAAGCGCTCGGCAACGTCGACGCCTGGCCGGGTGCCTCGACACGAAGGACACCGAGGAGATCATCTCGATCGTCAAGGCCATCGCGCCCGTCTACGGCGGCATCAACCTCGAGGACATCGCGGCGCCGCGGTGCTTCGATGTCGAGGAGAGGCTGCGCGAGGAGCTGGACATCCCCGTCTTCCACGACGACCAGCACGGCACTGCCATCGTCACCCTCGCGGCCCTGATCAACGCCTTGAAGTCGTGGGCAAGAACATCGAGGAGGCGCGCATCGTCGTCTCGGGCGTGGGCGCCGCGGGTCGGGCCATCATCCGCCTGCTCCTGCTGCACGGGGCCCGCGACGTCATCGGCTACGGCCGCAAGGGCGCGCTCGGACCGTTCCGCGAGGAGGCCAATCCGCACCGCAACTGGCTCGCCCAGAACACGAATCCGCGCGGATTCCGAGGGAGCCTGCAGGAGGCTCTGGAAGGAGCCGACGTGTTCATCGGCGTCTCCTCCGGCAATATCCTCACCGGGGAGGACGTGTCCACCATGGCCGAGGGCGCCATCGTCTTCGCCATGGCCAACCCCACCCCCGAAGTGGATCCGCGCGACGCCGGCAAGCACGCCGCGATCGTGGCCACCGGGCGCTCGGACTATCCGGAACCAGATCAACAACGTCCTCGTCTTCCCCGGCCTATTCCGCGGCATGCTGGACGCGGGCGCCGCGCGCATCGACGACGAGATGCTGCGCGCGGCGGCCGTGGCGGTGGCCGACGTCGTCACCGACGGCGAACGCAACTCGAACTACATCATCCCCGGGGTCTTCGATTCGCGCGTGGTCGACCGGGTGTCGCGGGCGGTCGAGCATGTGACGCGTTCGAGCCACCGGTCTCGAGGCTGGACGCTCGGTTCCCACACCGCGGATCGCCGGCGGACAGCGCGGCGACTCGACGTAGGCGACCTTCTGGCCGGTCGATTCCAGTCCCCTGCCGAGGCCCTCGAACAGCCGCGCGTACACGGAGCCCGCGCCGTCTGCGAGACTGGGGGCATGGAATCCCAGATGACGCTCAAGAAGGCCGCTCACGACGATGGCGACGATCGTCGCCGTCCTGTGGGAATCGAACTGGTCGACCACGTGGTGCGGCACTGGTTCGACCGCTTCAGCGTCCACCCGCGCACGACGCAGGGGCTGCTGGAGATCTTCTCCGCCCCCGTCCTGCACCACGGCTGGACCCACCTGATCGGCAACACGATCCCGCTCTTCGTCCTCGGCTCCTCGTCCTCGCAGCCGGGCGCAGACGTTCGCCGCGGTCACGCTGGTTTCGGTCCTCGGCTCGAGGGCTTCTCGTGTGGGCGTTCGCGGCGTCGAACTCGGTGACGCTGGGAGCGTCGGGCGTCGTCTTCGGGTATCTCGCCTACATCCTCGTCCGGGCCTTCTACGAGGCAGCTCAGCCCATACGGCGATCGCGATCGTCGTCGCCGTCGCCTACGGAAGCGTGCTGCTTCGGCCTGCTTTCCCCTCAGGGCCGGCGTCTCGTGGCTCGCCCACCTGGGCGGCGCCCTCGGCGGTGTCGCGAGCGCGCCGCTCCTTCAGCCGCGCGGGCAGGGCATGACGTCCGCCTCGGGCGACGATGGTCACTTCCCATGATGAGAAAAACAGAAGAATGGAACCGATGACTCTTCCACGCATTCCGAATATCCCACTGAACACCGGCCACCCGATTCCCCAGCTCGGCTCGGGCACATACAAGCTGAGCCGCGAGGACACTCCGCGCATCGTCGAGTTCGCCCTGTCCAAAGGATGCAGGCACATCGACACGGCCCAGATGTACGGGAACGAGTCGGAGGTCGGCCAGGCGATCGCCGCGTCGAGATTCCGCGAGGACGTCTTCCTGACCACCAAGCTCGACAATTCGAATCACGAACCCGCCGCCGCGCGAGAGTCCTTCGCCGCCTCGCTGAAGCTCCTGGGCACCGACTACGTCGACCTCTTCCTCATCCACTGGCCCCTGCCCGACCAGTACGGCGGGGATTTCCTGACGACGTGGAAGGTCCTCGAAGAGTTCGCGGCCGACGGGCGCGCCCGGTCGATCGGCGTGTCGAACTTCCAGAAGCACCACTCGAAAACGCTCATCGAGGGCTCCGACACCGTGCCGGCTATCGACCAGATCGAGCTCCACCCTATTTCGGCAGTCGGGAAGTCTCCGAGTTCTGCCGGAAGAACGGCATCGCTCGTCGAAGCGTGGGCTCCCTTGTGCGCGGCGTCGTCGCGGAGAGCCGCTGGCCGGCATCGCCGCCGCGCATGGATGCACTCCCGCGCAGGCTGTGCTCGCCTGGCATCTGGCCAGGGGCACGTGATCTTCCGAAGTCGGCGAGTCCCGCCCGCATCGAGGAGAGACCTCCGATCGACGAAGTACATCTGACGATCGCCGAGGTGGAGGCGATCGACGAACTCGACCGCGGCGAAGCGGGCGGACGGGACAATCCGGATACGATGAAGCGGGTGGCCAGTAGACCGTCGCATCTGCCCCCGCGCTCAGTTACCCAACCGACCCGCGAAGGACGATTGATCGTCAGTGAACAAGGCACGCATTGCTCCATACGATCCACGGTACGAGAAATCCTTGCTCGAACTCTCCAGGCGTTCGTGGAAGCCAGTCTTCGACGGATTCGAGCCGAACATCCCGGATGTCGCGTACGCGTCGTACTATCCCAAAGGGTGCCAGGTTCGCCAGCCGACCGACTTGCGCGCCGTCCTCAGGGACGAACAGCACAACGTCTCCGTGGCGATCATCGACGAGATCGTCGTGGGGTGGGGTGTGCGTGCGCATCCATCCCGAAGACCAGATGGGCGAGATCTACGTGCTAGCGGTCGACCCCATGTTCCAGCGCCGGGGCATTGGAAGCAAACTCGTCAACCACGCTTTCGACGTCATCCGCTCGGCGGGCATGAAGATGGCCATGGTGGAGACGGGCAACGACCCCGGCCATGAGGCTTCCAGGCACACGTACGAATCCGCGGGCTTCAAACGCTGGCCGATCGCTCGGTACTTCAAGAGCCTCGTATAGGAGGGCGGCTCGTAACGGGGCCCACACGAAGGTCGAGTCGCTGGCTGACACGACTCGCGGCCTCCGCGCCTGCGGCTGTGCGGGGCCCGGTCGAGGCGCGAAACCCGAGAGCGGGCGATCCAGGCGATGACGCGGCACGTCAGGGAGCGGGCGTCTCGCATCGAGAGACGATGCAGCACGGAGGCGGCACTGGCCGTAGAATCAGCCATTGACACCACTGCATCGCCCCTCGATGCCGCCGCTGCAGCCCCGCCGGAGCCAGCCGGCAAGCCCGGGGCACCGTTGAGGAGAGCCATGGTCACATACGCCTACGTCATCGCCGGGTCCGAAGCGACCGGCGGAGCCGGAATCCAAGTCGACCTCAAGACCTTCCACCAACTCGGCGTCTTCGGAATGGGAACGATCACGTGCGTCGTCTCGGTGGACCCGAAGAACGACTGGGCACACCGTTTCGTTCCTCTCGACGCCGGCCTCATCGCCGATCGATCAGATCGAGGCCGCAACGTCCATTCGCTCTCTGGACACCGTGAAGGTCGGCATGCTCGGCACCGCGGCGACGATCGACGTCGTCGCCGCCGGCCTGAAACAGCAGGCATGGAAGAACGTCGTAGTGGACCGGTCCTTATCTGCAAGGGAGGCGATCTCAGCCCCGCCCGAGAGTCGACGACCAGCTGCGCGAAAGATCCTCTCCAGGCCACCGTCGCCACGCCCAACTACTTCGAGGCCTGCACCCTCTCGGGTCTCGACAGGCTCGAAACCGTCGAGGAGATGACGGAAGCGGCCCGCATCATCAGCGCCCAGGGGCCCCGCTACGTCCTCGTCAAGGGCGGTGTGGACTTCCCCGGCCCCGACGCCGTCGATGTCCTGTGGGACGGCGAGGCGGCCACCGTCATTCCGAGCCGAGGTCGGCCACGGAGGGTGTCCGGCGCAGGATGCACCCTGGCGGCCGCCGTCACGGCCGAGCTGGCCAAGGGCGCCGGAATTCACGACGCCGTCCGCGTCGCCAAAGACGTCGTGACGGCGTCGATCAAGGGACGGGTACCAGCCGGAACGCCCTTCGACTGGGCATGGCAGGGCGCCTACGCTTCGGCCTGAGCCTGACGCTCAGCTGGGCCGACTTACTTGAGCCGATCTATCTGAACCGGCATTCACCTGGACTGCCCTATCCGTGACGGGTTCACGTGCGATTTGAGGGGTCTAGCGGGTCTGGCACGCATCAGAATGCAGTCTCCGGTCAAACCATCGAATGCGGTAATCGGTAAGACAATGCAGTACCGGTGGAATCTCGAGTCGTAGCGTATTTCACCGGTAGATTGACCGGTGAAATCGACGAGAAAGGTGAGCTTCGCCGGACGCCGACCATCAGTCCGGAATCGCACATCACCGATCCAACCTCGCCCGCCCGCATCGGCAGTCGAAAACCACGCCGAATAATGTTAGCAAGATTCAAATAGTATTAACTTGAGTTGATGAGAATTGACTCAGATCGAACAGATTCAAATCATTTCAAGTCATGTCAATCCGGCGAATCACATCCCCTGGTCAAAACTCTCGGCGAAACGCGCGTACTGGCCTTGGAATTCCAGCTCGAGGGTCCCCGTGGGCCCGGAACGCTGCTTGCCGATGATGATCTCCGCCAGGCCTCGCCTGTCCGAATCCTTGTTGAACATGTCGTCCCTGTGGATGAGCAGGACGACGTCGCGATCCTGCTCCAGCGAGCCCGACTCGCGCAGATCTGCGACCTGAGGGCGCCTGTCGTTGCGCCTCTCCGAGTCGCGGTTGAGGCTGACACCGCGACGATCGGGATCTCCAGCTCCCTTGGCCAGCAGCACTTGATGGACCGCGAGACTCGAGACCTCCTGTTGACGCGACTCCACGGCCTTGCCGCCGGAGGTCAACAGCTGGAGGTAGTCGATGACGATGAGCTGGATGCCGTGCTGCTGCTTCATGCGGCGCGACTTCGCCCGGATCTCGCCCATCGTCATATTGGGCGAGTCGTCGACGATCAACGGCGCCTGCGAGATCTTGTCGAGGGTGCGGGCGATGACGCCGGTCGCGCGTCTCCAACTCGCCCTTGATCATGCGGTCGAGGAACACCTTCGACTCGGCTGCCAGCAAGCGCATGGACAGCTCCGTCCGGTTCATCTCCAGCGAGAAGTACGCGGAGGCCATGTTGTTGTGGACGGCGGCCGAGCGGCAGATGTCCATGGCGAGGTCGACTTTTCCCCGCCGGACGTGCGGCGATGATGATCATCTGGCCCGCGCGCAGTCCGTTGAGCTTGGAATCAACTCGGAGAAGCCGGTCGGGACGCCGTCGAGCCCGCCGTCGCGGTTGGCGTTGCGCTCAGCTCCTCGTACAGGTCGGGGACGATCTCCTCGAGGGTCGTGTAGTCGGTGGTCTGGCGCTGCTCGGAGATCGCGAACACCTCGGACTGGGCGAGGTTGATGAGGGGCCTTCGACGTCGGCCCGTCGGTGGTGTAGCCGAGCTGGACGATGCGCGTCCCGGCCTCGACGAGGGAGCGCAGCTGGGTCTGTTCACGCACGATCCGCGCGTAGTAGGCGGCATTGGCCGCGGTGGGACGGTGGCGACGAGCGTGGAGATACGGCGACCGCCGATGCGCTCCAACTCGCCCTTCTTTTTCGAGCTCGCGCCGACGGTGACCGCGTCGGCCGGCTCGCCCGCCCGAAGAGCTCGATGACGACCTCGTATACGCTGGCGTGGGCGGGCCTGTAGAAAGTCGGCGGAGCGCAGGATCTCGATGACGTCGGCGATGGCGTCGCCCTGGAGAGCATCATGCCGCCGAGCACGGACATCTCCGCATCGACGTTCTGCGGCGGAACGCGCTCATAGGGACGAACCGGGCTGGGCGCCCTCGCTCACGGTCGTATTCCCTCCGATCGACGACACTGAGACTCGCGACGCCGCCCCACCCGCTGTCTGCCTTCGCCGCCCATGCACCGACCTGCGGAACCGGGCCTGCGATCCGGGCGGACCTCTCCGCCGAACCGATACGCCGACCCCGGCGATCGACTACGCCTCACAGCGCTTGCGGAGTCTGAGCGCGCACGCCCAAGGTTAGTAGTTCAGCGGGAATACGCAAATCCACCCCTGTGGGATAACGTGTGGAGACACGCTCGCGACACGGTGCAGCCCTGTGGAGAGCGATGTGGAGGAAGCCCTGTTTCGTCCACATTCTCTCACAGGCCTGTCCACAACTGTGGACAGGATGGAGGAAAACCCCGCCATCCCGTCCCCAGGCCTGTCCACACAAGTGGATAACGACGCCGCCTTTCCCCGCCCCCTTCAATGACGCTTCGCACACCGAGACTTAAACCCGTACTTGAGGTTCAGCCGATTCTTCCCACTCTGGGAGTAATCTGGAAAAAGTGTCGACGACCTCCCGCGGACGGAGCATCGACCGGCAGATCCGGGCGTATGCTTTACCTTCTGGCAACTCTCCTGGCCCAACCCTCCTCGTCGCGGCGGACACTGCGATGGTCGGGCACCTGGGAACGCTCCTCTGGCCGGGCTCGCGCTCGCCTCGACTCTTCTATCCACCCTCGTGAGGCTGTGCGTCTTCCTCGCCTACGCCACGACGGCCGCCACCGGCACGCTGGTCGGCGCTGGAGACCAGCGCGCCGCCGCCAGCCGCGGGGTCGAGGGGATCTGGTTGGCCGCAGGAATCGGCTGTATCCTGGGCGCGATCCTCCTCCTCTTCGCCACACCCGTCCTCGAGCTCTTCAACGCCGAACCGTCGACCACGGCGCAGGCCGCACGCTATCTGCGCGCCTCGGCCGTCGGGCTCCCAGCATGCGTGGTGCTGGCCGCCACCGGCACGCTCGGGGGTTCGGCGACACCAAACGCCCGCTCTACGCGGCCACCGCGGGGCCGTCGCCAACATTCCCCTCAACCGCGCTCATCTACCCGGCCGGTCTCGGCGTGGCGGGCGCGGGCCTGGGAGACGGCGCTGTCGGAACGGGCATGGGCGGATGGCTGGCGTTCGTCGTCGCAAGGATCGCTCGGGGAAGCGGAGCCTCGCTGGCCCCGAGCCGGCGCGGAATCCTCAGAGCGCTCGGCCAGTCGTGGCCGCTCATCGTGCGGACGGTCTGCCTGCGAGCGTCCATCCTCGCCGAGATCGCCGCCGCCACGAGCCTGGGGACCGTCGCGCTGGCCGCCAACCAGATAGCGATGACCGTCTGGCAGTTCGCCGCCTACGGGCTCGACTCGCTGGCCATGGCGGCCCAGATCCTCATATCGACGGCGATAGGGCGAGTTCGGCGGCTAAAGGCAGCGCCTCCCCGGCGCAGCAGGACGGAAGCGAGGGCAAACCGAGCCGATCGGCGACGTGCCCGCAGTGCTCAGCCGGTGCCTGCGCTACGGCGTGGCCACCGGGATCGGACTGGGGTCGCCCTGGCGGCCGCAGAGCGCCCCCATCCCGGCGGCCATGGGGCCGAGTCGGCGGTGCGGAGCCTGTCCACCGGAACGCTCATCGTCATCGCCTGCTGCCTTCCGCCTCGCCTCAGTCGCCCTACATCCTCGACGGATGCTCATAGGAGCCCAGGACACCCGGCGCCCTAGCCTGGTACATGCTCGCGGCCCTCTTCGTGTTCGCGCCGATCGCCTGGATGATCATGGCCGTCCACAGCGCGTATCCCGACGTACCGGGCGCCTGGCTCTTCTTCGCCCTGTGGGCGGCCTACGGCGGCGTCTTCATGGCCGCCCGGGCCGGCACGATGCTCGCCCGGGCCCGTTCCGGCAAACCCTTCGGCACGCCGTGAACGCAGTGCCACGAAGATGGGTGCGGCCGGCCGCCGCCCGCACCCATTCCGCGTCAGCGCCACCCACGCGTCGGCGGGCGGCCCTGCATCAGCGTCACTTTTTCTTCTTCTTTTTCTTCGTCACGACCTCGACGACCTCGATGGTCAGACTCGCGACGATGTCGTCGTGAAGCTTGGCGGTCGCCTTATAGGAACCGAGCGACTTGATGGGCGTCGTCACGTTGATCGTGCGGCGGTCGACCGTCTGCCGGTGGCCTCCGTCGCCGCGGCGGCGGCGATCTCAGCGTTGGTGACGGCGCCGAACAGGCGCCCGTCTCGCCCGCGGTCGTGACGATCGTCAAAGCCTCCGACTGGAGGGCGTCGCGCAGAGCGTTGGCCTCCTCGAGGAGGCGATGGCGCGCTACGGCGGGCCTCCGCGATCTGGTCGACCTGCTGCTGACCGCCTTTCGTCCATTTCGTCGCGTACCCGCGGGGAATGAGGTAGTTGCGGCCGTATCCGATCCTTGACCTCGACGACCTCGCCGGCCGACCCGAGACCGTCGACGTCATGCGTCAGAATGAGCTTCATGGATGGCCTCCTCCAGCGAGTCGAACTCGAGTAGGGAAAGCAGGGCCATCTCGCGGGCGTTCTTGACGGCCCGCGCGATCTTGCGCTGCTCCTGGACGGTGACACCCTGTAACGTCGAGCGCGGATCTTGCCGCGGTCCGAGATGAACTTGCGCAGCGTGGCGGTGTCCTTGTAGTCGATGTTCTCGATCTTGGCCGACTTAAGAGGGTTGGCCTTCTTCTTGGGCTTGCGAAGAACCGGCTTCGCCATAGTTATGCTCCTTCAGTTGCGGTGGCGGAGCCACCAGGCGGCTGGCGCCGCGGAAAGTCGAACGATGGGAATCAGAAGGGAGGGTTGTCGTCGAAAGCCGACCCGCTCTGCGGAGCGCTCTGCCACGGATCGTGCGCCGACCCGCCCTGCGGAGCGTCGTGGACGCTCGGCCGCCGTACCCGCCGCCTCCCGCCCTGGTAGCTGTTGCCGTAGTTGCCGCCACCGCCGAAGTTTCCGCCGCCTCCGGTCACCTTGGTGACCTGGGCGCGCGTAGCGCAGAGAAGGCCGATCTCGTCCACCTGCATCTCCAGGCTCGTGCGCCGTTCGCCGTTGTATTCGTAATTGCGGACGGTCAGCCGGCTCGGTGACGACCACCCGCATCCCCTGGCCAGGGACTCGGCGACGTTCTCGCCATGCTCCCCGCCACACGGAGCAGCGGATGAACATAGCCTCGCCGTCCTCCCACTGCTGGGTCTGGCGGTTCAGGGTGCGCGGAGTGGAGGCGACGGTGAAGGAAGCTACGGGCGTACCCGAACTCACGTAACGAAGCTCCGGATCACCGGTCAGATTCCCGACGACGGTGATGATCGGTTCGCCTGCCATGGTCTCTCCTTCGGTGTGGACGTCTTCCTCAGGCCTCGATGCGCAGCAGCTTCGTGCGGAGAATGGCCTCGTTCAGGCCAAGCTGACGATCGAGCTCGCCGGCGATCGCGGGCGTAGCCTCATCGTCACGACTGCGTAGATGCCTTCGGGTGCTTCTTGATGTCGTAGGCAAGGCGGCGCTTGCCCCAAATGTCGACTTTCTCCAGGGTGCCGCCCTCATTGGGGACGACCTGAAGCAGCTTGTCGACGAATGTCTGGATGTTGCGTTCGTCGACGGTCGGATCGATGATGATCATCATCTCGTAGTCACGCATGCTCGTACCCACCTCCTCTGGTCTGTGCGGTCATGGTCTCTCCATGACAGGAGGGTCAATGCGTCTGGCGCCGGAACGGCCCGAAGGCCGGGGCGGGCCGGAAGACCGAACATCCCGATAGCCGGGCCGGGCACCGGAAACGGATTCTACCCGTGAGGGGAAGGCGTTGGCCAGTCTCCCGGCCGACCGCCCCCGGGCCGTCGCGCCCATGCACCGGCCCTTGGGGCGGCAGACAGCGTTCGCCGGCGACCGGGCGGAGTTGGGATCTCGTCCCCGGCGCCCGCCGCGCCGAACGCTCACGGCTCCGAGCGAGGCCTTCCCGGCGAGGCGCAGCGTCCGGTCTCTTGGAGCCAAGGCTATGGGTCTGCTGTGTCGCATCTTTACTCGGCTCGGGAGGAGGAGGCCGAAGGCACAACGGCAGGCGGCGTGGTGGGTTCGGGAGTCCTGGTCGGGGTCGGGGTCGGCGTGCGCGTCGGCTCGGACGGGTGCGCTCGGTCGGCGTCGGCGAGACGCCGAGCGACGGAGACGTCGGTCTGCCCCTCGTCGTCGGCGCCTGGCTCGGCTATGGCCGGCGTCTCCGTCTCGTCGTCGCCCGTGGGCGTCAGCGCTTCTTCGGCTTCGGGAAGTTCTCGACCTTCATGCCGTCGGTGGCGACCTCCATGTACCGGAGCCAGATCTCCGCGGGGAACGACCCGCCGCCGATGCCGTAGGTGTACTTTGCCGAAGGGGTGAGGACTCTTCCTCGCCCTTGGACCCCACCTGATACATGTCGACGACCGTCACCATCTGCGGCGTGTAGCCGATGAACCACGCGGACCACGGCCCCGACGACGTGCCGGTCTTGCCGGCCACCGGCCGGTCGAGCTTACCGCGGTGGACCCCTGTCCCGTCCGAAGACGTCACGCTCTGCAAGGCGTAGTTCATCTGGCTCGCATGAGCTCCGACTCAAAGACCCGCTTGCCCTCCGTCTCAGCCGTGTACACCGTTTCCCCGTTCTTGTTCTGCACACTGCGCACGATGTGGGGTGGTGCTCACACCCTGATTCGCGAAGACCGAGTACGCCTTCGCCATGTCGATCGGCCGGGGCGAAGCCGATCCGAGTACGTTCGTCAGGGTGCTGTCCAAGCCGGGGTGTTCTCGTATCCCGGCCGTGATGGCGGCCTTCTTCGTCTTGTCGGGGCCTACATCCTCGTTGAGCTGGACGTGAGGCGGTGTTCACGGAGTACTTCGTCGCGGTGATCAAGTCGATCTTCCCCGGTCCTTGCCGTCGAAGTTCTGGACCTTGTTGCCGCTGAACACCTTCGGCGTGGAGGAGTCGAGCCGTTCGCTCAGCGACTTCCCGCTGTCCAGGGCCGCCAGGAGGGTGAAAGGCTTGAACGTGGATCCGGCCTGGGCGCGGTCCTGAGTGACCGCGTTGCGCTCCGCGCCTTGTAATCCGCACCGCCGTACATCGCATAGATCTCGCCGGTGCGCGGATCGACGGAGACCAGCCCCACGTAGTTGTTGGCCGGCCTGTCCTTGGGCAGCCCAGCGACGGCGTCGACGGACGCCTTCTGCATTTTCAGGTCGATCGTGGTGACGATCTTCAAGCCGTTCTGATTGAGATCGTCGGCAGTGAACTTCTTCGTGGCCCGGAGTTCGGAATCCACCGCGGCGAGCAGATACCCGTTCGTCCCGGAGAACGCCGACGACGTCCCCGGAGGGATAGTCTGCGGGAAGGCGGCGGACCTCGGCCTCCTGCTTGGAGATGTAGCCTTCGCCGACCATGCGGTTCAGGACGCGCGTCCAGCGCTCCTTGGCCTTCTCAGGGTTGACCGCTGGATCCCACCCGCTCGGGGAGGGATGATGGCCGAGAGCATGGCGGACTGGGAGAGGTTGAGCTGCTGGGCGTGGATCCCGAAGTACTTTGAGCCGCCATCTCGATTCCGTAGGCGCCCCGCCCGAAGTAGATCGTGTTGAGGTAGTTCTCCAAGATCTCGTTCTTGGACTGCTGCTGGTCGATCTTGATCGCCGGAGGGCCTCCTTCAGCTTGCCGAGATACCCCTCGTCGTCCCCAGGTAATAGCGCTCCACGTACTGTTGAGTGATCGTCGACGCACCCTGACGGTGGCCTCCCCGGAGGTTGTTGACGACGGCGCGCGATTCCCGCGCGGGGAGATGCCGCTGTTCGTGTAGAAGGAGCTGTCCTCCGAGGCGACGACGGCGTGGGGCACCGTGTCCGGGAGGTCGAGGCTTTTATCGGCTCGCGCTCGTACTGCGCGAACGTCCCCATCTTCGTCTTGCCGTCCGGTAGTAGACGGTGGTCGTGCGGGCCAAGGCGAAGTCGCCTGGCTGGGGGATGTCGATGGTCACGTACAGATAGCCGACCGCCCCCACTCCCATCGCCAGGAAGAGGAAGACGGACGCCAGGACGATGCGCCAGCTCGGGACCCATCGTCGGATCGGCCCGTAGCCCGCCCGGGATAGTTCCATCCGCGCTTGCGAACCGGGCGGAGCTTGCCGCGCCGAGTCCTGCGCATGGGGAAGGCCTCGCCAGCGGCCCTCCCGCCTTTGACGCTCGATACGTCCCCCGTCGGTCTTCGCGTGTGTGCCATCCCTTACCTTTCAGGCTGTCGTTCGGTCTGCCGCAACAGCGACTGCCGACGCGCACCCTTGCGGGCCTGTCTCCTCGTGCTTCCCTCCGCGCTTTCGCCTGCTCGCCCAATCCCGGCCTCCATGAAGTCGACGAAGTCGTCGGCGGCCGGATTCTCCCTCATCGTATATCCCGTGCTCCGAACGTTTCTTCGCCTCCGACTCGGGGATGAGGAAGACTTCCAGCCACCTGGTCGCCGGACTCGAATCCACGAGCACCGCCTTGGCGAAGAGGGTGAGGGGACGGCGAGGATGGCCCTGAGAGGCCCGATGACCACCGTCCAGAATATGAGCGAGAGGAAGGTGATCGTCGTGGAGAGGCCGACGGCGTCGCCCGTGATCTTGGGCTGGAAGATCCCCTGGATGACGAAGTTGATGATCGAGTACAAGGCTATGACCCACACGCCGTCACCAGCCGGAGTCGACGAGGGCCATCACCGCGGGCGGGATGACCCCCATGACGAACCGATCGTTCGGTAGTAGTTCGTGATGAAGCTTACCATCACCCAGGCCACGGGGAGCGGGACGTCGAGGAACCACAGGACGATGCCGTCGATGACGGCGACGATGATGCCGAAGATCGTCGAGACGAGCCAGCACTGGCGCACTCGCCCCTCGAAGCCGCAGAGAGCCCTCGTGCAGGGAGGATCGTGGTTGGCCAGCACCCTGGAGCGGAAGTCCATCGTCATCGTGTCGACGGTGATGAACAGCATGGCCAGCGCGATGAGCGCGATGAGCGATCCCGCGGACGTGCAGGGTAGTTGACGAGGGTCGAGACCATCTCCAGGATCCGGTCGAAGTCCAGGTTCTTGAGCAGCTCGTCCTGGAGTTTGGCCGTGTCGAAGTCGAAGTCGTACTTGGCCGCCAGATCCTCAGCTGGCGGACGATGTCCTCGAAGCTGCCCTTGTACTTGCTCAGTGTGTCGGGAAGGCCCACGAGCGACCACACCGTCAGGCCGACCGTGCCCAGGAGCACCGCGGCCAGGGCGGCCATCGTGCTCAGGGCCCGACAGCCACGGCGGGAGCCCTTCCTGACGAGCCACCGGTGATCGGGCGGACGGTGAGCACCAGGGTCAGCGCGCGAAGAACGCCGAGCGACCATGTTCTGCACCTGGTTGAGCCCCGCACAGCACACCGTCACGAGGGGCGACGACGACGAGTGCCTTCATTCCCGCAGGGACCGTGCCTCCGGCCCTTCCTACCTCGGGCCGGAGCCCTCGCCCTCGCGCCCCCGGCGCTCACGCCGCTTCGGCCCGCCTGCCGAGCCGAGGGGCCCGCCGGCTCGATCGCCGCCTGCCCTGGGAACCCCTCCGCCGAGCCGGCCTCCTCGGTGCGTCCGCCGCGGGACGGCGCCCCTTCGCCTGAAGCCGCACCGGAATCCGGCGCGTCGGCGGGCTCGGCCCGGCTGGGCGGCAGGCCCGTCCTCCTCAGGGTCCGCGGGCCCGGCCGGGCCCGCCTGGAGCCGCTGGGACTCGGTCCTTCGGTGACATATGGCCTCCTGGGGCATCGAGGGCTTACTGAAGACTAGTCTGCCCTATCAGCCTGGACGAAGCCCCAGAGCACGGCCAAACCGATATGGTCATCACAGCCCCCTGAGGGCCCGTCCCGGCCGGGCACCGCATCCCCGGTTCCCCCTCCGGCCCTCCCACGGGCTACGATGGCTCCTGGTGAGCGGCATCATCACGCCGATGTGACGCCGCGGTCCGACGCGATCGGCCACGCGCGACACCGCTCCCCGGCAGGTCTCGACGAGTTGTACGGACCTCGACAGCGCTACTGCCCTACACATTCATAGGGAGAGTTAATGAGCACAATCCGAGTAGCGATCGTTGGCGTGGGCAACTGCGCCTCGTCACTCATCCAGGGCGTCGAATACTACAAAGACGCCGATCCGTCCCGCAGGTCCCCGGCCCATGCACGTCCAGTTCGGCCCGTATCACGTTCGCGACCTCGAGTTCGTCGCGGCCTTCGACGTCGATGCCAGAAGGTCGGCTTCGACCTCGCAGAGCATATCGCCTCCTCCGAGAACAACACGATCAAGTTCGCCGACGTGCCCCCACGGGCGTGACGGTCGAGCGCGGCCACCTCTCGACGGCCTGGGCAAGTACTACCAGGGGCAGATCGAGGAGTCGCCCTGCGGCACCGGCCGACGTCGTGAGAATCCTCAAAGACAAGAAAGTCGACGTCCTCGTCAGCTACCCTGCCGGTCGGTTCGGAGCAGGCGGCCAGGTTCTACGCCCAGTGTGCCATCGACGCGCGCGTGGCCTTCGTCAACGCCATGCCCGTCTTCATCGCCTCGACGAAGGAGTGGTCGGATAAGTTCGCCGCCGCGGGCGTGCCGGCTGTCGGCGACGACATCAAGTCCCAGATCGGCGCGACCATCACCCACAGGGTTCTGGCCAAGCTCTTCGAGGACCGCGGCGTCACCGTGGACCGCACCTACCAGCTCAACGTGGGCGGCAACATGGACTTCATGAACATGCTCGAGCGCGAGCGCCTGGAATCGAAGAAGATCTCCAAGACGAACGCCGTCCAGTCCAACCTCCAGTCGCGGCTCGACGACCACGACGTGCACATCGGCCCCTCGGACTACGTCGCCTGGCTCGACGACCGCAAATGGGCCTTCGTCCGCCTGGAGGGCCGCAACTCGGCGACGTCCCCGTGTCGCTGGAGTACAAGCTGGAAGTGTGGGACTCGCCGAATTCGCCGGCATCATCATCGACGCCGTGCGCCGCCAAGATCGGGCCTCGACCGGGGATCGGCGCGCTGTCGCCGTCGTCCTACCTGATGAAGTCCCTGATGGAGCAGCGTCCCGACTGACGCGGCCCGCGAATCCGTCGAGGCCTTCATCCGCGGCGACGTCGAGAGTCGAAAGGCGAGGGGAGCGGGCTGCAGCCCGCTCCCCTCGTGAGGGCCGGCTCGCCGCCTTCAGGCGTTCGCCGTCGACAGCCGAGAACGCCGCTTCCCTTCCTCGCCTCTCCAGCCATCGGGGACGGAAGTCACATTCGCAAGGAGGGCGTGACGCATGTAGCCCCTGCGGAACGGACCGGTCGGCCAATCGCATGTGAGACGCACACGGCTTGCATAGGTGTGCATACACACCTGTCGACCACCTTCGCGGGGACGCCATGCAAGCTCTCGTCATCACACTCCAAATCGTCGTCATCCTCGGGTGCCTGCTCGTGGGAACCCACTACGGGGGCATGGGACTCGGCCTCATCTCCGGCATCGGACTGGTCGTCCCGTCTTCGCCTTCCACCTCAGCCGGGCGACCTCCGGTCGACGTCATGCTGACGATCCTGGCCGCGCAGGATGCGCCTCGACCTCAGGTCTCCGGCGGACTGGACGTGCTCATGCAGTTCGCTGAGCGAATTCTGCGCAAACACCCCTCACAGATCACGATCCTCGGGCCGCTGACCACGTGGACCCTCACGGTGCTCTGCGGCACGGGCCACGTCGTCTACACGATGCTCCCGATCATCTCCGACATCGCGATCAAGAAGAACATCCGCCCCGAACGCCCGATGGCCATCTCCTCGGTGGCGGCCCAGATGGGCATCACCGCCTCTCCGGTCTCGGTGGCGACCGTCTCGCTCGTCGGGATCCTCCACAAGGAGACGAACCTGGGCTGGTCGATCCCCAGATCCTCGCGGTCTCCTTCCGGGCTCGCTGTGCGGCGTGCTCCTGGCTGCGCTGTGGAGCATGCGCCGCGGAAAGGACCCTGGACGAGGACCCCGTGTTCCAGGAGAAGCTGAAGGACCCGGGGTTCCGCGACTACGTCTACGCGGACTCGGACTCCCTCATCGGCAAGTCCTTCCTGAAGGAGGCCTACCGATCCGTCGCGATCTTCTTCTCGGCCATCCTCGTGGTGGTGGTCCTCGGCACCTCCACCGCGCTGCGCCCGAAATTCCCCACCGGGAAGGGAGGCGCCGCCGAGCCCCTGTCGATGAACCTGGTCATCCAGATGATCATGCTCCCAGCCGGGGCGGTCATCCTCCTGACGTGCAAGTCGACGGTCTCGAAGATCAACCGAGGGCCCGCCCTACCGCTCGGGATGACGGCGATCTTCTCAGTGTTCGGCGGGCCTGGATGACGGAGACCTTCATGGGCGCTCACATCAAGGCGCTCGAGAGCTCCCTCTCCCGCATCATGAGCGACTACCCGTGGACCCACGCCATCATCCTGTTCGTCGTAGGGCAGCTGGTGAACTCCCGAGGCCGCGGCGCTGCTGGTGATCGCCCCCTCGGCCTGCAGCCCGGGTGGACCCGGTCACGCTCGTCGGCTTCTACGGGCGGCCTACGGATACTTCGTCCTGCCCACCTACCCTCGGACCTCGCCGCCATCGGCTTCGACCGGACGGGCACGACGCACATAGGAAGTACATCATCAACCACTCGTTCCTCGTTCCCGGATTCATCTGCGTCATCACGTCGTGCCTGGTGGGACGGGCCTGGCGACATCCTCCTCGGCGGCTGACCCCTCCGAACGGACGAACAGGAGTATCCGAAAAGCTCGGGCGCATGAGCTCCGGATCGCCCCGGCAACGCGGTCGGCCGGTCAGCCCGCAGCGGTCGGTCCCGGCCCGAGCGCGGCTCGTCGCCCAGAGGCGCACGCTCCTCCAGCATCCGAAGGCTGTCGCCCAGACGAAGGCGGCCAAGCTTCCACCTGAACGGTCCACGACCAGCCGACGCCGGGCAGGACGAGGACGCCACGGCGAGACACGCCGACATGTTGAACATGACGTCGTAGATCGCGAGGTGCGGCCGCGGTAGGCGTCTTCGACGTCGCCCTGGATGATGGAGTCGACCGCGATCTTCGCACCCTGGACGCCGATCCCGAAGACGAACAGCCCAGCTATGAAGACGGGCGTCGAATACGACGGCGACGGCGAGCTGCCTGACCGTCCGACGACCAGGCACACGAGGGTCCAGCGAGACGGCGCCATGCGCTCGTAAAGCGACGGGGGCCAGGATGACCGCGAGGAAGTGGCCCGCGACCATCGCTCGCCGAGCGTCCCGAAGAGCGCGATGCCCGCGTCGGCGTCGGACGGCTCGGGAGAGGAGGTTCCTCGCGGCCAAGATGATCGTGATGAGCTCCATGTAGACGCAAAGCGGTGGAGCGCCATCGTCACCAGGGCCGCCGCCGGGGTGCCTCGGCTCGAGGAGGTCGCAGCCGCGCGAGCTCGCCGGCCGTCCGCCGCAACGTCTCGCCCAGGGGCGCGGGCCGTTCCCACCCGTCGGGTCCGAGTTCGCCGGGGCGAGGAGGAGGCGTCAGGGCCGCCCCCAGGTACAGGAGGGCCGCGGCCACGAGCGATGAGATCTCACGCGATGCGCTCCGGCAGCAGCACCTGCATGAGCACGCCGATGACGCGCCGAGGCCCATCGCTATGCCGCCGAGCGTGAGACCACCGAGTTGGCCATGACGAGGCGTTCGTTGCCGCCCACCACCTTCGGCAGGCCGGCCGACAGAGCCGACGGCAGAAGCGCGCCAGGCCGAGCGTGCACAGCGCGAGCGCGCTGACCGCCGGCCCGACCCCAGGAGCGCATGACCGCCGCGATCACCACGACGAGGGCGCATCGGACCAGGTTGCCGTAGAACAGCACCTGGCGGCGGCGCCACCGATCGAGGAACGGGCCGGTGAAGGGACCGATGAGGCTGTAGGGCAGGAGCAGGACGACAAGGGCGGAGGCGACGCTGCCGGGTCCCGCCATCGACTGGGGGCTGAAGAAGAACAGGAGGCCAGACCCGCCTGGAAACATGCCGTCCCCCTGACTTGCGAGACGAGGCGCACGCCCAGGAGTTTGCAGCCGGCCCGCTTGGACAGCGTGGCCAGATCCCCCAGGAGGCTCACGGCCGGGCGCCTTCCCGACGCATCGGACGCTCAGGGCCTTCGGGCGCGGCATCCGGGCCGGGTTTCAGCCCATCCGAACGGGACGGCGAGCTGGCTGCGGCGTCGCCGTCCCGTTCGGCCCACCACGCCAGCAGGCGGCGCTCGGCCTCGGCCTGGCCGAGGGGCCCCTCCTCCAGACGCAGTTCGAGCAGGAAGTCCCTGGCCTGGCCGACCAGGCGCCCCGGTTCGAGCCCGAGGATCTCCATGATCCTCGACCCGTCGATGTCCGGGCGGATCGCGTCGAGGGCCTCGCGCTCGGGCCAGTTCGACGATCCGCCGCGCGAGTTCGTCGTTGCCGGCCTGGAGGCGGGCGACTTTCCGCCGGTTCTGAGAGGTGACGTCCGCGCGGATGAGGCGCATGAGGCGAGGCAGCAGCGGTCCGGCGTCGCGGACGAAACGGCGGACCGCCGAATCGGTCCACCCCTGCTCGGAGAAGCCGAAGGCCCTCAGGTGCAGTTCGACCAGGCGGGCCACGTCCCTCTCCGTCTGCTTGTCGAAGCGCAGGGCGCGCAGTCGTTTGGCGGCCATCCGCCCGCCGACGACGTCGTGCCTGCGGAACGTCACCGAGCCGTCGCGTTCGTACCGGCGCGTGGCGGGCTTGCCGATGTCGTGGAGGAGCGCGGCGAGCCGCAGCACGAGGTCCGGCCTCGGCAGGGGGCCGCCGAGGAGTCGGGCTCGTAGTCGCATTCGCCCTCCAGGGCCATGGCTTGGTCGAGCACCGTCAGGGTGTGCTCGTAGACGTCCTTGTGCCGCCCGTGCTCGTCGACGGTGTCGCGGAGCAGAGCGAGTTCAGGCAGGACGACGTCCCGCCACCCGTGTGCACGAGCAGTTCGACGCCGCGGCGCGGGGCGTCGGAGACGAGGAGCCGTTCGATCTCGGCGCGGATCCGCTCGGCGGAGACGATGGACAGGCGCTCAGCCATCTCGCCCATGGCCGCCATGACGTCCTGGGCGACGTCGGAACCCCAGCTGGGCGGCGAAGCGGGCTGCGCGCATGATGCGCAGCGGGTCGTCGTCGAAGGACTGGACGGCTGTGACGGGCGTGGACGGGACTCCGTCGACCAGCTGGTCGAGCCCGCCGCACGGGTCGACGAGCTCGATCGACGGAAGGCGGACGGCCATCGCGTTGACGGTGAAGTCCCGGCGCGCCAGGTCGCCTTCGAGGTGTCCCCGTAGTCCACGCTCGGCTTGCGGGAGCCGACGTCGTGAGTCGGTCCGGTAGGTCGTCACCTCGACGGTGAGATCGCGCCGGACCGAGCCGATCGTGCCGAACTCGCGTCCGACGTCCCACGTGGTCGACCCCCAGGAATCGAGGAGTTCCTGGGTTTCCCGGGTCTGGCGGACGTCGTGAAATCGAAGTCGTGTGGGCAAACCGAGGAAGGCGTCCCGCACTGGGCCGCCCACGAGTGCCAATTCATGCCCGGCATCTGCGAAAAATGGATCCCAGTTCATAGATGGCTCGGGGAAGGGAGCGGAGCGCCTTCGTCCCCTGCATCAGCAGGAAGGCGCGCCGGTTCGCTCCGGTCATCTCCGTCATGTGTACCGGCTTTCGTTTGCGGGAGTCACGCGTTGCACCCTCTAAGGCGCCATGTCGCGCCGATCCTGGCATGCGGACCGGCACGCCACAACCGCTTTGAGAGATATGTCGAGATCGGGACCACTGCCTTCCGGGATGGGGCAGCAGCTGCGGAGGAGAAGCGCCGCCGCCAACGCTGTCCGGCGACACTCGTTCCCGGTCGTCAACGAGACGAGCGCCGGCGGCGTGGTCGTATCCGCGCAGGAGGGTGGGCCTACGTCGTCGTCATAGCGCGGCGCAATCGCGCCGGCCGCCTGGAGTGAGTGCCTGCCGAAGGGGCATCTGAGGAGCCGAGACCGCCGAGGAGGCGGCCACGCGCGAAGTCTACGAGGAGACGGGGGATAACGGCCCGAGTCCTGCGCCACCGCCAGTATCGACTACTGGTTTTCGGGCACGGACCGACGAGTCCACAAGATCGTCCACCACTTCCTCATGGAAGAGCTGGCCGGAGAACTGACAACCCAGAACGATCCCGACCAGGAGGCGGAGAGAGTCGAGTGGATACGCATGGACAGAGTCGGCTCGCGTTTGGCCTACCCGAACGAGCGCAGGATCGTCAGCGTCGCTCGAGACATCCTCTCGGGTCGTGATTGACATGCGTCGATTCACCGCTTCCAGGCCCACGCGCCGCACACGGTCGCTGACCCTGCTGATCCTGGGATTCTCGATGATCTTGGCCTGCGCGACCCCGGGCGGAACGGCCCAGGCGGATCAACGGCGGCGCACCCCGCACGTCTCGGCCTCCTTCCCGGAACCGGCGGGCAGACCCCCCGCGCGGCGGCCGAGCGGACCTCCGGAACCGAGGACTCGGCCGGACTCCCCCAGTCAGGGAAGGCCAGCGCCCCGCGAGTGACGATCACCTCCGTGGGCGACCCGGTCCTCGCCGGGCGCCGACCCGACGGTGACGGCTCGCATCTCCAATCCGGGCAAGCGGAGGTGACGCTCGCGGGGGCGACGCTGGCGGGGCAAGCGTCCGTTCCGGCGTCGCGCAACCAGCTTCTGGCCTTCATACGCGGAGGGGGGGGAAGCGCGGCGACCCTCGCTGAGGACCGCAGGTCGCAGGTCGTCCCTCCCGGAGGCGCCGTGGACGTGTCCTTCACCGTTCCGCGTGCGGGGCTCGCGTGGACGGACACGCCGTCCACCTGGGGGCCGCACGGAGTGGCGGTGTCCGCGCTGATCGACGGGAATGAGTATTCGGACCGGTCGGTGGTCGTCGTCGCTCCCCTCGTCGGAGGTCAAACGGATGCAGACATCGGTCGTCGTCCCCGTCACGGCGTCCACGGCCGAGCTGTCGACAGCCCGATCCATCGACCAGGCCCTCAGCAGGGAACGCGAGAACGAAGCGGAGGAGGCTTCCAGACGAGTGGCCAACACGCCTCGGCGCTGTCGACGCCGGGCGTCACGGCGTTCGTCGACCCTCCCTCGTCGAGTCCGGCCGCGGCGCTCCGACCGCGGCGCTGAGGTCCTTCGCGGCGACGGCGGGCGCCCAGCTCCTCCTGACCCCTCCGGGCGACGGCGATCTGGCGGCTGTGGCCCACGCCTGCCAGGCGGCCGGGCAACTGACGCAGTGCTCGGCGGCGTCCTTCGCAACCGGTAAGGCCCGCGCACAGTCGATCGCGCGAAGCTGGCCTCGAGCTGTCGATCCCACTGCCGCGCACCGACGTCTCGCTCCTGGCGCCCGGCCCTGACGCGACGCTCGTCAAGGCGCTCGCAGCCCGGGCATCACCGGCGTCGTGCTGCCTCCAGCGAGATGCCCCTGGCGGACGGGACGTCGTCGAGCGTGTCGGCGCTCTCGACCCTTCCCAGCGGAAAGGTCTCCGCCGTGACGAGCGACACCGCCATGAGCGCGGCGTTCGCGGGTTCGATGCCTTCCAGCGGCCAGGCCGACGCGACGCAGAAGGCGGGCTCCATGCCGGATATGGACCCTCTGCACTCGAGGCAGCTGGTGCTCGCGCTGTCCGCCGCCACATATCGCGAACGCCCCAACGACGCCCGGGCGACGGTGATCCAGGCCGACCGCCCGAGCCTGCCGTCGATCAGCCCGCACGACCCGGCGAGAGCGAAGAGCGGCAGCCCGCTCGACCCGAGCGCCATGCGGGGAACGGTCGAAGCGCTCATGGGTGCACCGTGGGTCGAGCCCGCCACGATCGACAAGGTGCTCGCCTCCACGCCTTCGAAGGTCAAACGGGAGGCTCTGGACGACACATCCAAGGCCGCCGGAGAGATCCAGCCTTCCCAACTCGGGCAGGTGGATTCGGCTCTCGCGCGTTTCACGTCGATCGGAGGAATCACCCAGACGCCCTGAGCTGGTCACCACGCCGGCACGGGATCGCGGCTTCCAGCTGACTGCGAATCGCATGGCGATCGGCGCCGGGGGCCCGATCGAAGGCTCTGAGGCCCTATTCCACCGAAGCCCGGGCGTTCGGCGAGGCGGTCAGCGCGAAGCCCTCCTCGACGAGTCAACGCTCATATCGCAGGAGACGGAGTCCCCTCGACATCTCGAATTCCCTGCCGGTGCCCGTCACCGTCACCGTCGCCCTGGAGACGCGGATCAGCGCCTGAAGATGACGAAGGCCGTCACCGCGACGCTCTCCGCCCATAACACGACGAAGGTCAGAGTCCCCGTCAAGGCACTGGGGTCGGGAACATCACCGCAGGTGCGCATCCTCGACGGAGCCTGCAGCCCTCGGCTCGCCTCAGGCTCTGGAGGTGCGCGTGCGCGCCGACTGGGAGAACATCGGAACTTTGGTGTTCTGCCTGTTCTTCTTCACGCTCCTGATCATCGGCCTCGTCAGGTCGTTCCGCCGCGGGCGGCGGTCGTACCCCATCAGTCCGCTGGAGCATCGCCGCAAGTTGGGCCGGCATTCAACATAGTTTTTCGCCATGTGCCAGGTAGGATGGGCCGCAGTGGGTTCCCCCGTTCCCCGCACGTCGCAGGCCGCGCACTTGGCAGGAAGGATTGACACGTGAACAGCTTCGTCGAGGCTGGTCAGCTGCTATCGGAACGCTATCGGCTCACCAGTCTTTTTCCCCGAACAGCTTCCGTACAGCGGGATATCCGTGTGGAGTGCGATCGACACCCTTCTCGGCACGTCCCTCAGGCTCATCATACTCGACCCCGGCGCCGAACACCACCGAAGCCCTCGACTCCGCCCGCCGCAGCTCGCTCATCGACGACCCCCTACGTCGTCCGCATCCCGTCCGTCGGGCAGGATGCATCGGCCTGCTACATCGCCACCGAAGTTCCCCTGGGAACGCCGCTTTCCCATTTCCTCCACGGCACGCCTTTCTCTCGGAGCAGGCGCACGCGCTGTCCGGGCGAGATCGCCTCGGCGCTCAACTCGGCCCGCTCTCGCGGCGTCCGCCACCCAACATGACGTCCCAGCAGGTGCGCGTCGGGGTCCTCGGCGAGGTCTTCATCGACGGCCTGGGGGTCGACGCCGCTTGGCCCGGGATGCACACCGATTCGATGGAGACGGCTCCAGGCCGACAGGATCGAGGCCCGTGGGCTGAGCCTCCCTCGCCTGCCTGCTGACCGGCCAGCCGGGGCAAGCCCGAAGCTCCTGCTCTGCGGCGTCGCCGACAACGACCGGCTTCCCGAACAGCTGCGCAATGTGCGCACGCGAACTCAAAGGGGTGGGGCGCTTTCGCCCAGCGACTTCGTCCGGGAGCTCGCCCCCGGGGCGTCATCTCACCAGGGCATTCCGCAGCCCGTCGGCGGCGCTCGGCGCCGCCGAGCTCGCAGGGCGCGGCCTCCCGGGCCGGCGGGAGCGGCGCCGTCGACTGGACCGGCCCCGCAGAGACCTCCCGCGCACGACCCGTCTGCCGGCGGCGCATTCCCAGCGAACGCACCGACTCCGCCGGGAATGCCGGGAGCCGCCGAGCCCGGGGCTCAGCCGCCGGCTCCCCGCATGAATCCGGCGGGCGCAGCGACGGGTCATCGCCGCCCGATGGTGGATCCGCTCGAACACGCCATCGCCCCGAGCGGGATGAACCCGGCGTGGGTGGGGCTGGACCAGTTCGCCGAAGAGCACCCCGAAGCCATCGATCCTTCCGCCACTGCCATCTTCATCCCGAGGACTTCGAATCCGCGAGCCATCACTACTCGGATCCTCGTCTGGACGTCGATGCGCCGGGACAGGCCGACGCCCCGAAATACGAGGCCTCCGGTCGCACTCCGCCCTCCGGCCAGGCGTCGACGGGGCCACAGGGCCGCCCTGAGTCCGCGCTCACTTCCGGCGGAGCCAGACTCGAGCAGAGGGCCGGGGCCGACGACGCCTGGCCCCGAGCGCCTCAGCGCGGCACTGAAAAGGCCGCTCCGCGGAGAACGCACATCCGAACCGGGCGGCGGCCCCGCCCTCGTCGTGCCGGCCGCCGAGCCGTCTGAAGCCGCGGCTGAAACGGGGGAGGCGAGCACCCGCGAGACGCCCGCCGACAATGTGGCCGAAGGCCGCGACGGCGCGGCCGATGCCCCGGGGCGTTCTGCCGCCGATGACGCAGCGCCCGCCGCCTCGACATCCCCGACGCCGGATCCCGCCGAAGCCGGTGCATCCCAACCGGCGGACGACGAGCATCCCCGCAGCCGGGTCCGACCTGAGGGCCTCGAGACCGTCGCGCTCCTGTCGGCATACTCCGGCGGCCGTCCGCAAGACGAGCAGGCCGCCCGGTCCGCGGGCGGACCGATGCCCGAATCCATACTCCCCGCCAGAGCTTCCGGGTCCGCGAGTCCGAACGCCGAGGATGCCGCCGCGGGCACCACCCCGCCAAACGCCATTCCGCCAAGCATCACCCCGCCAAACGCCGTTCCGCCAGGCGCCGTCCCGCCAACCGGACCGCAGGGTCGCCGCTCGCCGGCCGGGCCCGGCCGAGGAAACCCACCGCCCCTGCCCACACCGGGGGCGCCTTCCGCCGGCCGGGCGCGCCCCGTGAACGCCGAGGCGAAGAAGCTATACGACCCCTCGAAGGTCGCGGTGATGGGCGCAGCCATCCTCGTCGTCGGCGCGATATGGAGCCTCCTCACGTTCTGCGCCCCTGACGAACGTCCCTCCCGCGAAGCTGGCGGCCGGCGCCCCCACCACCAAGGTCGTCCCGGAGAAGGACAAGAAGGAGAGCAAGCCCACCGCGACCAAGAAGGGCAAGGGAGTCCTCAAAAAGGAGGATGAGAACTTGCCCTCCCCAGGTGGAGAGCGCCACGCTCCTCAATCCGCAGGCGGCCGACTTTCGATCCGTCCAACACCCGTTCGCAAGACAGCCCGCAGACGGTGAAGAACGTGGTCGACGGCAACGCGGCGACCATCTGGCGCTCCTGGTGTATTCGAATCCCAACTTCGTCCGCAAGCAGGGGCGTCGGCGAGATCAAGCTGAAGGAGAAGGCGAAGGTCTCCTCGGTGGACATACAGTCCGCGCCGTCGGCGGCAACGTCCAATGGCGCAACACCAGCGCGGCTGCTCCGAACGCCGGCGACGTCATCGCCGAAAGCAGCATGTCGACTTCGATGACCCTCGAATCCGGCAAGCCCATCGCCACGGATACCGTCATCCCTCTGGTTCAACCAGTCTCCCCGAAGAACAAAGCGCGTCAGAACCGCATCGAGATTTCCGAGATCACAGTGAAATAGAGGCCTGAGCCAGCTTCCGGGCCAGTCGCCGCGTTGGCTCGAACGCTGGCCTGACTCGGAATCGGCCGACATCACGAATTCGACGAGGGAAACCTTCCCGAGAGTCGCTTTCATGCAGCCTTCAGTCGCCTTTTGATGCGTGGTGCAGTCGCACCCGCGGAACGCCGATTCTCGATGTCCAACCGGGTCGCCTCCGGGCACTCGACGACGGCGCTGCCGCCCGTCCGCGGAGCACCGCCGCCGGGAATACTCACGGACGTGAAAGCGTTCACTGAGCACTGACTGCGCCCTGCGGCCCGGATGAAAGGCCCACAATGACTGAAACTGAGAACATCCGCGACGTCGTCATCGTCGGTTCAGGCCCGGCGGGTGGACTGCGGCGATCTACTCGGCCCGCGCTGATCTCGAACCCCTCGTTCTGGCGAGGACGCTGGAGGCCGGCGCGCGCGCTCATGACGACCACGGAGGTCGAGAACTTCCCCGGCTGGCCTGAGGCGTCCTCGGTCCCGACCCTCGCTGGAGAGGCTTCAAACTCAGGCGGAGCGCTTCGGCGCGCAAGTCGAATACTGAAGACGCCGTCGAGCTCGAACTGGACGGCGAGGGTCAAGACGATCACCACCGAGTCGGGCGTGTACCGAGCCCGCGTGGTGATCCTGGCACTCGGTTCGGCCTGACAGGAAGCTCGGATTGGACCGCGAGGCCGAATTCAGCGGAAAGGGCGTCTCGTACTGCGCCACCTGCGACGGCTTCTTCTTCAGGGCAGGAAATCGCCGTCGTGGGAGGCGGGATTCGGCCGTCACCGAGGCCCTGTTCCTGGCCCGCTTCGGTTCGACTGTGCACGTCATCCATCGCCGCGGCGAACTGCGCGCCTCCAAGGGTGATGGCCGACCGCCTCCCGGCCGAGCCGAACGTCGAGGTCCACTGGAACAAGGTCGTCACCGCGCTCCACGGCGAGGCGACCTCGAGTCGGCGACTCGACGGACACCGTCACGGGAGAGACTTCGACCCTTCCCGTGTCGGGACTGTTCGTCGCCATCGGCCACGATCCGCGCTCGGCCATCGTGCGCGGGAGGTCGCGGTCGACGACGCGGTTACATCCTCGTCGACGAGCCTTCGACCCGAACGAATGCACCCGGCGTCTTCGCTGCGGGCGACGTGGTCGATCACACGTACCGCTGCCGTCACCGCCGCCGGTTCGGGCTGCCGGGCCGCACTCGACGCGCAGTCCTACCTGGAGGGCCTGGCCTGAGAAGCGACGCTCGCGATACGGCAGCGTCGTCGTCCATGGCTCGATCGGCTCGCCATGCGCGGACGAGGCCGCAGTCACGGAAATCGTCGGAGGCCGGTAGGATCATATCGACATGACCGAAGCACCCGTGGCGGACGACACCCCTTTGCGCAAGGCGAGGGCGCGTTCTTCACCCCGCGCGCCGATAGCCGAGTTCATCACGGCCTGGGCGATCCGTTCGGCTGCGGACCGCGTGCTCGACCCGTCGTGCGGCGATGCGGCTTCCTGGTTCCCGCGATCGAACGCCTGCGGAGCCTGAGGGCTGCCCGCCCGTCGGCGGAGGGTGTGGAGATCGACGGGCCGACGGCGTATGAGGCCCGGAACAGGGTGGCCGCCGCCGAGGAACGGCGGCATCCGGGTCAGCTGATTTCTTCGACGTGGAGCCGGTGCGTGAGTGCGAGGCCGTCATCGGGAATCCGCCGTACATCCGCTACCAGGGGTTCAAGGGAGCTATGCGGGCGGCCGCGGCTGGCGGCACTTCGGGCGGGCGTGTCGATCTCCGCTCTGGCGTCCAGTTGGCGCGCCCTTTCGTCATCCACGCTTCGCAGTTCCTGGTGCCGGGCGGGCGTCTGGGATTCGTCCTGCCGGCGGAGCTGTTGAGCGTCAACTATGCGGCGCCCGTCCGCCGGTTCCTCTTTGAGAATTTCGGGTCGCTCGAACTCGTGCTGTTCGAACGGCAGGTCTTCGCCCAGGCCGAAGCCGACGTCGTCCTCCTCCTGGCGGAAGGCTTCGGGTCGTCGACGGGCACGGCCACCATCCGCCAAGTTCCCGGCGAACGGGACCTGGTCTCGCCGGATGCGGGGGCTCCGCTGGCGTCCAGCCGATCCGGGAGGAAATGGACCACCGTTCTCGTGCCGGCCGCGGCGGCGGAGGTGTCGGCGCGGCTCATCGACTCCGGCGGTTTTTGCGCGGCTGGATTCGTGGGGGAGCACCCGGCTGGGAACGGTCACCGGCAACAACCGCTATTTCACTCTGTCGCCCGCCCGCGCAGGCGAATTGGGGCTCGGCGGGCGCGATCTCGTCCCCGTCAGCCCCGCGGGAAGCGCCCATCTTCGCGGTCTCGAGTTATCCGGGGAACGGTTCCTCTCCCTCGGGGCACAGGGGGAGAGCACTCGCTGTTCCCGTCCGGACGAACCTCTGCTCGCAGCCGCCGCGGCGTATGTCAGAACCGGCCACGACGCCGGAGTCGACCAAGCTTACAAATGTCGCGTGCGCACGCCCTGGTACCGGGTTCCCCTCCTCGACGCGCCTGACCTCTTCCTGACGTGCATGAACGCGGACACTCCACGCCTGGCGGCCAATGCGGCGGGTGTCCATCATCTCAATTCGGTGCACGGGTGTATCTCGACGAGCGCGTCCGCCTCCTCGGGCGCGAACTGCTTCCCCTGGCAAGCCTCAACTCGGTGACACTCCTGAGCGCTGAGATGTCCGGACGCAGCTACGGCGGCGGATCCTCAAGCTCGAACCCGGCGAAGCGGCGAGCGGGCGATGCCGTCGTGCGGCCTAGTCGCCGATCGGGCGGATGCGCTGCGGGCAATCCGCAGCGAGGTCTCCACGCATTGGCGAAGGGCGAGCTCCTCGGCGCCGTGCATCTCGTCGACGGAATCCTCCTCGGACTCCGGCATGCTCACCGATGCGGAGCTCGCCACGGTCCGCGACGCCTGGTCGTCCATGTCCGCTCGCCGAGCCCGCAGGGGACGTCGGCATGGCTAGGGACACACCGTTGGAGACCGCACCCGATCAGCTTCCCTCGCCGGAGCCCTACACGGCGCCTTCCTCCCATCCGGCGTCTCCGGCACACCCGCCGCTGTCGCGTTCTTCCGACCGGTCACGCGGATGGCTTCTGTTCGACGCCATCGTCGACCGCGCTTCGCAGACGACCACATCGCCATGGGTCCGAGACGACGGCAGGCTCGTCTACCGGCCCGACTTCGCCACGCTCGAACTCCTGCTGGGCGTCCCCTTCGCCTGGGCGCGCCGACCACGTCGGGCGCCCGCATTGGCCCCTGGACGTGTGCTGGTCTACGAACTCCATCGTGCGGGCTTCGCCTCCGACGTCGTCTGGCCTCGCCCCTCCGAACCGAGGATTCTGCCGGGTCCGATCGCCGAGCTTGTCAAGTCGCTCCCCAAACGCGAATCCGAAGAGCTTCGGAGGCGTCTGGAAACGTCGAAGTCCTTGAGGAGCGCCGCACCTTCCGAGGCCCGCATCCTCGGCAAGAACTACGAGAAACAGGTGGATGTGCTGATGTCGCATTGGTCCACCGGGCCAGAGCTCATGATCTCCACTAAGCGCATGGATTCGAGCTTCGGCAAGAATGCGCCGAATCGCATCGAGGAAGCCTACGGCGACGCGAAGAACCTCCGCCTGCGCCATCCGCTGGCAGCGATCGGCTTCTTCTTCGGCATCCGTTCGACGGTCTTCTACTAAGCCCCGATGACGGCCGAATGGATCGTTGACCTCTATGCAGAAGCTCAGTCGCGAGGACGACGCCTACGATGCGACATGCCTTCTGCCTGGAATACTCCGAATATGAAGGGGCGCCGATCACGACGATGCAGGCGATCAGCCCGTCGAAGCCGTCCTCGAGCATCTGCCCGCAGTGACCGTGCGGGAAGACCTGGTCCCTGAGAACGTGCGCACGTCGGTTTTCCTCGGCCGAATGATCCAGCAGGTACTCTCAGCCACTCCGGTCACCCACCATGTGACCGTGCGAGAACGGATCAAGTCGGCGTCGCGGAAAGAGAAGTCGTAGGGATGGCCGATTCCGGAGAGTCTCGACGCCCCGCGTACGTTCTCGTTCCTTCGTCTCGGCAAGCTGGTGCCAGATTTCCGCACCCATGAGGGTCATCGCCGGCGAGATACTGCGGGACTTGGCGGGACGTGACTTCGCGATCCGCGGCCTCGAAATCGACATCGACGAAGCCGAAGCCGCTCTCGCAGACCAGGCGTTCGACCGCCTCCGGCCTACTGGAGGTTCCTCAGCGGACCGGCCCCCGCATGGCCTCTTCGATCGACCCGCCTCTGCGACTTCCGGTTCGCACCAGGCAGTCTCGGCCGGCTCTCGACCCGGTCGTCACCGCAGGGTTCATCGATTCGATCGACTTCATTCCCATGCTCGTCCTCCTCCGCGAGGGAGGAACCGCCTCCGATCGCATGGCAACGGCGCGCCGAAGGAACCGCGCCTGCCGCCGAAGCAGTGCACGACAGCACTGCCGTATCCATCGACACCGCCGCGTCCACCGGCGATGCCTCTTCGTTCCGCGAACTCGCCAGATTCGCCGGGCAACTGCCCTGCTGCACATCCGTGCGGCTCTGCTCGCCGCACTCGCCGACGGCGTGTGCTTAGAACGGCGCGTCTCAGTCCTACAGCTCTTGGCCGGTCAAAAGCCGCCCCGTGAACGGAGAACCATAGTCTGTCCCTGTGAACGGAGTCCTCGTGGTTCGGCGTCATCCTGGCCGAGGCACCTGAGTTCCCCAGCCGAAGGCCCCCGAGTTCGTCTTCTTTCCCAGCACGCGCCCATGACCGGAGCCGAGGCGTGGCACACTTGAGTGTGAAGGCTGCCGCGAGCCGTCCAGTGGGATGCGCAACCGGCTCCGTCCCACCGAAACCGAATGCAGGAATGAAGGAGAGCGCGATGAGCGAACAACAGCGAGGCACGACCAGCACGACCCGTGCCGCTGCGGCCGGTACGCGCCTGGATCCTTGGTACAACACGTATGCGGATCGCGCTCTGGGAATGCGCCAGTCGGAGGTGCGTTCGCTTTCGCCGTCGCCACATGACCGGAAGTCGTCTCCTTGGCCGGAGGGATGCCCATATCGAGGGGCTGCCGCTCGAGTTCCTCTGCGGAGATGAGCGCACGTCTTCTGCGCGACCGAGGAACGTCGATCCTCCAATACGGCTCGGGCAGGGCAACGCCGAATTGCGGAGATGATCGCCGAGGTCATGCGGCCCGACGGCGTACGCGGCCATCCCGACGACATCACCGTCACCACCGGTTCGCAGCAGGCCCTCGACCTCATCTCCCAGGTCTTCGTCAACCCAGGCGACGTCGTCCTGGCCGAAGCCCCCTCGTACGTCGGCGCATTGGGGACCTTCCGGGCCTACCAGGCTAACGTCGTCCATGTGCCGATGGACGGCGACGGGCTCATTCCCGAAGAGCTCGAAGCAACGATCGAACACCCAGAAGGTGAGGGAAAACCAGTCAAATTCCTCTACACGATCCCCAACTTCCACAACCCCGCCGGGGTCTGCCTGTCTGCCGAACGTCGACGCCGGATCGTGAAGATCTGCTCGCGTCACCACATCCTCATCGTCGAGGACAACCCTTACGGTCTCCTCGGCTTCGACGGCGATCCCATCCCCGCCATCCAGTCCTTCAACCCCGACGGCGTCGTCTACCTCGGCTCGTTCTCCAAAACCTTCGCGCCGGGCTACCGCGTCGGCTGGGCGCTCGCACCGGCTGCGGTGACAGCCCGTCTGATTCTGGCCAACGAGAATGCGCTCCTCTGTCCGTCCACCTTCGCACAGCTGTCGATCAACGAGTATCTGCGCACATACGACTGGTACCAGCAAGTCAAGGAATACCGTGAATGTATCGCGAGCGCGGTCGCGCGATGCAAGCCGCCTTAGAGGAATTTCCCTGCCGATGTGCACGTGGAACGCACCCGAAGGCGGCTTCACACCTGGGTCAGCTGCCGGAGGGACTCGATGCGCACGCCATGCTTCCGCGCGCGGTGACGAATCTCGTCGCCTACGTCTCCGGGACCGCCTTCTACGCCGACGGTCAAGGCCGCGACCACATGCGCTTGTCGTTCTGCTATCCGACGCCCGAACGCATCCGCGAGGGCGTGCGCCGCCTGTCGACGGTCGTGGCTGGCGAAGCCGGAGCTCGTCGCGATGTTCGGCGTCCAGAACCGCGAGCACCCCGGGGAAGTTCAGTCAAATGTGAGGAGACCGCAACCGGACCCTCACCGCCCGTATAATCGTCTACCGTCTCGTCCTGGTGATCCAGTCCGTCGACTCGGGAGGCTGTCCATGTCCGCTCCACTCACGGTTGCGATTCTCGCCGGGGGCTTGACGCACGAACGCGAGGTGTCCCTGCACTCGGGACGGCGCGTCGCGGCCGCGCTGCGCGAAGCGGGCATGTACGTCAAGATCTTCGACGTCGACGCGAACCTCCTGCAACGCCTTCACTCCATGGCTCCCGATATCGTGTGGCCGCTCATTCACGGAAGCACAGGGGAGACGGTTCGCTTCAGGATCTTCTCGAACTGGCCGGCCATCCCTATGTCGGCACGGACCCAGCCTCCTGCAAGCTGGCGTCGGACAAGGCCATCGCAGCCGCCGTCCTGGCACGTGAGGGTGTCGCAATGCCCGACTCAGTGACGATCCCACAAAAGCTCTTCCGCGAGGTGGGTGTGGCACCGATTCTCGATCTGATCAAAGCGCGCTTCGGATTTCCCCTGGTGGTCAAACCGTCGCAGGGAGGTTCGGCGCTTGGAGTGACGATTGTCGAGGAATCGGCAGCCTTGCCCGGCGCGATGGTCGACTGCCACGCCTATGGCGAAGACGCTCGGATCGAAAAGTACATCGACGGGCGCGAGGTAGCGGTCGCGGTCATGGAGAGGGGCACAGAGTCTTCCTCCGCTGAGCCCCCGTCCACCGTACCTTCGTCATCTGCCACGTCTTCAGCGCTCGCTGAATCCTTGTCACCTACCGCATCACCCTCGCCCGCTGCGCCGTCTCCATCCACAGCAGCGACTTCAGCGCCGTCTCCATCCGCGGCATCAGATCCAGCTGCGACATATGAACAAGCTTCGTTCTGCCGGGCGCCAACCTCTCGGACCGGCGAACCCCATGCGCTTCCGCCCGTGGAGATCGTCACCGATGGCCCATACGATTTCGATGCGCGTTACAATGCCGGTCGCCCGAGTACTTTCGTCCCCGCCCGCCTGACGGACGAGGAGACATCCACAGTCAAATCAACCGCAGAGAGTGCAGGATTCTCGGCTTACGGCATTTGTCACGCACAGACATCGTTCTCGACGGAGACGGCGTTCCTGGGTGCTGGACGTCAACGTCGCCCCGGTATGACGGAGACATCCTTTCCCACAGGCCGCCGCAGCCGAAGCGCACAACCCTCGGCACTACTGTAGACGATTTGTATACGAAGATTCTGCGTTCAGCCACAGATCGGTAATCCGAATGGCGTCGATTCGGCCGCTACAAGAGAATGGGATTCGTTTTTCAAACCTCTCGAATTCTCCTTTTCGTACCATGAGTTTGTTGTTCTGTGCTTTCGACGCTTATTCGGGGACATCAATCATCCCGCTTCACCCGGTGTCAAGACCCGAGAATCCGATTGAGTTCGTCAATGGAAGCGAAATCGATTTTAATAGATCCACGTTTGGCGCCCATCTCCACCTTCACTCGCGTATCGAAGCGATCGGCGAGCCGGGTCGAAAGCTCTCCCAGTTCAGGCGCATAACGCTTGGTCCGTCGCCGGACAGGCCTCGGCGGCGTCTGCTCATCGCCAACTGCGACCAGCTCTTCCACCTGCCGCACAGAAAGGCCTTCGGCCACGATTCTATGGGGCTATGCGCTCCATGGCCGCCGAATCGGACAGTCCCAATAACGCACGCGCATGGCCAGCCGAAAAGTCCTCCCGCGGCGACACGTCGCTGGACGAGAGGCGGCAACTTTGAGAAGACGAAGCGTATTGAGATTTTGCGGGCGCGAACGTGCTATCCTCCGTGACAGCTCTTCCTGCGTGCACTGGAAGTCTTCAAGCAACTGCTGATAAGCCGCCGCCCTTCAAGGGCATTGAGCTCGGTACGGTGGAGGTTTTTCGAGCAATGCATCACGCAGAAGATCCTGATCTTGTGTATGCCGCACGATCGCGGGTAGCAGTGTCAATCCCCGCCAGCTCATACAGGCACGCCAGCGCCGTTCCACCCATGATGAGTTCATATCTGGCTTCGGGCTTATCGGCGATTGGCGCTTCAAGCGGTCGGACGATGACCGGTTGGAGTACCCCAACCTCCTTGATCGAAGCGGCGAGCTCGGCAAGCTCGTCTTCATCGAAGACCGTTCGTGGCTGTTTCGTGTTCGGGATTATTGCAGTCAATGGAAGCTCTGCGAACGTGGCTCCTGGCACTCGACCAACCCCGCCATCGGAATCATTCTCCAAAGCATCGTCCGCAGAAACGACATCGGGTTGGTTACCAGCGTTTGAACGATCGTTGGTTGTAGCGGCAGAAGCCGTTTGCTCTGAGTCGAAATCGTCCAGAGAATCAGATGCATCAGAGTCAGGATCGGAATCCAAACCATTGCCGGCATGCGAAGTCTCGGAATCCGCAATCCGGTCGGCTTCAGGATATTCCTCATGATTGTCGAAACGATCGTTCATGGTGTCCTCCGATTTCTCGAAGCTGTCAATGTCTGTCAGACTCTTCTCACGGCTTTCCCGGATTGCCTTCCGGAAGGTGCGTTTCATTGATCTTCACAGGCATGCTGTCCGAAGGTTCAAGGCTGATCGATGATTCAACGTTCATAGAACTTTCGCTGTTTTTCTGCTAAGGTGACAGCATCTTTCTCTTCTTGTTCTTCCTCAAGAAGTTCAACCTCGAGTTGTCGTCCAGCTTCGGTATCTTCATGAGCAGCATGGTCCGGTTTCGATCGCTTTTACCGCTTTCGATCGCTTTTACCGCAATGCGAGACGATTCCTCCGACAAAACGACGACGCCATCTTGGTCAAAGCCTTCCCATTTCCATTTCTTTTTGTCGACTCTTTCCTCGGTGAATTCGCTTTACTTTCAGATTGTGGAATTACAATTTCATTTTGTTTGTTTTCATCATGTTTTACATTAGATTTTTTGTTTTTGTTTTCGAAGAAGGCTTTTCACGACTTTTCTTTGTTTCCATCTATGTTTTTTTCTGGTTATTCTTTGTGTTATTGGTTGACTTCGTAGCAGAATCAGTAGTTCGATCAGTTTTGTTGCCCCGTTCCAGTAAGAACTTTTCCTCCAGAGGAACTTTTGACTTTTTTCTTCGGAATTCCCCCGAAGAATACGTCAATCGGGCGGTCTTTTTACCCTCTTTCTGTGAATTCGGAATAAGGGCTCCGATACCTTTACCTAAACCGCGTCTGCGTTCCGCCATAGTGAAGTGACCCTTACTCGGCTCTCTATCAGCCAGTTCATGCGCTGCGGCTAGATAAGCAATGGCACCGCTGGAACGAGGCGCATAGGTAATCACGGTCTCGCCGTATGATGGTGATTCAGCAATGCGCACTGACCGAGGAATTTCAACAGATAGCGTTTCCTCAGGAAGAAATCCGCACATTTTCGGATACTTCAGCGCTGAGATTTGTGTTTTTCGAAGCCATAGTTAGAAGAATCGTGCTGACTCGAAGACTCGCGTTCCATCCATCGCGTGCTCCTTCTATAGTCCCTCAAAAGTTGCGTGAGGCCTTCGAGAGCATAGTATTCAGTTTGAACGGGAATTAGAACCTCATGAGCGGCGATCAGTGCATTGATTGGAAGTAGCGACATGCTTGGCGGACAATCTATTATCACATAATCGAATCGTTCGCCTTGTTCCGCAAGTTCTTCTAAAGCAGGATACAGGGTTTCGCGTAACGCGTACTTCGATCTGGTGCTTCCACCAGTTCGACATCGACAGGGCAAGATTGATTGACGAAGGCGCAATGTACAATCCCGGCAGCTTTTTGGACTGTTGCAAAATCTCGAAAAAGGAAACCTCTGAATAAGGACATTGTACAGACCAAGAGTGTCTTCATTACTGTTCTGCACCAAGCGCAGTAGACGCATTTCCTGAGGATCGTCATCAATGACGAGAACGCGAAGTCCGCCCTGAAGCAAGTGCCGCCGCAAGATTAACGGCACTGGTTGTTTTACCAACCCCTCCTTTCTGATTTGCCACCGCAATGATTCGCGTCTTAGTTGGAACCCTTGAATTTGGCGTCACCGATAGACTCAAGGCGTTTCATATCCTCCGCGAGACTGCAGGGCAAGAGGGGCGCCTTCACCGACCAGACGATCCCACTGATTCGGGTTCGGTCCAGCGCTAGACCCACTCTGTTTTTAGCCTTTTTCATGGGATCACTCACCTGAATTTCTCCTCTCATTGATCCTATTCTACGCAATACGAGCTGACAGAACCGATGAAATCGACCTCTGAAATTTGTTTCATTTGCCAATGCACACATCGATTCGTTTAATCGTAGCCTGTTTAAGGGTCAGTGACATGCATAATGGTCACTCATTTTCATTTATGTTGTTTAGAATCGAATCATTATTCAAACATTTCATATGAATTGAATTTCCGTTGCATTTAGCGCTCAAAACTATTTCATTTTGTTGTCGCAATAGTACACAATGACATCTAATTGATCATAACACATGAAAAACAATGACTAGTACCCATCAATTTGATTGTATTAACTTGATTTTCATTAATATCGCATTAGTTTTGAAATATTGGTACGACACTAGTCATATGTAATACGTTTATCTGCATCACACTTGCATGTTTCACGTGAAACACATAAATTCAAATTTAAATCACGCTGACTGTCTTAACTCATTTGAATCGTTTCACGTAAAACGTTGCTACTTTTATCAATGTCCCAATCCATAATGTCACTCAAATCAACCGACGCATCACAACCACAATAAATCATCAACTTATGAGTGTCATTTGGCGATTTGAAGAAAGATACCTCCATACAAATTGTGCACGTAAAATTAATTACAGAAGCTATTATGTCTGTCGTTAAAGAATGCTCTACTATTGTTCAGTAAGCATCCTCGACGTAAATCTAGTAACGCAATCGTTTTCGTAGTTCAATACATTAATTAGCAAACCACTTCACCTAAGTGCATTGGTTGTAGAATTGAAAACGTTTCACGTGAAACGAGGAATTGTACTTTGACAATCCTTTTCAGTAATGTAATCACTTAGAATTGGAAGTTTTGTGTTTTCTATGAAACTATTTTATAATTGTTATTTGAATAATTATTGATACATGTTTAATACATCAATTCACTGACATGGCGTCATATGGACAAAATTTGATTATTGTCACTTTGAATGCGGTGAACAACAATTAGCCGATATTAGTAAAGTATTTAACATCCGATATTTAAATTAGTTTCATCAACGAATTCATAAAATCAATTTACTGTATCCGTTTCACGAAACACGTGTACTTAACTATTTCGTAAAGTTGAATTGTTATATATCAATGCTGTGAAAAGTGTCTAGTTATACATTGAATAATCGATTCAATAACTGACCGCAATCCATTTAAACGTATATTACAATTGATAATTTGACGAAGCTATCTCAACACATTTCAACCATATAGTAATAGAATAGTATCTGTCGGTGATAACATAAATTTTCACTGAAAAGTTCCTAACTTTCGTCTAGCAGACACGACATTTTCGATGTTTCACGTGAAACAGAATAGCCATGAATAATTGCTATAAATTTTTGCTTGGCATAAGCAAACAGCAAACTACTGTCTCGGCATTCCATCAGTAGTGTATGAAGTGGAATTTTGAATGGCAAACTGTAACTAACTATAATTATTCAGGCAATTATAAATATGACCATCCAATCAAAACACTCTTCCGATTCCGTTTCACGTGAAAACATCATAGATCTCACGGACATCTATTCTTAATCGGTCATGTACTACTGGATTAATGATGAACAATTCCTAATTGACCACGTCAAAGTAATTTACAAGACATTTTTTTCGAATTACGATTGTCAATAGACAATAGTGCAGAATTGTACAGATTCATTATATTTTGAATACTTACTGAACCTATAACTGGCACATACAGTTTTGTACATGGTCAATATGAAATGACATGTCGTTTATGATGCTTCGACACCATTGTATGTATTTACAATATACAATTTGTATGCGAAACCATAAGCGTGTTTCATCTCGGAATTCTATTATGATTCAATGAATACATCAGTTCAATGAATAGACAACATTGTTCAGCAAATTACCGAGAACGGATAACGACAATTACTCACATAGTGGAATATTCATACGTCAAATTAATGGTTAAAAGGTTACCAACGATGGATAGCGCGAAAGTAACCATTATACAATTTTTCAATTTGCTTACTGGATGAACTGACTATGTGAATTTCTATCGTTGTTTCACGTGAAACATAAACTATTGAATTCACAAATTTTTGTCACACAATTTCTGAATTAATTCCCTAGTGTTGACATAATTAGTACCGTATACAAACCAAGCAGTAGTCAATGTCTAACACAACCACATTCAATTCAAGCGATATGAGCTAGACAAGTAAACGTATCAACAGCAAATGATTCGTTTCATAAACATCATCCTCTGGTGGTGATACATACCATGTTTCACGTGAAACCTTTTCGTGGCGCCAATTAGTCGTGTGAAGGCGAACATATGACACTCATAATTAGAGTGGTCATACAATAGGTTTCAAATGAATGAGAATTATGCGATGTGCATATACCATTTTAAATCATCAGTTGAAATGACCAACAATGACCGCCAGAACTAATTCTATTTCTTTCGGACTTCCAAGACTCTTGTCATTTCATTTTGTTCCAAAAAGGAATAACGTCATATACGTCTGCTCACGCTGCCCGAGTCTTCTTAAAAACATCAAATGCAGCGTTAATTTCTTCATCAACACGTAAAACCTTTCAAAGTAAGCAAAGATCCAGATGATTTCAAAAAGAGGCATAGTAAGAGGCAAATAGTCTCCGTACAGAAGCCACTGCACGTGCAGTGACAATATCGGCTTGAATCACATGACTAAGCCGTTCAGCCCGTCCATGATAGATTTCGACATTGTCTAAACCAATCGCATCAACAACGTCATGGAGCCAGGCAGAACGTCGTTCCATTGACTCGACAAGAAACAAATTAAGATCGGGTCGAATTATAGCAATTACCATTCCTGGAAAACCCGCGCCCGTTCCGACATCAACAACAAAAGAACCATCTGGAATGAAATCAACAATAGCCGTCGAATTGAGAATATGTCGAGACCATAGGCGTCCTAGTTCGTGAGGTCCAATAAGTCCACGCACTCACCTTCAGATATGAGCATTGTGGAAAATTTTGCAAATCTCTTCCATGCCCTATTTTCGAAACGTGAGGCCCCACCTTTTGGGTGGAGCCTCACTACCGTCTGCATTCATCATGCTATTTCATGCTCCGATAGTAAAATTAAAAAAGTGAGCAAATGGATGGAATGCATCTAGCTTACGTCCTATTAATGGTTGTGAAATCAACTATCGATAACCGATTCATTGAGAACGGAATCGTCATCAGATTCATGTGACTCTACGTTACTATCTTCATTTTCATATGAACTTTCATTGGAAACGAATTCACCAGACACCAGATCACTCGATCCGTCGATAGCAAAAGAACTAGTTACTTTTTGGTGAATCACTGCCGTCTTCATTGGTTTCGCCCATAACCGCCGACCGTATTTCCGGTTGATCTGAATCATCAGTAGTTTCCTGTAAGACCGCATCGTCACCATCTTCACCTCCAGCAGAACTCTCTAATGAAGTCAAGGCGATAACTACGTGTCGGGACGAGCCTACACCTTCAGAATCGGAAACGACATTTGCGGCTGCTGCTATGTCATGAACGACTTTTTCTTTCAAATGGATTCATGGGTGGAAGTGTCACCGATTCACCGTTCATGAGAACTGTCGCAATAGCTTCACGAGCAATTGCCGCAATTTCAGCACGATGTGCCTCTCGATAGCCCGCCATATTCTAGCATAAGGCGACTACGTTCACCAGTGTTTAGATTGAACGGCTAGCCTCGTCAATTCCTGAAGGGACTCTAGAACCTCACCGTTCCCTTCCATAAGACGCTTGCCGCCGATCTGCCGGACCGTCAGTCACCACGGCAACGGCAGCTGCGCTCGGCCTCGACGCTGATTTCGATATCACCATCGAGGTCTCGCGATATCAAGAAAGCTCTTCAAGGTAATCAGCGGCTAGATCACCTTCCGCATCGAGCTTTTTGATCAATTCACTTCTTGAGCTCGGGGATACTCATTATTTAACCCTTTCCACAGCAAGAAAAATAGCTGTATCATGATTTTTAAAAGTTCCGCTTCTTCTGGTTTTGCTGAGCTCTTTTCTTTCTGTTCGCCCTGCTTGGCCCTAGATCGCGCGCGTTCCGCCTGCCGGCGCTCATAGCGTTTACGCGCGTTCAGCATCAGTAAGACCGTCTTTTCCGCGAACTTCGGCCGATTCAGAGGCCTCCTGCTCCCCAGATTCATCAGCGTCCTGATCGGCTGGATGTGGTGAAACCAATGAATCGCCTGGACGAATCCCAGCTTTCTTTGCGCGTTCCTTACTCAGAGGCTGCACCCTCTGGCCGCCATTCTTTCTAGCTTCCTCAGCTTCGAGCTGCGCAATCTCATCACCACTCAGCCCTTCTCGCCTCCGCTTTTTCCCGCAAACGCTTTTCACGTTCACGATAGGCTTGAGAACCAGGCGTCGGATTGTGTCGAATAAACCAGGCCTGTTGCCCCCATATTCCAGATATTGCCAGCAACCCAGCAAACTAATACGCCAATTTGGAAAACACTTCCCATAAAAAGATAAACAACAGGCATTCCGTACATCATTATCTTTTTGAGTACGAAACATAGGATTAGAAGAATCCATTGCTGAATCGGGCATATTTTTCATAGTTAATTGTCGCTGAGTGAAAAACATCGTGACACTCATAAACAAAACCAATACAGGGCAACGATTCGAACATTAGTAGCGGCAGAACCAGCATCTTCAGCGACTCGGAACGAAGAAGACAATGGCGCGCCAAAAACTGTGGAATTCTCAAAATCCGTGGCGATTTGTTTCTGTTATAGGACCCAGCGCTCCACGTTTGCCCTTCAGCAATAGCAGGGAAAGCGTAAAGAACCCGATAAAGTGAAAAATAAAATTGGCATCTGCACGAGCATAGGCAGACAAGAAGCAAATTGGGATGTGCTATGTTTACGATAAAGCGCCTGCAATTCTTCTTGCTGACGTCGCAACGAAACTTGATCACGCTTACCTTTGTATTTCTTCTGAATCTTTTTAATCTCAGGTTGCAGAATCTGCATCTGCCGTGATGATCTAATCTGACGATTATACAAAGGCAACACAAGAAGACGTACGACAACGGTTAGGCCGAGAATTGCCACAACCTAAGCCGGACCGGGGCCATCCGACATGCCAACGAAGGCCAGCACCTTGTGAATCAAGTTCATAATCCACGCAACAACCCACATAACCGGGGCAAGGATTGTATCCGTCATTCACGCCTCTTCTTTCAATCGTAGCGGGCAGATCCGCATGGTCGATCAAGCTTTGAGGAAAATAATGAAGCTCTCATGAGTGGCTTCGTGCTTTCCCTATTTCGTCCGCATCGCCTGAAGAAATATGATCTCGAAGCGTCTTCATGCTCATACAGAGCATGAAGTTCGTCGCTATCCAGTGGTCGTTTAGGGCCATTCTCCCTTCGGCGGTACTCGGTCCACTCCGCCTTTGCTCCACGGGTTACACCGCAGAATCCTCCACACACTCAGTAGTGTACCTTTTAATGGCCCCGTGAATGCCGAAAGCCTCTATCGCGTACTGCGAACAGGTGGGCGCATATCGGCACCTCGGCGCAAAAGCAGGCGATACCCGACGTTGATAGAAACGAACGGGTGCCGCAAGAATTCGAGAGGCGAAGCTCATTGCCCACGTCTCCCCGCTTTATCCCGGGCGAGGGCGATACACCGGTCCAAATCGGCTGCGAGCTGCGTCGACGTCGCCCCACGAGCCTGTGGAAAAACCCGTATCACAACCATATCTCCTGGGCCGAAATTATCAATTCTTATCCTGACGATGTGCCGGAGTTGTCTGTACAAACGATGCCGAACGACTGAATTTCCCACACTTCTCGGTATGATGAAGCCGACCTTCACCGGTCGAAGGTCGGCTCTGCTTTTCCTCCCGATCACCGTCAATGGCTATGAGCAAACGAGAAGATCCACCACGAGTTCTCTTGAAAGCCTGGGAAAAACTCCAGCCGAGTTCCGCATTCGGTTCTCGGCTGGAAGCAAGACTCAGGCGGACAGCGAAGCACGGCCTTTACGGCGTCGCGCAGAGACGACGGCGCGTCCAGCTCGGGTGCTCATACGCTTACGAAAGCCGTGTACTTTGGCCCGACGACGATTATTCGGTTGAAATGTCCGCTGATCACGGCTCTTCTCCCACGTTAGAACTGACACGAGGGTTAACCTCGCGGTTGGCAGGGCACCCAGGAGGTGCGCAAATGACATATCGACTTTACGCGACATTCGACTGCCAGGTCAATGTGAGAATCTATCGGGTGACGGGAATCTCAGGCATAAGAATGAATGACATGGGTGTCATTCACCGCTTTCCACACGTGTGCATTTTCCGGCACCGCAGAGTTTGAGGCAGTTTCCCGGAATTCGGCCGGACGAATGACATCCGTGTAATTTCCACAGGTGTGGAGAAACCTGTGGATAACGTGTTATCACTATCCCCAGACGACTGTCTCAGAATGGCTTCGGGCTTCGCACCGGAGGCACAGGCGGACGCCACACACAGTAGGAAGGGGCTCAATGAACGACAGCAATCCAGCCAAGGACGCATGGGTAGCGGCGGCAGAGTTGTTACGCTCCGACGGCTCGCTGTCAGATTCCCCAGGAGGCATTCGTCCGCATGGCCCTATCCATTGGCATGCGTCGACGAGATCTTCATGATCGCGGTCGGATCGGAATTTGTGAAGACCTGGATCGAAGAGCATGTCGCCAAAGCCATGACGGAGATGCTGTTCTAACATACTCGGTCGTAACGTCCGACTGATGATTTCTGTAGATCCCAGCATCAACGATGTTCAACTCTACACAAACAACGAGTAATGCGGGCTTCACTGCCAAAAACTTTCATTACTCTGAAAAAGAAGAAATACCTATAAAACCAAGTCTTCATATTCTTCTCCGGATAACTCCACCTCGGAAGGATTTTCGCTAGAAACAGACATAGAATCAACACAAAAATAATAACTCAAACAAAATTGATAAAAACTATCAATCAGGTAAAGCACGTACAAACAATTTATCGAATAAAAATTCATGGTCGACATGCGGTAACAAAAACTTCAAGGCATAATTTGAACTTATGGAAAGGATTCATGCAGCACGATTGAATCCTCGCTACACATTTGACAATTCTCGTGATTGGTGACTCAATAGATTCCCCTACAGCCACGTCACTTGCTGTAGCGGAATCTCCAGGCACCACATACAATCCTCTTTTTCATATTCCGACTCTGGAATGGGAAAAACGCATCTTATGCATGCCATAGGAAATTACGTGATAAATTTATTTTCTGGAAGTAAAGTTCGATATGTAAGCGCAGAAGAATTCACAAACGCTTTTATTAACTCCGTACGCGATGGAAAGCAAGCTGAATTTAAAGATCAATTCCGAACAGTCGACATACTTCTAATAGACGACATACAATTTATTGGCGGCCGTGATACGACTGTAGAAGAATTCTTTTCATACTTTCAATGCTTTAACTAACTCTAACAAACAGATTGTAATTACTTCTGACGTTTCTCCTCATCTCCTTAATGGATTTGAAGAGCGTATGATATCACGTTTCAACTCAGGCGTAACTGCGAACATCGACCGACCTAACCTCGAGACCAGAATCGCCATTCTCGAGAAGAAAGCGATTCGGATGGATTCAACGTTCCGCGAGAGGTCAACGAATACATCGCAACTCATATGACGACTAATGTCCGCGAAATGGAATGAAGTGCCTTACGGCGTGTTAGCAGCTTTTCGCCGACTTGTCCAAGCAAGCTATTACTCTTAAACTTGCAGAAATGATTTTAAAAGACTTAATTAATAATCCTGACTCTATAGAAATAACTGCTTCTCTTATAATGGCACAGACAGCACGTTATTTTGATATAAAAATTGAAGAAATGACTTCGGCAGATCGTAGTCGTATGCTTGTTACTGCACGTCAAATAGCAATGTATCTTTTGCCGTGAAATGACTGATTTGTCTCTTCCAAAAATTGGTGAGCTTTTTGGAAAAACGAGATCATACAACCGTTATGCATGCTTGCAGAAAAATTGATAAACAAATGGCTGAACGTCAGGTTACATATAATCAAGTTTCAGAGTTAACAAGTCGAATTAAACAAGCTGCTCAGCAGGCTCAAGGGATAATCCACAGGTCATGTGGTTTTCCTTGTGCCCACTGCCTTCTGATCTGTGGAAAGGAAGAACTCAGGCTGTGGAGATTCCGAAGGCGAAATGTCTCATCCACCGCAAAGCGAGGCTGTCCCTGTCAGAGTCCACACGGACTTGCACACGCAGAGAGCCCGACATTTTCGGGGAAAGGGTCCGGTTTCACAATATCCACACGGCCTACTACAGCCACCAACCTCTTTACCCTTGAAGTGCCATCGACCGGTCATGGACTGCGCAGTGATTCGCCGGACTCGGGGTCGACGAATCCGGCAGCATGAATGGGAAGGTCCCGACCTCGAGAGAAGACGAAGCCGATGTCCACAAAACCACGAGTCTCGCGTAGAGTGGTTATGCCCGCGCCCTATGTCCGTGGGATCCGTCACTGTGTCAAGGAAAGAAGGTCACCCGTGAAGCTCAGGGTTGAGCACGACGTTTTTGCCGACGCCATTTCGTGGGTTGCATACCATTCCCTCGAGGCCGTCGCTTCCCGTGCTGGCCGGAATACGGATCGAGGCCTTCAAGGACGGCACGGTGGCGCTCAGTTCTTACGATCCAGACATAGCTTCACATCGTCGCAATCGAGGCAGCGGTCAATGAGCCCGGCGAGATCCTCGTCCGTGGGCGCCTTCTGGCGGATTTCGCTCGTGCACTTCCGAACAGGCCCATCGACATGCAAGTATCCGGTTCGAAACTCGAAGTGACATGCGGTTCCTCGCGTATTGTTATGCAGTCCATGCCTTTGGAGGATTATCCCGCTGCTCCGGACATGCCCGATCTGACAGGCGCCGTTGATGGAGCTTTGTGGCAAGAGGCGGTCGCACAGGTGGTTTCTAGCTGCATCAAACGATGAGTACTCTTCCTCCTTATTTCGGTATGTATAGAAATCGAAGGAAGGCAGAGTGTCTCTTATGGCACACAGATCGCTATAGACTTGCGGTGCGTGATCTCGAGTGGGAGCCGACTCGAGATGACGTGCAGGAGCGAATTCTTATACGGGCTTCGCGTTTGTCCGATATAGCCAAGTCATTGGGATCCGCTGGAAAGGTCGAGATTTCGGTCGGTGACGGCAATCGAGGGGCGTCATCAGGGTTTTCAGCGGCGGGACGCCAGAATGTCGCTCGTCTCATCGATGGCTGATTATCCCTCAGGTTCGCAATCTCTTCCCCTCGATGTGAGCGGGTACGCCGTCGTCAATCGCCAGGAGATGCTCGACGCCATTAAGCGCGCTCGCCTCGTGGTTGAAAAAGAATTCGGCGGTGCGGCTGTCCTTCAGCGAAGGACAGGTGATTCTCGAGGCCGGCCAAGGTGACAATGCGCAAACCAGTGAGGCGTTGGAGGCTACGCTTGCTGGCGAGGACATAGTCATGGCTTTCAATCCGGGCTTTCTACAGGAAGGATTGAGTTCGACGAGCGCTGAATACATTCGTTTGTCTTTCACAAATCCGTCAAAACCCTGCTGTTCTGACTCGCACAACGCATAGGAAGTGACGATTCACAAGATTTTTCGTTTGTTACTTATGCCTATTCGGACATATAATTTTAACGTTTTGAAAAATATTCTCGAGTCTCAAAATGTATTTGAGCGATTTAGCTTTAACTGATTTTCGTTCATACATTCAAACCTTATTCATATTGATCCAGGTGTAGTAATTTTAATTGGTGACAACGGACAGGGAAAGACGAATGCAGTGGAGGCGATTACCTACCTTTGCAACGCTTTTCCTCGCATCGAGTTTCCTCGGACGCAGCCCTTATCAGAACAAGGCGCTAGGCATGCCGTCATCCAAGCTGAAAGTTCTGCATGGGCAGACGCCGACGACTCTTCAGGTCGAGATCCGCTTCGGTCGGGCCAATCGTGCGCGCATCAACCGCGGACAGGTGCGTCCGGCAGAGATCCTCGAATCGTCAAGACGGTCGTCTTCGCCCCGAAGATCTCGAACTGATTCGCGGTGATCCCAGTGCCCGCAGAGCTTATCTGGATTCGATCATGGTGCAACTCCGCCCCAGACTCGCCGGAGTGAGGACCGAATACGAGAAGGTCAGTGCGACAGCGCGGAGCGTTGTTGAAGTCCATTGAGCAGCCCGACGTCGTGGCGCTTCGATCAACTCCGAGTTCTCTAGACGTGTGGATCTTCAGCTGGCGCGGTTGGGGCCCAGATCACGGCGGCACGCGCCGACATCGTCTCCAAGCTGCGGCCTCACGTCGACCGGTATTACCGCGAGCTCGAATGGGTCCCTCATGGCTCGCATCGACTATCGCGCTAATCGCGAGTCGAGGGCATTTCGAACTTCCGACGCCTGAAAATCTTTCGGACGCGGAGTCGATAGCCGCCATTGAAAAGCACGAAGGAGAACTCGCCGATGCCGATTTCGCCGAAGTTCGGTTGATCGCTGAACTCTCCGAACGACGCGAGGCTGAAATGCAGAGGGGTGTCAATCTGGTTGGCCCCCATCGGGACGATCTCGCCTTAACGCTCGGTTCGCTCCCCGCTAGGGGGTACGCCCGCACGGGGAGTCGTGAGCTACGCTTGGCGCTCAAACCGGCCGCATGGGAAATTCTACGCGCTGACGTTTCGGGTGAATGGGCTGAGGACGGCGAGCCCATTCTCATCCTCGACGACGTATTCTCCGAACTCGATGCGGGTCGTCGCGAACGCCTCGCCGGCATCGTCTCTCGAGCCTGGGCAGGTCTTCGTCACGGTTGCCGTCGGCAGCGAGCTTCCCGAGGGATTGAACGGACAGCGATTGCATGTCGCCGATGGAAAGATGAGTCTCGGGTCGAGGGTGTCGCCGATGCCTGAGGGAGCGATCGCCGGAGCGCGGCGTCAAGCCCGTCGAGAGGATCTCCTCGCGTTGCGTCAACTCGACCGAGTTCGCGAAACGGCTTTTCGCTCGGGGAGAGGTGCGGATTCGCCAGCCGCTGGCCCTCACAGACGGATGACGGGTCGAACGATGGGGACGGTCAGGCCGCTGAAGAACCGATTGGCGACGAGGTGTGGACCCTGGTCCCGGTTGGGGGATGGGGTTCCGGTCCGCGTCCCTCCAGACGCGATCCCCCGTCCGATCGGACAGCTTCTGGACGTTTCGTGCGCGATCGAGGGTGGACGCAGCGGCTTGAAGTCGCCTCCGTCGTCTCCTCGGTGGATGAAATCGTCGGTCCGACTGTTGCCAGGCACTGCACTGTCGAGGAATTCGCCGAGGACGGAACTCTGACCCCGAGAACCTCGTCGACGTCGTGGGAAACGCAGATTCGAGCCCTTCTCGCCACGCTCGAGACCACGCTTGCGGAGGAAATCGGTGAAGGCGTGGTGAAGAGAATCGTCGTCAAGGGTCCCGCAGCCTCCGAATTGGAAACATGGACGGTTTTCCGTTCCTCGGCAGAGGCGTGCGAGACACTTACGACTGACCTCCATGTTGTATTTGATATATTTAAATATTTTTAAAATAAATTTAAATGTGAACTATGAAGTGAATAATGGGCTTATTGTGCGAAACTGAGGGGGGCTAGTGGGAACTGTAACCTGCCCTAACAATGCGGCGTAGGAGCCTGGGCAACCTGAGAATTCTCTGATGTGCGGTAGAATTGCCTAAGCCTCCCCATCCGTGTGGGGACCTACGACAGCGAGGTAGGACCGCCTGAGAACGACCTCGCGAACTCGAGTTTGAAGGAGTCGCCAGCGTGACAGCTGACGAGACGCATGTTCAGTCCGAAGGAGAAGAGGAGAAGTCCACCTCGGTGGACAGAGTCTCGATGAACAATCGTACGACGCCTCGTCGATTACGGTTCTCGAAGGTCTCGAAGCTGTGCGCAAACGTCCCGGCATGTACATCGGGTCGACCGGTGAGCGCGGCTTCACCACTGCGTATACGAAGTCGTGGACAATTTGTGGATGAGGCCCTGGCGGGATACTGCGACCACATCGAAGTGACGATCTTGGCTGACGGCGGCGTGCGCGTGCGCGACAACGGCCGCGGGATTCCCGTCGGCGACCATCCGACCGAGCATCGTCCTGCAGTCGAAGTCGTCGCGACGATCCTCCACGCGGAGGGAAGTTCGGCAACGGCAGTTACGCCGTTTCGGCGGATTGCACGGCGTCGGCGTCTCCGTGGTCAATGCGCTGTCGAGCCGCATGGAGACCGAAGTCTGGCGTGACGGCTACGTATGGCGGATCTCCTTTGAAAACGGCGTGCCGACCGGTCCTCTTCGGCGAGGCGAAGCCACCGATGAACATGGGACGAGTCAAACGTTCTGGGCGAACCCTCGAGATCTTCGAGACGGTCGACTACGATTTCGAGACGTTGCGCAAACGTTTTCATCAGATGTCCTTCCTCAATAAGGATCTGCGCATCACTTTGATCGATGAACGGCCGACCGCCACCGCGGAAGGCGACGAGGTCACCGGAAAGCCTCGACGGCGCCGATGACCCGGAGAGCGGACGGCGCGAAGTCTCCTACATGTATTCGGGAGGATTGTTCGACTACGTCAAACATCTCAACGCTCGCAAGAAAGTGGAGGTCGTACATCCCGACGTCATCTATTTCGAGGCGGAGGATCGAGCGAAGCAGATCCAGTGCGAAGTGGCGATGCAATGGACGTCGGCTTACTCCGAAACCCTCAATACCTTCGCCAACACGATCAATACGACCGAAGGCGGCACTCACGAGGAGGGATTTCGAGCGGCTCTGACCTCGGTGATCAACAACATGCGCGTGACAAGGGCCTGCTCAAGGATAAGGATCCCAATCTCTCAGGCGAGGACATCCGCGAGGGATTGACGGCGATCATCTCCGTCAAGCTCGGAAATCCCCAGTTCGAGGGCCAGACCAAGACCAAGCTCGGCAACACCGAGGCGCGTACCTTCGTCCAACAGCAGGTCTATGCCCGTCTGACCGACTGGCTCGACATGCATCCAGGTGAAGCCAAGGAGATCGTTCGCAAATCGTTTCAGGCCTCGCAGCTCGCGCGGCGGCCCGCAAGGCCCGTGGAGGCCACTCGCCGCAAGAGCGTCCTCGAATCGGCGTCGATGCCGGGCGTTTTAAGTGATTGCACGTCCCGCAATCCCGAAGAGTGCGAGATCTTCATCGTCGAGGGCGACTCGGCGGGGATCGGCCGTCAACGGGCGGGATCCCGAGCACCAAGCGATCATGCCGATTCGCGGGAAGATCCTCAACGTCGAGAAGGCGCGTCTGACCGTGCTCTGTCCTCCGAAGCGATCCAGGGTCTCATCACGGCCTTCGGAACAGGCGTCGGCGAGAATTCGACATGGCGAAACTGCGATACCATAAGATCGTTTTCATGGCCGACGCAGATGTCGACGGCTCCCATATCGCAACTCTTCTTCTGACACTCGTCTACAGATACATGAGGCCGCTCATAGAAAGCGGTTACGTCTATCTCGCCATGCCTCCCCTCTACCGCATCAAATGGACGAATGCTTCCCACGACTATGTCTTCTCCGATCGAGAACGCGATGTCAAGCCCGAGGAGGGGAAAAAGTTATGGACATCGTTTGCCTAAAGATGAAAGCCAGCGCGTACAGCGTTATAAGGGGCTAGGCGAAATGAACGCCGAGGAATTGTGGGATACGACCATGGATCCCATTAAACGGACCTCAAGCAGGTATCCATAGGCGAAGCTGCTGCAACCGACGAAACCTTCTCGGTGCTCATGGGAGAAGATGTTGAATCCCGACGCAGCTTCATCCAGCGTAATGCACACGACGTTCGATTCCTCGACATCTAAGGCAGGATTCCAGTGAGCGAAGAACAGACCGCCGGATACGATCACGGGCGTATTGCGGAAGTCGACCTCCAGCGGGAGATGGAGAAGTCCTATCTCGACTACGCCATGTCCGTCATCGTCGGACGCGCCCTCCCTCGACGTGCGGGACGGCCCAAGCCCGTGCACCGGCGGGTCCTCTACGCGATGTACGACGGCGGATACTGGGCCCGACTCTCCTTTCGAAGGCTTCGAAGATCGTCGGCGATGTCATGGGCAACCATCATCCCCACGGCGATGTCGCCATCTACGACACTCTGGTGCGGCTGGTTCAGCCCTGGTCGATGCGCTACCCGCTCGTGGCCGGCCAGGGGAACTTCGGCACGCCGGGCGACCTCGGTGCGGCGGCTCCGTGTTACACCGAGGCGCGCATGGCACCCCTCGCGATGGAGATGGTGCGCGACATCAAGGAGAACACCGTCGATTTCGAACCGAACTACGACGGTTCGCTCATGGAGCCGACTGTTCTGACAGCTCGTTTCCCGAATCTCCTCGTCAACGGTTCGGAGGAATCGCCGTCGGCATGGCCACCCGCATCCCACCTCACAACCTGCGCGAAGTCGCCGATGGCGTCCAGTGGTACCTGGCCAACCCGGATGCCAGCAAGGAGGAGTTGCTCGCAGCTCTCATGCGCCGGATCAGCGACCGGACTTCCCCACGGGTGCGCTGATTCTGGGAACCCGCGGCATCGACGACATGTACCGCACCGGCCACGGTTCCATCACCCAAAGAGCGGTCGTCGAAGTGACGAGATTCAGGGCCGCCAGTGTCTCGTCATCTCCGGATCTGCCCCTATCAGGTCAATCCCGATCGCCTGCTCGACAAAAATGGTCGAGGGCATCAAGGACGGCCGTCTGCCGGGCATCGCCGACATTCGCGACGAGACCTCCGGGCGGGCCGGCCAGCGCATCGTCGTCGTGCTGAAGAAAGACGCCGTCGCCAAGGTCGTGCTCAACAACTCTGTACAAGCACACCCAGCTTCAGAACAACTTCCCGGCTAATATGCTGGCGTCGGACGGCGTGCCTCGCACGCTCTCCCTCGACGGATTCGTCCGCCATTGGGTTGCCTTCCAGATGGAAGTGATCTGCGCGCACGCAGTACCGGCTGGCGGAGGCCCTCAAACGCCTTCACATCCTCGAGGGGTATCTCAAAGCCTCGACCAACTCGACGCCGTCATAGCGCTCATCCGCAGATCGCCGACGGTCGATGCGGCACGCACCGGCCTCATGGAGCTCCCGGACATCGACGAGGACCAGGCCACGCCATCCTCCGAGATGCAGCTTCGCCGCCTGGCGGCTCTCGAACGGCAGAAGATCGTCGACGAGCACGAGGAGAAGGCCGCCCTTGTAGCCGACTACGGCGACATCATCGCTAAGCCGGGAAGGCAGCGCGCCATCATCGGTGAAGAGCTCGGTGCGATCGTCGATAAGTACGGAGACGACCGGCGTACGACTATTCTCCCCTTCGACGGCGAAATGCGGGTCGAAGATCTCATCCCCGAGGAAGACGTTGTGGTGACGATCACGCGCGGAGGGTTCATCAAGCGCACGAAGGTCTCTGAGTATCGCGCTCAGCATCGCGGTGGGAAAAGGGATCAGAGGGGCTTTTTCTGCGCGGTGACGATGTCGTCCAGCATTTCGGAGTCGCTTTCGACGCACGCATGGCATCTGTTCTTCACTAATTTGGGCAGAGTCTATCGGATCAAGGGATACGAACTGCCTGAAGCCGGACGCGATGCAAAAGGTCAGCATATCGCCAATCTCCTCGCATTCCAGCCAGGCGAGACGATCGCTTCGACGATCACCCTCAAAGACTACGATCAGTCGCAGTACCGTGCTCGCCACGGCCGATGGACGGGTGAAGAAGACTCGGCTGACCGAGTACGATTCTCCGCGCGCAGGCGGTCTCATCGCCATCCGGCTGCGCGAACACGAGGATGGCACGACCGATCAGGTGGTCGCTGCCTGCCCTCGTCAATGAAGGCGATGATATGTTGCTCGTCCCACGGAAAGGCATGTCGCTGCGGTTCACCGGCACAGACGCTGCCCTGAGGCCGATGGGGCGTCCGTCTTCGGGTGTTATGGGAATGAAATTCCGCGGTGATGATTCGCTTCTGACGATGGACGTCGTGCGCGACAACTCCGAAGTGTTCGTCGTGACGGAAGGAGGTTTCGCCAAGCGCACATCCGTCGCCGAATACCGCGTGCAGAGACGCGCAGGGCTGGGCGTCAAAGTCGCCAAACTCACGGCCGAGCGCGGCGACCGTCGGTGCGCTCATCACCGAGGGAGAGGATGCTGTCATCATGGCTCTCGGCAAGGTGATGCGAGCTTCCGTTGACGAGGTGTCCAGGACGGGTCGCAACACTCAAGGTGTGACCTTCGCCAGACCTGACGACGGCGACAGGATCATCGCCATCGCCCGCAACGTCGAGAGCACGCTGGATAAGGAGGGAATCGGGCAGGAGAGCGCGCCTGTGGGAACCGAATCGAGGGTCGATGCGACGTCCGCCGGCGGGCAGTCTCCGAGAGGGAAAGCGGCTCGGGAAGACGCGGCCGGCTTCGACACGGTAGCTTTTGATGTAGCGGATGCGGCTGAAGGTGCATCCGATGATGAAGTTACGGAGTAGTAGATGAGCCAGACCCAGGCGCCTGCAGGCGCCCATCGCGTCCGAAAACGGGCGGCGCCGAGCCCAGCGAAAGATGGAGGATGCCGGGCCCAAAGGCCGGTGGGCATTCGCCGTGTCAAGATGACCATCTCCAAGCGTCGATCCGCTTTCGGCCCTCAAACTGGGCTTCCTCAGCTCTGCTGGCCATCGGGATCATGATCGTCGTGGCGATGATGTTCCTCTGGTTCGTCCTCGATCTCGATGCACGTTTTCAGCGAGATCCAGAAACCCTCGACACGCTCAACTCGGAGAGTCTGCTCCAAGTCGGCAAGTATCTGCAGTTCAGCCGGTGGATGAGCTTTGCCGTGATCGTCGCCATCATCGACATTGTGCTGTTCACGGCCCTGGCTGCCGTCAGCGCGCTCATATACAACCTCATCGCTTCGCTCGTGGGAGGCTTGCGAATAACAGTGACCGACGAATAACGAGGGAGACCCCGCCCCGGTTCCGGATCAACGGACGCATTCAGGTGAAGAGACCGAATCGGCTGGCAGGCCGACTGGACACTGGAATAACGGTAGGGTTATCTAAATCGGCACCTCAAGGGTGCGAGGGCCTATAGCTCAGTCGGTTAGAGCGCATCCCTGATAAGGATGAGGTCGCTGGTTCGAGTCCAGCTAGGCCCACGGCAACTTTGGAGGGAGACCATGAAGAAGTTTCTGTTCGTACTGACGGCTGCAGCTGTCGGGTATGTCGCATGGATCGAGATTCAGAAGAAGGGTCAAGATCGGGCTGTTTGGCAGGAAGTCACGGACCCGGTGGACTGACGAGCCCGCATGGTCGGGCTGCCGATGAGGCCGACGCTCCCACGGCCATTCGGGGCTATGGCGCAATTGGGAGCGCACCTGCTTTGCAAGCAGGGGGTTACGGGTTCGAGTCCCGTTAGCTCCACAACTTCCTTTGCAATGCATATGCCGATTTTTTTATCGGTAGTGAACGGTCTTCGTCGCTAGGAGGCGTTTCCGTTTCCACGTGAGTGGAATCCCTATCTTGAAAGAGTCCTTTCGCCTGCCGAAGGTGAAGCTGCCGCAAGGTGCTCGACCTCTCCCCAGCAGGTCGCATCGCAACCCCCGGACGAGATCGGGGCGTTGGCCGAGTTCTCATGGAGCCCCTCCGCCGGCTTCATCACCGGGATCGACATACTCGCCGACGGTGCCACCACGGCCGCCTCATTGACATGGAGATCTGCGCCATCTTCGGGAGAACTGGTCGAAGTCCTAGAAGCCGAGTCGATCGGCGACGAAGCGATCATCGCTCCCACTCGCGGCCGATCGAAAGATCGGTGGACTTGCGTGATGGCATGGCGGGTTATGATCGTGGGAGTCCGCATTCAGAGGTCCGCACAGAAAGGGCTCAGATGGCTGAAACGGCAAGCGAGCGTGATCGACTGACACGCTGGACAGTCGTAGGAGCGGCGGCGGGGTACGCTTGAGAAGTCCCTCCCGCACTCGCCGATATCGATCCCGGTGTTCTGGTGGTTTCGTGACAGAGACCGCGTCGGAAGACGGCGCCCATGCTGTGACGGACCGCAATGGCGGACTCCGCGACAGACTGTCCATTGGGCTGATGTGCTTCGCGGCCATCGTCTACATGAGCGTGGTCGGTGAGATCCTTGCGGGGCGGCCATTGGATGTCCGCGCTTCCTACCTCTCCGAATTGGCGGCACGCCAGCAGTCCACTGGACAGTGGTTTCGCCTGGCCGACCTTGTCAGCAGTGCCGTCGTAGTCGTGGCGACCACTCTGCTGATCAGCATTCGCGGACGGTGGCGGACATGGCGGCTGAGTCAAAGGCTTTTGGCTATCGGACTGTACGCATTCGGCGTTGCGACGATCATCGATAGTACGCTCACGCCTCTGGACTGCGCGATATCCCTACCCGAATGCCGAGCTCAGATTGCGGCCGGGACCATGGGCCAGACCGAATGGCAGCACAATGTCAGCAGCGGAACCGCAGGGGTGGGTATAGCTCTGTTTGCCGCCTCTCTGTTGTTGATAACTGTGCGAAGCTGGAGGATGTGTGAGAAAAAGATCTTATTGGCATGCGTCATTGCGGCGATGGTCGTGCTTCTCCTGTCACTCGCGCTCTTGGTGGTCTCCGAAGCGTTCGGCTTCGCGCCCCTCGGCATCGTTCAACGTGTACAAGTGGCGTTGAGTTGCCTTGCATAGCGCTTGCTCCACTGCCGTTAGTCATGAGGAGTTGGAAATGTGGTTGATTCTTCCTGGATGGGGACTAGCTCCCGATGACTACGCTTCGCTCGCAAAAGGTCTAGGATCAGACGCGAACGTCGTCGATTCATGGCGAACGCCGACCACTGGAGACATATCCGCGGTTCGAGCAGCGCTCGGAGCCGATGACTCCGAGATTGATCTGATCGGCCATTCGATCGGCGGCCTCGCCGCAGTGGAATGGGCTCTGCGCTACCCCCGAACAGATCGGCCGCCCTAGTCCTCCTCGACCTGACGACGCCCCCGCAGGCGGGCAGCCGAACGGACGGCGTCATACCGGGCGGCGTTCGCAGGCCGAACACAGCGGGGGCGTCGTTTGATCGGTGCCGTCGGTGCAGCCGCATCCCCAGTGGGCAAATCTCTGCGACGCGCCGGGATTCGACTGGCCACGAAAAATCCGGACAGCCCATGCCCCTCCGGGGAGGCGGACGCACGGTAGTGGGACAGCCGAGGCTTGAGGTCCTCGCGAACCAACTGTGTGAGAGCCGAGAGCAGGAGGGTCGAGTGGCACGCTTTACTGGCTACGCGCACGTCGACGTCGCAGATGCCGCCTGCCGTTCACTTGGTCGGGGCCGGCTCGAGGACCACCCAGCGCAGGTTCCTGAGAGCACAGTGGGAGCTAGTCCCAGCGTCTCACCCACCCACATCGTGATGTTGCCCGGGCAGAATCATCTGTTCCCCGTGACTCGTCCGGATCTGGTACTGCACCACATCGAGCGGATGTGAACGATCGGCGCGGCACAGTGCGAACTCTCCGGCGGGGCGACTGCTCACGGCTTTCCCGTGCGCGCGCTCGGACGGACGAACGGGAAAGCCAGCGTTTCACGAATGGGGGCGCCCAGCAGGAACATCGCAATGCGGTCGATGCCAAGACCCAGCCCCCCGGTTGGGGGCATGCCGAACTCCAGAGCCGACAGGAACTCCTCGTCGACTTCCATGGCTTCCGGGTCGCCGGCGGCCGCGCGCAGAGACTGCTCGGTGAGTCGCTGTCGTTGATCGACCGGATCGGTCAGCCCGTGTAGGCGGTTCCGAGTTCCATGCCGAAGGCCACGAGATCCCACCGCTCGGCCAGCAGTGGATTCCTGCGATTCCGGCGGGTCAGCGGTGAGGTCTCCACGGGAAAGTCTGTGCAGAACGTGGGTTCCGTTGTATGGGGGCTCGACGAAGTCGTCGTAGAGTTCGGTGACAAGGTCGCCAGACGTCATCGACATCGTATAGTGGACTGCGTGCTCACGGCAGAGATCCTGTAACTGCGCAAGCGGCGTGTCCGGCGTGATCTCCACGCCTATCGCCTGCGAAACGGCCTCGTGAACGGTGAGAACGCGCCACGTGCCGTCCAACCTGAGCGAAGTCCCATCCGGCCTCGGCACAACAGGCTGCCCGTGAATGGCCTGAGCTGCAGCGCACACCAGTTCCTGCGTCAGCGTCCGCATGCTGGTGTAATCCCCGTAAGCCTGGTAAACTCCAAAGAAGTGAACTCGATTGTGCGTGGAATCGGCGCCTTCATTGCGGAAGTTCCCTGCCGAGCTCGAACACCCTGTCGAGGCCCCCTACGCACAGACGTTTCAGATACAGCTCCGGCGCGATCCGCAGGGTGAGGTCGACGTCGTAGGCGTTGATGTGCGTGGTGAAAGGACGCGCATTGGCACCTCCGTGCACGCGTTGGAGAATCGGAGTCTCGACCTCGACGAATCCGTGTTCCGTCAGCTTCTCGCGAATGGCGCGGATCGCCGTGCTGCGGGCGAGCAATCGCCTCCGCGCCTCGTCGTTGAGCGCCAGGTCCACCTGGCGCAAGCGTATCCGAGTCTCCGGATCGCGCAACCCCAGATGCTTGTCGGGCGGCGGGGCGAGGCATTTCGCCGCCATCGTCCATGATTCGACATGCACGCTCAATTCTCCCGAACGGCTTAGGCACACCTGACCCGTGACGCTCACCAGATCTCCTCGATCCACGGTGGTCCGCCAGCTCCATTCCGCCGAGGGCCGGTCGAGCGTGAACATGATCTGACGTTCTTCACCCCTTCCCGCAGGTCGGCGAAGAGGACACCGCCGTGGTCTCGCATTCGCACGACCCGCCCGACCACTGACACCGTCCGGGAATCGCGATGCACTTGTGCCAGCGAGACTGTGCGGGGAACGTCGAGGGTATGGGTCCATGCCGATGTCCGCGAGCCGAGCGAGCTTGTCCAATCGAACCCGTTGTTGTTCGGTTAGACGCCGCCCCGGAAGAACGGGCGTGAACAGAGCCTTTTTCCTGTGCGAGAACGGCATCGGCAAGCTGGGCGGCGGTTTCAGGACGATCGAGTTGAGCGGCACGCGAACGCCGGCGAAAGAGACTCGGGAGTTCTGGTAGGCAAAGCTCTTCCGCTTGCAACACGGCTGCCAGCACCTGGGTGAGCTGGGCGGTGCTGTCGTAGCAGAGCAAGCGCGGACGCCACCTCGGGCGGTATTTCTCGTTGGACTGGTAGAGCGAATGCAACTGCCACCAGCGAGATGCGCAGTAAACCAGGAGCTTGCGATTTGGACGTTGCAGCGGCGAGGCGCCGATTCGCGCGCCGCGAGCGAATGACTCCCGGAACATGGCGAAATTCAGGGAGATCTGGGTGACTCCGAGTTGGTCCGCCGCGGCGATGAGTTCGGTGACCATCAGTTCGGTGACACCCGATATCGCCTCGGAGAGCGACGCATCAGGTCGAGTGATAGATCGCGACGCCCCCAGGAACGAAGGGAGAAGGCCGCACACGCGGCCGGAGCAGTCGTGGGCGGTGACGATGACCGTTCGAGCGTCCCGAGCATTGCCCAGGCGTCCCTGACGCCATGCTGAAGCCGCGTTCCGCCTGCCGCGGCGCCATACGTCGGCTACCGCAATGAGCTCGGCGAGTTCTTGCCGCGGTATGTCGGCCTGACGCCGCACCTGCACCCGATAGCCGGCGTTCACCGGCCCCGCCACCGCTTTGCGCACGGAACGCAAGCTCGCGCTGCCCAAGCGGAAGTCCGAGACTTCGATGACCGCTTCGTCTCCGAGCATCATGGGGTGCAGACCTGCTGCTCGGTAGGCGTGGGCAGCGCTTTCCCCACCGACACGGCGGCGGGCACCCAGCCGTAGGCGCGAGCGTGCCCAGCCACTTTGGCGATCGCCGCGGGCCATGAGCGGCGGTCTCCGATGGGATCGCCGGCCGCCAGGCATACGCCGAGGATCACCCGATAGGAGATCGCTGCCCGGCCGTCGGGCGAGAATACGGCTTGCCTGTCGTCGCGAGTGGCGAAGTACCCGAGTGAATCGGATGGCTCAGTCGTCATAGCAGCCGGCGAATCGCGAGTTCATCGTTCTGGTCCTGTTGAGCGTCGCGGAGCCGCTCGAAGGAAGACGACGGTGGCCGCGATCAACGTCAGAGCGGATATTATCTCTGAGCCGATCTCCAGCCCAGTGATAGCCGGCGATCGTGCTGCGAAAAGGCGGATCGGACGGTGACAATCCGAGGGCGACGGAGACGCTCCAGCTGATTGCGCTGCGTAGGCGAATCCGCCCGATGGTCGAAAAACTCGAGAGCGGAGAATGCGAAGAGAGCCGATGCGGTGAGGCCGAAGACGATGATGCCTCCGGCTCTGCGCCAGGCCCCGGGCGCCAGGCGCGCAGGGAAGGCGCTGCGCATCCATATCGCGAGGATGATGAACAGTATGGCGAGGATCGTCGAGGCGATGAGAATCGGCTGGTCCTCGACGGCGACGGTTTGCCGCCGAGTCGTGGATACAGGAAAATCAGGATGCCCGCCACGGACAGCACCAGAGACAGCCCCTGCCAGAGGATCACCGACATCCAGAGGGCCGGACGCTGCCGTCGAAGCAGGCCCCAAAGCGATCAAGGTGAGGAGGAGAAAGGAAACGATGCTCGGGTACGAAGGGATGTTCGTGACGTTCAGCAGACGAGAGGACTCGAAGACGAAAAGCCGGAGCGGAGTACTCCAGCATCAACGCAACGAACTGCCATATCGCATAGGCGAACACAAGACGGCTCGTACCACTGGCGGCCGCCTCTTTCCGCGTTGCCGCCGCGGTGCGATTCTTTGTACGTTCGGACCTGTACTTCGACCGGAAAACGCATCCCTAAAAACTCCACACTTTCTGCGAACGACCGCATGGTCGATCCCGCTGACACTTCCATCCGGCGTATTCTCCTCTTCCGAAGGATTCGCCCTGTTCGTCGGAATGCTCTACGGCGCCAGCCGTTCCGTACCCATGCCCCGTCGTCGAGCCGGTACCGGATGCGATCATGCAGTCTCGACTTGCGGCCTTGCCAGAACTCCCAGGTTTCGGGGATCAGGCGATACCCGCCCCAGTGCTCCGGTCTGGGCGGTTTCAGGTCGCATGCAGCCGCCGCTCGGCTGCGGCGGCCACAAGCACGGCACGGGAGGCGATCACGTGCGACTGCGGAGATGCCCACGCGCCCAGCCTCGAATCCAAAGGACGCTCGGCGAAGTATGCGTCTGACTCTTCCGAACTCACCTTGCCCACCGTGCCTTCGATGCGCACCACCCGTTCCAGTTCCACCCAGTGGAACTGGAGGGCTGCGTACGGATTGTTCTGAAGATCCCGGCCTTTTCGCGACTCGTAGTTGGTGTACCAGACCAGTCCGCGCTCATCGACTTCTTTGACGAGCACCACACGAGTGGAAGGACGTCCGTCCGCTCCGACAGTGGCGAGCGTCATAGCGTTCGGCTCGGGTATCCCGGCTTTCTCGGCCTCGACGAACTCACCGCTCGAACAGCGCCAACGGAGCGGATGTCGTCTCATCCTCACTCAGATGGCCCCTGTTCGTAGCTTTTACGCAGATTGGCCAGTCCTTCATGGAGTTCACCTTAGCCCGGCCGCGGTGGGAGACGAAGCCGGACTATTGCCCCCGCGCAAACGATGGGTTAGGGTACACTTGTGCACAAGCTCAGTTCGATGTCGCTGGGTTATAGCGCTGCGGAAACGACTGCGATCGGATGATCCTTCGCGGTTCTTGCCTTCCCGATGGCTTGCCTCGCACACGCGTTCGGCGAAAGTTGGACTCAGGGGCGATGCGTGCTGTCGATCTGCTGCGAGCTGGCGGTCACGGCCCGGTGCTCCGGGCTGGCTTCTCTATATCGGGTCTCGTTTAGGTGACCTATATTTTTCACATAGGAGCATAAAGTTGACTTTTTAAAAATAGTGTTATTTATCAAATTTACCCTAAATCCTTTTAAAGATTCTACAGGCGATGGTATCGGAGATCTACGTGGAATCATCGATAATATTCCCTATATAGCTTCTTTAGGGTGGATTACGTCTGGTTCAACCCCTTCTTCCCCTCACCGCAGCGGGACAACGGCTACGACATATCCGACTACTGCTCCATCGATCCGGCGATGGGAACTATGGAGGACTTCGACGAACTCGTCGCCGCTTTGGAGTCTCACGGCATCGGCGTGATGCTGGACATGGTCCTCAACCATGCGTCCACCGATCACGAATGGTTCCAGCGAGCTCTGGCGGGGAGAAGAAATACCAGGACTACTATTACATTCGTCCACCGCAGCCTGACGGTTCGCTCCCCACCAATTGGGTTTTCAGGTTCGAGGCCCCGCCTGCGCCTTTCGGAGAAACGGGCGACTACTATCTTCACCTCTACGATCCCGCGCAGGCCGATCTCGATTGGCACAATCCCGACGTGCGCGCGGAAGCTGCCAAGGTCGTGAACTTTTGGCGGAACCGGGGCGTTCACGGTTTCCGTTTCGATGTCATCAACGTCATCGGGAAGGGCTCTCAGCTTTCGACGCGCCGCTCGGCACGGACGATCGAAAGATGTACACGGACGGCCGGACGTCCACGCCTACCTGCGCGAGCTCAACGAGGCCAGCTTCTGGACGCGACGAAGACTCGGTGACCGTGGGAGATGTCCTCCACGAGCGTGGAGGCATGCGCGGGCTACTCCAATCCCGGCAACCACGAGTTGAACATGGTCTTCAGCTTCTACCACCTCAAGGTCGACTACGAGGACGGCGAGAAGTGGACGTCCACGCCCTTCGACCTGGCGGCTCTCAAGCGCGTCCTCAACGAATGGGCCGTAGGCATGCAGGAAGGACGGATGGAACGCGTTGTTCTGGAACAACCACGACCAGCCCCGCGCCATCAACCGATTCGGCGACCCTGGAGGTACCGCGTCGAATCACCACCATGCTCGCGACCGTCATCCATCTGCTCCGAGGACGCCGTTCGTCTACATGGGCGAGGAGATCGGCATGACCGATCCGGATTACGAGACCATTTCGGACTACGTCGACGTCGAGGGCGCACTAACGCCTTCGCCTCTCTGATGGAAACTGGACGCAGCGAGCGGAGGCCTTCGCCATCGTCCGCGGGAAAGCCCGAGACAACGCTCGCACCCCTACGCAATGGGACTCCGGCCGGACGGCGGGCTTCACCAACGGAACGCCGTGGCTGCGCTCGACCAGCCAGGCGCGGATCAACGTCGCCGACGAAGAAGCGGAAGGGCGAATCCTCACTTACCGCCGCCTCATCGCCCTGCGCAGGGACAGCCGTCATCTCCCAGGGACGCTACCACCCTACGCCATGGATCACCCCGAGTCTTCGCCTATACGCGAGCATGGTGGCCAAAGGCTGCTCGTTTTGACGAATTTCCGCGCCAAACAAGCTGAGATTGAAATTTCCCTCGACTTCACCCGAAGGATCCATCCTCATATCGAACTATCCTGAACGTACGCTTGATAGCACTATACGACTAGAGCCCTATGAAGCGCTCGCAATACTTATTTCTAATTAATAAAATACGAATATCCTGAAAAGGAACTCCTATGTCCGACATTCGTGACCCGGAGGTCACGATCGCCTCGCCTGTGAATGGTGAGGTAATCGATCTCGCCGACGTCCCCGATCCCGTGTTCTCCTCCAAAGCCGTGGGCGACGGGTTCGGGATCAAAACCCGTGAGCGGGAATGTGGTCTCGCCCGTCGACGGCACCGTCATCATGGTGGCGGACACCGGTCACGCCATCGCGTTCGAAACCGACTCAGGCCTGGAGGTGCTCCTTCACCTGGGAATCGACACTGTTCAGTTGAAGGGCGAGCCGTTCGCTCTGAAAGCGAGCCTTGGCGACAGGGTTCGCGTCGGGCAGTCCATCGGCACCATGGATTTGGATGCCATCCTGAAGAAAGGCAAAAGAGCACCACCTCTATCGTGGTCTTCACCAGCACCGATACCCGTCTGGTTTCTTTGAAGGTGACTTTGGGGATGGTCGATGCGGGCAAACCTCGCTGCTCGCGCCGAAGTCACGAATGAGGCCGCTTCTGGGGCGAAGCCGCCCGGCGGAGGCGTTTACGGATCCGGCTTCCGATTCTGCTTCAGGATCTCCGGACCAGCCGACTCCCGCCGCTCAGAGGCCTGCTGCGGCTTCGGCTGACGATGGATTGACGGGCTCGACGCCACCGCTCGGACATCATCGCCGGAATCGGCGGCGCGGACAACGTCCGCTCGGTCATCCACTGCATCACCCGCCTGCGCTTCTACCCGAAAGACGAGTCCCTGGCCGATGAGCCGCCGTGACCGAATCGGCCGATGTCATCGACGTCGCCAGGGCGGGAGGTCAATATCAGGTAGTCATCGGCCCGAAAGTGGCGCAGGGTCTACAATGCCGTCGTCAAGCAGCTTCCCCAGGGTTCCGGCGAGGACGCCCCGAGGAAGAGGAGAGGAACGCCCGACGACGTTCGTCGGCTGGATGAAATACGGCTTCAGCCCGCTCATCGGCGTCATCACGGGATCGATGATCCCGATCATCGGCGTACTCGCAGCCTCCGGAATCTCAAGGGAATCCTGGCGCTTCTCACGTACTACAAGGTCGTGGGCGACGGACGGACACATATAAGTTCATCGACGCGATGTCTTCGTCGATGTTCTACTTCCTCCTCGATCATCGTCGGCTTCACCGCTGCCAGGCGCTTGGCGCAATCCCATCGTTGTCGCCATCATAGGCGGGTGCTCTGCTTCCCGACCCCTGGTCGCCATGTCGAATCCCAAGGAGAAAGTTACCACGTCATCGCCCAATTAGGGCAAAACCGTGTTCAATGCGGACTTCTTCGAATTCCTGTCGCTCTGCCGACCGGACGGGAAGGCATAGCCTATCGTCCACGATTTTCCCGATTATCGTCGCGGCATGGCTGGCATCGCGTTTAGAGCCATGGTTGGAGCGCTGGATTCCCGCCGTCATCCAATCGATGTTCGTTCCGCTCCTGGAGATCTTCATCGTCTCTGCCCTCATACTCGTGGTCTTCGGGCCGATCGTCATGTTCTTCTCCGGTTTCATCGCCAGCGGATCAACTCGATCATCACCTTCAACTTCGTCTTCGCGGGCCTGGTCATCGGCGCACTGTATCAGTCGCTGGTCATTTTCGGCTTGCATTGGGCCGTCATTCGATCATCGCCGCCCAGCTCGCCTCCAGCGGTGGCGGCGAATCGAGGATCAACGCCATCGTGTCCGCCACGATGATCGCCCAGGGCGCGGGCGCCCTCGCCATCTGGGTGAAATCGAAGAATCCGCGCATCAGGCAACTGGCCGGACCGGCGACGATCTCGGCCATGTGCGGCGATCACCGAACCGGCGATGTACGGCCTCAACCTCAAGCTACGGTCGAGTCTTCATCACCGCGTCGATCGGCGGAGCCGTCGGCGGCCTGCTCACCGGTCTGTTCAACGTCAACATGTGGGGATTCACCGGCGCCTTCGTCGGCTTCCCTCCTTCATCAGCAAGCAGGGCATCGACTCCAGTTTCACGGGGATTCTGGATAGCGTCCTTGGCAACGGTGATCGTAGGCTTCCTGTGCACCTACTTCTTCGGTTTCAAGGAGTCGGATTTCGACGCCGAACGCGAAGTCAAGAAAGTGCGCCCTAGGCAGGCGCGCAACCCGTGGCCAAATAGCCGCGCTAAAGGCGAATAGCCGCGGGGACGACCCACCGGGATCGCACTGGCCGGGCCGTCCCCGCTTCCGTCCTTCGCAGACGCAGTCCGCCTTGATGCTCCGCGATTCACAGAGCGGGAGGCAACCTCTGTGCCGTGGTGTGGAACTCGAATCCAACGGCCGAGTGGCGCGAAATGGTGTGCTCGAAGAGAACTCCCGCCGAATCGAATGTGGAGGATGTCACCACTACGACGCATCCCGTCCCGTCGAGGCGAAGAAGGCTGCGATCCTCTTCGGTCGCTGGTTCGACCGTGACGATCCGCGTCGCACTGCTGACCGTCACGCCGAGCTCGTATTCCAGGTGGAGTAGATCGAGCTCGACGACCTGGCGCGTCAGGCGAGGAACGACGGAGCGGAGGAAGACATTCGTGTCGATGATCAGGGGAACGCCGTCGAGCGTCCGCACCCGACGGACCGTCAGGGATGTCGGCTCCTTCCCGCATTCCGCTTCGATCGGCCGGGTCCGCGTCGACCGTGCCCTCGTCCAGGGACAGCATCCTGGTGCGGACGCCGACTCCGTTGCGCGACGCGGCTTCCTTCAGCGATTCGATGCCGCCCAAGAGGAAGGCCGAAGGGTGTTGCGGAGGCGATGTCCGGCGCCGATGGATGACGGATCCCCGACCCTCGCATGGGCTGGATATGCCCCTGGCTGGCTAGGAGGGCCAGGGCTTTGCGCACAGTGTTGCGCGTACAGGAGAAATCCGTGGCCAGGACGTTTTCGGACGGCAACAGGCTTTGAAACTCGTATTCTCCCGACTCGATCCTGTGACGTAGAACCTGGAAAGATGTAATCGTATTTCGCGCCTGACACTGAGCGAGACTCCTTTGCACCTGCTGGAACCGCTCGACTCCTTCGACGCCGTCCGCGGTGGCCAGCCCGTTGCCCGGCTAGACCCCGTGAAGCGAAGCTACCCGCTAGCCGTCTCGACCTGGTTCCGGAACGAAATGGACGGAGGCGATTTTATCAGGTATGCCGCGGTCCCGCCAGGCGATTTCTGCCCGGCGGGACTGACTTCTCCTGAACTGGCGGGGTATGGGATGACACGCCGATTCGTTCCTTCAAGCTTTGTCCCCACCGCACGTCAAAGCCGTCCTTCCCTTCCTGGCGTCGGTTCGGAAGACGCTTGCCGTTCGTACGCCTCGCGGTCTCTGCGTTCGCGAGGGCCGAAGCAGAACAGACCGGAAGAGATCGCGACGAGGAGATGGCCAGCATGACGAAGAACAACGGCCAGATGCCCGTGAAGTAGATGGTCGGAATGGCCAATGCCGTCACCAGGCCCCCTCCGAAGAACGGCTCGAAGACGAGCTGCTTGTATCCGAAGGCCTCGAATGCGGGGCTCTCGCCGTGGGGGTCGGTGATGCGCATGAGGATCAGGCCGGTGGCGGTCACTCCCATCGACTGGCCGAAGTCGCCGATGCCCCGCTCGAACCAGAACCGGCCGATGACCCGAGGCGTGAACCACAGGAATATCGCCACGTTGACGGCGATTCCCGCGACCGAGAGGATCAGGAAGACTCCCAGGTTCCGCCCCACCGCCTGTAACGAGAGCGTGGCGATGGCGGCGACGATGAGGAAGTCCAGGGCCCAGCCCTGGATGCGCAGCATCATCTGGTGGTCGATGAACCGCTCGGCGCCGGTCTTCCTGGCGATCAGCTGGAGGATCACTCCGCCCAGGAGGGCCATAGGGGAACAGCGGGACGTAGGGTGAAGATCTCCAGATGCGTGTCGTGGTCGATCATCGTCTTGCCGTAGGTGACCCGTTCGATCCAGCGCAGCCCCTCGAGGATGGACCAGCCGATGAGGATCGCGACCGCGACGATCCCCATGTGCAGTGAGAGCGGCTCCACCGACGCGGGACGGCTGGTCATGGTTCCCGCGGAATAGTGCTCGTCGGCGCGGAAGAGGCCCTTCTGCTCCTCCAGCGACATCTTCACATTGCCTTTGAGGATCTCCGTCTTGCCCGTGCGCACGCCCCAGTTGATCAGGGCGATGCCCACCACGATCCCGCTGACGATTCCGACCGTCGCCAATCCCACCGCGAGGGTCTCCGCCTTCTTTGAAGCCCAGCTTGTCCATGACGCCGCGCATTCCGGCGGCTGTGCCGTGCCCGCCCTCGAAGGCCATTTCTATGAGGGAGCCCGTCATGCGCGAGGCGGAGAACAGCGGCACGAGGACGAATCCTGCGAGTAGCAGGCCCACCACGTACTGACTGGAGGCCAGGCGGTTCCCAGTGACAGCTGAGGGGCCGAGCAGCTTGCCGCCTTTCCCGGGGCTGGGCAGCCGCTGCCCGAGGAACATCGTCGCGAAGATGACGCTGATGAGCAGGCTGGGAGCGCCGACCATGTCGTGGACATGGCCTGCCGTGAACAGCCCTCTGCCCTTCAGGGGCCGTCGAAACGGCCGAGAATCTGGGGCCCAAGAGCAGCAGGATTGTTCCCGCGACGATGGAACTGGGAAGGAACAGGCTTTGAATCAGCGCACCTTCACTCGGATGATCTTTGCCGACGAGCAGAGCTGCGCCTGGGGTCAACAGTGAGAATCCTACGGCTTCGGCTGACACGGGAACCTCTCGCGATACTGGTGTCCGCAGCGGCGAAGACGACTTCCTTCGGACGCTGCGAATCGCTTGTCAATGATCGGGTAAACGAGTGCCGCCCGAGGGCAAGGCAGTTCGACGTGCGTCGCAAGACGACTCTCGTAGCCGCCAATTTCAGCGCATGCTCAGAATTTAGTAAAGGGTTAGTAAAAACCGGGTGTCGAATGTTTATTCTTCAGGGCGATTCCGTTCTAGAAAACAGCGATGTTGTCTATGAGAATTGCAATCTTCATTTAGAGTATTTATTCCATAGCGGTTTTCTCGGTATCCAGCGTAGAGCGAGCACCCTGAGGCCGGCGCATGCAGGGCGGCGATGCCTGCCGCAGTGTGCAAACCGCACACGAATGCCTCTTTCGCCTGATCGCGCACTGCGTCTGAAAGCTCGGCGGCAAGCGTTTCGCCGAGCGTGGGAGCGATGCCGGGTCCGCACAACCGGAATACCAAAGTGGCGGCGGAGCCGAGCAGGGCGATGCCCAGAGCGTTGCCGACCTCGTTCGACGTTTCCGCTATCGCACCCGCAGAACCCCGCTCGATTGGCCGGAACCGCACCGACTGCCGTATCGGCCACGAGCGAGAAGGAGATCCCGTAGCCGACCCCCGAAACGACCGTGGACACCGCGTACCAGAGGATTCCCCGGGTGGCCGTCGTCGCGAGGAGAAGAATCAGGCCCACGGCCGTGAAGAAGTGGCATGAGACCAGCGCGTAGCCTCTCCGATCCGCTCGACGGCGGCGGGTGTGAAAACGCGTACGAGCATCAGTACCACGGCGCCGGGAGCGCAAGCAGAGCCCTCCTCGAACACGCTGAGGCCGAGAACGGACTGCAGGGTAGACGCCGGTCAGGTACGCGGCGGCCGACCATGCCACTGACGACAGCAGCCCGGTGGCGATGGCGACCGCGAACGCCTTCCCCCGGAACAGGCGTACATCCACCAGCAGGGTATTCCAAAGTCCGCTGACGCAGGAGAACCAGACGAGACACCGACGCCCGCGATCCCGCCACGGCGGCGCGCGGCGACGGACCTGTCAAGCGCCGCTCTTGACCGCGTAGACGGTCAGCGGAGCCCGCCCGCCGAAAGTGCGATGCTCGGTACGTCGATGCCGCCGGGTCGGGTTGCGCGAACCTCTCGCAGAACGAACGGTGCCAAAACGAGAAGACCGCTGTGACCGGCAGATTGATGAGGAAAACGGCTCCCCAGTCGAAATGGCTGAGAAGCTGACCGCCGATGACGGGCCCGATCGCGAATCCGGCGGCGAAGGTCGCAGCGAAGATGCCGATCGCCCGGGAACGCTGCCGGGCGTCCTCGAACAGCTCGCTGAGAACCGCCAGCCCCGACGGCAGCAGAGTTGCCCTGCCCAAGCCCATGAGGCCGCGCGAAGCGATGAGGAGCTCGGGAGAGGGCGACAGCGCCGCACTGGTGGAGCCCAGACCGAACACGGCGGTGCCGGCCATGAGCAATCTGAGCCTGCTGAACCGATCCCCGAGGTTTCCGAAGGGTATGAGCAGGGAGCCGACGACGAAGCCGTGACGTCGAGATCCCAGCGCCTGGTCGGCGGTTGGGTCCAATGCCTGGGATGCGCGGCATCGCCAGGAACAGCACCGAGCCGTCCATCGAGATCAGCAGCACCGGGCCGAGCACGACCGACAGGCCGAACCATGCCCGGCGCCCGGCCCCTCCCGGAGAAGCCGAGCTCTTCGAGACTCCACTGAATTCGTCCATGCGCTCGATTCTCGGGCGCACTGCGATCGCGACCAGCCCCCGAGGAGAGTGGAACCGGCTTGCCTACATCTGACAGGTGCAGGCATGGGACCGGCAGTGAGGACGTTGACTGAGACGGCTACCATCGATGCCATGCCCACGGAGAGCTTCGGCACGTTTCTGAGGATGCGGCGTAGCCGTGTCACCCCCGAGATGGCCGGTCTGCGCGCGTACGGCACGCCTCGACGCGTCGCAGGCCTCAGGCGCGAGAGCGCTCAACTCGCGGGCGTCAGCGTCGGCTACTACACCCGGCTCGAACAGGACCAGGCGGGCGCGGTCTCGATGCAGGTCATCGACGCCCCTCGCCCGCGTGCTCGACCTCGGCGGCCCCGGGACCGCCCACCTGCATAACCCTCGCCCGCCGCTCCGCTACGAGCCGGCTGGCGAATCCCCCTCGAAATTCCCGCTCCGCGCGTGCGGCGCTCCTCGACTGCCTGGGAGAGAGCGTTCCCGCGATCGTACTGGGACGCCGTGGCGACATCCTCGCGTGGAACCGCACCGGCCACGCACTCGTCGCCGAGCATCTCGATTACGAGGCGCCTCGGACCCGGACGGCAGGCCGTCGATCCCGCGGATGTTCTTCCTGGATCCCGGCTACGCAGCCAGTACCGGAATTGGGAGGAGCTCGCGCGCGTCCACGTCGCATACTTGCGGCTGACCGCGGACGCTACCCCTGCGACGCCCGACTGGCCGACCTCATCGGCGAGCTGACGATGCGCAGTCGTGAATTCACGGACATGTGGGCGGCCGGCGACGTCAGCGACTGCACAGCCGGCCCCATGGACATGCGACACCCGTATGCCGGCGATCTCGACGTCGACTACCAGGTCTGGCTCCAACCCGACAGCCCCGACCACCGTCTGGAGGTGTACACCCCGCGAGACCGGGAGTCGGCGGAGCTGAGCCGCATCGTCGCCGATTCCCTCAGGCCCCGCTTCGATCGCACTTCGGCTCCCGGCCACAAACCCGGGAACGGAAAAACGCGCGGCAGCCGCCCGTTCGCGCCGACGGCCTGACTAGCCTCCGACGCGAACGGAACGACCAACCGCATCCACACACGCGGAAGGGAGATGGGGATGCGAGTCCCTCCCTATTCGGCGGCGATCTCTGGCACGATCGCCACCTCGACGCCGCTTCCGGAGACGGCAGATTCGATGCCCTCGACGACGTCGTCGAGCTCGAAGGTATGGGTGTGAAGCGACTTCACATCGATCGCCCTTCGGAGATGAGGCGGAGGGCCTTCGTGGCTGGCCCGGCCCGGAGTTCGACGCGCCCGTGACCACGAGCTCGCCGTAGTGGATGAGGTTCGGGTCCATGTTGGACAAAGGCGCCCTTTGGGGAAACCCGCGAAGGCGTTGACGCGGCCGCGCTTGCGGACGATCTGGGAAAGGCCTGCTGGACGAGTGCGTTGTGGCCGATGCAGATCACGGCGACGTCGGCCCCGCGGCCGTCGGTCGACCCCGGACGAACTCCCCGAGGTCCCTGTGCGGTCGGGTCGACCGTGTGGGTGGCGCCCAGCTTTTTCGGCCAGGGCCCGTCGTTCTCCGGCGGGATCCGAGACGATCACCTGCGAGGCTCCGTACAGGCGGTTCACCTGGGTGCAGCAGCCCGATCGGCCCCCGCGCCGATGACGACCACGGTGTCACCCGCATCGGGCTGGTAGTTCGCGGCGCCGTTGAGCACGCACCCGAGCGGTTCGGCCAGCGCGGCCTCGACTGCGGACACGTTCGATTCGGCGCGGAAGACCCCTCCGCGCTCCATGGCCTGAGCGGGGATCCGCACGTCATCGGCCAGACCACCGTCCAACGCGTAGCCGAAGAGCGTCGAACGGGTGCACAGGTGCTCGGCTCCGGCCTTGCAGTAGTAGCACGCTAGGCAGGGAACGGTCGGCATGACGCTGACCAGGGTCTCCCTCGGAGAAGCCGGCCACGCCGTGACCGACTTCGACGACGAGGACCGGAGATCTCGTGCCCGAGGACCACGCTGAGGTCTATGCCCGCCGTCTTCTCCCGCGCAGAATCCGGCCGTCCGTTCCGCATACGGTGTTCGCGCCCACTTTCAGGGACAGAGTTCGCCCTCGCCCGCGTGGGGAGTGGGGATGTCGCGCAGTTCCAGCTGGCCCGGACCGGCGAAGACCGCCCCTTCATCTTCTCCTCCCCATCCTCGATGGCGGATGCGCCTGCTCCCACGACGCCGAAGGGCCGCGGCAGACGCAGTGGTTGTGGCAAGAGTGGCTTCGAGGTTCGCCATGTCTTCTCCTTGTGCGATATAAGATGCTGCGTTCCATGGATCGGTGCGTCCCGACGACACGGTGCGTCCCGAGTCGACGACGACTCGCCGCGGTGCGCATGCGTTCCCGCCCGTCGCGGGCGGGAACGCATGGCTGTCACCTCGCCTGGATGTCGGCGAGCTTGTGGCTGCAGGGAGCCGTCGCCGGGTAGAGGTCGAGGTAGATCTGGAACATCTCGCTGTAGAGGTCGACGTTCTCGGGGTTCGAGTTCGACCTCCCCTCGGCTTCGTTCCACGTCGTATCCGTGTCGATGCAGCCGGCCGCCATCGCCGCCAACTGGGCGTCGCCGTACGAGGCTCCGATCGAGACCTTGGGATGTACTGCTGATGCCGATGATGTCGGACGCATGATCTGCGGCCACAGGCCGCCCGTCATGCCGCCCCCGACGGCCCAGTACTCGTCGCCTCGCCGCCGCACTTCCTGATGGCCTCCAGGAGGTGGCGGGACCCAAGCCGGTGGCCTCAGGGCGGAGCGGTAGACGTCGCCGTGGGAATGCGTCAGATTCAGGCCCGCGAGCAGTCCGCGCGCATTCGGATCGGCGATCGGCGTCCGCTCGCCCGAGAAATGAGGGGCATGATCAGGCCGCGCAGAACCGGCCGGGGTCTGCGCCGCGAGCTTGTGAGCTCGTCGTCATCCCTTCGCCGGTCAGGTCGGCGACCCATGTGGGTCAGGAGCCCGTCGTCGACATGCCGCCGGACGGGTTGAGGTCCCTGGAGCAGGCCGCGCGTTCGACCAGAGCGAGGGGCCCTGGAGGGCATGGTCCGAGATCTGGACGGCGACCATCGTCGAGCCGTACATGAGCATGACCTGGCTCGGGCTGGCTCACCCCACCGATAGCGCGCCTCGACGAAGGCGTCCACCGAGCCCACGGCCACCGGCGTGCCGGGCCGCAGGCCCGTGATGCGGGCGGCGTTGTCCGTGATCCTGCCGCGACCTCGTTGGACCATTATGAGCCTGGGCATCGGCAGGTCGCCGCAGATGTCCTTGACCCATTCGTCGACCCAGTCATTCGTGAACGGCGAGTAGAGGGGCTCGCACATCGAAGCGGCTAGATGGTCGAGCACGTACTCGCCCGTCAGGTGGAAGACGCAGTAGGTGTGCGCCATGAGGAAGCGCTTCGTCTTGGCCCCACACTCAGGCTCGTTGCGCTTGACCCATCTCGATCTTCGGGCCGACCGACTGCGACGTCATGCCGTTGCCGCAGACCTCCAGGACCCTGTCCGCTCCGTAGCGCTCGGTCAGCTCGTCGATCTCCAGCGCCGAACGGGTGTCGACGCCGTAGAGGATCGCCGGGCGGAGGGCGCCTCCCCGCTCGTCGGCCGCGAGGAAGACGGGCCCGATGCCCGAGATGCACAGGCCGGCGACGTCGCCCTTGGCGCGCGTGGCCAGCCGGCGGCAGATCTCGACGACGTCCCTGCCACCACACCTCGTCGGGATCGTGTTCGGCCCATCCGGGCTTTCGGGAAGGACGTGTCGTGGCGGACGACCTCGCTGTAGAGAACGTTCCCCTGCGTGTCGGAGAGGACTCCCCTTCGTCGAACCGGTGCCGATGTCAATGCCGATGACGAGTTCAGACATACTCGATCTCCCTTTGAAAGAGTGTATTTTATTTGAATGCGCGAACATAGAGATTCTCACATGAACATATGTTCGCGTCAAGAATTTCACGTTTTCTGCAATATTCATAATCGGGGTGGCGTGCAGGCGGCCCTCCGAGCCGTCTCAATGCATCAACTGCCCTCCGCTGACGTCCACCGTCGCCCCGTCATGTACTTCGCCCGTTCGGAGACGAGGAAGACGGCGATGTCGGCGATGTCGGCCGGAGCGGCTACATAGCCGATGGGATCTTTGCTTCGTAGTATTCGCGTCGCTCCTCCAGAGCCTTGGCCACCATGGGCGAATCCATCATGCCGATCGCTATGGCGTTGACGGTCACGCCGCACGGCCCCAGTTCCCGTGCCATCCGAGCGCGTGAGGGTGACGGCCCGCCCTTCGCCGCGGCGTAGGGAATGTGCCCGGTAGACGAGCCGCGGAACGCCGCCTGCGACGTCACGTTGAGGATGCGCCCCTGTGCGCCCCTCGCCCGTGCAGTGCTCGACGAACATCTGGAGAGCAGCATCGGCGCCTTGAGGTTCACGTCGATGGACAGGGTCCCAGTCGCGTCCGTTATCGTCCCGACCGAGCACGTGAGCCACACGCCGGCGTTGTTGACGAGGACGTCGAGGCCGCCCAGGCGCTCGACCGCCTGGGCGAACAGCGCCGAGACTGAGCCGAGTCGGCGAGGTCCGCCTGGATCGCCGTGATCCCCGCCCTCCGATTCGTCGACGAGCGCTTGTGCCTCGCCCTGTCGGCTGCGGTAGTTCACGGCGACGTTCCGCCCTCGGCCACGACGCGCGCGTGAGCGCCGCGCCCAGCCCGGGAGGCCCCTCCCGTGACGAGGATGCGCTTCCCGGTCAATCCCAGATCCATGTCTACCCCTCCTCGAGTGCCGTGAGAATCCGCTTGCTGAGCATGCGGGGGGTCTTGCGGAAGGCATCCTTGGTGCTTCCGGCCAGATGGGAGGTGATCGTGACGTTGCGCAGCGTCAGCCACCGCGAATCGGCCGGGAGCGGTTCGCGGTCGAAGGTGTCGATCGGCGGCTCATGATGCGTCCGGCCTCCAGGCAATCAGCAGCGCCTCCTCGTCGACGAGCCCCGAGCGGGCCGTGATTGACGAGGATCGCTGACGGCTTCATGCGCGCCAGAGATCCCTGTCGATGAGGTGGTGCGTGTCCGCCGAGAGCCGCGAATGGATGGACAGAACGTCCGAGGCTGCCACGAGGTCGGCCAGGTCCTCCACTTTGGTTCCCCACGGGCTGGACTGGCAGTACGGATCGTAGAAGACGCGGTTGCGTCCATGCCCGTCAGGAACTTCATGACCAGTTGGCCGATGGCGCCCGCACCCACGATGCCGACCGTCCGCCCCTCCAGTTCGGGGATGTCCTCGCCGTTGGGGAAGTCATGAGCCACACGTGCTCCATCATCGCCGCGTGGGTGCGGGCGATGTTGCGGGTTTCGGCCAGAATCAGCCCGACGGCGAATCCGGCCACGGCTCGGGCGTTGCGGCCGGGCGTGTTGACGACGCGGATCCCGCGGGCCTGGGCGGCCTGACGGTCGACGTTCTCCGTGCCGCCCCGCAGGACGCCGATGATCTTCAGGTTCGAGGCCGCATCGACGAGTTGACGTGCCGATCGAGGGCGAATTGGGTGATCACGACGTCGGCATGCTGCGCCAGAGGGACAGGTCGTCGTCGAGCGGTACGGCGTTCGGCCCGTGCTGCCTCGACGAGCAGGTTGATTTCCTGGAGCTCTCGATCGAGTCGGCGGCGTTCCAGGTCACGACGTCGACGCCGTGACCGGCCTCGCGCAGGGCGCTCGTGCCCTCCTCGAGCATGTCCGCGGGAATGTAGGGATCCGCGATGGCTAGGATCTTCGCGGTCAGTCCTCCTTCTTCTCCCGGTTCGCCGGGTGCGGGCGTCGATGCGGATGGTCCGGACGCCTCCGGCGCGGGAGCGTCCGCTGGCCCCGCCGCCGCGTTCCCCGGCGAGGACGTCGATGTGCCTGCGGAAGCGGGCGTAGCGGCGCCGGAAGAGGTCGGTGAATTCGGGGTTCGGGTGCACGGTCTCGCGCGGGGCGGAGGTCATCGACTCGACCGCCGTGTGGATGTCGGGGTAGAGGCCGGCGGCGACGGCCGAGCAGATGGCCGTGCCGAGGTCCCCGATTCGGCCGCGTCGACGACGTCCACGGGCGCGCCGATGGCGTCGGCGAACATCTGAGTCCAGATCTTCGAGTTCGCCGCCCCGCCGGTGAAGCGGACATGGCCCTTCAGGGTCGTGTACTCGCGGAGCTTCGCGATGTGGTACATGTGCGAGAAGATGACGCCTTCGTACACGGCCCGGACGATGTGTCGGATGTCGTGAAGGCCGTCAAGCCGACGAACTCGGCCCGACCGTCGGGGATGACCGACGCCGTTGACGTAGGGCACGAAGAACGGGTCGTCTTCGCCGGGCGTGAAGTCGAGGATCATCCTCGCAGATCTCGAAGACTTCCGTCGTTCAGCTCCTCGTGCCCGAAGCGCTCGAGGGTCTGGCGGATGACCTGACGGACGAACCAGTCGAGGTTGCTCACCCCGTTCGGGCTGGCCTCGAGGATGAGCCATCGAGTCGGGGACGGCGTAGGCCATCGTGAGAACACGTCCTCGGAGGTGTCGAGTTCGCGGAGATGACTTCGTTGATCGACCACGTGCCGGTGATGACGCACAGCTCGTTCTCGGTTACGAGCCCGGCGGCCAGTGCGCCGGCTGCGACGTCCATCACTCCGCCGGCCACCGGGGTCCCCTCGACCAGTCCGGTGAGTTCGGCCGCCTCCTTCGTCACGTAGCCCGCGATGTCGGCCGGGCCGCACTAGCTCGGGATCTTCCCCATCCACCTGGTCAGCCCCAGGAAGTCGAAGACGTCGGGGTCGAGTCGCAGGAGCGGACGTCGAGGAAGCCGATGGCCGAGCAGTCGGTCGTCTCGATCGCCGCCTTCCCCGTCAAGCGGAAGCGGATGAGTCCTTCGCGCACAGGACGTAGTCGGTTCGCTCCCACACGTCGGGCTCGTTCGCGTCCAGCCACGCCAGCAGGGCGGGCGGCTGGCCGGCCCAGATCTCGGATCCGGTCTTGGCCCTCATCCGGGTGCGGAACTGCGGGTCGGCCATCCATTCGTCCACGATGGACTGGGCCTGCCCGTCCGTCAGATGATCCCCGGCCGTACGCCGCGCCCCCTGTCCGTCGACGAGGTAGAGGCCGTTGCCGTGGCCGGTCACCGCGAGGGCGGCGATCTCCGCGGGGTCGATGCCGGAGGCCTCCAGGCAGCGGCGGATTGCCCGGACGTTGGCCTGCCAGAACTCTTTTCGATGTCGCGTTCGGAGAACAGGGGCTAGGGGGTCAGGGTGTCCAGGGTGCGCCTGATCGAGGGCGATGATCGAACCGTCCACGTCGTAGATCGCGGCCTTGGTGAATGTGCCGCCGTTATCTATGCCGAGGACATAGCGGGGTGCCATGAAGACTCTTCGTCTTGTTATCATTGCGTGATTTAATTATGAATTGCGTGAATTTCGTGGAGCAGGCGGATGTGTGCGTGATTTCCGGTCTACTTCCACAAAGCTGTGCTGCTTGCGGTGATCGCTCGATAGCCGCGAGCGAAGAGGGTCGGCGTCGTCGGCGCTGGCGATCATCCCCCGGCCATGAGGGTTGCTGCGCTGTGCCACCGGGCGAACAGCGTGCTGAATCGCGAAGCCAGCACGCCCGGGAGCACCTCGATGCCGTCGGGGTGGGATTCGGCGAGGATCTCCAGGCTCCGCTCCAATGAGCGCGAATCCATGAGGAAAACCCGTTGGACCGCCCACAGCCCAGCATTTCTGTGCGGCCGAGACCACTTGGGAGCTCTGCGAGAACACGCCGTCGAGCCGGTACATGTTCTTCAAGAGCTTGATCCCTCGCGATCCGGCCTGAAGCCGCCGAGCAGATCCGCTGTACGACCACTCGCTTGTCCGCCTCGCGAAGAACGGCAGGCGAGCGCCTCCAGGTTGCCTATGTGCACATTGGACAGGAGCACGAGGGGCAGGGTGGCGATTGCCGCCTCACGTCCTGGAGGCGGCGAATCGAAGGATGACGGAGTTCTCGGGATACGGATCATTGATCGATGTCGGAGTAGATGCCCATGGCCTGGGCTCCGGTCGCGTTCTCGTGAACGAGGGCGCTCAGTGCGGAGACCACGGCCAGGGGCTTGGGATCCTGGGTGATGTTGCGGCCCACTGCGACTCCCGAGGCGCCGCGGGCGAGTCGCGTCGGCGACGAAGGCGAAGTGAGGTCCGTGGTCCGACTTCGGGCCGCCGAGGACCAGCACCGGCACCGTGCAGTTCTCGGCGATGAGCCGGTCGTCCTCCGTTCCCGAGTAGCGGGTCTTGATGACGTCGGCGCCGAGCTCCTCCGAAAAACCGGGCGGCGGTGGCGATCGTGCGGGGTCGTTCGACTCGGCGTGGTGACCGGATACCCGTAGGGCAGGGCCTCGCAGATGAGCGGCATGCCCCATTCGTCGCCCTCGCTGGCCAGGCGGGCGGCGAACTCGTTCGTGGTCCGTTCGTTGAGCGCGCCGGGAAGTTCATCATCACGACGCCGTCGGCCCCGACGCGCAGCGCGTCCTCGATGCCGAAGACCGGCATGTTGTCGGGCACGCTCGGATCGAACACGGCCGTGCTCGCGTCCACTCGCAGGCACATGCCCACGTCGGAGAAGCACTCGGCGAAGTTCTTGGCCCTGTCCAGGTGACGAGGACGTTGTCCAGGCCGTGCTCGGCCATGGCGGGAACGGTCCGCGCGGCGTGGTCGACGCCCGCCGTCTTCGCGCTGAAGCCCGGAAACCGTCGAGGGCCAGCGTGACCGATCGGCCGTCGGCGGCGAAGATCTTGCTCATGCGTCGAGTTTTTCGACATTGAATCCTCCTTGATATGTCGGCAAAATCCTCGATATACAGAAATAAAAGGCCCGGGTGAACGCGTCACCGGCGAGCCTTCATGTCTATCTCGCTGATATTTTGTTATGCGTGACCATACCACATCGCACCGGGCGGGCAGTGCAACATCGCCGACCACGCCCGGGTTGGCGCGAATCGCTCGACGGAGCCCGGCTCGCCTCGACCGTGACATGCACAGTCGACGACAACTCGTGATCTCGGAAATCAGCACAGCGGGATCGGCCCGGCAATGGGGCGCCTATCCCGGGGCCGAGATAACCATGCCGAGTGCCCCGTGGCCGAAGGGCGGCGAGGTAGTCTCTGGGCAGGACAGACGTACGCCACCTGAGGGTCGATGGCTCGCCATGGTCAAACTCGGCCCGAAATCCCAGATTGTCATCCCCAAGGAAGTCCGTGACCTTTTCAACCTTGCGCCCGGAGACTCGTTGTTGTTGCTCGCCGACCGCGACCGAGGCATCGCCCTGAGTGGACCCCTGAAGAACATTCCGATGTCATCGACAGCGTGATGGGAGACGCTCCGCTCGCCCCGGCGCAGGACGAGAGGAAACTGCGAGCGGGAAGGAAGCCGCCGCCGTCGATCGCCCAGCGCACGCCGTCGCAGCCGCCGGAGGATTCCACCCGGCGACTCTGAGAGGGAGAGTGAGCCCGGGCAAGCGAATTCGCCCGATTCCGCGCTCGCCGCCTCGGCGTCTGCGGAGAGACCTCGCCGGTGCGGCTCGGGCTCCCCAGAACCCGCGCCGAGGGGCGGACGAGGGGTTGAACATGGTGGGGCAACGCCCCGTCCACCACTGGCCGGCCGTGGAGGCCTGAAATCGCTCGCACTGCGCGGGCACCGCTAACCCGTTGCGTGCCGGCGCCGCCGCGTCCGGGGCAGTGAGTGCGGCGAGCGGCGTTCCTGCCCGGTCCGCACAGCCACGGTGGCTGCGACCCAGGCAGCGGTGCACGGGCCGCTAGATCCGGATTTTTCCGGCCCAGGTTGTAAAAATCGTTCCCATAGGGGTGAACCTTCGTCCGAAGCGCGACGATGGATACGGTTGGAACGTAACGGAATTATGGACGGCACGCCGTCCAATGCCAGTCAAAGGAGAACTCCGCGAAGCGTTTCCATCTGTTTCCTTTCAGCCGCCGCAGCCTTCGCCATGGTGGGGGAGGCCTGGCGGCGTGCGGATCGGACGAAGGACGGCGGCCCTAGGGCGGCATGTCCTCGGCCTCGGTGTCCGACAAGCAGGTCTCGGCCTATCTCAACGAGGCCGCACGGGCCGCCGGGCCGAAGGCCAGGCCGATGCCGAGAACTCAGAAGCTCCCCGAGATCGATACGCGCCAGGCCAGTGATGGGAGCTATTCCATCGCGATCACGCTCAACAGCGTGACGGTGACCGGAGGGTTGACGACCGTCATCTTCACCGCTAAGAACGCGGCGAACGGAGCTGACGACGGCAACTGGCAGGTTGGAGATTTCTTCTTCAACGGAGAGTACGAATCCCCGTCAACGACAGCGGCGATAAAACTGAAGATCAGCACACGGTAGAGCCGACGGGGTGACCGTCGTCGACGGGAAGAACCAGACCGTCTACCGGGCCGCATACGACAGATCTGGGAAATGCCTGTGCTCGAGCAACCTGACCTCGGTGAGCATCAAGCCGCAGAAGTCCTATACCTTCCAGGTCACCTTCGCCGGCTTGCCCAAGGACGTCGAGGAAGTCAACGTCAACATCCCCGGCGCGGGCAGCTTCGACAACGTGAAGGTGACGCGATGAAGGGCCGTCGTGCTGATCGGCGCGGTCCTGGCCATCGGCCTCTCCCTGGCCGCGGCGCCCGCCTGGGCGGAAGACGAGACGGACGCCCCCGGGGCCAAGGCGTCGTCGGACAAGTCCTCGTCGACGTTGGGAGTCACGAATTTCATGGTGCCCCCCGCGTCGCGGAAGGCCGACGTCGCCAGGATGAAGCCTGAAGCCCGTGATGAACGTGGTTCTGCGCAAGGGTACTGCCGACGGCGCCGCCAGGACCGAGCAGAGCAAGGACGGAATCAAGACGACACTCGCCGGCGACGTGAACTTCGAGCCGGACTCTCCCACCCTGACCGAGCGCGCCAAGCAGATCCTCGACGGAGTGGCCGGCCAGTGGGCGACGGACAAACCCTCGGGCGAGGTGTCGGTCGTCGGGCACACGGACTCCGTGGCCGACGACGCCCACAACCAGACCCTGTCCGAACAGCGGGCGGCCTCGGTCAAGAGCCTATCTGGAGGCAAAAGCCTCGGGGGTGAAGATCGCCGCCTCCCGGAAAGGGCGAGACCCAGCCCGCCGCATCGGAGACGAATCCCGACGGCTCGGTCAGCGAGGCGGGAGGCGCCAACCGCCGCGTCGAAATCCGATGGAAGAAATGACATGGCTGGTGGAGCCCGCCGGAGTGTGAGATCTTCCCTGCACTATACCGTACCGTACGGGCATAGTTACCCGGGTGAGCGTGCATTGCAGACCGTCGCCGCAGAAACCGCTGACCGAACGGACCGAGCGGACATCCTGCCAGCCGAGCGCGGACGGCGCTGGGCCGTGCTCGGCATCGTCAGCGTCGCCCTCTTCCTCATCTCGATCGACGGTTCGGTCCTCTTCACCCGCCCTGCCCGTGCTGTCGAAGGACCTCAGGGGCGACGGCCGGGCAGCAACTGTGGATCCTCAACGCCTACACGGTCGTCATGTCGGGCCTGCTCCTGGGCGCCCGGCACACTCGGCGACAAGCTCAGCCACCGGCGGATGTTCCTCTTCGGGATGGCGGTGTTCGGCGTTGCCTCCCTCGCCTGCGCCCTCGCGTACTCCCGGGACGCTCATCGCGGCACGCGTTCTCCTGGCGGTCGGCGCAGCCCCGATGATGCCCGCGACCCTGGCGCTCATCCGCCTGACGTTCACCGACGCCCGCCAGCGCAACACGGCCATCGCCGTGTGGTCGATGGTCAGCGTGGTGGGCGCAGTCGTCGGACCCGTCGTCGGCGGGCTCCTGCTCGAGCACTTCCACTGGGGATCCGTGTTCCTCGTCAACGTCCCCCTCATCGTCGCGGCGATCGCCCTCGGCGCCGCCGTCATCCCGCGAGACGAACCCGATCGGAGCCGGCCGTGGGACGCGGTCTCCAGCCTACTGGCCACGGTCGCGCTCGCCGCGGGCGTCCTCGCCGTCGAAGAGGCGGCGCGCGTCCCGCCGTCGTGGGCGAAGGTGCCGCCGGCCTGGCGATCGCCGCGGTCCTCGGCGCGGCCTTCGTCCGCCGCCAGCGCCGCCTGGACGATCCCTCCTGCCCCTCGACGTGTTCGCGATCCCCCGGTTCACGGCGGGCGTGGTCGCGGCGGTCGTCACCCTCGTGGCCGTCTCGGGACTCGGATTGGTCGTCGCCCAGCGCTTCCAGCTGGTCGCCGGGTACTCGCCGTTCCAGGCGGGCCTGCTCCCTCGTGGTGCTCGCCGTGGGGCTCTGCCCTCCAGCCTCGTCGGCGGGATGCTGCTCAACCGCATCGGCGAGAGGGCCCCGATCGTGGGGAGCTTCGCCGTCGGCGCCCTCGGCGCCTCCATCGCCCTGCTGGGCGTCGATTCGCCCGGGTGGTTCGTCGCCGGGCCTCGTCGTCACGGGATCGGCCTGGGGGCGCCTGCCTCCGTCGCGTCCTCGGCGATCGTCACGAGCGTTCCGGCCTCTCGGGCCGGCATGGCGTCCTCCGTGGAAGAAGTCTCCTACGAATTCGGCAACGTTCTGGCCACCGCCTTCTTCGGCGGCGGGATCTCTTCGTCTACGGCCTGGCCGTCGACCTTCCCGCAGGGGCCCCGCCGGGGCCGCCACGAGCCTGAACGAGGCCCTGCGGGTCAGCTCCCGATCCGCGGGTGGTGTCCGCCGCCGTGGACGCCTATGACACGGCGTTCGCGGTGGTCCCTCGCCGCCGTCGCGCTCGGTATGCCTGGTGGGCGCCTCGGTCGTCTCGCGGCTGCTGCGCGAAACAGCCCCGGCGGTGCGGACGAGCCCGGAGGCGAGCGGTGAGATGAGGCCGTCGCAGCGGCAGGCGGCGATCAAGGCCGCCATCCGCGTGATCGAGGGCGGCGGGCTGTCCGGCCTGACGTTCGACGCCGTGGCGCGCGAGACCGGAATGACCAAGAGCGGGCTGGTCACCACTTTTCCCTCCAAGGAGGACATGCTCATGGCCTTGCACGAGCACCTCGCTCCGCGTGGGAGGACAACTTGATCGAGGCCCCTAGGGCGTCCCCTACGAGGAGTCGACGCCCGACCAGCGCGCCGCCGCTTACGTGAGGACTCGGTCCCAGGCGATGAGCCGCGTCGAACTGCTCCTCATGATCGACGCGGCATCCCATCCCGAATACATCGCCCCATGGGCTGCCGTGACCAGCCGGTGGGCCGCTCCGGTCGAGGGCGGCCAGGACGACGCCGGCTTCCGCAGAGCTATGGCGAACTTGGCCGCCGACGGCCTGTGGGTTCTACGACATCCTCAACGCCCAGACCCTGCCCGCCGAGGTCCCGCGAGAGTTCGCCGAGCGGATAGCCCGCACCGTCGACGGCGCGGATGGCCGCGGCGGTCGCCTGAGTCGCTGAACCGCGCGGTTAGACGGCGGCCTCGCCTCCGATTCTCACCACCTGCCGTCCGACGACCCCCGTCGTGACGATCCTTCGGAGGGCGTCGTCCAGATCCTCGAAGTCGACGTCGGTGGCGATCGCATCCAGGGCCTCCCGGCTGAGCGAGGCGAGGAGCTCCCACACGCGCTCGCGCAGCTCGGCGGCGGGGAAGGTGACCGTGACGCCCAGAAAGGTTGATACCGCGCAGGATGAAGGGCAGAACCGTGGTGGTCAAGCGGTTGCCCCCTGCATTGCCGAAGGCCGCGATCGAGCCGCCCGGAGCCACGGTGCGCGTGAGCCGGGCGAGGGTGTCGCCGCCGACGGTGTCGACGGCGCCGGCCCACGTGCCGCGTTCCAGCGGCCGGGTGCCGCTCGTGTCGAGCCGCGGGGCGACGTTCGCGGCACCGAGATCGCGCAGGAGATCCTCGGCTCGGGCTTGCCCGTCAGCGCCGTCACTTCGTAGCCCCTGGCGGCCAGCAGCGCCACGGCCAGGGATCCCGCTCCGCCGCTGGCTCCCGTCACGGCGATCGGCCTCGACTCCGGGGTCACTCCGGCGTCTTCGAGCTTGACGACGGCCATGGCGGACGTGACGCCCGCGGTGCCGATGGCGGCTGCCTGACGCGACGTGAAGGCCTCGGGCACCGCGACGACCCACGCCGCCGGCACTCGCAGATATTCGCAGTAGCCTCCGTTGTGCTGTTCGGACAGCGTCGCACGACGGCGACCACCGTGTCCGCGGGAACCCCGGACTTTCCCGGTTCGACGACGGTTCCGGCCGCGCAGCACCCGCCGACGAGGGAGGCGGCGGGCGATAGGGGGCTCGCCCGGTCGCGGCGAGGCCGTCCTTGTAGTTGACCGAGGAATGGGTGACGCGAATGAGGCGTCACCTTCTCCGAGGTCTTCGAGTGGAATGCGCGTGTGGCGTCCGCGGACGCCTCGTCGGTCTCGACGAGCTGATGAGCAGCGACTGTGGTGCTCATGCCCTAAGCATCTCAGGCCGTCGGGGAGAATGCCAGTCTCGATGGCCGTCGACGCTGGGCCGGGGTTTCCTTTGCCCTCGTGACTCAGGAGGCAAAGGAAATCCCCGGTGACTCGAGTGTCGGGGACAATGCGGGGCCGGACGGCGAGAGATCGTGGAGGGCGGTTGCGATCCGCCCCTCCGTCGGTGCGTTCGGGACGAATGGCTGCGGGCGTATCGTCTGCTCTGCCGCGTCGATGCGGGCAGTGCGTTGGACGTTACCGGGTCGACGGCATCGGGCCGGTGCCCGAACCGTCAGGCCTTGTGCCTGCCCGCCTCGAGCCGTCCTCGTCCTCGGGAGCGGGCTCGCCGCCTTTCCTCGGTGACGTCTTCCCAGTAGGCTTCGGCCCACGGATCCTCGACTGGCTGGCTGCGCTTCCACAGAAGGTAGGCTGCACCCACGGTACCTCCGATGAGGGCGAGCGTTCCGTGTGAGTTTGCGCAGCCGCCGCTTTTGGGCTTGGGCTCGGCCAGGGGCGCGGGCGGCCGACTCCTGGATCGCATGGGCGCGGGTCTTGATGTCGCCGTCCGTCTCGCGGGCGGCCTGGGCGGCGGCGCGTGCCACTCGCTTGGCCTTGGGCAGGTACTCGTTGACGGTTTTGTCCTGACCTCGGCGGCCCGAGCGGCGGCCTCCGCCGCTACGGGACGGATCTTCTCAGCGGCGTGCTCGACGCGAGGAGCAGCCCTCCTTGCCCTGATGCCAGATCCCTGCCTTGCGCGGCGAGCTGCGTGGCCACTGGCCGGATCTTCTCAGCGGCGACCGCGGCGGCGGCGCCCCGCCTGTGCCACGAGGTCCTGAGCCTGCGTGGTGGCCTTCCTCTTGTTCTCTGGCCTTCTTGGAACAGCAGAACATCTGCGACCCTCCTTCTATGCCCGTTGGGAAACGGACCTCGAACCGTACCCTCACTATATTGCCGATTTTTCGTGGAAATGTCAGCTGGAACACCGCTGGAGGGACCGTCGGCCCTGCGCGAAAGGCGGCGTCGCCCCCGACGTTTCGAACGGATCGGCGTTGGCCTTTCACGGCTTTCCGGGACGTCGAGGGACTCAGTTGGGGATGTCCGACATGCGATGACTGCGAGGGAGCAGGGAAGACGTTCACCGGACCGGAAGAGGAAGGCGCTCATCAGGCCGGCGATCGCCTTTCCGGCGGTCAGCTCCACGGCGATGTGGCCGGGGCCGACGCTCCCGGCCCCGGCCACGTCAAGGCGCCTCGTGCGGTGCGCTTACTTCGTGTAGCGCATCGCCGACTTCACCAGAACTCGTCGGTGCCGCGGGTGGAGCGCTCAGCCTTGCCCTTCATCTGCGGCCCGTGCATCTCCAGCGTGTTGAACCGGGTGTGGGCGGAGTTGGCCCAGCCGTCGAAGATCGCGACGTGGCCGTTGGCGCCTTCGGTTCCGGGGCCGAAGTTGCCCACGATGTCGCCCGGACGGAGTTCGCTGAAGTTGATCTTCTTGAAGCCGTAGTTGGGCAGCGTCACCGTCGAAGCGCTGGTCTTCAGGGTCGAATGCCGTGGACACGAAGCCCGAGCAATCACGGCGGTACTAACGCCGTTGCGGTCGGGGTGGTAGAGGTCCCAGTTGTAGAGGAGGCCGACGCTGATCAGTCGTTGGCGCGGGCCTTGACCTTCTCGTGGGAGGACACCGGGTTCGAAGGCTTGGGTTGCGGCGGACTCGGCAGGGGGGTGTTCTCGGGGCAGGCGCCCAAGCCCTTCGCGTCCGGGATGCGCACGAAGGCCCGTGTGACGTACCCCGTCTTGCCCTGATAGGTGACCTTGGCCCACCAGTTGGAGGCGTAAGTGCCCTGGATGGCTTGGCCTTGCCGCTGGCATTGGACGTTGAGCTGGACGTCTTTGGAGATCGTGCCGATCTCCTGGTAGCTCGTTCCCGGGCCCGTTCTGATCGACAGGTCGCCTTCGGTCGAGAAACCGGAAACGTCTGCTTGGGCCGCGGGAATGGAGAGTGCGACTGCGCCCGCGGACGCGAGGGCGGCGACTCCCAGACCCGAGAGGAATCTGCGGTGAAGTGTGCTGGACAAGAGAGTCTCCTCTTCGAAACGGATTGTGTATGATGTGTAGTTGCACCTGGAGAGCGGACGCGGTGGCGTTCACCGAACTCTCGAGGTATCCTTCCGATCCCCTCGGCCTGTTTCAGGCTACAGTCGGAACTCGTCGGAATGACGGGGAAAACGAGGGTAGTGTCACCCATGCCCGTCCAGCGGCGCACCGTTCGGGCACGTCATCCATTCGACTACGTCTCTCATCGAGCTTTCGTCGGCCCGCAGCGTAACCGCTTCCTCGGCATGGCTCCCCGTGTGGAGGATTGACCCATGGAAGCGACACTTCACACCAATCACGGTGACATCACCGTGGAGCTGTATCCGAATCACGCCCCGGAGACCGTGGCCAACTTCGTCGGGCTCGCCACCGGCAAGCGCGAATGGACGCACCCCAAGACGGGCGAGAAGACGAGTGACCCGCTCTCACGACGGAGTCATCTTCCACCGGGTCATCCTGGGTTTCATGATCCAGGAGGCGACCCGATCGGCATGGGGACCGGAGGCCCCGGTTACCAGTTCGACGACGAAATCCACCCTGAGCTCGCCTTCACCGAGCCCTATCTGCTCGCCATGGCCAATGCCGGAAAGTCCCGGGGCAGGGCACGAACGGCTCCCAGTTCTTCATCACCGTCGCGCCCACCCGGAATGGCTGACCGGCAAGCACACGATTTTTCGGCAAGGTGGCCGACGACCAGTCGAAAAGCCGTCGTCGACGACATCGCCGCCGTGGCCACGGGACCGGGCGATCGCCCCGTCGAGGACGTCGTCATCGAGTCGGTCACGGTCACCGAGTGACCGCAAGATAATCGGCTTTCCGCAGGCGACGATGAGCATGCCAGGCCCCTCCCGCGGTGACGGACCCGCCTCCCGCTTCATCGCCTTCATAGCGCGCTTCGTGCGCTCGCTCGGTGAGAACCGGCAGAGGTCGCTGGTTACCAGGGTGCTCATCGCTGCCTGCGTCCTCCCTGGCGTTGGCCGAACGGTTTTCCCAGGAGATCACGTATAGGGTGCATCTTCACCCCGCCCCTGGCCGAGTCGCAGCCGTACCGATTCGTCACCTCGGCCTTCCTACACGCGGATTCTGGCATATCGTGCTCAACATGTACGCCCTGTGGCTGCTGGGGTGCGTGCTCGAACCGATGCTCGGCCGCTGGCGGTTCCTCGCGCTCTACCTGCTCTCGGCCATAGGCGGCAACGTCGCCGTGCTCCTCACCGCCGACCCGCTCGGCTCATCCTGGGAGCATCGCGACGGTCGGCGCATCCGGCGCCGTCTTCGGTCTCCTCGGCGCTCTGGTCATCGTCTACCGGATCATCGGCGCCGACATGACCAACCTCCTCGTGGTCATCGGGCTGAACGTCGCCATCAACTTCATCCCGAACACGAACATCTCCTGGCAGTCCCACATCGGCGGATTCGTCACGGGGGTTCTGCTCGTATTCGCGATGTCCCGTACGCGCACACTGGCACCCGTGTGGCGGACCGCCGCCGACGTCGCCGCGGTGTCCGCCGCTGTGCTCGCCGTGACGGCCGCCGTCGTGTGGGATACCGGGTCTAGGGAGGAGAGGGCACGCAGTCCCCGCGGCGCACCGCCCGAATGTTCGAGGAGCGGCCCGTATCGCGCCGGCACGGCTCCGCGGGTTTCGTGCGCCCCTCCCGCACGTGCATTCATCGGCCAGGCATGAGGCGCGGCGTCTCGCCGACAATCGGCGAATGCACGCGTGTAGTCTATCCACAGATTTGCCCACACATGTGGATGGGATCGAAGACGGCGGTGCGGAATGGCTTCGACGTGCGCGCAGGAACACAGGGCGCCGAACGGAATCGTGGGTGGACCCAGGTCTCGCCTGATCCAGCCCCACGTCGAAGCCCGGCCCTCACCGGTGCGGCCGCCGCCTCGGGCGGCTTGCCTGTGCCTCAAAAGCTCGATGTGATCGAGCGCGTGAGACGGTCGATCGGCGTGGAGACCACTTCGCGGGCGTGCACGACGGCGTCGACATCGGGTGCGTTGTAGAAGCACAGGCACTTGGCCATGTCTTCGCGCACATAGGTGCGTGAGAAGGTGACCTCGAACCTGCCTGCTAGAGGGGGATTTCTCGGCTTTACGGGCCAGATATGTATCCATGTCGATCGAAGCCGGGATGTCCCATTCGACGAGATACCCGGCCTCAGGGCGCACCGCCTTGATGTCGGCGAGCTCGGCGCCGACCAGGCGGACTTGCGCGGGTTCGCAGGCCTCCGCGGCGAGGTCGGACGTGGCGGCGACGACCCTGCGGGATCGTCCGCTTCGAGGATGGCGAAGACCCGGCTCGGTCGGCCGTCACCTGCGCTTCGATCAGTTCCGGCCCCGTTGGCGCGAGCGTTATCCGCGAGGTCCGACATCAGGCTCCGCACATCGGTTGACGGGGTGAGTTCAACAAGGTGAGAGCTTGGCCATGAGCGTTCCTTTCCGGTTCTTGGGGACGATGGGAGAGGCTCGAGGTGAGCGGTCGCCATGCCCTTTTGACTGACCGGTAGCCACCTTAGCCGCCCGAGAGGGTCGCGCGCAGGGCGTCTCGCGCTTCGGACGTCGTGGGCTACTTCCATCCCATCGTCATCAGGAAGCCTGCCAGCATGAAGGCGAAGCCGATGAACAGATTTCCGTTTCCCAGCCCTTTTCATCGGGAACTGGCCGGGTGAAGACGTAGGCCAGCACGACGATGATCAGGCCGATGACCATGAGCGAGACCATGAGCGGAACCCACCACTTCGGCGAATGCGGGCTCTTGAATTTGACGGGCTCCTTCTCGCTCTTCTCGGACTTCGAAGCTTCCCGTTCGGCGATGATGCGTCTGGTTCCTTTGGCGGGATTGCCGGACTTCTTCTGGGCGTGGGGGTTCTTGTGGCCCTCCTCTGCGCTTCTTGGCCTTTACCGCCTTTGGCGCCCCTTTTCCGCCGTCGATGCGTCATCCGCCTCGGAGGGCTTGCCTTTTCCGCCCTTCTTCTCGCGTTCTTCGCGGCCTTTCTCTGCGGTCTTCGTCGATTCGCCGTCCTTCTCCGGATCGCCGCCTTCGCTGGACTCGCCGGCTTCGCCGTCGCCGGCGTCAGGGTCTCCTCGTCGCGTGCTTGGTCGTCGGCGTGCTCGTCGATGTGTCGAGCTTCTCGAGTCGGGCATCTCTTTCCTTCCGGGCTGGGTGGTTCTCCGCCAAGCCCTAGTCACTCGTGGTATTCGCGCACGCGGGGCACCGCCCGTGGACTTCGCAGCCGTTCGGTGCGGCGAGCGCCGCGGCGGAGCCGAGTTGCCAGGGCGTTTCCGAGCCGAGGGCTCCGACGCGAGTTCGCCTTCGATGCGCTCTGCGCCCCGATGGGACCGCATGGTCGAGCGGTGATGTTCGACACTCGCACACGGCGCGTGGCTCTCCCCGAGCGGAGCGCCCGAAGACGATGCGCGGTTTCCTCCGGAGACGAAAACCTACCAACGCTAGGGTAACGCTGCACGGACGGTACTGAGGGCAGGCCCGTTGCCGGTAGGGTTGTGCCATTGGATGAAAAGGACTCACATGGCAGGACGCCACTCGTTGTCGGGCAGGGGAATCCTTTGAAGGACGCCCTCCACGGCGACGCTCACGCACAGAAGTCCCAGCCTGTCGATCCCACGCAGGAATCGGGAGAAGCCACCGCCTGGCTTCCTGGATGGGAGCGCCTCGATTCGGAGGCCGCGACTTCGGCCATCGCCGAAGCGGTAGGACTGGGCTCGACGAAGCACGCATCGTCGACCACGATCCAGAACGACGATACCCGAAGGCCTCTGGGAGGAGAGATAGCCCAGCGATCGTCGGCGGCAGGAACAAGGCCAAGCACGCCCGCAATAATCCGAGCGTTCTGTCCCGCGTCGTCAGGGGTGATCGGCGAACTGCTCATCACCGCCGGCTTCGTGATCGGCCTGTCGTCATCGTGGCAGGTGTGGTGGACCGACATCGAGGCGAACCGCGCAGCAGCACAGCAAGGTGGAACAGCTCAAGGAAGGCTGGCAGAAGCCTCCTCGAATTCGGGCACCGTAAAATCGGCAAAGCTCGCACCGATCCGCCGCCGGCGGTCCCCACACGACGACGGTCGGCACCGCCGAGGGCCTCATGCGCATTCCGCGATTCGGCAAAGACTACGCGCATACGATCGAGTACGGGACCAGCCTCAAACGGGTGCTGGACAAAGGGCGCGTTCGGGCACTACGAGGGGACGGCCTTCCCCCGGCGAAGTGGGGAATTTCGCACAGCCGCGCACCGGCAGACGTACGGTGCGCCGATGAGGACGTCGACGAACTCTGAGGCCGGCGACCCCTGATCATCCTCGGAAACCAAGGACGCCTACCCTCGTCTACTACATGACGGAGAGCTCCATCGTCTCACCCGGCCAGGTCGACGTCATCGCGCCGGATCCGAAGAACCCGTCCAAGCCCCAGCAGAAGGCCACCGAACGCTACCTGACGATCACGACTCACCCCTCCGTTCGTGTCCAACGAACGCTGGATCGTCCATGCCAAGTTCAGCCACTGGGTCGACTGCAAGGACGGCATCCGCAAGAGCTCGCCCAGAGCCAGAAGTGATAGGAGGAGACATGTACGCAGCGATTTGGCACCTGCTCCCAGGGCCGCGATGGCTCAAGTTCATCGAGAGCCTGGTCCCTACTGTTCGCCGTGGTCGCGGGCCTGTTCCTGTGGGTGTTCCCTGGGTCGCCAACACTTTCCCCGCCTTCGACAACACGGTGGGCTGACGTGGCCCGCTCCTGGTCATCGACAACTACGACAGCTTCGTCTACACGATCGTCGATCATCTGCGCCTGCTGGGCGCCCTCGGCGACGGTTGTGCGCAACGACGTCGTCGATTTGGCTTCGGTCCCCGCCTACGACGGCGTGCTCGTCTCACCGGGACCGGAACGCCCGCCAAGGCGAGGGCGTCCATGGCCGCCATCGCCGAATGCGCCGACTCGCACACGCCGATGCTCGGCGTGTGCCTGGGGCACCAGGCTCTCGGCGAAGCTTTCAGGGGCGACGGTTTCGCACGCCCGGAGCTTCGGCACGGAAAGACGTCCTCATCGAGCACACCGGCGTCGGCGTGTTCGACGGCCTGCCTCGCCTCTGAGGGTCACCTGCTACCACTCCCTGACGGTCGAGCCCGGAACCGTGGGGGCGAGCTGAAGTCACGGCCCGAGCCGACGGAGTGATCATGGGGCTTCAGCATGTGCACCTGCCCCTGTGGGGCGTCCAGTTCCACCCCGAGTCGGTCATAACGGAAGGCGGGCACCGGATGCTCGCGAACTGGCTGGTTCTGTGCGGCCAAGACGGCGCCCTGGCTGCCGCCGCCGAGGGCAGGCGCCGCTGCGCGTGGTGGCGCGAAGGTAGTGCGCGAGTCATTCTGGCGCTCATGCGAGTGCGCGGCGGACGAAAGGGTCGTCGCGCACAAGGGCGGTAGATCGATGGGTGATGGGTGGAGCGGCGATCACGCCGCCCCACTCGCCGTCTGAGCAGCCTGCAGTCGCAGTTGACGTTGTTGCCCCTGAGCGCCGCCTCCTGGCGTATTGTTGCCGCCCTGGCGCCGCTCGCCATCAGCCGCCCGTGGGGCCGGCCCGGCTGCTGCGTCGTCAGCGCGGTCGTAGGGGCCGGCGCGTGGTGATCCGGGTAGCTGGATCTGCCGCGCGCGGTCGGCTCGCTGGTGCTGCTGGGCCCGTAGCCGCCGGTCGGGTCTCGCCGGAGCGCTGGGCCTCGAGGTGCAGCGGCCGACCGTGATGGTGACCGTGTTCCCCGAGCGCCTCTGCACCAGGACCTATGCCGTCTCTGGTTCGGGCTCGACACCCGCTGGTAGACGATCCGTGGACTTGAAGCCAGCGATTTCGGAGGTCGGATTCGCCTGCTCGGATGTCTTGCCTATGACATCAGGGAGTCTTGCGCCGACCGAGGTCAGTAGCATCAGGATTTTTACGCTCCGGCGGCTACGTAGAGTGACCCTGGGAGCCGGATTCGGCGGTTTCGCCTGCGGCAGGCGACGTCTTGCTACCGTGTTCTTCGCGACGTCCGACGAGTTGATGGTCGTGATGCGTTGCCGGTCTTCAATCCGACCTTCTCGAGTGCAGCCGTCGCCTTCTCCTGGGTCATGCCGGTGACGTCGGGTACCGTGACCTGCGCCGAGGGCCCCGAGGAGAAATGGACGGTGACCGTCTTGCCTTTTCGAGGGACGAGCCGGGCTTAGGAGACGAGGAGACGAAAAGCCCCTTCTTGACGCTCGAGGAAGCCTGATCGTCTCCCTTGCTGAACTTGAGCCCGCTTTCTCCTCAGTGGCCTTGGCGCGGATTCGTCCATCTCCGCCATAGTGGGGACTTTGGCGGTCGAGGATCTCCGCCGCCCATGTTCATCGCTATGGCGACGGCGACGCCGGCGATGGCCAGAAGGCCACCCCAGCCAGACCATGAGCCGGTTCTTGCGCCGGACTTTTTCGCTGGAGGCGACGGCGGGCTGAACGCCCGTCGCCGTCGTAGCCGAAGTGGCCGCAGATGAGGGAGGGTAGTGCTCCTGAGCCGACGCCACCTGCGTGCCGCCGGGCGGCACGACCGGCGCGGAGTCCACGCCGTGGCGGCGGGGCGTTGACCCTTCCCCCGTGCGGCCGCCAGAAGATCGTTGCGGAACTCGGCCGCGTTCTGGTAGCGGTCCTCGCGGCGCTTGGCCAGCGACTTCATCGATGACCGGTCGATCTCCTCGGAGATCTCAGGGATGGACCTCCGAGGCCAGCTTCGGGGTCTCGAGACGTGCTGATACGCCACCGCCACAGCGGAATCGCCTGTGAAGGGCGGCTTTGCCGGTGAGCAGCTCGTGCAGCAGGCATCCGGTCGAGTACAGGTCCGAGCGGGTGTCGACCACCTCGCCCCTGGCCTGCTCGGGGACGGTACTGGGCCGTGCCGACCACCGAGTTCGTCTGCGTCATCGTCGCAGCCGAATCCGCGATGGCGCGGGCGATTCGAAGTCCATCACCTTGATCTTGCCGTCCGGCGTGATCATGACGTTGCCGGGTTTGATGTCCCGATGGATGATGCCCTCGTGGTGAGAGTACTCCAGCGCGGAGAGCACCCCGACGACGATCTGGACGGCGTCGTTGAGCGGCACGGGCTCACCGTCGCTCAACAACGCCGCGACGGTGCGCCCCGCACGTACTCCATGACGATGTACGGCAGGGGAGATCCTGCTGGCCCGTCGGGGTGTCCATGGTTTCTTCGCCGGTGTCGTAGACGGAGACGATCGACGGATGGTTCAGCGCTGCGGCCGACTGGGCTTCGCGACGGAAGCGAGCGAGGAACATCGGGTCTGCAGCCAGATCCGTTCGCAGTACCTTGATGGCGACCGTGCGAGACAACCGGGTGTCGTAACCCCAGGTGGACTTGCGCCATACCGCCACGGCCGATGAGATCGCCCTATCTCGTAGCGGTTGCCCAAGACACGGGGAACGTTGCTCACGTCTGTCACCTGTCCCTCGTGTCGAACGTGTCGTATTGCGTGCTCGTGACACTCCCAACTTGGCTTTCGTACCTCCCGGGCAATAGGGGCGGCCACGGACCCGCCGTCGCCATTCCATCCCGCATTGCCAGAATTCTCAACGATCACGGCCACGACGATCTTGGGATCGTTGGCCGGTGCGAAGCCAACGAACCACACGTGAGGTGGAGTCGAGGCGCTGATCTCGCCGTACCCGTCTTACCCGCTACTGACACTCCTCTGATGGCGGCGCGGTGTCCAGTCCCCGAAGTGACGTCGGCAACCATCATCTCCTGCATGTACTTCGCCGTCTTATCGCTCATCGCCCCTGCTGAATTGCTTTGGGCTTCGTTTTAGAGACGGTCTCCAAATCGGACGTGAGTTCGTTTGATGACGTGGGGCTCCATGACGACTCCGTCGTTCGCGATCCCTCCGCCGATCATCGCCATCTGCAGGGGTGACCCGGATGTCGCGTTGCCCGAAACTGTCCATCGCCAGCGCTGCGGTCGAACCCGGCTTCGGAAGCGCGAGGCGAGAACCCGTTGCGGTGTCTCGGAAAGTGGTGCCGAACCCGAATTTCTTCCCCTGCTCGACCATCTTGTCCGCGCCACGGAGACCCCGCCCTTGGCGAACGGCGTGTTGCATGATTCGATGAAGGCCTCGCGGAGGTTACCCGGCCCGAGCCGTCGCCGCAGGGACGCTCGCCCGGGTTCTGGATCGAGTGCGACGTCCCGGGAGGCGTGTAGCTGTTCGGCGCATCGACGGTCGAATCCGGCGTGAGGCCGGAGTTCTCTACATGGCCGTAGCCGTGAGCATCTTGAACGTCGAGCTGGGGCGTACTGTTCGCCCGCGATGGCCCGGTTGATCAGGGGCTTCTCCTTGTTCTGCGCGAGCTTGTTCCAGGCCTTTCTGGACCGACCCCGGTCGTGGGAGGCCAGCTTGTTGGGATCTGTAGCTGGGAAGGAGACTTGCGCGAGGATCGCCCCCGTCTTCGGATCGAGGGCGACGACCGAGCCCCGCTGGCCGTTGAGGGCTTTGACCGCGGCCTTCTGCGTGGCTGGGTCGATCGTCAGCCCACTCCGCCGCCGCGCTGTTCCTCCCCGGAGATGAGCTCCCTGGAAACGCTGAGACGCTAGGGAATCCGATCGAACCGGCGAGCACGCCGTTCTCGGCCTTCTCGATCCCGGTCGTCGAGTTGAAGACCGTCGACATGTACCCGGTGACGTGGGCGTAGGTCGACCCGTCCTTGTACTTGCGCTGGAACTTGTGGTGATCCTTTTCGTCTTTGGAGGGGAGGAGGAGACGATATCGTCTCCGTTCACGATGATCGGTCCCTCTTCACCTTGTACTGGCGGTACATCGACCGCACGTTGCGTGAATCCGCGTTGAGGGAGGGCGCCTGAAAGAACTGGATGTACGTCGCCATCGCCATGAGGGAGAGGAACATGGCGAAGACGAGTGTTGCAAGCAAACGAATCGGCTGGTTCATAGCTTCACCACCTGTGTTTTAGTGGAATCATTCGCCGTCTGAGAGCCGGTTTCCTTCTCCAAAGCCGGAATGACGTTGAGGACGTCCTCAGGGAGGCAAAGGGATCGGCGGCCGCAGGCCTGCGCGCGACGTCCGAGATCCGGATGAGGATCCCGATGATCGTCCAGTTGGCCAGCAGAGCCGACCCTGCCGTGGGAGCGAAAGGCATCGCCAGACCCGTCAGGGGATGACCCGTGACGCCGCCGACGACCACGAAGCACTGGAGCGCGATCGAAGGCCAGCCCGGTGACGAGCAGTTTGCCGAAGCCGTCGCGCAGGACGATCGCGGTGCGCAGGCCGCGGACGATGATCATCAGGTAGATGCACAGCAGGGCCAGCAGCCCTGATCAGGCCGATCTCCTCGCCGAAGGGGCGACGATGAAAATCGGAGTTGGCCGCATAGACCTTGGTGGGTATCCCCTGGCCCAGTCCCTGTGCGAACAGGCCCCTGATCCCATTCCGAACAGGGCCTTGACGATCTGATAGAACCGTGCTTGTCGTTGTACACGTTGGAGTTCAGGGCGTGGAGCCATATGACGAACCGCGCCTGGATGTGCGGGGTCACCTGTAGATCAACGCGACGCCGACCGTCGCGAGGAGGCCGCCGATGACGATCCACGAGATGCGCTCCGTCGCCACGTAGAGCATACCCACGAACAGGCTGAAGAAGAGGGATGGCCGTGCGAAGTCGCGCCCATGACGAGGACCCCCATGCAGATGGCCCAGGCCGTGAGGATGGGGACGAAGTGACGCGCCAAGGGCAGGCGCATCCCCAGGAATTTAGGCCCCGCCAGGGAAAGGTTGTCCCGCTCCGAGACGAGGTATCCGGCGAAGAAGACGGCGAAGCAGATCTTCGCGAACTCGGCGGGCTGGAAGGAGAAAACCCACCAGGCGGATCCAGATGCGCGCTGTTGATCGTCCTGCCCAGCCCCGGGACCATGGGCAGGAGCAGAAGCCCGATTCCCACGAAGAGGGACGTCCACGTGTACCGCCTCAAGGCCCGGTGATTGCGCAAGGCCACGACGGTGATGACCATCAAGACGATCGCGGCGACCGTCAGAACGAGCTGGTTCTTGACCTGATCGGTTCCGGACGCCATGTCGATGCGGTAGATCATCGCCAGACCCAGGCCGTTGAGGGCCAGAGCGCTGGGGAAAGAGTACGGACCGGCGTAGCTGGCGAAATGGCGGATCACCATGTGCCCGACGATGGCGATCGCCACCGACCCCACCAGGATCACGGGAGAGGACGATGGGGAGTCCGCCTTCTCCGCTCCCAGGTGGGCCAGGCGAAGGCGCTGACTCCGATGCCGACGGAGATGATGAGAAGAGCCGCCCGAGAAACGACCCGTCCGCGGCGACGTCTGCGGTTACAACGCTCATCACACCACTCCGTTCGATGCGGCGCCGTCAGGCGCCTGCGCGGCGCCCGGCGCCGCTGTGGGGGAGGGAGCCGGCGAGCCTGGAGCCGGCGCGGGCGCATTCGGCGCAGTGGAGGGATTCGTGGACGGTGTGGCCATCTCCTCCCTCAGATTCGAGATCACCTTGCGGGCCTCCTCCAGGGAACCCCGGGAGATGTTGGTTTCCAGGCGTTCGCGGGCGACCGGCTGCAGGTCGCCCACCTTGATGTCCGTCTCCTCCTGGATGTCGGAGAGCGTAGGGTCCCAGCGACTGGGAGATGCCCCGGTAGATCGTCACGCGGCCGTTGTGGGAGGCCACGTAGTATCGCGACTGCGTCCACGTGTAGGCACCGAAGAGCACGGCGCCGATTATCGCCAGAACGCCGAAGAGGACCGCTACTCTGGGCAGAACCCGCGAACGGCGGCGCTCGGCCCCCTCCGGTGCAGCCGCCTCGTCCTGACTCTGGTCCTGGCTCTGGCCGCTGTCCGGGGAGTCCGCCGACGCCGGGGCAGGGCGGCCGTCTTTCGCCGCCGCGGACTTCCCGCCGCGGGAGGGGCGCCGATGGTCGACGGCCGCCGAGCCGACGACGATCGGCTGCTGGCTGCGCTGGATCGACCCGGTGTCCGAATCGTCGACCACCTCGGCCAGCACCACCGTGACGTTGTCGGGTGCGCCGCCGGCCAGAGCCAGTTCGATGAGCTCTCCCCGCCGCGTTGAGATTCCTCCGGCTGAGGGTCTCCTCGATCGTCTCGTGGGCGACCACGCCGAACAGCCCGTCCGAACACAGCAGCCAGCGGTCGCCGGGCATCGCCTCGCGCACGGACTCGTCGAGTTCGACGTCGCCCGGGGTGTCGCCCAGGGCCCGCATGATGACGTTCCGCTTGGGGTGGTGTTCGGCCTCCTCGGGCGTGAGCTGGCCGTGGTCGACGAGGAACTGGACGAGGGTGTGGTCGTGGGTCACCTGCGTGAGCTTGCCGTCGCGCAGGAGGTAGGCCCGCGAATCGCCGATGTGAACCATGGCGAGCTTGTTCGACGAGCGGAGCAGGGCGATGCACGTCGTGCCCATCCCGGCCAGATTCGGGTCGTTCTCAGCCCGTTCGACGAGGTCGACGTGCGCCTCGTTGACCGACTTGCGCAAGACGGGGAGCAGATCGTCGGCGCCGTACACGTCGTCGAGGGCCGCCAGGTGCCCGACCGTCACCGAGGAGGCGACGTCTCCTGCAGCGGCTCCGCCCATTCCATCGGCGAGCACGAGGAGGTTGGGGGAGGCGTAGCCGCCGTCCTGATTGTTCGAGCGGACGAGGCCGACGTCCGAATACGCCGCGAAACGAAGTTGGATTCCCACCAGCGCAGCTCCATCGTCGTTCTCCCTGATGACCACGGGGATTCCCGGCGCGATCTGCCGCGGCGTGCTGATGCGCTGCCCCTACGTACGTGCGTTCGTCGAGTCCAGATCCTCAACCCACCAGGCGCCGTCCGACTGGTAGAAGCGCGCGTGGCGGGCCGACGAGTAGGTGTCGTCGAGCACCAGCGCGGAATCCCGGCGAGCGCCCGACGATGATCTGGGCGCGCCCAAAGGCAGCGTCGTCCCCGCGAGGGACCGGCCGTCACCGTGAGCAGAGTCGGCTGTGAGGCCCGCCTGCTGCTCGTGCTGACGACGACTTTCGCCTGGCAGCCGCCTACGGCGAGACCTCTGCTGCGGCGGGGAAGAGGAGGAAGCCACCCGCGATCTTCACCCTAGCGTGCCGTAGACGTCGCGGGCGCAACGTCATGAGGACCGCCAATACGAAGATCCACAGGAGGGCGAGAAGCCGATTCTCAAAAAGTGTAAAGGAAGCAGAGTGCGGGCGCGAGCCCCTGTAGAATTCCAGAACATGATGTTAGTGCGGCCGATGGTGATGGTGTTCATCCACCAGCGTGGCGCGGTGATTCTGATGGCCCTCGACGAAACCGCCGTTCGTGGAGCCGAGATCCGTTTGCGATGACGCCGCGAGGCGTCACCCGCAGTTCGAGATGCCGACGTGCGATATGCCGGTGTCGTCCACCGTGATGTCGCATTCCGAACCGCGTCCGATCACCGCTGACCGACCCGGTCAGCGGTGAGCGGTCCTGCCTGACCTGGATGATCGGGTGACCCCGATGCGGTACTCGACGTGACCGGAGCGGCCGCCCCCCTTTTGATCGAGGCTTCCACCTGGAGACTGCTCGGCTTCAGCTCGCTCTTGGTCGCGAACCGTATGCGAATGGGACCCAGGAGCGTGTAGTCCTGCTCCGAGGCGTACGCGGTGACCGTCCCCGCAATCTCTTCGGCGCAGCGAGTCCTCGCCCACTGGGCCAGGCGTTCGCGATCCCGGGGGAGATTCACCGTGAAGTCGTTGGGACCGATGGTGCGCTGACGAGTCATGGTCGAGGCGTTCTCGTCCATCGCCTTCTTGACCGCGGACGTGATCTCCACGGGTTTGAGCTCCGAATGGAAAGCGCGCGAGAAGACCGAGGCCACGGCGTTTTCCACGCCTCTTTCGAACTTGTCGAATGCGCCCACTGGACACCTCCTAACTGTCTCGGCCGCGCCGACAGCTTTCGGCCTGGCTACTCAGCCGCTGGTCCGCGCTGATGAACTTTAACTCCTCAAGGCGCCAGCGTCTCTGGCGCCCTGACAGGCCAGTCGGCCCTGCAGGAACGCGCGGGACACCGTCACGGAGGTCTCACGTACGGCGTACTCGCCTTTACGATACAGGGTTTCTTCCGGGAGGCATCCCGGACCTCATGGTGAACATCGCTGATCGTCAGCGGCTCGGCTCCACGCGGGCGCTATGCTCTACGCCTCCGCAGATGCCGGCGGTTGCGGAGGTGGTGCGGCGCAGGGGCGTCGTCGGCTTTCACAGCGCTTCGACTTGGAAAGTCGTCCACGGCTAATATGCGTTGCCGCTGACAGCGTACGCCTCGCGGCGGAATAGGCAGACGCGCACGGTTCAGGTCCGTGTGCCCGAAAGGGCGTGGGGTTCAACTCTTGAGCATCACAGTACGGATGCATCCACTCCGACGTCATCCTTTCTTTGCCCGGCGGACCTTCGCCGGGGACGCGGGCCGCACGCCCAGTTCCCCGGTGAGGCAGGCAGCGAACCGATGAGCCTCGGGACGGAACCGCCTTTCACCGAGGCGGCCTGAGCGGACCGGGCGGATACGCCGCCGGTGCGCGGCGAGTGCGGTCCCGGTCTCGCGCAGCGGCTACCGCGGCATGGCGGCCTCGTCGATCTCGGCCGCCGTGAACTCGAGGATTGCGGCTCTCAAAAATAGCTATCAGTATTGATAGCGCTGGTGCGCTCTCGAGAGGGAGACCTCCCGCACGCCGACGCCGAAAGGAGATCACGATGCCCGCCACCGACGACGAATCGGCGACCGACCTCGCCCGGCCGCCCAGAGTCCGGTCCATCCGAACGAACTCATCGACCGACTGAGCACGGCGCCAAGAATCCCGCTCGGGTCGACATCACCGAGACGCACGTCCGGTCATCCGGATCGAGCGCCGCCTCTTGGTCGCCGCGTCCTCGCTGGCGGCCATGGCCGGTTCCATCGTGTTGATCGTGACGGCCATCGCCGTGAAGGCGGTGGCCCGCTGGCATCTGCGCATCGTCGTCGGGACGATCGGCGCGGTGATCGCTTCGCCCTGGCCACCTCCTGGCCATCGTCTCGCCGGGCGAGACGAGCGTGCGCCAATTCTCTTCGGCAGCAAGTACGTCGGCACCGCCCAGCACCGGGCTGATACTCGTCCCCCGCCTCACGCCTCGGCAAGAAGGTCTCCATCAAGGTCCACACTCGAGACCCACTGAGCTCTAGCACAACGACTCGACTGGGAAACCCGGTGAACATCGCCGCGATCGTCGTGCGGCAGGTGCCGATACCGCCCGGCCGTCTTCGCCGTCGAGGACTACCAGGAGTTCATCGAGGCTCAGGCCGAATCCGCGCTGCGCCACGTCGCCACGACCCACCCTCACGACGAGCCGGGGCCCGGCGTGACATCCTGCGCGGGGCACTCGACCTGGTCTCCTCCGAGGCTGGCCGGAGGAAGTCGCCGCCCGCGTGGCGCTGGCCGGGCTGGAGATCATCGAGGTCCCGCATCTCCTCCTGGCCTACGCGCCCTGAGATCGCCTCAGGCCATGCTTCCAACGCCAGCAGGCCGGAGCCGTCATCGCCGCCCGCGAGCAGATCGTGGAAGGCGCGGTCACCATGGTGGACCAGGGCGCTCAGGCGCCTGGAGGACGGCGACATCGTCGCCATGGACGACGAGCGCCGAGCGCAGATGGTCTCGGAACCCGCTGGTGGTCCTAGTTCCACCAGCGCACCCAGCCCGTGGTCAACACGGCCCCTGTACGCCTGAATGACGATGGCGGACAACAGCAGGCGCAAGCAGGTCCTGCTCAGGCTGGACCCGGCGAGTCCACGCAGCCATCTCCAAATGGCTGCTGACGATCTGCGCTCGATCAACGCCCAGATCGAGATCATCCTGCGCCGCGCCTCGCCAAGGCCGGCAGGGATCCCCACGCTGACCCATAGTGAGGGCGAGGCCGCTGCATAGGAGCAGAGATAGACAGGTGTGCGAGTGGTGCTCTCCGCCTCTCTCCTTATTTTTCATATAGGTTTTTAAGAAAAATTAGCTGGAAAGAAACATATACAGGCTAAGAAGGCGACTTCGATAGGCTGGTTGCTGATGATTAAGGTTTCGTAAGTTTTAGAATTAACGAATTGAAAATTTATACGAGATCAGTGCCCACATAAGTACATTATTGCTTATGTGGCTACACAGTGTGATGGCTCTTTCGGTAATATTCCTACCTCCGCTAGCTCTGTCCGGCAGACTGGAATGGCAGAAGACTCTCCAGCTTTCCAAGGAGGTGAAGGATGGGATTGTGCAGGTGTTGACGTGAGCCAGAGGATCCTGCCTCGCGATTGATAGGGCTGATGGGATGAAGAGACAGCAACAGAACGTGGAACTACGACTAGCTGGATGGATCAATAGGAAAACGTCCAACAGTTAAACAGCTTTGAGAAATTTGGTTCATGCCATTTACTACAATCGTTTGGTTTATTCTTCTAAGAAAACCACCAGTAGAAAAGAGATCGAATTCACGGAGGGCGCGTACTATCGATACACATAAAGAATTGCAAACCCATCTGGAAACGTACTGATGTGATTTATGTGCCAGAGTCGACAAGACTGGTACTGCGACTATGCACTCACAATAACGATTTGCCTCTGAAATTGTGAGGATCTGCGATGAGCTGAATCAATACGCAAATAAAAACAAGGGCTAATGAAGCGCATAAAACCTGCTTTGAGGTGCAAAACGATCGATATACACCTCAGCACTTGGACGGAGGCTTTCTATGTCGTTTGATTGATTAGTATTGAAAATAGATGTGTGTTGCGGTGGTTAGTGGAATCAGTCTGATACTCATCGTCGTCTTGATCCCTGAGGAGTTCTGAGGATTTGCATCACGACCTGCCTCGCTCGGGTGATCTGTGTTAACGGTGCGTGACACTCGGCCGCACAGATTTTTACACTTATCTGCCGAACTGGCGCATATCTCACGCATTGCAGCAAGCACCGTCTGAAGATGCAATAGATGAGAAAGAAAATAAACAAGAACACGGTGTAGCCAGCGTTGCTGCGAAGTTCTCCTCACTTCCAGAAGATTCCACGTGTCGACTACCGCAAAACTGCGGATGGTGGATGAACTGACGTTTAGCGCATATAGAAATAAGTACTACTTTGCTGTGCTTTGGGTGCATATATTACGTTTCGTGATTGGAATAATTATGCAAATTATATCGCAATGAATATGATCGAATCAAAAGAATTGAGTGAGTAAAAGACGTACGTGATACTAAAGGCAGGCAATTTCTATTACATACAACCGTTACGCTTAAGTCGACAGTTCATTGTAGCGGTTATTTCTCAGCACTTTCGAAGGAAATACTACGTATAGGGATGCTTTTACCGTTTGTTAGGCACAAAAACATTCCACTTTTGAAAGTTAGCAGAAATTCTGCAGGTAAAACAATGTATATTGTTGATTCCAGCGATTCTTATCGAAGCCACAGTATTATAGTTTCGATATTGTCCCAGGTTTCTGGACACGTCAGAGCGTCCTCACGTTGCAGGGAATGCATGGTAGCATTTCGATAAAGTTCAGAGCCTGTTAGACGGCGAAGATGAACTCAGCTGAGTGCGCATTCACACAGAATCGCTATCAATGATCTAGCTGACTTTAGATTGTTTCCGAGTCCACTTTCACAGACTGGGCTTTGCAGGCAAAATATACTACGTACTGCACTTAACGATTTTACTGCTAATACGGTTGATTATGTTCTGTCGCTTTATGCATGTGCACATAACATATTGTAGTGACTCATGAAACTTCTGCAATTAATTCGAAAAGAATTAAAATACCTGATGCATGCGATGCATTAAATGTTAATTATGTTGATACTTTTTAAAATGCTTCGAAATACAAAACACGAAATTTGATTTACTTTAATTTTATTAGTTTTTAAGTTGTAAATTAATTTCATCAAATACAATGTTTCCATTAGTATGAAATAAATTAATGACTGTTAGGCATCGAAGGCGCCACCGGTCTCGGCTCGTCGGCGCTTTCGAGAAGCCTGGATTTCTCCCTCGAGGTCCCAACTGCGACGGCGTTGTCCAGGGCATCCAAAGCGATTTCGCCACGGGCGCTCGGGGTGTTAACCTCACTCCATGAAGATCTGTAACTGAGCCCTGGGCATGCCGTGACAGCAGCGTGGCACCCCTGATCGATCGCCATGCCCGCAAGCAAAGTTCATCTCGGCGCGCCCTGCCGCGGAAAGCAGATCATGTCACGCAAATCCCACGCAATCCTCTCACGCCCCTCACGCGTGTGCCCGGCCTTCCCTGCGGGCGCGCCCTGCGCCTCAATGGCCACGGCCTCAACGGACACAGGGAACACCGGCGCACCCGAGCATCTCGACGACGAGGCTCCCTCCGACTCGCACGCGGCGAAGGATCCGCCTGGTCCGCGAATCCGCGCAAGTGGCCCTGCGGATGCGCGAACCCGTGGGGAGCCGGACCGCATCCCTGACCGCGCCGGAGCGACTGGCGGGCAAGGCCTTCCGCGACAACTGGAAGATCCCTCGCCGCCTACTCCCTGGTGAGCCGCTCTGAGCTACGTCGTCCCTCGCGCTACTGCCGTGGACCGTGGGGAGCATGCTCGATTCGGGCATCCAGGCCGGCCTCACCCGCGCCATCCTGCCGGGAGTCCTGTGGTACTCGGGGCCGGTCCTCTACCTGTGCCTGATGGGCATGGCCGACCTCTGCGCCGCTGCTGTGGATGCGCAGCGCATGGAGCCCGGCCCGCCGGCTCACCTGGGTTGTCTTCGGGCGGCGCACCGACGTCGGACGGGACGTGCCTCGGGCGACATCGTCGCCGCGATCACACAGGACCCCGACCGGCTCGGCGCCCTCATCGCCTTCGTCCCCGGAGGCCATCGGATCGTCCGTCGCCTTCGTGGTCGTCACCGCGCTCATGCTCCGTACGTCGGCGCCGCCGGGTCTGTTCGTCGCGGTGGGGATGCCCCTGGTCATGGCCCTCGTCTCCTGGATCATCAGACCGCTCCAGAAACGCCTGGCCGAACAGCGCGAAGAACAGGGATCCTCACGTCCCTGGCCACCGACGGAGGGCTGGGCTGCGAGTGATGCGCGGCGTGGGCGGTGAGGACGTTCACAACGAGCGATACCGCGCCCAGTCCTCAAAGTGCAGGAGGCGGGCATCCGTGCGGCGCGGTTCCGGGCCGCCCTCCACACGGTCGAGAACGCCGGCCCGGTCTTTCGTTCACCGCCGCGGTCGTCGGCGGAGGGCTGTGGATGGCCTACACGGGCCGGATGACCGTCGGCGAGCTCGTCACCCTTCACGGCTTCACCGCCTACCTCGAAATGCCCCTGAGCGCCCTATCGGAGACCGTCCACAACGGCACCCGCGCCTGGGTGGGCGTCAAGAAGCTCTCCCGGATCCTCAGCGCCGACTACCTGGTGAGCGACGCGGCCGTCGACCCCGCCCCGCCCTGCCGGGATTGGGCCGCCACGGCCCTGACCGACGCAGCCACGGGAGTGCGCGTCGAGCCCGGCAGGCTCACCGCCCTCGTCTCGGCGTCCCCGCCGAGACGGCTCGGCATCGCCTCGCGCATAGCGCGCGTCGACGACGCCCACACCGCCTCACGCCGACGACATCGACCTGCGGGCCTACCCCGTCGCCGAGGTCCGGGCCAACGTCCTCCCTCTCCGGCCCGGTCGCGGAGCTCGGACATGGGCAGCCTGCGATCCAACCTCATGGGCCGAACGCCCGCCCGCCTCGAGCTGCGACCGTCCGGGACCAGGTCGCGGACGTGCTGGTCCCCGGCGGCGAGATCCAGGAGGCGATGGCGAACCTGCCGGGCTCGTACCCGGCCGATCCGAGACTTCTCCGCGCCCCTGGATGTGGCTGATGGATGTGATGTTGTCTCGTCGGTTGTGGGTGGGTTGGATGGTTGGGTTGCTGAGCGTGGGCGGTCGTTGTCGGGTGGTCAGCGTCAGAGGGTTGCTGGCTCGTGCGTTGGCGGTGGATCCGGCGGTTTTGTGTTGGCTGAGCCGACGAGTGCGGTGGATCTCGCATACGGGAGGCTCGGATTGCTGGTCGTCTGCCGCGTTTCGAGGGAGGACGACGTGGTGGTGACTGGCTCTCCGTTGGTGTTGGCGGTGTGCGATGAGGTGGTCTTCGTCGTCGGCGGGGGTTCCGGTTCTGCGTGGGAGCCATCGCCAGTTGCTGACCGACCCGGCCTACCGCCACCGTCCACCGAGGCGAGGGGCGCATGAGGCTCCTGATCGCCGACTCGCGGACCATTCGCCGACGCCCTGCTGGCGATCCTGCGGCGACGGCGCGCGGACTTCGCCCTCGTCTTCGCCCCGCAGCTGACCGTGGCGCTCTGCGGCGTGGTCGCCCTGTCCTCATCGGGCGCACGATCGACGCCGTGTCCCAGGGCGCGGGCCGAGCCCGTCCGCGCCGGCATCCTCGTGCTGTGCGCCGTGGTCGTCGTGCAGACGGCCGTCGGCTACATGGGCGAGTACCGGGCCAACTGCCTGGCCGAACGGGTCCTGACGGAACTGCGCGACAGGGTCGTGGGGCTGTCACCCACATGCCGCTCGGCACCGTCGAGGCGGCCGGAACAGGCGACATGCTCGGCCGCACGACCTACGACGTCGAAAAAGTCCAAGGCCTCCTCCAGCAGGGGGCCAACCGCATCCTCGTCCTGGCCATGACGATCGTCACGACCATCGGCGCCGCACTCCTGACCGACCTGCGTCTGGGAGCGTCTCGCCGTCGTACCGGTCATCCCTGCTCTTCTACGCGATCCGCTGGTACTTTCCGCCGCGCGATCCCCGCCTACCTCGCGGTCTCGGCGGTGCGCGCGCGGATGTCCGGCGTCGTCTCGGAGACGGTCGAGCAGAACGCGACCGCCGACGCCCAGAGCCTGCGGCCGGTGCGCGTGGCCCGAGTGGACACGCTCATTCGCGAGATGTGGCGCAACGAGCGCTACACGGGATGGGTCCGCGGCTCTGTTCGCGCTGGGCATGCAGATCATCGTCTCCCTGCCCGTGCTCCTCGTCGTCCTCGTGGAGCCGGCATGATCGCCGACGGGCGCACCACCCTGGGGACCGTGACCGCCGTCGCCCTCTACGCGCTTCAACTGCGCAACCCCTGTGGATCATCGGATGGTGGGTCGACGATACAGTTCGCCGCGGCCTCCTTCGCCCGGATCTTCGGCGTCGAACAGGCCCTCGGCGACGGAGCTCCCAGCGCCGGGCCTGCTGACGACAGGACGCCCCGTGACGGGCAGCGTGATGAGGCCTCGGCCGCAGAGCGGGAGAATCCGGAAATCTCGGCGGATCGACAGTCCCCGAATGCGGGGCGAACGCCGGATGCCGAGCCGGCCGACCGGACGCCGCAGGCCCGTGGACCGACCGGACGTTCCTGCGGCGGCGACCTGGCGATCGCCGACGTGCGATTCTCCTATCGCGACGGAGAAGAGGTGCCCCACGGCGTGAGCCTGACGTGCGCGAAGGGAGCGGCTGGCGATCGTCGGCCCCTCGGGAGCCGGCAACCACGCTGCCGCCTCGTGGCGGGGATCAACCCTCCTCGCACGGCTCGATCGCCGTCGGGGGCGCTGAGTGACGCGGATCCCCGAGGAGGCGCTGGATTCGACGGCGGCGGATGGTCACCCAGGAACACCACGTGTTTCGTCGGGACGCTCGCCGACAACCTTCGTCTGGCCAAAGAGACGCCAGCAGGAGAGCATCGCCGCGCCTGCAGCCGTGGAGGCCGCATGGGTCCACGACCCTGGACGAGGGCCTGGACACCCGGGTCGGGTCGGGCGGGAAAAACGCCGACCCCGGCCCAGGCGCAGCAGATCGCCCTGGCGCGCATCGTCCTGCTCGACCCGGGAATGCTCGTCCTGGACGAGGCGACTCGCTCATGGACTCCGAACGCGGCACGCTCCCCTGGAGCGCGCCTCTCACGAGTCCTGGAGGCGGACGGTCATCTCGATCGCCCACCGTCTATACACCGCTCACGACGCCGACCGCGTGGCGGTGATGATCGACGGCCGCCTGGCCGAGCTCGGCACCCATGATGAACTCGTCGCGCGCGAGGGTGAATACGCCCGGCTATGGCATACCTGGCAGCAGGATTGAGCCGCCGCCCGGGACCGAGCTGCCGGCGTCCGCTCATCGCTTCTGCTTGGCCAGCCCGCCTCGCATCGTGACCGTGTTCATCAGGGTCTTCGTCGGCAGGCGCTCGGCACGAAGGCCTCGCCGATGAGCAGAGCGGGAGTGCCCTGTCAACCCGATGTCCTTGGCGCTGGGACCTCGTTCAAGGTATTCGTAACCTCCTGCGAGGAATAGGCCTTGTCGAACTTCGTCATGTTCAAACCGGCGTTCTTGGCGATGGCCTGAACGGTCTCGTCAGTGTACTGCGTGTGCCCCTGCGGGTTCTTGACGTCCCTTGTACAGGGCCGCAATGTAATCCCACATCTTCCCCTGCTGTAGCGGCGGAGCTCCGCGGGCGGCCTTGGTCCGAACCGTATTGCTGGAAGATAACGAAGTTGCTGCCACTCCAGGCGTATCTTGCCCGCCTTCGCCCGCTTTTTATCAGAGAGTCCATCGAGTCGTTGTGGAGCTCTGCACAGGGGCAGGAGAAGTCGGAGAAGACCCTGACCGTCACCGGCGCGTCAGCCGGTCCGAGCGCCCGTCCGCCGAACTCGAGCTGGGGATCTGGCGATGACCCTGCTTGTTCGATTCGGACACGGAGGGATGAAACTCGTGCGGCCCAGCTCTTCTCTCGGCGAGTTGCCTCCGGCCCCGTCACGGTCAAGGTGGTGCCGGAGGCCGATGGGAGCTGCGCCTCCTTCGAGCCGGCGTCGTCTCCTTCCTCCAGGGCTGCAGGACGGCCAGAACCAGGGACGCCACTAAGACGCCTACGAACACCGACAGCACGGCGATCAGTCCCCTGCGCCGTCCCCTCCTGGACGGAGCCCCCTGAGGCGGCCGGCCTTCCGCCGGCCTTGGCATATGCGTCTGCGAGTTGTTGCCTGGCATTCAGTCCTCCACCCAGCTGTTGAGAGCGCGTCGTATCCTTCGGCGTCCTCGTCTCGAAGATGTTGAAGATGACGAGCTCGATGACGTCCGTCCCATGGTACTGAGCCACCGGTCGACCGAGTCGAGAGCGATGCGCGTGGCTCCGCGAAAGGGAAGTTGTTCTTCCCCGTTGACAGCGCGCAGAAGCTGACGGAGTGGATGTCGCCCTTCTCCAGGGCCAGGTCCAGGCAGGACGTGTAGCACGAGGCGAGGGCGGCGCGGTCGGCCTCGGTCACCCTGCCGTTCTCCAGACGTGGGCTGACGGTGTGCAGCACGTACTTGGCGGGAAGGCGGTACCCGCGCGTGATCTTGGCGTGGCCCACTTCGTCGTCGTGGCCCTGGATGTCGTGGATGATGGCGCAGTCGTTGCTGATCCACGGGCCGCCCTGGCCTTGGATGTAGTTATCGATGCAGGGGTGCATGGGGTCCGTCACCCCAGGAGATTGGGCATCGCCGCGTTGACCACGGCGTCGGCGATCAGCTCGCGCACGTCCCCGCGCCACATCGCGACGTTGCGCGCCGCGCCGTAGTCCGAGCGGGCAGCATCTCCGAGACGCGCATGAGGTTGAGGGCCGGTCGTGCGCCCCATCCGCGCCGAATGGCGGGCCAGGAGGATGTTGATGGATTCGGCGACGTCCTCGTCGAACGGCCCCGGGCTGCGCAGGACGAGCTCGTAGCGAAGCGCGAAGGCCAAGCCCTTGTCGGTGAGAGATGGCGTGATCCGGAGTGATGTCGGGGTAGCGGCGTTCGGGGAGTCCGCCGAGGCGATTCTGCAGCAGATCGACGTCGGAACGCGGATCGTCGATCGGCGCGAAACGGTTCCATCCAGGTTGATCGCCTCACGATAGGCGGTAGGGCAGCATGTTTCTCCTTCACTGAACCCAATGGTTCAAATCTACCGGGCAGCTTTCATGAAAAGACCGCATATCTCCCGCACCGTGTATCTCCTGTGCGGCTCGGCTTTTCGCCGGCTGCCTGCACGCTGAACCCCATGACGCACGAAATCGACTGGCTGACGGCAAGCGAACTGGCCGGGATCTGCGGGAACGGATGCGTTCGCCTTGAGGGAAATGCTCGAGACGGCGGGCTGGCCGACGGCCCCTGAGCCCTCCGGATTGGCCATGCGCCACGGATTCGCAGAACCGTCCACCGAAGAGGCCGGACGCCCCTCCGTCCTCTGGCACCGCGACGTCGCGGTGATCCTGCGCGGCTCCTCGACGACCGCCGAGTCGGCGGAGACGAAGGCAGGGCGGTGCCCGGTGAGCTCGGCGTGACGCTCGAGCCCCGCGAAGTCCAGACGGACGTGTCTCGACCTGGCCCGCGCCGAAGCCCTCGATCCGCAGGCTGCCGACGCAGCCTCCCGGACCCGCGGCCGGACGCCGGCAGGCCCCGCCCGCGATGCCCGCGGCCCAGGTGGTGTAGAACCGAGTGGCGTGGAGACGTCCGTCCGCTTTCGACGCGATCGTCGTGACGGACGGCGCCTGCTCCGGCAACCCCTGGCCCCGGCGGTTGGGCCCGGGTCGAGCAGATCACCGGCGCGCGCGACAGCGGCGGAGCGGCCCGCACCACGAACAACGCCATGGAGCCTGACCGCCTGGTCAGGGCGCTTCGAATACGTCGGCCCCTCGGGAGACCTCTCCTGATCCGCGCCGATTCCCAGTACGCCATCAACACGATGACGAAGTGGGCGCCGTCCTGGCGTCGAAAGGGTTGGAAGAAGGCCGACGGCAAGCCGGTACAACCGCGAGCTGGTCGAACGCCTCTCACCTCTATGAGGCCCGCATCGGACGGACGGAGGTCGAATGGGTGCGGGGGCATGCCGGCGACGCGGCCAACGAACTCGCCGACGCTCTGGCGGTGGCGCGCTCGCGGGAATTCCTCTGAACGCCGTCCGGCGTGTCGACGGGCAGGCTGGGGCCGAGGGCGTGCGCGTCCACGAGTGCGGCGGGAGTCGCCCAGCCCGGCGCGTCGCGCCGAAGCGGCTCCGGCGGCCTTCGCCTGTGTTCGCGGCTCGTCCGCCGCCGTCGAGGAGGACGATCGCGCGAAGGAGCCGAGGTATGGCTCCCGGCGTCGCCGATGTCAGCCCACGGGTGGACGGCCAATGGTTCGTTCATGGGGAAAAGTATGCCGGTGGAATCCCGGGTTCTTTCGATACGTGACGGTGGCTATGCGTATGCCTGCACCGATTGCACGAAAGTCCCGACAGAGGCGCACTCTTCCACGGACACACCTACGTGGACGATTACGAGTGGATGCGCGACAAGGAAAGCGCCGAGCTCATCGAGCTGCTGAAAGCCGAGAACGCTTTGGACCGAAGAGCGGACCGCCCACCTCACCCTCTCCGCGAGGCCATCATGGGCGAGCTCGCTTCCGCACCCGGTGAAGACGACACGAGCGTGCTCGATGAGGGAGGGGCGACTGGTGGTACTTCACCCGCACCTGGGAGGGAAAGCAGTATCCGGCCGTCTTCAGGATCCCGGTGGACGGCCCCGACGGCCCCGACCATGTCCGCCGCCGTCCCGAGGACCTCGACGTGCAGGCCGCACAGCCCGTGTGGGACGGCAACCTCCTGGCCGAGGGTGAAGAGTACTTCGCGACGAGTGGATTCGTCCCGTCCCCTGACGGCAAATTCGGGGCGATCGGCGTCGACTTCTGTCGGCGACGAGCACTTCCGCCCGCGAGTCTTCGACATCGAGACGGGCCACATCGTCGACGACGCCGTCTCCCGGACTCGGCTACGGGCTCGCGTGGACGGCGGACTCCTCGGCGATCGTCTACGCCAGGGTGAACGAGTCGTGGCGCACGTGGCAGGTGTGGGCCCACCGCATCGGCACCCCCACGGACCGGGACCGCCTTCTTCCAGGAGGACGACGAGCGTTTCGACGCCGGTCACTACCGTCCCGCGACGGCCGCTGATCATCGTCCACCTGACCTCGCGCTCGACGGCCGAGGTGCGGGTCTTCGACGCCGCCGACATCGAGGCTCCGCCGATCTCGCTGTGGCCGCCGGCCGGGCCTGGACTATACGGTCGAACCCGCCGGCGACCACCTGCTCATCGTCCACAACGCCAACCGCCCCGACTTCGAGGTCGCCATCGCCGCGATCCGGGGCCTCGCGGCCGGAGGAGTGGACGCCGATCCTCATCCCCGCCCGGGCGAGCGCGTCGTCGGCATCGACGCCTACCGGGACTTCGCCGTCGTGTCCATGCGGTCGGGCGGACAGACGCAGCTGCGCGTCATGCCCGGGGCGCCGCGTGCAACGGGCCGTCGCCGCGGGGCCCACCGAGTGGCGGCAGGCCACGCCGGTCCCCCAGAGGACCTGGCCACCCATCATGCACCCTGCCGCAATCGCACTGGCAGACAGGCGAGGTCGTCTCACATGGTGGAGTCGGTCCTGACCCCGCGCACGTGGGTGTCCTACTCGCCCCCACACGGGAGAGTCCACCGTGCTCAGCGTCTGGAGGTCCCTCAACCACGACCGTGACGACTACGCCCAGCAGGGCGTGTGGGTCACGGCCGACGATGGCACCGACATCCCCATGACGATCGCCTACCGCAAGGACCTCGAACCCGACGGCTCGAATCCCGGACTCATATACGGCTACGGCTCCTACGAGGTCTCCTACGACCCGTGGTTCGCCCCTGATAAACGTCTCAGCCTCCAGCGCGCGCGTCGTCCTGGCTCTTCGCCCACGTCCGCGGGGGCGAGATGGGCCGCGCCTGGTACGACGACGGCAAACTCCTGAAGAAGAAGACACGTTCACCGACTTCATCGCCTGCGCGAAGTGGCTGCACCTCGGGATGGTGGCCGACCAGCGCCTGGCGGCCGAAGGGTCCTCGGCCGGCGGCTCGCCTCATGGGCGCCGTCGCCAACCTCGCCCCCTCGACCCAGTTCCGCGCCATCCACGCCGATGTGCCCTTCGTCGACGCGCTCACGACGATCCTCCGCCCCGAACTGCCATTGACCGTGGGCGAATGGGAGGAATGGGGCAACCCGATCGACTCGCCGGAGATCTACGAGTACATGCGGTCGTACTCGCCCACGGAGAACGTCGTGGAAGCCGAATACCCCGCCGTCCTCGCCACCACGTCATTCAACGACATCCGCGTCTTTACGTGGAGCCCACCAAGTGGGTGCAGATCCTGCGCGAACGCTCCTCGAACGACCCTGATCGCCCGGCCCATCCTCGAGCAGATCGAAATGGCGTACGGCCACGGCGGCAAGCTGGGCCGTTACGACCGGTGGGACAAACAGTCCTTCGAACTGGCGTGGATCCTCGATCAGATCGGCGCCACGGAGTGAGATGACGCCACCGGCCCGCTCACGAGGGCGAGATAACCCATGAGGGGAAGACGATCGCCGTTGATCTCTTTCCCCTCATAGAGGCGCGGTTCGCAAACCGACTTACGTGTGATACGCCTCCTATCCTAGAGCATGCCGATGCCCGTCGGGAAATGACGGAATCGAGCGGCTGGTGTCGGCAGACGGCCCTGCTATTGCGAAACGGTTGCCAGGGCCGCCCGCCACGTCCCTGAAATGCTGGCGAATCGCCGCCGACGAGGGCCGCGCCCCCGGAGAAGCCCTCATTCAACCAGCGCCCGTACGCCGCGACGGTGGGTCTGAGCTCAAGCGCTTCGGTCCAGTTCGCAAAGGCGCGAAGCGTGTCGAGGTAGTCCTCAGTCGGTGAACTTCGCAGCTGCCGGCATCCGCCTCACCCTCAGCCCCTAACTGGGCGAGGGCGTCGTTCCAGTACCCATTCGAACGCTTGGAGACGGTCTGGGACGTCGGCGGCCAAGTGATCTGACCGGAGTCGGGCGTCCCGCCCAGCGACTTGATGAGCTCCGCGCGAGCGGCGTCGTAGGCCTTGGCGGTGATCGACACCTCGGGATGGCTGGTGATCTCCTCCTGAGCCGCAGCGATCAGCCCCAGCGCCTCGTCGACGAACCCGGGCATCTCGCCTCAGCTGCTCGCGTGGCTCTTCGATGTCCTCGGCCAGCCCGGCGAGGTTCGCAGAGGGCCTGAGCCGGCGGGACTTGGCCAGCATGGGCAGAAGGGCGGCGTTGACGGCGGCCCTGTCGAAAAGGGGGGACCGGCCGCGGACCGGCCGCCCGATGTAGCCGCCGAGCGCCCTGACGGCGGCGTTCGCGCTCGCGCTCGCGGCTTTTTCGACGGCCACATGGTAGTCCTGGCCGGCCCCGGGCCCGCACAGGTCCGACACGCACCGGATGGAGGCGAAGGGGATGTCCCAGGCAGCGCAGATCTGCAGGCGGCGGCGGGACTCCTATGTCGGTCGTCAGCGCCTTCGGGAAGGCCTGCCGCATGTCGCCGACGTTCCGTGCGGTGACGAGGAGTCCCCGGAGAGCATGAGACCGGTCTTGACGTCGGCGCCGACGTGGCCGAGCAGGTCCTCGTCGCCGGGGAAGGCGACCGGCTGGCCCGGGACCCGCCTGCGTTCGTAGCCGAAGGCCGTGGCGTCGGCGGTCCTGGTAGGCGTAGGCTGAGCCGGCGACGACGTCGAGGACACGCGTGGAGTCGGCCAACCCGCCCGCCGAGCCGATGGACAGCACGCAGCGGGGCGAATAGCGGCACAGCGCCCAGCCGAGGGCGCCGGCGGTGGCCGCCAGGCCGACGCCCGTGCGCAAGGCGAGTATCCTGCCGTTCGATTGTGCACGAGCCACCCGGAACCCGAGCGGCGCGGAGATCTTCTGGGTTTTGCGCGCTTCCGGCCAGCGGCACCGCTCGTCGTCCACCCGCTCCGCCTGATCCGCGTCGTCGGTCGCGGCGGCGTCACGGCCGTCCAGGGATTTTCAGGAACGGCTGATTTCGACGTCCTGCGCCGCCACGACGATGGCGTTGATCGCGCTCATTGCGACACGTCACCCCATCTCGCCTTCGCGCTCCAGCAGTCTGCGCACCGCCTCCTGCGCTCCCGTCAGCTGGTTCGCCCCCAGCCGCACTGCACTTCGTTGGCGGCGGGCACGCAGATGGCGTCCAGGATGTCCGGAAGGTGCGGGGAGACGAGGCCGATCGCCCTCGACGTCGGGCTCGCCCACCAGGATGAGGTAGAAGCCGGTCTGGCACCCCATCGGCGAGAAGTCGACGACGTTCGCCGAATGGTTGCGGGCGTACTGGCGAACGAATGCTCGATCGAGTGGACGGCCGGCATCTCCAGGTGCTCCCGGTTCGGCTGGCAGTAGCGGACGTCGTATTTCGTCAAGACGTCCCTCGTGGGCAGCCGCTTGACGTCGGCCACCCGGACGTAGGGCGCTTTGACGAACCGGTGGTCCAGATTGAAGGACTCGACGTTCATGCGCGCATGGGATTCTGACACGGGAGCCTCCTTCCGTCGGTCCCGGCGCCTCGCCAGGACAGAGCGTATTTCGTTACGCAACTCGTAAGCGGCATTATTATGCCGCACATCCGGGGCCCACCGCCCGGCATTCCGGCATGCGAAAAATCCGGTGCGCCGAGCGGCAGCGACGGCAGGGTCCGTCGAGCCGAAACGGCCTCGGGGCAGAGCGCCCTGCCCGGCTGTGAGCCCGAACCCGATGCGGGGCGGCCTGGTCGGCTCAGAGCCGTTCGCGCTGGCAGTCGGGGCAGTAGCCGCGGTAGGTCACTTCGGCCTCGTCGATGACGTAGCCGTGGTCCTCGGCCGCCTGAAGGCACGGCACCGAGCCGACGGCGCAGGACGTCTGATCCCTGCTAGCAGCCGCGGCAGACGAGATGATGGTGGTTGTCGGAGGTGGACCTCGTAGAGCGTGAGAGCCCCGAGCAGCGAACTCGCGCAACAGCCCCGCGTCGGTCAGCGCGTGGACGATGTCGTAGATCGCCTGGGTGGAGACCGAGCCGATGATGTCGGAGCACTGCCCTGGCGCAGCTGTTCGACGCTCGAATGCCCCCGTCGCGGGCGACCTTCGCGAGGGCCACTCGCGGTCCGGTGACGCGAGCCCCTGCACTGCGCAGAACCCGGGGCGTAATCGGTCTGCCATCGCCATTCCTCCCGCCCATTCGAACCACTGACGGAAACCGGATGCCACAGACGAAGGCCACCGGCGGGCGGCGACGCCCGGCATGCGCACGGGGATCTTCAGTCCGCACGCGCGCCCGGCGCAGGCGGCGGTCGAACGCCCTCGCGCGAACGCTCCCGGCGGCCCGACCGCGGCTAGAATGCAGGAGTCCCCGCGCCGGAAGCGCTTCGACCCCACCGCGCGCCATCGTCCGCGAACCCGCTGTGCGCCGTGCCGTCGGCCTGCGAATCGCCCCGCAGGCAAACCGAGGAGAACGATGAGCCTCTTCCAGACACACCGGAGCCATTCCGCGCCGCGGCAGCAGCCCTGATCGGGGCGGCGACGTCCCCGATCGCGCCGATCGAGGAAGCCGGCGCCCGGCGTGCACCGGCGCCGTCGGCCGCGGCTCTCCGATCGGCGCAGCCGCCGTCATCTCCGGGCAGGTGCCCGCCCTGGCACGCCCCGCGCCCGCTGTCGGTCCGCGACGTCTTCCGCGTGGGCATCTGGCCCGTCGTCCTCGCACACGGTCGGCCCCATGCGCGCGGACGCCACTTCGCCACCTGCCTGGCCGAAGCCCCGACTGGGCAGCCGTCCGGCGACGACGCGACGCCGCACTGGCCGGATAGGACGCCTCGTCGTCGACCTCATGGGATCGCTCGGGGCCACCGGCAAGGGCACTCGACTGACCGAGCGGTGATGCTGGGCCTGGCCGCCACCGTCCCGAAAGCGTGCTGATCGGCGTCGTCGACTCGATCATGGACGACGTCGAAGCAACCGGCGTCCTGCCGGTGCCCGGCGTCGGCGAGGTCCGCTCCCGCCCGGACGCGACATCCGCTTCCTGCCGGGCAGGGTCCCTGCCCCTTCCACGTCAACGCGCTGACGATCGCCGCCTACGCCGAAACCGGCGAAACGCTGTGCGAGAAGACCTACTACTCGGTCGGCGGAGGATTCGTCATGGTCGAGTGCGGCGATCCCGAAGGTCGGTCACAGGTCCGCGCGCTCGCCTCCTCCGACGGCGAGGCCAGCGCGACCCCTGCTCCTACCCCTACGCCCGGGCCGACCAGCTACTCGGGAGACGTGCGAGCGGGCGGGACTGCGGATTTCGACGTGGTGATGGCCAACGAATGCGCCGTCCAGCCGGGGAGGCCGTCAACGCCGCACTCCGACGCAATCGCCGAGGCCATGCGAGAGTGCATCGACGCCGGATGCAGCGCGACGGCGTCCTGCCCGGCGGTCTGCGCGTCCAGCGACGGGCGCGGCGGCTGCTCGCGAGCTGGAGGCCCGAGTTGCCTCCGCCCTGCTCCGCAGGGAGCCGACGCGGCCGGCGACCCCATGGCCGGAATGGACTGGGTCAACCTGTACGCGCTCGCGGTCAACGAGGAGAACGCTGCGACACCGCGTGTCACCGCATGCCGACGAACGGCGCCGCCGGAGTCGTCCCCGCCGTCCCTCGCCCTACTATCGCAAAGTTCATGCGCGCAGACCGCGAGGGGTGCGGCGCTTCCGCTCGCCGCGGCCGCGATCGGCGGCCTGATCAAGGCGAACGCCTCGATCGCCGGAGCCGAGGTCGGCTGCCAGGGCGAGGTGGGCTCGGCCAGTGCCATCGGCGGCCGCCGGCCTGGCCGAGGTGATGGGCGGCGTCCGCGCCAGGGCGGAGAACGCCGCCGGATCGCCATGGAGCACTCCCCTCGGCTCACCTGCTGACCCGGTGGGCGGGCTCGCAGATCCCGTATCGAACGCAACGCGCTCGCGGCCGTCAGGCCGTCAACGCGGCGCGCATGGCCATGCGGGGACGGAAGGCATGCGGTCTCTTCGACGCCGTCATAGAGACGATGCGCGGACCGGGCGCGAGCATGCTCCAAGTACAAGGAGACTGAGCCTGGGAGGCCCTCGCCGTCTGCGTGGTCGAATGCTGAGCGCGGAGGGCCGGCCCTCGTCGATCCCGAGCGCGAGGAGGCCGCTACTCCTCCCGTCCAGCCTGGTGACCGTGAGATGACGGCCCGGTGCTGGGTGCCTCGCGTTCGCGCGTCGCGCGGGTCCGGGCCGGCCCTCACCGCGCCAGCATCGTGGTGCCGGCCGATCGGCATGACCATCGGCTCTGCCGGGACACGGGGTCGGGTGCACCAGGCCTTCCAGGCCGAAGACCTCGCGCACCAGTTCCGGGTGACGACTCGCGGGGCCTGACCGCGCGGGATCCGCCCGCCCCTGCATCGCAACGAGGACGTCGGCGTAGCGCGCGGCGAGGTTCAGGTCGGAGGACCATGACGATCGTCGTCCCGCGGAGGCGTTGAGGTCGGTCAGCAGATCGAGCACTCCACCTGGTGGGACACGTCCAGGAAGGTCGTCGGCTCGTCGAGGAGCAGGATGTCCGTCTCGCCAGGGCCATCGCGATCCACACCGCTGGCGCTGGCCTCCCGAGAGCTCGTCGACGCACCGCTCGGCCAGGTCGGCGGTCGAGGTCGCCGCCAGCGCCTCGTCGACGGCCTCGTAGTCGTGCGCCGTCCACCCGCCCGCAGCCCCTGGTGCGGGATGCGCCCGCGGCCGACGAGGTCCGCGACGGCGATGCCCCTCGGGGGCGACCGGACTCTGGGGAGGAGCCCGAGCATCCGCGCGGTCTGCACTGACGACGCCCTGGATGGCCTTCCTGTCGAGGACGATCGCGCCCTCCGGCGCGAGCAGCCGGGCGAAGGCCCGCAGCAGGTGGACTTGCCGCAGCCGTTGCCGCCGACGATCACCGCGATCCCGCCATCGAGACGTCCAGGTCGAGCGACTCGACGACGACGTGCTCGCCGCAGGCGAGGGTCACGGATTGCGCGGAGAGTTCACGGGTCATAGCGAGCTCCCTGACGGTTGGACCTGACGAGCAGGTAGATGGAGGGGCGCCCAGCACTCTCGTGATGACGCCGACTCGGCAGCGCGGCGGCGAAGAAATGCCGCCGCAGTAGTCCGACGTGAGGACCAGGGCGGCCCCTGACCAGCGCCGAAGGCACGAGCGGGAGGCGCCCGCCGGTCATGCGCGCGGCGATGGGGCCCGCCATGAAGGCGACGAAGGCGATGGGGCAGCACGCCGAGGTCGCCACGGCGACCAGGGCGACCGCGCACAGGATCGTCGTCATCCGCGTCGCGTGGACGGCGATCCCCAGGCCGGAGGCCGTCTCGTCGCCCAGGCGCATCGTGATTGAGGTTCCGGCCCTCGGCGAGCAGGACGGGCAGGAGGACGGCGCGCGAGGGCCGTGCGCCCGGCACACCTTCCACGTCGCCGAGTTCAGGTCCCCTGTCAGCCAACGGCTGGCCGTCGCTGCATGTCCCACATGGAGGCCTCGAGAGCACGTGGTCACCGCCGGTTTGAGGACGGAGGATGATCCCGATGCCGACGAGGATGAGCCGTGTGCCGGCGAAGCCTCCCCGATAGACAGGGAGGTATGGCGACCGCCGGCGAGCGCCCCCGCCAGCGCCACCGAGGGCGACCGCCGACTGGTCCAGATGCTGACGAGGATCGCCGTCACGCCGAAGGCCGAGGCGCCCGCGTCTGATCCTGATGACGTCGGGGGAGGCGCTGGCTGCGCAGCATCGTCTCGAAGACGACGCCGCCCGCGCCAGTAGGCGACGCCCGCCAGGGAGGCCGAGGGTGGCCCGCGCAGGCGGTCCTCGCCGATGATGGGCGGCGGCGTCCCGCGGGCGTGCCGGTCAGGAGGCGACGATCAGCTCGCCCGGACCGAACGCCCTGCCGTCGCCGTGGTGAGGATCGAGGCCAGGTAGAGGGCGAGGACGACGGCGGTCAGCCTGGCAGATGGCGGCGCGCCGCAGGATGCGACGGCGCCGTCCGGCCCGGATGCCGGCGCTCGCTCGGGCGCCCATGTCGGCTTTGGTGTCCTCGTTCGCCTGGGCGTCCGCGGCCTCGCCGGTCCAGACGCCCGGCCGAACGCCTGCCGCCCCGGCGCCCTCCGCGCCTCTTCCGTTTCCCGCGCGTTGCGGCCGCTCACAGCTCGCGGACCGTCTGCCTGCGGACGATCCATACGAAGAGCGGAGCGCCGATGAACGGAGTGATGATGCCGACGTCGATCTGCTCGGAGTCGACCAGGACCCGCCCCACCAGGTCGGCGCTCACGAGGAGGCAGGCCCTGACCAGCGCGGACAGCGGCAGGAGCCAGTGGTCGCGCCTCGCCGCAAAGCCGGCAGACATGCGGCACGACGAGGCCCACGAACCCTATCGGCCCGGCCGCCGCGACCGCCGCACCGCACAGGACGACGGCCCCGAGGGAGGCGACGGCGCGCGTGCCTGACGTTCTCGCCCGCCGGTGGCGACGCCGTCGCCCAGGCGAGCGAGTTCCGCCGCGGGCCGACGCCAGGCAGACGAAGGCGCTGGCCGCGAGGACGGGCGCGACGGCCCGATGCTCTTCCACGAGGCGCCGCCCACGCCGCCGATCTGCCAGGAGCGGAAAGTCTCCATGACCCTGGCGCGGGGCAGGACGATCGCGCTGACCAGCGAGGCGAAGGCGGCGGAGCCCGCCGCGCCCGCCAGCGCCAGCTTGAGCGGCGTCGCCCTGCCCCGCCCGAGGGATCCGACCGTGTAGACGAAAACGGCCGCGACGGTTGAGCCCCGGCGATCGAGATCGCCATCGTCAGGACGGATCCCCACGTCGAAGAAGGCGAGCTCGATGACGACCGCGAGGGCGGCGCTGCTGGACACCCCGAGGATCCCCGGGTCGGCCAGCGGGCGTCAGTGGGTGACGGCCTGCATGGCCGTGCCCGAGACGGCCAGGCCGCGCCGATCAGCGCTGCCAGGACCGTGCGGGGGCAGTCGCCCGTACAGCACGGCGCGGGTGATCTGCTCGGCTCGGTCCCGAGGCTCGCCGAGGAATGCGTCGAAGACCTCGGCTAGGGATGCGTCGGGTCCCGAAGGCCACCGACGCGCGCACAGCGCCACCAGCAGCGCGATCCCCGCGTCAGCCACGCCAGCGCGCCGCAGCTGCACGCCGCCGTGAGCGGAGCTCAGTCGCTGGCCACCGGTCACTTGCAGAGAGTCGGCCAGCACGTCGCAGTACCGGTTCAGCCCCCACGGTATGGACAGAGGGGACGGATTCGCGGCGGCCGCCAGCGGGTTGCTGTAGCCCAGGACGGCGATGCGCCCCTTCTTGACCGCGGGCATCTGGGAGATGAGCTCGTCCTTCTTGAGCTTCCCGGCGATCTTCGCGTTGTCCTTCTCGGGCCGTACGTGAGGAAGACGTCGACGTCGTCGAAGCGCTCTGATCTTCTCAGTGCTGACCTCCACGAAGAACTGGTCGGTCTTCTTCGTCTCCTCGGCGACGATCTTGGGCACGCCGAACCCGTTTCGGGCCAGGAATCCGGCCCTCGAGTCGTGCGTCGTGTAGAAGCCGATCTTCGAGAAGTCCCCCTTGGTCCCCGTCGAACCGAACAGGACCTTCTGCCTTTGGAGCGAGGGATGGGCGTTGAGCGCGTCGTCGCTGTGCTCTTGAGGTCCTTGATGAGCCGCCTCGCCCTGGCCGGCATGCCGATGGCTTTTCGAGTTCATGCGGATCATGCACTCCATGGACGTCCCCACGCCCTCTCGCAGGCCACGACGGGCGCGATCTTCGACAGTTTGTCGTACCGCTCCGGCCAGGCCCGAATACGAGGCGAGGATGACGTCGGCTTCGTCTTGAACACCTCCGTGTCGGCACGCCGTCGGTCCGTCGAAGAGCGCCGCCTGGGCGCCGAGGGCCGTGAGCTCTCTCTCGGACCCAGGGCATCACGCCGTCGCTGTCGTCAGTCGCCCCCACGTCGCCTTCGACATCCCCACTGGGGCGCGACGCCGAGGGCGAGCGACTCGTGATTCGCCCAGGGCCACCGTCGCGATCCGAGTCGGCTTTGGCCGATCGTCGGTGCCGTAGGCGTGTCTCGATCTTCATGGGATAGAGGCGTCGCCGCTCGGCGCATCGCAGGACGCCGAGGCTTTCGCCGACTTTGGCCGCGGTCGTCTGCCCGCCCGCGGACTCTGCTGGACGCGGCGCTCGTGACCGGGAGGAGGTCGACGCCGACGACGTCGAGTCGCCGGAGGAACAGGCGGTCAGGCCCATGAGGCGGCGACGGCCGCCGCGGCCAGAGATGCACGGATTGGTACGCAAGGTGCCCTTCGGTCGCGTTACTGGGAGAACGCGTCTCAGTACGGTAATGCGTTCCTTACACTCACTGGCCCGTAGAGGGAGAGGTCCATGGTTCGTCGGACGCCGGCGGGCGGTTAGTCGAAACGTTCGTCCGGCACGGCGCCGACCGGTCATCCGTGCAGACTTCGCTGAAGCCGAAGCGAGGAAGCCGAGGGAGATGCGCGCAGCGCGAGCGGGCCGGATGAAGTTTTCGGTCCGCCGAAATATACTGGGCCCATGCGTAGACTCACAAGAAGACATCGGCGAGACGGACGGGCCGGCGAAGGTGCCGGCCGAGTGTGGCTGTCCTGCGCGCCTCGCCCTGTTCCTCACGGCGGATCGCTCGGCGCGTGTTCGAATTCGGCCGGGCCGGCGGCAAGTCTCGAGTTCTGACGACCTTCACCGTTGTGAAGGACATGGCGCAGGCGATCGCTGGAGACCGCCCTGCAGGTCGAATCCATCACCAGCCCCGATGAGGGAGATCCACGACTTCCAGCCCAGCCCCGAGGACGTCCGGCGCGGCGCCAAGGCGGACCTCATAGTCGACAACGGGCTCGGCCTGGAAAGGTGGATCACCAAGCTGACGGCCAACCCAAGGCCAAGCGCGTCACGCTGTCCGATCGGCGTGACCCCATTCCCATCGCCTCGGGAGGCCACGCGGAGAACCCAACCCCACGCGTGGATGAGCCCGCGCGAAGGCAAGAAGTACGTCGACAACCCTCGTCAAAGCCTTCTCCGCCCTGGACCGCGAGCACGCCGCCGAGTTCAAGGCCAACGGCGAGGCCTACATAGGCCAAACTCGACGCCATCTCCAACGAGATGACGGCCACCCTCGCCTCCGTCCCCCGCGAGAAGCGCGCGCTCGTGACGTGCGAAGGGGCGTTCAGCTACCTCGCTCGCGATTTCGGGCTGGAGGAACGCTACCTGTGGGCCGTCAACGCGGAAGGCGCCCTGACCCCCAAGGGCGTGGCCGAAGTCGAGAACTTCGTGAAATCCCGCAAGATCCCCGCGGTGTTCTGCGAGTCCACGGTGGAGGGAAGATGAAGCCCATCGTCGAGTCCACCGACGCCGTCTACGGCGGCACGCTGTACGTCGACTCGCTGTCGAAGGCTGGCGGCCCCGTCCCTCCTATCTCGACCTCCTCGCTACGATTCGCAGAAGATCGCCCGAGGGTCTGGCGCGGAAAGGCTCATGACATGGGCCGGGACGCGAGTGAAGAGGAAGAAGCCGACGCCGTCTCCCTCCGGCGGCGGCTCGGCACGGCGCGAGACGGCGGGGGCGACGCCGGATTCCCTCGTGGCGAGGACAGGGGCGGCGATGCCGGCATCGCCCGGCGAGTCGACGGCATGCGCGCCTCTACGGACGGGTGCGCGCCCTGACGGGAGTGAGCTTCGCCGTGGAGCGGGGCCGCATTGCGGCCTCGTCGGCTACGAACGGCTCGGGCAAGTCCACCCTCATCAAGGCCATCATGGGCGCGGTGCACTCGACGGGCGACGTCCGGCTCCTCGGCATAGATCCGACGTCGGCCCGCCGTCGCGGCCTGGTCGGGTACGTCCGCAGAACGAAGGGGTCGACTGGGATTTCCCCATCGCCGTGGAGGACGTCGTCGCCATGGGACGGTACGGAGGCCTCGGTCCGGCCAGGCGGCTGAAGGCCGAGGACCGGGCCGCCGTCGACGTCGCCATCGAACTCGTTGACCTCCTCGATCTGCGCCGTCGCCCGGTGGGGGCTCTGTCGGGAGGCCAGCGCAAACGCGTGTTCATCGCACGTGCGATCGCCCAGGAGCCAGGCTCTTCCTCCTGGATGAGCCCTTCGCGGAGTCGACAAGCCGAGCGAAGCGCTCATCACAGGCCTGCTCCGCGAACTCGCCGCCGAAGGGGCGACGATGCTCGCTGCCACCCACGATCTGTCGGGTCTGCCGAGCCTGTGCGACGAGGTGCTTCTGCTCCAGCGCGAAGTCGTCTTCCACGGCTCTATGGCCGAAGCCCTCGAGCCCGAGGTCCTGGGACGAGCCTTCGGCCTCGTCTCGCCGGCTTCGGACGGCGCCTCGGGCGATCCACCACCTCGTGCGATGACGTCCGCCCCCGCGATGACGCGCCCCTCCGGCCGGCGCGAAAACCCCACGGCAGAGCGGACGCCCGCTGCGGCATACGCCTCGGAGGCGGCGCGGGAGGAGGCCGACCATGCCTGACCTCTGGTCTCTCTTCGGCGAGATGTGGACGTACCCGTTCATGGTGCGCGGCATCGCGGTCACGCTCGTGGCGGGGATCGCGTGCGCAATCGTCAGCTGCTGGCTCGTCCTCATCGGCTGGTCGCTCATGGGCGACGCACTCGCACGCCATCCTCCCCGGCGTCGTCATCGCCTCACCTCCTCGGCCTGCCCTTCTCCATAGGGGCGATGGCCGCGGCTCTCCTCGTCGTAGGGATGATCTTCGCGGTCCGGGGGACATCCCGCGTCAAATCGGATGCGAGCATGGGCATCGTCTTCACGACCATGTTCGCCACGGGCCTCGTGATCGTCTCGAAGAACCCCACGAACATCGACATGCAGCACGTGCTCTTCGGAGACCTCCTGGGCATCACCCAGGCCGACATGTGGCAGGTACTCGTCCTCGCCCCGCTCGCCGCGGCGGTCCCTGCTGTTCAGAGACGCGACGTCACGGCCTACGCCTTCGACCCGGGCCACCTCCGCGCCATCGGCCTGTCGCCCAGACGCATTTCGGGCATCCTCGTCGTGTGCCTGGCGCTCACCGTCGTCAGCGCCATGCAGGCCGTGGGGGCGATTCTCATCGTCACCCTGCCTCGTCACCCCCAGGGCGACCGCATATCTGCTGACGAGCCGCTTCTCCCGCATGCTCGTCGTGGCGCCGGCGCTCTCCGCGGCGACGACGATCACCGGGATCTACGTATCCTACTGGTTCGACACGGCTCGGGCGCAACCGTCGTGACGGTGGGAGGCATCGTCTTCCTCGCCGTGTGGGCGCTCTCCCGCACGGGCTTCGCGGGTACCTCTCGCGATGGCGCCAGGATGGAGCGGAGGACGCCGGTTAGCGTTCCGCCAAGGGGCCGACGTCGCCGAGGCGGGCGGCCAGGCGATCGTGCGGCACGAGGCCCATCCCTGGCCCGTCGTCCCCGGCTGGAGGACCGGATGCGCGGCGGCTTCGGCGCCGGCGCGGCGACCGTCCGCCACGTGGAGAACCTGGTCCCGTCCATTGGGGTGCAGGTAGGATTCCGGTATATCCGGCGGTCCCCGATCGGACTACCCACTACTCTCGAAGGGTGACGGAGCTATGGCAGACAACAACGAATTCGACCGGAACAACATTTTCGGCAAAGGCGAGGAGAACACCGCCTACGCTCAGTATTTCACCGGCGCCTCTACGTCAATCCTCTGACGGAACCGGGCCACGCTCCGGTCTTCCTCGCCAACGTGACGTTCGAGCCGGGATGCCGCAACAACTGGCACATCCACCACGCCGCCCGGGGCGGCGGGCAGATCCTCATCTGCATCGCGGGAAGCGGCTGGCACCAGCAGAAAGGCCAGCCCCGCGAAGCCTGGAACCCCGGCGACGTCGTCGTCATCCCCGCGGGCGCCAAGCATTGGCATGGCGCCAAAGCGGATTCGTGGTTCAGCCACATCGCCGTCGAGGTCCCCGGAGAGGAGACCGGCACCGAATGGCTGGAGCTCGTCTCCGACGCCGAATACGCGGCATTGACAGAGGCCGACTCTGACGGAGCCTGACCATGGGGCGAATCGAACTGACCGCGGAGAAATTCGCGGAGCTCTTCGGCGGCAAACCGGTTGTCGACGAAGGCGATGACCCGGAGTTCATGCGGATCCTCCAGCGCTTCATCTTCGGCGAAGTCTTCTCACCGGCGATCTCGACGACCAGACCCGAGAACTCATAACCGTCTCGGTTCTGACAGCCAATCAGACGCTTCCCCAACTGACCGTCCACGTCCGGGCGCGCTCGCGGCGGGTGCACGCCCGTGGAAATCCGCGAGGCCGTCTACCAGTGCGCACCCTCATCGGCTTCCCCAAGACGCTCAACGCCATCTCCGCGATGAACGAGGCGTTCAGGGGCAAGGGATCGCCCTCCCTCCCCTGCCCAGGGAACCGTCGCCGACGACGACCGGCAGAGGATGGGCCGCTGCTTCCAAGAGCCGATCTACGGACGCGAACTCGCCAGGCAGTACTCTGATTTGCCCGGCGAGTTCGCCAGCGCTTCCCTCGATTCGTCACCGAACTCACCTTCGGCGACTTCGCTTCGAGGAACGGTTTGGATCGCCGCCGACGCGAGCTGCTGACGTTCGTCGTGCTCGCAGCCCTCGGCGACGCGGAACCACAGGTGCGCAGTCATGCGGTCGGCGCCGTCAAGGCGGGCAACACCGTTGAAGGCCTCCTGGCGGCGCTCCTCCAGGCGATGCCCTATACCGGGGTTCCCGCATCCTCAACGCGGTGAACGCCATCGCGCCGGTGCTCTCCGATGTCTCCTGAGGCCTCTGTCTTCGTCTTCTTGAAGCCCCTGTCTTCCTGAAGCTCCTTTTTCCCGCCAGTCGTGCGTCCGAATCGGGGACGCGCCCGCCTGTCCTGTTGCGCGTCTCACATGCCGCGGGTAAGCTATTCTCCGCCGTGAATGTGTGGAATCTCATGCTCACCCTAAGGAGAATCTATGCGCACCCATTCGTCTCGGCTCTGCCTGTCGTGCATTGTGGCAGCGGCGGTCAGTTGCCTTGGTTTTTCCCCGGCGCAGTCACAGGCGCCCGCACGCGCTTCGCCTCCGAGAGCAGCCTGCTCGGAGCATCATCTCCCGTTGCCGCCCTGTCGCACGGCAGGAGGCTGCGGGCGCCGTCGCCACTGCAGGCGTTCGGCCGATGCACCCCATATGCGACCGGCCGGAGGGGATGGGTCTCTACTCTCCCAGACGGAGCTCACGATCGCCAGCGGAGGAAGCGGCACCCTGACGTCTCTCCCCTGCGGACTCGGTTTCGATTTGACCACGAAGTGGAAGAGCTCGAGCCCGCTCGTCACCGTCAAGCCGGTCGACGCCCGCGGAGAGCAGGCCACGCTCAAAGCGGGGAACGGCACGGGAGACGCGGTCATCACGGCGTCCATGAGAAGGTCGACAAGACCTACACCGCTTCGGCGACGATCAAGGTCCGCCCGGCCGACGCTTCGGGTTTCGTCTTCGACGGATCCGGCGGTCTCGTGGCATACGGCGGTACGGCAAAGGACGTGAGGATCCCCGCCGGAGTGACGTCGATCCACAAGAACGCCTTCCTCGGGGCGAACGTCGAGAGGATCCACGTGCCAGCCTCCGTGACATCCATCGGCGACTCGGCCTTCGCCAATGCGAAGAAGTTGACAACGGTCACCTTCGAAGACACTCGACGCCAATCCGAGCAGATTGACGAGCATCGGCTCCCGCCTGATCGAGGGAGACTCGAACTTCGATTCTATGAAGTTGCCCCTGTTCGCTCACGAAGATCCCAGCGAGCGCCTTCGCGAACACCGGAGCCAAGGAAATCTCCCTTCCTTCGGGGGTGACGGACATCCCCGAAGGCGCCTTTCGCCGACTCCCCGCGGCTTACGAAGGTGAAGCTGTCCGACGGCGTTACGCGCATCGGCCCCAGAGCCTTCGAATCCGACCGCGCGCTGTCCGCGTTCGCGCGCATCGGCTCCGGAGAGAAGGAGCTGGGCGCCGGCCTGCCCTCCAAACTCGCCGAAATCAAGGAAGGCGCCTTCGCCTCGAGCGGCATCAGGGACATATCTCTGCCCTCGAGCGTCACATCCATTGACGACGGAGTCTGGCGCTGGTCGAAGCTCAAGAAGATCACCCTCAACGAGGGGCTCAAGCGCCTGGGCTCCTATGTCTTCGGGGAGTCCGACGTCGAGGATCTCACCATTCCCGATTCCGTCCAGACGGTCGGCTTTCACGCCTTCGTGGATATGCCATCTCTCAAGCGTGTTCGCATAGGCGACAATGTGGGAGCGGATCTTCTTCTTCAGGCCTTTAACGATACTCCGAAGCTCACTGAAATACATGTTAAGAACAGTTCAGTCAACTATACAAGCGTTGAAGGAGTTTTTGTTCGATAAGAAAACTAAGCTGATCGCATTTCCTGCTATGCGTAAACAGGGATTCAATACTTATACGGTACCTGAAGGCGTCACTGAAATTTCTGCTTACGCATTTGAAAAAGCAAAGATAACGAAAGTTACTTTTCCCGCTATGTTAAAACATATACGCGAATATGCATTCGCGAAAACGACTCTTACCGACTTAACTCTCCCAAATAGTTTCGAAACTATAGGAGATAGTGCTTTTTACGAGATTTCATCCTTAAAAAGCGTTGATTTGGGTGGAACTAAAGATAGGTTCTCTGCATTCTACCATGCCGATCATTTGACACAGGTGAACTTGCGTCCTGACCTCGGCCGCCTCACTGTGATCGAAGGCAATGGTTTCTTCGGTGTACCGCTTACCACACTCACGATTCCCGATTCCGTGACCGAACTTGGCTATCTTGCTTTCGGATATAGTAGAAAACTCACGAAAGTCCACATCGGCGCCGGAATGAGAACCTTCGATCTGGAAGCTTTCGATGACGATGACGGCTACGGTCGTTTTCCGCTAACTTTTAGAGAACTCACCGTATCGGCGGCCAATCCCTGTCTATTCAGCCGATCGTAACTCGCTGTACGCAAAGCGTAATGACGGGTTGCATCTTATCAGATCTTACAACAGCGCTACGGCATCCGAATACTCTGTCCGAAAGGGAACCGTGCAAGTCGACGAGAAAGCCTTCAGCGGCCATAAGAAACTCGTGAAGATCATTCTTCCAGAGGGACTCAAGCGTGTTGGGCAGCAAGCCTTCTATCGCTCGAATTCTCTGGTCAATGTGAACTTTCCCGAAAGCCTCGAATACGTCGACGGTTATATTTCAAGCTTTTTCCGCGAAGTTGAGTTCGGTACGCACATCCGTGAAATTGCCTATAATTCTTTTTCGATGGGATGCCCGAACGCATAATCGTGCGTGGCGGAATCAACGGAAAGTTCACTGATTCATCTGCATCCCTTGACAAGCCTGGAAAGCAGAAATCCGCTTATTTCGGAGAGGGCATGACCAACGTCGTCTACGAAAACGGAGATCTCCCGAAGATCATGGTCCTGCCGTCCACCCTGAAGGAATTCCGGCTGCGGCCATGGACTACCGACCTGAGTATGAAGGACGTCTACATTGCGGCGGCGCCCGGGACTGCGGCATGGAATCTCGTCTCCGGGCAGATGTCCAAAATAGGCATGGATCCGGCGAGGCAGCTGCACTCCTATACGCCCCTCAAGGCGGTCTTGCGCAACGCGGACAAACTCGTGCGCGGCTCGAAGTCCCCTGTGACGGTCGAGGTCTCGGGCGGTGTGAACGGCCGACGGCAGGCGCGCATCCTCGCGGTCTCACCGAACGGGAAGACCTCCGTGTTGCACGACTGGACGGACGCCTCACAGCTGCCGTCCGCCACGGCGTCTGCGCGCACAACCGCGGTGAACGGCGGAAGGGCCGCCATCGCCCGGAAGGCGTCGCTCAAACTGGCGGACGGCCCGACTGCGCCGAGCGGAGCGGCCTCACTGAGTAATGCGGTCTCACCGAGTGACACGGCAGCGCCCAGTGGGACGAGCTCGTCGCAGGCTTCGTCGAATCCTTCGACGCCGAGCGGGAGCCCCTCCGGCAAACCCACCGGACAGTCGCCTGCACCGAGTGAGACCCCACAGGAGGGGTCACTCAGCAGAGCCTGAGCCCCAGCGAGGCTTCCCTTCGCCCTCCCTCCTCCGCGGACACCCCGGCGTCTCCCCAAGACCAGGGAACCGGCGATCCCGCCTACGGATTCACAGCCGAGATAACGGTGCCCGCCGATGGCTCGAGCCTGAAACTCGAGGTCCGCGACGAAACCGGGTACACCGTGCGCACGGACGTCACCGGCGTTCCCGCTCCCAAGCCCCTCGACTCCGAACTCGCCCACGCCCTCGGCTCCTACGCCGTCGGCGTCTCCGACCCGACGGCGCCCCGAACTTCGGCGCCGTCGCCGGTGCCCACGAGCCAGCCGGACCGCTCAGCCGGGCCCCTCGCAGCAGGTGCTTCCCGGACCTTCGCCGTCGTCCACTGGTCGAGCGGATGGACCCTCCGCATCCGGCCGAGCTGCCGCCTCTGCGGGCCCGGCTGCCCCCGTGCAGACGTATGCTGTCCAGGGTCGGCAGGCCGAGGCGAAGCGTACGGCGAGCGCTGGGAGGCCAACCGAGCGTCCGGCCAGAGAAGGCCGTCTCGTCAAAAGCGGTGCGACCGTGAAGACGATGGCGGCTCTCGCAGCGCTTCTCCTCGGCGGTGGACTGGCATTGCGCAGGCGTGCGCGGAACGCGAACCGAAAAATGGGTACACGTCTTTCCCGGCTTTGGCTGGCCTGCATCGTAACGGTCGTCGGCAGCTGCTTCGGATTCGCCCCAGCGCGATCGCACGCATCCGCCCAGCACAGGGCCTTCGCCGGCGAGGCGGCGGCCGCGGCGGCTTCCACCGCTCGCGGCCACGCGTCCGCCGTGAGGGCGAACCCAACCGCGGTTTCCGCGCAGAGCATTCGAGAGGGTCGAATGAAGTCTCCCAGCGGGAAGCCGACCGTCAACCTGTCCACCACAAGGCTAGCCATCGCCAGTGGAAGCAGCGATACGCTGACGGCCCGCCTCTCGCGTTCATTGAGGCGGGCGAAGTTGACGTGGACGAGTTCCAACCCGATCGTCACCGTCGCTCCATCACCGCCAAGGGCGACCAGGTCAGCTCGAAGCCAAGAACGCCTCCGGTGACGCGACCGTTACGGCGGCCGCGACGTCGGGCAGCTGGACGTACACCGCCTCTGCCCTCATCAGAGTGCGTCCGGGCGATGCCGGGGCTTCATCGTCGATTCCGGCGTTCTCTCGGATACAGGGGTCCCGCCGGACGTGAGGATTCCTGGCGTGTGACGGCGATCGACGGAAACGTCTTTTCCCTGCGGAACGTGGAGAGGATCCACGTCCCCGCTTCCGTTTCATCGATCGGCGACCAGGCATTCGCCAAAGCTCCGAATTTGAAGGAGATCGCTTTCGAGGACACCGACGTCAATCCGAGTAGGCTGGCGAGCGTCGGTTCCTCCGTGGTATCCGAAGATCGAAGCTCGCGTCGCTGACGTTGCCTCGCCCGTCACCAAGATCGCACCGGGGCTTTTCAAAGCTGCTCGATGCGGAGATCTCCTCCGGCGGGGCTGACCGAGATCCCCGACGACGCTTTTTCGCCACCGCGCAAAACTGGCGAAGGTGACGCTGTCGGACAGCGTGACGCGCATCGGCCAAAGGGCTTTCGTCGAATGGGAACTGTCCGACTTCACGCTCATTGGCCGCGGAGGAAAGAGAGCAGGCGTCGGCCTGCCGTCCAAGCTGACCGAGATCGGAGCCGGGGCGTTCTCTGGTACCGCTTTCACGGAGTTCTCCCTGCCGAAGGAGTGATCTCCGTCGGCGACGGCTCTTGAGCGGCTCGAAGGTCGAAAAAAATCACCCTCAACGAAGGTCTCAAGCACGTGGGGGCTAGAGCGTTCGTGCTGACTCCAGTGGAGGAGATCGACATTCCCGACTCCGTCCAGACGATCGCTTCGGAGGCTTTTCTGCATGCTACATCCTTGAAGCGGATTCTCATAGGGAAGAACGTCCGCGCGGATATCCTCGTGGGGGCTTTTCGTCAGTACGCCGAAGCTCTCCGAGATACAGGTCAAGGACGACGCCCTCAACTACACCCAGTGTCGACGGAGTGCTGTACAACAAGGACAAGACGAAGCTCATCGCCTTCCCCGGCCGCGTGGAAACGGGGTGTCAGTTCCTATTCGATACCCGAAGGCGTCAGAGAAATCTCTAATAAGGCTTTTTCACGAAGTGAAAATTATGAACGTCTCCTTTCCTTCGACATTAAAACGTATAGGGAATGAAGCATTCCGATTAACGGCTCTAACATCGGTAAATCTTCCTAAAGGTGTCGAAACAGTAGAGATGTGGGCTTTCAGCGCCATATCGAGTCTTGTGAGCGTGGATCTCGGCGGAACGATTACGGTGGGCACCATGGCCTTCAGTCATAATGGCAAGCTCACATATGTGAATATGCGTCCTGAGCTTGGAAGACTCACAACTATCAAAGACTACGGTTTCGGACGGACATCTATAGTTGACTCGTCATCCCCGACTCTGTCACGAGCATCGAAGAGCACGCCTTTTGGTCCAATGACAAATTAAAGAAAGTTCATATTGGAGCTAAGTTGACGTCTTTGGGTCAAAAATGTATTTTACCATACTCATAATCTCAAAAATCTCACGGTTTCCGCTGTTAATTCCGTATTTTTCGTGTACGGTAATGTCCTTTATACGAAGCGTGCTGATGGGTTGCATCTGACTCTTTCTCCGAGCGGGAACTCTTCGATCGAGTATGCGGTTCGGCGGGGAACTGTGCAGATCGACAGGGGAGCCTTCAGCGAGAACGCGAAGTTGGCGAAGGTCGTTCTGCCCTGAGGGGCTTAAGCGCATTGAGGGAGACGCCTTCTACGGTGCGTCCGCGCTGACAGAAGTGAAATTCCCTCAAAGTCTCGAGTACGTCGACGGCTTCGCGTCTACCGGTTTGCGCGAGGTTGAGTTCGGCACGAACATCCGTGAGATCGCCCAAGATTGCTTTTTCCGGGACGATGCCCGTACGCCTCATCGTGCGCCGCGGCATCGACGGAAAGATTCACCGACTCGACTAATTTCCGCAGCGGCGAGCCGAAATCCGCTTATTTCGGCGAAGGTATGACGTCCGTGTCCTACGTGTACGGCGTTTTCCCCAGAATACTTGGTTCTGCCGTCCACCCTGAAGGAATTCCGACTGGATGGCGCTAGCGGGACCGGCACCGGCAAGGTGAAAGTCTACGTGGCGGCGGCGCCCGGGTCCGCGGCGTGGAATCTCGTCTCCGGGCAGATGTCCAAAGCAGGCATGGATCCGGCGAGGCAGCTGCACTCCCTATACGCCCCTCAAGGCGGTCTTGCGCAACGCGGACAAACCTCGTGCGCGGCTCGAAGTCCCCTGTGACGGTCGAGGTCTCAGGCGGCGTGGAGGGTCGGCGGCAGGCGCGCATCCTCGCGGTCTCACCGACCGGGAAGACCTCCGTGCTGCACGACTGGACGGACGCCTCACAGCTGCCCGGAACCAAAGCGCCGACAACCGCAGGCAGAACAACGGCGGCTCCTCTGAAGTGCCCACGCCTGCCGACTCCCAGGCGTCCACACCCGCCGGTGGTCCGACGCCTTCGGCAGATCCGAAAGGCGGAAACGGCTCCGCCTACGGATTCACAGCCGAGATAACGGTGCCCGCCGATGGCTCGAGCCTCGAAACTCGAGGTCCGCGACGAAACCGGGCTACACGTTTCGAACCCAGTAGATTCGCGCCGTCCCAGTCGGGCGATGGCTGTCGCGGTCTGTGATCGAGCGGAGCCAATGTCGACAGAACGGCCGGTTCAACAAAAGTGGCGAAAACTCCGCACCGGGAGTCGTCTCGACCAGTGCGGAGCCTCGGCGCGCTCGAAGGATTCGAACCCCCAACCTTCTGATCCGAAACTCGCCGGCACCGTACTGGACCTCGACGCCTACCGAGTCGGGCACCAGCTGAATACTGTGAGTTAGGTCTATGCACAGGAATCGTGCATAGACCTAACTCTTCATGCCCCCTAATGACCCCATTGCCCCTATTGTGCCTCATTATTCCCGATGAGCGCAATACCGTCATTACCCCCAATGCCGTCGTTGACGGCACACCCACACCGACAGAAGGAGGCGCGATGATCATCGCGATCTGCAACCAGAAAAGGCGGCGTCGGTAAGACGGCCGTCGCCACCGAACTAGCCCGGCACCTGACCTTGAAGGCCGCAAGGTCCTCCTCGTCGACATGGATCCGCAGGTCAGCGCCACATCGATCCTGGGAGTCGACCGGACCGATGATGATGCCCCGACGATCTTCGATCTCCTCGGAACGGACCTGCCTGCTCGGCAGACGATCCTCGATGCCGCCCTTCCCGCCGCTGCTGACTGGGGGCCGATTGCGTGCCTGCCGGCCGAGCGAGCCTTGGCCGACGTCGAGTCCGATTCGACCATCGGCCGGGAGATGAGATTGCGGCACATCCTTACGGAAATAGAAGACGCCTACGATGACGCCGTCATCGACTGCCCACCCGCACTCGGCGTCCTGACAGCCAACGCATTGGTGGCCGCCTCCGAGCGCTCTTGGTCACCGAGCCCCGCGTCGAATCCGCCCAAGCGCTGGCGCAAGCCCTCCAGACGATCGCCAATGTCAAGGCCTACAATCCCAACCTCCTCCCCGCCGGAATCCTGATCAACCGGCTGCGAGGAGGCCGCAGGGACCAAGCCCAATGGGTCCAGCAGATCCGCGAGATCTACCGAGACCTCGTCCTAGAGGTCCAGATTCCCCGAACGCGAGGCCCTCGCCCGAGGAGCATCCGACAGCATCCCCGTCGACCGAATTCCCGGAACGGCAGAAGTCGCCGAGCGCCTGGATAGCCTGGCCTGCACGCTCCTGAAAGGCCAGAAATGAAACGCTCCCTCAACGTGCCCGACAGTCTAGTCAAAGCGGCCACGACCAAGCGACGCAGCACCGATCCGGTCATCTCAGGCGCCTCCGCCTCGCGCGCCCCAGAGCCAAACGCGGGAAAATTGCCGTCTACATGGACACTGACCAACTAGCCCGCGTCCGCGGCTGTTACGCCGCCCTTCCGCCGCGCGCCGCCCACCATCCCTGTCCCAATGGATTGCCGGGCTCATTCTCGACGAAGTTCAGAAAATCGAGAGATATACGAAAGCACGCCACTGGAATCCGGACGCCTCAGGAAAGGAGCGCCATTCAAATCCTAGGATCAAAACGATTTTTCACTAATCAGTCAATAGGGGTACGACGTCAATACCGTCATTACCCCTATTGTTTTGACCCGACGTAAGGACTCGAGGAATGACACACGATTCCCTTTCGGACCTCTGGCTCGCGACCACGAGAAGCCGCGGCCTGGCTACCAGAACGATCGACGATCGCCGCCGAATCCTCACCAACTCGCACGGACTCGGCATCAAGCCGGAGACCGCCGGGGAGGACGATGTAATCGAATGGCTCGCGCGACATCGCCCAATCCAGCCGCGAGCACTACTGGTCAACCCTCCGCGTATGGTTCGCCTGGCTACAAGACCGCGGCCTGATCGACGTCAGCCCGATAGCGGCGATCCGACGACCGCGCGTCCCACCAGCCCTGCCCAAGCCGGCCGCCAAAGAACATATTCGCCGCGTCCTGAACTCGAGTATCAGGCGAGTGACCCGCACGAAGATCATCATGGCAGTCTATGCTGGGATGCGCGTCTCCGAAATCGCCGCCTTCCGTGAGAATACCTCGACCAGATAGGCGAGAAGATCCGCATCCTCGGCAAAGGCGGCCGAGACGACGTACTCCCGTCCACAGAGCAATCCTGGAGGAAGCATCCCTCTATCCGGCAGGCTACTGGTTCCCTCTCCCTGGCCAACCCTGACGCCCACGCCAGCGGGAACTCGGTCAGCACTGTCATCTCCCGAGCCTTCAGACGGATCGGAGTACAGAGTGACCGCGCACCAACTCCGACACCACTTCGCCACATCCCTGCTAGAGCATCGGAATCGACAGCCGCATCGTCCAAACCCTCATGCGACACTCCTCCCCTAGCCACCACAGGCCGCTACCTCAAAGTCCTAGAACGCCAACAACGCCACGCCCTGGACGCCCTCCATCTCATGTAAGATATGAGGGATACGTTCGGGCATCGCACTAAGCTTTATATGGTGCGATGCCCGAACGGCATTGTATTAGAGACAAGAATGCGTTTTTGGGCTATAATTGTCAACATGTTGATTGCTCACGTGGACGAATCCTACTCAAAAGAACAGAATCACTACTTTATTGGGGCAGCTGTCGCAGAACAAACCGAATGGGAAAAATTAGATAACATATATGATAATTTGAGAAAAAATTTTTCAGAATTCTACGATTTGCCATTAAACATCGAATTTCATGGTCATGAAATGATGGGAGGCGCACATCAATGGAAGAAATGCGTGGTAGACACCGAGAAATAGCTAATTTGTATAAGCAAGTCCTCAAAGCAAGTGCCGATCTTAATATATTTTTCTTATTCAAAGGTATGGATGTCAAGCGTCAGAAAGAAAGATATTATAATCCATATCCACCTTTATTTAGTAACAATGACGTATTTACTTGAATCAATAGATGAAGAAGCTGGTAAATTATCAGAAGAAGAATGTATTGTTATTGCAGACGTCAATAGTCTCCAAGATAAGCTTCAAGAAAAGATTCAACGATTATAAAAAGATTGGAACGTTCGGATATAAGCATAGTACTGCTTACTAATTTATCTTCACCTTTGAATTTTCGCCGATTCCTCGAGAGTAAACGGATTACAGCTAATAGACACAGCATTATACATTCACCAGCGGTGTCAGATCCCACCCGATAATGAACATCCTAAGGCAAAAAGACACGTAACAATCTCTGGCGAGTAATAAAACCGCAAGTCGCCGTTAAGGATATTTGGCGGTCCCTAATAACGGAGGCCCCTGAGAAAGGGGGCCTCCGGCTGGCAACTGTTCGGAACACCCGCCCGTTGTGTCTCCAGTATGGCAAATAGGAGTCCTCCAGTCAAGCCCCGGCTGGCCGCGGCATTCCTCTTCGCGACGCCCTGGCTCCGAGTTACATTGTCCGGGTGAGAGGACATACAATGAGGTTCGAGAGGGCGTGAGGCCCCGGTCGAAAAGACGGCGCGATGAGCGTTATTTTTGCTGCGACATGTAAAGACCAGAGTTTCGCCTCCCTCAGTTTATAAAAACAACAGTTCCTCAACACGGTTTTGAGGATGACTAAATAGAAAGGTATTGTTAAATGCATACTGATGTAGATATCGACATGTGGATTTTTGGTTGATGAGAAAAGGATTGGATGGTGATGATATCAAAAGAGTGCAAAGTTCTGGGCCTGCGCCATGTTCGGGCGGCCGGGTGTGGGCGATCCGCGCTTCGGCCCAGGACGCCGAAACTGTCCGCGCCCAGCTGGCCGAAGTGGAGATCGTCTCCCGGGTGTGCGAGGCGATGAGCCCGGCGACATTCCGGTCTATTCGCGCTGTGATGGGGATCTCCCACGAAGAGCTCGCTACCCGGTTCGAGGTGACTACTCGTACTATTCGCCGATGGGAATCCGGACGCTTCGCCCTGCCCCTATGACGTGGATGCCACTTTTCGGCGGCGATGGGAGGAATTCGTCGACCAGATCCGCCAACGCAGTGATAGCATCGATTTGCCCCGATCCGGTCAAGCGGTTCTTCATATTTATTCGGACGGGCAGGATCACTACATCACAGAAGGCCCAGAGAGTACGTGGGCTGAGCACACCGCCTACACTCAGGCCCTCATGTTCGCCTTTATCCCTGAAAAAGCATCCCCTGCCGCATAGACTGGACAAGACAGATCTGAAATAGATCGACAACGAGAATACTATTCGCGTTTTCCGTTGGAACGGGTGCTCCCGGCCGAACCAATCGGGAGCACCCGTTCGTTTTGGTGATTTCTGTCTCAGGGATCGGTTATTGTGGGGATGAAGAGAGATGGAGGAGGGCTATGTCTGTTCGGGATTGTCTCGGGGAGACTGCGGCGGCCGTCGTGGCGGCTGCGCGACGGGTTTTTCCGGACGCTGTGGCGGGGATCCGGGCGTGGGGTCGCTTCATGTGGAAGGGGATCAAGATCAGTGTCGTGGTCGGTCTGGTCGTTGGCACGTTGGGGCGCTCAGTAATATGTCGCTCGGTTTGGGTCCTCGGTCCAGACAGTAAAACCGGCCGGTAGGAGAAGGGTGTGGGCCCCGCCAGCCAGTCTGGTGGGGCCCACACCCGTGTTTCGCCGTCCGGTGTCGCCGGGGTCTGGTCTGGGTTTTTCGACTGTACGGTGGGGTGTCACGTGCCGGCTGGCTGTGTCTGTTGTCTGGCACATTCCGGGCATGGATGCGAGACGTGCAGGTATGCAGGCGGCGCCCGGTGGGCCGTTCGGGCGGCGTCGGTTTTACTCGTCCGGCTCCAGGCTGGGCTGCATACGGGTGAGGTGGCGGCGGTCTGGGATCCCGGACCGGGTGACGGTGGAGGTGGCCGATCGGGCCGGGACCGGGCTTCAGGCTCGGGTGAGGCCGGCGCGCAGGTGTATGGGTGGCAGCTTGACGGCGTACTGGGGCCGACGTCGTTAAGCTCGGTGGATGAGGCGGTTGCTGCTTTGCGCCGCGCGTGGCGGGCGGAGGGCCGGCTGACGGTCTTCACGCTGGACCATTGTCCGGCCTGCCGGCTGACGGCCCGTCAGCTCGAGCGGGCCGGCGTGGCCTACATGGAGATCGCGTTGGCCGAGGCGGGCCAGGAGCGAGCCGCGTTCGCAGAGCGGGGGATCCGCAGCGCGCCCGTGGTCGAGGTCGCCGGGCGGGAGCCGTTCGGCGGGTTCGATCCCGATAAGCTGCGCGATGTCATTTCGACGTTCCCTCCTTTGGCGGGCGAGCCCGTTTTGCCCGGACAGGCCCACGCGCCTGCCAGAGGCGGGAGGCCGGAGCGACAGCGGGGCGCGCGTCGGCCATGACCAGGAAAGTCGTCGTGGCCGTGTGCCTGATCGTGTTGCTTCCGTTATGGCTCATGCTGTTCGCCGGGATGGGCGGCGGGAAGAAGAAGGACCAGCAGGGTAGGCGTGGGGGATCCGGCCAACGTCCCTCCGCAGTACCTGGACGTGGTCAAACGGGCCGGATCCATCTGCCCGGAGATCACGCCTTCGCTGATCGCGGCTCAGATCGAGGCCGAGTCGAACTGGAACGTCACATCGACGTCGACGGCCGGAGCGAAGGGTATCAGCCAGTTCATCCCGTCCACGTGGGCGTCGAGCGGCATGGACGGGGACGGGGACGGTCAGGCCGACATCATGAACCCGATCGACGCGATCTGGTCGCAGGGGCATCTCATGTGCGCCAACGTCGCGGCGGTCAAAGGCATGCTCGGCGTGCCGGACTCGACGGCGCCTCTGGCCTCGCCGGCGGTCAAGACCGCGATGGCCAAGGTCGGCAACACATCCTACAAAGGCAAATGCGAGCAATCCGTCCGTGAGGCCTTCGATTCCCCAAAGTACGCGACGGCCAATCAGGCCTGGCAGGACGCGGGCGAGAAGCACCCGGCGATATGAACCCCCGCCGGGCGTGCCGGTGTTCTGGGACCCTGATCGGCGGGGCTAACGACCAGGCCGACCATATCGCCTTGTCCGTGGGCGGCGGCAAAGTCGTCTCGACCTCGGTCGGCAAGAACGGCGCGGTAGGGGTCATCTCCATCAAGGACTACACGGGCCCGACCGCGAAATACCGCGGCTGGGCCGGCGTCTACCACGGCCAGCACGTCCAACCGCTCACGACGTTCTCGACCGACCTACCACACTCCCGCCCGCAGACCCCTCCTGACCGGCGACGTGGTCAGCCTGGCCTTGGCCGGCACAACGCGGGAATGGGCGCGGTCCAGAAATACCGCGGCGTTCCCCGCACGCCGAGACCCCGCAAGTACGTGGACAAGATCAAATCCTTGGCCGCCTCGAAGTACGCGCCCACGAGGTCAAGCGCCGCCGGCAGCGCCCGGCTCGCCGGGCGCCTCGGCGCCGGTCCAGTGGGCCTTGTCGAAGAAGGGCACGCCGTACCGCTCGGCAGGCTGCCGAGCCGGGACCCGCTACGACTGCTGCACTCGTGCACGACGCGTTCAAGAACACGCTAGGGTATCGATCTGCCGATGGCGATCGCCGGCGAGACCCCGGCCAAGCGCAAATGCGAGAATGCGATGCTCACCCTGGCCTCCAGCTACGGCGGAACCTACGTGCCAGCCACGACTGATTCCCCTGCAGCCGGGCGACATCGTCTTCTTCCAGGCCAAGAACGTGCCGGCCGAGCGCGATAAAGTCACCCACGTGGGCATCTACACCGGCAACGGAAAGATCGTCGACTCCATCCCCGCCGGCAGGGGTCGGCGAACGCCCCCTGTCCCTACTACGCGAAGACCGAGACACTGCTTCCGCAAGCCGTGCGCGTGCCGAGATAGGAGACCACGAACATGACAAAGACAGGGAGAGTGAGAGCCGTCGCCCTCGTTGCGGCCGTCGGCTCCTGCCCTCCGGCTGCTCGGATTCATCGAAGCAGCCGGACTCTGGCCCGCCCCAGGACGTGGCCACCACTAGCCGGTCCCGGCCGGCGTCGAGGTGCCCGCGCTTGACAGCCGACCCGGCCGACGCCGAACGCCTCGCCGACGCTGTCGCGGGCATGCTGGCCTGCCACGACACGCGCTCGGATGACTCCCGCTGGACGCGACCCGCCGCGCCGCGCAATGGCTCGATCCGGCGATCGTCCCGGAGCCCGGAGCCCAGATCCGCACCGACGCGACCTGGACCGACTGGGCGCGCCACCGGGCCTGGACGCCCACACGAGTCGAGAGAATCGACCTGCAGACCCCGCCCGACTACACCGCCCCGCGGATCGACCTGGCCAGACAGACGACGAGCACGCCGACCGACGCCTCGGGCGCACCCGTCGCCCCAGCCCAGACCACGCAGTGGATCCTGACCCTGGACAAACGCGCCCGGCGTCTGGCGGGTGACGATGATCCAGGAAATGTAATAGCAGCCCGGCCCGGACCGGCTGGTCACAGGGGCGAGGCCGCACCGATGGAAGCGGCCCGCCCCAGCTCACGTGGGGACCCCGACAGGGGTCCCCCACGCATGTTATTGGCTTCCGGATCGGTGGCCGTCACGGGGTATGCGAGCAGTCGCTGGCCTACTAGGCTGGACATCGGACCCCTGTTCCCACAGGCGCCTGGGGCGCCGAGAGGATAACGACATCATGCTCACTGTCAAACGTCTGGGCGTCTGCTTGGCGGCCGTGGCCGTCGTCCAGTCGGGATGCGTCACGGCCGCCGACCGGCTCGGTAGGCTTCGTGACCAGCCATTGTTTTTCGACCTCGTCGGCGTCGACGACAGTCTCGCCGGCGGCGTCGCGGTGCACCGTGCCGAACGGAATTAATCCCGGCGACGCCGACGAGGTCGCCGATGCCGCCGCGGACACACTGGCCTGCCACGACACGCGCTCGGATGACTCCCCGCTGGACGCGACCCGCCGCGCCGCGCAATGAGCTTTGACCCCGCGCTCGTGCGCCGGGCCCAAGCGCGAGAGACGCGGATGCGACCTGGGTGGATTGGAAGAAGCGCGGCGTGTGGATGTCGGTCGTCATGGGACGAGTCGAGCCCGACCGGACGCCTGACTACGACTCGGGTGTCGTCACCCTTGTGCGACAGACCGAGGTCATCCCGGGCGACGCCCGCGACAAGCTCGCCGGGCCGACGATGACGATCCGGTGGACCTTCACGCTGACCAAGCGCGGAAACCGATGGGTGGTCACCACGATCGACAAACAACAATGGGAGGCCGAGAGCAGGGCCACCCTGCAGGAAGGGCCCCACCCCGGCCCCACGACTTGTCATCCCTCGAAGTCGGCTCAGCAGGCCTGCGTGGGGCTCGACGCCGAGCCCCACGCTTGTCGGGTTCGCGTACTCCGGCCTTGGCAAGCTCGGCCGAATCCCAGCCCGCCTCGACGGCGGCCTTATAGGCGTTTCGGTAGGCGGCCTGAGCGGCCTCCAAGTGCGCGGCGGCGTCGGCCAACTGGTCGAGGACGACACGACGAGCCTGAAGCTTGGCCCCCAGCTCGTCGAGAATCCTCTGTCGATGATCGTCACTCATTGCGTCCTCCATATCGATGGTGTGAACAGCCCGTCCACGACAATCGTATGCACACCCACCGCCACTCACCAACGCCGCGCGACCAGCCCGGCCAGACGACGATAGGCCAGCAACTCCACGAACGATCCGCGCCCGGACGCGCCTCCATTTCCGCGTCGCGGAAATGGAGCAAAGCTATATGTTTGTATATACAAACATGCTTGTCTCGGCTATACTGGCCGAGAGGTCCCGTGCGGGTCGCTACGCTGGAGAGGGGGTGGTGCGCTGTGGCGCACCACGGCGACGAGCCGTCCGGGCGGGCTGTGCGCAAAGCTGCGACGGCGAGTCTGGGCGATCTCGACGCATGTTCAGCCTGCGGTTGACGCGATCGGAGTATGCGCGTTTGCGTTTCCAGGCGCGGGCCACGGGTGTGACGATGTCGCGTTATCTGGTGGCGCAGGGATTGCGGGAACCGGTCGAGCAGGTCAATCCCGAACAGCTGCGCGAGGTGCTCGGGATGCTGCTGCATTGTGTCGCCAGATCCAGGGCGAGGCGACCAACATCAACCAGATCGCGCACTGGGCTAACACTCACCGGCGCTTCCCTCGACGAGGCGGCGGCGATCGCCGCCGACCTGCACCGCCAGGTCGACCAGATCTGCGAGCTTCGCGCCAGGATCGGTGAGCTGTTGTGATGCCGAACATCACCCGCGGGGGCAACGCCTGCGGGCTCATGTGCCACCTGCTCGGTCCTGGCGGGCCAACGAGCACACCGATCAGCGCGTGTTGGCCGGCACCTTCGACATCGCCGGCCGGGACTTCTTCGGCCACCGCCCTCTCACGCACGCTGAGGCGCTGCGCGTGGGCAAACGTCTGGACCTCGACCGGCTCGAGCACGGCACCGAGGTTCTGGCTAAACGCACGCACTGGGACTACGACGCCGAGGCGATCGTCAGCACCGGCAAAGGCCCGCCCACGTCTGGCACTGCTCTTGACCCTGCACCCGGACGAAGGCCGTCTGACCGATGAGGCGTGGGCGAAGATCGCGTCTGATTTCATGGATGAGATGGGTTTCACCGAGGCGTCGGGCAAAGCCCCCTGCCGATGGGTCGCCGTGCGCCACGGCGTCAACGCCGGCGGGGAGATCACATCCATCGCCCTGCGTCCTGGTCCGCGACGACGGTACGAAGGCCAGCGTGTGGCGCGACTATGCCCGCGCGCAGGCCGCCCTGCAACACGCTCGAGCACCGCCACGGGCTGGTCGTCGTCGAGTCCCGCGAGCACGAGCGCGGCGCCATCGGCGAAACGCCCGCCGAGGCGGCTGACGCGGCGCGCAAAGGACAAGAGATGACCGACCGTGCACGCCTGGAAATCGCCATGCGCGCGGCCGCGGCCGGCGCCCGCACGCAGTCTGAATTCCTGACCGAGTTGCGCGGCCAGGGCGTCCTCGTTCGACCGCGCTACGCCAAAGGCACCCGCGATCAGGTCGACGGCTTTTTCCGTCGCCCTCAAGCCCGCCGGCCGGGACCGGCCGCGCTGGATTGGCGCGGGCTACGTCGCCCGCGACCTCAGCCTTCGACGTCTGCGCGCCGGATGGATAGACCTGTCCATCGAGCGCCGTAAAGCACTGGGACTGTGGACAGCCAGGCGACCCCACCACGACCACGGCTCCGTGCGTCAGCATGGTCAACCGTGGATGTCCAGACAGGAGTGGGACAGTCAGCAAAAAGCCGTCTGGAAAGCGATGGCGGCCGCCGTCGACGAATCACTCGCCCGCTTCGACGCGATCCTGCCCGGCGACGACGAGGGCCTGGCCGAATGCGCACGGGACGCGGCCGGCCTGTTCAGTGCCCTGGCCCGCAGATACGACGGCCACCACCCCGGCGGCCTCGCCCTGGCCAAAAGCCGCACGCTCCATGGGCAGACTCGCCCAGACCAAACCCCCGCCGACACGTCGAGCTCCTCTGCCCACCCCGCCCGCGCCCACTTCGCGCGAGCCTGCCTGCACACCCGCACGGCCCAGCACGCTACGCCGAGACGATCTGGACAACGGCCACGCGACTGGCTACAGCCCCTGACCGAGACGATCGAACCACACAACCAGATCACCACCGCCCGGCGCACCCGCGCCGACCTCGACGCCGCCCTGGCCACACTCGAAACCCATACCCTACGCCACACCCTCCCTAGAACAATCCTTCCCCGACTACCAGCCCCACGACCCGACAAGCCCTGTCACCGCAGGCTCCGCCCCAGCGGTCTGGGAGCAGGTTGAGCCAGACAGAACGACTTCTAGCCACCTTCGCCCCCATCCCCAACGACACCCCGGCAGCCCCGCACGCCGAGACGCCACCCACCCCACGGACTCCGCGCGGCCCCGACCGAGACCAGCGCCGGAGGTGAGTGAGGCATGAACTGACGCCGAGAATACGACCCTCTCACCGGCTCAATCGGAAAAAAACGGCCTCACTGCGAAGAGTGGGATCGGCGAGCGGGCTGTCGAACTGCTGATCTCCCTGATCGAGTACGGCCTCGCAGAAGAGCTCGAAGGTCTCAGACCCGGGGATTGCTGTCGAGTTCGGCGTCATGTGCAGAATCGTGAAAACATGGCAACATGGGCGACGGCTCGGGTGGCGAAGGCAGTCTCGCTGAGGCTTAGAATCAGGAGGATGAAATGCCATCTGCCGAATGGGTGGAATCGGCCTGTCGTCTCTACTATCCGCATGCTCGCTCTGGTATGCGCGGAGAACAGACCGCAGGAGTGCTGCTACAAGAACAGCGAGAGGCGGCTAAATTCGAGCTTAAAAGCTGAACTATGGAATGATGAGATAATCAGTCTGCGATTCGTGCATCGAGGAACGCTTAAGTTGAAAGAAGCGCGAGTCGATATGGGAGAACTGCCAGAGGTCTCCGCTGTGAGGACATGCATAGCGGATGGGAGCGTTCTCCTCTGCACCCAGGGCCAGTCGCTTGAGTTCAAAGTTCGCATGTCGCGTGACGTCGAGGTTCCGGACACTGTTTCAATCCTGTGGACTTCGCAGAAAGGCTCCTCATAGGGAAGGTCTCTTGTCGAGACAGCAGCGTGGCGTGACCTCCTCAGGCAACCGGAAGCGAAATACGGCGATCCTCGCAATACGTGACGTGCTGTCCAGTGGACAGTGGACGCAGCGGGCAGGGCGCTGTGAAGTTTCGACCGCACTTAGGGGCCCGGATTTATATCGATTTACTGCTGTGCTTCCTCGGGTTTTTCGCTGTTTCCCCGGATGGAGTCTATTAGGCGCGGCGCCCCTGTGATTAGGAGTCCGATTGACCCGCCAAGCGCTCCTACTCCCCATTCTTTTATCGTAGAGACAATGAGGACCAGCCCCATGATGAAGGGAGAAGCAGCAGCGGAACGCGCTACCGCCAAGATGCCCTTCGCCCTCGGCCTCAGCGAGTTTCTTCGACGTAGAACCTTCGCGTCAAGGCTTTTTCTCCGCCATCGCGATAATGCGTTCAGCGGCTTTCAGGCATAACATTATTGTATTGGAGCAGATCCTCCGGCGGAGGCAGAGGCCCTCGATACTGGATATTTGGACTGCCGCGATCTGCGCAGTCGACAGCGGCATCCCCTCAGCTCGAAGGGCCTCTACGAGCCGGTCTACATCATCTGCCGGAAGTCCCGCATCGCCTTCGAGAGGTGAACTCCCGTGTCTTTCCATGCCTCGCCGACCAGACTCCTCGTGGCGAGCTCCCGGCGCTTGGTCCTGAGCCTCTTCGGATCCGGATGGGAGACTATGTCCAACCCCTTGCGCATCCCCTCTGGAAGGCCTGCGCGCTTGTGATCGTCATGGTCACTCACACCTTTACAATTCCTTTCACAGTCACCGACTGCTGAGCAGCGATACTCCCATCATAGTAGCGGGGTGTCAACGGCGCCCCGCGCCCTCCTCGACCCCGAAACCCTGAGCCCGGCTACGTCGCCCGCGACCGCCCACCAGGCAGGTCCCCGTGCCGAGGACGCCCATGGCGCCTGGTCAAGGCGGGCGGGTCTGCCCGGACAAACGATGGAGGCCCTTGGTCGATCCGATACTCCACCCACCGCCAGGGGCGTCTCGCACTGCAACGGCGCGGGAGGCTGGGTGTGGAGGCGACGACCTCCTATCGGGATAGCGGACACCCGATGCCTAAGACACGCGGTTAGGGCAGGACGCCAAGCGGGACTGTAGGAAGGGACATGTCCTCGCTCTTCTCGCGATGTCGGGTCTCGTTACAGCCTTTGAAAGGCCCGTCAGGGTCGAAGAGCTCGCGCATCATGGGATCGCTGATCTCGACGAACCACTTGGCTGATCCCGGCCAGAGGATCCTCCCGCCGCATCTTCTCCCAGGCCCTCCACATCGCTTCCAGGCGCACGACGGCCTCTGGGTGGGCCCACCAGTACCGACACCAGATATAGCGCGGCCCCAGCCGCCGCCAGTAGACGACGGCCAGGTAGCCCTCGACCCATTCGACCGACGTCGCATACAGCGTTCGAGTCCCGCTCTCGCCGCCCCCGGCAGTCATCGCGTCTTCCCCACGGTCCGGGACTTCTTCTGTCCCCACGGACGACGGACGCGGGTCCTCGCTCCACGCCTGGAGAGGGCTCGCTCGGCCGGAACGGGGAAAGACTGCTCGCGCCTCGATGCCGACATCGGCCCTCCCGCGGTTGCCCGTCCGAGCCTGCCCGCCCGCCTCACGAGCCGCCGCCAACGTGTCCTCGGCAGCAGCGCGAACCGCCTGAGCACGGAGGAGCTCGCCCTCAGCCGACGCCTCCCGCTACGCACGCGCCCACCCGCTCTGTTCCTCGTCGGCCACGGCACGATCACGTTCGGCCTGAGCATGACCCACCTGCCCTCGGCCCGCCGCGCCTCGTCGTCTTGCCAGGACGCCGCGTCGGCGTTCTGGAGGCAGGGCTAGCAGCTCGTCCCGGACGCGGGCGGGCAGCGACGTGTTCGCCCTCGATCGAGGAGATGACCTCGCCCGGATCCTCCGCGCCGCCCAGCTCGAGGACGTCACCGCGCAGCTGCGTCGGCTCGGTGGGCGTCTCGCCCTCAACGACGGCTCGGCCTGAGCGAGCTCGGCGTCACTGGCGGTTAAAGCCACCCGCCAATCAGGCCTCGACGTCGACGTCCCAGCGAGCGGCGATCTCGCGCCTGGCGCGCAGACGAACCTGACCGGCCATCGGATCGACGTCTTTGAAGCGCTCGGACACGCCGAGCATGTGGACGGCGTCCTCGAGGCTGGCTTCGTTCCACCACCGATCCCGCAGCCCTTCCGACGGGTAGGGCCTGGCGGTCTCAACCATGCTGCGCAGACGATACTGCTCGGAGTGCAGCGCCTCATTCTCAGCGGCCAGAATCCGCTGGTCGCGCCACCTCTTGGCCTCGGCCAATTGCTGGGCAAGCCTGACCAGATTGGCCACCTTCCTATCCAAGTCACTTATGATCTCTTCTGACATGAGTCCTCCCTGCGAGGTTATCGGGGCCCGTAGACGGCCAAAGGATTCTTCGACCAGCTTCTTGACGGACGTGGTGAACCACGGAACGAGTTCGATCAAAACCGGCCTGGACCGAGAAGCCAGAAGCCACCCGCGCCACTCCGGCAAAGCGGCCAGCTCCTCGACCGAAGCGATAGGCCGCTCCTGACCATCCCGCGTCACGGACGTGCTACGACTATCCCGGGAGACGGACGTCGAAATCTGGTCAGAGCGCTCGTTGCCGATCAATTTGGAGATCCGCTCCAACTGGTCAACTTCCTTGACCCCTCCGGCATACAAAGCCGTATTGGACGCCGACCACAGCTTGTTCATCCCGGTCTCACCCCACACATCCATTCCCTGCGACCAGGACTGGAGGATGGTCTGCAAACAGATGCCCTTCGAACCGAAGTGCGAGTAGAGCTTGGGCAGATCGCGCTCAGGACAGACGTTGGCCGCTTCGTCCAGGACGACGACCATCGGCCTCGGCAAGCGCCCACCGCCCGTTTCGGCCCGGTATTCGCCGGCCGGGCAGGTCGCCACGGCCAGGGCGGAGACCAGCGGCGTCACACCAGCGGTGTCGACGACAGGCGATACAGGGTCTGACGGGACTGGACGAACCGGGTCGGGTCGAACTCCTCCCGTCCCGGCCCCCACGACCACCACGCATCCAGATCAGGGTCCTCGACCCAGCCCAAAACCCATCCGCGCGCACGCCCACATCCCGCCCTTGGTGTCGGGTGGCAGGTCGATCGCCCCTGCAGAGCGTCGGCCATGCTCTGCAGGCCGTGGCGACGCAAAATGTCAACCGGCTCGACGTCGATCTCCCGGGAAGCCCACCGATAGACCTCGCGCATGCCCAGATCCTCCACAGCGGCCGCGGCCAACAGCTGGAGCGGATCCGGTCGCCTCCGCCGTCCCAGAAGCCGTCGTAGCGCTCGTGCCGTCCTCCCGTGGCTCGGGCGGCGTCGCCGAAGGCCTTCGACAGCGTCAGGGCTCGCGCCACGATCGAGGAGTTGTAGGCCGGTGAGGTCAGGAAAAGTCAACGGTTCCAGAAGAACTCGGCCTCGCGCTTGGTGATCTGACACGGGTCGAAAAACCCACGCCTTCTCCGCGGTCCGGCGTTCGCGCACCAAGCGCGTGCCATCGACCAGATCCCGCTTGTTCGACGTGGCCACCACGGCGCCAGGCGCCGAGACGATCAGCGGGATGGCGATCGCCGTCGTCTTACCGGTCCGCGGTCCGGCGATCGTTACGCCCACGCTCTCCCAGTCCCCGTAGATCCCGGCCCGATCGGCCACCGCCCGGCCGATGGGATAGCCCGGATACCGCTTGGCGTCCAGGCCGAAAGCCCTCGGCCTTCTCCTCGACCCTGCCGGCGCCGCACGGCCTGAGAGCCCTGCCGGCCGCCCGTCAGACGCCTTGCCGTCCCCGCCGGCGCGGCCGGCGTCGAAACAGCACCCACGTCACGGGCCCGCCGACTATCACCGCGCAGCCCACCCAGACCAGGCCGGCCACCACCCACGCCGAGCCGGGCATGCTCACCTCGCCAATCACCAGCCCTACGAGCAGAGCCGATGGATTCCACGGGCCCGACTCGCCTCCAGGCCAGGCCGGCGTGCACCGCCACACTGACGGCAACCCCCACGCCCACGACCCCGAGGCACCCGTAGAGTGGAAGCCAATCCCTTCTCACGCCTGCCACCTCTTATTCGTGTCATTGACATCCAGCTCCGAGGGCGTCAACGTGACCTTGACAGGGATCCCCGGACGCCCGCCGACCTTGATCAAAAACTTGCCCAAACCGGGCGGATCGCCCTCCTCACCGGTGGTCGAATCCCACGTCGGCGGATCCTGCCACCCGGTGAGCATGTCCTGCTCAACGCGCGACAACGTGACGGCCTTGTCAGGGGCTGTCATCTCCCGTGCCGGGCAAACCCCGCACACCACGGCGCCGGCCCGCTCGATGAAACCACGGGCCTTGGCCCGATCCTCCTCGCTCGTCAACGACCCAAATCCTTCATCGTGTGAGTGATCATCACCTGCCGATCCCGGTCGCCCGATTCAACCGAGTGATCGCGTCGAACCGGTCGACCATCCCGTGACCGGCCCGCAACGCCCGCCAGATCTCGTCCATGACCACCAGATAGTGACGACGGGCCACCAGGCCGGCATCGGCCAGAGCATTGGCTGCGTTGATCTGCCCGAACCCGTACGACCAACAACACATCAATACGGCGGCCTCCAACGCCTTGTCGTTCTCATTGATAGACGACACGTCGAAGACGACGGGACGGTCCAGATCCATCGGCGTCGTCGTCTGCCCGGAAAAACACGTCGCCGAACCGGCCGGAGAGCATGCCCGCCAACGTCGCCTCCAACCCCTCGGTGATATCCCGATACCGATCCAGACTGCCCCGGTCGATGGCCACCTCCCGCACGTTATCGGGCGCCTGGCGCACCACGTCCAAGACGTCGCCGATCACCGGCGTGCGCTCCAGCCGCTTGCCCAACACGAGTAGCGCCCGATCCAAGATGGCCTCCTCGCGGTCCGTCGGTGGGGCGTTGCGGGCCAGATGGACGAGCGAGGAGAGCATGGTCAGGCGCCGTCCGTGAGCGTCCTCGCGCAGCTCTTTTTCGCAGCTTGCGCGGCAGATCCCCCGCCGAGGCCGGCCAGGCCCCACTATCCAGGGGATTGATCCGTCCCCGGCCCCGACCGACCTCGATGACCTGCCCGCCCAACACGCGCACGAGGTCGACATAGTCGGGCTTGAGGTCTCCCAGAACCATAGAATGCACGCCGACGGCCGCCAACCCCATGATCAGGGTGGCGGACCGCCGACGACGGCCCAGCCCGGGAAGCCCCATGAAAAACGCCGACGGATTGGCGATCAAATGCGCGCGCTTGAACCAGGAATCGGATCGAGCACACGGTGCTCCCCGTCAAAAGATGCCGCCCGAACGGCACCCCCACCATCGGGGTGCCTCGACCCAATGGAAACGGCCATAACCCGCACACCTGCATCGAGGTGCCCCGCCACCCTGGGGAACGGGCATCGTCAGGATGCTCCCCGCCCTCGCGGCGCTGCCACCCCATCGACGGAACCGCGCCCCGCCCCGGCTTCCACGCTGGTCTCATCGCAAGGCCTGCCTGACGCTCTCGGAAACCCGGGAATGCCGCAACAGCACGATCCCCACGGGCAGGCCAGCAGCAGCGAACGCGGCATCCTGACCGCCGTAGACCGGCCGGATCTGGATGCGAGTGGCCGCCGCCAGCCGCTCGACCGTGGCGCGGATATCGTCCATCTCGCCGCCGTGATCCCGTGGACTGATGATCATGCCGAAATTCTCCAGCCCTGCGCCCTGAGCCTCCTCCCTGAGCCGATCTCTCGGCCTTGCGCAGCTCCATCTGCGCGTACGCCGACGGGCGGCGCATATTCGCGCCCGCGCCCGCGCCCGCATTGACATCCGACTCTGACGATCTCAGCCGCACGAGCCACGTCCACCGGCCGATACATCAACGCCGCCTCGCTTGCGCCAAATCTCCCTCTGCGGAGCCAGCAGCCGGGCCAGCAGATCCGACTGGACCTGACCCTTCGGCGCCTGAGTCATCATCCACGTCATCGACACCCCCGAATCGTGGTAATACCGATCCCGCAGCACATCATGGCCGGCAGGCCCGCACTCCGCCCACGACAAATCAACCGTCTGCCCCTGACAGATCGGGCCGCGTCGAACAGGGCCCTGCGAGGCCGGATCATAAGCGGTCCTGACCACCTGAGGCACCTCGCCGGCCGTCAACGGCCGGACGATACCAGCGCCTGTGCCCGCCAAAGACGCCGTCAAACCCGGAATCCGGCTGGCCATGTCGGCTCCTGAACTCTCCATCGCCCCTGCGCTTGGCCCCCAGCCCTGGCGCCGATCGATACGTCAACGCGATGTAAACCTGAACTGAGGCAGTGCCCGACGGATAGATCATCTCCACCTCCCCTAGCCACCTTCCGGGCGACTCCGGCAGTCCTCGACCAGATTGGCCTGGATCTCCTGACGCAACCGAGTTCCGTATCCGGCGTCGTCTCCACCACCGCCTGAGCGCCGACCAGTTCATGCTCCTGGCCCAGATCGGCCAGCCACTATGCCCCACCGAGCCACCCACAAATCGATCTGATCCTGATCGCACCAGAGACGCTCCGTCAGGCTGACACCCCAGCACGATCGCGTAACTCGCTGACCGCGGGCATGGCCAGCACGGCGAACCGACGATCCCACGAGTCAGCGAACTCCTCCAGACGCGTCGAGGCCAATACCCCGGGAAGCTGGCACGTCCCCCACGGAGACTTCCCCGCCGGCCCCGACCGATACAACGTCAGACCCCGCCGACGCGCCCGATGAAACATAACCACCTCTCCAATCCTTTGAATAAGAGTGACCCCATGACGATCCTTCCTGACCAGGGCCACGAGGAAGACACCCGAGACCAAAGCCGTGAAAAACGCCGGAAACAATCCGAAAGACGCATTGACGACCACGGTGACGACAAGGACGACGAACAACACGAAAGTCGCAGCCCCCGACAGAGTGCTCCAACCCAGCACGGGCCGGTTGACGCCAATTCCCGTAAAGGACCGGATCGACAGCCTTCTCACCACTCGCACCACTACTCATTGCTTTCCCCTGTCTGACCGGCGGCCGCGTCGCGAGCTCCGCCTGCTACCCGTCCGGCGCCCCGCGCCAGCCTGGACAGCCAGGCCCACACCACCCGCAGCTGCGGACGCGCCGCCAGCCGGACCCGACCGAGACCGACCACCACCAGGCGAGGACGAGGCCCCTGAACCCGACCCGCGCCCAGACGACGCAGGCGACCCGGAAGACCCTGAGGCCCGCACTGCCGCCTGGCGGCCCACTCGACGTCGAGCAGGCGCCGAGCCCCAGCCATCCCCTCGCCGCGCCTCGCCGCCGCCGGGCGCCTCGGCGCCCGGCGCGCCGGACCCGCCGACGAGGCCCGCTGCGACCCGCCGACGATCGCCATCCCCTGGCAGCGCCGCCGCGCCCATCAACGCCCCACCGCTGCCCGACGACAGGCACCCACCGCGGGACGATGAACCTCATGATGGCCGACAAGGCGAGAAACCGACAGCAAAAGGAAAATAAGCCCTGAAGAAATCGAGTGAGATTTCTCCATCAGATCAGACTTCAAATGACTGAATTCCTTCGGATGCTTTTCAACACACTTCGCATAGTCATCCGATGTCGGGTTATCCACATTGCAGATATCCTTGATCTTCTCATTGAGTGTCTTCACATCGACGCCGGACGTCTTAAGCATCCGCAGTCCGAACGAGAATATGATCGCCACCGTCGGCTTTGTAGGCGACGAAAGCGACGATCCAAGAGACCGATTTCTGGAACCATTGCCGTCCCCAGTCGGTGTTCCGTCGCCGACGCCGACAAAAGGGAAGACCCCGCCATCAACTGCAGAAAGATCGTTCTGACTATGCAGAAGACCCACCTGGATGAGGCCGCCGACGATGGAGAAAAGCCCCAGAATGATGATTAGAAGGCGCCCAGACCGCCGGCCGCGGCCAAGAAGAGGGTCATGTTGCCCGCCAACGTCTCCATCCCGTCCGACCGGCTCAGCAGCCAGGACGAGAACTCGGTCAGCAGCCGTGGTAGCTAGATTGATGGCTGTGACCCCGGCGGCCGAGACGACGACCAGCGTGCCAGCGATCTGGCGAGGTCCCTGACCGGCGAGCCCCTCTGATGCCAGATCATCATCCCTCCGGCGGCCAGTGCACCGAGACCAACGCCAGATCGAGGTCAACCAGTGCAGATTGCTCTGCAGCCACGACACGGACGGGAGGCGCCGACATCTCGCGCCGCCCATCGATACACCAACGCCTTGGCCACGAAACTCAACACGCTCTCCGTCGCCGTGGCGATCGCGGAAGCGACCATGTCCACAACCGACTCACGACGGCTTTCACCCCTGCCGGCCAACCAGCCCTTCGCCCAGCAGACAGGACTGATCCACACTCGAAAACGACGGGCATACCCCTTACTCCTACTTCTTTCGCCTCTGCTAAAAACCCCACGAGGTGAAACCTCACGAGTCAGATTCTTCACCGGGCTCATCTCCCACCCAGTCTCGCGTGTCCATCGGCTCAACCTTCCAATCGTGGTCACGCCACCTCACCGTCACCGACCACGCCACCAGCGCCTCCCGGATTCGACGGGAACTCCACCGCGGCGACGCGGACCTCGCCTGCGCTGGCCGTCGTGACGACTCTTGACCCCCTTCACCGTCGCCTCGCCGCTCCGCAGCCGGCGGGACGACGTCGGGCATCGGCCACCAGGACATCCGTCCCCGGTCCTGGCACCGCAAAGCCGCCATCACCTCGGCCAAGCGCCCACCGCCCCTGGACAGCAGCGAGACGTAATTGAGAGCGGCCAACGTCGCCCCCTTCGGCAGAGAACACGTAACCCTCGGGATATCGCCCTGACACGCGACACGGACCGACCCCGCCCAACTCGGCGATCCGCGCCCCTGACCCCAACAACCTCGCATGCGCGGGAAAATCGCGGTGGGCTTCGTCAGTCACGAGCCGACACCCCGCACAGCGACGTATAGCACTCCTGCTCGAGGCCGTCACTCGCCGCTTGCGCCCTGGTTTGCGGTCCGACCATCCCGCCAGGTCATCACCGAGACTCGCCACGCCCGCCGCGATCAGGACGAACAAGAGCCCGCGCCGATCGCCAGACGCCTGTCCAAACGGACTCATCGTCCCTGCCGCGCACACGGGCTCATTCTCGCCCCGGGTCGCTTCATACCAGCAACCCCACGATCGCCGACGCCGCCGAGACCAGGATGAGCCCGCCCAAACCGATCCGAGCTTTCGTCGTCGCAGTTCGATCCCTCACCACGATCATTGCGGAACATCAGATAGGCGCCCACCAGGATGATCCCCACGCCCAACGCAGTGACGATCCTACGCCGCCCAGTTAATCAACTGGCTGATCTTGTCCGCCCCGGGGAGGCGGCACTGGCTGACTGGCGGCGGCGCCGCGATCACAGAAGTCACGCGTTGAACATCGCTCTATTTCCTTTCCGTAGAGAGCCCCGGCCAGCTCCTCGATCACCCGCGCGGTTCGCGCGGGAAGCCTCTCACCACACCGATGCGTCCCATCCCTGAGGCGTTCCACCCGACCCCCACGCGCCAGCACGCCGGACAGGGCACCCGCCACAGACTCGGCCGCCGACGCCAGCACCCCAGGCAGCCGACGACCAGGAGCATCAGCCACCAGCACCAACCCCATCAACGCCACACCCCTGATCTGCCCGGCGTAATAGCGCATCGCCGCGTCCCGCGCCGCCTCCAAACCATGCGCGTGCGTGCGCGCCACGATCACCACCGCGTTCGCCCTCCCCGACGGAGACCGGCCACGCCTGCCCCCTCGTCTCCGAGCCCGGACAGCCGCGCCAACGTGCTGCACCCCGCACCGCCATGCGCGCCCACCAGACACACCCTCGCGCGCCGGCGACGCGACCACGGGAGATAGCCCGTCCCAGCCACCGGAATACCGGATCAAAACCCCACACCGGAACTGCCACATCCGACTCCGGCTGCCTCGGCTGCGCCTCGGCGGGCGTCTGGCCCGCAGACAGCCACGGATTCGCCGCCTCGACATCCATGCGCAGCCCTCCTTTCCTCACCCGACATGTGCCCGACCCCACGCACATGCCAGACGAACGCATCCACCACAAGAGATAGTCATGGACGCACGGCTGACCGGCGCCGCCGTCATCGCCGACGACATCGTCACGATCACCCCTGGCCGGCCTGGCCTGCACGCTCCCACCACCGACCTCGACGCCGCCGCGCCGCGGTCCAGCACCACATCGCCGCCTGGGCACGCCACTCGACCGCCCGATCACCGTCACCGTCACGACTGCGACGGCTCCTGGACCATCGCCATCGACCCCGACGGCGCCACCCACCCCGCACGCGCAGAAAGCGCCGGTGACACCCATGTCCTGCCCCGCGACGTCGACGTCACCACCACCCCTGTCTGGATCCTCACAACCGACGGCCTGCCACCCCTTCGCCACCCCAGCCGCCGGCCAGACCTCTTCTTCGACTACGACGACGCCCACGACGCCGAGACAAAACGCACCCGCCGGGCGCCCGCCTATGGAAAGCCGAGCTGACCGCCACAGCCGCCCTATCCAAATGGCAAGCAGCTCAACCTCCCAGCCCGCCCGCGGTTTGTCGCCGTCTCTGAGCCCACGCCGCCAAAAGGAGACTGACCTCGCCCGCGCCGGCGACGCGACCACCCTCCCTGGGCAGCACGGCGAACTGACGATCCTCATCTCGGTGACCCCGCCCCGCCGCCCGCCACACGCAAGATGAACGACGAGCCCGGACCACCCCTCCGACTCCCCACGATCAACGACATCCACGCTCCCCGCCGCCACCGGCGAGATCATGCACGCCACCTCCTCGTCAGCCCGCGCCCGAGTGATCCGCTCCCGATCCCCGCACGTCGCGGCGATCTCCACCATGCGCCGTGTCCCTCCACGCCAAACCCTGAGGAATCCCACAATCCACAAGACGATGGACGAACACCTGATGCGCCCGCCCCCAGGACGCCGACGACAACCTCAAGCAACACAGTCCCCACCCCATGCTCATAATCCAACGAAACCGCCGCATCCCCGACCTCCTCGACCGCCAGCTCGACACCCACACCCTGATCAGCGCGAGCAACCCGCTTCATCACGATCGACGTCACAAACCCCCACGGATTGCTTCTGCAGCCACGATTTTATCCGCACACTCACGCACCACCCGCCACACATGCCCCGCAATATCAGCGATTGCTCTCGAAACTCCCATCGCCCGGCGCCGCCTGCGATCCAGCTCAACCGGGCCTGCGCCTCGAACTCCGCCACACGCCCCAACAACTCACTCGACGGACCCGACCACCCCTCCGACGACGCTGCCCGGATCAACCGGCGCCCGCCAGCCGCCGACAGGCAATCCTCCATCGACACCACTCCAGCAGGGTTAGTGACGCGATCACACACGTGGCAGGAGTGCCGATCTGAAACTTCCAAATCGAAAACGTGTGATCCCTGATCATCCTCGGGTGGGGGAAGGAGCCCAGGATCCAGCCGATACCAGGTCGCTCCCTCGCCCCGGCCGAACGACCACCGCGACCGACGCAGGAACCCGCCCTCCTCCAGGCGAGTCAACACCCGCGACAACGTCGCATGCGACACGTGAGCCCGACCCGCAGCTCCTCCCACGTCATGACCACCTTCGCCCGCCGGATCGGCATGCGGGCCAACAACGCCAACACCAGCAACCAGCCGCGGCCCGCTACATCCCGGACCTCGCCCAGCACATACGCGCCCATCCTCGCCGTCACGACACACGCTCCCTCACCAGCCCAGCCCACCAGGCGAGACGGAGCCTCCTCACGACCCCCGCACTCGGCGTCCTCGTCCTGTCAGGCGCCGCGGCAGAAACCGGGCTGCTCCAGGCGGGCCAGCATCGAGGCGCGCAGCCCTCCGGCAGACACGGATTCCGCTGAATCCGCCCCTCACCACGTCCAGATCCTCCTGACTCAACGACGGCCTACCGCCGACAGACGGCCCGCTCGGCGACGGCCGGCCATGACTGCCGTGAAGCGGCGCCGGCGTCGAGGCGATCTCCCGACCCGATGAATGACCAGCCCAGCCCCTATTGACGAGACGATCCGGCAGGATTGCCGTTCAAGACGCGATAGATCTCAGCCCGCGCCCACCCCGCCGCCCGAGCCCGGCCCAACAAGCCCTGTCACCCGCACCGCGGCCCGCTCGGTCAACAACGCCCACATCGGCCTTGGCAGACACGCCTCAGCAACCCCCTAACTGCGGCCCCTGACGAGGACCCCGAGGACGACAAGCGCCCTCTCGCGCGTCTCGGCTGGCCGCCTCCCTGCCCGAACCGGGAGGCGAGGCTAGGGAAGGATCACCATCCACACACCCGGACTCGGGCGGCGGGTCCGACTCGGCCCGGTTGGTTGGTGGTTCTATTGATGGTTCAAAATCCCTATAAGGAAGCAAGGCCACCCCTGGCCCTCTAGCAGGGGGCCACCCCTGGCCCCCTTGCGAACCCTCACCCGCTAAGGGCCAGATTGGCCTTCTGCAGTCCTGGCGCGGCAGATCCGGGTTTTCCACAGGAGAGTCATCCACAGGCTCTCTGCAAGGCCAGATTGCCCTTTGCAGATCTGACGGGCACATCCGCCCCGACCATCAACTGGTAGACATTGCCCCGCCGCCCCTCCTGACTGGACCGGATCGTCGTCTCCACCAGACCCGCCCGACGCAGGAAAGCCACCGCCCGCTTGACCGAACGAGACCGACATCCGTGACTTTAGGCGCCAGTATCCAACCTCGGCCAGCACAACCCTCGTCATTCGCCTGATCCGCCAACGCCAGCAACACCAACGTCTCCTTCTGCGAAGCTCCTCCAACCCTCCCACACCCACGTCATCGCCCTCACACTCATCGCCCGACACCCCCACGCCCCAGCACCCCGCATGTCGAGACCGAGGGCACCGTGCGGACCGGCCCCGCACACCGCACACCCGCTCGAGCCGGAGGCAGGCACGGCACGACGCAGCCTGAACTCGCCGCGCCGGACCGGATCGACGACGCGCGCAGTCACGATCCCGCCCTCACCACGATCATCGCCGCCGCGCTCAGCCCGAACGGCTGACCGGGACCGGACGGACCCTGCCCGGACCGGGCCGCGGCCGCGGATGACCGCCCACTCGACACGAGTCCACCTGACCAGCCTAGGAAACACCCACAAGGCAAGCACGGTGACGAAAAAGAACGCGCATAAACAGGGTATAACATACCATAAAGTAAGCAAACTCACCATGAAGACCACAGCACACATCACTGTCACCATAACAGCACGACCCCGGTCACTAAGCGACCGATCGGCACACGACTCGCACTCCACCAGGAGGAGGCCGACCGTGGCCGGCGAAGCGGACTGAGAGAATTCTTTCCAGTGAACATTAACTACTCCTTAAAATCAGAACGGATATGAAACGAAAAATAAACTTCTACACGGCTGGCACCCCGACACTGCTAGTGTGACGCCGCTGGTCTCCGCCCCTGGCCGTGGCGACCTGCCTGGCCGGCGAATACCGGGCCGAAACGGACGGCGCCGGCCTCGCGGCGCTCGCTGACCGACCCTCTACCGCTGTAACGATGCGTGCGAGTCGCACCCGTGGAATAAGTGATCGTGCAATCCCTGCCAAGCTCACGATGAGCCAAAGCACGATGCGAAGCGATACCCAAATGATGGAACCATCGAGCGCAGGTGTGGCAGTAGCAATCCGGCTCGTGCCGCCGGCGCCTTGTCGTCATGGTCTGCCCCATCGACTGGTGCGGGCCGCCACCGGGCTCAATGATCCGAGGACAAGTGAAATCGATCCTGGCGCGGCTGGCCGGGTCAGCAGGGTAGGAGGTCGTCGCCTCACACCCAGCCAACCGGTCTGGCCGGCGCGGGCGGTGACGGCCGGCCAGAGCAGGTCCCAGGACGCGGGCCACCTGCCCGTGAGAGCTCGAGCTCGACCTGCCCGGATGGGTCGTGACGCTGGCCTGGAGACGGAGATGGAATCCGGTGATGCCCCACGCCGGCACCTCCCGGCCGCCTGCAGGTGGATCTGGTCGTCTTCAGGGCGAAGCCGACGTGCCTCGTCTCAGATCCAGGGCGTCCTCGCCGATCCAGTCTCCGGCCGGGTCTTGCGCCGGGGCGCCTGCCAGACCAGGAAGAACCTGCACCAGGTAATACGCCAGCCCGCAACCGGATCAACAACAGGACAATCCTCATCAAATAGGGTGTGGCAGCTGGCCGAAACTCCCCAACTCCTCGAGGACCTCCTGACGCCGCCAGACCGCCCTGAGCACATCGAAAGCCGAGCCTGATCCTGGACAGACCACCCTCGCCCACTCATCACCCACCGCCCTTTCAACAGGCCCCTGAGCCACGTGACTCATGCTCATTCTCCTTTCCGCCCCCGTGCGAACGTGAAACACGTCTCATATCCCGTATGCGACGCGTAGGGTGTGGGTGGACGCGAGTATTCCGCCTCGCGCCCACCTAGCCAGACCACCACCAATGGCCTGACACCCGCCGGCCGAACATGCCTGATCCGGCCGGTCACGACACCATGCCCGGTGCCGCCTCCTCCCAAACCACACACAAAGCTCACCGGCTTGAAAGGAAGAACAATGGAATATGCGCAGATCCCTCGGCACTCATACGCTCATCAGTGGCACGGATTGGGCCAAGCAATCCGCAACGGAACGTATCAAACCCATGGAATGCGGGGGTATCGCCGATCCGGGAGATGTCAGCCAGGTTGACTCCGGCGATGCCCCACGCCGGCAGACTCTCACTGTTTTTCGACATGGAGGTGGATATGGTCGTCTTCCACGGTGAAGCTGACATGCGCATCGAAGTCGTTGGCCAACCAGCCGGCATGGCCGGCCGTGCCGAGGGACGACATCCTGGACCGTCTGCCAGACCAGGTAGAACCTGCAATAGACGATGTGCCAGCCCGTGACCGGATCAACAACAGGACGATCATCGTCAAACCAACACAGAGTATAAGAATCAACCGGGAACTCCCCGAACTCCTCCCACAGGCTCCACCGACCACCGGCCCCCGGTCTCGGCCCGATCGATCCCGTACTCACGACCCCGCTCCTTTCCACGCATCACAGCCAGCGCCCACCGAGCCTGAGAAAACCCACAGCCCGGCCTGGCAAGCCCTGGCACCGCCGGATGATTCTGAGACAATGAGACATGTGGTCCTGGACGCCGAGACGAACCAGAATCCGGCCAGTAACGACGCAGCAAGAACGTGACGCAGCCGTCGGCCTGCTGTCCGAAGAACTCCCCGAGCCATTGACTGTGCCCTTCCCGCCCTGGCCAATCCCGCACAAAAACGGTCTCCACCCCGAGATCTTTGGCGTATGGCAGAATCGCCGCCTTATAGGCGCCGGTTTCATCGGACCAGACATTGAAGACGCCCTGGAACGTCCTGCGATCCAATCCCGCGGCCTACCAAGAGTCCAAGCAGATCCTCACGGACGTGGCAATGATCCATGGCATCGCCATCCACCCCAAATCCCGCAGGCAAGGCCTGGGCCTGGACCTCAAACTCGCCCTGACCCGCTGGGCAGAAACACTACGGCGCGCAAGCCGTCATCTCCCGTCCCAGTCACCGATCCGTCGCGCCGCCTCAACACACGCGCGGGTTACCTCGTCTTTGAACCGAATATCACGCTCATCACTGCAATTCGAGAACTGCAAGACCCGAATTGCCCTGCCAATCATAGAAACGCCACCTGGTCGATCTACCAACTCCGACAAACAAGCAAGCCTTTCCTGACCATCAGTCAGGCACTACCGATTCCCTGACCGGACGCACCCCCACCCAGTCAGCACACCCAGTGGCCGTCGGATCACCACTCGCCACGGCACCCATCATGCCTGCCTCCGCTCAACCAGGCCTCGGGCTACCAGCTCGTCGACGGCATCGGCAGTCTGGGCGGCGGTCAGACCCCGGCCGGCCAGACTGCCGGGGTCGGCCACGCCGTCCGGGCAGGCCAGCAGCGCCAGATGACGCCGACCGACGCATACGACACCCCGCTGTACTGGCTAGTTCCGCCGGCAGGCTGATCCTCAAGACTGCTCGGGCGATTGCCCGATAAGCGTCTTTGACCGGCTCAGGCGCCCGATCAAAAACCAGTAGGGAAGTCATACCACGGCGCCACAGCCTCAAACCCCGCCCGCGCAGCCGCCTCCAGACGATCGCCCGTACCCAGCGGCACGAGATCAAGGGCCAATAATCCTGTATCAGTCATGTTTGCTCTCTTTCATGAAAGTCATCCAATAAGTAGTGGGGCAGTGCCCGTGTGACCGAACAGCGGGCGCTGATCGGTTAAAGGCCAGGACGCGAAACAAGGGAATCTGGACCTCGGACCATTTTGAAGATCAGCACGCCCTCGGGCCGTAAGACCCGGAAGCACTCCTCGAATCCCGCCTGGATCTCGTCTTCCCACGAAGCGACTAGCCGTCCGTACTTTGCGCCAGCCATCCCGCTTTCCCGCAGTTGACCAGATGAGGCGGATCGAAAACCACGAGACGGAAAGACTCGTCGGGGAAAAGGAAGGTCGGTGAAGTCAGCAGTGATTTCAGGGAGCGACCTGGACAACCCTGCCATCGCATGAAAGTGATGATCTCCCGGCGCCGGTCGGTGAACACGGCGCGGGAATCCACTTTTATCGAACCACATCGACCGAGCCCCGCACGTCGGATCGAGAACCACAGCCGACATCTCACACCGCCCTGCCGGAGGTGAAATCTGGTAAGCCAGACGGATAGCCTGATCAAGCAGGTCCGCCAACTCATCCATATCATCCCCGACATCTTCCGGCCTGCTCGGACCGCAGGCCGTTCAATTCATCACGCGCCATATGCATCGACGCGAATATCACCCACACCCCATGGCCATCCATCACGACTCCTCCAACCCCGGCAACGGCCTATCCAGCACTCGCAGAACTTTTCGCCGCCGGTGTCACCCCGCGGCTCAAGCAGTCGCAGAATGTCATCCCGCCGGAAAAACCGGCGACTGTGAGAACAGGCTGAACGGAGGGGACCCTAACCCTTCCTTGCCCACCGTATGAGAGTCGGCGGCTGACCTCATCTTCCGGGGCAAAAGAGCCACCCGCCTCATCCACCGACAGAAGATCATCGATCCGATTATCAGATGTTTTTGTGCAAATTTCGTAACTCCATACTTTCAGCATGCCAGCTAAAAACTTGAAATGCAAGGACGTGATTTGCGATTTTTGTACTTTTGAGCGATCATAAGATCATGGCGATTCCAGAAATTGAGCCGAGAAGCCGATTCCCCCGATGCCGTCATCGGAGAGCGGGTTCGTCTATGGCAGTTTCGTCGGCGTGTCACTCAAAAACAACTGGCCGAAGTCTTGGGGACGAAGCCGGCCGGCGTGTCGCGCCGCCTCAGCGGTCAGACAGGCTGGACCTCGACGGATTTAGTCCGTGTGGCGGCGTTTTTGGACGTCAGCCTCACTGACCTGCTGCCGGAGATTCTCGTCGAGTGGGAGAGGCGCAGGCGGGGCGGCGAAACTCCGCACCGGGAGTCGTCTCGACCAGTGCGGAGCCTCGGCGCGCTCGAAGGATTCGAACCCCAACCTTCTGATCCGTAGTCAGATGCTCTATCCATTGAGCTACGAGCGCGTGCCTCGAATTCGGGACGTCGAAAAATTTTACATCCGCCTCGGTGATAGGACCAAACCGACGAGAGTGGCGCCAATCACAGCGAGGGCATTGATCTTATGAGCTGATCCGTCAGTCCGCTTCGGTGGAGTTTCGTCTTTTTCGTGCCAGGGGTCTCGGCTGAACACTGGTGTCGCCGCGTCACGACCGTGTCTCGTCTTTCCGCACCGAGCCTCGTCTCTTCACTTCGTCCCCTCCGGCCGACGGCACCCATCCGCTCCGGGCGATGGCGGAGTAGAAGGCGGCGCATTCGCTCAATCGATCTCATTGGACGCACATGCGGCGGCGGTGTTCGCGGCACGCGGGCGCGTTCGCGATGAGGGTGCCTACAATACCCGTATGACCGCGGAAGAATCCTGGAATGAATGGCGCAATCGCCGCAACTCGACCCTAGCTGACGAACACGGGTGGCTGAGCCTCGTCTCCCTACGTGGATCACCCCTGAACCGGCGAATCTGCCGGATTTTTCCAGGCCTTTGGCATGTTGTCGACGGCACCGTCCGCGCGGCGTTCTCCTCCGGAGATTCAGTGTTCCGGCACGGCGAGGGCCCTCGCGGGGAGGTGACCTTCACCTTTCCGAACGGTTCGGACATGTCGCTATCATCTGGAACGAAGGTCGCGGAAGTCGCTCGCCGTGGCGCCGGCTACCTGGTCAGGGTGCGTGACTCACAGGCGCCGACCTTGACGGCCTTCACCGGCGTGCCGACCTATGACTACGATCCCCAGGCCGTCGTCGCCGGTGAGTTCACGCCCTACAGTCGCCCCCGGGACGTCGCCATATCGACGGCCAATCCGGCGGTGTCTGGAACGGCGCATCTCGCATAGGCGACGTGTCCTTCACTACGCGGGCGTCTCGTCCCGCTTGGCGGTCAAGGCGGTGATGGCGAGCTCACAGCCGTGTTCCACGACGGAACCAATGGAGTAGAGACGGCGGATTGGCGGTCTGTCAGCTTTCCCGCTCCCGCCGCCGGCGAAGCTGCCGTGACCATCGACTTCAACCGGGCGCTCAATTTCCCTGCGGCTTTCACGCCTTTCGGGACCTGCCCTCAACCGCCGGCTGGCAACGTGATAGAGGCGCCGGTGCGAGCGGGGGAACGCAGGCCGTAGCGCGACATGCCCGCAGACGATTGAGAGGAGTTGCCGGCCAGCCCGCGAAGACCTTCGATGCCTAGCCGGCGGGTTTGCTCTCCGGGGTGAACGGGCCCTCGAGTCGTCCCCTCCGAACCGTCGTCGCGGATCCAGCACACAGTCAACGCTTCCCTGGCTCCGAAACGCGCCAGATGCCTGCCGATCACGGATTCGAAGTGTCCGATCTCATCAGAAGGGCACTCGAGCGACATCGTCAGCGCTTCATCGGAGGCGTGAAGGCCGACGGCGCAGGAGTCGGAGAACTCTAGGCTTCCCTGACTCGCCGTCCCAGGAAGCGAGATATCCTGCGCCCCATATGGGCGGCGAGCTGCTGCCGTATCTGGCGGCCCGAGATGTGGTCACGGTGGCAACGGATTCCATGATGAACCTCCTGGACGGCGTCTATTGCTCTTTTTCGGCTCTTCAGCTATTCGAGAACTCCCTGTGGGGGCGTTTTTAGCTTCGTCTGGAAACTTTCAAACTCACATTAGCGTCGTCACTGATTTTTAATATCATAAGTTAGGAATAATTGCCGTAAGTTTTATCTTTCGAGCCCTTGATCTTCACCTTCATGGCTGTAAGTTTTTTTACTGTTTTTAGCAATAGCGAACTCTATTTGCCCTTTTTCGGCGTCTTCAGCTTCCTCCTCGGCGCCATTGTCATCGAATTGCTTTGTCATAGACGTCAACGTGCGCCGGAGGCTCCGCGGACAGAATGTAGTAGTCGTCGGTGACTTCGACGTCGACATCGTCCGAATCCTCAATGAGCTGGTGCAGATCGGAAAGTCCCGCAGTCGCACCGGTGAGAGCGTTGTCAAAAGTCGTCTTGTTCAGAGTCTCCTTCGACCACAGGGCCGTCCATATTCTCATAGGCGTTGTAATTGAGTGTCATTCTTGACCGGGTCAAATAGTGGAATTTCGTCTGAGAACTGGAAGTCGCCTTCAGCGTCGATGTTTCGGCGTCGTAGGAGATCTCCATACGGCCTCGAGTGGGCCTCGGAAGTTTTTCTGAGGCGAATGACCATCTCGGCCTTCATGGTGAAATCTTTGCTCGGAAGCGCTGCCGCCGGTCGACAGAGGATTGTCCACTCCGTCGACGATTTCCAGAGCGGTTTCTTTGGAGGCGTCGTCGCGTCCATACGTACACCCAGAGACGAGTAGCGACTGAGGCGACGGCTGCCGCGATTTTTCATCCGGTTCATGGATCCTCCTCGAGACCTCAAGATTGGATGATTAAATCTACACCACGAAGGAGCCTTTCTGTGGGGTATTCGCCCGTGACCCAGGTCTGATCGCAAAAGTGCCCCTCGTTCAGCGGCAGCCATCGAGCGGCGGACTGAGCTCAGGAAGAAGTCAAGCTAGCAGTGGGGCCGGCCCCGGGCCGGCCCCACTGTCAGGCGGTTGGCATCAACCGACGGGTGACGGACTGAACGTTGAGCGGGAGCCGAGAGCGGCTGTGCGTTCTTCGCGGCGTCTGGCAACTTGATTGTGACGTTTGCTTTACGGTCAATCTTGAGTTTTCAAACTGCCGTCTACGGAAGCACTACCGTCGGTAGTCTTCCCCTCGACCTCGCAAGTCCAATGAGTTGAGTGCATAAGATTTCTTATCCACTTCGAGTTCGAGGCTTGCTTTGATGCTCTTTTATCAATATTGACTTTTGGAACGTTGCGCACTGGTGATCAGTTGATCAATAACTTTGTCTTTTGTGTGACTTTGATGACATAGTTGTCGCCCTTTTTCACCGACTTTCACGTCCGCGTAGTCATTATTGGCGTAATTTGAAGGATTGATGCTGGGATCGCCGAAGATTCGAATTCCTCACTTTGTTCAGAGCCGAATCGATGTTCTTCGACGTGTGGTGGTCTTGACCCACATTCCATTCATCGACCCGTAGAGATCATAGACGCTTCCGGCCTTGTGGGCATACCCCTGGAGGTCCATTTTGTCATTGGTGAAACCTTTGCCGGGTACTTTGATCTTGCCCTTGAAAGAGGCGGAGGCGTCACCTGAATCGGCATCGTATTCGGCCTTGACCTTGCCGTCGACGTCGATGTTGTACGAATTGCTCGGCTCTTTGATCTTAAGCTTGACCTCACCATCGATCTTCGCGTCGGAGGATGGAATCGGCTTGTCCTTGTTCGCCTTGACGGCCTTGTCGATGATCTGGGATCGATCGGAGTCGCTTCCCTTAAATGGTGAATCGCTCTTGGAATCATCACTCTTGCATCCGGAGAGGGAGAGAGCGGTTACAACCGCCAAGGCGGCTGCTATTTTGAGAGACATGATTTCTCCTTGGAATGTTGCGTAAAGCGATGTCGACAGGCGGACACCCTCTTTGGCATTGTACGTGCTCGCCTCCCACCTGCCCAACCTTTCGCCCGTGTGGACCCCGCATTCCGGCGGGGGAGTTCTTCAAAGGCTCCTGGGTCGACAGGGTGTCTCGCGTATGGTAGGCGCCCTCGTGAAGTGAACGAGGTCACGCGGCTGGGGGAAAGTCGTGGGAATAGAGCCACCCCGTCGAGAGTTGAGCTTGTTGGACTCAAGAAAAGCGGAGCCGAGCGGATGTAAGATCCGACGGCGAGCGAACTTGAGGTAGCGCCCAGCAGGGCTACCTGAAGAAGTGAAAAGGAGAAACACTCTATGGCACGTGCAGTAGGCATCGACCTCGGCACCACGAACTCTTGCGTTTCCGTCCTGGAGGGCGGGAGCCGACCGTCATCGCCAACGCGGAAGGGCACGGACGACGCCCTCCGTGGTCGGCTTCTCCAAGAACGGAGAAGTCCTGGTCGGCGAAGTCGCCAAACGGCAGGCCGTCACGAACGTCGACCGGACCGTCTCCTCCGTCAAGCGGCACATGGGGATCGACTGGACCGTCGACATCGACGGAACGAAGTACACCGCGCAGCAGATCTCGGCCTTCATCCTTCAGAAACTGAAGAAGGACGCGGAAGCTTTATCTCGGCGAACCCGTCACGGAGGCGGTTATCACCGTCCCCGCTTACTTCAATGACGCTCAGCGTCAGGCGACTCAAAAGACGCGGGCACCATCGCGGGCCTCAACGTGCAGCGCATCGTCAACGAGCCGACAGCCGCGGCCTCGCCTACGGCCTGGGAGAAGGGCAAGGAGGACGAGCTCATCCTCGTCTTCGACCCTGGGCGGCGGCACTTTCGACGTCTCCCTCTGAGGTGGGCAAGGACGACGACGGCTCTCGACCATCCAGGTGCGCGCCACCTCCGGCGACAACAAACTCGGAGGCGACGACCGGGACGAGCGCATCGTCAACTGGCTCGTCGAGCAGGTCAAGGCCTCGTCCGGCGTCGACCTTCGAAGGACAAGATCGCCCTCCAGCGCCTGAAGGAAGCCGCTGAGAAAGCTAAGAAGGAGCTGTCCTCGACCACGTCGACGAACATCTCCCTCCCCGTACATCTCCATGTCGGACTCGGGCCCGATCCACGTCGACGAGACGCTGACCCGAGCGAAATTCGAGGAGATGGCTAAGGACCTCCTCGAGCGCACGAAGGCCCCCTTCCACAACGTCGTCCGCGATTCGGGCATCAAGGTCTCAGACATCGACCACGTTGTGCTCGTCGGCGGTTCGACCCGCATGCCCGCGGTGACGAACGTCGTCAAGGACCTGACGGGCGGCCGCGAGCCCAACAAGGGCGTCAATCCCTGACGAAGTCGTGCCATCGGCGCGGCTCTGCAGGCGGGCGTCATCTCCGGCGATCGATCCGACGTGCTGCTCATCGACGTCACGCCGCTTTCCCTCGGCATCGAGACGAGCCTGGGCGGGACCGGCGGGATCGCGACCAAGCTCATCGAGCGCAACACGGCCATCCCGACCAAGCGGAGCGAGACCTTCTCGACCGCGACGGACAACCAGCCGTCTGTGACGATCCAGGTGTTCCAGGGCGAGCGCGAGTTCACCCGCGACAATAAGCCGCTGGGAACCTTCGACCTGACCGGTATCGCCCGGCCTCGCGGCGTGCCGCAGATCGAGGTCACGTTCGATATCGACGCCAACGGCATCGTCCACGTCTCCGCGCGCGACAAGGCGACGGGCGAGGAGCAGTCCATGACCATCACCGGCGGTTCGGCCCTTCCCAAGGAGGAGATCGACCGCATGGTCAAGGAGGCCGAGGAGCACGCCGCCAGGACACCAAGCGCCGTGAGGAGGCCGAAGTCCGCAACCAGGCCGAGCAGACCGTCTACTCCGTCGAGCAGCCCTCAAGGAGAACAAGGACAAACTCCCCGACTCCGTTTTCGACCACCGTCAAGGAAGCCGCGGACAAGGTGACCGAAGCCCTCATGGCGAAGACGTCGAAGCTGTCAAAAAGGCGCCCTGACGAACTCAGCGAGAAGTCACAGGAGATCGGCAAGGCCCTCTACGCCCCGGTCAGACCGGAACCGCTCAGACGTCATCCGCGAGCGGCGCTTTCAGAAGACGTCGTGGACGCCGAGATCGTCGACGACGAGGAGAACAAGGAGAACAAGCGACGGATCCTCAGGCGCATCCTGAGGTCCCGAGGAAGAGGCGGTCGGGGTCGACGACGTCGACCGCCTCGGTCGGCGATGCCCACGCAGCCGGTGAGGCGGATGCCCCGGACGTCGACGCGACCGAGGCTGCCCGCTGGGCAGGCGGAAGACGCCGCTTCGAAGGACCGAACAGTGAAGAACGAAACCGAGAAGGCGGGGATCCGAGCGATCCGCCGCCGGCGTCCGGAAGGCGGATGCGGGCGATTCGTTCTGATCTCGCTCAGTGAGGCGATGGCGTCCATCGCCTCACTGGAGGATCAGCTTGCCCGGCGCACCGCCGACCTTACAACGTCGAGCAGGAATACGGAAACTCGTGCGCCGCTCCAAAGCGGAGGGCGCGGCGCGCCGGGAAGAGGGAGTCGTCTCTGTGATCACCGCCCTCCTCCCTCGTGCTCGACGATGCCGAGCTGGCGTCAGCACGGCGACCTGACGGGACCCGTCGGAGCGATCCTCGACAAGGTGGAGCAGACCCTGCGGTCGGCCTTCGGCGTCGAGCGTTACGGGCGCCGAAGGGACGACTTTGACCCCCAGGTCCACGAGGCGCTCATGCACTCTTCGTCCGCGGACGTTCAGACGGAGCAGATCGGCACTTTCTCATCCAGCCGGGGTACCGGATCGGCGAGAAGATCGTCCGAGCGGCGCGCGTCGGAGTCGTCTCCCCGAGTAGCGCATGCGTAGACGAACGGACAGGGATGAGATGCAGATGCACAGGAACGGGAGGTGAGGCGCGATGGCTAGCCAGGACTGGATGGAGAAGGATTTCTACAAGGCGCTCGGAGTCTCCAAGGAGGCTACGGACGAGGAGATCAAGAAGGCCTATCGCAAAGCTTTACAGCGCCATCACCACCCGATCGCAATCAGCGACAAAGCGGCGGAGGATCGTTTCAAGGAGGTCGGCGAGGCCTACCAGGTGCTGTCCAACGAGGCCGACCGCAAGGAATACGACGCGATCTCGCGCCTTCGGAGCGGGCGGGCACGGTTCACTGCAGGCAGCGGATCCTCCGCGGAGTTCGAGGACATGTTCGCCCTCGATGTTCGGCGGAACTCAGTTCTCCGGTCTCGAAGGCTCAGATTCCGCGCAGGCTCGTCCGGCGGTTTCGAGGACATTCTGGGAATGTTCGGTTCCGGAGGCGGGCGAAGCGGTCGGTTCGGCGGCTTCGGCTCCTCCCGCAGAGCCGTCCGTGGCGAGGACCTGACGGCCGGCATCTCGATTCCGCTGCGTAGCGGCGTCGGGCACGACCGTCAAAGTGACGACGGCGCGCGGGAAGTCGGTCACGGCGAAGATCCCGCCGGAGTGACGGACGGGCAGAAAATCCGCATCCCCGGCAAGGGCGGCGAAGGCCTCAACGGCGGTCCTGACGGCGATATCATCGTCACGGTCAACGTCGAGAAGCACCCCGTCTACGAACTTCGCGGCAAGGACGTGTACGCCGATGTCCCGGTCTCCTTCCCCGAAGCTCTCCTGGGCGCCACGATCGAGGTTCCACGCTCGACGGCAAGACCGTGAAGGTGAAGGTCCCGAGGGATCCTGCAACGGGAAGCTTCTGCGGATACGCGGCAAGGGCGTCGGCACGGGCGATATGTACGTACGCCTCAAAGTGGCCGTGCCGAAGAGGCTGTCGGACGAAGCCAAGCGCCGTCGAACTCTTCGCTTCGGCGACCAGCGACGCCGACCCGCGCGGCGAGTTCGCGAAGATGGCGAGAAACTGACATGCCAGGGGCGAGACGCGGCGGTTCTCACCGTTTCGGTGGCCGCACAGCTGTCCGGGATGCACCCCCAGACGGTCAGGGCAGTATGATCGTCTGGGGCTCGTTCGCGCTCGCCGGACCCGTGGGGAGGCCGCAGGTATTCCCTGGACGACGTCGACAGGCTTCTGGAGATCCAGCGGCTGTCGCAGCGGGAGGGGATCAATCTCGCGGGCATCGCCCAGATCATCGAGCTCCAAGACGAGAATGCGAGGTTGCGCGAACAAGTGGACAGCCTGTCGAGGCAGCTCGCCGCCGCCAGGGAGGCAGCTGAGCGTCAGCGCCTGTTGGACGAGCGGGTCTTCGCCGCCAGGGCTGACGGAACTGTCCTGGTTATGACGAGAGACGAACTGCGGTCTCGTCCGACGTCTGAAGAGACGGAGCTGGCGGACGAGGAAGCCGAGTGGTTCGAGCGGCAGAGCGAGGCGAAATCGGCGATCGTCGTGGCGGCCGCGCTGAGCGGAAGCCGCCGTTCGACGACCGGCCGAAAGCGCCTCCGCCCCCGGCCGTCCGTGTCATCTCTCCCAGTGGAAGGCCGTCTCACCGCCGCACATGACCGTGGACGAGCACCGTGGTTCGAGTGCGAGCCTGACGCGCAGGTCCTGATCCGGAGCGTCGCCGCTCACCCTGTACTCGATCCACGCGTTTTCCTTGGCGATCACTTTCAGACGGCCCTTCGACAACCACGGATTGCGGCGTCGCAGGCCGATGAGCCGCTGATAGATCCGATACATCCATTCGCCGCGGGAGACAGCTCCGCCGGGAAGCCGGGCAACGGCGGGCGCAGCTCGTCGTCGGCGTGCAGGCCTCGAGTTTCCGGCCTGGAAAGCCTGTTCGTCGCCGTAGTAGACGGAGGGCATGCCGGGCAGCGTGAAGAGGGCCGTGGCGGCCAGACGGCGCCGTCGTCGCCCACTTCGCTCGCGATCCGGGTGACGTCGTGATTCCCTGATGAACGTCTGCGGCACGAAACCTCGGCACATCCCGGCGTGCCGGTCGAGCGCCCAGGCGAGCTCCCTCAGAAATTGCGGTCCTTGATCGAACCCACGTGCCCTTCCACAGCTCGTATTGAGTGACGGTGTCCAGGCCGCTGGCCTCGACGAAGCCGGAGTAGTCCCCGTGGATCATCTCGCCTAGGAAGAGGACCTCGGGGAATTACGGCGCACCCGCCCGGTGACCTCCCGCCAGAATTCCGGAGGCACCTCGTAGGCGACGTCGAGCCGCCACCCTGCGATGCCTCTGCGCAACCAGTGGAGCATGACTTCGGCTACCAGGTCGGCCACCCTCGGGTTGGAGTGGTCGAGGGCCGTGAGGCCGCCGTGCCCCTTCCCATGAGCGGATGGCGCCGTCCTCGCCGCGGCGGGAGAGCCTGGCGGCGTCGGGGTGACTCGCCGCCACGTGGTTGAAGACTCCGTCGAGCAGGATGTTCAGGCCGCGCGCGCGGCATTCGGCCACGAGACGGTCGAAATCGTCCGCGTCGCCCAGGCGGGGATCGATGGCGAAGTGATCGAGCGTGTCGTACCCGTGGAGACGGAGTCGAAGATGAGGGCCGAGTAGAAGCCCCTGAGCACCCCAGTTCGATCGCGTAGTCGAGCCAGGCGTCCAATCTTCTGAGACGGTGGCTGCTTTCGCTCCCGTTCCGCTCGTGGATCGGGGCGCCGAGGGCGCCGAGGGGGTAGACGTGCCACCAGATGGCGTCGTCGAGAAGAGACACGGATCCTCCTATTGAGTCAGTATCAACAGCGCTATTGAGTTTAACTCAATAGGGGTTAGGGATGAGGGAAGTATGAACCTGAGAGTCGCCGCAAGCGGATTCCGCAGCGGCGCCGGATGAGCGCCGAGGATCGGCGCCAGGTGATTCTCGGGGCCGCGGGCGAGGAGTTCGCGCAAACGAACTACGCGAGTGCCACGATGGCCGGCATAGCCGAAAGGGCTCAGACCTCCCAGGCGCTGGTCTTCCACTACTTCGGTTCGAAGGCCGAACTGTACGCCGCCGTGGTACGGGAGACCATCGGCGTCCTGGCCCGCCCAGCGCCAGGGCGATCGCCGATCTCGGCCAGGTTGGCGCACGAGAGCGGGTGAAGTGTCGCTCTCGTCTACCTCGATCACATTGCAGGGGCACCCCGATGCATGGGCGGTGCCTCTGCGCGGGGGAGACGAGCCTCCCGAGGCTCTGGGCGTCCGGGAACGGGCCAGGAAAGCCTACGTTCGCGAACTCTCGGAGCTCCTGGGAATCGGCGAATGGAAGCGGCACGGATACGCTGTGCGGGGCTATTTCGGGTTCCTCGACGCGGCCTGTTTGGCGTGGGTGGAGGCCGGTTGTCCCGCCGACGACCGGCATCTCCTCATCGACGCCGCCCTCGGCGCTCTGGAGGGGGCTTTGGGCGATTGGGACGGTTGACGTGCCCGTGCCCCAGGCGATTCTAGGCTTCCAGATCCCTCGACGGTCCGATCGATGACGCTCTGGATGAGATCCCCGTACATTTGAATCGCCTGAGCCGAGCTCAGGGAGGTGGGACCTTCAGCCGGAGTGCATACTGAGTCAGGACCATCCCGGAGACAATGGCCTGGACTTGGGCCAGAGCCTCTAGTTTGGCAGCCGTACGTCCGGGGAAGAAGAGGTCGAAAGCGCGCCCCATCTGCCGTTCGACGACGCTTCCGTAGAGCTGGATGGTACCAGGGGCGTCGAGGAACGAGTTGAGGATGCCCTCGCCGGTGGAGGATTCCCAGATTCTGACGATGAGGGAGGCGAGCCGCCGTCCGAGGGCCGAAGTGCCCAGCTCCGTGGCGTGCTTGAAGACCTTGTCCGGGTCGATGCCGATCTCCATGGACGCGAAAAAGAGGTTTTCCTTCGATGGAGAAGTAGTGGTGGACGAGGCGCGGATCGACTTCAGCCTCCCGGGCCACCGCACGTAGGGAGGTTCTGTGGAAGCCGTCGCGCAGAAAGAGGCGCGAAGCCACATGCGCGATGTGGCTTCGCGTATCGGGGTTCCCCGGGCGGCGCCCCCTGTGAGGGCGATTGCGCGTGGGAGATTCGACGTTGCGCGGCGTTCCGCCATCGGAGGCGGGGTCGTCCGCCGGGAGGGCGGTCACGGCGTCTCCTGCGGAGAGTGCGTGACGCCAATGCCAGAGCCAGTGCGGTGCATCCCCGACGACGATCCCCAAGCTCGACCAATAGTGCGAGGTCAGATTCGAGTGCTGAGCGACTTCTTCCAAGGCGTCCACAGACCACGACAGAGGCATCGCATTCGACAGCTGGTGAAGCCACTCGGCCATCTCGTCCCGCTCGCCCAGGAGCCCGCACAGCAGAACCTGCGGCACGATGATCGCGGGGGTCAGCTGCACCGCCTGGAACTCGTTGCGGGAGACGGCCGAGGCCAGGAGCCCCAGCGCGATCCCCAGGACGGCAGTGATGAAGGAGATCAGCAGGACGGCGAAGATGCTTCCCGTCAGGCGCATGTCCAGCGCCCAGTAGCAGAAGAGCGTGGTGAACGCGACCGACTGCACGAGGGCGAAGACGCCGTAGGCCAGGGGTGTAGCCCAGGATGATGTCGGCCCTGTGTATCGGGGAGGCCGCAGAGGCTTTCCAGCGTTCCCGAAGTGCGTTCGCGCAGCAGTTGCCACCGCAGTCAGGAGGAACATGATAAACAGCGGGAAGACGGCAAGGATGGACAGTTCGATATGGGAGACCAGCGGCTCGGCTCCGGCGAAGATCTCGTGGAGGCGTGACGGGCACGATGGGGACCAAGGTGACGAGGGCGACGGAGCGCGGATCGTGCCGGAGTTGGCGTAGAACTCGACCCGCGATGGCGAATGTCAGCCGGCTCATGCTGCATGCTCCGTATGAGATTGAGGAAAGGCGGTGTCGAGGTCCTCGACCCCGTGCGCTTGCGGATATCGTCAGGGGCTGCCTGTGGCGAGTATCTCACTCACCGGGCGGATGAGCAGCGGTTTGTCGCGCGGGCGGCCTCGTCCATGACGTGGGAGGAGACGAGGATCGTTGTGCCCGCTGCCGCTCGCTCTCGCAGAAAGTCCCAGATCTCCTCCCGCAGCACCGGGTCGAGCCCGACGGTGGGCTCGTCCAGGAGAAGCACGGAGGATTGCCGACGAGTGCGCAGGCGAGGGGCGACGCGAGGAGGTCTGCCGCCGGAGAGCCGTCCCGCCGGCTGGCCGGCCAGTGAGGCGAGATGAAGGTGCTCGATGACGGACTCGGCCTCGCCGCGCTCGGCCCCCGAGATGCGCGCCCAGTATGCGACGTTCTCGCGCACTGACAGGTCGGTGTATACCGAGGATGACGCGTCATGTATCCCAGACATCGTGCTGCGGCTCGGGTCCCGGCGGGATACCCGAGTATCTTCACAGTTCCCGAGTCGATGCGCTGAACTCCGGCGATCGAGCGGATGAGTGTGGACTTCCCTGAACCCGACGGGCCGAGAAGGCCCGGACGGTTCCGGAGTCCAGCTGCGTGGACAGGCCCGGAAGCTATGAGACGCCCTCCCCGGCCTCACCCGCAAGTCGCGAACCTGGACTGGTGCTGTCGTTCATGACTCAGACTAGGTGCGTTCTGCGGCTGGGGACAAAGGAATGGTGAATTAATGCAAAGGCTTCACCATCGCTATTTCATGGGGAAAACGGGATGAACGGAGACGGCGTTCACCACAGTGATGAATTACCGGAGATGCCGTCGGCACTCGATGAGGCGGCGAGTATGGGGATACTACCCATATGCGGACGATGAATTCCTTCCTAGGGATGTAACTCGTCTCATGGCGGAAAGGTGTTCCTCTGACGTCAGCGCGGTTGCGGCAGGACTGCCGTCGACTTCGGGGAGCATCTGTCTGCACGGCTACTCGCGGGAGCGTGAACCGTTGGGCGTGTTTCCGCTCACGGTGCCTGTCGCCAATGCGTGAATGGCACACCCCGAGGCACCGGCTTCGAAGAAGTGAATCGGTGCGAACCCCCGTTCGCACCGATTCCCCTCGCGCGGTAAACGCGCGATCCCAATCTCTGCTCTCGATTGCGCATGTGTTGAGATGGGTTGAGGTGAGCGTGTGGGTTCCGGATTCAGAACCTTTCGCTGCTCTAGGAATAACCTTAGGGCTGGAAGGTTTCGAGGCGCACCCCCTGGGGATGATTTCCCGAGCTTGTGCAGGATTCTGTGGGCTACCCTTGACTTGGGCTTTCGAATAGACCCGCCTTGGCCTGCAGTCAGAGCCGCCCGCGTGCACCGCGCCCAGTTGGGCGCGGGCGCTGACTGCTGATCTCAGGCAGGCCGTGAATCGGTATTCGGTCTCGGGGCTGCGTGAGCGAGGGCGGCTATCGGCTTCTTCCCGCTGCTACCGGACTGGGCGCGTTCCAAAAAGAACCAGGTCGTAGCCCGCAACGGCCCGCCAGCGCCTAACATGGGTGAGTGCCATTTTGATGCGCCGGTCATCGCCGCAACGCTCACCCAGCTGCCGAACGATGTTTCCTTCGCTGCCGAAACGAGAGCGTTTCGCGCGCTCGGAATGACGATTGCCCGGCGCAGGCCTGAAATGCCGCCGAAAAGGGCGGCAGGAAGAGGAATGAACATGAATATCGCAAGGAAAAGGGGGCGTGGGCTGTCGCTGGTCGCCGGCGTCGCCATGCTCGCCTCACCGGCCATCGCCGTCTCGGCCTCGGCCACCACGTCGGGAGACGACATCGTCATCAACGAGGTCTACGCACACGGCGGCGAACGGGCGCCGCCTACTCCTCTCAGTTCGTCGAACTGTGCAACCCGACGGCATCCTGCTTTCGCTCATCGGGATGGTCTCGGCGTCAACGTCCCCGATCACAAGGAGCTCAAAGGGCCTGACGAAGCTCACGGGGACGATCGCGCCGAAGGGCCATTACCTCATCAAGGGCGTGAGCAACGGAGGACGGCAAGCCGCTGCCCGCCGTCGACGCCCAGGCCCTCTGGGCATTCCCTGCAAACGGCGCAGTGGTTCTGGCTCGGGGCAGGAGGGCGTCGCCGCGGCCAACGGGAAGTCCGACTGGCCGGAACCCCGGTGGTGTGACTCGACGCCGTGGGATGGAGTCACGGCGACAGGAAGGAGACCGAGGCCATCGACAAGTGCGTGGAGAAGCGGTGCGTCACCGAGACTTGGCGACAGCCGCGTCGACGGCCGTGACACGGACAACAACAAAGCCGACTTCACGGTCGCCGCGCCGACGTCGGTCAACTCCTCCGCGAAGCGCTGCGCAGCCCGAACCTTCGCCGTCGACGAGCCCTCAGCCGTCCGCGCACAACCTTTCGCCGTCGACGAGCCCGGCCACCCTGGGCTCCACAGCCTCGCCTTCCGCGACGTCCGGGGCTTCGACGTCCCCGGCGGCGCGACTCCGAGCCGGCCCAACCGAGCACCGATCCGACGGGCACGCCCGGAGCCGGAGGCGTGCAACAGGATCCGGAGGGCAGGCGTGACTACCGATCCTGCCAGAAAGCGGGCACGTGCAACGTCTTCTTCATCAACAGCCTTACCAAGTACTACAGAGAATACGGGATGATCACGGTCAAGGGCGACGTCGTCGCAGGCAACTTCTTCGGCACCGGCTATGACACCGTGGCCGTGCGCCAGGGTGAGAAGTTCACCCTTTACGAGTCGAGGAGGTCGGATTCGAAGACGAAGACTTTCACCTTCACGGGCGGCGGCACCGGCCAGTGTCGCCGGAGACTTCAACGGCGACGGCGAGGACGACCTCGCCGTCAAGAACGGGAACGTCTTCTCCATCGAGTACGATCTGACGACCTCCGGTCCCGCCGACGCGACGGTCACCTACGGGCGGCCCGACGACGTCGGCCTCGCTGGCGACTGGGACGGCGACGGCAAGGACACGCTGGGCGTACGCCGCGGAAAGCATGAACTACTCTGCGAAACAGCCTCTCCGGAGGCAAGGCCGACGTTGCTTACGCCTACGGGCGCGCCACCGATACCGCCGTCGCCGGCGACTGGGACGCCGACGGCAAAGGGACTCCTGTGGGTCCCGCCGCGGCAACGTCCTATACGTGCGCGACGTGCTCCGCGGCGACGTTGACCTGACGCTCGCCTACGGGCGCGCTACCGACAAACCGATCGTGGGCGACTGGGAGAAGGACAAAAACCGACACCATCGGGCTGGTCAGGCAGTGAAGACCAGGGGCGGTCGTACCATTGACCTTGCCGATTGTGCGAGAGCTGCGCGCCGTATCGCATTCTCGGGTCATGGAACGTACCGCCCCCGGGGCCGGATCGCGCACCCTTCGGTGCCGAACACCCTGCCCTCGGGGCCCAAAGGAGACCATTGCCGAACCATCCGCTGAACTCGGAGCTTCTCGCCTCGTTCGCCTCGGATTTCCGGGACGATCGCACTGCACGCATCGTCCAGAACGCCGTCGCCGAGACCGCAATCTCCAAGGTGGCGATCAACCGCGACGTCGTCAACTCGATCGACCCGTCGATGTCCGTGCGAGTCGACAAATGGCCGATCACCAACCAGGCGCTCGGCCGCTGCTGGCTGTTCGCGGACTCGAACTCGCTCAAGCCGGCCGTCTACAAGCAGACCAAAACTCGAGAGCTTCGAATTCTCGCAGAACTACCAGCATTTCTGGGACAAGCTCGAGAAAGCCAACTATTTCCTCACGTCGATGATCGACTTGGCGGACCGCCCACTCGACGACCGGACCGTCCACTACCTCCTCCACTATCCCATCGACGACGGCGGTCAGTGGAACATGTTCGCCGCGCTCGTCGAGAAGTACGGGGTTGTTCCGAAGTATGCGATGCCGGAGACCGAATCGTCCTCGAACACCGCGGAGATGAACCACACGCTTGAGATGCTGCTGCGCCGGGGAGCACGCGACGTCCGCGCGGCGGTGGCGGCAGGCGGGGACGCGCAGCCGTCCGCGTGTGGCGGTGCTGCGGCAGGTCTACCGGGTCTTGGCGATCCACTTGGGCACGCCGCCCGAACGGTTCATCTGGCAGTGGCACGAGAAGGACGGTGACTTCCACCGTGAGGGCGAGTTCACGCCGCGCGAGTTCGCCGAACGCTATCTGCCCGATCTCGACCAGTACGTGTGCCTGGTCAACGATCCCCGTGAGACCTCGCCGTTCTACGTTCCTTCACCGTCGACCGGCTCGGCAGTAATGTGGTGGGGGCCAAGCCGGTCACCTATGTCAACGTGCCGATCGAGGTGATCCGCACGGCCGCCGTCGCCACCCTCGAAGCGGGCGATCCCGTGTGGATGGGGTGCGACACCGGCGATGCAGGCGGATCGCAATCGCCGGATACTGGGACGGCAACCTCTACGAGTACGAAGTCACCTACGGCATCGATCTGGCGATGACGAAGGCTGGAGGAGCTCGAATACGGCGAGGCCATGATGACCCACGCGATGGTCTTCACCGGCGTCGACCTGGTGGACGGCGAGCCCCGCCGGTGGCGCGTCGAGAACTCGTGGGGCGACGAAATCGCCGACGAGGGCTCCAACACGATGAACGACTCCTGGTTCGACCAACACGTCTTCGGTGCTGATCGCAAAAGACCGCCTGCCCGCTGACGTCCTGGCCGTTCTGGACACAGTCGATCGTCCTGCCCGCCTGGGACCCATGGGCTCACTGCATGAGGCCTGTGAGGCCCCAGCCGGCAGCCCGGTAGGTGCTTAGAAGCCACAACGCGTGCCTGAGGCCGAGATTGTAGCGTACGCGATGCGGCCTCACCGCACCTCGATGCCGGGAGGCACACGGGCGGGTGTGCTCGCGACGCGCTGGCTGGGCGCCGCGCGGGCGGCACGATCCGTCGAGTTGATGGGTGGCTTCGAGCCCCACCCCACACGGCGTTCGTCAGGTGTGGCGACCGGCGTCGGCGATCGAGCGCGGGTGCGCCTGACGCTGCGGCCAGGTCCATCGGCGAAACGTCGATGGATCGTGGGTCCCGCCTGCCGCCTGAGACGAGCACGGTGGGAGCTCCCGCGCCGATTCGTCGATGACGATCGGGCTGGACGTGCGCTGGCCGAGCGGCGAGATGCCGCCGGTGACGTAGCCGGTGAGTCGCTCGGCGTCCTGCGCCTGCATCATGCAGGCCTTCTTGCCTCCCACCGCTACTGGCGAGGGGCTTTTGAGATTGAGCATCCGCTGGCGGACGACGGCGCACACCGGATCGCCGTCCACCCTCGCCACGAGGGTCTTGAATATCGTCGACGGATCGCGCCGAGGCACCTGCGCGGCGTCGAGGCGTGGCCTCCTGATGTCGCTGCTGGACCCCATCCCACGGGCGCGTACTCCAGACCGCCGCCCTGAGCCGCATGGAGCGCGGGCGTCCCGAAGGGCGATGCATCTTCTCTTAGACACGCTTCGAGTCTATCGCGTCGAGATGGGTAGAATGGCTGTAGTGGACAGGCTTTCAACAGCTAGAAACGCGCATGGCCTTTATGTAATCCCATCGTATGTCGATCGTCGTTCGATTCCACGAATCCATCGCTTCGTCCAAGAGCTTCTGGATGAAACCCACGGCATGCGAGTATCCGAAGAATTTCAAGCGACTGCTCGCTGAATCATCCCGAGTCGCTCTTCGCAATGATCGTCAATGCACTCAGCAGTAGTATAGTTTCAGCTAAACTCACAGAGTTATACCAACGTTTAGTGCCTCTGCGCACTCTGTGGGCTTTTCTGAATTTGCGTATTTCTCGCCTGGGCACGGAAACCATCACTGGATCAATGGATGACTGAAGGGATTTTTCCTGATGAGTTGGCGAAGCCTAGGCTCTGACACTCGTCCTGTGAGTTCTTGACCCGCGCGTTTTGCTTAACCACCCTTGCGGAGCATGGGACCTCTGCTGAGCGGGATGTCTCGAATGAGATCGCTGAATGTGCCATGTGAGGATGACACCGCGAAGTTGAAACCGGTCCAGATCCTCAACAGTGAGCCCGTAATTTGGTCATCGAATTTGTGAAAATTCTCAGATGATACATGATCTATCATCGTTTGATTAGAATTAAAGTTTCTTTCAAATTAAATATTAATATTTGTTTTTATTTTATTTTTCTTTTCGATTTATTATTAGAAATTTACTTCATTGGTGTATTCTTAGATTTCACCCAATTATAGATTGAAATTCATGTAAAGCATTCCAGTTTGTGTTTTTATGATCATATGAAATTTTCAATATCTCAAGATTATTTAATTTATTTTTAATTATTAGACAATAAAAGTATAGAGAATTATTTTGAAGGACAGGGATGTTTGAAAGCTCTTTTGCTGTTGAATACGATTTGTGAAGCTTCCATAACCGCATTGTAGAGTCGGTTGACGACACTTTCTCTGTCTTCCAAACTCATTTGGAAGCTCATACGTTCAACAACAGGCCAACCCATGAGCGGATCCAGGGGCGTCTGTCAATGGAAGCCGTCTCTGATCTACAACAGTCTGACGCTTTATACCAAGATTCTCCGTCAAACAGTAGCGCATACATCGGGTGATCAGGGTCTTCCGCGAGGCCACTGCAAGATCGACCGGAGCGATGCCACGTCTGATCGATAAGCCCGCGCCTCGCAGCGCTTTGGCGATCTCATCCCGGTGGTTGTCACGCGGTGGCCCGCTTTCAGGTCGCCATCGGTGACTCCGCGCCGTCACTGAGCCGCAAGCGAGATAATCGCGCAAATGCTTTATCCCCACGGAACTCGTATCGCCTACACGCAATTCCTCCGGTTCAGACCGCAGAATGGCGGATCTCGCGTCGTGCCCGAGTGAGTAGAGACATTGAGCCGCCGTCGCGCCAGCCTGCGAGAGCGGGGCCGAAATTGAGTGGAAGCGTACCTCTTTTGTTTCTGCTGAATGCAACAGAGAAGAAAATGACGTCACGCCATCTCCTGGACGTTTTCGAGATTTTTCACAAACAATCCGTCGGCCTCGAGGGCTTGGGTTATCCGCTCATCGTCTAGGTCTCGAAGCATCCTGTCGATCAGTCTCTGCTGTGATGTTGAATGTGATGACCCCAACGATGGTTTTTCATCGGTTTCGGCGAAACGCAGTTGAATCCTTGACGATGGCCTCGCTTCCTCAGGATTCGTTCGTTTTGCCTGCCCGCGGAATTCCGCAGAAATTCGCCGTGAAATCCGCTCGAAATGGAGGCCGGAGCGTTTGTCTTCGGCCGCGCGGGCCCCGGGAACGTCGAGGCGACCCGCGTAGTAGCGTGATTCGAGAATGCGATGAGCCTCTGCTCTGACTGCGGTAATGCCATGACAGCCATTGGCGCGGCACCTGCGCATTGACGCCTCGCTCAGAATCGACTCTTCGTCGGCCACGGTGTCTGACGATCGCCTCCTCATCGATGGACGTCTCGGCAAAGGACGGTGGGCGGCATCTGCTTGCTGTCTCCGACGACACGACGGACTTCCTCGGCCCATTGCCCCGATCGCGTCCGCGACCCGCACTTGGGAGGCCTCGTCGAATACGACGATGTCGAACGGGCGGTGTTTGCTGGGAAAAGAACTGGGCGACGGATGCAGGGCTCACCAGGACGCATGGTGTGCTGAAGGATGATATCCTCGAATTGTCTCGAACAACTGACGAATCTATCATCCCACTGCGCTGACGCGAGATTTCGCGCTTCAGCAGACCGATCCGTCCGGCTTTCGACCCCGTGTCGATCTTATCGCTTTCTCGATGAGCGCGCGGGCAAGACTTGAGCCATGTCAGCGCAGTTTCGAGGGATGATGTCCATGAGGCTGTCGATGTTCTTGCGTTGTGCCGTTGAGATCGAAGCTCTCCACATGCTGAAGTTTTGTGCGTTCCTTCACGAGTGGCGTCGATGAGTGCGACTTCGAACTCTGTCGAGGATATCGCAGCGTCGTCTCGCCTTCGAGGATCGAACGCGAGATCGCCCTGAGACCGAGCGCGGTTCTAAAGCTCGACGGCGGCACTGAACTCAACCAGCCTGCAGAGTAGCAGGTTAGCCTCCTGGAGGAAGCCGGCCTCACGCTGAGACCAGCGAACGAGGAACGATTGGCCCCTCAGCCAGTGCGTGGGTGTGGGATTCTCGGAATCCATGTGGGAGGCTTTTAACCAGTCCAACTAGCGAGGAGATGAGTTCCGCAGGGGCCCGCCCGACTTCTGCGTTGAGAGGTGCCGCGATCGAATCCATGACGCTGCGGAAAAAGATCCGGACGTTGGCTTTTGGCAGCTGATCGAGGCCCAAGGTAAGGATCCGGAGTGTGTTCGCGCACTTGCGGATCGAACGGAGTCCATCGCAGGTGGAAGGAAAATCTCGTCAAATACTCAATGGAATGCCGAATGTCTTCGACGGCCCGGTGTGTCTTAGCCGTCTCGCGCAAATTGTCCGTCAGCTCGCTGAAAGCGACGTCGTCAATGCCTTGCGCGAGGAAGGGATGATTTCCTCTGCTACGGGCACGTCGTGCCTTCTTGCGGCCGAAGAGCCCCGCCGAATCCGCGGCGGCGGGATCTGTCGATGAGACCATCGAGATCACAACCCAGGATTCCCATGTGAAATGGGTACACCATTGCGGCAACGTCGAGAACTGCGGGCCTTTGAGCTCTGCAACGACTTCCTTTGCCATACGATGGGCTTCTGCATCGCGTAGACGTACCATGAGTTTCGGGTCGAACCGGGCTGCTGGAGAATATTCGCCCAATCATCGATTTCATGCGTTTCAAGTCCCGCTTGGAGCAGTTCGGGAGTGAGTCCTACGGCGTTGAGCGCCTTCAAAGCGGTATCCAGGCGCTGTCCGAAGCGAACGACGGCTCCGGCGTCGATTCTCTGAAAGGGGAACCTCGCACGAACCCCCACGGATGTTCGAAAACCGAGTGGACGTCCGAAGCCGACCGAGCGATGCGAGATCGCAGACTTCGTCTTCTTGACGTCATCGGCGGTGCTGCGCGACGAACTCAATGGGAAGGGCGAAGCTCGAGGTGAATTCGCCGCGGAATCGAGCCGCCCTGTCATTGGCAGAGTACAGAGAGAGGCCAGCCCTGTTCGGTGCGTGTATCTTCTCGGCATAGGCATTGAGATCGGCGAGTGCCTGCGAGCCTGGGTTTTCCGCATCTCGAAGATGAAGTCGATCTCGGGAGCCGGCAGTCTAATGCATGTCCGAGTTTGCTCCGAAGGCGGGTGGGACGTGCCGTTCTGTCGTGAAGTTCGAGTACGAGATCCGCCAAACCGATCGACGCCATCCGCCTTTGCACGACTTCGAGCGCGGCCTTCTTCTCCGCGACGAAGAGGACTTTCTTGCCTTCACGCATAGCGTGGGCGAGAAGATTCGTGATCGTCTGAGATTTGCCGGTGCCGGGAGGGCCTCGAGCACGAATGTCCTGCCGGCGATCGCCTCGTTGATCGCGTGAGTTGCGTCGCATCGGCCGAGATCGGTGAAATCATTCCAAGCCCGTCCAAATCGGCTCCACGGGTTGATCGACGGGGTCTTCGAAGTCACCGGTTGGGTTGAACACCAGGTGATTGACCAGCGGATTCCTGGCGAGGTCTTGCCCAGTGTTGGTCCGGTCCCGCCACATGCCGAGTGGCGAACTGCAGGATGGACAACGAGGCGCGCTCTTCGACGACGGCGTCGATTCGCGCTGCGATCAGAGCCTCGCTGCAGTGTTGAAAACGGCATGGAGGTCTATCCCCGATTGGTCTTCAACTGGATCTTCGAATTCAGGGAATCTTCAGTCCGAACTGCACGAATGAGTTTTTCCAAGAGGCAAAAATTCAGTGTGGAAACACCTGACTCATCTAACGAGATACTGAAAGATCGTCCCTATTTCGCGTTGTCAGTGTAACGGTACCAAGACCAATGGAGAGATGAGCTCTCTGGCATCTAGTTGCCATCTTAAGATTCCAAATGTGAGATAAAGATTATTATTTCCCGTCTCTTCGATTATCGTTCGCATATTTCGACGAAAGAGTTGTCAAACGTCGACCGTGTCGCTTCTGTAGCGGATACGTAAACGTCGTTTTCTTCGAAAAAGGCTCTCGCGCAGCATCTCCTGCGGTAGATCGAAGGCCGATCGGATCCCGCGTTTTTCTGCAAAGCGGAGATGTCGTCCGGCTGCTCGCAAACTCACTGCACGCTCCCGAGCTCATGGGATCTTCGGGAAACGGTAGCAAGATCTCCATCGGGAATAGCTAGATGCAAAGCGTCGCTTTCTCGATAGTTGATAAGTTTATTGCGCAAACTCAAATCGTAAAGAGTGTTTTTCCACTGTCGAATTCTTGCTGGAAAGAGTTTTTGTATTCGCCATTTCGTTTAATTCCGTCATATTGTGTGTATGGATCGTCGAAGTCGCGTCGAGTCCAGGCTGTATTCTTGGACGATGACCTGGCCGTCACCGGTCACTGTTCAGGAGGGAGCAGGGAAGGATTCTCGTGTGCCTGGCGCGGATGACGTCCAGATGCCGAGATGATCGATCCCATCGATCTCATGGAGCGCCGTTGACCTTCGGCGGATGCCTGCTCGAAAGCTGCAGCCTCGGGACCCCCGGCGAATGACGTCGCCTCAACCATGACGATCTCCCAAATCGACCCGATTGATGAGTTCTTCGAGTTGAGTGTCGACCGCGACGTCCATCATCCGCTCGACTCGCCAGTAGCCGAACAGCGCATGGCCGTTGATCACCCAGACAAGAGGGTGAATGCCCTAATTGTTCGAGCAGGCCCGCCATCGCCAGCGATAGATCGAGACACGTACCCATACGGTTGGAGAGCACTTGGGCTACAGGACGGATCTTCTGGCCGGGCCCGCTCCAGCTCGCAGGAGGCTCGGTGTACCGGATATCGTGAGCGACGAGGTGCGTCGTAAGCCGCATGAACGGTTTCGTCCACACGACCACGATCCATCGACCGTGATAGCCGTCGAGCGCTGAACGCCCAGTGCGTTCCCTGAGAAGATCCGACACTTGAAGCTGAAGCCCTTGCAGGTCCGATGCGTTCTGGCTGGACGAAGGCTGCGAGCATCTCCAGGCCGAGCTGAAGCGGACTGGCCACCCACTGATTGCTGGCGAGAACGCGGACGCTTTTGGCTTCCTCTCCGATGGTCGCACCTTCATCGTCGGTGAGCTCGACGTGAAGCGTTCCCATCGTCTCTTCGTCCAACGAGTGCGACGACGCCGTCCAGTTTGACCGCGATGTCACGCAAATGCGTCCGGACTGTCGGGGACCAGATCGATTTTTCGTCGGAAATCCTCGGTGATCGTGCCGACGGAGTGAAAATCCAGATTCAGTATATCAGCTCCCCGGTATTCCCGCGGGAAGCGTTTGAGATCACTGCGTCTGAAACGACCGACACTGCATTGTGCGCGAGAGCAGCTGACGACCTTCAACGAATCAGAAATGTATACGTGTGGAGATATTCGGTTTTTCAACGATTTTATCGTTATCGAAAAATTGCGACTGTGCTCGATCATTATTTGAGTCTGTTTATTCTCTTTTTCTATTTGTTTAACGTCAATTGAATGACTTTCTGTTGCTATACGTATGAAATTATCGATCGTTCGATGGGAATTTCCGGATAGCCGCGAAGGATCTTCAGAAGTGGGGACGTCCCGATCGATTAGATCCCTGCCTCTTCAGCTCTTCCTCGTCGAAGGCACGTCAGCACTTGGCTGCCGGATTCCCCGTGGTGCCGTGAAGGTTCTCCCGGCCCGCCTGAGTATTCCATTGTCTAGTTTCCTCCCCGTGAGCGTCGGTGGCCTGTGAGCAAAAGATAATAGCACCGGACTCCGATACCGACGGGCGTCGTCCGCGGTCGAGACCTCGGCATTTCGGAATGAGTTACGTTACGGGCCGTCGTCCTGCCCCGAAGCTCGAATCGGTGAAGAACCCTCACTAACAGGCCGGTGCGGCGGGTGACCCCGCCGCCGGGCACCGGCCTGGGCTATCGCCTCCGGCGATCCGGGATCTCGGAGGGACGCTATATGCCTTACGCTCTACGCAGTCTGAGCGAGTTGCCGACCACGATCAGCGAAGAGCTGGCCATAGCCGCTGCCGCCAGGCCCGGGACGATCACCCCGAAGACGGCCAGCGGAATGGCGATCACGTTAACCGAACGCCCACACCAGGTTCTCTTGATGATTCCGGAGGGTTCGCGAGATCCTCAACGCCGCGCCGATCGTGCGCACGTCGGAATTCACGATCGTCACCGTCCGGGGCGGCTTTTGGCCACGTCGGTCCCCGACCCCATGGCGATCGACAGGTCGGCTCCGGCCAGAAGCGGCGGCGTCGTTCACGCCGTCACCGACCACTGCGACCGTCCTGCCTTCGGCGCGGAGGGCTTCGACGACGGCGAGCTTGCCCTCGGGCAGCACGTTCGCTCGAACGTCGTCGACACCTGCTTGCGCGGCGATGGCGCGAGCCGTCGCCCATTGTCGCCGGTCACGAGAATGGGCCTCAGGCCCAGCTCCTGAGCTCCGGCGACGGCTTCGGGCGCCTCCGGGCGGAGGGTGTCGCGCACGGCGAAGACTCCCCAGAAGCTCTACGTCGAGGCTGCACGAGGCTCGCTCCCGGTTTCGAAGAGCGCCGACACGCCGGTAGCGGTCAGGAGGCCGTGCGAACCGTCGGCGCCTCCGGTGCGGCCATGCCCGCCGCGTCCGTGACTCCACCCGCTGTATCCGCGCTTTCGTCTCCCCTCTTGACCCCCAGCGACCGCTCGAGCCATGTCAGGCTTCCGGCGAACGACTCAGCCGTCCACCCGGCCGGAGATCCCGTGACCGGCTGTCGCCGCGGCATCGGCCACCGGCGTGGGGCTACGCCGCGTTCCCGGGCGTAGTCGACGATCGCCCTGGCGATGGGATGCTCGGAGCCGCGTTCGATCCCGGCTGCCAGAGCCACGAGCTCGTCCATGTCGCCGTCCAGAGGCGGACGTCGGCGACGCCCATGACCCGGCCGTGATCGTCGGTCTGTCGAAGACGATTATCGTGTCCGCGGCTGGGCGTCTCCAGGATCTCAGGGCCCTTGTTGAGGGGCTTTAGCTTCGAGCAGCGCCCCGACCCCACCAGCAGGGCGGTCGGCGCGAAACCGCATTACGGGCAGGGGCGACCACCAACGGTGATCGCGCTGGCAGAAGCCATCTCAGCGGTTGCCGAGGCCAGGCGGACTGCGAAGGTCGCCGCCGCGATCTGCGATGACCTGCAGCACGAAGACAGCCGAAATGCGGTCGGCGATCCGCTGGACGGGGCTGCCCGTCTGCGCCTCCGTCAGGGAGCCGCCCCATCTGGGCGAGTGGTCGCTCGCGCTCGCCCACGCGCGTGGCCCGGACCGTCAGCACACCGTAGGTGTTGACGGTCGCTCGCATCACGCTCGTCCCCGCGCTGACGTCGACCGGAACCGACTCGCCGGTCAGGAGCGAGGCGTCGACGGCCGAGCGCCGTCGAGGACCACGCCGTCGGTTGCACCTCTCCCGGGCGGACGAAACCGTCTCCGACCTCGATGCCTCCGGCTTCCGACCTCCTCGACGGCGGTGCCGTCGGCCCGGCGCTACGCGCGTCGCCTCTTGCGCTCCAGGCGCGAGGCGACCTCAGTGCGTCGCCCGCCCGACGCCGCGACCGCGCCAGCCATCCCAGCGGGAAGGTCACGATCATCGCGGCGGGTCTCGAAGTACAGATGCGGCCGATCCGCGTGCGAGGCCGTGGATGCCCGTCATGCGCATCGTGTAGGAACTCTCGGCCCCGCCGACCAGCGGGGCCCACAGGCTCCACCCCATGGGCGACGATGCCAGCGAGACCAGTGTCCATCGTCGTCGAGCCGTGCCGGCCTCGCCCGCCGCCGCCCGGTGGAACGGCCGAGGCACCACAGAGCGACCGGGACCGACAGCGCCCCGAGGACCCACTGCCAACCGGAGAACTGCCAGGCCGGCGTCATGGAAACCGCGACGATCGGCGCCGACAGAGCCAGAGAGACGAAGAAACGACGCCGGAGGTCGGCCACGCGGGCGGACGAGGCCCGAGCGGCGGCGGCTTCGCTTCGGCGGCGTCCACACCGGCGGACGCCTCACGCTGCCCTCGGCTCCCCACTCGGATGCGGCGCAGCACCGTGGCACCGTACCCGGCCTTCACCACCGTTCCGACGAGGATCGAATCCTCGACGTCTTCGGCCTGCGGTGACAGCTCGACGCGAGCCTTCTCCGTCGCTAAGTTGACGACCGCCGTGACTCGAGGCTTGCTAGCTTCTCGACCCGGGCGACGCACGAGGCCAGGTCATCCCGAGATCGCCGGATCGACCTCGACGGCCGGGGCCGCGGAGTCGTCAGTCTGAAGGAGGCGTCCTGGCGGGACGTGAGGGGCAGGGCGGGCGCAGCGCAGAACCAGGGGCTCGGCCCGCAGTTCCGAGAGGATCATCGACCATTCTCGTTCCTTCTCTTTTGAGTTCGGCGCATGGCACCGGATCGTCTTGTGCCGCTTCGGGGCTGACCGGGTGGAAGCCGGCCAGCCCCGGGAGGCATCAGCGCGACGGATTCCCAGGTGTAGTCGCCCGCCTCGGAGATCGCCTCGCGCAGGTCTCGTCAGGGGATGTCGTTGTTCGTGTATACGAGGATTTCGAGACGCCAGCCTTTGGCGAGGTGACGGAGACGTTGACGACGCCGTCGAGGCCTCCAGCTCCCTCGGTCACGTGAGTCACGCGGTGCCCGCAGGTAAGGCCTGTGACGCCGAGCTCGATGGTGCGGTCGAGATGCCATGGATACTCTCCTTTACTGGTGACGTTGGGGTAAAGCGTACGACGGGCGGAATATTTCTGGTGAAAAAGTGGCGAGCAGCCACCCGTTGTTCCGACTGGAACGGGCCTACTGCGCGTGAGGCGGGTGGATGGCTCCGCCTTCAGGATCCGGCCTGCTGCGCGCGTAGGAGGATCCAGCGGCCCCGGACGGCTCGAGCGAAACGCTGCGCCGCGAGTCGAGGATCGATTCGCGCGGGAAGAACGTCAGTTCCTCCCTCCAGTCGTGAGGTGATGGCGTCCGCGAACGGCAGTTCGTCCTCGAATTCGAGGTTGACGATCGACTCGCCGTCGGGCCTGCACTCCAGGATCAAAGTCAGCGGCGCACCGGTGGAGGTTGGCGTGGGTGGCTTTGAGCCGCTCATGTACTGCACGAGGGCGGTCGGAAGATCGGGCGAAGGAACGGATTCCCCTCGACCATCGCACTGGCGGTGAAATTCACCCGTGTGCCGACGATCTGCATAGCGATCCTGGCCTCGGACCGTCCGTGCGGGCCGTCATGCCCACGATCGAATGGATCTCGCGCGTGAGCATGCGGATTATCGTTGCTGCGCTCCTGGGTGGGGACCAGGTTATCGCCTCGCGGTCCGCCATGTCCCAGGACATCGTCCTCACTTCGCGGGTCTGCTCGTCTGTGATGTCCTCGGAGGGGCGTTGACCAGGTAGACGCCCGGCCCGTAGCGGTGGAAGCCCTTGCCTTGGGCGTACAGGCCGATCCACGAGCACTGCCACGGCCTGAGCGTAGAGTGCTATCTTCGTCGCGCATGAGGCGGACGAGCCTGCGAGGGGATCTCGCTGACCCTGCCGAGCAGCTCGTTCTCGTAGATGTCGAGGCCATCGTGGTACTCGATTCGCTTCTGCCCACAGGCCGAGGAAGCCTCTCGAAGCCCTCCTCGGGGGCTCGCTGGGGAAGACGAGCGTGACCCGCGTCGGGAATGGGACCCTGCGCCTCGACCTCGACCGGGACGTGCTCTGAGTCCCGGTCGACGACGAGCCGATGATGAGTTGGGGAGGGGCCTCGGCCTGGAAGGTGCCCTCGTCAAGGTCTCCCACCCCAGGCGATGCCGTGGTAGAGCGCCGCGCAGCTCCGTGTCGTTCCCGGGTGTGGAAGCGCCACAGTTTGGCTCCCGCCGCCAGACAGGGCCGGCTCGATCCACATGAGCGGCGTCTCCCGACGGCCGCCTCCCGCGATCCCGTGCCGTCGTACGGCGGATGTTCGGTGATGCCGCCCGGGAAGCTGTCGGGATGCAACGCGCCGACTGCACGGCGTACGTGGACGAAGGGGTGCGCGGGAGCGTGGGAGGACGTCGATGGGCTCGTCGGGCGAGAAGGCGAATACTCACCCGAACACTGGAAGAGGTCGATGAGGTCGGCGACCTCCGTGACGTTCTAGGCATCTCCGAAAGCGTTCACGGCCGGTCCGAAAAATGGTCAGATCCGCCGTCCAAAATACGTTTCTGCTTGGAGTTCGGTTATCCATTGTTGGTGAGACGACGCTCATGGCGATTCCTGGATGTATAGATCGGCCCGGCATCCCGTGGTGCCTTGGCCCTCACTCTACAGCTGAAAATCGCCGTTGTCGCCGGATAATGGACAGAATGGGGACTATTGCAATACCCCGTGGAGTCTGTTCCAACATCCTGGACGCTCACTCGGAGACGTCTGCACTCTGGCGTTGCGATTCGCCCGCAGACGGTGCAGCCCACGATGAGGGGCAGAGGACCACGAGAACGATGACGATTTTCGTGAAGACGCTGATGTAGCCTCCACTTTTGGTCCGGTTGCTGCCGAGTGCATAGCCGGCGTAGATGAGGACGGTGTTCCAGATGGCCGATCCTGCGGTCGTCAAAAGCAGTGAACTTCCAGAAGGCCATGCGCGTCACGCCCGCCGGTATCGAGTATCAGCGATCGGAAGATGGGGATCATGCGGCCGAAGAACACCGTCCACATGCCCCGGCGGTCGAAGAACGCCTCCGTGCGCTCGATGTCCTCCGTCCTGACCAGGGGGAGTTTGCCCATGAGCCAGCGGGTGCGCTCGCGGCCCAGGAGCACCCGACCCCGTAGAGGCCCAGGCCCCCGATGACCGAGCCGGCCGTACACACAGGATCGCGCCGATCAAAGTGAAGTTGCCGGAATTCGAGCCGGCTGAGAATCCTGTCAGAGGCAGGATCACCTCTGAGGGCAGCGGAGGAAGAGATTCTCCAGCGCGATGAGCGAGGCGGCTCCCAGGCCGCCGAGCCTGTCGATGACGTCAGCCGCCCAGCCGGCGAAGCCGGAGAGGCCCTGCGGATCCGTCGAGGCTGCCGCGGCTATGAATCGAATCAAGGTGTCTCCTTATGCTCGTTTTAGCTCAACGCTGACTGAATGCCTTGAACAGTTTCGCATCCGCGCTTGAGGGAATGCTTCGCATTCGCGTGTGATGCTTGTCCCTCACATGGGCGTGCCCGACGCCGAGGACTTCGACGAAGGGGCGGTTCGACTGACGCTCGCTGGCCAGGCGTCTCCGGTCAGGCTCCGGGCCGGCTACTCCGGTTGGCCGGCTTTGTCCAGGTATGCTACGAGTTGGGCGGCCAGGCCCGTGTAGGCGCCGGGCGTCAGCGAAAAGAGCCGGGCGGCGACGTCGTCGGGCATGCCGAGGACTGCGATCGCTTCGCGCATGTCCTGGGCTGTGACCGTTCGCCCGCGCGTCAGTTCCTTGAGGCGCTCGTAGGCGTTGCCCATGCCGGTCGCCCCGCCAGGCCCGCGGCGCATCGCCTGCTGGATCGGCTCGGCCAGGACCTCCACGAGGCGTCCAGATCCGCGGCGAGCTTCGCAGGGTTCGGCTCGACGCCGGCCAGGCCGCGGACGAGGTTGTCGAAGGCCAGAAGCGAATGCCCCAGCGCCGCGCCGACATTGCGCTGGGTCGTCGAATCCGTGAGGTCGCGCTGCATCCGGGACGTCACGAGCGTGGCAGCCAGCGTCTCCAGCAGAGCCGAGGATATCTCCAGGTTCGCCTCCGCGTTCTCGAAGCGGATCGGGTTGACCTTGCGAGGCATCGTCGAGGAGCCGGTCGACCCTTGAGCCGCCAGCCTCTGGTGGAAGTAGTCCAGCGAGATGTAGGTCCACATGTCGGTCGCCAGATTGTGCGCGATCCGGTTGGCGTGGGCGACGTCGGCGTACAGGTCGGCCTGCCAGTCGTGCGGCTCGATCTGCGTGGTGAGCGGATTCCGCACCAATCCCAGGCTCTCGACGAAGGCCCGGAGAGCGCCGGCCAGTCGGCTTCCGGGACCGCGACGACGTGGGCGCCGAAGGTCCCCGTCGCACCGTTGAAGCTTGCCCGGGTACTCGGCGCCCTGGACGCGGCGGATCTGCCGCGACAGCCGTGCGGCGAAGACGGCCATCTCCTTGCCGACCGTCGTCGGAGTGGCCGTCTGCCCGTGCGTGTGGGAGAGCATGGGCAGGCCGGCGTGCTGACGCGCCAGAGCCGCCAGGGCGTCGGCCAGGGGCTCGGGCTGCGGGAAGCCACACCTGCTCGATCGCCCCCTTGATGCACAGCGCATAGGCGAGATTGTTGACGTCTTCGCTCGTGCAGAAGGCGTGGACCATGTCGCTCAGAGCCGGCAGGACCGTTGCAGGGCCGAGGGTGGCCGGCGCTGCGTCGAGACGCCATCTGATGAAGTATTCGACCGCCTTGACGTCGTGGCGGGTCTCCGACTCGATCGCGGCGAGTTCTGCCACCCTCGGCCTGTCCGAACGAGGTGGGGATGGACCACAGGAAGCGCGTGTCGTCTTTGTCGACGACCGGAGCGCCGGGGACGACGCCTTCGCGGGACAGGAAGATGAGCCACTCGATCTCGACTCGGATGCGTTCGCGATTGAGGGCGGCTTCGGAAAGATAGGCGGTCAGCGGGGTGGTGGTGGCGCGGTAACGTCCGTCGAGGGGCCGAGGCGAAAGTCATGCGGATATTGTTCCACGGTCGCGGCGAGGGATGCCCATTGTTCCCTGCCCCTAGTGAGACCGATAGCCTCAAATCCGGCTAAGTCCGATCTTGCCGTGGATAACGAGAGGAAACGAGGGAGTTTCATGTCCGAAGTCGCCGAACGGGCCCAACGTCTGAACGAAGCGAGAGAGCTGGAGGAAAGCGCCGACAGGATGGAGGAGTCAGTGAAGGGGCTCCTGGAGATGAACATGACGGAGGCGATGAGCAACGCGGCGAAGGGAATGCCGGGAACCTCGCTGGGAAAGCAGTCCTATGAGCTCGGGGTGGCATTGGACGCGAGGAACCGGGAATTCGCCGAGACGCTGATGGCACACGTCCGGCAGACGCGGGAAGCGGTGGCCAGGATACGCCGGGAGGTGGCGGCGGAGGAGAAGGCCGAAGACGTCGAGATGTAGCCCGACCTCGCCTCATACGCAGGCTTGCAGGCTTCGGTTCGCCGCAGGCCTACCCTCGCAGCCCGCGCCCGGACGGATCGGGAGGCGGGCTGCGACTGCCTATACGCAGCTCAGGCTTCGGTTCGCCGCACCCTCGCAGCCCGCGCGGACGGATCGGGAGGCGGGCTGCGACTGCTGCGTGGCTGATGCCTCTCGGACCGTCTGCCGGCCGTAAGCCCCTCCGAGGGCCGCGTGGACGATGAGGATGTGCGAGGCGGTGGAGCCCGACGCGCTCGCGCCAGCCGTCGGCGAGCGGAAGGCTTCGTCGTAGGCGGCGTATATCCGGTCGGTGAAAGGAGCGCCGAACACGGTGAGCTGGGCGAGGTCGGATTCGGCGTGCCCTCCCTGCGACGCAGGGTCGATGAGGACGGCCACGCAACCGCCCTCTCCGGTGCGGCGCCCTTCGGCTTCCCGTTCTGCGGCGCCCACCGCACCGCGTGCGGCCGACTCGCGCGTCGCCCGGTAGAGGTTGCCCGACCACAGGTCTCCGTGGAGAGGCGGCGTCCGTGTGGACGAGCGCGGGCTGGGGAGCGTCGAACGCGCCTTCGTGCAGGCGATCGGCCAGCCGATGGAGGACGCGGGCGCCGTCCTCGTCGATTGAGCCGTTGGCCCTCGCCGCGGAGAGGTAGGCGAGCAGACGGTCTTCAGCGTAGAACTCGCCGAAGCTGCGCGGACGTGAATCCGGAGCGACCAGGGGAAGAGGCGCGGCGCCCATGACGCCGTCGCCGGTTCGCCCGCCGTGGACGAGCCCTGCCGGCGCCTGCCCGAAAAGCACGCGATCCTTCGGGGCAGTGTGCGTGAGTGACGGCGAGGCGGCGGGCGAATTCCTCTGCTGCGCTTGCCGATGGCGACGCGGGGAGAGAAGCGCCGTATCGAGCCGGCTCCCCTCGGAGAGGAATGGGACAACAGCCGGACGACCGGTGCGCCTCCGGCCCAGGCCGCTCGGGCGAGGTCGTTCAGACCCGCCGCTTCGGCTGCGATGGCGGCTGGCGTGCCGCGCTTGAGTGAAGGCTGCCATGACTCCATCATGGCCCATCCGCGGCAGACTCGAGACTACAGGATTCCTGCCGGGGATTGTTTCCCGGGAGATTGCCCGCAGACTCTCTCTTGAGGTGCTTCTTCCGAGAAACCTTAGGGTGGATGAACTCGGTTCCGGAAGGGACGGAGTTCCACAGGGAAGCTGCGGAAATTTGGATGGTATAGATGCGGAAACTCGAAATGAAGCTAATCGAAAGCGTTTAAGTAACGATACTCAGTCATATAATGATAAAAATGGAATATGAACGTACCATTTTCAGAATTGGAAAATATTCAAAAAGATAGACTATTAACTGATTCAGAACAAGAAGAACTGCAATTTGCTAGACAATCATTAGAATCAATAAATTCAAAATTGACGGAGCTGAAGCTATAAGTACTTCATTAAATAAATCAGTGATACTCAGTACTGCTATATGACCCTGCAACTGGTGAAAATGGACATGAACTCACGCATGCAGCTATATCTATTGGTAACGTGGATACTGCCAATCATGTTGCAACGTATGTACCAGGAATGACTACTAATGTTACAGATAGTATGGAAAACATCAAATGATATGTTAAATATGAAAGATGACGCTGAAGCTGTAAATGCCGGTTCAGTGGCGACCATAGGGTGGATCGGATACGATTGCCCTCCTCATCCGCTTACTAATAATGATTGGTCTGTTGTGGGTACGGGTGAAGCGGAAATGGGTGGACAGTCTCTGGCGAAGATTCACGGAAGGCATTCAAGACTCACGTGAAATGATGGTGATGTAGGAGTTTCATCAGTTCATCAATCGGTGATAGCCCATTCCTATGGTTCTACTACCGCTTCGTATGGAGTTGAGACAGGTTCGACCGGGAGTTGTCGACGATTTCTGCGTATTCGGTTCTCCGGGAGTGAAAGAAGGAGGATGGGACATGAACGTTCCGGAGGGTCATAATTATGCGTTGGGATTTTCTAACGATGGTGTTAGTGGCTCTTACCTTGGTCGAGATCCAGTTATGGACCCTGATTTCAAGGGACTTAACCCAAAAAGACGCCGATACGACGAAAAACTGGGCATTCTGGGTACTTGGTCAATGGGAGTCATGCCTCAACACGAAATCGCGAAAGTAATCGTTGGAAAGGGCGGCGAATAATGATATTGTCTCATGTTTATTACAATATTTAATCATATTATTGATATTTTTAATTAATAAAATATTAGACACTTATTTGTAATATATAAGGTTGTTTGAATGTATGAATATAATAATAAGTTAAGATTTTGGGGTGGGCGTATGCCGTTCGCCCGGCGTGTGAGTATTGCGGCTGCCCAACGCCAGCTCGTCGATGCCCTCGCCCGTGCCCGTGACCGAATCGATGAAGAGTTCGGCCCTCGAACGTGGAAGTGGCTGGATGAGCCCGCGACGAGTTTCGCCCGATGCCAGGACGGGCACGACCAGGGCTGGGAGGACAGCAGCCGCCAAGGGATGACCACGGGAATGTCCATCGCCTTCTTCCCCCGTCTGCTGGAGATCGCCGCCGAAGAAGTGGCTCCTCACGGATTCACACGCATAGTCGATGTGTCAGACGAGGACCGCTGGGTGAACATCTTCAATGTGGAAGACGGCGGCTATGTCGGCGTCGTCCATACCCGCGACACGCTTGCATTCAGTATGAGGTATGCGACGGGCTGCTGCCCAGAGACGTCGGCTGGGGCCGTCCAGCGCGGAAGGCACGCCATGTGAGCCGGATGCGGTGTCTCCGCATGCTCTTGTCTCTGTATGCCTTTGCCTCGGTGAGCCATTTGGCGGGATCGTAGGGCAGGCGGTCAGCTTTTACCGGTGAAACCTAGGGATGGAGCTTGTATTTCACGGTGAACCTCCCGGTGAAACCTCGATGAACCGAGGTTTCACCGGGACGGTAAAAATGGCAATGGCACAAAGCCCGCCTCAGTCGGCCTCGGGCGTCGAGGATTTCGGCTACGGGTTGCGAGGCGATCCCGCCTCCCGGAAGGCGCGCATTCGGGAGGCACCTTCCGGTAGATCGGCCGATGTCCGCCTTGCGGTAGAGGCGGTACCCGCCCCCGGAAGGCGCTTTCGGCGGCACGAGGCAGATCTTGTCCCAGGGAGTGAAGCGCGCGCACGCTACCGCGACGAGCCCAGTGACCATCCCGGCGGTTCTCTCCATGGGCCTGTCGTCCCTCATGCGTCCAGATTCCGCCCTGGCGTCGCATGAGGGTCAATAGCGTGAGGGGTCAGGGGCTCGAGGGTCAATACCGTTGGTATTGGCTGGGGAGGAAGGCGTCGGCCAGGGCGTTCACCAGCCCGACGAGCAGTCCGCCCACCACGGCGGTCAGGAACGAGTCGATCGAGATGCCGATCGACAGGTGCTCGGTTATCCGAGACGTCAGCAGGAGCATCGCCGCGTTGACGACGATGAAGAACAAACCGAGCGTGAGGATGTAGAGGGAATCGAAAACAGGACGAAGATCGGACGGACCAGGAAATTGACGAGGCCGAGGATGCCGCCGGCGATGAGATAGTAGAGGACCACTCTCTCGGCGGGGGCCGTTCCGGTCAGGGTGATCCCCGGAATGTGAGGACGCAGAGCCACAGGCCGAGGGCGTTGACTGCTGAGCGAACGAGAAACTTCATGCGCCCAGCCTATCGGCGCAGCCATGGGATCGCTTGGACATGCCAGATCGGCGAACCCGATTCGAAGCCGCCGGCCGATCGCAGCGATCCGTTCCCACGACCGCCCGCCTACGTGACCGCCCGCTTAGACCGAGCCTTTGCCGACCCCGACCGGCGGGGCATACTGGGAACATGAGTGAGCAGCACTGGTTCCGCCGCGAAGTCCTCTCCCTGCCGGCTACGTTCCCGGAAAGGAGGGGATGGGGCCCGACGTCGTCAAACTCGCGTCGAACGAGACCCCATTTTCGGCCCTTCCCGCGGTGCAGGCCGTCGTCGCGGCCGAGGCCGGTTCGCTCAACAGGTATCCCGACATGTTCGCCACGGGTCTCATCTCCGACATCGCGCGATTCCACGAGTGGGCCGACGACGGCATCGTGGTCGGCAACGGTTCGACCTCGCTCATCGAGCAGTTCCTCAGAGCCGTCGTCACGCCGGGCGGAGAGGTAGTTCTGCCGTGGCGTTCCTTCGAGGCCCTATCCGATCGCGATTCTAGCCGCCGGAGGGCGGCAGGTCCAGCTCCTCTGCGCTCGGGCGCGCACGACCTGGAGGGGATGCTCAGGGCCATCACATCCGACACCCGCGCCGTGCTCCTGTGCAGCCCGAACAACCCGACCGGCGTGGCCCTCGCCCCACACCGAGCTGTCCGAATTCCTCGCGCAGGTGCCCGAACGGGTTCCCGTCCTCCTCGACGAGGCGTACATCGACTTCGTGACCATGGACGACGCCGTCCGGTCCCGCGATCTTCTGCTCGAACATCCGAATCTCATCGTTCTGCGGACCTTCTCCAAAGCTTATGGGCTGGCCGGGCTACGTTGCGGCTACGCCCTGACGTCACCGACAATGGCCGCGGGGCTTCGGGCGGTCGCCACGCCGCTTCGGCGTCAACGCCCTCGCACAGGCCGCCGCCCGCGCCGCTGTCGTCGCAGTCCGAGGTCCGTTCGCGGTGCGCCGTCGTCGTCTCGGAACGCGAGAAGTTCAAGGCGGCCCTCTCCGCCCACGGTCTCCAGATCCCGGATTCCCAGTCGAACTCGTGTGGCTGCCGGGATTCGGGGAGAGGCTCGAAACGGCCTGCCTCGCCGAGGGCGTGACCGTGCGGCGCTTCGGCGAGGAGGGCGTGCGCATTTCGGTCGCCGAACCCGAGGGGGCTCTGCGAGTACTGCGCGCCGTCGCGTCGGTCCTTCACCGATAGCCGCCTGTTCGCTGAGCGCTTGGCCGTTTGGCTGCCGGGCGAGGCCTTGGGTCGTTGGGTGAAGCCTTGGCCGTTGGGCGATGTGTTTTTCAAAGATCCCGGCGTTGAGGGACTGCCGATAACCCGGTGAAACCTCGGTTTTGAGCGTGTTTCACTGGCGAATCACCCGGTGAAATGTGGTTTCATGTGAGTTTCACCGGGATAGGCAGGGATGGGGAGATGTATCAGGTGTGCGGCCCCTGTGCCGGAGGAGTAGTGGCGCGAGATGTGCGGTGAGAGGTGTGACTGGAGGAGTGATTGCGCGAGAGATGCGGCCGGAGGGCTGAGAGGCGCGACGAATCAGAACAGGGTGACGATGAAGGCGATGGACGTGAGGATTTCGCCTACGCCGATCGCACGGACGGGCAGGGGCGTGCGGATCCTGCCGCTACAGCGGCACCGCGACCGCTCGAGCGGCCACGAGCGTCCAGACGACGGTGTGCCACCACCCGATCGCGTCATGCATGGCGAGCGCGATGACTGCGGCAGTCCATACGGTATGCCAGGCGATGGAAGCGAAGAGGTAGGGATTGGAACCGCGTTCGCGGATGTTGGTTTTGACGTAGAAGACTGTGCCCGCGAAGTATCCGAAGAAAAGCGCGGCCAGAGCCCAGACGTGCCCCGTGGCGCTCAGTCCGGCCGCGCCGTCGGTGGAGACGTCGTACATGACGGGAACCATGAGGCTGGCTGCGGCCACCGTGTCCAGGCCCGAGGCGAGCGAGCGTTCCTCGCGCTTCCATGCCGCCAGTGCGGCCACCGCCACGAGCGGGGCGAAGAGCAGCGCCCAGCGCCACAGGAAGGGCGTGCAGACGAGCGAGATGAGCCCTAGCCCCAGGACCACCGCGCCGTAGGCTTTTGACCGGTGCCGCGTAGCGGGCTTTGCAGTGGGAACGCAACCATACCGTTGCGCAGTAGAAGAAGTAAAGCCGATGAACCAGAGCGCGTACAGCGGAATGTGGGCCCAACGAAGGCCGCCTTCGACGACTCCGACGATCGGCGGCACGACGACCATCGCCCACCCGCCGTGGTACTGGGGATCCATGCGGATCGTCCGCCGACGCCGGGCCTTCGCCTTCGCCCGAGCCTGGCCTCAGCAGAAGGGCCCGCGTTGGCCGCGGACGGGCTCCCTTGACCACGGATGTGTCTTTTTGGCCGCTGCGGACGAGCCGCCTTCGGTACCTCCAGTTGCGGGCGGGCGTCTGAAGACCGCCCGCCGGGTGGGGCTCTGCTCTCCGCTGTGCTCCCTCCGTTCGCCGGGCCGAGGCCGGGTGCCGTCAGTGCTCATGTCCGCGATCTTAACCAAGCCTCACGGGAAAAGTCAGGGGTGCGCACCGTCATATGGTGCGACACCCTGTTGCATCCCTGTTCTACGGCCGCCCTAGAACCGGCGTTCGGCGGCGCGCTTGATCTGGAAGCCCTTGCCGGTCAGCTCGCTCGTGCACGTCACGCCCTCGGTCTGTTCGATGGAGCACCACACTCCGTTGTGCGAAACCGTGGTTCCGTAGTTGGCCGTCACGGAGCTGTTGTACGACGAGTTGCAGTCTGCGGTGATGTCGCCGGACAGCCCCAGCGTGTACGTGGCCGTCTTCCCCTCACAGCCTTGGGGAGAGGGATAGTCGTAGGCGTAGATGGAGCAGGCGACTCTGTCCTGTCCGAACTTGCAGCGGATGTTGTCGGTCGGGGTTTTGAACTCTGTGATGTCGCGGGCGTCTTCGGGGGCACGGCTCTTCAAATACCACCACGAGTGGGAATTCGCCAGGTCCGCCAGGTTCGACGGCCCTTTGGCCGTGGCCTTGGCCAGCGAGAGGGTGTATTCGGCACCGCATTCCTTCGACAGCTTGGACATGGAGTCCGAGATCGTCTTCTTCTCCGAAGTGTAGGAGTTCTCGTTGATGGCAGCCTTGGCGAAGGTGATGATCGTCGAAGCGTCGTCCTCGACCTTCGAGCACGAAGGCTTCTCGGCCAGCTTCTTGACGGCATCCCGAGCCTCCTGGAGATCCCCGCCCTTCGTGGTCTCCTCGCTCTTCGTGGTCTCCTTGGAAGATGTGCGCGTTTCGTTGCCGGCGGCGCTCTGGCCCACATTCATGACCTTGATGAAGAAGATCGCCATGACGGTGATGGCCAGGACAGCCGAGGCGAATACAAGGAAATACAATGGCTTGCGAGAAGCCGCGGGAGGCTGGTTCGACTGATCCTGCCGAAAGCCCTGGTCGATCCACGTCCCATTAGGTGTGGAGCTCACAAGCGATCACCATTCCTTTCCGAGTGAATGCGACCGTCGAGGGCGCATCCAGGTTCAAACTAGTCTACCGCTTCCGGTGCGGGCTAGCCGCTGTGGCATATGAGCGGAGGCCGCATCCCGCGCGGTTCATTCGCTCAGGCTTCCGGGACGCTCGAGCCTCGGTGTGCGTGGGCGGTACGCGGGCCTCGGGCGGCCGGGCCGTCTCACGGCCTGGGGCCAATTCTCCATTTTCGAAGCGGCACGGATAGTCTGAGGGCGACTACAGTGTCAATGTGCATCGGACGCAGATGCCGGAAGGCGAAGGGACAGTATGACAACCGGAATGGCATCAGGGCAACATCGCCGCCGAAGACATGGAGCGCTCCAACCAACTTCTGAACGCATCCGCACGATTTTCGAGAGCCGGGTCGTGGGCCAGGAGGCCTTGTACACGGCGTTGGTGGCCTCGCTGCTGGCGCGCGGGCACGTGCTCCTCGAATCCGTTCCCGGACTGGCGAAGACCACGGCTGCGACGACGATCGCCTCGGCCACGTCGGGTTCGTTCTCCCGCATCCAGTGCACGCCGGACCTCATGCCCAACGACATCGTGGGCACGCAGATCTACTCCTACGAGACCGGGAAGTTCACTACGCAGCTGGGACCGGTGCACGCCAACGTCGTTCTGCTCGACGAAATCAACAGGTCGTCCGCCAAGACCCAGTCGGCGATGCTCGAGGCGATGCAGGAGCGGCAGACGTCGATCGGCGGGACGATCTACAAACTCCCCAATCCCTTCACGGTGATGGCGACTCAGAATCCGATCGAGGAGGAGGAACCTACGTCCTCCCCGAGGCTCAGATGGACCGCTTCCTCATGAAGGAGATCCTGACCTACCCCCGGCCGGCCGACGAGGTGACCATCCTCAAGAAGACGGCTGAGGGACGTTCGACGAGCGCGACGACGCGGACCCCATCTCCACCGACGACATTCTCTTCCTCCAGGAGACGGTTCGACGGGTGTACGTCGACGACGCGATAAAGAACTATATCGTCGCGATCATCAACACGACTCGCGGAGGCGGGCCGCGCCCATCCCGGGCTTCCTCTCCAACGTGCGCGTGGGTGTCGTCTCCGCGCGGGGGCCTCGCGCTCATGCAGGTCGGGCAGGCCTCGCCTTGCAGGCCGGGCGCAACTACGTGATTCCCGACGACGTCAGAAGCTCAGCTACCCCGTGCTCCGGCACAGGCTGGGGCGGACCTTCGACGCTCTGGCGAACAATGTGACGCCCGAGTCGCTCATCGACGCCGTTTTTCGAGGCGGTGCCCGCCCCATGAGCCGCAGCGCCGCCGGCTAGCGCCTGGCCCTCGTCCGCGCGCCTGTCACTGCCGACGGTCAGGAAGGCCGCGGGGCTCTTCGAGGGCGCGCACACGTCGATCCTCACCGGGAAAGGCCACGACTTCGAGGACCTCGCAGAGTATTCGCCCGGCGACGAGGTCCGCGACATCGACTGGAAGGTGTCCGCTCGCGCGGGCGGCCGATCATCCGCCGATTCGAGCGCGACACGGACGTGTTCACGCAGCTCGTGGTCGACACCGGCATCGAAATGCAGGCCGCCGCCCCCTCCGGCGAGATCAAGAGCGATCTCGCGCTCGTATGCGCCAGACCCTCGCCTACCTGGGCGCCCAGCGCGGCGATCGCCTGGGGATCGTGTTCGGCAACTCGGCCGGAGTCGAGCGCTTCCCCGCACGGCACGGGCTGAGCCATCTCGACTTCATCCTCGACCGCGCCGAGCACGCCCTCGCCGGCGCCGAGGCGCCGGCCGACGTGTCCGCCGTCATCGAGTTCTTCCTGCACACCCGCCGGGAGAGGTCGCTCGTCCTGCTCGTGACCGACCAGCTGTGGCCGGGCCCGGCGGACGAGAGCTGCTGCGGCGGATCCGGGAGCGGCACGAGCTCCTGGTCGTCAGGATCGCCGACATGCCTCCGACGGAGAAGGGGTCGAGGCGATGGCGGAGATCTCCCGGGAACGTGTTCCTTCCCGAGTACGTCCGCGACGACGAGGTCCTGCGCAGGAGATCGAGCACCGGCGTCGGGAGCGCGAGGCCGCCTCCGCCCTGCTGGCCCGGTACAGGTGCTCAACGCCCCGGTGGCGTCCAGTGCGGACGTCCTGCCAGTCATCGTCCGCCTTCTCAGGGGGCAGCACCGTGAACAGTAGGGAATTGGCGCCGCCCGTCGCGGGATCCGTCTTCATCCTGATCGTCCTCGTCGGCCTGGTGGTCCTCGCGATCGGCTGGGTGATCCTGTGGACTTTCCTCCGGCACCGGAATGCCTTCTCGCTCACGCCCGTCGTCCAATCCGACAGGGAGCGGTGGATCGGGCTCCTCCGCGGAGTCTCGGGGGACGACCTGCGCGAGCTCCACCTCGACCTGGCCCGCATCATGCGATCGATTCTCAGCGAACGCTCCGGGCGGGACATGTCCTCCTGGACGGTCGGCGACATATCCGCGCACCCCGCACTGACGAGCGTGGCCCGGCTCCTCGGAGAATGGGAGGAGCCGAGCTTCGCTCCCGAATCCGACGCCGACGCCCGCGCGTCGATAGAAAGCGCCGTCAAGGAGGTAGAACGATGGTGAATTCCTGGGTCGTCCCGGCGACCGTGAGCGCGGCCGCGATCCTGGCCTTCGTCGTGTGGAGGCGGGGTGGCGTCCGGCGCATGCCCGGGATCGTCTACGTCGCCCACACGGAGTGCTCCGCTCCAGCCGGCGGTATCGCACGCGCGTGGCCCAGTTGCGCTTCGCGGTCGCCGGCATCGCCGCATGCGCCGCGCTGGCGGTCTTCTCCGCGGCGGTGATCGTGGCTCGGCCGTCCCACGAAAAAGGTCAGCTCGCGAGACTGGCCTCCCGGGACATCGATCCTGTGCCTCGACGTCTCGGGCTCCGTCATCGGCTTCGACTCCCAGGTGTGGCCACCTTCTCGAAGATGGTTCGGAAGTTCGAGGGCGAACGGGTGGGGTTGGTCGTCTTCAACAGCTCGGCGCGCGTGGTCTTCCGCTGACCGACGACTACGACATGATCCAGAAGGAGCTCGAATCGGCCGTCAGCGCATTGGACAGCGGCAGGGGCTCGTCCAGCCGGGAGTTCAGCGATCTGATCGCCGGCACGGTCAACGGCAAGGGCTCCTCGCTGATCGGGGACGGCTTGGTCTCGTGCACCCACAGCTTCGACTACAAGGAGAAAGACCGGTCCCATGCACGATCCTCTTCGCCACCGACAACGAGCTCCTCGGCACCCCGCTCTTCCAGCTCGACGAGGCGTGCGCCCTGGCGAGAAGCGCCGCATACGCGTCTACGGGCTGCTCATCGACGATCGCGGATACGGCGGCTACCGCGGGTCGTCCGCAGAGGACGCCCCCGGCGAGTTCTCCAGTGAGATCGGCAAGATCGAGGGGACCGTCTACGAGGCCAAGGACTCCGAGGCCGGCGAGCGGATCGTCAAGAAGGTGCAGGCTCAGGACGAGGCCGAGCTCGCCGGAGACGTCGACGTGAGCATCGTCGACGAGCCGAGGCGCTGGCCCGCGTTCGCGCTCGTCGGCGTCCTGGGGATCATCGGCCTGGCGTGGAAGTTCCGGTTGTCATGATGATGTGGCTGTGGCCCCAAATGGGCGGTCGCCGCCCTGCTCGTGGGCGGGCTGGGGCGTGTTTCGCCCTCTGGCGCACCACCAGGGGACAACTCCAGGCGTGGGTCGATTGGACGCGTCGGGCGTTGATGATCGTCGTCGTGGCGTCGATGGGGATGACGCCCAGCGTCGAAGTCAAGCAGACGAGCGTTGTGCGAGGGGCGAACGTCTACTTCGTCGTCGACGTGACCGGATCCATGGTGGCCGAGGATTACAACGGCAGCCATCCGCGGATGGACGGCGTGCGCGCCGACATCCGGCGCATCCAACGCCAGATTCCCGGAGCCCGGTACTCGGCCTTCGTCTTCGGCTCGGAGGCCACCCGGGCGCTTCCCCTCACGACGGACGGCACGGCCCTCGAATCCTTCGTCCAGACTCTTTCCAGCGAGAACACCTATCAGTCCGAGGGGTCCTCGGTGCGACGCCCCGTCGAGGCGCTCGGAGAGAGGCTCGAACGTTCGCGCAGGAGCCATCCGGAGGCCCTGCAGCTCGTCTACGTGCTGTCCGACGGCGAGCCGCGGGGCAGGGACTCCGGCGAGAAGGGCTACTCCGAAGTCCACGACCTGATCGACGGCGGAGCGGTCCTCGGATACGGGACCTCGCAGGGCGGCCGCATGAAGGAGAACCTGGAGGCGATCCGCCAAATCCGGGGTACATCGTCGATCCCAAGACGAAGTCCGAAGCGATCTCCGCATCGATGAGGGACAGCTGAAGAAGGCCGCCAAGGAGGCGGGAGTCGACTACGTGCATCGGACGTCGCCCGACCAGGGCATCACGACTCGGACGTGGATACGCTCAAGCAGCGCAGCGCCAAAGGGCCGTACGCGGCGCAATCCGATGATCTGGCCGGCGGGACAGCGCTCGTCGTGCTGCTCGCATGGGAGATCGCGGCCCTGACTCCCAGAATCCGTTTGAGAGTGAGGGGACGCTGATGGTTTCCCGGAAGAAGTGGGCGATCGGCGGGGTGGCCGTATTGACGCCCCTCATCGTGTGGACGGGGCGATGGTCGCCCTGCCGATGCTGGGCAAGGCCGCCTTCGACAGCGGAAGCTCCAGCTCGGTGACTCGCTAGCAGTGGGCCGTCGACATCACCCCCGGCTTCCTGGAAGGCTGGCAGGCTCCCTACAACCTCGGGACGGCGCAGCTGGCGCACGACAGGCAGGACGCGGGGTGGCCAACCCTGGAACTCGCCCTCCGGCAGGGTCCGCAAAGCCGAGCGCACCCAGGGCCAGATCGCGAACACCGAAGGCCCCCGAGTGCAAGGTGCGCGCCAACCTCTCCCCTCGGATACGAGGCGCAGGGCAAGCCGCCGGCAAATCCGGCGCCAAGCGGTTGCAGAAGGCGATCGACACGATCCAGCCGTGCACATCCTCTAAGAAGAACAAAGACGAGCAGGAGCGCCAGAAAAAGGAGAAGAAAGAGCGGAGACTCGAGATCCGAACCCCAGCCCCTCGCTGAACCCCCAGCCCTCGCCGAAACCCCCAGCCCCTCTGACCCCAGCCCCTCGCCGAACCCCAGCCGTCCCCATCAGAATCCCTCTCCGAGCCCCAATCAGAATCCTACGTCTTCGCCGGACCCAGAACCAGAGTCCTTCACCCGGCCTGGTATCGTCGAACGGGGATCCCTCCCCACGCCCTCGTCGTTTCCGGGTGAGAGCCCCGATGGCAGGGAGAGGAACTCCGCTCGAAAGACAGCGAGAAGAACGAAAAAGAACCCACGATACGGCGACCAGAGGAACGGCGGAACAACTGAGTGAGACGACGAGTCGGCGCGATCGCGTTTCGCCGTGCGACAGTCGAACCGACTACGCGCCGACCGAGCGCAGGATGAACCGTTCGGTCGCCGTGAAGAAGGCGGTACGCCCGGCTCCTCTCGGGTATGCGCGGCCGCTCAGCGCACCGTGGATGAGTTGGACGGTCACGTCTGAATCCTGACCCGTATCGCCCCCGCTTCACGCATTCGGCGAGTATCCGGCGCAGGACGTTTCCCGTAGCTTCGACGTGCTGGCGGAGGGCCAGCGCCGTCTCGGGAGATCAGCTCGCGTGGCGGGGCGCCCGGCGACATGAGGTAACCGCGTTTGGCCCCAGCTGTTCGCGGACGTAGATGCGCAGCTTCTCCACCGGCGTCTGCGCTTCGTCGAGCTTCCGGGTGAGCCGGTCGAGGTATTGCCCATCTCGTACTCCACGTATCCCAGAAGGAGCTTCTCCTTATCGGGGAAGTAGTAGTAGACCGAGGCCCTGCTGATGCCCGCTTCAGCCGCCAAAGTCGCCATGTTGATCGCGTCGAAGCCCTTGGTCTCCATAAGCCGGGAGAAAGCCCTCGAAGAGCGTGGCGTGCATCTTGCGGCGGTGCTCGGCGCGATGGCTTCCGGGATTCTTCGGCATGCCCCAAGGATACGATCCGGGGCTGATACCGCGCTGGGCGTCGCCTATTCGATGCCGATGGCTCCTGTGGGCGAGACCGCTTCGGCCAGGTGCCTCAGGATCGGGACGTCGCCGTCCAGCCAGTCGACGTCGCCGAGTTCGTCGAGCCCGAGCCAGCGCAGGCGCCGGTGGCTCGGACCGCATTGCGGCTCTCCCATCGGCCGGGCCAGCCATAGGCGCATGTCCATGCCGTTGGGCAGCCTCCAGTCGCCTCGGGCCGAACGCAGCCGCCGGCCGATCGCGATGCCGATGCCCAGCTCCTCGCGGATCTCCCTCCGCAGTGCGTCTTCGGGCTCCTCGCCGTCCTCGACCTTCCCGCCGGGGAACTCCCATCTGCCGGCGAGGGAAGCCGGATACGAACGCTGCGCGGCCAGAACCATTGGGGCCCTCGCAGCGAAGGGCGTCCGCCCGGCGGGTTCACGGTGCGCGGCCGGAACGCCCCGGACGATCGCCGCGGCGACGATCATCGCCCATCCGGGCTGCCTTGCCCGCCTGGTTCGCTCCGCCCGTCCGGTTCGGTTTGCGAGCGCCCCTGCTGCGAGTCGGAAGCGGACCCTTCCGGGCCGTCCCCGCTCCGACCCCCGCCGGCGCCACGCGGCCTTCTGCCGTTCGATTTCGCGGCGGGCGCCGATGACGAAGACCACCTGGCAGACGGCGATGCAGCCCAGGCAGGCGTACAGGGCGATGCCGCCGCTGCCGTAAGTCCGTGCGATCGCGGCATAGGCGATGAGCGCCGCGACTGACAGGAAGAGCGAGTGTAGGAGCGGAGGGGAGGCGAGGAGAAGCGATCGGCCGACTCGCCCGCCGGCAGGGTTCCTCCGGCCGCCGCCGAGCGCGACGCCTTGCTCCCGGAGGGCGCCTGTCCGTGCCCTTACGGCGAGGAGCCGATCCGCCGCGTCGGGGCTCTCTCCGGAACGCTGAAACTCCGACGCCGGGTCATTGTCCTTCGCTGACATCCAGCCGCTTTCACCCGATTCGCTCCCCGACTCGCCGAGTTGCCCCATCGGCGGCGAGCTTGGAGCCGACTGAACGCCTGGGCTGACTCGGAGCGGGCGACGGAGTCGAACCCGCCTCTGAAGCTTGGGAAGCTTCCATTCTACCGATGAACTACGCCCGCGTGACGCAGCCCCGATCATATCAGACCCCGCAGCGCTTCCACGCCGGGCCCGTTCGCAGGCGAAGCCATCCGACGGAGCCGCCGCGGTCCGACCGGTTCGAGCGAAGCGGGGGCGGTGCGCCGCGGTGCGGCCTGCTTTCCCCGCGACGACCGTCGAAAAGCCGATCGGAGAGCCGACATTCGGTAGGCTGGAGGCGTGCTTCTGTCCGACTCAGACATCCGCTCGTACGTCGCCTCCGGCCGCGTCCGCCTGAAGCCGTGGGACCCGAGATGGTCCAGCCCCTCCTCCGTGGACATCCACCTCGACCGCTCTTCCGGCTCTTCGACAACCACAAAGTGCCCCGTGGTCGACCCGGCCGCCGACCAGCCCGAGTTGACCCGGCTCATCGAGGTGTCTGCCGACGGCGAGTTCGTCCTCCATCCCGGAGAGTTCGTGTTAGAGGGGCCACCTATGAGCGGGTGACGCTGGCAGACGACGTGGCGGCCCGGCTCGAGGGGAAGTCCAGCCTGGGCCGCCTGGGCCTGCTGACGCATTCGACGGCGGGCTTTCATCGACCCCGGATTCTCCGGGCATGTGACGCTCGAACTGTCCAACACGGCGACGCTGCCGATCAAACTCTATCCGGGCATGAAAGTGGGGCAGCTGTGCTTCTTCAACTGTCCTCTCCGGCCGAGCGCCCTTACGGGCGGGGGCATGAGCTCGCGCTACCAGGGCCAGCGCGGGCCCACCGCTCCGCGTTCCCACCTGAACTTCCATCGGATCGACGTCGCGCACGACGGGCGGGCCGAGTGAGACGGCGCCCCAGACGCACGGTGTGGTGCGGATCGAACGGGCACGCCATAATGGAAGCAGCCGTTAGAAGGGAGCCCCAGTGGACATTGGCTGGAAGATCGTCAGCGCCGGTGCTGGCATCGTCTCGGGCATCATCGCCAACAAGGTCGTCGACGTCGTGTGGAAGGGCATCGCCGGCAGAACCCGTCCTGAGGGCCGACGACCTTCCAGAGCGCTTCGCGACGCGCTCGTGTTCGGAATCGTCTCGTCGGCGGTCGGAGCGGTGGTCAGCGAACTGGTCGTGCCAGGGCGGCGAAATGGTACGGGTTCGAATCGGTGGCCCGCCGCCCAGCTCCCCCGCAGCCGGATAGTTCCGCGCCCCGGAATCTACCGGAATCTAGGCGGTGGCCGTCTCACAGAAAGCCCGCATGCGGAGCCCTCGCCTGCCGGAGTGCGGCCGGCGGACAGCGGCCCGCTGCGTTAGGATGGGTCGGCGACAGGGGAGCGCCATCCGGGCGCTGAGAGTGCGAAAGCAGACCCTCGAACCTGCTCCGGTTAGCACCGGCGAAGGAAGTCGGGACTCTCCCCGCCCGTCGGGGCGGGCCCTCCCTGAAAAGGAGGAATCACGCTATGTCACGCAGAACAACGGCGTGGAACGACACGGAAGCGCGCAACGGCGCGAAGAAGCCGCGGGCGGCCTCGTCCGCGCCCAGGTCCGGCGGTCCGGCCGCCGGCGCACAGACGTCCGCTCCGGGCAGGGGCATCCGCCGCATCGTCGCGGCCTGGGCGTCGCATCCCTCGGCCTCATCGGCTGCTCGGGGAATCACGCGCAGGACCTCGTCGGCGAAGACGGTCACCGTCCTCACCCACGACGCGTTCAACCTGCCCAAGGACGCCATACGGAGATTCGAGACGACCACCGGATACAAGCTCAAGACGATCTCGTCGGGCGAAGCGGGCGTGGCGAACCAACTTGTGCTGACGAAGAAACACCCGAAATACGACGCCGTCTACGGGATCGACACTCTACTCCCGCCGGCCTGGCGGACAGAGAAGGCGTCATCGATTCGTACACGTCGTCCAAACTCCCGAGTCGGGCAAGCGGTACGTCATCGGCGGCCTCAACCCGATCGACCAGGGCGACGTCTGCGTCAACACCGACCACGCCTGGTTCAAGAAGGAGTCGATCCTCGAGCCCACCAGCCTCGACGACCTCGCTAAGCCCCGAATACGCAAAGCTCCTGGTAGTCTCCAAACCGACGACCTCCTCGCCCGGCCTCGCCTTCAGCGGGCGTCGAGAAGGCGAAAGGCCGGAAGGGCGCCGACGCCTACTGGAAAGCTCCTCCTGGCGGGCGGCACCAAAGTGGCCAAGAGCTGGTCGAGGCCTACAACTCGGATTTCTCCGCCGGAGAGGGCAAGGGCAGTACCCTCGTGCTCTCTTACGGGAGTTCGCCCGCCGAGACGAAGGGGGCGACCGGCTCCGTCGACTCGACCTGCGTCCGCCAGGTCGAGTACGCAGGCGTCGTCAAGGGCGGCGGAAATCAGAAGGGCGCCAGGGCGTTCGTCGACTACATGCTGTCCGACTCCGTCCAGGCCGCCATCCCCGGATCGATGTACATGTTCCCCATCAGCACGGCCGTCGCCCTCCCCGAGAAGTGGAAGGCCTACGCGAGACTCGCTGACGAGCCCATCCTGCCCGACGCGGCCGACGTGACGAAGAACCGGGAGGAATGGCTCAAATCTTGGACGTCGATCTACGAGTCCGCCAAGTAGCCGCGTCTTGAGCCGGTCGCACACCGCACCCGACGCCTGGCCTTCGCCCTGGCGATCGGGCTGCCTTGAGCCGCGCTGGTCGTCTTCGCCTGGCCCGTGGCGGCCATGCTCGCGCGAGGGCTCGGCCCCGAGGCGCTCGGCGTGCTCGGGGGCCGAGCGGACGCGGCGGCTCCTGGGCACGACCGTGCAGCTGGCGGCGGCCGGAACGATCGGCTCGGTTCCTCCTCGGCGTCCCGGGGCATACGTCCTGTACGCGTGCCGCTTCCGGGGCGCCGAGCCCTGCGGGCCATCGCCACGATCCCCTTCGTGCCTCGACCGTCGTGGTCGGCGTGGCCTTCCGGTCGCTTCTGGGACGCGACGGCGCCTACTCCCTTCCTCGGTCTCGACCAGACCACGACGGCGATCGTCGCGGCCATGGTCTTCTTCAACTTCTCCGTGGTCGTCCGGACGGTCGGGACCATGTGGGCCGGCCTGGACCCCCGGACGGCCGACGCCGCCCGCATGCTCGGCGCAGGCCCGTCCGGGTCTTCCGCACGGTGACGCTTCCCGCGCTGCGGGGGCGGTGAGCTCCAGCGCCCTGCGTCGTCTTCCTTCTGCTCGACGGCCTACGGCATCGTGGTGACCCTCGGCGGCACGTCGACGCTCGAAAGCGAGATAGCCGTCCAGACGTTCCAGCTCAACCTCGACGCCGCCGCCGCATTCTCGTTCGTCCACCCGCCCTCGTCGCCCTGACCCTGACGATCTCCTCCCGCGCTTCCCGGGCCACCGCCGTGGCCATGCGGCCGAGCGCCGAGCACCGCCTGAGGATCTCCGACCTGCCGTCCGCCGCCCTCACCTTCGCGGTCGTATTCGGGTTGATCGTCGCCCCCATGGCCTCCCTGGCCGTGCGCTCCTTCCGGCAGGACGGCCAATGGACGCTGGCGAACTACCGCTCTGGCCACGCCGGGCAAGGGGGCCGCCGGAGGGATCACCGTCGTCGAAGCCCTGGAGCACTCTCGAGGGCCGCGGCCATCGCCACCGCCATCGCGCTCGCGATCGGCGTCCCCTCGCCTCGCGCTGTCGCGGCCGACCGGCCCCGCCCTGCGCCCGGCGGCCCCCGGAAGGACGGGGCGAAGCGCCGCCGCGTCCCGAGAGGCCGCAGTCCGGAGTCGGCCGCCCTGCGCGCGATCGAAAGCTTCGCCATGGCGCCGCTGGGGGTCTCGGCCGTGACCGTCGGCTTCGGCTTCATCATCAGCCTCCAGGGGCCGCCGCTGTACATGGGGACGAGCTCATCCCCATCGCGCAGGCGATCATCGCCATGCCGATGGTTCTGCGCGCGCTCCTGCCGATCATGCGGGCCATCGATCCGCGTCTGCGCGACGCCGCCGCCATGCTCGGAGCCTCCCCGGCGCGGACTCTGGCGACGGTCGACGCGCCCATCATGTTCCGCGGCCTGGGCTTGGCCGTCGGCTTCGCCTTCGCCATGTCCCTCGGCGAATTCGGGGCCTCGAGCTTCCTCGCCTCGGACGACAACGGCACCCTCCCGTGCTCGTCTCGCGCCTCCTGGCACGCCCGGGAGGCGGCAACTACGGGATGGCGATGGCCGCAAGCGTCATCCTCGGCCTCGCCACGGCCCCTCGTCATGACCCTGAGCGAACACACAGAGAGAGGAACCATGTCCCTGCTTGACGTCGAGAACCTGAGCGTGACCTACCCGGACGGATTCGTCGCCATCCACGCCGCCAGCCTCACGCTCGACGAGGGCCGCATCGTCGCACTCGTGGGCGCATCCGGCTCCGGGAAGTCCAGCCTCCTGCGCGGCATCGCGGGCCTGGAGGCGACGACGGGCGCGGTCAGGATCCGAGGGCGGACGTCACCGGCCTGCCGGCCCACAAGCGCGACTGCGGCATGGTCTTCCAAAGCGGCCTGCTCTTCCCGCATCGCGACGTCGCGCGCAATGTCGCGTACGGCTTGAGGGCCGCTCGGCAAGAGCCGGGAGCGCCACCGGACCCGGCTCTCCCAGCACGGCCCTCGGAACGGCCGGCGATCCCGAGCCCGCCGCTGAATCCGGCGGTTTCGGCGAAGCGGGGGAACCCGGCGGATCCGACCGCTTCGGGGAGCGGGGGCGCGGCATCCGGCTGCGGCTTTCGGCCAGGCGCCGCGACAGGAGGAGACGGGTGGCCGAGCTCTTGACCCTCGTCGGGCTCGAAGGCTTCGAACGCAGGGACGTGGCCACGCTTTCGGGAGGGCAGGCCCAGCGTGTCGCCCTCGCCCGCGCCCTCGCCCGCAGACCGTCCTCATGCTCCTCGACGAACCGCTGTCCGCCCTGGACCCGGACTTGCGTGCCGGCCTCCCGCGAACTCCGCCGCATCCTCACCGAGACGAGGGACCCGGCGCCGTCTACGTCACCCACGATCGGGCCGAGGCGGACGTCGTGGCCGACAGGGGTCGCCGTCGTGGAGGACGGGCGCTGACGGCGCCCCGGACGCCTTGACGATGCCGCGGACGGCCCGACGGCGCCCTGAGGATGCCAGCCGCGGACGGGACGCCGTGACGTCGCCGGATCCGCCGTCGCGCTGTGCGGCTACGCCGCCCGGCGGACGCGAGGATGCCGCCTCAGTGGAAACGCCCAACGTCCCATAGAGGGTGAGCATGCCGATTGTCGAGATCTCGGCCTCAGACGTGAACGCCTGGGTGCCATGCGCAGTGGAGCACATGGTCTCCGTGAGACTGCGCTCGGGCGCGCTGTCGCCCCAAGGGCTCGCGCTTTCGTTGCTTCCACGACGGCGAGATTCCGGGTCGGCGTTCCCGCCGACTCGAGGGTGTTCACGTGCCCGGACTCCGGCGACTGGCTGTGGATCCGCACCGGGAGGAACCCGAGATCGAAGACGTCCGCGTGACGAGGGACCGCTCCGCCTGGGCCGACCTCGTCTTCGCCGTCTCACAGGGCCAGCCTGTGGCGATGACGGCCTATCCCGGCGAAGGGAGCCTGGCTGGCTTCCCCACCGGGACATCTCGCAGTCGATGAAGATCGCCATCTCCGATCTCCGGCTTCCCCGCAATTACGACGACATTCATGTCCGACCCATGAGCGCCGTCGAACTCGACGTGTTCCTCGCCGCGACCGCGGAATCCTCCGACAGGCACCTAGCCGCGGCCTCCGGGCCCCCTGCTGCCGGGACTCGTGGAATGTCATGGCGCGCGCCAAATCACGCCTGACCGACGGCGTGGCCACGCCCGGACACGCCCTTCTGTCGATATGCGTCGATTCGACGACCATCGGCGGCATCTGGGCCGAGATCGACGGCAAGCATGCCGGATCTGGAACCTCTACGTGTATTCGGATACAGGGGACACGGCCACTCCCGTGCGGCGCTTCTGGCGACGGCGGAAGGGTTGAAGAGGGAAGGCGTGAAGTACATGAACGTCACGGTGATCGCGCCGAACAAGGCTGCGATCGCGATCTACGAATCGGTGGGATTCGCCGTGACCGAGCGGCACGTGGTCCTCCAGCCGCCCGCCGTCGGCGGCATAGACCGGCCTGCGCTCGATCGGACCGGCCGCATGCGGGCCTGACATGGCTCGCGGCTGACGCCGCGGAGACCTCTGCATAGTCAATCCGCCCCATGCCGGGATCTGTAGCGGCCCCGCCTGACCGTGGCAGGCTTGTCGATGACGACATATATGAGTCCATGCGTCATGCGAGGAGGAAATGTGGAACTTGTGGAACAGATGCCGAAAGTGGAAACGGCGGAATTCGACCCCATCGGTTTGTTTTTCTTGCTCGTTGCCGTCGTGCCCGTCGTCCACTGGCTTTGGAACTATTTTTCGAAAAGCGTGGACATCGAGGAGTGGGCGTCGTCGCGGGGGCTGGGTTTCGTCGAATACGATAGGGGAATTCGGCAGAGAGCTGAGCAGACTCCTCTCCTCCCCGGCCAAGATCACGTTGCGCGCGACGTCATCGCCGTTCCGGCTCCTTACGGCAGCTGCCTGTACGGCTGGATCAGATGGATCGAGAAACGAGGGTTCCAGGAGACGACGCGCCCGAGAGGGTGAGGAAGCGGACCTTCGTGCGATACCCTTGCGGACTCCCCTGCCGTATTTCTCCATCGAGCCGGAAGGGCGGTTGGCTTTAGCGCACGATGACATCAACACGGAGTGGGAGGAGTTCAACAAGGAGTGGGATATCCGCGCCGACGACGAGGCCTTCGCCCACGCCCTGTTGAGCCCCGTCATGCAGGCGTTCATCCACGACAACATGCGAGGATGGAGCTGACGATCCTCGGCGGAGACGTCTACGTGGAACCCGGCGGCCGATACCGTTACGAGGAATCGATCAAGCTTCGCAATCTCATGGTCGAGTGGGACCGCCGGGTCGTGCCCTTCCTCTGGGGGCCCCACGGGGCGTGAGCGGACCCGGCCCGGCGGCTGCGGACTCGGAACTCAGTGGAGCGCCGGGTTGTATTTGAGCGAGTTGACGCGGCAGGAGCATTCGGTTGCGATGTTGATGTCCTGCGCGATCGCCCCCTGGGCGCGAAGGTCGAGCAGCTGAGGGACCACGCGGTCGCGGAGCGTCCACGGGTCGATCGTGTTGACGTAGATCTTCGTGCCCCCCTCGAATCCGGCCAGAGTGGAGACCCTCCATTTGACGAGCACCCGCCACGGCATGGGACGTCCGTGTCCCGCGGCGCGCAGTACCACTCCTCGTTCGACGGTATACCGGTGCCCGTGGCCGCGTGCATGGCGTGTACGAGGTCCGAGACGTCCCGGGCTTCGTCGGGCGTGTGTTCGAACGGCTGAAGGGCGGCGCTGCGGCTCCACACCTCCAGCGTCGGGTACCGGTGGCCGAATCCCGCGATGGCGACGGCGTTGCGATTCTCGGCGATGACGAGGTTGCGCTTGGAGGCGTAGTCCACCCTGCATTCGTTGTAGAGATTCGGGTTGGCGCGAGCCTTCGGTATCTCGGTGCGGGCGTTGACCGAACGCTGGTCGATCGAGACGAGCTGCTGTGAAGATGATCGAAGGAGGCGCCTGAGGGTTTGAGCCAGTTCTGGAAGACCTGCACGTAGGCGACATACCGGTTCTGCCTGTACAGATCGTGCATCGCGTCGATCGTCAGCCGCCAGTAGTCGGCGTGTTCGTCGGGCGTGAGCGTGCCTGCGCCGGCGAGCTCGGAGGTGTCCGTTGCGCCGTCGAGGTGGTGGCGGTGGGAGAGATGAGATCGTGACCGCCGCCGAACAGCGCCGGAGCATGGGCGGCGATATCGGAATCATCGAGTTTCTTCATGCGAAGAACCGACTGGACGTGTGCGCCCGGCGGATCGGCCATATAGCGTTCCATCCATTCGTGGACGGAACGCGGTATTTGATAGCCGTAGTTCTTCTCCCAGAAGTCGTAGGGAGACGATTTCGAAGAGGTTGGCGACGCGGCGGAAAGCCCAGAGTCGGCGAGATCGTCAAGCGGCAGGCGCTGCCGGATCTCTCCGCCGTCGAGTATGCGGGCCTTCTCAGGAGGGGTTTCAGAACGCGTTCGGGGCAGAACGGGCATACTCGGCCGGCGTCGGTGACCGGCCGAGGCTCGAATGGCCGTGGGAAGCGGACTGTCCGCACGGCCCGGAACCGTCCAGGCTTCCGTTCCGGTGAAGGGATTGCGTTGCTTGATCGTTCCATCGGCCATCCGCGTTAGTGGCTCCGGAATCTGCATGTCACTCAGATGCATACTCTCACAATAGTCAGTTTTTCCGTCCGGATGTGGGCTGTAATCTCCCCATCGTGGACGGCCGGATGGGGCGGTTTCCCGGCGCGGGCCGTCCGCGAGGGCGGGGCCGGTTGGGAGCGCCTTTGCCGAAAAAGCCCGCCGGGCACCGGATCGCGCCCGGGACATCGGGCCGTCGATCGGGAAACGTGGTCTTCGCCGAAGAGAGAGTGGGGCGGCAGTCGATCTGCCGCCCCACTCTCATTCACCTATCGGGAAGTTCAGGACTTCTTGCGACGGTAGTTGTAGGCCGCGATGCCCGCAGCTCCGAGAACCACGAAGCCGACGGCGATGCCCGCGAGCATGGTCACGTTGGCACCGGTGTTAGCAAGCGGCGGCTTCTTGGGGGCTGCCTTCCGGGGCCGCTGGGCGAGGCCGACGGGCCCTGGCTTCGGCACCGTGCCGGTGGTCAGAGTCTCCGAGGAGGCCCCGCACTTGCCGCGGGAGATCAGGTTGCCGTTCTTGTCGAAGGTCGACTCGACGAAGCCGTAGGAGACCTTCTCCTCGGATCCGGTCGTGTACAGGTCGGTCTTGTACTCGCCCGGCTGGTTGGAGTGGGCGACGCGCTGGGAGGTCCACACGGGCGACTCGCACTAGGCGCGGTGCCCTTGTCCCACTTGTAAAGGTTGACTTGGGAGTAGGAGCCTTCCGGCAGACTGCCCTGGACCACCACGGTGTCGCTGATCTTGTCGCCGGGCTTTGAGCTTGGCAGCCGCGCTCTCGGCGAACGCCTTCAGTGGTCACCTTGCCGAAGACCGGGTGACATGCTCGTTCTTATCCAGCTCCAGGTGGTGATCGCCGACGTGCGCGAATCGCCCTGGTAGGTCGAGACGATCACGTACGTGCCGACCCCCGAGGTTCCAGTTGATCGGGAAGTCCCTGCCCTGAACGGTGTAGTGCCGTTCTTGGCCGGGGTCTCAGTGGTGGCGATGGGCGAGGTTCTTCGTCACGCCCGGCTTCAAAGGGGTCCCCGCGGGAGGAAGTAGAGCTTGTGGGTGATCGTGGCCGTGTCGGCCTTCCACTTGCCCGAGCCCTTGAAGGTGCCGTGGTCCTGCGGGAAGCCGGAGACGGTGACGAGATCCTGGACGCCGGCCTTGCCGTTGCCGAGGTCGACCTGGGTGGCCTTCGTCTTGATCGAGGGGTCCACTTGTCACGCTGGTCTCAGAGGTCTCGAAGAACGGGGACGAGTAGTCCTTGACGAGGTTCTGATACTGGCCTTGAGCGGCCTTGTCCACATGGGCGTGGAAGAAGTAGTAGCCCTCACCGGCGGCCTTGACTGTGCCAGGGGTCTCCTGGGTGCCCGGGCCGTTGAAGGTCAGATCGTAGGTGCCGACCTTCTTCGCGGCGAAAGCGGCGCCGTTGTTCGTCGGAGCGGAGGGAGTGGGGAAAGGACCGTAGACGTCGACCGTCACCTTGACGGGAACCGGAGTCGACGTCCCTGGGGATGTTCAGCCACGTGCCGCCCCTTTGGGAGCCGAGGCGGTCACGGTGTCGACGAGGCTTGCGCCCTTGGCGACTTCCACCGTCTTGGTCTGGGTGGCGATCTCCGGGGCGAAGGTGGCGGCTACCCTGCTGGGCCTCGGTGACGCCTTCGGCCTGCTCCTTCTTGCCTAGGACGACGAGATTCTGAGCGCGCTGGGTGCCCATGCTCCCGGTGACGGTGCCGCTGGAGACGTACGGCTTGGACGTCGGCAGATCCTTGACGACCATCTTCACCGAGACCTTGCCGACCCCGTTGGCCTTGATCTTGGCGGTGGTGGCGGACTCCCCGGTCGTGCCGGTCATGGTGGTCTTGCCGTTGTCGAAGGTGGCGGGGCCGGAGATCTCGAGGGTGTAGGAGTAACCCTTCATCCAGTTGCCCGCGGCGGAGGTCACGCCGATGTTCTCGACGGTTCCCGCGTTGGCCCTCGGCGTTCAGCTTCAGCGTGGGCTTGACCGAGTAGGGGCCGGCGTACTTCTGGGCCTGCTCGACGATGGCCTTCGACTCGGCGAGCGGCGCGTTGAGGTTCTGGCCGTTGGCCCAGGGGAACTTGCCCTGTTCCTGAGACTGGTAGACGCTCCCCTCGAACACTCCCGCGGTGCGGATGAGAGCGATCTGGTACGCGGCAGCCTTCACGTTGTCCGTGGTGTTGGCGGTGGAGGCGATCCAGGCGAACTGGGCCACCTTGGAGGCCTCGGTCACCTTGACCGTGCGCTTCGCTGGCCGGGACCGATGAACGGCGTGGCGTCCACGGTGTCCACGGCCTTCGCGGGCTGCATGGAGGCTTGGGTGACACCCTCCGCCGAGGCGGAGTAGGCGGCGCCGTCGGCGGCGCACAGGTAGTTCGCGCCGTCCGGTCCGTGGATCACCCCGTGGTGGGCCGTATCACCGGTTTTGACTCCGACTGTGTGAGTCCAGCCCGGGGCGGCCGCCTGTGCTGCAGTTGGTGCGACGGCAAAGGCCAGCGCACCAACTCCCGCGATTGCGGTGAGCCTTTTCAATCGCTTAAACAATCTTGTTGTCCTTTTCCTGAGCAGGCCTGCGATTGCGTGTAATCGCAGGTGGCACTAAACCACGGAATACCGAGTATTCAATTGCGGTTGCGCAGGCGCCGGGCTCGAGTATAGGTCCATTTTTGCTACAACAAAGAAGTTATCCACAGGGGAGCAAAGACCCTGGACCCGGTGGACCACGGTATGGATGCGGTTCGCGAACCGGAGAAAGTGGCGGAATCTCCCTTAGTAAATTAATCTGTTCCGGCCAAGTCCGCCGCGCCGGCGATTCCTGCGTTGCTTCCTAGAGTGGCAACCATCACAGGCGGCATCGGGCGGAAGGTCCCTAGCCGTCAGGGACTCTTCGAGTGACGTGCGAGTCGGAGCGGCCAGCAGCTCCCCGGCCTCGCTGACCCCTGCCGGCCAGAACGTAGGCCTCGGGTCGAGGACGGCCGACAGGTCGGCCAGCCCTGACCCCAGCCAGTGGGCTGATGTGGGCGAAGCACTCTAGGGCCGCCGGGTCCCCTTCGCGCGCGGCCTGAGTGACGTGGAGCCCGGCGATGTCGCCGCCTCCGGCGAGTTCGAGCATCCGGGCGGCCGCCCGAGGCCCTTTCGCCCGCCAGTTGCGCGGGCGAAGCGCACCAGCGCGGTGCCCGAGGAACACGCTCCCAGCAGCCCGCCAGCCCGCATCCGCAGCGCAGGCCGCCGGGGACGACGTTGATGTGGCCGATCTCGGCCCGCGAAACCGCCTGAGCCGCGCAGAAGGCGCCCGTCCACGATGATTCCGCCTCCGATCCCCGGTCCCCACCGTGACGACGACGACCGACGAATAGCCCGCCGCGACCCCGAAGCGGAACTCGCCCCAGGCGGCCGCATTGGCGTCGTTCTCGACGACGACGGGCAGGCCGGTGGCGTCGGCCACCCGCAAGGCGAGGGGCTCGTTGCGCCAGGCGAGGTTCGGGGCGAAGACGATCGTGGTGCGGGTGCCGTCCACGAAAGCCCGCCGCCCCTATGCCGACCCCTCGGACGTCGTAGGACCGAGCCAGTTCCCGGACGCACTTCGGCGATGACGCCCGCCACGGCGGACGGGTCCGACGCCGGAGTGGGCTTGCGAGGAAGGCGAGGACCTCGCCGTCGTCGCCGACGGCCCCGCCGCAATCTTGGTTCCGCCTACGTCAACGCCTATCCGTACGCTCATGTGGACATCCCAGCGGCTTACAACGGCCCTGTTCGCCGGCAGCGCTGCCTGTTCCGCGGCCGCCCGGCTCGTTCGCCTGGCACCGGTTCAAGGCACGGGCGCGCTTCGCCGTCCGGTGGGGAGCGCGCGGCGATATTCGCTCGGCAACGTCTGCGGCAAGCGGGGCGCTGGGGGGACGGACTAGGAATGTCTTCGCTTCGCAACGTCTGCGGGTAAGCGCCTTCCGCCGGGCGGGAAACGGGGTGAGCGACGGAGCGCGTGCGGAAGCGGAAATGGCTGGAGGAGCCCGTGGCGGCCCCGGCCGGATACGGGAATCCCACCAGCGCCGGGCTGGTGGGGCATTCGGCGGAGACGGCGGGATTTGAACCCGCGAGGACCTTTCGACCCCTACCTTCTTAGCAGGAAGGCGCACTCGACCAGACTATGCGACGTCTCCAGTGGGCACCAGGATAGCGTGTTCGCTTGATCGGCGCCAACCACCGCTTCCACGTTGTGTCCCCACGTTTTCCCGCTATGCGCCTGGATCCGCCACGTGGACCGGCGGGCCTCGCGCGCCGACGGCGCGGATGCGCCTCGTGCTCCAGGCTTCGGACCGACCCGAGGTCCAGATGCACTCACGCTTCCGCACCAGTGCTTTTTCTCCGTATGGAAGAAGTCTGTTCGGGGCCCTTGGGCGATTTTTCGGCGTGAAACCGCCCTAAGGACGGGGCATGCGCGCGAGTGGGGTCGACCGTTTTCGGCGGGGTGCCGATCGCGTGGTTGAAGTCGTGCGGGCGAAAGATTTCGCCCGCACGACTTCATAGACGATTTCTTGACGTCAATCATTGATCGTCCAATTTTCGCGCCCCTGAGACATATGCGCCGACGAGTGCCGCAACCAGGAGCGGAACTCCAAGATCTATGGAGTCATTGAGGAAATTTTTGTCGAACCATATGGAACGAATAATTATATTATTAACACTACAATAATTTCTATTATAAATGATTGTAATGCTTGTTTTTTTATTAATTTTTTTCATAATATCCTTTCATGTGTTTATATTTTTATTAATTTACCCAGGGCAAAGCATACCATCCAGCTGCTGCAATGAGTGCAGCAACGAGTCCGACTACTCCGTCTTTGAGAGCGCTTCGTCCCACAATTGAAATTATTTTTATGGCCGCCTGTTTCACATTTTCTTTTGGATCAGTCTATTGAGAGCGCCACGTGCGGCACCGCCAACAAAGCCAAAACCGGATTTATCAAGAATACATTGCGAATAGCTTCTTTCACTATTGCTCCCCATTGGGTTTTACCTGGCTCTGCTCCGACCTGGGCGGCGATGTCGTCGAGGGCGTCATACCCTTCGCTGGAGATGGTGTTCATCGCGAAGTGAATCTCTTCTTCTTCCGAAGCGTCGGAGGAATCTTCGCCCAACGGATCACCGCGGGAAGGAGAAGGCCCCTGCACGACCATCGACAGGATCACAACCCCGCCGACGACGAAGATGACGAAATTCCGCGCGACTGCGCCTGCCGGGACGGAAAGCGCAACGGCCAGCGGACGCCGCCTCTCAGGCCTGCGAAGGTGCTGACCACGCGTCCCCGGAACGTCGTGCGAAGCCTCCGCTGCTTTTCGGATCGGTCCAACGCGCGGATGATCCTGATCGTCACGTGGAGGAAGACGAACCGGGCGAGCACTGAGACGAGCCAGGCGACCGCGACCACCGCGAGTCCGTACCCCACGAGGAATCGAAGCGTTCGATGGTTTCGCGCCCATCCGCTCCACGGCGCTGGGCAGCTGAACGCCCACGAGCACGAAGAGAGCCCCGTTCATGATGTAGAGACGAAAGACCATATCGGCAGGGCCGTAGAAACGGTTGACGGGCTTGATGGTGTCCGGGCCTCGATAGGGTCAGATAGAAGGCAGCGACGACGACGGCGACCACGCCCTGAGCCTTTCATGTCCTGGAACGGCTCGATGCTCTCGGAAATCAAGAAGGCCACGAAGGGAACCGTGAACATGAAAACGCTGAAGTTCATCGGATTCCCGATGTGGGCTCGCAAGCCGTTGGCCGCCCATCCGACCGCTAGGCCGACCAGCGTGCCGATCAAGAAAGAGAAGAAGAACATGCCGGAAGCGCGCCCGATGGACGTCGATTCCCTTCCGCCATGTGCAGGCCAAGGCGAAGAGAACGAGGTCGTGCCGTCGTTGATGAGGGCCTCGGCTTTGAGCGTGGTGATCGAGGATTTGGGAGCTTGCCGTTCAACGTCGCCACGGCCACCGCGTCGGTCGGCGCGAGCGCGGTGCCGATGATGAGTGCAGCCGACCAGTTGGAGACGCCGACGAAGGCATGCAGCACCCAGGCGATGGCGAATGCCGTGAAGACGACGAGCAGGGTGCCCGTGAGGAGGATCCCCTGCAGGCGCGCGCGTGCCTCGCGCCACGAGGTGTTCCGGGTTTCCCAGAAGAGCATGACGGGAAGGAAGATCTCCAGAATCACATGCGGCGGCAGGCCGACCTCGCGCACCTCGTTCAGCTGGTGCGCGGGGATGAGCGCCAGCATCAAGCCCAGGAATATGAGCAAAACGGCGGGAGGGACGCGCATCCTATGGGCCAGGATGTTGCCTAGCAGAATGGCTGCTGCGACCGCGATGATAACTTCGAGCACGCTGTGTTCTTTAGAGTGCGATAGAGGCTGTTGAAGGTTGGATCATTGCGTCAAAGCATCCGGCTGTTCTTCAACAGGACGCTCATTCATCCAGATTGACGCCGAATTTCATTATCGCTTCTCCGATAGGCCGCTGCCAGTTTCATCACCGACGTCGACATCATTGTGATATCGCTCTCGGGTGGGGAAGCCTCCGCTTCACCGGCGTCGCGCTTACCCGGGGACACCGTTCCCCGTCCTCTTTCCCGCTGTGTCCGGCTTCGTCCGAGATCGACTCTCGACGAATCGTTTGTTAAATTTCGATTTAATTGCGATTCATTCATTAGAATGATATATTCGCGTTATTCATGCCTTTTCGATGAAATCCAGGACGGCTGCATCGATTTCTCGCTGTGCCCGGCCATGAAGTGGCCTCCCGTTTCGAAGATCTTCTTCTCCAGATTCGGGTAGCGGTGAAGCGACCCCTCGACTTTAGCCTGCGGGAGCTTCGAAGGGCGCCACTCGATCGTCCCTTGCGTGGAGGAGCAGCACAGGAACCCGCAATTCCTCAATCGGGTACTCTTCGAATCTCACCGCCATGTCGCGATTGGTGATTCGAGCGTCGAGGGTCGCGCCTTCTTTCCGCCTCGACAGCGGCAGCATCCCACGGACGACGTCGGCCCCCATTCCATAGACCCTTCTGTAAAGAGGGAATGCCAGCCACATCGGCAGATCGCGGTTCACGATCGGCGGAGGCCCCATCAGGCGGGGAATCCTGGCAGGCCTTTCGTTCCACGGCGCCGCGGAGCAGTACAGGATCAAGCCCTTGGTGCGCTCCGGGAAGTCCAGAGCGAAGCGGATCGCGGAAGTGCCGCCCGCCGAGGCCCCCAGAACGAAGGCGCGTTCGATCTCCAGGCGGTCGAGCAACTCGGCATAAGCCTCGGCCTGTTCCCTCGGCGTGCCTTCGCCCTTGACGGAGCTGCCGAGGTAGCCAGCAGGGAAGGCGCGATAATGCGATATCTCGAGGAGAAGCTTTCGACGTTCTCGAACGCCTGATCGTAACCTCCGTAGAGGCCGTGGACGGAAAGGAGCGCCTCTACCGCCGCCTTCTCGCCCGGCCGTTTGCCATTCGGCGCCTTGCCGTATAGCTCTTTTCCTTCCAGCTTCTTGTCACCCGATCCTTCATCGCTAGGCTTCTTATCGCCCAGATTTTCGTCGACAGGCATCCGATCGACATAAGTCATTCTGCCATAGCTCAATACCGCCGACTCAGCGCCGTAAGCCGCCAAACGCGCAGCCGCCTCGCGCAGGGCCCTGTTTCAGCCGACGAACGCTGACGAATCCGCATGCCGCGACCGCAGCGGCGCAACCTGCAACAACGATTTCGCCGATCTTCATTGCTCCCCTGCCTTTTCTCCGTCAGTCTCCCGAGTACTTCTCTTTCCTCCGCCGAACTCTCGCGCGGATGCTCTTCGTTCGCTACGCTTTCATGCATACGGCTTTAGTATATTGAAATTCCGTTTAATCGCATTCCGTGCGTCAAACCTGCACGTGGGTCAAACAATGTTCCTTTATGATCATTCGTACTTCTTCTTCGCCATTTCGACGTCGAAGCATTCATATCGTATTTTTGCATACGATAGAATATGGACGTAAAACGCAAGGCAAAAATGTGAGGACTCTGCCTTTCGATGAGTCCGGCGTCCATAAGTTCTGTGAACACCTTTTCTTCGTGTTCGATCGCCCCGTCGATGAAAAGTCTCTCGATTTCTCGATTCAACTTTGGCTCGCGGTGGCGTTCGATCGTCAGCATCCGTCGAAATTTGGCGACGACGTCGTCGTGCAGGTAGAAAACGAGCAGCTGCGTGGTGAAATCGACGATCTCCTCGACGCCGACGTCGGCGTACGACCCCTCCGTCCCGGCCGAACCGGGGAGGCCTATGGCGTTTCCGACGTCCGCGACCCTTTCGGAGAAGAAGTCTGTGCACGCCTCGAATATGGCCTGCTTGCTTTTGTATGCTTGTATAAAGAGGGCGGCTTGACGCTGACCGCAGCAGCTATGTCTGCGATGCGGACGGCGCTGTGCCCCCTCTCGGAGAACAACATCAGTGACTCTCTGAGTAACTTTATCTTTGGTAGACGTCATCCGCGCGCCTTTCTGGCTAACGAGAATTAGCTTTTGATTCTCAACTTGTGCTAATGCGCATTAGCCGTCAAAAATAAGAGTTAAGGGGTATGTACACGAACATTATTTTTCCATATTTCTGCAAAACTATGTAAATTTGTATCAAGCGATATGGATTTCCGTCAAGGACAAAAATTCGTGTCAAACGATAGACGTCAGGAACCTGCTATCTCCGTTGAAATTGGGATGTGAAGTTGGGTCGCGATCGGGGTGTAGAGATCCACACCCTGCTCTTCGGTATAGAGAGACAGCAGAAGCGCGTATCGAACCGGAAGGACGCGACGATCCTTTCGTCGGTTGTACTTCCACCAGCCACCGACTGGATAGACGGCAACGTTGTTGCAATGCGCGAGCTCGGCCCCGGTTCCAGTCCATTGGTCCTGGTGAAGTGATCCACGCTTCTTCCCTTTTCGCCAAGGAACCAGCGGTCGGATTCTTTGTTCTTAGATTGCGAACCGCTTTCTTCCTTCCGTGCTTGCTTGTTGACGCGTCGAACGAACTGATCTTGAGTCTCCAATGGCCCTTGAAGATCGAAACGTAAACCAGTGGGAAGCATACGCATACTTGCTGCGCCAACCGCGGCGGGATGCCGAAGGCTCGACGAAGTATGAAAGCGTAATGCGGAGCCGTACTTCGCTCGCACCGAGGCTCTCCAGGACGTCATCGGGCCAAGGGAGCGAATGCAAACGGAAGTACCGCATTGAGTACCCTTCGCCTGTAAAAGGCACGAAGCTATCTTGCGTAACAAGCGTTACTGCTCCTGGTCCCGAGTTCAGCACCGCCTCCTCAACCGGAACACCCCAACCGAACTCGCGAAGCAACAGCTGGCGATCCCCTTTTCTGTTCTTCTCATCAAGCCGTTGAACCATCATGTCGGTCCATTCCGCAGAGTGAGTCAAAAGCCCACGAACCGTCTCCGGCCAGTAGGATGGGTAGCGTTCCATTGCCATAACCGCAAGACGCGAAGCTTGTGCGGTGGCTGCACCGTGGCGTTCGCCGACGTGAAAGCTGCATCGGTGTAGCGGCCGGTTGAACGCAGCGACAGCGAGGGGTTTCGATCTTCGACCGTCCTCGGCCATCACTGAGGTGTTTCCTCCTTCCATGCAGATGTCCGGTTTAATCGGCCAACGATTTTTGTCAAAGTAAAGCGATGTAGACGTGTGAGGCGAAATATCCCCGGCAGCCGCCACGGTATGCCATCCTGCATACTGAGGATGCGAAGGGGCTTCAGTCATCTCGGTGTAAGCGCCTACGGTCAAAGCGTTCCACGCCTGCGCCGGATCTTGGATCGGAGAGTTCACAGAGTTCGTGCGGTAATCGTCATCATAGCGAGCGACATTCCCGGCAGCGACCAAAATCAGGCGCGCGGCGTCCGGGTCGGGCGTCGAGAGCAACTGGATCTCATTGCCGGACCGGACAATGTCGGTCCCCACTACAACGCGTCGACTGAGGCCGACCACAATGTCGGCTGTCCTGGCTTATCCGGATCTGTACTCAGCGTCAAACAGAAAACGCGGCCGCGTTTACTCCTAACCGCTTCAGGATGAGAGACAGCTCAGCTGTTGCCGTACCGTAGTCACGTTGATCTGGTTGGCGCTCACCAATCTTTCCGGTCCGGAATCATGCGCACAGACTCGAGACGGTGTCGTAACACAATACGTTCATTTCCGACCAACAACGGTTCAAGATTTCCATAAAGCGCGAGTCCAGCCATCGACGTCCCATGTCCACGAGGGCACACATCGTTTCCCGAACCGCCGAAAATCGAGTGATGATCCTTGGAAGAGAGGGAATGTTCAAGAAGGATATGCGTTCGTGATACTCCCGTATCGAGAAGGCACACAGCAGGAGCCTCGTCGGTTGCAGACGTGACTCGTGACGCAAGTTCCTGAACGTATTCGGTTTTGTTCATCAACGGAGAGGTCTTCATAGTGTCGATGAATGTAGGGACGTCGAATCTCAACAAGTGGAACCGAAGTAAAGGGAAGCTGCTGCAATTGTTGCCAGGTCGCCTGGACCCAAGCGATGAGACGATCGCCCAGTCGGAATTCTCCGCAGCGGGCTTGAAGCCGACAGGCAGCGAGGAAAGCCTTCAAGTCACCGACGCGGTCACTAGGACTGTCGAGCCAAAGTTCCCACCAGTGCATGCCAGATTGAGGCGGGTCACTTTCGGATGTCCAGAGGTCTTCGAGGACAGCGCTGCGGATGCGAAAATGTTCGCGACAAGGGCCCGGTTCTTCGGATACCCCGCTTCCGTGTTTTTCTCGTCATCAAGGTAATCCTCGAAGAGCTTCAAAAACTGTTGTCGATAGGCGTCGGACACCCATACGGTCGCCCTCTCGGCTCGTTTCCGTGAGCGTCTCGGACGGAAAGCAGAAGCTATTTCGTCTTACGGACACCCTTTCGCTCGCGTGTATACGAGCTAAGAGAGTCAACTTTGAGCGGAAGGTGGATCCTTCACCCTCGAGGGACAATGATCGTGCCTGTTGCCCGCAGTTCTTCGGCACTGCCACAGCACTGTCGCGTTCCTGTTCGAAACTCCTGAAGGCATACTCAGCGGAGCGCGAGACCCTTCCAGTGCGCCTCGCGGTCCTTTACCTCACGTATCTTTGTACCGCCCCTGCTTTTGCTCTTGAAGTCCGTCGTCAGCGCAAATCCTTCGACGTAGAGATGATCAAGATCCCGTGAGACCTCAGCTACGGGCTCGCAGCCCTTCGCGCTGTCAAGGCGGCGACGAGGTCTTCTCGGCGGACCTGCTTGTCGCCCCTCATCAGGACCGCCTTGGCTGCGGTCTCGGCCGCTTTGACCAGCTCCGCATGGCTCAATCCCGCGGTGTGCTCCCCAGCCTCGCCATGCTGATTCCGGCAGCAGAGGTTCCCAAGACGCGCCTTCATCACAGCCGCAGCTTGGCGGGCATCGGGAAGCGCGTAGTCGAGAACCATGTCAAAACGACGGAACAGTGCCTTGTCCAAGATAGCGCGATGGTTCGTCGCAGCGAGCACGAGAGACTCGGTGCTTGCCTTCTCAAGAAAACACGAGGAAGGAGTTCAGAAATCCGGCGGGCCTCACCGACGTCGTTTCCGCTGCGATCACCTCGAGCGCGTCGAACTCGTCGAAAAGGTAGACGCCCGCGCCGCTGCGCCACGAGTCGAAGACAAGCCGAAGTTTGCTGGGCCGTCTCGCCCATGAACTTGCTGAGCAAGCTATCCAGCCTGACGGTGAACATCGGAACTTCGAGTTCGGTGGCAAGCACCGCCGCCGTCATCGTCTTGCCCGTTCCCGAGGACCTTCCAGCAGAAGCCGGTGCGCCGGAGCGAACCCGTGGTCAAGTAGGTTTCTGCGTTGCCGCTGCTCTGCCAAGACTTGCTTTATCTGCGACGTTAGTTCGGTGGACGCAACCAACTGACGAAGACGCACGTCGGGCTGTGTCGCCTCCACAAGTTCGGCGAGCTCGCCGCGGGGTTGCGCCAGCATCGTGACTTTGCCGAGCGGTTCCCGCTCGCGCGATACGTCAACGGCCTTCTTGATGTCATTTGCCAGCACGTGGTGCCCGGCCTTGGCTTCGCGAGCGGCAACCTGGAGGGCGACGGAATAGAAGCCCTCGTCGTCGCCGGCTGCATGGCTACGCACCATCGCAGCAACGTGCCGTGCTGTGCCGACCATGATTCACCTCATCCTCGCTATCCGTAGGCCTCCCATTGCCTCCAGTCTACCGGCCAAAGTCTGGTGCCTAAGGCTGGGGCGCTCGCGCGATCGCGGCAATCGGAGCCCGGTTTCCACTCGCCGACACACTGGGAAACTTCGCTATGGCCCGCACGAGCCGTCCGCTAGCCCAATCAGGGAAATCCGTTAGCCCGATCCTGGCGAAAACGAGCGGACCTGACGGTCACAGGACGAAAAGCGGCCTCGAACCTGTGAGCCGCAGCGTTCCCCTATGTGATCTCGCATGCATACGAAGCGCGTGCCATGCTAGTAAAGCGCATACGGTTATCTACGGCCATGAGATGACGAATATTTACCGTTAGTTGTGCGGAAGGTAAGGGATTCGAACCCTCGGTGCGGGATCGCCGCACAACGGTTTTCAAGACCGTCACATTCGGCCGCTCTGTCAACCTTCCATCGCCGCTTGAAGCTGCGCGGTCCATCTTAGTACGCCGACCGGCGGTGGCGAGGCGAAAGCGAGGCCGGGCAGGAGAGTCCGGGCAGGGCAAGCGGGGAGCCGGGGAGAGACGAGGCCGGGAACCGGGAAGCGGAAGGGCGTCATCAGAGGATCCTTCCGCGTTTTCGGCTACTCTGCTCTCCCCTCTTCCGCCTCTTTCCTCACGTCGAGGGCTGGCGATCGGAGTCGGATCGCAGAGGGCGGGAATCGGCCTCTTCCCGTGCTTTCAGGGCCTGGCGCAGCCAGAGGGCGACCAGGCCGGGCATCACGAGGATCACGGCCATGCCGGGCAGGACGATGCCCGAGTCGTTGAGCGCGAAGGCGAGGAGGAGGCAGAGGCCGGCTGAGAGGGCCCCATGCGCAGAGGGACGCGCACCCCCTCGTCGACGGGGGCGGTGAAACCCCACGTGCGGCGCATGAAGGCGCGGCATCTGGACAACGCCGCCAGGCCGCGCACGCCCCGGGCGCGCTCCCGCCGCCCTCGGACCGACCGTCTTTCCGAGAGCGGTCGCCTTCCAAGAGGCCGGCTTCACGGCTCGCACCGGCTGCGGGTTTCGCGCCGCCCCCAGGCATCGCCGTCTCCCCAGGCCCCACGCGCTCCTCGGGCCTCGCGCGGATGAGATCGACCAGAGCGCAGACGAAGAGAACGAGCCCGGCGAGCACCACCCACCGGTGCGTCGAGTTGAAGAGGAGCCGGACGTTCGTTCCGAGTTTCCTGCCCAGAACCTCGGCGAGCTCGCCGTCGGATATCGACTGGACGAACTTGCCCAGATGGGTGCGGCTCTCGGCCGGACGCATCCAGTCCAAGACGGCGATGGCAGCAGCGCGCCACCGTGATCCCGCCGATCGTGAGAATCCTGCTCACCGACAGGCGTATGCGGACCACGAGGATCATAAGGAGGAAGAGGGCGGGGAGGAAGGAGAGAACCCCGCCAGTCGGCTCCCATGGAGGGGAGGGCGTCGACGCCGGCCACGGCCAGTCCGATCAGAGCGATCGTCACGAGCGCGACGCCGGTGCGGGAAGGCCTGCCGGCACCGGGGGCTCCCCCGGCCGGCGGTTCGCCTCCAGCCGTGCCGTCGGTAGTGGTCGCCTCTTCGCGCCGGACGGTGCACTGCCGTGGGGCACCATCCGGTCAGTCGGCCCGCCGCTGCCGGCCGAGAGGTTGCGGCGGACCGCGACGCCGCTGTGGGCGAGGGCCGGTTCGCGCGTTGAGACGGCCTCGCGCGCCGGCTCGGCCGGACGGCCGAGCCGGATGCGTTCGCCCAGGAAGGCCAGACCCAGCAGGGTCCCGGCGGCCAGAGGGCGTAGGCCTCGTTGCCCACGCCGTAGAAGCGAGCGGCGGTGAGGGAGGTTGAAACCCACCACGGAGTCGGCCGCTGATGTGCGACCCCTGTGGCCGCGTCCAGGGCGATGAACGCGGCCGTCGGCACGGCGAGCGACGAAGCGGCCCCTGCCGCCCAGAACCTGCCGGTCGCCAGAGCCAGGGCCGCCAGGGCTCCGGCCGTCGCCCAGCACCCTGCGAAGAGCGCCAACCGGGCGTTCGACGCCATCCACCAGGGGAAGACGTTGACTACGAGGCTGGCGAGCGGGACGGCGGCGATCGTCAACCCCAGCCACGACCAGAGGAGGCTGAGCGAGCGGTGCCGCAGCACTCTGCGATACAGCGGCATGGCCGTCAGGGCCAGCGATACGAGGAAGAAGACGATCGACGCCGTCGTGAGCTGGCGGATGAAAGGACCGCGCAGGGTGCGCATCTTGCCCGAGTGGCGCGCCTGATCGGCCAGGGCGTCGACCCGCTCGGTATAGCAGGCCTGCGAGGACGAGCACGCGGACGTGTTCGGACGCGAACCGATGACCGACCCGTCACGGCGCCCGGTCGGCGCCGAACCAGCTGAGGATCGTCGGGACGACGTCCGTCGCCTGCACGATGCCCTTCTGGCGGACGGAGTCGCTGGAGGCCAGGCCCATGGGGATCGGAGCGCGGGTGCCTTTCCCGACGTCGGCCGCCACGTACATCTGCATGTACGTGTACGTATCGATGTCGGCCGCGGAACGAGCATCACCCGCGTTCCCGAGGGATCTTCTGCAGGATCCGCTCAGCCCGCCTCATGTTGATGATCGAGAAGATCCGCCGGCCGGGCTGGGAATCCGACCCGTCGACGGTGTCGGGGGAATCGTGCCGTTGGGGACCGTCGGGCTCGCACTCGCGCCGGACGTGGGCGCGAGATCGGACGCGCCGTCGGAACGCCAGGCCCCGGCGACTTCGCTTCCGCTCCTCCTGAGACGCTCCCTGCTGGTAGAGGGAACGGGCGAGCTTGCGCTCCTCGTCGGAGGCGTAGCTCTCGGTGTCGGCGTCCACGACGGTGAGGTCGTGGGACGAGGCGCTCGCCGAGACGAGGTTCGACAGCTCTTCGTCCGCGCTCGGCGCCGCCGTATAGTTGGCCGGCGCGACGCCCGACTGGCCGGCCAGGGTGTAGGCCGCGCCGTTGCCGATCCCATGGGTGGAGATGCCCGCCTTGGACGCGAGCTCGGCGAACTGCCCGAGATGGGGAGCGCTTGCTGGTCTGCGCGAGGGCGGCGCGGTAGCGGCCCCATTCGGGCAGAGGGCCCCGGCCGCGACGAGCGGTTGCGTGCACGTCGGGGTGGACGCGACGCCCCGCTGGAGATCTGCCGGCCCGCGGACATCGCGAGCCACGTGTCCACCGGGCAGGCGGGTCTGGTGGTGGAGACCGGCACGAGGTTCGCCATCGTCCCCGACGCGCCGAGCCGGGCGAGGTTGGGTGCGATCGTCTGATCAGCTGATCCCAGCGCAGCCCGCCGGTCAGGATGAGGACCACTCGGGGCTTCGCTGCCGCTTTGCCCTTGCGGGACGGGGACGACGAGGCGCCGCCGTCGCCCCGTGCCGGCGGAGGGAGGCGAATCCGGAGAAGACCAGGCAGCCCGGGAGGAGGAACAGGAGAGCGGCGGGCGGCCGACAGCCGGCTCACGCGGCGGGACGATGCAAGCGGTGACACACTCAGCCTCCTTCCCGACGGGTCAAGTATCAAGTATATTGCGCTCGCCGTCCAGGGATCACTGCGCATCCTCCCCGGCGGTGACGGAGGGATCCAGGGGCGGCCGGCGAGCGCTCGGCCCTGCAGGTGCGCGACGACCGCCTGAAGGCTGCCCGTCAGGGCGCGCCACCTCGCGCTGCCGCTCGTATCCGACGCCGCCGCGGGCTATCGCGAGGCAGGCTGCGAGGTCCTCCGCGCAGCCGAGGTCCTCGGCCGCGGGTTCCAGGCCGGCGACGAAGTCCGGGAAGCTCTCGCGCAGGGGCGCCTGGTCCCCGTCGGCGTTCTCGACGAGGACGGCGTCCATGCCGTAGCGGGCGGCCCGCCATTTATTGGTTTCGGCGAACTCCCGTGGGAGGGCGAGAGGCTCGCGCCCGGCGTCGAGCTCTCGCGAGGCGGTCTCCACCAGGCAGTGGACCAGCGCGGCCACGGCGCGCACCTCGGCGAGATTCGAATTCGCGTCGCATGCCCGCACCTCGATCGTCCCGAACTTGGGGGAGGGCCGGACGTCCCAGCGGATTTCGTCGTACTGGCGGATCGCCCCTGACTCTCAGGAGGCCGGCGACAAGGTCGTCGAGCTCCTCCCATGTTCCCCAACTGGTGGGAAGCCCCGCGGTCGGCAGCTGCTGGAACATCATCGCGCGATTGTCGGCGTACCGGTGTCGATCCCCGCCCAGAACGGCGACGAAGCGGCGAACGCCTGGATGTGGCCCAGTCGGGCCGTCAGATGGTTGAGAATGGGGATCACCTTCCGCCGGTCCTCGATCCCCACGTGCACGTGGGTGCCGAAGATCAGCATCTGATGGCCCCAGTACTGCGTGCGCTCGACCAGCTCTTCGTAGCGCTCCGTCTCGGAGACGGGCTGCAGGCTCGGCTCGGCGAAGGGGTGGGATCCTGCGGAGACGAGACGGGCCCCCAGCTCGGCGGCGATCGGCTCGACGACGGCCAAGGCCTCCCTGCATGTCCCGGGCGCACTCGGCCACGGCCGTGCGCTTGCGCGAGACGAATTCGACCATGATCTGCAGCATCTCGCTGTGGACCAGGGGGAAGCCGGGGTGACGGCGGTCGAGTTCGGCGAACACGCCGGGCGCACAGAGGCTCAGCCGCCCGGTGGCCGGGTCGACGAGCTGAGCTCCCACTCCAGCCCTACGGTGGAACGCTCGGATTCTTTTGAAGTCGATGGCCATGCGGCACGCCCTCGTTTCGATATTCGCGGTTCACCGCTGGTCGGCGGTCACCCCCGAGGGGTCAACTCCTGTAGCGACGGACGAATTCCGTGATGATCCGGTTCCCTCCCTCGACGTCGGCGGCGTCGCAGCGGGCGATGACCGCGGCCTTCTCGTGAGCCGGGTAGTAGGCGTCGCCGTAGGCGTCGATCCGTATGCGCATCCCCGGCGTCGTGATCTCGGGGTGGAACTGCGTCCCGTAGACGTTGCGCCCCCACCGGACCATCTGGGTGCGGCAGAAGTCGCCCGTGGCCAGCAGCACGGCGTCCCCCGGAGGCGTCCCGACGGATTCGGAATGCCCGACGTAGGCCCGGAAGGTCGGCGGCAGACGCGACGCGACGGCATCGTGGGCCGCTTCGTCGGTCAGCGTGATGACGGGGGCCTGGAGGTCCTCGCCGAAGCCGTCGATCAGCGAGCCGCCGAGGGCTATGGCCACGGCCTGCATGCCGAAGCAGAGCGCGAGGGTGGGGACGTCCTCGTCGACCAGGCGGCCCGCCAGGCTGAGGACGCGCTCCTCCATGCGCCGGTGCTCGGGGCTTTTGTCCGATTCTCGAAGCCGAAGGGAGACCCCGTGATGAAGACGCCCGAGTAGTCCGCGAAGTCCATCTCCGCGGGGTGCGGGGCGCCAGGGTCCAGGAGGAGACGTCGACGACGTCGCGGCGGGGGTCAGGCCGCCGCGCTCGACGATCGTCTTGCGCTCGTCGACGGCTATCGCGCCGCCGGGACGGCGCACGACGAGCAGGAAAGGCTTCGCGCCGCTGTTCTTCGCGTTGCCGACGGGCGGTGTTGCTATCACCCGGACATCTTTACGCACCGGTCCGACGAAGGCGTTCGGCGTTCCGCCAAATGGACATGATGTGATGTCGGCGACGGATCGCGGTCGGGCGGGGAGGCGGGCGATCCTGGAGGGCAGCCGCGGCGCACGCTCGGAACCCGGGCTGTTCGGGTCCCGGTTCGCGCGCGTCGTCGCCAGGGGAGGCTCGATCCCGATCGCTCCGGGACGGCCGGTTCGCGCGCGTCCAGGCAGGGGAACCGGCGCGGGGAGCGGGCGCGGGCGAGGCCGAAAGGAACCGGCGCGGGCGGCTCAGCTCGAGCTCAGTCCAGTCAGCCCAGCAGGAGATCGAGGAGGAGGCCAGGCCGTCCTCCTCCACGGAGTCGGTCTGAGCGTCGGCCGCCGCGGCGACCGGTTCGAGCGCGCCGCCCATGGCCACCCCCAGCCCGGCCCAGCCGAGCATCTCGACGTCGTTTCCGCCGTCGCCCACGGCGACCGTGGCCCGCGGATCGACGTCCAGGCGCCGCCGGACGCCCTCCAGAGCCGCGGCCTTGGAGGTCCCCCTCCGGCGCGACGTCGACCCAGGCCGTCCACCCGATGTAGTACTCCACGCCGTCCAGCCCGGCTCCGCGCACGACCGGAGGAACTCGTCCGGGTCCTCGTCCAGGCCGCGGACGATCATCCGGGTCGCGTCGGGCACCGGCAGCGCCTCGACGGGCAGGACCACGCTCGGCCCGCTCAGCTCACCGGGAGGGAAGTCCGCCGTCACCCGCCGCGGCCGGCCGATCGACTCGACCGCGTAGAGGGCCTCAGGGCATCAGCGAGTGGAGCGCCGCCAGCCCGGCGGACGGATCGAAGGTGTGCGAGTCCAGGACGGCGTCGCGCTCGACGTCCAGGGTTATCGCCCCGTTGGAGCAGACCGCTGCGCCCTCGCGCATGCCCGCCGCGTCGAGGACCTCGCGTGCGCCGGGTATGCCGCGCCCGGTGGCCAGGCTCAGGTGCGTCCCGGCCTCCATGTGCTTCCTGACGGCATCGCAGACCCGGGAGGAGGGCGCCGTCGCGGCGCACGAGCGTGCCGTCGATGTCGAGGGCGATGAAGAGCTCCGGGCCGGCCGGAGGCAGCGCGCGGCCTCGACGCGATCGCGCAGCCCGCGGCCGCCTGGCGGGAGGGCGTCATCGGACCGGCTCGACGACCGCCCTGCCGCCCAGGTAGGGCCGCAGCGCCTCAGGGACGTACAGCGAGCCGTCGGGCCTCTGGTGGTTCTCGAAGATCGCGACGAGCCACCGGGTCGTGGCCAGGGGTGCCGTTGAGGGTGGCCACCGCCCGGTTCCCGCCGTCGACGCGCTCGCGGACGTTCGGGCGGCGGGCCTGGTAGGTGGTGCAGTTCGACGTCGAGTGACCTCCATGAAGCGGTTCTGCGTGGGCAGCCAGGCCTCGCAGTCGAACTTCCGAGCGGCCGAGGAGCCCGGGTCGCCGGCCGCGGTGTCGATGACCCGGTAGGGCAGCTCGACCTTGGCGAGCATCTCCTCCTCCCAGCCCAGGAAACGGCGATGCTCATCCTCGGCGTCCTCGACGCGGCAGAAGGAGAACATCTCCACCTTGTTGAACTGGTGGACGCGGATGATCCCGCGCGTGTCCTTGCCGTAGAGCCGCCTCGCGGCGGTAGCAAGAGGACCAGCCCGCGTAGCGCTAGCGGCCCGGCCGACAGGTCGAGGATCTCGTCCTGTGGTAGCCGGCCAGGGGCGACCTCGGAGGTGCCGACGAGATACTGGTCGTCCGCGGGCAGATAGTAGATCTCGTCCGAGTGGGCGCCCAGGAAGCCGGTGCCCGCCATGATGTCGGGGTTGACGAGGGTGGGGGTCGTCATCAGGGTGAAGCCCGCCGCCTCGGCCTGGTCGGCCGCCATGGTCAGCAAGGGCGAGCTCCAGGCGCGCCCCGCGCCTTTGAGATAGTAGAAGCGCGAGGCCGGAGACCTTCGTGCCGCGGGCCATGTCCAGGGCGCCGATCGACTCCGCGACGTCGAGGTGGTCTCTGGGCTCCAGGGCCCTCGGCGGCGAAGTCGCGCGGCTCGCCGACGCGGCGGAGGACCTCGTAGTCCTCCTCTCCGCCCGCCGGGACGCCCTCGAGCACGATGTTCTGAATGGCCGCGTTGGCCTCCAGGCAGGCTCGCTCGGTTTCGTCGGCGGCCGCCTCAGCTCCTGACCCGCTCGGCCAGCTCCCTGGCCCGGGCGAGGACAGCCGGACGCTCGCCGGGTCGGCTTTTTCCCGACCGACCGCGAGACCTCCTTCTGCTCGGCGCGGGCGGCCTCGAAGGCCTGCAGGGCGGCGCGGCGGGCCTCGTCGGCGGCCAGCAGGGCGTCGACCGCGGCGGGGTCTTCGCCGCGACGGCGCTGCGACTCGCGCGCGACATCAGGGATTCTCACGGACAAAGCGGATGTCGATCATGCGGACAAGTCTACGGTGTGCGACGCGAAGGCTGCGTTATGCGACGGATCCTGCGCTATAGGCTTGACGCATGACATGGGACGGATGGCTCGCGAACGCGGTGGCCTTGCCTCGTTGACGGTGGCGCTGGCGGTCGCACTCGGCGCGCGCGTGAAGATCCGCGCCCTAAGACGCCGCGTCGAGCAGCTGGCCGCCGGGACGGCCGGCCCGGGCCCCGCCGACCCCGGGCCCGGCCGTCCCGGCGGCACCAGCCGGGCCCCGGGCCGTCGCCGTCGTCTACAACCCCGTCCACGTCGGCGCCCTCGACGACATCCAGGCCGTGGTCGAACGGGCGGCCATCGACGCCGGATACGCCCCGCCCGTCTGGCTGCCCACCGCGAAGGACGACCGGGCGTGGGCCAGACCCGGGCGGCCCTCGCCCTCGATCCGGCCGTCGTCGTGGCCGTCGGCGGCGACGGCACGATCCGCCACGTGGCCGGGGAGCTCGCGGCAGCGGCGTCCCCTCGGAATCCTGCCGACGGGAAACCGGCAACCTCCTGGCCAGGAACCTGGGCCTGCCCATCGGATCCGGCGTGCGGGACCTCGCCTCGATCGCCATCACGGGGCGTTCCCGGCGCATCGACGTCGGCTGGGTCGAGGCGGACGGGCCGAGCCTGGAGCAAACGGCCGCGATCGCGCGCATCGCCCCGGACTCGCACGCCCTCGCAGGAAGCACCCCTTCCTCGTGATCGCCGGCATGGGATTCGACGCCGCGGTCATGCACAGCGCCGGCCGCGGCCTCAAAGCGCACCATGGGATGGGGCGCCTACGTGGTCTCGGGGCTCAGGTACCTCAGACGCAGGCGGGTCAAGGCCCACATCGTGGCCGGCGAGGGCCACAACGAGTTCGACCTGGAGGCCAGGGCGATCCTCTTCGCCAACTGCGGGCGTCTGCCGGGGGCTTCGTCCTCGCCCCCGACGCGAGGATCGACGACGGCTGGCTGGACCTCGTCGTCGTCGACACGAAGATCGGACTGCTCGGCTGGGGCGACCTCGTCCGCAGGGTCGGCCTCCAGAGCCTCGGGCTGCGGCGGCGGCCCCAAATGCTGCCCGAGGTCGGTTCCATCGAGTTGCGCCGGATGCGCTCGGTGCACGTGCAGGCCGGCGACCCCGAGCTGGTCGAGGCCGACGGCGACGCCCTCGGCTACGCCTGGAACGTCAGAGCCCGCATCGAACGCGGCACTCTGCTCGTGCACGTGCTCTGACGGGCTCGGACCTCGCGGCGGGCCGCCCGAGGGCCGCTCACTCCGGCTGCCGTCCCCGGCGCAGCAGACTCTCGACGAAGGCCCTGCCGGCCACGAAGTCCGCATCGGAGGTGCCGGGGCGGGGTTCGACCCTCGTCCCGCCGGCGGAGGGATAGGACCCCAGGAAAACGACCCGCGGGCATACCCGGTGCAGGCCTATGAGGGCGGCCTGGATGCGCTCGTCGTTGCAGGTGGCCCTCGGCGTCGATGGAGAAGGCGTAGCGCCCCAGGGCGTCGCCGACCGGCCGCGACTCGATGCGGGAGAGATTGACGCCTCGGGCCGCGAACTGCTCGAGCATGCTCAGCAGCGCCCCCGCCTCGTCGTGGGGCAGCTGCACCATGAGAGTCGTCTTGTCCGCGCCCGTGCGGTCCGGCTGCCGCCCGGCGGCCCACCACGATGAGCGCGTGATCGCGCCGCGGTTGTCGGCGACGTCCCGGCTCAGCGACTCCAAGCCGAACATGGCCTCGGTGCCCGGCGGGCACAGGGCCGCCTCGAAGTCCGCCCGGCCGTCGGCCAGGGAGCCGGGCGCCGGCCGCCGTGGAGGTCGCGGGCACGTGGACGGCCTCGGGGATGTGCGCCCGGATCCACCGGCGGCACTGGGCCCAGGCGTGGGGATGCGTGGCGATGCGGCGGATGTCCCCGAGCCCCGTCCCCGGCCGCACGGCCAGGCAGAAGACGATGGGCACGAGCATCTCCGCCTTGATCTCCAGGGGCTTCCGGCCGTCAGGCTGTCCAGTGTCGCGTTGACGCCGCCTTCGACCGAGTTCTCGATGGGGACGACCGCGTAGTCGGCCTCGCCCCTGCGCACCATCTCCAGCGCCGAGGGCACGTCGTGCGCGGGCACCTCGCAGGCTTCGCCCGCCACCTGCCTGAGCGCCGCATGGGTGAAGGTGCCTGCGGGCCCCAGGTAGGAGAAACGAGGGGGGTCCCCGGGACGGCCGGACATGGCGCTCTCCTCTCTCGCAGCGTCGCCTTCCTGCAGCACTGACTCAGTTTAGTCTCGCGTTGTAGTCTGGTCGCATGCTCCTGCGTCCGGCATGCCGCTTCATCCTCGGTCTCGTGGGCGCTCTCGCCTGCCTCGCGGGCGTCGTGGGCCCGGCGTTCGGCGCGCCCGCGCAGGTGGCGCAGCGCCCGGGATCGAGCCGGCGCGGAGGAGCGGCCCCGAGCCGGGGAACGGAGGGATCGGTCGTCGTCGTCGGATTCTCCGGCGTGAGCTGGAAGGACGTCACGGCCGACACCGCGCCGAACCTCTACCGTTTCGGCAAGCAGGCCTCCACCGCCGACCTCGTGGTCCGCACGATCAACGAGACGACGTGCCCCACAGAGGGCTGGCTCACCCTCGGCGCGGGACGGCGCACGATCGACGACGCACCCGCCTGCCGCCCGCTCCAGGCCCGGTCCAGGTGGACCGAGCTGGTCGAGGTCAACTCCGCCAGTAAGTACCACGCCAGACTCGGGCGGCTCGGCAAGGCGTTGAGGAACGCGAAGACGACGGCCATCGGCCCGGGCGCCGCGATGGCGCTCACCGACCCGAAGGACGCCTCCGGGCCGACTACGCCGATCTGGCGCCGATTCCGGGGTCCGTTCGGGGAACCAGCGCGGTGCCGCCGACGACTCGGGGCCGCGGCCAAGGCCTACCTCGGAGGCCGCCGGCTCGAAGGTGACGGTCGTGGACCTCGGCGCCGTCCGCAGACCGGAGTCGCAGCTGTCCGCGTCGGGGAGGCGGCCGGCCGGGGTTCTGGCGCAGGCTCGGCGGATTCTTCGCCTCGAGCCGTCCGCGTCCCGCGACGTCACCGCGCAGATCTCCGCCCTCGACGCCCGGTTCGCCAGCCTCCTGCGCGCCATACGGGAGAAGGACCCGAAGGCGACCGTCCTGGCCGCCTCGCTCGCCGACAGCCAGAGCTCCCGTCCTCGCTCGGCTATTTCGCGGCGGCCGGGCCCCGCGTCGCCCGCGGCATGACCCTGGCCGGCGGCCCGCCCTGACGGCCAGCTCCGACGCGACCCGCCAGCGCGGATACGTCCAGATCACCGACCTCATGCCCCACTCCTCGACTGGGCAGCGCGGGCTCCTCCGAGGCGGCGGACGCCATCGTCGACGATCGTCTCCACGCCGAACGGCTCCGGCGAGGAGAACGTCCGCGAACTCGTCGGCAACGAGGTCCGCTCCCAGACGGTGCGCTCGCTCTCGGGCCGTTCTTCATCCTCTTGGGCGCCATGTTCGCGGCCGTCCTGGCCCTCTTCTCACCCTGCTCCCGCTGGAAGGGGACGACCCGCAGGCTCTTCGTCCAGCTGTCGACGCTGCTGGCGGCCGTCCCCGTGGCCTCGCTGCTGGTCAACCTCGTTCCGTGGTGGTATTCCCCCGCGCGGCCGGCGTGTTCGTCGGGCTGCTCGTCACCTTCTCCACGCTCATCGCCGCCCTGGCCCTCAACCCGCGATGGAAGGACCGATCGTTCGCCCCCTTCGGCGTGATCGGCGGGCTGGTCGTCGTCACGCTCATGCTCGACGTCGCCTTCGACGACGTCCTGGCCTACCCCCTCCAACTGGCGGCCCTGTTCGGCACGCAGCCCCTGGTCGGCTGGCGGTTCTACGGCTTCTCCAACTCGGCCTTCGCCCTGTTCACCGCCGGCCTGATCCTCTCCCTGGCGTGGGCGGGCGAACGCCTGTACTCGCGGGGGAAGGAGGAAGGCCGCCTGGCTCATCGTCGCGGTCGGAGCCGTCGCGGTGTTCCTCGACGGCTCGGCGGGCTACGGGGCCGACTTCGGCGGGCCCCCCGTGCTCATCGTCGCCTTGGGGACGCTGGCGATGATGATCTTCCGGAGGAGGCTCACATGCCTGCGCATCGCAGCGGTGCTGTTCCTGGCCCGGTGGTCTCCACGGCCTTCGCCGTGGCCGACTACCCTCAGCCCCGTCTCCGAGAGGTCGCATCTGGGCCGCTTCGTCGAAACGGTGCTCCACGGCAACGGGCTGGAGATCGTCGCGCGCAAACTCGCCCAGGTCTTCGGGAACCTCCCGTGGCCGGCGATCGCGCTCCTGGTCGCCGCGCTGGGCGCCGCCGCCTATTGGACATGGCGCCTGCACCGCCGGGGAGGCTTCCGGATCGGCGTCCTCGCACGCTCCCGGGCGTGGAACGAGCTTCCGGTGCTGCGAATGAGCGTGATCGTGCTGTGCTGGGCTCTGGTGGTGGGGATGTTCGTCAACGATTCAGGGGATCCTGGTGCCGGCCATGGGCCTGGCATTCTCGATCCCACTGTGGTGCGTGGCCGTCGTCCGCTTCGAGGAGGCCGACCCGCTCGGGTCGGTGGGCGCCGGCTCGCAGGCTCCGGACGGAGACGTCGAGGAGATGCGGGAGAAGGCTACGGTCGGCGGGGGCGGCGCATCGATCGGAGAGGCCGGAGCTTCGAACGGCCGGGAGGCATCAGCCGGGGGACTGCTGAGGGAGCTCCCGTCGCGGGGTCGGACGGATCGCCGCGGACTCACCCTCCGAAGGCGTTGTAGGGCTCGAAGTCGACGCTGGTTTTGGCGGCGTTTGGCCTTGGGCACGCGGACGCGGCGGAAGCGCCGCGCGTTGACCGCCATGAACACGCCCCTGTACTGGTCGGCCCGATGGCGTTGCCCGGCCCAGTTGTTGCCCGATGCGCGGTGCTTGATCTCGCAGACGACCTCCTGCAGGGTGAATCCCGCGACCAGGAGATCGATCGTCATGCCTGTTTCACGCCCCAGCCCGCGGCGAGCGGCCGGGCTGCGTCGAAGGCCTTGCGGGTCAGGCACCGCTGGCCGGAGACGGGCTGGCGCGGCCTCCACCCGGTGGCCCGCCGGATCGCCTGAAGGCCAATCCCGTGACGAATCCGAGGCCGGCGGCGCCCTCCTGCGGGGAAGCGCGGCGATCGTGCAGTCCGCGGCGCCGGCCAGGACGGGTTCGACGAGGGTGCCGCCTCACGGCCGACTCGCCGAGATCCGCGTCGAGGAACAGGAGCAGGCGCGGGCCTGCCCTCTTCATCGCGCATGGCGACCACGCTCGCCCCCGTCTCCATCGCCGACGCCTTGCCGCGGTTGACCGAATGCCTGATCACCGTCGCGCCCGCCGTTCGGGCCGCTGGGTCCCGTCCGAGAGCCGTCGTCGACGACCACGACGAGGTCGACGTGCGGAATGGCACGGGCAGCACGGACCGTCGCGCCGATGCGATCCTCTTCGTCCTTCGCGGGAATGATCACTGCAACGCGTTGGTCGGATGTAGTCACGCCATAAGCCTATCCCCTGCGCACCGAATTTCGTGCAACGCGGGGTGGACGAGGGGAAATGGCGCATCGTCGCCGGTTCGACCGTGTCCTCCGCAGCCGGGGAGGGCGGCGCCTGCGGTCGGCCCGACTCGCTCGCCCCTCCGGCTGGCCGGGCACCGCATGCGGTGCGGCGGACGCTGCGGCCACCGGGCGGCCCGGAGCCTATCGCAAGGTCACCTGGCGGGAGACGATTCCCGCGCGGGCGCGCTCTCCTCGGCGGTGAGCGGTCCGTCCGAGGCGATGGCGGCCTCCAGCTTCGGGGCGAAAGTCGGCCATGGGGCCGGCCAGTTCCTCGGCTTCGGCGCCCCGCTGCAGCTCCCAGACGGGGATGGTCAGCCCGAGGGCGCGGAACGCCCCGACGAACCGCGACCCGTCGAAGGAGAAATCGCCCGACGCGCGGAGCCCTCGCCAGGCCGTCGAGCACGGCGTCGTGCGGCTCAGGGCGCACCCAGCGCACGAATTCGCGGTTCATCCGGCACCAGAACGCGCCTTCGACTCCCGGGATCTCCTTCATGGGGACGAGTCGTTCGCGGGCGCTCTCCAGGGACTGTCTGTTGTCGGGCTCACAGGCCTCCTCCTCGGTCATCCAGAAGGTGGGCTGTTCGTGCAGCTCGAGCCTGCCGAAGCCCTCCGGGTCGAGGACGTCCTGAAGGCGCGGGCCGGGATCGGGCTGGCCGGGAACCTGGAAGGCCTCGCCCGGCTGGAGGCCAAGCCCTGCCTGGATCCGCGCCGCGATGTCGAGGGAGGCGTCGCCGGAGTTCGTCACCGTCTGCGCGGCGACCAGCAGCACGCCGTCCGCCCGGCGGAGCGCGCCCGCCATCGAGGGCAGGATCGTGGTCAGGACGACGTCGCAGCCCCCGTGCTCCGCGGTGGTGCGTGCGGCCAGCGTCGCCAGCGGAAGGATCTCCCGCATGGCCACGAGCTCTCTTTCCACGGCCATGCCCTCGAAGGGGCGCTCCACGAAGTCTATGACGGTCCGAGGCCTGGCCGGCGTCGCGGTCCGGGCGCCCGCCGGCCGCCGAACAGCTCGGTCCGCAGCGCGCCCGGACGCGGCGGCCTTGCGGCGATTCTTCTTGGACATGCTGTTCCTCCTCGGGATTCCAGGCTCAGGATACGCGACCCGGCATGCGCGGGAATCCGGCGTCCGGCCGGGCGCTACAGCCCCGGTGGCGTCACAGCCCCAGCGTCCGCGCCACCCAGGCGGTGACTTCCCGCGTGTACAGTTCGCGGGCGGGCCTTTCGGACAGGGCGAGGTCGTGGCGCCCGCCTGGGACCCTCGAGCGTCTCGACGTCGGGGAGAGGCGGCGCCAGGCGCTTCATGTCCTCGACGCCGAGCACGCAGTCCCTGTTCGCCAGCTCCTCCTCCTCGGGAACTTCGGGATGGCCGGAGGCGTCTGAGTGGGCGACGAGGCGGCGCGTCGATGCGCGCCCGCCCAGCGGCCACGCGCGCCTGGGCGCGGCGGACCGTGCGCAGGGAAACCCGCCCGGACGGCGGTGACGACCAGCGGTTTGTGCGCGGGGTCGAAGTCGAACTCGCCGCCGTAGTCCCTGTGGAGGGAGCGCGCGTGCGCGGCAGCAGCCAGCTGATCGGGTGGACGGGGCGCGCGCCGAGGCGGTCGACGGCGCGGGTGAGCGGCCCGCGTTCCAGGCGCGACCCGTAATGGTCCAGCCACGGCGAGTTCAAGACGACCGCGTCCACCGTGCCGGGGTGGTCCGCCGCCCACAGCGCGGCCTGCAGGCCGCCGGTCGAATGCCCGATGAGCACGATGCGTTCGGCGCCGAGCTCGCGCAGGCGGTCGAGCGCCAAAGCCGATCTCCTCCTCGCGGACGCAGATGTCGCGGAGGTCGTCGCGGGAGGCAGCCGACCGGGTCGCCCGCCCGCACCGGCGCATGTCCAGGCCGGCCAGCGGGACGCCCAGGGCGCGGAAGGCGGCCGCCTGGCCGACGTGGCAGAAGGTGTCGAGGAAGCCCGGCAGGGTGAGGGCCGCCGCCTTCGATTCGGCCGCCAGGCGCCCGGCGTCGCGTTCGTGCACGAGCACGGCGACGTCGGGCCTGCCGAGCAGGCAGCCGCCGTCGTCCTCGGACAGGGGCGAAGGACGTGGCGACCCATTCGGGGCCGAGGTAGTCCGGGCCGGACAGACGGCTTCCGGGCGCGGGCGCCTGTCCGGGCCCTGACGGCCTCCCGGCCGGTGCGGGCTGAGCCGGTGCAGACGTGCGGGTTCGGGCGAATGCCTCGCCTCGGCGCGGCCTCCCGCGCGACGCGCGCGGCGAGGGCCCGGCCGGTGCGGACGTGCGGCTTTCGAACATGGCCGGCGACTGCGGGGCTACAGGCCGGTCACGGCCGCGAGCGCTCCGAACAGGATGCCCGGCATGTTGGCCACGGCGATGGGCCAGTCCGCTTGGGGCGCCACAGCCCGTAGATCGTCCACAGGGTGCAGTTGATCATCGTGACGAAGGGCTGGAGCGGGTTGGTCTTGTGGCCGTCGAGGTTGTTCATGATCTGCGGGATGTAGGGAGACGAACATCGCGATCGCCATGACCGAGGCGACGGGGCCGATGATCCGTATGGCCCGCTGCTGCACGGGGCCGCCGCGCCGCTCATAGGCCGTGCGCGGCCGGTCCGCCTCCTGCGCATGGGCCGATTCCTGGACGTGGGCGGGCTGGTCGGATGCCGGGGCGGTGTCGCCCGAATCCGCATCGGGGTGTGACGATGGTGCCATCGAATTTTCCTTTGTCCGTGAGGTTGGCGCATACCTAGCATGTCACGGTTCGACGGCGACGGCACGGGGTTTCGCCCGGCGGTTGAGGTGCCGGCTCGGCGGTGACGTCGACTCGGCGGTTGAGCGCCGGCTCGGGCAGTTCGGAGAGGTGTGGACGGGCCGGCGGCCGGCTCTCCGGCCGGCCCCGCCCGCACGTCGAGTGTGGAGGCGCAACCTTGCGATACCCTGCTCGGAACTTGGGATTCCCATGGGAAGGGCCGCCGGCCGCGCAGATCCGCCGGCTTTCATGGGGGTTCGGACCGTCAGCCTACGAGGGTTCTACCCGTCGCGGGAGTTCGGACCGCTGAGTCCCACGACGCCGTAGAGGCGGTCTCCTGCGTCGCCCAGCCCCGGGACGATGTGGCCGCGGTCGTTGAGGCGCTCGTCGATCGCGGCGACGACGATCGTCACCTCCGCCCGCCCGCCGACGGCCTCCGTGACGTTGGCCAGCCCCTCAGGGCGCGGCGAGCAGGCAGACGCACGTGACGTCCCGGGCACCGCGTTCGAGCAGGTAGTTGATCGAGTCGATGAGGGTGTGGCGGTCGCGAGCATCGGATCGAGGATGTAGCACTGGCGGCCCGACGGGTCGTCGGGCAGGCGGTTGGCGTAGGTGACGGCCTCGAGGGTCTCCTCGTCGCGCTTCATCCCTAGGAAGCCGACCTCCGCGGTGGGCAGGAGCTTGACCATGCCTTCCAGCATTCCCAGGCCCGCGCGCAGGATCGGGACGACGATCGGGCGCGGGGTGGCGAGTTTGACGCCTGTGCCTGAAGCGACAGGGGTGTCGATCGCGACGTCCCGGACCGCCACGTCGCGGGTGGCCTCGTAGGCGAGGAGGGTGACCAGCTCGTCGACGAGCTGTCGGAAAAACGGGGAGGGAGTCGAGCGCTCCCGCAGAAGCGTGAGTTTGTGGGCGACGAGTGGATGGTCGATGACTCGGGTGCGCATGTGCCGATCGTATCAGCGGGGCGGCGGTGACCGGCTCGCGCACCCGGCGCGCATGGACGTAGGGAATAGATGGATTCCTAGCTCGCTCCACTCGCCGCCCGTCGCGCGGGCGGCCGTGGCGCGCTCCGTGCAACGGCGTCCGCACGAAGATACTCGCGTTTTTGGCGGGAAACTTCGCGCCTTCCGTGCAAGACTTGGACCATGTTCGAGGTGGAGTACGAGTGGATCGGCCATGCGATGGAATTGGCCGAATTAACCGAGGCCACGGGGGATGTGCCGGTCGGCGCGCTCGTCGTGTGGGAGGGGCAGTCGATCGGTTGCGGATACAACACGAGGAGGCGAAGACGACCCCGCCGGGCACGCCGAGATCACGGCGTTGCGGCGCGCCGCCTCCGCCATGTGCGACTGGCGGCTGCCGAACTGCGACCTGTACGTCACGCTCGAGGCCGTGCACGATGTGCGCGGGGGCGATCGTGGCCGCACGCATACGGCGCGTGGTCTTCGGCGCGTGGGACCCGAAGGCGGGTGCGGCGGGTCGGTGCGCGACGTGCTGCGCGACGCTCGCTCCAACCATCGGGTCGAGGTGATCGGGGGTGCGCGAGGACGAATGCGCGGCCCAGCTCACGGCCTTCTTCAGGCGTCAGGGAAGAAGGCCGTCAGCCGAAAGTCAGGGTGAACGGCCGGGGTCGGGCGAGCCGGACCTCGCGCTTCCGCCCGTCCGGGCCGAGGCGGCATCCTCACTCGTAGTCGCCGAGGGGCTCCAAGAGTCCGAGGTGATGTACGACGCAGCGTGAGGCCGCGGCTCTGGCGTCGAGTTCGGCGGCGGACATCGAGACAGCGCCCGCCGTGACGAAGGGTTTGGCGAACGTGGTGCCGATGAGGTTGCTCGTCGCCTGGAATGGGCGCAGGAGCTCGGTGACCTCGTATTTGGCTGCGCCGTCGCGGCGGTAGGCCGCGCCGGGGGCACCGGGGAGACGGCGACGACCATCTCCCTTGCCGTGCAGGGCGTCGCCCGTCGGGCCGTAGAGCCCATCCGTAAAGTCAGGACGTCGTCCTCCCACTTCTTCAGCAGCGGCGGGCAAGAGTACCAGTACATCGGGGAATTGGAGGACGATGCGGTCGCTGGCCGTCAGCGCGGCCTGTTCGGCGGCGACGTCGATCCGGAAGTCGGGTAGAGGTCGTGAGGCGGCGGACGGTGACGCCGTCCTGCTTCTCGGCCTCGACCGCGAGCCGCGCGTTGACGGTGGAAGCGGCGAAGTTCGGATGGAAGACGAAGACCGTGGTGGCCATCGGATGCCTTTTCGGAGAGGAAAGCGGACGGTTCGACAGTAGAGGGTCGGCCGGTCCGGGATCAATCGGCCGGTCCCGGGATCAAAGGGGTGTCGGAGATTTCGCCGACGGCGTGCCAGCGCCGAGCGCGGCGAGGTTGGGCGCGTTCGGAGGGCTCGGCGTGCCGGCCGGGCGGCGTCGCCCGGTTTCGCGGCGGGCCCGCATGCCGGGGTGCCTGCGACGGTCGGCGGGCGGTCCGCCGCTGGTCCGCCGTCCCGCCCGGGTGGCGGCGGCCGTCTTTCCAGTACTATCGTCCGCGGTAGCGTGTCCGAGCGGCCGAAGGTGCAGCACTCGAAATGCTGTGGTTCATAGCCACCGCGGGTTCAAATCCCGCCGCTACCGCAGGCGCCTCAAGGCGACGTCCCGTCGGCGGGGCGGATACGGGCGTTGGGACGGGGTCCGGTTTCTGAGCGGGCCCCGTCCTTTGCGCTTTTCGGCCGGCGGGCGCGGCACTGCCCGCATGAGCGGGCGACCCGCATGGGAGACCGGGCGACGGCGGCCGCCGTCAGGCCTGGAGAGGGCTGGGTGCGGTCCGCGGACCGCCTGCCTCCCCAGATGCGGAGCGGATCAGGCGTTCGACGCCGGGATGAGCACGTTGACGGTGTCGCCGGCGTGCAGCTCGTCTGCCGGTTCGGCTTCGTGGACGCTCCCGTCGCGTTGGAGGCCACCGGATGCACCCTCCGGCCAGTCGAGGGAGCCCAGCGGCCGCCCGACGGCCGCAGAGCCCTCCGGCACGAGCACTTCGGCCACCTGGAGCCCGCCAGCCGCGTGTCGGTCCGCGGATGCGCCGGCCCCGCTCCGCGCCGGGCGCAGACATCTCCTCGTGGACTCGGTGCGCTATCGACTGCGGGGTGATCCATCCGAGAATCCGCCGGGTGTCGGTGGAGACCACGGGCATGCCGTCGCGGCTGTAGGCGTCGAGCTGGCGGAACACGTCCGTGACCGGCTCGTTCGCGAACACGATCTGCGGGGCGCGCACGATCACCAGTTCCCCGTCGAGCGCCTGGACGGCCCGCGCGCCGTCGGCGGAGCGTCCTCGGATCCCCAGGCTGCGGATCCTTGAACCCCGCCGGATCCTGAACGCCGGCAGGTTCCCGGACGCCGGACCCTCGAGCCTGGGTCGTGAGACGTCGTGCTCTTCCCCGTCGGGTCCCGGGCCCGCCGTGCCGCCCCGGCCCCGCCGCGCGTTCCGGGCAGGAGCATCGGGGAGGCGAAGCCGCGCATGGACTCCTCGGCCGTCATGTCGGTGAAGGCCCTCCATGGGACCGCGCGGTCGATGTCCTGGCCGCAGCGCAGCAGCTTCGTCGTGTAGATCGTCCCCGTGGAGAAGCGCCGCGAGACCACGGTGGCGATGGGGACGGCCAGCCATGACGGGGAGCACCAGCGAAGTCCCCGGTCATCTCCACCACCGAAGCCACGGCGGTCAGCGGAGAGCGGGTGGCGGCCGCGAACACGGCCGCCATACCCACGGCGGCGTACACCGCCGGATCCCGACCCGGGCCCGAAGGCGTCCACCGCCACCAGGCCGTAGGCCGTCCCCAGCATGAGGCCGATGAAGAGACTGGGTGCGTACACCCCGCCCGAGCCGCCGACGGCCAGGGTCAGGCCCGTGGCGAGGACCTTGCCCGCGGCCAGCACGAACAGGAACCAAACGGCGTAGCTGCCGCCGAGCGCCCGGTACATGACCGGGTAGCCCACGCCGTACAGCTGCGGCAGCGCGAGCAGCAACGCCCCCACGAGCACGCCGCCGACTACGGGCTTCAGCCATTGCGGCCTGTCCCCCACGCGGTCCGCCGCGTCTTCGAGTGCGTAGAGCGACCTGGAGAAACAGGCCCGCCAGCGCCGCGAGCCCCGCGAGTCCCGCCACCGCGGCGTAGGCGGCGGTGGCGTCGAGAGACACGTCGTGCGGGAACTTGACGAGGAAGGTCTCATTGCCCACGAAGGCGATGGCCGTGGCGTCGGCCACCATGGTGGAGACCATGACGGCGAAGAGGGCGTCCACCGAGTAGGTGCGCAGGATGATCTCGATGCCGAAGAACAGGCCCGGCCAGCGGGGTGTTGAACGTGGCGGCGATCGCCCCGCCGGCCCGCAGGCGCAGATCACCCGCAGCCGGTTCTCCGGGATGCGGATGCCCTGGCCGAGCGCGGAGGCCATCGACGCGCCGATCTGGGCGATCGGGCCCTCGCGGCCCACCGAGCCGCCGGTTCCGATCGTCAGGGGCGGAGGCGAAGGCTTTGACGATCGAGACGCGCGCTCGGATACGCCCGCCGTTCTGCGCCACGGCCGCCATCACCTCCGGCACGCCGTGCCCGCGAGCCTCGGGAGCGAAGCGCTGGATGAGCGGCCCGTAGAGGAGGCCTCCGAACACCGGGGCGACGACGAAGAACCCGACTCCCAAGAAGGCGGCGTGCGAGCTGGGCGCGTGCCCGGCCTGGCCGAACTGCGTCTGGCCGGTCATGAGCCAGGTGATGCCGTAGACGAGGTAGCGGAAGGCGACCGCGCCCAGACCCGAGCCGATCCCCACGGCGAAGGCGAGGGCGAAGAGCCCGGCGCGGTGCCCCCGGACGAGCGTGGCGAGGCGGGACGCCAGGGCGGGCCGAGGCGTCGGAGCGGACGGAGACGCCGAAACGGGGCGGGAGCCGGCCGGCTTGTGGTTCATGGCGTTGCGGACCTTCGACGAATGGACGGACATCGACTGCGTTCCAGTATCCCACCGTGCGCGGCTGCGCCTCGGCGGCTCCCTGCGCACAGCAGGCCCCTCGAGGCCTGCGGAGGCCCCACCTGAGGCGGAGGCCCCGCGAGTGGCACGGCGTCGGCCGCGAGACAAGGCCTCCTCTGCCGGCCCCTTACCGGCCGGCGGACCGCTGCGCGGCCCTCTCGGCGCGCAAGGCCTCGCGTTCCAGCCGCCTCTGCGCTGCGGCAGCCTCCCGCTCGGCCTTGGGAAGCCAATGGGGCGCCGCTCGCCGGTCGCCCTCTGCAGGACCCACCACAGGGCCTCGATCGCGGCCGCCCCGATCAGGCCCGCGGCCGTCCCGACGGCCATCGCCTCCACGTTCCCCGAGTTGAGCTTGAACACCCGCTGCGTGACCCCCGTCGTGAAGATCACCCCGTAGCCGACCGGCGGCAGGCCGATGAGGCGATCTTCCACCACTCGTACGGCCTGGCGACCGTGGCCAGCACCCACGTCGCGGAGATGATGAGCGCGACCAGCGCCGCCGTGGACGCCTGGGCCGCCTGCTGGGCGGTCGGGTGGGGATCGCGCACGGCCATGAACGTCGCGAACGAGGCCACAGCCACCACGGCCCCGGCCGGGAAGCCGAACCGCATCACCCTGCCGACGAAGCCGTCCCTGGCGCGCTCGTTGTTGGGCGGCAGCGAGAGGATGAAGGCAGGGATGCCGATCGTGAACCACCCGGTGATCGTCACGTGGATGGGCTGGAAGGGAAGGGCACGGCGAACAGCAGGACGAGGATCGCCAGGATCGACGAGTAGATCGTCTTCGTCAGGAAGAGGTTGGCCACCCGCTCGATGTTGCCGAGCACGCGGCGCCCCTCGCCGACCACGTGGGGAGGGTCGCGAACTTGTCGTCGAGCAGCACGATCTTCGCCACGGACCGCGTCGCGGCCGTGCCCGAGCCCATGGCGACCCCCAGGTCGGCGTCCTTGAGGGCGAGCACGTCGTTGACGCCGTCGCCCGTCATGGCGACCGTGTGGCCCCGCGCCCTGGAGGCCGAGACCATGGCCCGCTTCTGCTGCGGGGTCACTCGCCCGAAGACGTGCGACTCGTTGACGACGCGGTCGAAGTCCGCGTCGGGGATCCTGCGGGCGTCCACCGGGGCGCCCGAGTCCATGCCGAGCGAGCGCGTCACCGCGCCCACCGAGTCGGCGTTGTCGCCGGAGATGACCTTCACCTCCACGCCCTGGTTGCGGAAGTACTCCAGCGTGCCCGCCGCGTCGGGTCGGATTTTCTGTTCCAGGACCACCAGGGCGACGGGGTCCACCGCGCCGGGGGCGCCCTCGGCAGTCACCTCCACGCCCGCCCGGCCCAGCAGCAGCACGCGCAGGCCGGTCGAGGCGATCTCCTGGGCTCGCCTGCCCGCCGCGGCCGCGGCCTGGGAGGAGCCGGACGAGGCCAGGACGTCGGGGCGCCGAGCACCCAGTCGCCGCCCTCGGCGAAGCTCATGCCCGACCACTTCTTCGCCGACGTGAAGGGCTGGCGCGCTGTCACCGTCCACGGCCGCTCGGCGCGGCCGACCCCGTCGACGATCGCGGACATGGAGGAGTTCGGGGCGTCGTCGGCGGCGCCGAGCTGACGGAGGGCCTCGCGGGCCTCCTCCTCGCTGTGCCCGCCGAGCGCCTCCAGACCCCGAAGGCCATGGCGTTCTCCGTGAGGGTGCCCGTCTTGTCCGCGCACACGACGTCCACCCGCGCCAGGCCCTCGATGGCCGGCAGCTCGTTGACGAGGCACTTGCGCCGGCCCAGCCGGATGACGCCCAGCGCGAAGGCGGTCGAGGTGATGAGCACCAGCCCCTCGGGGATCATGGGCACGAGCGCGCCCGAGACGGCGAGGATGATCTCGCGCCATCCGTCGGCCCCCACCCGGATCTGCCCGATGATCGTCAGGACGCCGACGGGGACGAGCACCCACGTGATGGCTTTGAGGATCCAGTCGATGCCGGCCTGCAGCTCAGAGTGCACGAGCGAGAACTTCGCGGCCTCGGCCGTCAGCTGGGCGGCGTAGGGCGTCCCCGCCGACCTTCGTGGCCCGGTAGCCGCCCGTGCCCGACGCGACGAAGCTGCCGGACATGATCTCGTCCCCGGGCCTCTTCGGGATCGGGTCGGATTCGCCGGTCAGGAGGGACTCGTCGACTTCCAGGTAGGCCGATTCGGTCACCACGCCGTCGACCACGATCTGCTCTCCGGGGCCGATCAGCACTATGTCGTCCAGGACGACGTCGTCGCGTTCGATCTGCGCCTCCGCCCCGTCGCGCCGGACCCGCGGGTGGGCTTCGCCGACGACGGCCAGCGAGTCGAGCGTGCGCTGGCCCGAAGCTCCTGGACGATCCCGATCGCCGAGTTCGCGATGATCAGCAGGGCCGAAGGCCGCGTTGATCCACGAGCCGGTCGCCAGGACGAAAACCAGCAGGACGCCGAGCATCGCGTTGATCCGCGTGAAGACGTTGTCGTGGACGATCTGCCCGGTGGTCGCCCCGACCGCGGGGAAGGGCGTTCACCTCGCCGGCGGCCACCCGCTCGGCGACCTCGGCAGCCGTCAGGGCCGCGGGCCAGGGTCGACGGCGGCGTCCGCGAGCCTGGCCGTCGTGGGGCGGGCCGGGGATGGTATCGATGCTGGAAGCCATGGGGGGCAAGCCTATCAACCGCCCCGGACCGGGTGGCGGACGGTTGCCAGGCGGACGCTGAGGCCCGAATCGGTCGCGCATGCGCCCACCGCGTGATCTATGCTGGACGTGTAGGCGTTTGGGCGGCCGCCCGGCGGAGAGCCGATCGGCTGGCCGGGAGAGACACGGAGGAACGTTGAGCCTCATCCTCAACCTCATATGGCTCGTCTTCGGCGGCTTCTGGCTGTTCCTCAGGTACGCGTTCTTCGGGTTCCTCGCCCTGCTCCTGGTCGTCACCGCCCCGGCCGGCTTCGCATGCTGGAGGATAGCGGGCTACGTCCTGTGGCCCTTCGGCCGGGTGGTCGTCCGCAGCCCGGACGCCGGAGTCGGCTCGGCGCTGATGAACGTGGTGTGGTTCTTCGTCGCCGGGTTCTGGATCTCCCTCGAACACGTGATCACCGCCTTCTTCCAGGCCGTCACGATCATCGGGATACCCCTGGCCGTCGCGAACCTCAAGCTCATCCCGGTCACCTGCTTCCCCTTCGGGAAGGCGGCCGTCCCCTCCGCCTGGGCTCGCGCCCACAACGTCGTCCCCTGGGGAATTCTCCCTGTGAGCCTGCCCGCAGCGACAGCAGACGGCCCCATAGCCCGAAGCGACTTCTCCTGTGAGCTCTCTCCCACCCATGGCCGCATCGCGCCGCCCGCGCCGGCGGCTTGCCCCCGCAGCCCATTATGAAAGGACTCCGATGGACGTCACCACCTTCCGGGTGGACCTCGTTCGCACCGTGGACGGGTCGTGCCCGGTCGTCGTCGGCCGCCGCCTCGACGAGCGCATCGCCCAGTTCCTGGAGCGGCACCGCGACCGGAGGATAGCCGTCGTCACCGACTCGACCGTCGAATCCCTCGCCGTCCCCGCGCTCGCGGCAGCTCTCGGAGACCGGGCGTTCGACGTCTTCGCCTTCCCCGCCGGCGAGACCAGCAAGACCCGAGCCGTCAAGGAGCGCCTGGAGGACGCGATGATCGCGCGCGGCTTCGGGCGCGACAGCGTCGTCGTCGCCCTGGGCGGGGGTGGTCACGGATCTCGCGGGCTTCCTCGCCGCGACCTTCACCCGCGGGTGCCCTACGTCTCCGCGCCGACCACGCTGCTCGCGGCGGCCGACGCCGCCGTCGGCGGGAAGACGGCCGTCGACACGCCCGCGGCGACGAACCTCATCGGGGCCTTCCACCAGCCCAGTGCGGTGTTCGTCGACCTCGACCGCTGGCTGACCCTCTCCGACCGGCACATCCGCGAAGGCCTGGGGAGACCGTCAAACACGCATGCCTGGCCGACGCCGCCTTCTTCGACGCTTTGGAGGACGCCTTCGTGCGGCGGGGCCTGACCCCCGCCCAGTTCGTGCGCGACGACGCCCTCGCCGAGCTCACCGCCAGGCGCAACTGCGAGATCAAACGGGACTTCGTCGTCTCCGACGTCCACGAGGGCAACCGCCGCATGGGCCTGAACCTCGGGCACACGATCGGGCGCGCCCTGGAGACCGCCATGGGCTACGAGATGAACCACGGCGAGATGCGTGGCGGTCGGCCTCGCGCTCCAGGCCAGGCTCGGCGAGCGGCACGGATACGTCAGCGCGGCCGACGTCGCGCGCGTTGAAGCCCTGCTGCGCTCGATCGGCCTGCCGTACCGTCTGCCGGCCGGCGTGAGCGTCAAGCCGTCATGGACGCCATGGTCCACGACAAGAAGGGCAGGGCCGGCGCCATCCGCTTCGTCTTCCAGAAGGGGATCGGCGGCCTGGTCACCTTCGACGGCGGAGCCTACGCGCGCCCGGTCGACGCGGCCGAGATGCGCGACTTCCTCGCCTCGCAGGCTTCCTAGCGCCGCTTCGCGGCGAGCGTGCGCGTTCAGCCCGCTGCCGGCCGCCACCCGCCGGAGTGAACGACGCCGCCCGAGCCCGGCGGGCCCTTACGAAGAGGTGCCGCGCGACGCCGCCCTTCCCCTACGCCTTCGCTTTCGGCGTCTCCGCCTCCTTCGGCCTCTCCGGGGGCGAGGACGGCAAGGGCGAGGCCTCGCGGGAGGACTTCTCGAGAGTCGAGCTGAACCGCGCGTACACCAGGGACAGGGCGAAGCACACCACTCCGGCGACGGCCAGGAGACGACCCCTCACCACCGAGTTCTGCCCCGCCATGTCCACGGCCGCGAATTTCACGACCATCGCCATGATGACGACCAGGCCGTACAGGCGCAGCACCTTCGACCGGGCCGTGAAGCCGACGCAGATGCAGACGGCGCCCGCGAAGAGGAACGCGATGGTCCCCGGCACGGAGGCCGGATCGCTCTGCGAGAGCAGGCACGTTCCCCCAGGAGCATGACGGTCGTCGTCGCGCCGACGACGACGCTGCCGAAGGAGCTGCGGACGATCGGCCACACGAGCCACATGATCGCCCCTCCCAGGATGATGAAGGACACCGTGAAGCAGGCCGCGGGAGCGCCTCGTCGACCTGGCTCATGGGGATCAGCGAGAACCCCTGGATGGCCAGGGGCCAGCCGCTGACGCCGCCGGTCTCCGGAGGATCGCGATTCTCGTCGCGAAGCCGTCCTCGCCTAGGAGCGCGCCGACGCGGAACCGCTCGAGGGCGACTCGAGCCTCTTGCCCAGCCCGCGGCCGGCCAGCAGCTCCGCCGGCGTCAGCCTGTTGGTCGCCAGCCCGGCGAAGACGAGCAGGGTGGCGATGAGGTTGACCATGACCAGCAGGGCCGTGACGGTCCACTCGGGACGCACGCCCGACGCGTCGAGGAGGTCGGCCGCGTTCAGGGGGACGAAGACCACGAGGATCGCCGCCAGCAGCCAGGTCGAGGCCACCGGCACGCGCCGGTCCCTGACCCGCAGGCTCGCGGCCGCCATGACCGCGGCCGCGACGACGACGCCGGACAGGGCCAGGACCGCCTTGTCCGCGTCGCTGTGCGAGCGGGCGCCCATGACGATCAGCGCGCAGGGGACGATCAGCGTGGGCGTGCCGTCTCGATGCCTGATGGACGGGGCGGCGCTCAGCCCGACGGCGGCGATGACGACCACCAGCATCTCGGGCCGGTCCGACCACTCGGACCGGCAGGCCATGGCGAACAGCGTCGTGGCCACGCTCGAGCTGATGCCCGCGTACACCGCGACGTGCCACTCCATCGGGGTTGCCGCCGCGAGGAGGGCCGTGCCGGTCATGACGGCCGCGATGAGGGCGAACTTCCACATGGGATCCCATGTTCCCTCCGGCGCCGTGTACAGCCGGAGGAGGACGAACATGGCCGCCAGGTCGACGGCGAACCAGCCGCCCCCGATGAAGTGCGCGTTCTCGGGGCCCTGTCTCGCCTCCCAGTGGGCCCAGAAGCCCGTACTGGAGGAAGGAAAGGAGGAGGGTCAGGGCGAGGGCGGAGGCGGCCGAGGCGAAGGAGATCCGCGAGGCCGCGTCGAGGGGCGCGACGGCCCCCGCCACGACGGTGACGACGAAGGACGGCCCCGCGTAGGCGGCCCTCAGCTTGGCGGGCGCGCTCGCCCGCGCCACGATCGCGCAGACAGCCCCCAGGCAGATCGAGTGCAGGCATATCGCCCAGATCGCGGCCAGGGGCCTGGTCGGGATGGTCGCCGGCGTAAGTGCCGGCCAAGACGACGGTGACCGCGCCCCCGCCCCGACGATGAGCATCGTGAACAGGATTCGGGTCCTGACCGCGAGTATCACCAAGAGCAGGGACCAGGCGGTCAGGAGGAAGAAGGCGATGTCGGCGTCGACCTCCCCGAGCAGGACCGAGCCGATGATCGCCACGTACACCAGACCGCCTCCCGTGCCCATGACCGTGGCCGCCGCCACCCGATTGAACGCGGCCGCCGCGCCGTCCACGCCCCGGTCCCGGTGAGGGCCATGCCGGTCAGCGCCACGACGAGCACTTTCACGTAGTCGGGGATCGAGTTCCACAGCAGCGCGATGAGGCTCGCGCCCGCCATGAGTATGAGGAGCGCGGCAGCGAGGGACAGCAGGTACCGGCCGGCCTGACCCTCGGTGCTGATCCTGCGCCAGAACGAGGACGGCCCGCCGGTCCGTTGCCCGCCGGCCCTCGGGGGCTGTGCGCTCTCTTGCGCTCCGGGCTCGGCGAATCCCCGCGCCCGGCTTGCGCGCCCTTGTTCCGGGCGGTTCGCCCGGCCCGGCGGAGGAGGCCTGGGCAGACTGCTCCGTGAGCGGAGCGTCGTCCTCGGGAGTCGGCGCCGTGGCGGGCACGGCGGGCTCCGAGGCGCCGCCGGCCGTTGCGTCGGCGGTAGGCGGCGTCCGGTCGGTGGCCTGGGGCGTGCGCGCAGGGCTGCCGCATGGCCGCCGATCCGCGGCTCGCCTCGGTCGCCGGCCTCGGCCTGCGGCGGGCGGGCCCGGCCTGAAGCAGGGCGGCGCCGCGGAGGGCGGGGATGGCCGGGAGGCGGCGCCCCGCGCAGGGGCCTCGTCGAAGACCGCCTCGGCCACATCCTCCGCGATGGCCAGGCCTTCCTCCTCGGCGCGTTCCCGGCGCCCTCCTCGTCGGTCACCGGCCCTCTCGCGGACGCTCGTCCGGCCGAGCATCCCGCCCCGGCCGCGTCTTTCTCTCCGTCGGCGTGCGCGTAGCCGCCGGAGGCGACGCGCACGCCCGTGAGCCGGCAGCCGAAGGCGTCGGACGCGCAGTCGGCGGTCCCTGCTGCCCCTGCGGTGTGCGCGACGGCCGATCCGCGGTCTCTTCGCTGCCGGGCAGGCGCCCCATGAGCGAGGACGACGTCTGCTCGATCGTGGACACCCGCGCGGCGATCCAATCCACCTTGTCGACGAGCAGGTTCAGACGGGCCATGACCTCGCGGTAGGACGGCGAGCCGTTCCAAGAAGGTCCGGGGACGCGTTCACGTGATCTCCTCGTTCGCATCGTCGTTGTGGCAGCCTATGCAATGATGCTAGGACGAAAGGATGCTTTTTGTGAAGGATGAAGGTCTCCCAGGGAGAGGACGGCCCCGCCTGACCGAAGGACGGACCGTATTCTGGCTCCGGACTCCCGCCGGTTCCGGCTCTGCCTATGAGCCGGCGAGTCGTGCCGCCGTGGGCCTTCAGGCCTCGGCTGCGGCCCTTTCTTCGGCCCAGCGGCTCAGGTCCTGCCTCTCGATGGCGGCGGCCAGCAGGTCGGGGAAGGCGTCGGGCGTGCAGCCGAAGGCGAGCACTCCCATCGCCGCCAGGTCCGCGGCGGCCTTGCGGTTGTAGGACGGCACGCCGTCGTCGCTGAGGGCCAGCAGGGCGATCACCTGCACTCCGCTGGCGACCATCCGGGCGATGCGCGAGAGCATCGCCTCCGGCTTGGCGTCGTAGAGGTCGCTGACGAGGATGAGGATGGAGGAGTTCGGCCGGCCGATGCGTTGGGCGCAGTAGTCGATGGCCGGCGAGGTGTCGGTGCCTCCGCCCAGCTGGGCGCCGAAGACGACGTCGACGGGGTCGGCGAGCCTCTCGGTCAGATCGGCGACGTCCGTGCTGTGAGGCCACCAGGGTGGTGCTCAGGGGAGCCGATGGTGGCCAGCACGCAGGCCAGGATGGAGGCGTAGACCACCGAAGTGGCCATGGAGCCCGACTGGTCGAGGGCAGATGACCAGATCGCGCTGGACGCCGAGCCGGCGCCGCCCGTAGCCGACGAGCCGTTCTGGCACCACGGTGCGGTGTTCGGGCAGGTAGTTCTTGAGGTTGGCGGCGATGGTCCGGTTCCAGTCGATGTCGGCAGGCCTGGGGCGGTCGGTGCGCGAAGCCCTGTTCAGAGCCCCGCGCACGGCCTGGTCGAGCCGACCGGTCAGGCGCTCCTCCACGTCCTTGGCCGTCCGCGCCACCACCTTGCGGGCCGACTCCTTGGAGCTCTCCGGGATGACCTTGGACAGGGACGCCAGGGTGGCCACGAGGTGGATGTCGGGCTCGACGCTCTCCAGGATCTCGGGCTCCATCAGTAAGGAGCGCAGCCCGAGGCGTTCGATGGCGTCGGCCTGCATGACCTTGACCACCCGGTTGGGGAAGTAGGCGCGGATGTCGCCCAGCCACCTGGCCACGTCGGGGAGGAGCCGCCCAGGCCGCCGCGGCGGCTCCGGCCGGTCCCGTCGTCGTAGAGGGCGGCCAGCGCCCGGTCCATGGCCTCCAGGCGCCCGGACAGCGGGACGCGCCGTCGAGGGCGTCGGCTGAGCATGAGCCGCCAGCGCTGGTCGCGGTCGATCCGCTCGGCTCCGCCGTCCGGCGTCCCGGCGGCCGGCTTTCCGCTCCGGCGGCGCGTCGGCTGCATCGGCGCTCGCGGCCGTGTCCGCGGCTTCGCCTGCCGTTCCGTCCGCTCCCGCGCCGAGCTCCCGCCGCGGGGAGTTCGCCCGCGGCGTCCGTCGTGTGCGCCGGGTTCATCGTCCTCCTCCCAGGATCGCGCTGACGGTCTCGAGGACGGGCCCGGCGAAGTCGAAGTCCTCGTCTTCAGGTGCCGCTGCCTCGGGCCCGTCCGCTTCCGTTCTCCCCTCGGGTCCCCCTTCCGCTTCGCTCCGCCCGCTCTGCCCGGCGGTCCCGTCGCCCGGCCGCTCTGGGGCCCTCCGGAAGATCGGCGACTCGGGCGGCGAGTTCCCGGCGTTCCGCCCGCGACCACGAGCCGAAGGCGCGGCGCAGGGCGGGGAGCGCGTCGACGAAGGCCCGAGACGGGATGCCGCCCGCCCAGCGGTCGATGACGCCCAACAGCCGCGGGTCGTGGATGAGCAGCAGGGCGTTGCCCGCCAGGAAGCCCTCGATCCACCCGGCCTGCTCGCCGGGATCGGTCGCCGAGGACAGTTCGCGGCTCAGCCGCCGGCTCGCCTGCTCGGCCGTGAGGATCCCGCCGTCCAGGAGCAGGCGCGTGATCCGCCCCGCCAGGAGGCCGGGCAGGCCGCGCCTGGCGAGTGCCGCGCGGAGGGCGTTCCGCCACAGCCGCACGGCGTCCTCGTCCAGCAGCGAGACGACGCTCTGGACCTCGTCGACGGCGTCCCTTGAGCTTGACGGCGACGTCCTCGGCCACGCCGGCGGCCGCCGCAGGGAGCCCCGCGCACGCTCGGGCCAGGACGGCCCGAGCCACTCCAGCCAGGCTGTCGGCGTCGGTGCGCCGCACGTCGCCGTAACGGTGGGCGCGGGCCAGGGCGGGAATGGAGGCCAGCAGATGCAGGGACGTCGGACTCCCGCGCGGCCCGATCGTCGAGAATGCGCAGGAGTTCGGGCAGGACGCCTTCCAGGCCGGCCATCAGGGCGGACTCCACGGCCCGCGTGACGTCGGCCAGCGTGTCCGTTCGGGTCAGCAGAGCGGCGCCCGCGGCATCGACCACGGTGTTGCCGTGTCCGGCGGCCTCGACGACGCTCACCGAGTACTCGGGCCGCCATTCCAGGGTCCAGACTTCTTTGAAGGTGCCGGTGGAGCGGGCGCGGCGCTTGACGCCCCAGGGCACGCCGAGGATGGTCAGGCGCTCCAGCAGCTGCGCCTTGGCCAGGCCCGTGGGCGTGCGCAGGTCCACGGTGACGTCTTTGGGCGCCGCGCTGAAGGCGAGGCGCAGTCTTCTGGCGGTCCGGCGCAGGTCGGCGTCCAGGGGCACCATGGGCACGCCCTCGGGGACCTCGCCCAGCGCCCGGCCCACCACGACTTCGCGTGTGACCAGGTCGGCCCGCAGATCGCTGCCCTCGCACAGGACGGACAGGGTGGCTTCGTCGAGCTCGTCGAGGCCGGGCATCGGGCGTCCGCGCATGACGGCCAGAGCCTCGGCCAACCGTGCGGCCCCGATGATATGGGCCGAGGACACCGGCAGGTCGTGGTCGCGCAGGCTCTGAGCCACGCGGGTCAGCCAGCGGATGGCGGGACGGTCCGGGGCGGTGAACAGGTGGTGGTACCAGCCCGGGGAGGCCACCCCAGCCCCGTAGCCGGTCGCCTGGGACAGGCGCTGGTGGGTCCAGGGCACCCACGTCAGGCTGGTCTTGGCCTTGGGCAGATTGGTCAGCAGGGGCCGAGTCGGCGCTGATCGCGGGCGGCTTGCCGCTCAGCGCCGGTGCGTGCCAGGCCCCGCAGACCACGGCGATGCGCTCGTGGCCCTCCTCACGGCCGATCGCAGGATGCGGCGCATGTAGGCCTCGCGGCGCAGGGTATGGGCGTCGGTCTCCGGTTCGGCTTCGCGCAGTAGCCCGATGCCTTCGTTCAGGGCGTCGAACGGGTCGCCGTCCAGGCGCAGTTCGACGGCGTCCTCCCACCAGGCCTCGGGATCGTCGTATCCGGCGACGCGGGCGAGTTCGGCGATCGGGTCGATGCGCCGGGCCTGCGTGGAGCCGGCCTCGGCCTCTCCCACGCTTCCGGCCCCTTCCGGCTCGGCCGAACCCGTTTCGGCTGCGTTCGGCCGGTTCCCTCCCGTCTGAGCCCTCCCGGTTTCGCGCCCGCCTCGGGCTCGACGGCGGGTTCCGCGCCGCCCCGTTCCGCCTCCCGGGCTCCGTGGGCGAGGACGACGCCGGAGGGCATGTCCATGAAGCGGGCCTGCGCCCCGTGGTCGGCGGCCCAGCGCAGAGCCTGCCATTCCGGGGAGAAGACGGCGAAGGGCCAGGAGACCGACCGAGACGGCTCGTCGACCTGCCAGGCCATCAGCGCCACGGGCGGGACCATCTCCGCCGAGCCCGTCCAGCCGATGAGGGCCGTCGGCGTCCGCCGGGCCCTCGACGAGGACGCAGTCGGGCCGATACTCCTCCAGGGCGGCGGCCAGGGCGCGGCTCGACCCGGGCCCGTGATGGCGTACGCCGAAGACCCTCACCGGCGGGCGCGTCCGGGCGGTTCCGGCGGCTCGGTCCGCTCGCTCCCCGGCGCCCGGGCCCGGCCGGCCCTTCCGCCCTCCGCCGCCGGCCGCGTCCGCGCACGCGACGGTCGCGGCCGAGCCCTCCGTTCCCTCCGCCGCCCTGCGTCGGCCGGAGCGCCGTCGGCCAGCGCGGGCGAGGTCACTGGCCCACCTCGCGGCAAGCGCGGTAGAAAGTCCGCCCAGTCAGGGGCGTTCGCGCACCACCGTCTCCAGGTACTCCGACCACACGACCCTGTCCGAGACGGGGTCGGACACCACCGCCCCAGGATCCCGGCGGCGACGTCGGAGGGGCGCAGAACGCCGTCGCCGAAGTGGGCGCTCATGGCCAGTCCGTTGGTGACCACGGAGATGGCCTCGGCGGTCGACAGGGTGGAGGAGGGCGACTTCAGGCTGGTGCGCCCGTCGCCGGTCACCCCTCGCGCAGCTCGCGGAAGACGGTGACCACGCGCTGGATCTCCCCAGCGCGCGGTCGGTTTCGGTAGGCGGAGGGCGGCGCCCATGTCCTCCACCCGCCTGGCCACGATGGAGACCTCCTCTTCGGCGCTGGCCGGCAGGGGCAGGACGACGGTGTTGAACCGGCGCCGCAGGGGCGGAGGAGAGGTCGTTGACGCCGCGGTCGCGGTCGTTGGCGGTGGCGATGACGTTGAATCCGCCGACGGCCTGGACCTCGGTGCCCAGCTCGGGCACGGGCAGGGTCTTCTCGCTGAGCACCGTGATCAGGGCGTCCTGGACGTCGGAGGGCATGCGGGTGAGCTCCTCGACGCGGGCGATGCGCCCCGATCCCATGGCCTCCATGACGGGGGAGGGACCAGGGCCCGTTCGGAGGGCCCCTCGGCCAGGAGACGGGCGTAGTTCCATCCATAGCGCACGGCTTCCTCGGCCGTGCCCGCCGTGCCCTGCACCAGCAGGGTGGACGTTCCGCAGACGGCGGCCGCCAGGTGCTCGCTGACCCAGGACTTCGCGGTGCCCGGCAGGCCGATGAGCAGCAGGGCCCGATCGGTGGCCAGCGTGGCCACGGCGATCTCCATGAGCCGCCGATTGCCCACGTACTTGGGTGTGATGACGGTGCCGTCCGCCAGCGTCCCGCCCATGAGATAGGTGACCACGGCCCAGGGCGACAGCCGCCAGTTGGCCGGCCTGGCCCTTTCGTCGCACGCCTCCAGGGCGGACAGTTCGTCGGCGTAGCGCTGTTCGGCGTGGGGGCGAAGCAGAGTGGCGGTCATGTGGTCTCCTGATCGACGATGGTTAAGAAGGAAGCGCGAAGGGCCAAGCCTTTGACGGCGGCGTCGAGTCTGTGCGCCGACTGCCCCTCGACGGCGATGGAGTCCAGGGCGGCGAGCGCCTCCGGGACGGCTTCCGGGGCGCACGCCGTGGGCAGGGCGGCGAGCAGGCCTGACAGGTTGTGAAGGCACGGGCCTGATGCGCGGACGCCGTCTGCGAGCGGCCGGTCGGCGCATGCCGGGCGATCGTGCGGGCGACGGCGAGGACAGCCGGGGCGACCAGGCTTCGGGCATGTGCCGGGCCATGTCCGAGATGCGCGGGGTGTCGCCGGATTCGAGGGCGTCGAGGAGGATCTCCTCCCGTCGCCTCTCCTCCATCAGGGCGACCATCTCGACGTTCGTGGGATCCCTGGCGAACAGCTCGGCGGCCAGGGCCGCGTCGTGCCAGTTCCAGGCGGCGCGGCGAGCGTCCACTCCAGATCCATCGGCTCGCCGTCGTAGGCGGCCTGCGCCTGGAGCATCTCGGAGGCCGTGATCCCGATGAGCCCCTTCCACCTTCCGGTCGGCACGCAGATCATGGCCTTCATCAGCCTGCCTGCGGTCGGCTCGAACTGCCTGGGAACGCCCAGGGAGGCGTCGAGCCAATACCGGGCGTCGATCTCGCCGGGCTCCAGGGGCGTGCAGGCGATCCGGGTCTGGCGCATGGGGCCCCTCTCGACCGTGACGTGCCTGCGCACCGCATCCTCCGCCTGCCGGACCAGCGCCGAGCCGTCCAGCCTGCAGAGCATGACCGTCGCGGCTTTGCGGACGTTCTCCTTGCTGTCCTCGAGCGCCTTCTCCAGCAGGGGCTCGTCGGCTGGGCTCAGCCCGGTGCCGATGGCCCAGACGAATTCCGCGCGCCGGTCGGCCGCCTGCTTCCTCAGCGTCTCCGGTGTGAGGAATTCGCGGCTGAGCCAGGGGATCCTGGGCGCGCAGGCGCCGGTAGCAGAAGAGCCGCCCCAGGCAGTCGCCGTCGTCCCAGGCGTCCCGGTCGAACGGCCCGCCGCAGAGCGCGGCGCGGCGTGCGTACACGCCCCACTTCGGGTGGTCGGCGAGCGCGGCCGCCGCGCGTTCGTCCATGACGCCGAGGACGAGCTCGTCGTACCCCCGCCTGATGTGCCCGCCCAGCAGGGGCGGCCGCCTGACGCGGGCCACGGCCATGCCTCGGTCGCGGACGAACCGCAGGACGGCGCACAGGAGGCTGTGCTGCCCGGCGTCGGCCATGAGCGTCGACAGGAGGCTGGACAGCCTGTCGGGAACCGGCTGGCGTGAGGAAGAGGAAGGGTCACGGCCGTGGTTGCGGCCGATTCGATCCCGACACGGTGGACGAGCGCGTAGGCGGCGGCCGCGTCGAGGGCGAGGGCGGCGTCGCGGCCAGCCCCGCCCCGGGGAGCGCGTCGCCGTCCGCTGGATGGCTCAGCGTCCGGGCGATCCGAGGCGGCAGCGCCTCCCTGTCGAGGGACGGGCGCCCAGGCCCACGGTCGCCGAGCGGACGAGGGATTCGAAGGAGCTCACAGCCGCCTCACCCCTCCCGCCTCGACGAGCCCCCAGGGGCACCAGGCCCTCGAGCCGTCATCTCCCCGGCGACCGTGGGCTCGTCGGTGTCGGCGCTCATCATGAGCAGGTCGCCGCCGCCGATGTCCGGCGGGCCGTCGTCCGGGCCGGGCGCATCCGCCAGGGGATCATGCCGGTCTCGTCGGCCGGGGCGCAGCCGCGAGCGTCGGTTCTGCTCAAGCGGCCCCGGACGACGGCCGGGGAAGGCTTCGATCCACGGGTCGCGGGCCACCGCGTCGCGCCACGCCTCACGGGCTCGGCGGGCGGTGAGGACCGGCGGGTCCCAGTCAGTCAGCGGCGCGGCGCGCAGGTCGCCGTCGGGGAGGGCGACGCGGAGCTGGCCGCGTCCGGGATAAAGTGGACGGTGGCCTCGACCTCGGTTCCCGGATGGGCGGGGCTGGACGCGCGCGCCGAACCCGTGGCGAAGGCGAGGAGGAGGGCCCAGCGGCCGCTGGACCGGCCGTGGAGCCACGTGCGCTGCGAAGTGAGCCTGCCCTCGACGACGACGCGGCTGGCGACCACCGCCCAGGTGTCGGCGACCCCCGGGGTTGCGAGCACGTCGTCGGCGCGCACGGTCAAGCCCAGATGGCTGCGGACGGTGGCCGCCAGATCCTCGGGGAGGCTGTCGCGGCGCTGCCAGGCGCGGATGAGCAGATGGAGTCCGCCGAATTCCTCCACAGTCCTCTCGATGCTCTCGGCCCCGCTCGAGGGAACCGATCTCGCCGGCGATTCTCCGCAGGCGGCCGGCCACGCCGGGACTTGGGCGTCGACCATCCGGCCGGCGAGGTCCGTCAGCTGGCGCGGACGCCGATCGACGCCGTTGGCCAGGCCCTGGCGCAACTGGTCGGCGAGCCACAGGTCCAATTCCTCCAGTCCTTTCGGACATGAGCTTGTCGCGGCGCTTCGCCCTCGCCGCGGCGCCGGCCGCCGTTCTGGCCTTCTGCTCCGGCGTGCGGGGTGCGCGGCGGTCGTCGCTTTGGCGGCGGCTCGCCGGGCGCGTCCGGCTCGGGCGGCCGCCCACTCAGCGGCGAAGTCGGCGGGAATCCCTCTGCGACGTCGCCTCTGCTCCACAGGAACAGAAGGGCCACGGAGTGCTTGCATGGGAATTTGCGACTGGGGCATGTGCACTTGTACGCGGGTGCGGCGACGTCGATGGAGACCCTGTAGGGGTTCTTGCCCGAGCCCGTGCAGCTTCCCCACAGCAGCGTCCCCGCCGTCCCGTGTCGCTCCACGGCCGGGGATCGCCGAGTCTGCGCGCCGCCCTGACCACTTGGGCGTCAGGGGGCGGCGGAGACCACGTGATCCTCGCTCCACCGCTCGACCGTTGCACTCATGGGAAGAACTCTAACGGGGCGTCGGAGGCGATCGCTTCACAGGCGTTGGTGCCCACTACCCGAAAAAGGGGAGGCCGCCTGGCCTCGGGTCCGGAGCCGCTGTGCGCCGACCGCTGAGCGTCCGGCGTCACGGCGTCGGGTACGAGGTGCCGGCTGCTTCCTTCACCCACTGTTCCAGCTGGATCCGGGACTCCTCGTCCACGTACGGCGCCATGCGCGTGGCCTGCTCCAGAACGAAGCGGCGCTGCTCGGGGGTGTCGAGCCAGTCGCCGGTGGCGCCGGTCAGGTTGTAGACGCGGCCGTAGTGGGTTAAGGATTCGTAGAGCAGGTCCAGGATGGCCCGGTAATGGTTGGCCACGTATACTTCCCGGATTTCCGGTGCATGTTCAAGCCTTTGGCGAGCAGGCGCTCCCGTCCCTCGTAAACCCCCAGGTCGCCGTAAATCGCGTTGGTGTCGAGCTCGTCGCTGCCGCCGAGCGTGACCGTGGGAGCTTCCTCGCGGATCCCGGGGCGGTAGAACCAATGGAACACATCGTGCTGATCGCCCGTGGTGCCTTCCGGACACTGCACATTCAGGGCGTAGATGCCGGTGATGTAGAGCTGGGGCGTGGTCCGGGGATCTCGACCTGGTATGACGGCATGATCAGCAACTCACCACCCGCGTGGAGATGCTCAGGATGCTGCATGAACGTCCTCCTTCTTGAGTGGTGATGTATATGCGTAACATACCATGAACGCCGGTGATGCTACAAGTATAAACCTCAAGGAGTCGATTGTCCGCAGAATATTGCCGCGGCGCCGACGCCCGGGAGGCTAAATACTTACGGTTGGGTAAGGTTGTGTGAGATGGCGTGTATTGTTTGTGTGGAATGGGAAGAGACGACAGGGCGGCGGGCTGGGGCCACGCGATCGGCTCATCGAATAGGGCTAACTTACCGCATGGGCCGGCCGCGATCGGCGCGTCGGCCTGGTGTCATCTCCCCGGTTCGATGGAACGGGGACCGTTTCGATCCTCTCTCGGGCGACGCCGACGTCGTTTCCTCGGTTCGCGGAATCGGCCGGGCACAACGCTGCCTGCAATCCTCGCGGGGGCGCGGTCTGTTCTCACTTCATTCGGGGATACGCTTCCGCAATCCTCGCGGGGCGTCGTCTTCCCGATTCGCCCAATCGACCCCGGTGGGGTCGGAAACTGCCAAGCGCGCAACGGCGGCTCAGAGGACTTCGTCGTCTCGGATTGCGCGGCTTTGGATCGCAATCGAGTTGAATGAGACGGCGACGCCCGCTGCTGTGATCGCCCACGTGAGCCACGGCATTCCGTTCAGCGACACGGCAACCGCGTTGCCGAATAGGGCTATCGAGACCGGAGTGGTGATGATTGTTGACATGATGGATTTGAGGCGCCCCAATAAAGCCGGAGATCAGCATGTCAGTGAGTTTAAGCGTCGGAGCGGTGGAAGGCGTGGTCAGTTCCTCTTCCGGAGCGCGAGATAGGCGTTGGTGTAGGCGAGAACGGTCCAGGCGGCGATGACGAGGAGATTCGTCAGTTGCGCGTCTCCGGTGCGGAAGGCGGCTTCCCGGACGAGGTCTCCGATCGGCGCGAACGGAAGGAATTGGTGCAGTGTGCTCGCCCACTCCGGAAGGCGCTCGGCTGGGAACGTAATCGGGGAGAACAGCAAGCCGCCGATCATGATGACCTGCGTCACCAGGGATGTGGCGGTGAGAGGCAGCCGAAAGCGACGGCGTAGCCGATGCTGACGGTCGCGAACTGGACGCCGAGCACTACGGCGACGGTGACCGCGTCGACATGGATGTCGAGCCCGAATCGGAAGGCCGCGGCGAGCATGCCGACGGCGATGCCCGGCAGAGCGGCGAGGTTCAGACGATCGCGTCTGCGAGGAGAATCGCCGAGCGGGCAACCGGGAGCGTTCGCTGGTAGTCGAGCAGGCCTTCCTGCTTCGAGGTGCCCGTGATCTGCGGGGCGAGGACGCAGCCGACCGCGATGATCCCTAGCGTCCAAGCACCGGAGGATAGATATCGTGCTGTCTCGGCGTCGACGTCGGGGATGAGGAGGGCGAGGCCGTACACGATCGCCACCGCGAACAGCGCCTGGATCGCGGTGAAAGCCGGGAGGAGATACTTGTGGCGCAGTACGCTCCAACGCACGAGACCGGCCCAGCTGCGCAGCCACGCGAATCTGCGAGGTAAGCTGACAGGGCCAGGATGCGGAGCGTCAACGTTCGTCATCGGTGATTCCTTCGTACAACGACTCCAAGGAGGCCGGCGCGAGCGTGTAGCCGTCGACTTCCCCGGCATCGACCCGTTCGAGCACCCATGCCACAGCGTCAAGGATGTGGGTCGGTTCGAGGTCGAGTAGCAAGCGCCCGTCCTGATCGATCGGATGGACGCGAGCGGCGGGCGGAGTCGTCGTGATCTCGGCACCGGAGCGGACGGAGACGCTGAGGGTCGTCGTCCGCGCCTGCTGGGACAACTGGCGCGGGGTGCTGTCGATCAGCACATTGCCGTTCTGCAGCAGCACATAGCGGTCGGCGGTGCGTTGGATTTCAAGCAGGTTGTGCGTGACGACGACAACGATGTGCCCCTCATCCGCGAGCCGGCGGAGGTGCCGCCAGATCAACGGACGTCGCACCGGGTCGACGTCGTTGGTCGGCTCGTCGATGAGCAGCACTGGCGGGGTGCGATCACGGCCATCGCGTAGGAGGTCAGGCGGCGCAGCCCGCCGGAGAGCTTCTCGCCGCCGGTGCCCTGCCACTGGGCGATGTCGAGCTGATCGATCAGGGTGCTCGCCTCGCGGCGTGCGTTCGCACCGGAGAGCCCGCGTAGTCTGCCGATCGACGCGATCGCTTGCGGCGGTGTGACGCCTGTGAGCGGAGCATGCATCTGCGGCATCATCGAGGCCACCCGTCGAGCCAGATCCGGTTTCGCCACAAGCGACGCCGTACCGTAGCGGATATCGCCCGAGGAAGGCTTCGTCGTGCCGATGATCTGATTGAGCAGCGTGGTCTTGCCCGCTCCGTTGTGCCCGATGAGCGCGATCAACTCGCCTGCTCGGAAGGTGAGGCTGATGGCTCGATTCGCCGCGGCGGCTCCTCGTCTATAGGTCTTCGTGACCTCTTCCAGCGAGAGCGGCTCAGTAGACGGTATCGCACTCACCATATCCGAATACTAGCAGTATCTAAAAATGGGTCAATGACTCGGATCGCGCCCGAGGGGACTCTGCTTTACACATGAAGTCCATGATACGGATGATCCGCAATCAGCAACAGCAGCACAACAGACTGCGGTTGCTGGCGGCAGCTGAACGCATTTTCGCCGCCCGTGGTGTTGCGGGCGCTTTCCCTCGACGATGTGGCACTGGAGGCCGGTCTGACCAAAGGCGCAGTTTACTCGAACTTTCGCAACAAGGGCGAGTCGATCCTGGAGGTTATCCGCTACCGCCAGACGCTCTCGCAGGAAGCTCGGGATTTCCATGCGATCCTCGATCGCGCCACCGACGACGAGCGCCTCGAGACCTGGTGCGACATGTGGATCTCCACGTCCAAGAGCGGCGACCGCGCCGACTATGCCCGGTTGGTGCTCGACTTCATCCCCTATGCCCTGCAGGGACGAGCAACTGACGGCGCGGTTCCTCGAGTTCATCTCACCTCCGGACGGCATCTCGGCGAGTGCATCCCCGATTCCAACAGGCAGCGAATTCGCGCGCATTCCAGCGGAGGATCAATTCCGTATCCTGATGGCACTCGACCTGGGACTGTCCGCGCTGGCGCTGTTCGACCCGGACAACGTTAAACCGGAGTTGTACAAGGCGGCCGTGATGTCGCTCGCACACACGCTCTACGACGCCAACAAGCAAACAGAATGTACCTAACAATAATTTAATTGCATAAATAAAATTTAATGTTATTGAAATTAATTTTATCAGTTTGACGACAAAAGACAGTATTAATCATCGATTCGCCACTCGTAACATCGTAGATGTCCCACGGGTGAGCGGCGAATCCCTCCTCTTCAACGTGAACGTCTCGGGCGCACCCACGGAATCAGGGCTGTTCGTCGTCGACTTCCTGACTTCCATGTGCCCCGCCAGCTTGCCGGATCCGCGCAACCTTCGAGGCAGGAAACCCGCGCCACGGAGGCACCGTGGCGCGGGTTTGAGGTTGGCCCAATGGTCGGGGTGGCGGGATTTGAACCCACGGCCTCTTCGTCCCGAACGAAGCGCGCTACCAAGCTGCGCCACACCCCGTTGCGGCTGAGCAACTCGACCATGATAGCCGAGGTCCGGCCTTTGTGCACAACTCGGCCGGCGTGACGTCGTGCGCGCGGCTGGACCTGATAAGACGTTCATGCCGCCGAGGGCGTGGCGTCGTATGCGCGGCCGGACGCCGCACCAGGCCGGACTTCGGTGCCGCGGCTGGTCAGATGATCACGAGATCCAGCAGGACCGCCTCAGGGCGGCAGGCCACCCGGACGGGGGCGAGGGGAGGTCCCCAGACCCTGCCGAGATGTTCACCCAGGCTCGCCTGCCGCGGTCGGGAAGGGTCGGAGCGAAGCCGTCGTAGCGGATCACCTCGCTGGGCCCCGGCCACTCGAAGAGGCCTGCGGCGAGCTCGACGGGCATGTCGCAGTTCGTGACGAGCGCCCCTTGCCCGGCAGGCACACCTGCCCGCCGTGGGTGTGGCCGGCGAGACGATCGAGCAGCCGTCGTCCACCATGGCGTCGAGGACCCGCGCGTAGGGGCGCGTGGGCCACGCCGATCCGAACGTCGGTGGCCTTGCGCGCGGCGCCCGTCTCGTCTGCGCAGTCGCCCCGTCCCTCGGGAAACCTGTCGTATCCGAGATGGGGGTCGTCCACGCCCACGAAATCGAGGTTCCATCCGTCGATGCGCAGGCTGCCTCGGGCGTTCGACAGATTCAGCCAGCCGGCCTGCTCGAAGGCGGCCGCCATTTCGCGCCAGGGGAGCTGGGGCGCTCCTCGAGCTCGCCGGCTCGCGGAGCCGTGTCGCGGGCGAAGTAGCGGAAGGGGTTCTTGAGCTTCGGGTAGTAGTAGTCATTCGAGCCGAACACGAAGACGCCCGGCGTGCGCGCCAGCGGGAGAGCGCGGAGAGCAGGGGGCGAGCGCCTCCGGCTGGGCGATCATGTCGCCCGTGCAGACCACCAAGTCGGGATCGTGGTCCGCCAGGTTCGCGATCCAGTCGATTTTGCGGTGCTGGCGAGCCGTCAGATGGAGGTCGGAGAGATGCAGGGACCCTCATCGAGGGGCCGATCTGCCGCCCGGGTCGGTATCCGCGAGGATCGTCGCACCTCCTCTCCGGCTGGCCTCCCTCCTGGTCCGTTCCCCGATGAGGATGGCCCGGCGGCGCAGGGCGAAGAGCCTGGTCTCGGTCACGCCCCAGGCGGCAGCGGCGACGCCGGCCCCGATGCCGGTCGCCAGGCCGGCGCGTCCGGCTCTGGCAAGGATGCCGGCCACGGGCTAGCCCTGCCCGTCGGAGTCGTGCTCGCGAGGGTCGCGGGACTGGTCGTTCCCGTCGCGGTCGCCGGAATCGTCGGACGTGTCCGAACGGTCGCCGTCCCGGTCGCCCGTGGAGCCCGGAGCTGTCGCCCGTGGATCCGCTTCCCGTCGTCGCCCGTGGAGCCGGAGTTGTCACCCCCGCCCTGGCTCGGGCTCGGCTCCGCCGTGGAGGGCTGCTGCGTAGGCTCCGCCGTCGACGTCTTCGACGCGGTGTCGGACGAGGCCGTGTCAGACGACGCCTTCCCCGTCGACGTGTCGGAACCGGGCGTCGCCGATGTGAAGGCGACCGCAGGCTGCCCGGACAGGGCGGTGGTCATGTACTGCGAGAAGATCGTCGCCGGGAAGAGACCGCCGTAGACCTCGTGGTAGAACCTGCCGTTGATCACCGAGTTCATCATCGACCGATGCCCCTTCTGGTGGCCCTGCCAGATGGAGGTCGCCAGCTGCGGCGTGTACCCGATGAACCATGCGTTCGTGTCGTCGTTGGCCGTTCCCGTCTTGCCCGCGGCCTCGCGCCCGCTCAGCTGCGCCTTCTCACCGGTGGCGCCCTGGGATATGACGTTCTTGAGGACCTCGGTCGTCTGGTGGGCGACGCTCTTGTCCAACACCCTGCCGGCAGTCCGGTTTCTTGGTGATGATGGTCTTGCCGTCGGCGTCCTTGACCTCGGTGTAGGACGTGGGGGCGCAGTACTGGCCGCCGGCCGCCAGGGTCGAGGTCGCCACCGCCATCGACAGGGGGGTCACGTTGTTGGCCCCCAAGATCATCGACGGGGCGTACGACCACCCTTCGAGTCGCCGCGCCTGACGCCCATGTCCTTGGCCGTCTGGGCGATGTCGCACAGATCCAGCCTGTTGGCCATGCGGACGAAGGAGCCGTTGACGGACATCTTCGTGGAGTCGAGGACCGTCATGGGGCCGCCGCCCACGCCTTCCAGGTTGCCGAACCTGTAGTTGTCCCGGGACTTCGGGCTGCAGCTGATCTTCCAGGAGGAACGTGGGAGGGTCCCCTGGTTGGAGTCGACGACATCGCCGGGGAGTACCCGATTTCAACCACTGGATAAGGGTGAACACTTTGAAGGTCGAACCCGACTGGAAGCCGACGCCGCCTCGCATGTCCTGGCTGGAGTTCAAGTTGATCTTCGTGGCCGAGCGGTCGTTGGCGGACTGATTGCCGTAGTTCGTGTTCTGCGCCATGGCCACGATGTGGCCGGTGCCGGGCTCGACGCTCGACAGCGACGTCTGGATGCCGGAGCGGTCGTTGACGGGGATGTTGGAGACGAGCGTGTTGTAGGCCGCCTTCTGCTTGTTGAGGTCGAGGTGGTCTGGATCGTCAGCCCGCCGCGATAGAGCTTGTTGACCCGGTCGTCGCGGGTCTTGCCCCAGCTGCTGTCCTTGAGGAGATCGTTGACCACGTACTCGCAGAAGTACGCCGCCGTCCCGGCCTCGGCGCATCCGTTGAGGTCCTCGGAGACCTTGAGCATCTGCTGGATGGGCACCGCCACCGCGGCGTTGAGCTCGTCCCCTGAGATGTACCCGTTGCGGTACATCTCGCCGAGGACAGTGTCGCGGCGGGTCTTGGCGGCGTCAGGGGTGCTTGATCGGATCCCACCGCGCCGGGGACTGCGTGATCCCGGCCAGCATCGCCGCTTCGGGGATCGTCAGATCCTGGCGGACTTGAGAAGTAATAGCTTCGCCGCGGACTCGACGCCGTAGTGCGCAGTGCCGAACTGGGCGAGGTTGAGGTAGCCCGTGAGGATCTGCTCTTTCGACATCTTTCTTCTCGATCGCCACGGCGAGGCGGGCTTCGTTGAGCTTGCGGCCGATCGTCCGCTCCGTGGCTTGGGCGATGAGCTCCTGGTTGCCCGAGGCCCGCCCGCGCTCGATGATCGCGTTCTTCACGTACTGCTGCGTGATCGAGGATCCGCCCGCGGTGGCGCCGCCGGCCAGATTGTTCACGAAGGCCCCGGCCAGCCCCTGGACGTCGATGCCGTGGTGCTTGTAGAACCGGCGGTCCTCGATGGCCACGGCGGCGTTCTTCATATGCTGCGAGATCTGGTTCGACGAAACCACGACTCGGTTCTCCGCGTAGAAACGGGCGATCTGGGTGCCGTCCGCGGCCAGGAGCACCGACTGCTCGGAGGGCTCGGTGAACCCGAGGTTGCTGGGCGTCTCCTCGAATATCGACGTCACGGCGTTGACGCTGGTTCCCGCCGTGGCGGCGAAGGGCATGGCGATTCCGGCCAGCAGAACCCCGCCCAGGCAGCACACGCCGAGGAGCGCACTCACGAGGATGGCGATCTGACGCAAAGTCGCGGTCTCTTCGGGCGCGGCGTCCTGCTCCCCGGAAGAGGCTTCCTTCGTGGGAGTTGCGTCCTTTCGGCTTTGAACTAGGCATGCCCACAGGATACGTGGTCAACCTGGGGATGTCTTTTTGTTCTCCAATCCAGTGATACGAGCCACTCCTACCCTTGCCTGGCCTAACCAAATATGATATCCAGGATATGTCGAAGATTACATCAGGTGAACAACGGGGTTGTGATGGGAGGAGTTCTACGATGGCGCATTTGTTTTTCGACCATCGTTGGGCCGATCACGCCAAATGCGCATCCGAGGATGCGGATGCGCTTTCGCCACCTCTTCAGCTCAGCGTGAAATGCGCGATATATGTCAGGACTGTCCAGTCCGCATCTACTGCCTGGCTGACGCATTGCAATCCAACATGCGTTACGGCCTGTGGGGTGGATTGACCGAGCGTGAACGCCGTCAATTGCTGAGGGCGAAGCCCAACTACCCTGACTGGTACGAATCGATCATGACCTCCTCGGATCCGCTCTTCGTAGCCCTCCGAGAGGGCCGCCCCCTCCACTTTTTCGAGGAAGAGCCGCAAGGTCGCCGAGAAGGGGACAGGAGGGAGCCTGAGGCAGGTCGCGGGCGTCGGTCGGCCGCACGGCGCGGCCGGTTGGACGTCTGTCCTCTCACGGGATGACGGGTTAAGCTTGCCTCATGCAGAAATGGGAGTATGCAACGATTCCGTTGATCATTCACAACACGAAGGCGATCCTCGACACCTGGGGCGACGAAGGCTGGGAGCTCGTGCAGGTCGTTCCGGGTCCCAACGAGCAGAATCTCGTTGCCTATCTCAAGCGGGCGAAGGACTGACCATGAGCGTCTCCGAGCACCTCGCCGAACTCGGCATCGACCTCCCCCGGTCGCCAAGCCTTTGGCCGACTACGTCCCGGCCACCGTCTCGGGCGGCCAGGTCCGCTCCTCCGGCCAGCTTCCCCTCGTCGACGGCGAACTCACGACCACGGGGAAAGTCGGGGCCGGGGTGATTCCGGATACCGCCAAGGCCTCGCCCGAACCGCGGCCCTCAATGCGCTGGCTGCGGCCGCCTCGGCGGCCGGCGGCGTCGATAAGATCAGCAAGGTCGTGCACGTGACCGTGTTCGTCGCCTCGATCCTTCCTTCACCGACCAGCCAGAGGTGGCCGACGGGGCTTCGGAGCTCTTCGGCGAGGTCTTCGGACTCGCCGGAGCCCACTCGCGGTCCGCCGTGGGCGTCGCCGTCCTGCCGCTGGACAGCCCGGTCGAGGTGGAAGCCGTCTTCCAGTTGAAGCCGGTCGAGACCGGTGACGTAGTCGTCGCGTCGAACGCCGTGTGACGCAGGCTCGGGCGAGGGTGCGGCGGCCGTCGCCTCGTCGCGCGGCCTTCCGACTGCGCGGTGTCACGGATTCCGTCCGCCCCGCCGCTCTGCGGCACGCCTCCGACGGCGTCCGCCTCCCTCTCATTCCGGCGAGTCGTCCGCTGAGGGCCCGGGCCTCCGGGATCCGGACGTCGCGGGGGCCTGTGGGCAGGCTCAGTGGGCCCGGCGCTGGAGGCGCGCCAGTTCGATGAGGAGCACTGCGCGGCCTTCGAGGCGGATCCACCCGCGGGAGACGAAGTCGGCCAGAGACTTGTTGACGGTTTCCCGGGAGGCGCCCACCAGGTGGGCGAGCTCTTCTTGCGTGAGGTCGTGTGCGACGTAGATGCCCTCGGGGTGCGCTCGCCGAAGCGGTTGGCCAGGTCGATGAGGGGCCTTGGCGACGCGTCCGGGCACGTCCGAGAAGACGAGGTCGGCCATCTGCTCGTTCGTATTCCGCAGGCGACGGGCCAGCTCGCGGAGCATGGTGATGGCCATGTCCGGATGCTGCTGATGAAGCTCATCATGTCCTTGTGGGATAGCGAGACCAGGCGGGTCGGCGCGATGGCCGCCACGGTCGAAGACCGCGCCCCAGGTCGAACAGCGAAAGCTCCCCGATGATCTCGCCGGGGCCGAGGACCGCGATGAGGTTTTTCCCTGCCGTCGTCGGACGAATGGCTGAGCTTGACCTTCCCGTCGGTGACGATGTAGAGCCGGTCGCCGTCGTCGCCCTCCCCGGAACAGCGAATCGCCCCGCTTGAGCGTCGTCTCGCTCATGAGCTGACCGAGTGCCTCAAGATCCTCCGCGTCGATGTCCTTGAAGAGCGGAACCGCCTTGAGAACGCTAGTGTCCATCTGCTCCCTTTCCTCCAGTGACCCTTTGGTGAGGATCACAATGAACTCTCACACTGCAACTTACCTCACATGCGCGGATTATTCGAGTTGGCCGGGCGGAACTAGTCTTGTGGCATGCCCGTGAAAAACTCGTCTTCCCAAGCGCCCGCGCGCACTTTCGGCCAGGCGTGAAGCTGCGGCGCGCATCCTGGAACGGCTGGCGGCCTCTACCCGGACGCCGCATGCTCGCTGAATTTCGCGAACCCCTTCGAACTGCTCGTGGCGACGGTCCTCTCCGCCCAGACCACCGACGCGAGGGTCAACGCCGTCACCCCCGAGCTCTTCTCGCGTTTCCCGACTCCCGCGGCGATGGCGACGGCGGATCCACGCGAGCTGGAGGCGATCCTCCGGCCCCTCGGGTTCTACCGCGCCAAGACGAAGTCCTGCCTGGGGTTGGCGGCGTCCCTGTGCGAGAACTACGGCGGAGACGTCCCGGAGACCCTTCGCGACCTCGTCACTCTGCCGGGCGTCGGGCGGAAGACGGCGAACGTCGTGCTCGGCGACGCCTTCGGGATCCCGGGGATAACCGTCGACACCCATGTTGGGCGTCTGGCCCGTCGATGGGCCCTGGACGCGGCACGAGGACCCCGTCGGAGCGGAGGCGGACATCGCCTCCCTCGTGCCCGAAGAGGTTGGACGATCGCCCGCCACAGGATCATCTATCACGGCCGCCAGGTCTGCCGTTCGCGCAAACCGGAGTGCCCCTCGTGTCCGATCGCCGACTTGTGCCCCTCCCTACCCCCTCTTCGCAGGGGCTGAATACGCGGGCGGGCGCGCGGCGGGCTAGCGGATCGCCTCCTCCGGGGCCGTCGAGGGCGGACGGCAGAGGCCGCTGCGGAGCCGGGCGGATCGCCTATCTCAGGCTTACGAGGTACTCGAGGATGGCCGATGTCACGGCTTCTGGGGATTCTTCAGGACGAAGTGCCCGGCGTCGGGCACTTCGATGTAGCGAGTAGATTCCACGGGCGAATTCGATGTCCTTGTGCCAGGCCCGGCCCGGCAGAAGGGGGTTGAGCTTGCCGCGGATCGCCCAGACCGGAACGTGCACCGGCCGCCCTCGTGATCTCCATGTGCCTGCGGCCGTTGACTCGCGAGAGCGAGGTGTAGGACCAGCGGAGCTGTTCCAGCGCAGTGGAGGCGGCCTCCGGCAGGCGGAGTGCCGCGGCGTACTTGTCGGCCTGGCTAGACGCGCCGGTGTTCCCGGGCGCCGACCAGTTCTGGATGAGCCTGCCCAAGGTCGCGGGCGAGGAGATGTTCCTGCGCGCCAGCGGGGGAATGAGCGTGCGCACCACGTTTCGCCATGTTTTGAAGGTGACGTGGAGTCCCGCTCGCTGAAGGGTGCGGGGATGCGGCGCCGACACCGTCACGATCCCTCGACGAGGTCGGGCTCCAGAGCCGCCGCGGACCAGGCGAGCTGACCGCCTCGACCGTGCCCGATGACGACGAGGCGGGATGCGCCCAGGCTCCGCGCGACGGCGCCGAGGTCTTCGGTGAGAGTGAGGCCGTCCTCGCTGTTGGGAGTCTTGTCCGAACCGCCGATCCCTCGTTGGTCGATCGCCGCGACCTCGTAGCCCGCTTCGGCTATGGCCTCGATCTGATTGCGCCATGCCCACCAGAATTCCGGGAAGCCGTGGACGAGCAGCACGAGCGGGAGGTCGTCGCGGTGCTCGCCCATGTAGCGAGGTGGAATTGGCATCCGCCGGCCTGGATGAGGCGGTGCTGCCAGGGCCGGGAAGGAACAGAACGGAATTATCGGCTGGTGCGGACATGCATTCTTTCTGTATGTGGTTCTACGCCCGTTCGACGCGTCTGTGCCGGATTCAGCCTTCCAGGAGCAGACGGTCGGCGATGTCATAGCCTCGCCGTCGCGCGGAATGGCAGACCAGTCCCGTCAGGAGCAGGGCCGCCCCGAAGACCAGCATGCGGCCCGTCCCCAGGTCTGCGCGCAGGTACTCGGCGATGTTCCTGCGGCCACGCCCCCGCTCCGTCCGCCGCTGAGTCGACGATGTGCAGGAGCGTCGAGTCGGTCCACTTGGGAAGGAGGATTCACGGCCCCCAGGGCTGAGACGGCCATGCCGGTGAGAACGGCGCCCAACGAGGAGGACCGGGCTAGGAACCACACAGCGGCCGCGACGGCGATTCCCCCGCCAGCTCCCCGGCGGCTGCGAGTTCGCGTGGCCCTCCGCCGCCCTCTCCACGGTGAGGGAGAGCCTGGCGTTCGCGTCCGTCAGGAGATACCAGGCGACCGGCACGAGGGCGAGACTCGCCGCGAATACGCCGGCACGCATCCATCCGGCGACGATCGGGCGAGGCGGAAGGCCCCGGAGAGGGCGGGAGGCGTCGGGAGGTTCGGCGGCCGGTTCCGGCTGGGGTGCGAACACCCAGTCGTCTTGGACGTCGTCCGCCGGTGCGGGCGGCACCTGAGGCAGGGTAGGCATAGGGTTCGGGCGGAGTCCGGGTCTCCTCGGGTCCTCGAGCGAGGGCCGCCGTCGGCGTCGACTCCGAGGGGTGAGGCGGCGGGCCGGGCGGTGGAGGGAGGCTGCGCCGACGGAGGCGATCGGGCGATCCGCGGCGGGAACGGGCCGGAGAGGCGGACTCCGGAAGGGGCAGGCCGACCGTGGGAGTGGTCAAACGCTGTGTCGGCAGGGAATCCGCGGACGCAGGCGTGGAGACCGAATCCACTTTCCCGAGGTATCCCGTGGACGCCGAGTCTGCCGAGACCGAGGATGAGGCGCTGTGGGCCGATTCCGAGAGGGGTGGCCGTCGTCGCAGAGGGGCGTTGGAAGCGGTGGGTGATTCGGGTTCAGCCTGCTTGAGAGGTGTGGCGAGATCGAATGGGTCGCCGTCGGCCGTGTCGGCGGGACCGTCGCCCGGAACCGCGCCGTCGGGCAGAGGGGCGAGGATATCCTCTGCCTGCGAAGGGCGCGATCGCGGGAGTTGTAGGGATCGGTCGGAGTGGACACAGGGCCTCCTTGGTCGTTGCATTCCCGAGACTACGCGAATATCGGCGAATCTAAGAAGGCAACGCCGCAGGGCCGTGTGAAATCGAACCGGAGGGCGGTGAGAAGAACCGCCCTCCGCTGCATTGAGACGTCGAGTCTATGAGTGTGCGTGTATGGAAGCGTATTACTTGGTGGCCGATGGAGAATTCTGACCGCCAGATTTTATGAGTTCACTGACGCACTCTTTTGAGGCGGTTTGAAGAGTCGTTTGATCTTTAGCGGAGAGGGTTTCTTTCTTTTTACTGCCGCTAGAAGACTTATTGCCTTTTGCAATTATCTTCATGGTGGAATCATCGACTTTACCATTGATTTTTCTGATAAAGTGCATTCCGCCAACTGCTTCAGTTGCGCTTCAGGGACTCTTTTAAAGACCGACTTCATTCCGGTGACGTAACCCTTGTGAATTCTTCCTTCGTGACTTTAGCGTCGTCTTTGCCGTCGCCACCACAGGCGGCCAGGGAGAAAGCGAGACCGAAAGCCGCCAAAAGGGAGGCTGTCTTCTTGATCCGCATGGAAACTCCTTTGCGTAGAACCCGCTCCGCATCGCCGGGCGAGTGTGCTGATTGCTCTTGTATCGAGTCTGGATCGGCCCGCTTCGCCCGCCCAGTCTGCCGGGGATCATATCGTGAATCCGCGATGAGGGAGCCAATCGGTCCGCGTGCTCCGCCGTCGCGTCCTCGGGCGGGGATTGCGTGAGCCGGAGGAGGCGATGACGGGTACGTGTGGAGTATATGGGCGAGGAGGAGTGCGGCGTCGCCGCTGAGGTGTGATTCCCTCCTTTTTCGCCAACGGTGTGAGAAAGTTAACTAATTGGTTTTCGTAGCTTTTAGGTTTGCTTACGAAATTTTTACAATCTTTTTGCGCTTTTTCAATGCGTGAAAAATCATTGGAATTAATTCTACTTCTTTTTAACATTTTTTCACTTTTTCTAAAGTTGAATTTTTCACTTTATCTTTGATTTTTGTCGTAAATGCATTCTCCAAATCTAATTACATACTCTTCCTGTTGTTTACCATGAATTTTCTGGCTTTGCTTCACTAACTTAAGATAACCCTGCGAAAATTGTTCTTTGCTCACAGCATCTTCTCCGCAGGACACGAGGGAGAAGGCCAGTGACGGAACCGCCACGCAAGCCGCGATTTTCCTTAACTTCATAATGACTCCCTTGGTTCTCGAGCGCTTCTTCCGACTTTAACAGTTCAATCGAAGTGCGTTCAAGTGCGCAAATCGACGTAGGTGAACGCCCCTGCGCGGACATGGCGCCGCGCAGGGGCCGTGGGACTCACCCTGAGGCCTTGCTTGAGCTTCTGTCCGCACGTGGTGCCCGCCTGCATGAAGATCTGGCGTTCCTGCGCGGTTCCTGGAGTGTCCATTCCTCTGGACATCGTCTCGAGGACGGAATTCTGACTTTTCCGTTGACTTCGTCGTAGATGCATTCGCTCAGCCTCGTGATCATGCTGTCCGGAGCCGAGGGATACGAGCGTTTGAAGATCTTCGAAGCCCCTTGACGAATGTCTCCTTGGCGACGGGCGCGCCGTTGTTCGAAAGAGACGGCCCATTGCTCGGAAGGGAGGGAACGGAGGAAGGGAAGGAAGGGAAGGGCGGTACGTCGGGAAGGACGGCCGGGATGTCGAGAAGGAGGGGCGATACGTCGGCAGGGACGGCCCGGACGTCGGATTGCGGACGATGGGGATGCCCCGGTTTTGCCGGAGGGGCTCTCCTTCGACTGCGATGTGCCGCCGCTATCCCCGCCGAACGGACTGTCGCCTTTGGAGTCCTTGTCGTCGCTGCATGCGGAGAGGAGAGTGCCAGGGCGGGGACGGCCAGGGCAGACTGCGAATTTCTTGAGGAGCATTCGTGATCCTTTGTCGAGTGCCCGCCCTTGTGCGTGGGAGCGGGCAGCTGAAAGATTTGGCGTTCGGGACGGAGCGTCCCACCCGCGAGCTTAGCGGCGTGGAAGGGCTTGGGCCATGGGGCCGTCTCCCCTTTTTCGCCTGTGGGCTCGGTGGGTTTCCCGTTCCCGGCCGTCCGGGCGTCTTCGGTGATTTCACGGGGCGTGCGTTGGCGCATCGATTAGCGGTCCACATAGGGCTTTCGCGACCGTTTGATCCACACATGGACACACGGGGCTGGCGATCGGATTCTCTATGGGCGATCGTTGGCCCATGAAGATCGGAAGGGAGCAGAGGTCCTCTGGAGATCTGGGGGTTCACCTCACTGGTGGACGGGGCGCCGGCGACATGCGGCTTCCGGTTCTGGGGTTGGCGGCCGATTCGGAGACGGTCCGGGCGGAAGTAGCCCGAATAGCGGGTTTGGCGGGAATCGGCGTCCACATGGTCGCCGCAGGCCGCGACTCGAAAGCCGACCTGAGGGGCCGCGGTGCTCAACATGTCGGAGATCAGGGCATCCGTCGTGCGGATCTCGGCTGCGTTCCACCCTCCTACGCCCCGTATTTCGCCGAGGGCAGGGTCGAGCTCACCCTTCCGGACGAGGCGGAGGATCTTCTCGAACTCATGCTCGCCGCCGGTTCGACTAGGCGCGGCACCATCGTGGCGGTCGTGGGCGCACACGGCGGCGCGGGAACGTCCACGGTCGCCGCATGGCTTGCGCGTCACCTGTCCGCGACCATGGCGGTCGGGCTCATCGACGCCGACCCGTGTTCGGCTGGGAACGACCGGCTTCAGGCCTGTCCAAGGCTCCGGGGCTGCGGTGGGCGGACCTCCACGAGGAATCCGGGATTCTGGTTCCGGGGAGGCTTAGAGACTCCCTTCCGGCGCTGGGGCGGCTGGCCGTTCTGTCCGCGGACGGCCGTGGAGGCTTTGCGGGCGGCGGAACTCGGGCAGGGCGCGGTGGTGGCGCTGTCCCAGGCGGTCGACGTGTGCGTCGTCGATTTCTCGGGGAAGCCCTCCTCCCCGGAAACCCTCGGGTCGTCCATGCTCGCCTGGGCGGACGTCGCCGTGCTGGTGACGGGCTGCCGGACTAGGGGAGTGAGCCAGGCGGCTACAGCGCTGGGGGCGATCCCCGGCGGGATGGACACGGTCGTCGTCGCCACCGGGGCGAGCGGAGGGGCGGAGGCGGCGTCGATGGCGGCGGAGCTGGACGTAGACCGGGTGATTCCACTGCGCACCCTGCGCAATCTTCAGTCCGACCTCGACCACGGGATGCGGGTCGGCGATCGCAAACGGTCGGCGACAGCCCGTGACATCGCGAATCTCGCCCGAATATGCGGGGACGCGGCCTGATGGGATCCCGTCGGAATCGAGATGCCAGCGAGGCGGCGGGGAACGGGCGGGGTTCGGCCGAATCCGGTGGATTCGGATCCGCCGCGAAGGTTCGAAAGCCGCTTGGCGACGTCGCCTCCGGCGACTTCCTCAGGCGCGCACGGGCGAGTCTGGCACGGGGAACCAGTCTCGACGAGGCCGTCTCAGTGCTCGCCCCGGGGGCGATCGGCGCCCGCGACATCCTCGGCGCCGGGCGGCGGCTGCGGCACGCTGCAGGCGGGCGGGGCCCGTGCTGCAACCCCTACTGGAGGACCGTTCCGTCACCGACATCCTCGTCAACGGCACACGAGGAGTGTGGGTGGACCGCGGCTCGGCCTCGAGGCGATTCCGCAGGCCCGGGACTCCCTGGCGTGCGAGGACGACGTCGGGCTTTGGCCGTCAGGCTCGCGGCCGCCTGCGGGCAGAGGCTCGACGACTCATGCCCCATAGTCGACGGAACGTTCGGCGGCGGCCTGAGGCTTCACGCGGTGTTGCCTCCCTCGCCGCCGAGGGCCGCTCATCTCCCCTCCGCGCGCACCGACGGGTGTCCTACTCCCCTCGACGAACTGCAGGAGATGGGGACGCTCGCCGGCGCAGTCCGCCCGATCGTGGACGCAATGGTCGAAAGCAAGGCGAACGTCATCGTCTCGGGGCCACGGGGTCGGGGAAGACGACGCTTCTGTCGGCGATCCTCGGGGAAGTCTCCGCAAGCGAACGCATCCTCGTGATCGAGGAGTCCTCGGAGCTCCGCCCCGCCCACCCGCACGTCGTCCACCTCCAAATCCGCCGCGCCAACGTCCAGGGGAAGGGCGAAGTCACCATGAGCGAGCTCGTCCGAGCCGCGATGCGCATGCGCCCCGACAGGATCGTGCTCGGAGAGTGCCGCGGCGCCGAGGTGCGGGACGTGCTGTCGGCCCTCAACACCGGGCATGAGGGAGGCTGGGCTACCGTTCACGCCAACTCGGCCGCCGACGTCCCGGCCCGTCTCGTCGCCCTGGGGGCACTGGCGGGCATGGGGGAGTCGGTCGTCGCGGCCCAGGCGTCCAGCGCGTGGACGCCGTCTTGCACATAGAACGGAGCGGAAGCCGGCGACGCCTGAGCCAGATCGCCGTCCTGGAGCGGGAGGCCGGCGAACTGCATGCACAGGTCGCGCTCGAGTGCGCGCGGCAGACGGCGGTCAAGGGGCCGGGATGGCTCCGTCTGGCGGAGAGGATCGGGGTATGAGGCGGGCGAAGGGAAGGGGAAGCGGGCGGACATGGGAATGCTCGTCGCGGAGACGGCCACCCGCCTCCGCTCGGGCGCCACGCCGGAGGGTGCGTGGAGGCAGACGCTTGAGCGGGCTGGGCTGGGGGCGCATGCGGACCTCGACGCCGACGGGGTCCCGGCGGCGCTCAGGAAACTGTGGCTCGCTCCGCGGTGGCGGCGGACTGTGGGGAGGAGGTGCGCCTGGGAGTTCCCCCTGCGATCGCGGTGTGCCGCATGAGCAAGCTGACCGGGGCTCCCACGGCCGACGTCCTCGAATCCTGCGCCGCGGGGATCACCGAGGCCGGCGAAGCGGCAGCCGCACGCCGAGTGGCCATGGCCGGGCCGAAGGCGAGCGCGCGGATCCTGGCCCTGCTGCCCGTCCTCGGCCTCTGCGTGGGCACGATGATCGGCGCCGAACCGCTCGCCTTCCTCCCGTCCCCCGGCCCCGGGCGTGTCTGCTGGCGCTCGGATTCTCTTCGAACTGGCAGGTCTCGCGTGGGCGCGGGCCTCGTCAGGCGAGCGGAGCGAGGCTGATGATGAACGGCGCGTTCGTCGTCGTGATCGTCGCGAGCCTCTCCCTTGGCCGCGGTGTCCACGAGACCCTACGAGAACAGCGCGCTCGGGCTCTCGGCGGTATACCGGGCCGAGTGGGAGGCTGCCCTGCGTGGATCAGGCGATGGTGGCCGATCTCGCCCAAGCCGCGCTTGCCTCGGGAGCGTCCATTCCCGCCGCCCTCAAGGCGCTTCACTGCGCACTCGGCGAGGAAGAGGAGGCCTCGGGCTGGACGTCGCCGCCCGCACCTGCTGCTGGGCGGAGGGTGGGAAGAGGCATGGGCCGACGTTCCAGAGCGTTTCGCTCCGCTCCGTGAGGCGCTCGAACCCGCCTGGGTCGACGGCGCCGCCGCCGTGCCCCTTCTGGAACGCACCTCGGCTTCGCTGCGCGAAGGACGGATCCGCACGGCGAGGGAGGCGGCGGCCGCACTGGGCTCAAGCTCGTCCTGCCGCTCGGCCTGTGCTTCCTTCCGCATTCGTCGTCCTCGGCATCGTCCCCACCGTGATCGCCACGGGAATGAAGTTCTTCGAATGAGGCCGAGTTCTCTGGCGTGTCGGACGCGGGCCGCCGATCCAGGGGTTGTGAGTGCGCGTCGGGCCGGTTCCCCGGTGGTCCGGCATGGGCGGGCAGACCCGTTGGGCTCCTGACGATTCCCGCGGCGTCCCCTGGGTGTTTGGCCCTTCGAATGCGAATGAACGCCTCCGCTTGGGAAAGATCATCCACCCTGTCAGCTCTCCCGGAGCGTCTCGTTGGCGTGTTCCACACCCGCGCGTCAGGCGCGAAGCATCCACAGAGGAACGGCGAGGGCCGCCTGACACTCCTCATTCGGGAGAGTGGTTCTACGGCGGGTGTGAGCGCAGAGGCTCGCCGTAGAAAGGAGAAGAACACATGGAAGGGCCCTTCGAGTTCGTGGAACTCGACGACACTACCGGAGAGGCCGGAATGGCCACCGCCGAATACGCCATGGGCACTCTGACCGCCACGGGCATAGCGGGCATTCTGTGGTGGATCATCAAACAGGACTGGTTCCGTCAAGGTTTCGTCAAAATCTTCAAAGGAATCTTCAGTTTCTGACCGTGGAAGGCCTCGGGGTTGGCGCGATCGGACGCAGGCTCCGAGGCTCCGCGAAGACGAAGCGAGCCCGGACATGCCACGGAATCGGAATACGGAGATGAACGGAAAATCTGGGGACAGTCGAACGAGCCGGAACCGAGCGGCGATCGGCGGCTGCGGTTCGTCCCAGGCGGAAGGCTCCGGCGCCCGGCTGGAGAGCCGCCCGAACAGTGGAGCCTTCGATGCGCCGGCCAATCCATCTGAAGGAGGTCTCGGTCCGCGTACGCCCAGGCATGGTCTGACGGACTGCGGAGGCGGTCGCGAGAACGGCATGGTGACGGTCGAAGCGGCCATAGGGCTGCTCGTCATCGGCTTCGTCCTCACGCTTCTGGCGATGCTCACCAACGTGGCGATCATGTACGTCGGTGCGCAGGAGGCCGCGCGGTCCGCGGCTCGCATGGCGTCGCTCGACAAATCCGTCTCCAGCATTCAGGCCGTTGTGGAGGAAAAAGGTCCCCGGGGGCGCAGGTGTCAGTGGCCAGACGCGGCGAGACCGTCGAAGTGACGGTCCGCGTGCCGCCCAACGGATTCTCGGGTGCTCTCGGCATATCGGTGACGGCCACGACGGTCGCGTTCGTTGAGCCGGGAGCGGGCCAGTGACGGGCTTCCGGTCCGTCGCGTCGTCCTCGCAGACGACAGCGGGCCCGCCTTCGGCGTTCAGGGGCGTCCAGTCGACGTGGCCGCCTGGCAGGGAGGCCGTTTTCGGAGAGAGGAGCCTCGGGAGAGGGGAGCAGGAACGGTTATGGCGGCGATGGCCGTATGTCTTCTGGCCGCGCTGCTCGCCGGAGTGTTCGTCCTGATCAAAGGGGCCTCGGCTATGCAGCGGGGGCAGACTGCGGCGGACATGATCGCATTGAGGACGGCCCAGCGCCTGGCCGATGGATCCGGCCAGGACGCGTGCCCCGGCCAGGCAGAGGCCGATCGTTACGGGGCCGAGCTCGAATCGTGCCGGATCGACGGGGACGAGGCCAGGATCCAAGTTTCCGTGCTCGTGCCGGAGTTCGGCCTGCGGGTCAGGGCCTCCGCGGTCGCCGGGCCGGCGGACGCCGTCCCTCTGGAGGAGGGGTCAGCGAGATGACCGAGAGGGCGCCATCGCGCGTGAAAGCGTCGAAATCAGGCAGGGTCGCCCCGTCCTTCGACAGCGGCTCGTTGTTGTTTCCGCATTTGGGCGATTGGATGCAGCAGGGGCAGCCGGAGTCGCAAGGGCAATAGAGCAGCGCGTCGAGGGTGGACAGCACCCATTCGCTTCCGCGTTCGAAGCCCCGGCGGGCGCACCCCGATCCTCCGGGAACGGCGTCGTGTACGATCACGGTCGCCTGACCGGTTTCCGGATGCGCCGCCGACGACAGGCCGCCTATATCCCACCGGTCGCAGGTCGCCAGAAGCGGGAGCATGCCGATGGCGGTGTGCTCGGCGGCGTGGAGAGCCCCGGAACGGCAGCGGGATCCACGCCGGACGCGGCGATGGCCTCACCCGTCATCGTCCACCACGTTCCGTGCGTGTGCAGCCGGCGCACCGGCATCGCCAACGGCTTGTATCCGAGGTAGACCCCGTCGTCGGCGCGCCGGATGTCATAGCCGACGACTCGCGATGAGACCAGGACGCCGCCCTGCGCCCAGGTTCCGATGCCGAGGTCGGCCTCGTCCTCGGTCGAGAGGATCTCCACGGACGTCTCCTGGCGGGCGAAGGTGCGAAGGCCGTCCCGGTCGGGGCGGACGACGGCGACGTCGTCGGCGAGGCTCTCGACGCGGTAGGGGAACCCTGGTGAAGGTAGACCGCCCCGGGGAAGACGGTCGCGTCCGCCCGGGCGGCGTCGACCGTGCCGAGGACGACCCCGATTCGCCGTCGATGATGGTCACCGTGGATCCCTCCCTCGAAGGTCGACCGCCTCGTGGGCTCCTGCGCCCAACGAGGTGTTCCAGAACCAGCCGCCCGGGCGCCGCCGGAGCATGCCCGCCGCAGCGAGATCGTCGAAAAGCGAGGTGTCGGCCAACCCGAAGACGCTGACGTCAGCCTCGGTGAGGGGAGCTCGCAGGCGGCGGCGCACAGATGCGGAAGGAGGACGTGCGGATTGCCGGGGTCGAAGGCATTGACCTCGATCGGCGAGGAGACGACGGTCTCGGGATGCGACAGCAGGTACTGGTCCAGCGGGTCGTCCCGCCCGACGAAAACCGCCAGCCCGTCGCGTCCCACCCTGCCCGTGCGGCCGATCTGCTGGGCGAAGGAGGCGTGCGTCCCAGGCCAGCCGGTCACGACGATCGCGTCCAAGCCGGCGATGTCGATGCCGAGTTCCAAGGCGTTCGTGCTCGCCAAGGCGCGAACGGCTCCCGTTCTCAGTGCGTCCTCGAGTGCGCGGCGTTCTTCGGGCAGGTAGCCGCCCCGGTAGGATGCCACCGCGTCTTCGAGCCCTGGGCGGTGGCCTGCCAGCCAGTTCCTCGCGATTTCGGCGACCCGTTCGGACCCTGCGCGGGACCGAACGAAAGCGACGGTTTGGGCGCCCTCGGATGCGAGCACGCCCATGAGCTGCCCGGCCTCGGCTACGGCAGCCCTGCGTGCAGAACCGGGGTGGGTGCGGTCGCATCGGCGTCTGCGGTCGCGCCGGCATCCAGCCGCGGTTCGCGAGAAGCCGGCCGTCCCTTCTCGCGGCATCGCCACATGACGATGGCCATACGGCGCTCGGGGAACTGTCCTCCCTCGACGGCCCGGATCCCTCCGAAGGCCGTGCCTAGGAAGCGACGCGCGCACCCTCCGGGTCGCCGCTCGTCGCCGACAGGAAGACGACGGTCGGGCGCGCACCATAGTGTGCTGTCACTCGCAGCAGGGCGCCTGACGGTCGAGGCGACGTGCGCCGAACATGCCCCGGTACGCGTGGAACTCGTCGACGATGACTATGCTCAGACCCGCCACACATGCGTCCAACGCCGGTGGTTCGCGAGCATGACGTGATGGGCGAAGTCGGGGTTGGACAGGACGATCGAGGCGTGTTCGCGCGCCTCAAGCCGCGCTTCGCGATCGGAGTCGCCATCCGCCACGGCGACTCCGATCCGGGGTCGACGTCGCGAGCCAACCCGGATATGGAGGCGAACTGGTCGGCCGCGAGCGCCTTCGTGGGAGCCAGATACAGTGCCGTCGGCCGGTAGGGCCGCGACGCTCCGCCTGGGCGATGATCGACAGCGCCGGAAATCCACGCGGCCAGCGACTTCCCGAGCCGGTTCCCGTCGACACGACCGTAGTGAATCCCCTGCATGGACGAGGTCGGCCGCCTCGACCTGATGGGTCCAGAGGCGGTCGACGCCTCGCGAATGCAGCGCGCCGAGCAGTGCGGGCGCCATCCAGCCGGGCCACTCGGCCGTACGCTCAGGCCGGGCCGGGACCTCGATGACCTCCGTTATCTGCCCTGGGGCCGCATGGCGACGGAGTGCGGAAAGGAACTCGTGCACCCCACAGTGTGCATCGCGCCGCCGACATCGCGTAGCCGGCGAGGCGACCTAGGGCTCGACTGGCGCGGTTCGCAACCGACCTGCGCTCCAGGATGGGGGCCGCGGAAGTGCGTGCGGCCCGCTACGGCGGTTCATGGGTGCCGTGGACGATGTGCTGCGGCTCAGGAGCGTGCGGGTGGTTCGGGCTTCGTGGGGAATCTGACGTCGTCGCTGACTCCCGGCGGCCCGCCGGCCCAGGCGGGGGACATCGGTGTCGACTCCAAGGTGGAGGCGGTCTGAGATGACATCGGCCCAGGCGGGCGGGAAACCGGGCGAGGCCGGGCAGAGTTAGGCGAGGCCGGGCGGCGGCCAGGCCCCTGACCGCGCGTCTCTACGGTGAGCAGACCTATATATGGTATGAGCGTCACATTCGCCATACAAGATGTAGTGGCGCGCCTCTTCAAAGTGTGGTGTCATGGGTGTAGGCTCGAGTTCCGACCCGGCAGGGAGCGCGTCGTGAACGCCTTGGCGGCTTTGGGGTTCTCGAGTCCCGAGAACCAGGGAAGGCCGGCGAGATCGCGTCGTCGCGACTCCGCCGAAACGCGCGGTCCGCCGGCCGCGGATCACACCCGAACAATCCGAGAAACGCCAAGGAGCGAGGGATCATGCCCCAGCACGCCAGCGAGTCAGCCCGGTCCACGGACGGCACCGTCCTGATCGACCCGATCTGCAACCGTCGACGAATACCTCGACCGCTCTGATTGGCGCGTCAACGCGAACGCGAACCAGGGCTACTCCGTCGGCGGCCTCATTCTCAACGCCGCCGGCAAGACGATCGCGAACTATTGGCTGTCGAAGGTGTACAGCGAAGAAGAAGGAGCCGCACACAGAAACGGCGACTACCATATCCACGACCTCGACATGCTCGCGGGCTAGTGTGCGGGCTGGTCGCTGCGCCGCCTGCTCGAAGAGGGATTCAACGGGGTGCCCGGTGCGATCTCATCGGCCCCGCCCAAGCACCTGTCGGCCGCCTGCAGCCAGATCGTCAACTTCCTCGGCACGCTGCAGAACGAGTGGGCGGGGGCCCAGGCCTTCTCGTCCTTCGACACGTACATGGCGCCGTTCATCCGGCTCGACGACCTCTCCTTCGACGACGTCAAGCAGTGCGTCCAAGAGCTCATCTTCAACCTCAACGTGCCGTCGCGGTGGGAAGCCAGTGCCCTTTCACCAACCTCACCTTCGACTGGGACGTGCCCGGCCGACGTGGCCGACGACCACCCCTACATCGGCGAGGAGGTCTGCGACTTCACGTACGGGGACCTCCAGGCCGAGATGGACACGATCAACCGCGCCTACATCGAGGTCATGATGGAAGGCGACGCCGACGGCCGCGTCTTCACCTTCCCTATCCCGGACCTACAACATGACGAAGGACTTCGACTGGGAGTCGGACAACGCCCGCGCCCTGTTCGATATGACCGCGAAGTACGGCCTGCCCTACTTCCAGAACTTCATCAACTCCGAGCTCGACCCGGGCATGATCCGCTCGATATGCTGCCGCCTCAGCTCGACCTGCGCGAGCTCCTGAAGCGGGGCAACGGTTTTGTTCAGCTCGGCCGAGCTCACGGGCTCCATAGGCGTCGTCACGATCAACATGGCCCGCCTGGGCTACCTGTACGCGGGCGACGAGACCGCCCTGTTCGAGCGCCTCGACCACCTCATGGACCTGGCTTCCTCGACCCTGGAGAAGAAGCGCGCCACCGTCGCCGAACTCATGGACGGCGGGCTCTTCCCTACAGCCACCGGTATCTCGGCGGCCTGGGAACCACTTCTCCACCATCGGGCTCAACGGAATGAACGAGGCGGTTCGGAACTTCACGCACGACGCCGAGGACATCACCGGCGAATGGGGCTACGGTTTCGCCGTCCGCGTCCTCGACCACATGCGCCCGTCTCATCGAGTACCAGGAGGCGACCGGCAACCCTCACAACCTCGAGGCCACGCCCGCCGAAGGGACCACCCTACCGTTTCGCGAAGGAAGACCGCAAGCGCTTCCCCGGAATCCTCCAGGCCGGGACCGACGCCCAGCCCTACTACACGAACTCCTCGCAACTTCCGGTCGCCCTACACGCAGGACGCTTTCGAGGCGCTCGGATGCAGGCGGACTTGCAGTCGATGTACACGGGCGGCACCGTCCTGCACCTGTACATGAACGAACGGATGAGCTCGGGTCAGGCGTGCAGCCAGCTCGTCCGCCGAGCGCTGACCAATTTCCGCCTGCCTTACATCACGATCACGCGACCTTCTCCATATGCCCGGTGCACGGCTACCTGGCCGGCGAGCACTGTCTGTGAGAAGTGCGCGGAGGAGCGGCTGGCCTCCGAGCCGCAGGCATGCGAGGTGTGGACGAGGGTCATGGGGTACTTCCCGCCCGGTCGCGTCCTTCAACATCGGCAAGAAAGGCGAGTACGCCGAGCGCACCCCTTCACCGAGAAGGCGCTCACCTTCCCGTCCGCCCCCTCTTCCCGCGGGAGCGCGTGCGCGAAGGGAGCGCTGCTCAGCGGTGAGGACTGCGGAACGGGTCGTCCCGGCTGAGAACCTTGCGATCGCCGGGCTCGTCCCGCTGTCCGCCGTCGACTGGCCCGGGCGCCTCGTCGCGACGGTCTTCTGCCAAAGGCTGCCCCTGCGCTGCCCCTACTGCCAGAATTCGTCGATCCTCGACCCGACGGTCCCTCGGCGCAGTCCCGTGGGGCGACGTCGAAGACCTGCTGTCGCGCAGGAGGGGCTGCTCGACGGCGTCGTCTTCACAGGTGGAGAGGCACTGCGCCAGGAGGCGGTCCTCGACGCCATGGCGCGCGTCAAGGCCGAAGGATTCATGGTCGGACTCCACACCGCGGGCGTCTATCCGCGGCGCCTCGAGGCCGCGCTCGGCCATGTCGACTGGGTGGGCCTGGACATCAAGGCCCTGCCCGGCGACTACCCGGAAGCCGTCGGCGCACCGGGCGGCAAAAGCCTGCGCGCGCTCGAACTCGTCATGGAGGCCAGCGCGGAGGCCCGGCGTGACGCGTCTCCGCACACGCCCCTACCCGAGACGGGCGCGAGGGCCCCTCGCCGATCACACCCCTCCTGCGAGACGGCGATGGGGAAGGAACCGCGGAAGCAGCAGGCGCATCCGGCCGACCACGCCTGCTCGACTACGAAATACGCACGACCGTCTACCCCGGGGCGCCGGCCGCCGAGGCGGTTCGAGGAGCTCGTCGTCCAGTTGCGCGACCGCGGCGTGAAGAAATTCGCCTTGCAGGAGGCCCGGACGGAGGGCACTCCCGTGAGCTTTCGCGCCGACGCACTGGCGTGGGACGTGCGAGCATGGGCCGAACGCCGCGACGAACTCGTCGCCTGCGTCAGCGGGGCGGGATTCGAGCAGTACGACATCCGCCTGAGCTGACGACCCCTCCGGCCACCGTTCGTTGGCCGTCTATCGACGCGGTCATGCGAACGCCCGGCGACAGCCCCGGACACCGGGCTGTCGACGGAGCTGGGTTTGCAGCCAAGCCGGCCGCCCTCCGCCGCTGGAGGGCACCCGGCGGGCCATTCCATCGGCGAACCGCTCACGCGGAAAAAGTAGATGGAATGCGTCATAGTCGAAAAGCCGTCTCCTGCGGTATCTCGGCTTTCAGGGATTGCCACGGCGTCCGGGGAATTGCCTGAGAAGCAGGATGTGGACCATAATTTCATGCATACATGGGCGATTGCAGGATTCACCTCTCCTCACAGCTCACGCGTCGCCCACTGTTCGAAAGGCAGACAACTAAATGAACAAACTCGTGCGGCCAGTGCGCCGTTCCCTGGGTGTGCTCATGGCGATCGCTCTGTGCCTGGGCACATCCGCCATCTGGGGGTCTCCCGCCCAGGCAGGAGACGTCACTCCCGGCCCGATCAAGACGAGCAGCAATTTCGAGTTGACTCAGCTGTCCATCGTTCAAACGGTCAGGGATGCCGGCGGCAAGCTTGTTCCGGCCGGTGAGGACAAGACCATGCAGGTCTCATCACACGGCCCGGCTGTCCTTCGATTGGAAGGCTCCGTCGCCTGCGAAGAGGGCATGAGCTTCACCGTCAGCCTTCCCGAGACGCTTCGGGGCATTGTCGGAAAACTCACCTTCGAGTACACGACGTGCGATATCACGGCGGACGGCGCCACTATGAAGTGCGTGCTCAACGACAAGGCCGACGGGTTGAACCAGGTCAGCGGCCACATCGACCTTGCCCTCGACGTGAAGAAAGCCACCAGGGAGAAGACGGCGACCGTCAAGATCGACGGCAAAGCCGTTCCGATCGACCTGCCCGGGCCGGGCGGAATCAATCCGGAACCCTCCAAGCCAACCGGCACGAGGAAGGACGGCTGGCAGGTCACCTCGGACATGAAGAACCGCCCCAACGCCGTCAACTGGCGCATCTTCTTCTCCGGCAAGACCTCCTACGAGATCGTCGACTCCCGGGTCGGAAACAATGCCTTCATCAGGTGGTGGTGCGTCAAGGGCCAGGACGCCAACGTGGCCGAAGGGCGATACGGCGAAGGGGGAGTCCGGCCGGCCGGCACCCTCAACGTGAAGAAGAAGTCCGATGGTACATCCATCGCGAATACGGATCCCATGAACCGTTCCGGCCTTCTGCACGAAGGCATCGTCATCACCCCTCCCGCCCTCGACTACGCTTGCGGCATCGACGTAATCGACTGGGACGCCTTGAGCTCCGGCGGCGTCGCCGTCAACAAGACGGATAACACGGCGATCATCAACGGAAGGCAGTACGGCGCCACCGCGATCCGCAAGCAGAGCGGCGGCGGCAGCGACCAGGGATATCCCTACCCGCACATCGACATCGTCAAGAAGGATGCGGCGGGCAACGACGCCAACACCGATGCCGTCGAGCCTGGCGGGAAGAACCTGGACGCCCAGGGCGTGGGTTCGACGGATCTCAAGTTCACCGTCAAGAACGACAGCAGCGTCGAGGATCTCAAGCAGGTCGTGGTGACGGATACGACGTCGGGTTCGGGGACGGTGGAGTCGATGGCCTGCACGTTCCCGGGGAGAAGGCTCCGACCGCCGGCGTCTGACGACGCGGCGTCCAAGAAGTGGACGGTCAAGTGGGCCGCCTCCTTCGCCAACAACCCCAGCTGTTGAAGACCGGCGTCTCTTCCCGTGTACGGCCAGGCTGACGGGCGTGACCCTGGACCAAGTCCACACCGACAATTCCACGGTGGCCGGAATCGGAGCCAAGACGGGGACAGCCGTCAAGGACGAGGATCCGTATAAGGCGAAGGTTCCGCCGCGTCCGTCGATTGATATTGAGAAGGCGGATGAGTCGGGGCGTGATGCCGATACGGCGAGGGAGTCAGCTATGCTTCCCAATGGTTCGACGCGGTTGTCCTTCACAGTGAGGAATACGTCGGGCGAGGCCGAGAAGAACGTGGTCGTCAGGATGTGGTGGCCAAGGGCGGGAAGGTGTCGAATCTTTCGTGTACGTTCCCGGATGGTTCGACGGCTTCGGATCCGCAGGTGCTCAGGTTCGGTGGGAGAAGTCGTTCGCGGCTCAGCCGGCGGTGTTCGCCAAAGGGTGCGTCGTTTACGTGTTCGGCTGATTTGTCGGGTGTGCCGGTGCGTACCGGTGAGTCGGGCAGTACTCATCAGGACACGGCGTCGGTTGAGGCTGATGGGGCGATCTCGGGTCTGCACACTTCTGACACCGATCCCTACAACGCACACCGCCCACCCGAACCGGGCATTTCGGTGGACAAGAAGGACAAGGCGGGCAATGCCGCTGACACGACCGATGCCGGCCCGCCTCTGCCCGCGGTCAGACCGATCTGGTGTTCACGGTGAGGAATTCGGGCGCCGACCCGCTCAAGGGCGTTGAAGTGGTCGACGAGACCACGACCGATTCCGGCACGGTGGAGTCGATGCAGTGCACGTTCCCGGGTGAGAACGCTCCGACCGCCGGCGTCTACGATGCGGGGTCCAAGAAGTGGACGGTCAAGTGGGCTGCCTCCTTCGGGCAGAACCCCAAGACCTTCGCGGTGGGAGGCAGCTTCGGCTGCACCGCCCGCCTGACCGGCGTCGCCGCAACCGTCCCACACCGACAAGGCGATCGCCTCGGCTACGGGTGCGTTGTCGGGCAAGGGCGTCAGGATGAGAATCCTACAACGCCAAGCCGCCCTCGCCCAAGGTGTCCATCGTCAAGAAGGACGCGGCGGGCAACGACGCCAACACCGACCCGGTGAATCTGCTCGGGAAGAACTTGGACTCCGACGGAAAGGGTTCGACCGACCTCAAGTTCACGGTGACCAATCCGGGCACCGAGGATCTCAAGCAGGTCGTGGTGACGGATACGACGTCGGGTTCGGGGACGGTGGAGTCGATGGCCTGCACGTTCCCGGGGAGAAGGCTCCGACCGCCGGCGTCTACGACGCGGGTCCAAGAAGTGGACGGTCAAGTGGGACGCCTCGTGGAAGGACGCCGATCCGGCCGCCTTCGCCGCCGGGGCGAGCTTCCCGTGCACGGCCAAGCTCACCGGCGTCACCGCCGATCAGGTTCACACGGACACCTCGTCCGTGGAAGGCGTGGGCTACGGCAGCGGAAAGAACGTCAATGCGGAGGATCCGTATAAGGCGAAGGTTCCGCCGCGTCCGTCGATTGATATTGAGAAGGCGGATGAGTCGGAGCGTGATGCCGATACGGCGGGGGAGTCGGCTATGCTTCCCAATGGTTCGACGCGGTTGTCCTTCACAGTGAGGAATACGTCGGGCGAGGCCGAGAAGAACGTGGTCGTCAGGATGGGTGGCCAAGGGCGGGAAGGTGTCGAATCTTTCGTGCACGTTCCCGGATGGTTCGACGGCTTCGGATCCGCAGGGTGCTCAGGTTCGGTGGGAGAAGTCGTTCGCGGCTCAGCCGGCGGTGTTCGCCAAGGGTGCGTCGTTTACGTGTTCGGCTGATTTGTCGGTGTGCCGGTGCGTACCGGTGAGTCGGGCAGTACTCATCAGGACACGGCGTCGGTTGAGGCTGATGGGGCGATCTCGGGTCTGCACACTTCTGACACCGATCCCTACAACGCACACCGCCCACCCGAACCCAAGGTGAAGATCGTCAAGAAGGACGCGGCGGGCAACGACGCGGACACCGAGAAGGACGCGGTCGCCCTACCGGGCGGTCAGACCGACTTGGTCTTCGACGTGAGGAACCCCGGCCCGGAAGCCCTCCACGATATCGTCGTGTCCGACACGACATCTACGGAGTCCGGCACGGTGGAGTCGATGCAGTGCACGTTCCCGGGTGAGAACGCTCGACCGCCGGCGTCTACGACGCCAAGGCCAAGAAGTGGACGGTCAAGTGGGCTGCCTCCTTCGGGCAGAACCCCAAGACCTTCGCGGTGGGAGGCAGCTTCGGCTGCACCGCCCGCCCTGACCGGCGTCGCCGCAACCGTCCACCGACACAGCGGCCGTGGACGGCAAGGGGCGCGGTGAGCACGCTCGGCGTCCACGACGACAACCCCTACAACGGGCTTCCGCCCAAACCCGGTATCTCGGTGGACAAGAAGGACAAAGCGGGCATGCCGCCGACACGGCCGACACCGCTCCAGTCTTGCCGCGCGCCCAGGCCGAACTCGCATTCACAGTGAGGAATTCGGGCGCCGACCCGCTCAAGGAAGTCGAAGTGGTCGATGAGACCACGACCGATTCCGGCACGGTGAGTCGATGCAGTGCACGTTCCCGGGTGAGAACGCTCCGACCGCCGGCGTCTACGACGCCAAGGCCAAGAAGTGGACGGTCAAGTGGGCTGCCTCCTTCGGGCAGAGCCCCAAGACGCTGGCCATCGGCCAATCCTATTCGTGCACGGCCAAACTCACCGGCGTCACTGAGAAGCTCCCACACCGACAAGGCGATCGCCTCGGCTACGGGTGCGTTGTCAGGGCAAGGGCGTCAAGGATGAGAATCCTTACAACGCCAAGCCGCCTTCGCCCAAGGTGTCCATCGTCAAGAAGGACGCGGCGGGCAACGACGCCGACGATCCCCACGATCCCGTCAGGCTCGCCTCCGGCACGGCCGACCTCAAGTTCACGGTGACCAATCCGGGCACCGAGGGACCTCAAGAAAGTCGTGGTGACGGATACGACCTCCACGGATTCCGGCACGGTGGAGTCGATGGCCTGCACGTTCCCGGGGAGAAGGCTCCGACCGCCGGCGTCTACGACGCGGCGTCCAAGAAAGTGGACGATCAAGTGGGACGCCTCGTGGAAGGACGCCGATCCGGCCGCCTTCGCCGCCGGGGCGAGCTTCCCGTGCACGGCCAAGCTCGCCGGCGTCACCCAGACGCTGCACACCGACACCTCGACCGTGGAAGGCGCGGGTTACGGCAGCGGAAAGACCGTCAGGACGAGAACCCTACAATGCCGTCCCGCCCACGCCCCACACGAGCATCGACAAGTCCGACGCTAAGGGCAACGGCGGTGACACACTGGCCGACGCCCCCGTCCTGGAGACCGGTCAGACCGATCTGAAGTTCAAGGTCGTCAACAACGGCGGCGAGCCGCTGCGCGAGATCGTCGTGACGGACGAGACCGTCGCCGGCTCCGGAAAGGTCGAGTCGATGGCCTGCACGTTCCCTGGTGAGAACGCTCCGACGAAGGGCGTCTACGATGCGGGGTCCAGAAGTGGACGGTCAAGTGGGCCGCCTCCTTCGGCGACAAGCCGACGCTCTTCCGCATTTCGGATTCCTTCGCCCTGCACGGCCAAGCTGACCGGCGTCACGAAGGTCTACCACACGGACACCGCCAAGGTGACCGGCACCAGCTCGATCTCCGCGAAGGGCGTGACGGGAGAGAACCCGTACAACGCCTTGCCCAAGAACCCCAACGTCGAGATCGTCAAGAAGGACGTGAAAGGCCGTGACGCGGACAAGGCCGCCGACGCCGCCGTTCTCGCCCCCTGATGGGAAGACGGGCAAGGGGCGGTCGACCTCGACTTCACCGTCGTCAACAACGGCGGCGAAGCCCTCAAGCAGGTGGTCGTGACGGACACGACGACGACCTCCTCGGGGACGGTGGAGTCGATGGCCTGCACGTTCCCGGGGGAGAAGGCTCCGACCGCCGGCGTCTACGACGCCAAGGCCAAGAAGTGGACGGTCAAGTGGGACGCCTCCTTCGCTGCCCAGAAACCGAGCTCCTTCGCGATAGGCGCCTCCTTCCAAGTGCACCGCCCATCTGAGCAGCGTTACCGGCGACGTCCACACGGACGACGCGACGATCGCGGGCGTGGGAATCGGCTCGGGCAAGTCCGTGAGCGACGAGAACCCGTACAACGCGCGCGTGCCGGGCAAGCCGAACGTGGACATCGAGAAGGTGGACGCCAAGGGAAACGACGCGGACACCGTCGCCGAATCGGTCCTCCTTCCCCAGGGCAAGACCGACCTGGTGTTCACGATCGTCAACACCGGCAATGAATCGCTGCGCGCGATCGAGGTCACCGACAAGGCGACGGGTTCCGGCAAGGTCTCCGACCTGACGTGCACCTTCCCGGACGGGACGAAGGGCACACGGTGGGAAGCGTCCTTCGCTGCCCAGAACCCGGCCAGGCTCGCAATCGGCGGCTCTTTCACCTGTACGGCCAAGCTGACCGGCGTGGAAGCGGGCAAGAAGCACGCCGACACGGCGACGGTCACCGGAACGAGATTCGTGAGCGGCACGGAGTCACCGACAGCGACGGCTACCATGCCCATCGCTCTCCGGATCCGACGCCCAAGCCGACGCCTTCGCATCCGGGCGAGCCCACGCCGTCCAAGTCGACGCCTGTCACACCCAAGACGGCTAAGCCCAAGCCGAAGCTGCCCAGGACCGGTGCGGACGTGCGCCTGCTCGGCGTCGTCGCGCTCGGTTTGGCCGCTGCCGGCGGCGTGGTCGTCGCCGTCCGCCGAGGCCGCAAGAGCGGTGACGGCGAAGCCTGACGGCAGGCGATGCCTCCCGGAAGGCGGATGAGAGTGGGCCCGGCCGAGATTCGGCCGGGCCCACTCCCGCCGTCGGGGCGGGTCCGGCTTCGGCTTGCGGGCCGAGTGCACCGGCGGTTGGCGCTCGGATTCGCCACTGCCGGTCCACGACTCGGCGGCGCTTCTGGGTAGGTGTCGGCAACGGCTCGCCTGCGGGTGGAGCCCGCTCACCGGTGGGGATAGGGGATGCGCCGGAGGCGGATCGTCCGTCGTAGAATGACGGCGATGTCCCCGTCCGACCTTCTCCGGCTTCGGGAAGACGACCCGCGCGTGGTCGCCCCCGGCTTGCTGGGCGCGACGCTCACCGTCACGTCCCCGAGGGGCCGTCGGCGTGCGATTGAGCGAAGTGGAGGCCTACTGCGGGGAGGCAGACCCCGGATCGCACGCCTTCCGCGGGCGTACGGCCCGCAACGCGTCGATGTTCGAGGCAGCGGGACGGTCTACGTCTACTTCACCTACGGGATGCACTACTGCGTCAACATCGTATGCGGGCGTCCGGGCGTCTCGCGCGCGGTCCTCCTGCGGGCCGGGGAAGTCGTCGAAGGCCTGGACTTGGCTCGCGGTCGCTCGGCCTGCGGCGCGCAAGACCAGGGATCTGGCCCGCGGCCCTGCGCGCCTGGCAGCCGCCCTCGGCCTGGGCCGCGAAGACGACGGCTCCCGTCTGGGCGGCCCGGGCGATCGGCTGCACTTGGCCGTCTGCTCGAGCGGCGACGTTCCCGGTCCCGACCGTGTGCGCTGCGGTCCGAGGGTCGGCGTCGCCGGCCCCGGGGCGATGGACGGGCTTTCCCATGGCGGTTCTGGATCGCCGACGACCCGACCGTCTCCCGCCTACCGGCCCGCCAAGAAGCGCGGGCCGCGCGGGGGCGGGTCACGCCGTTGAAACGGCGACATCACGGGGTTGGATGCCGGTAGTCCCGGATTTCACAGAAGTCCGTCTCAGATACACCAGGGCATCTACACGATGGGCCTCACTATTTGAGACGTTCTCACTCCTTCGTCTCACTGTTCGGATGTCCTCCCGGAGCGGTCCGTGCGGCGTGTATATGGTGGAAGCGCCTTCGAAGGCATCGAGAAAGGCACGGCAATGACGGAACACAAAACGCGGCGATTCTCACCTCCCCGTTCGAGGTCCCGGAACGCGTCCTCGCGCGGGACGTCCCGATGACGGCGGCCGCTTTCCCGCAGACGCGGACCGTGTTCGTCTCCGGCGCTGTGGACGCGAGTGCGGCCGTAACGGCCACGCTCGTCCTCCCGGCCGGAGGCACGTGGAGAATCGTTGAGACGAAGACCAATCTCTCCGGCATCGTGTGGGGATGTGGACGATGAGCGTAGACAAGGAGGGCAGTTTCGCAGACGACGTCGAATGTCCGTGCGTTTCCGCGCAATTCTCCGCAAGCGCCGTGAGCTCTGACCGTTGTCGCCTCGGCTTCCGTGAAGGCCGAGTGTTCCCCGGCGAATCCTTCCTCGCGCAGTACGCCGTCCGCATCTCGGGCCGTCAGCTGCGCATCAGCCACGGACGCCCTCGATCGGCGATCTCGCTGCCCACGGAATCCGACTTCCTCGACGAAATAGAGAACGGTTATGCCCTCGACCCAGCTCACGATGTCTACATCCCCGTCGAAACGCGACTTTAGATGCGGCTCGGCGCTCCGACCGCTTCGTCCCGCCCCCCTATCTGCTCGACAGCCCCCGGGGACGCCGGCTCTCGGTGGCCTCGTGGCCGGAACTGGAAGGCAAAGCCACGCCCCGCGACACCGACGTGCTCATCGTCGGCGGGGGCCTGGCGGGGGTCAGCCTCGGCTCCCACCTCTTCCACCTCGGGATCGATTTCCTCCTCGTCGACCCTGCCCGGCACCTCGGCCGGCGATTCCTCCAACGTACCGGGGCGATCGGCCAGACGACCCTGCGCTCGCCCTACGCCCACTGCGTCGGGTGCCAGTCCAGCTCGGACCTCGACATGCTCGACTTTCGCCAAACTCCACTGGCACGTCCTCGAGGACTACGAGCGCGATCAGGTCCGCTTGGCGACGGCGGGCCTGCGCGCCATCGTCCCCATGGACGTCTTCGAGGGACACCTCCGGCACACCGTGGCCGCGCACGGCCTGGACGGACGCCACGTCGTCGACCGCGTGGAATCCGTGGACGAGAGCGGCGGCGGATTCGCCGCGGCGCTCTCCTCCGGGCGGAACGTCCGGGCCCGGGCGGTGGTCCTCGCCACCGGCGAGGGACGTCGGCCGTGCAGACCGGAGACCCCCGTGTCGTCCGATGGGACGACGATGCGGCGCTCTCCTCCGAGGCCGAGCGGGTTCTCGTGGTCGGCGGCGGCCAGTCCGCAGCGACCCTGGCCCTCGCCCTGCTCCGTCGGGGCAAGCGGGTGACCCTGGCGTATCCGGCGGACGAGCTGCACTTCCAATGCCTCGATTTCACCGCCGACCTCTTCGAGCCGTCGGGGCGACTGGCCTACGCCGACCACCCGGAGGATCCGCGCTTCGACTTCGCGCCGAGTGTGATCCACGAATTCCGCCACAAGCTGGAGGCCTACGAGGCCCGGGGACGGCTGGACCTCCTCAACCGGGCCCCGCCTGGTCGACGCCGGCGGCGTCGCCTGCCTCGACAGGGACGGCCGGCGCGAGGGATCGACCACGACATGATCGTTCCTGCTCGGGCTCGTCCCCGAGGCCGACGTCGTCGGCCTCGGCGTGACGGTGGGGACCGGACCGCGCCGGAACTGCGAACTGGGACGGCGCGTCTACACCGTCGGACCGCTGTGCAAACGCGTCGTCGGCCCCCATCGCGCGGGCGATCGAAGGCCAGCGTGTGGCCGTGGACCGCGTCGTCGCCTCGATCGTGGGTGATCTCGATGCATGACGAAGCCCGCTATCACGCCCCTGCTGGCCCGGCCTGCCGTACCCGGACGCTGTCTCCTTCCCCGAGCGGGTCATGCTCGCTCAGCCCGTCGGCAAACTCGTCGCGGCGGCGGAGGACGCCGTAGCCTGCCGATCCCACTCGCTGGAATGCCTGACCCGGCATCTTCAACGCGCTGAGATCGCCACGCACCGAGGGTTCGACGTGGATGCCGCCGCAGCGAGGCTCAGGGCCCACGTTCCCGCCGCCCTGGCGGCGGCCGGCCCCGGCGCGTACGGCACCTTCAACAGGAGGCCCTACGCTGCGGCGCTCGAGGACGCGTACGGAGGCGATCCCGACTGCGCCCAGCGCCTGATCGTCGCGGCCTGGCTGTACGGACTGCGCTGAGGGTCCCGGGCGAAACCCTCTTCCCAGCCGGGCCCGCAGCCCTGCGGAAAATGGGGACGTCCGGAATCGACGGATCCAGGCGCAAGGCCCCTGCCTAGTCCTTGCCGTCCAAACCGCCGTCGCCGACGTCGTCGAAGAGGGAGGTGCCTCGAGCGAGCCGCTCGTCCACATAGGAGAGCGCGAGCGCCACGACCATGAATCCGCAGATGACCGTGAAGCTCAAGACCAAGGCGCGAGGATACCCGTCGGAGACGTTGTGGAAGAAGATGCCGGTCACCGCCGCGCTCCCCACCGCGGTCGCGATGCGCTGCCCCGTCTGCATGATGCCCGAGGCGGTCCCTCCCGTGGACACCGGCACCTCGCGCAGCGTCAGCGCCTGATTCGGCGAGGCCACCCATCCGTTCCCGAAGCCCAGGGGCAACGAGGCCGGGACCAGCCACCACGCTTCCCCCGTCCGCCAGGAGCAGCGCCACCGCGCCGATCAACGCCAGGCCGAGGACGTTGATCCACAGGCCCCACACGACGACCTTCCGGCCCCACGTCCGCACGAGCCTGCCCGCGAGCGGCGCGGAGTAGACCTGCGCCAGGGCCGCCGGCAGGACCACGAGCGGAGACGAGCGCGGACCGGCCGAGGCCTCGCTGGATGAAGAGCGCCTCGATCACCACGACCGATGTCATCCCCGCGAAGAACACGGTGATCATCGCCGACCCCAGGGTGAAGCTCGGGATGCGGAACAGGCTCGGATCGACCATAGCCTCGCCTCGCCCGCGATGCGACAGTGCGAGCTCCCAGCCCCACCACACGGCCAGCGTCGCCAGGCCTCCCGGCAGGAACCACCAGGCCCACGGCTTCTGCGAAGCGAGCATGAACGGCAGCATGACGCCGACGATCGCGACGCCCAGGAGCGCGGCCCCCACCGGGTCGAGCCTGCGCAGGAGATGCTCTCGGTTGCGATCGCCGTCGTCGCGGGGGATCCACATACAGCCGAGGACGACGACCGCGACCGCCACGGGCACGTTGACTCCCACGGTCATCCGCCACCCGAGCTCGCCGGGGAGGGCGCCGATGAGGAACCCTCCGAACGTGGGGCCGATCCCCACGGCGACCCCGACGACGGCTCCGAGGCGCCGAAGGCGCGCCCGTTCGAATCCCCGGAAGTGCTCTTGGATGGGGCCGCCGACCTGCGGTGTGAACAGGCCTGCTCCGAAGCCCATGAAGAAGCGGCCGACGTCGAGGACCGTCGCGTCCGGCGCGAGCGCGGAGACGGCCGAGGCGAGGCCGAAGACGACCACCCGGCCAGGAAGATGCGGCCGCGGCCGAGGATGTCGCCGGCCCGGCCGGCCGCGACCATGATGACGCCCAGGGCGAGCGAGTACCCCGAGGCGCCCATTGGATCGCCGAGTTCGAGGCGTTCAGGCTCGTCTGGATCGACGGAGGCCACGTTGACGATGCTGACCGACAGGAGGGACATGAACAGGGCTGAGAGCAGGACCGCCAGGATGCGGGAGCGGGTATCGCGAGGGGGCATGGGGCACGTCTGCAAGTGTATGCCGGTTCGGCCGAATCCGCCGGGCGCGGCGTCGCGGCTTTCACGTAACCTTGATGCATGGCCTTTCTCCTGACGGCAGAGCTCGCGCCCGCTCTCCGCGCGGACCTCGCGGAGTACACCCTCGCGGCGGTGGAGGGCTGTTGGGTCCCGCCGCGATGGGGGCCGTGCGCCGGGAGCGGCGGGTGCCGGGCCTCGTCAAGGCTCGCGAGGTCTCTGCGCTCGGGAGGGAGGAAGGCCCGCCTGGCCGTCCACGTCCGGCTGTTCCTCCTGGGAGACGAGGTCGAGGCCGAGCTCATCGACGAGGCTCTGCCGTCCGTGTCCGCCAGCGCCGCCCTGCGTGACGAACTGCTCAAAAGGCGGCCGGGCGCGTTTCCAGGTCGTGCCCACGGCGATCCCGTCGCACCTGCCGATCCTCGCGCTCGTCGGCAAGGACGCCGGCCGACAGGACGTGCTCATCGCCTCCGACTGGGGCGAGCTCGCGGGCGTGACGCCCAGGCCCGATCACGTCATGCACGTGGGCGGGGCGACGCGGACCCTCGCCTCCCTGGCCACCTACTGGCCCGGGGTCGCGGGTGCTGGACGTGGGCACCGGCTGCGGCGTCCACGCCATCTTCGCGGCCCTGTCGGGCGCGCGCGTCACCGCCACGGACGTGTCGAAGAAGGCCCTCTCCTACGCCGAGTTCAATGCGGCCCTGGCCCGGCGTCTCCCTCGACCTGCGCGAAGGCTCCCTGCTCGAGCCGGCCGACGGGCGCCTGACGTCGTCGTGTCCAATCCTCCGTTCGTCATCACTCCGCAGAACGTGCGTCTGGAACGCTATCGACTACCGCGACAACGGCCGCGTGGGGACGCGATGCTCGCCGAGCTCGTCGGCGGCCTCGACCGGGTCCTCGCCCTCGGCGGGCGCGCCTGGATCCTGGGCAACTGGGAGATCCGCGGGGAATGGTCCGAGAGCCCGGCCGCCTGGCTGGATCAGGGGAAGCTCGACGCGTGGGTGATCCAGCGCGAACGGCTCGACCCGCCCGAGTACATCGAGATGTGGCTGCGCGACGGCGGCATCCTGGCCCGCGACGTCGTCTACGAGCCCGTCTACGAGGCCTGGCTGGCCGACTTCGCCAGGCGCGGGGTGACCGGCGTCGGGCTCGGCTACATGTGCGTCGGCAACGACGACGGCCTGCCGCGGGGTCCGTGGCGGCGCTTCGAGGAAGTCACCGGACCGGCCCCTGCCAACCTCAACGCGTTCGCCGAACTGGTGTGGGCCAATCGCGAGCTGATGATGTGCTCTGACGCCGAGCTCGCGCGCAAGCACCTCGTGGCCAGGGGATCGAGCACCGCCTCCACACGCCGGGCAAGGACAGCCCGTTCATGTCTCAAGCTCGCCCAGACGGGCGGTTTCGCCTCGAGCCCAGGTCACCAGCGCGGTCGCCGCCGTCGTGGGGGCGTGCGACGGGGGAGCTGAGCGTCGGCATCTCATCGACACGGTCGCCGACCTCCCTCGAGCAGGATCCCTCGTCGGTGCGCGACGAGGTCTTCCCGGCCCTCCGGGAGCTCATCGGGCTGGGCGTCCTGAGGCGGGCGTGAGAGCGCCGCACACCTGGGCGAGGAAGCGGGCTGCGGACTCGGCGTCGGGCGGCGCGATGCGGCGGAAGGACACTCCGCCGGCCTGTCGGAAGACGCCGGCGTTCAAGACGTCCATCTCGTAGACCGTCTCCAGGCAGTCGGCCAGGAATCCCGGATTGGTCACGAGGACGCTGCGCACGCCCCGCCCTGGGAGCGCGGCCATCGTGTCGATCGTCGCGGGGGCCAGCCAGCGTCCGGGGCCGAACTTCGACTGGAAGGTCTCCTCCCAGGCCACCGTGCACCCCTGCGCCTCGACCCGTTCCATGACTGCCGAGGCCGTGGCGTGGCACTCCGCTCGGTACCGAGCGGCCCCGTGGGCCTTGCGCAGGGGACGCCGTGCCATGAGAAGACGACGAGGTCGACGCCCTCCCGGGAGACCTCCTCGAGGATCCGCCCGGCGTGCCAGTCGACGTAGCCGGCCAGACTCGGCCAGGAGCGGGCGGCCCTGATGCGCGGCCTGTGCCCCTCGGCGGCGGCCAGGCCGGCGCACTCGCGGACGCGGTCGGCGATGGACCCCACCGTCGCCGGAGCGAAATGCGGGTAGGCGGGCAGGACGGTGACGACGTCGCAGCTGCGCGCGAGGTCCAGGAAGACGTCGGCCACGTTCGGCGACCCGTACTGGTAGGCGACGCGCACGTCGCGTCCGGGCAGCAGGCGGGCCAGAGCCTCGCCCTGGGCCCGCGTGTGGACGCGCAGCGAGAGCCCTCCTCCGTCCAGATTCCCTCGTACTGCCCGAGGACCCTGGCGGGGCGTCTCCTGAGGACCGGGCCGTTCAGGATGGGCAGCCACAACGCCCGCGGAAGGTCCACGACGCGTGGGTCGGAGAGGAACTCCGAGGAAGTCGCCGATGGCCTCCTCGGTCGGGGCAACCGGACTGCCGAGTGCCACGAGGACTACGCCTTCGCGTGTCGCGTCCGTTTGCCCTGATAAATCGGTCATTGCTCCCCTGCGGATATGACGATGTCGCTATGCCGCACCCAACCTTAATGCACGCTCGGCCCAACCTCACAAACGGGCGGGCGCACCAGCCCGCCGCCGCCGTGTCGCCGGTGGCGCAGCTCGGCAGGGAGCCGGAGGCGGGTTCGCGGGCCGGGCATCGCCGTGGACACTGTGAGCACGAAAATGGCACGGAACCTTTCCACGGCGTATGGTGACCCCGAACCCTCACAGTAGTTAAGGACCCAGCGTGACCAAACTCGTGATTGTCGAATCCCCTGCCAAAGGCGCGCACGATCGGCGGCTATCTCGGGGCGGGCTATGCCGTCGAGGCCTCGATCGGTCATATCCGGGATCTGCCGCAGCCCTCCGAGCTGCCCGCCGACATGAAGAAGGGCCCGTTCGGCAAGTTCTCGGTGGACGTGGACAACGGCTTCGAGCCCTACTACGTCGTCGATTCGGACAAGAAGAAGATCGTCGCCGAGCTGCGCAGACTCCTGAAGTCCTCCGACGAGCTCCTCCTGGCCACCGACGAGGACCGCGAGGGGAGGCGATCGCCTGGCACCTGTACGAGGTGCTCAAGCCCAAGGTCCCGGTCAAGCGAATGGCCTTCCATGAGATCACCCCGAAGCCATAGCCCGCGCCCTGGACAATCCGCGCCAGATCGACATGAAGCTGGTCGACGCGCAAGAGTCGCGGCGCATCCTCGACCGTCTCGTCGGCTGCGAAGTCTCCCGCTCCTGTGGCGCAAGGTGGCACCGGGCCTGTCGGCGGGCCGAGTCCAGTCGTGGCCACCCGCCTCGTCGTCCAGCGCGAGCGCGAGCGCATAGCCTTCCAGGCGGCCTCCTACTGGGATGTGACGGCCACGTTCGTCAAGGGCGCGGAGGGCTTCGACGCCAGCTCGTGTCCGTGGACGGGACCCGCGTCGCAACGGGAAGGACTTCGACGACCGCGGCGCCCTGGTCAAGAAGGACGCGCGGGCCCTCGGCCAGGCCGAGGCCGAGGCGATCGCCGGCGCGGTCGCGGGCGCCGCGGCCACGGTCGCCTCCGTCGAGTCCAAACCGTACACGCGCCGGCCGGCCCCGCCGTTCACGACGTCCACCCTCCAGCAGGAGGCGTCGCGCAAGCTGCGGATGGGCGCCCGCGACGCGATGCGCACGGCCCAGGCGCTCTACGAGAACGGCTACATCACGTACATGCGGACGGACTCGACGAACCTGTCCGACCAGGCGGTCGAGGCGGCGCGCACCCAGATCGGCGAGATATTCGGCGAAGACTACCTCGGCCAAGCCCCGGCTGTACTCGACCACCTCGAAGGGCGCGCAGGAGGCCCATGAGGCGATCCGGCCCGCGGGCGATCACTTCCGCACGCCCGCCACTGTCAAGTCCTCGCTCAACGACCGCCAATTCGCCCTGTACGAGCTCATCTGGAAGCGGACCGTCGCTTCGCAGATGGCCGACGCCCGCGGCGGACGGCCTCCGTGCGGGTGGACGTCCCCGTCGGCGGGGCGGCCGGGGCGGCGGCCGTCCAGTTCGCCGCCTCCGGGACGATCATCACCTTCCCCGGCTTCATGGCCGCCTACCAGGAATCCCGCGACGCCAAGCGCTACGAGGACGGCTCCCAGGACGCCCGCCTCCCCGACCTCGAGCGCGACGAAAGCCTCGAGTCTCCCAGGCGGACGCCGACGGCCACGAGACCCAGCCCCGCCGCGGTACACGGAGGCCTCGCTCGTGAAGAAGATGGAGGACCTGGGCATCGGCCGCCCTCGACCTACGCCACGACGATCGCCACGATCGGCGACCGCGGCTACGTCGACCATCGCGGCCAGGCGCTCGTGCCGACGTGGACGGCGTTCTCCGTGGTCCGCCTGCTGGAGGAGAATCTGCCCGAGCTTGTCGACTTCGACTTCACCGCCGCCATGGAGACCGAACTGGACCGCATCGCCTCCGGCCGGGAGGACAGGGTCGACTACCCTGTCCCGGTTCTGGCGGGGAGACGGGCAGCGGATGGGGCTGGAGGCCAGGTCGGCAGCCTGGAGGACATCGACGCCAAAGCCGTCAACTCGATCGACCTGGGGAGGGATCGTCCTGCGGGTCGGCCGCTACGGACCGTACCTCCAGGCGGCCGGCGACGGCGAACCGCGCAACGCCTCGGTTCCGACTCCCTGGCCCCGACGAGCTGACGCCCGACAGGGCGAGGGAGCTTCTGGCAGCCAGCAGCTTCAACGGCCGCGAGCTCGGCGTCGACCCCGAGACCGGGCGCAGGGTTCTGGCGAAGGCCGGCCGTTTCCGGGCCCTACGTCACCGACGTCGTCCGGGAGGGCGAGGTGGCGTTGACCCTCGACGGGCCGCCCGTCGAAGAGGCCGCCCAAACCGCGGACCGCCTCACTGCTGTCGTCCATGAGCCTTGAGACCGTGACGCTCGACGACGCGCTCAAGCTCCTGTCCCTGCCGCGCACGGTCGGCTACGACGGCGATGAGCCGATCTGGCGAACAACGGCCGCTACGGTCCCTACCTCAAGCGCGGCAAGGATTCGCGGTCGCTGGAGAGCGAGGCGCAGATCTTCACCGTCACCCTCCAGGAGGCGCAAGGCTGTTCGCCCAGCCGAAGCGGCGGCGCGGCGCCGCCCAGAAGGAGCCCTGCGCGAGCTGGGCGCCGATCCGGTCACAGGGGTCACCGTCCTGCTCAAAGACGGCCGCTCGGCCCGTATGTGACCGACGGGACGACCAACGCCTCGTTGCGCCGGGACGACGACCCGCTCACGATCACCCCGAGCGAGCCTCGAGCTCCTGGCCGATCGTCGCGCCAAGGGGCCGGCGAAGAAGAGGAAGACCGCAGCCAAGAAAGCCTCCACGAAACGAAGGCGTCCGCGAAGAAGGCGGGGGAGGGGAAATCCGGCGGTTCCGTCTCCTCGGCGAAGACAGGTTCCGAGGCATCCAAGGCCGCCTCCTCTAAAGCCGCCTCTGCGACTGCGGGGGAAGCGGCCGAGAAGCAGCCCGCCAAGAAGAAGTCCGCCAAAAAGAAGCCATCGGCGGCGTCGTCCCAGGCGAAGAAGGCCTCGACCCTTCGAGCCCGTCTTCTTCGGGCTCCTCTTCTCCGGCGGCGCCTGAGGCCGGGCCCGGCTCGGATGCGGATGCCTGACATGGGCCTCTTCGTGACCTTCGAGGGCGGCGACGGCGCCGGCAAGACGACCCAGGTGCGGCTCCTCGCCGAGTGGCTGCGCGAGCGAGGCCACGGCGTCGTGGAGACGCGCGAGCCCGGCGGCACCGAGCTCGGACGCCACATCCGCTGCCTGCTGCTGCACGGAGGCGAAGTGTCACCCAGAGCCGAAGCGCTCCTGTACGCCGCCGACCGCGCCCACGACGTGGCCACGGTCATCCGCCCGGCCCTCGACCGCGGCGACGTCGTAGTCGCGGACAGGTACGTCGACTCCTCGGTCGCCTACCAGGGGGCCGCTCGCTCGCTCGGGAAGGACGAAGTGCGCGAACTGTCGATGTGGGCGACCGAATCCCTGATCCCGGACCTGACCGTCTTCCTCGACCTGCCCACCGGGGACATCGCCGGACGCCTGGGGGCACCGCCGACCGGATCGAGGCCGCCGGGCCGGAGTTCCACGAGGCCGTCCGCCGCGAATACCGAGCCCTTCGCCGAGGCCGAACCCGAACGGTGGCTCGTCGTCGACGCTCGGAAGGGCATCGACGAGATCGCCGGGATCGTCCGCGAGCGCGTGGCCGCACGGCTGCTCGGCGGCGAAGCGGCCGGAGGGCGGAGGGCGCCGTGATGAGCGTCTTCGACGATCTCGTCGGCCAGGCGGCCGTCCGCGCACTAGCTCGAACGCGCGGCTATCGCGGCGCGCGACCTCGCCGAACGAACGACGGACGGCGAAGCGGACCGCGACTCGGCCATGAGCCAGGCCTGGCTCATCACCGGCCCCCGGGCTCAGGGCGTTCGCTGGCAGCTCGGGCCTTCGCCGCCGCGCTCCAGTGCACCGGTCCCGCACCCGGGTGCGGGCGGTGCCGAGCCCTGCCGCACCGTGATGGAAGGCAGCACCCCGACGTCGAACACGTGGCCACCGAGGCGTCGTCATCACGGTCGACCAGACCCGCGACCTCGTCGGCCGGTCGTTCGTCTCGCCCGGATCGGGCGCTTGGCGGGTCGTCATCGTCGAGGACGCCGATCGCATGGCCGAACGCACGACCAACGTCCTCCTGAAAGCCATCGAAGAGCCGCCGCCGTTCACCGTGTGGATGCTGTGCACGCCCTCCCGAAGACGTCGCGACGACGATCCGCTCCCGGTGCAGGGGGTCGCTAGCCGTGCCGCCCGCCTCCGACGTCGCCGCGCTGCTGGTCCGCCGCGACGGCGTCGCACCTGAGGAGGCCCTGCGCGCCGCCCGAGCCGCTCAGTCCCACGTCGGCCGGGCCCGCGCGTTGGCCACCGACTCGGCCGTGCGCCGGGAACGGGATCTGCTCATCGGCGAGGCGCTCGCGATCCGGGGGACCGCGGACGCCGTCCTCGCCGCTCACCGCGTGCACGCCCAGCGCGTCGCAGCGGCGAAGAAGGCGACGGGGATCGCTTCGAACGCGAGGAGGCCGAGCTCAAACGGACCCTCGGCATCGGCGAGGGCGCGAGGATCCCGCCCGCCGCCCGCGCTCAGCTGCGAGCTGGCGGAGAACCAGAAAAGGCGCACCACTCGCGCCCAGCGAGACGAACTCGACCGGGCGATGATCGATCTCCTCTCCTCTACCGCGACGTCCTCACGGTCCAGCTCGGCGCGGGCGTCGACCCTCGTCAACCAGGATTTCGACGAGGGGATCCGCGCCGTCGCCGCCGAATCGGACCCGGGGCAGTCCGTGCGGCGGATGGACGCCATAGCTCAGGCGCGCACGCGCCTGGGCGGAAACGTCGCCCCCTGCTCGTGCTCGAGGCGATGATGGTCGCCCTTCGCCCCCAGGATAGGGGCGTTCGTTGCGGGAGCGCGCGAGTCAGGCCAGTCGGGACCATCGCCATGGGGGCGTTCGCCCCTCCCCCGACCGCGGCGACGTGAGGAACTCGCCCCGGGCCGCGCCGGCCGCCCCGCGGAGCAGGCCGGTCCGGCACGCTATGGCAGCCATCGGTTCGAGAACACGCCGCCGCGTTGTGCCCGGAGCGGACCGCCTCCGGTCGATGTCGACGTAGCGACGCCGGACGCCGCCTCGTCGTGCGCGGAGCAGACGCTTCGGCTAGTTTTTAGAGGGTGAGATTCTTCAAACCATGCACAGCCCTTGTGGCTGTGACGGCTCTCGTCGTGTCGGGCTGCTCGCCGTCGTCGTCCTCGTCGAATGAGGACTGGGCCTCCGGAGGGCCGGCGATCCCGAAGGGCCTCGATGCCTTCTACAAGCAGAAGGTGACCTGGAAATCGTGCAAGAAGGGCAAGAACGGCGACTTGCGATGCGCACAGGTCAAGGTCCCCTCGACTACACTGAAGCCGAAGGGCAAGACGATCACCATCGCGATGGCGAAGATGCCCGCCACGGGCAAGAAGCCGATGGGGACGCTCTTCGTCAACCCGGAGGGCCCGGCGCCTCCGGAATAGACATGGCCGGCCGGGCCAACACCTATTTCAGCGATGGCATCCGGGAGAAGTACGACATCGTGGGGTTCGACCCCGAGGGGTCGGCGAGTCCACCGCGGTACAGTGCTATGACGACGACGACCTCGGCGAGTTCCTCGATCCTCCTTCGACCCTGTCCGACCCCGAGCAGGCCAAGAAGGAACAGGTCGCTCAAGGCGTTCGCCAAGGCCTGCGAGGAGAAATCCGGCGAACTCCTGCCCTTCGTCGGCACGGAGTCGGCGGCGCGACATGGACGTCATGCGCCAGCTCGTCGGCGATCCCAAAATTCAACTACGTGGGCTTCTCCTACGGCACCTCCCTCGGCGGCCAGTACGCCGAGCTCTTCCCCAAGAATGTCGGCCGTATGATCCTCGACGGCGCGGTCGACGTCACACGCTCCGGAGCGCAGCACGCCCTATGACCAGACCCTCGGCTTCGAGACCGTCCTCAAGCGCCACGCCAAATCCTGCGTCGATTCGGGCAGATGCGTGCTCGGCTCGACCGTCGACCAGGCCCGCCAGAAAGTCCGCTCGCTTTTGGAGACCGCCAAGAAAACCCCGTTCAAGACGACGGATCCCGCACGCCCCCTCAACGACTCGATGCTCTTCACCGGGATCATCGGCATGCTCTACAGCAACGCCACGTGGCCGACTCTGACCCAGGCCTTCGAACAGGTGATACAGAGGACAACGGCGCAGTGTTCCAGCGGGTTGCGGACCTGTACAACAGCCGCGAACCGGACGGCTCCTTCTCCGACAACTCCTCCGAGGCGAACCGGGCCATCAACTGCGCCGACTATCCCGCCAGCTCGCCGGACGAGTACAAGAAGCTGTCCGAGCAGGCGAAGGCGAATGCCCCCGTGTTCGGTTCGTCGCTCACCGAGGGGACGGACCTGTGCTCCTGTGGCCCCTATCGCCCGAAGAAGGCCGTCGGGCCGTATAAGGCGAAGGGCTCGGCGTCGATCGTCGGTGGGAACCCGCAACGACCCGGCCACGCCGTACGCCTGGGCCAAGGCCCTTCACAGAGACCTGGAGAACTCGGTTCTCGTGACGTGGGAGGGCGAAGGGCACACCGCCTATTCGCGGGCCGGAGCGTGCATTCAAAAACCGCTCGACCGGTATTCTGCTGACGGGCAGAGCCCCCAAAGACGGCCTGACCTGCCCAGCCCTAGTCCGCCGGCTGCCGCGATGCCCGGCTTCAGCCCCGCTGCTCCAGGTTTGCGGGCGAGCGGCTGCCTCGATAGGATATCCGAGGTCGCGAGAGCGACGCGCCACCTTAGCTCAGTCGGCAGAGCGATTCACTCGTAATGAATAGGGTCGAGTTCGATTCTCTCAGGTGGCTCGACACCCCCACACCCGCCGCACCAGACCGACCTACCCTCAGCCGGAACGGCGCCGGCACCCACGTCCCATCACCATTCGCGGCCGGCCTCACATCATCGACGCACACGCCGAAATGATCGGCAATCCGGAACAAACTCCGCCGTCCACCTCGCCTTCCCATGAAGACGACTGAAACATTCGCCCCGGCAATACCCAAAAGCTCGCCGAGCTCCGCACGAGTCTCACCCGTGACGGAAAGATACTGGACAACTGTCAAGCCGATAGCGTGGTTCGTTAAAAATATTTATTCCTCGAGAAGATTTTTGCGCACATAGAGAACTTTCTCTGCGTGGTACCATAGATCCATGATAAAAATCGTTTTCACGCATTCCTCGATGAAAGTTATGGGAAAAACGATTACTATATGGCTGCTATAGTTCTTGACGATCAACGATACAATATTTTGGTGAGAAATTTAGAATCCGTTGTTGCACATGCACATGAAAAGTTCAATATTCCCATCACAACGGAATTGCATGCTCATAGGATGATGCACGGGCTTGCCCCATGGGAGTGCTTCCGCGGGCAGGGTCCACGAAGCGGTCGCTTTGTACGTGCCGCGGCTCGTGCGATCAGAAAGTGCGGTGCCTATCTTCTGGTGGAAGGCTTGGACGTGGTTCGGCTGAATCGACGGTACAAATATCCTGATTCGCCTTACGAGATCACATTGAGACATCTTCTGGAAAGAATCGACAATCTAACGTGTCAGTCAAGGAGAGAGTCAGCTGTAGCATCACCGCCGACTTGATTGACCGACATCGTGATTTTCAGGAGGCGATCGGGGGTATACGCGGTAGGAACCCCGGGTTACCGATCGAGTCGTTTGGAGCGGATAAGCCAACCGATTGCCTGGAATGATTCGCAGGACAATCGCGGGATTCAAGCCGCAGACCTTCTTGCTTACATATACCGCCGAGTCAAAGAACCACAGCCTGGCAACTCGCCACGGGCTGCCCGAGCAGCATCGACCATCCTCCGCGACTTCGGCCCGCTTTACCATGAGAGAAAATGGATTCCCTGAAGAGCTCAGGGGCCCCTCAGGGCTCCCGGCAGACAACGCCCCACAACGGTGGCTCGTCGTAGTGTCAGTTTAACGTAGTGACGCATTCGTGCGCCACATGACGCAGGTCATAGATCGTGGTGGATCGGTCAACGCCCGCCGCGCTGAAATTCGTGTTCATGATCCGAACTCATCACCGGATCGCCGTTGAGGCAGTGCCCCAGGACGATCTCCAGTTTTGACTTCGGCCACCAGTTTAGGCGGCGATCGCCTCTTGTTCGGGCAGTAGTGAGGCAATGAGGTGATCCTCGTAGTCGCTGATCTTGGTCATCCGCTTGTGCCGATCCGTCCGGCCGATGGCTAGGCGTTGACCGTGCCGCTGTGAAGCGTTCAGCCCCGGGAGGAAACCCGGGGCTGAACGATGCTGATATCAGAGTCGGTCAGCGTTGCGCTCAGTTGAGCGCGCAGTTTTTTCGACGTCAACGGACAACCCGTCGAAGCCTCCACCCTTTCCGGTTACGGTGATCGGCTGGCCCTTTTTGAGGGCTGCAGCTTTGTCTACCTGGGAATCAGCTACAGTACAGGCTATTTGCGTGACGGGAAACTCTGATCCGTCGCTTATCCACACCACTTTGTGGTTGAGAACATCAGATGTGTGATCGAATGTTCCGGATATTTTGAGTGATTTTCCTTTATACTGTTTATCGGCCCCTAGTTCATTCTCTTTGTAGGCTTTTAATCAGCGTCGCTGCGTCGACATCGACGGAAGGCGCTGAACTTGCTTCAGACGTCTCCCTTTCCCGAAGCGGGAGTTGAAACCTTGTTTTTATTGTCATCCATTATTTTATTGACGACGACGATGGCGATAATGGCGACAATGAGAATGAACCACCAGCGGCGGTAAACAGGGCGAGGTGAGGATTCTGTTTTCATGAGTATAGTCTACGCCACAATTCCCACTCGTCTTCGACCGGACATCGAACCGAGACGAGTCCGGGCTGAGCGCTTCTGATACGGTGACGCCATGCGTTCGAACGACGCCGCGCGAGTGCCGGCACCGCAGCCGGAGGACGCCGCGGTGGCCGTTGACCTGATTCCCTGCACGATCGACGACGTCGAAGAGCTGAACGCCATAGGCGCCGCGACTTTCACGGAGACCCATGCTGAGTACAACAGTGCGGAGAACCTCGACTCCTACATACGGCGGGCATTCACCCCGGACGTGCTCGCGGGAGAACTGGCCAATCCGAAATCACATTTTTTCTTCGCCCGCGTCGGCGACGAAACGGCCGGATACCTCAAGGTGAACACGGAGGAGGCGCAGAACGAGGCCATGGGGCCCGGATGCGCTGGAGGTCGAGCGCGTTTACATCCTGCGCAAGTTCAAAGGCTTGGGCATAGGGCGGGCGATGATCGAGAAAGCCATCGACGAGGCGAGAACCCGCGGACTGGGCACCGTCTGGCTCGGCGTCTGGGGAGCACAACCGACAGGCGCTGGCATTCTACGAGCGCATGGGCTTCGCGGTATTCGGATCGCACGTGTTCACGGTCGGCGACGACGACCAAACCGATCTGCTGATGAGGCTCAGGATCGCGTAGCCCGTTCGCCGCGCACAGGCTGCGCGCACTCCCGACGAATCCGGCGGGCTTCCCGCGGATATCGCGACGTCGCCTCGCCCCGGCCGGGCGCCGGACGCGTCAAGGCCGCCGGGTGGGTCGTGGGATGCGTCAAGGCCGGTGGGCCGAGGAGGATGCGTCGCGGAGCCTCCTGGCTTCGGCCAGCTGATCCTGCCGTCGGCCTCCACGATCTGCCCGCGATGGATCCGCACTTGCGAATTCGTGCGGCGCTGACGTCGAGGATGCGGGCGACGTCGCGCCGCGTGAGATTCGCGTCGGCCGAGCAGAGCCGGAGCCTGGCGAGCTCGGCGAGGCCTTGTTCCGTGTACACGCCGCCGCAACGAGGGCAGACGTAATCGGGGCGGACGCCGTCGTCGGTGACTTCGTGGACGAGTGTGCCGTCGCAGACGGGGCAGGGACGCCGGAGGAGATGGGATCCAGCCCGTGCGCTCGCGCAGCCGTCTGCAGACTTCGCCGAGTTCCTCGGCGAACTCGTCCATGGCGAGCCAGTTCTCCTGGGCCCACTCGAGGTTGTCGGCCAGCCACGCTAAAAGCGTTGCCGTCGGGCGGACGCCTGGGTCCTCGTGGCGCCAGCGGCACCAGGAGGCGGCCCACGTCGCGGCCCACGAGGCGATGGGTGGAGGCCCTCGTCCGCGGTGTGCCGCCGTCCCAGTCGTCGAGGACGGCCCCCAGGCGGAAGGCAGCCGTCGAGCGGCTGCGACCCTCCGGCCCGCTGCATCGCGTCGACGGGGACGGCTTTGACGTAGAGGAGGGACTCGTGCGGGTCGGGCAGCGTCGCGGTGAGGCGGATGACCTCGTCGAGGGCGGAACGCATGACGATTGGGGAGACAGCCAATGTGATTCCTTTTGCGAATGGGGTGAGTGCTTCATAGAGCGGGATGACGGCGCGATGCGCACCGCCCTGGTTTCCGGTCCGGGTTTTCCGCCGCATCGACGACCGGCGGTGGATCCGTCGCGACGAAGTGAGCGAGCGCGGCGCCGGGTGAGCCGTGCGGCCGCCGTCTCGGCGGGCGGGCGCCCTACTTCGGCTCGGATGCCATGGTGACGCTCATCGATCCCCCTTCAGCCATGCTGTCCGAAATTACGAACGTGCGAGAGCTCCATTGTGTTCGCATTTCGGGACGAAGTCAAAGGCGCTTGCGGTCGTGTGTCCGGAAATGCGACTATTCGGGTATGGGGATGAGAAGGATCGAGCCCGGCCGATTGAACGCCGCCTCGTGGCGATCCTCCGCGAGGAGCTCGGCGCGAGGGTGGTCGGTCCCGGCAGCTCGCGGAGCGGTCGGGCATTCCGCGCACGCGCACGCACGGCACCCTGGTGGGCGAGCGCCCTCGAGATGTGGACGAATTGACCGCATTCTGCGGCGCACTGGAGTTGACGGCTTGGCGTGTGGTGCGGCGGGCGGAGGCGCCGAGCGCACGAGGGGCGGAGCCCGCCGGCGGGGCGGAGACGCCCGCCTCACCCGCCGCCTACGCGGAGGCGGCATTCGCCAAATTGGACGAGGTCACGGCTCGGGACTACGCTCCGGCGGCGAGCCCCACGCGACGGCGACCCGTACGAGCCTGCCGACTGAACCGTGTCGGGCCCACACCCTAGCCTTGTCGTGTGACCGAGAACGATCTCATCCAAGAACTCGCCGGCATGGGCGTCCACGTCGTCTACCTGCCCTATCGGCTCGCCGGGGCCTACTGGCACGACGAGGGCCTCATCGTGATCGACTCCCGCCAGACCAGGGGCCGGTCAGCTGGCCGCCCTGGCTCACGAGACGATCCACGCCCGCAGGGGCGACAGCGGCCCCAACCGTCCCACGTCGAGGATCTGGTGGACGAACTGGCGCAAACTCCTGATTTCACCGATCAGTACGCATTGGCGGAACGGGTCTACGGCTCTCGCCCCGCGGCATGGCCGCGGAACGGAAGTGACGCAGCGGATGGTCGAAGCGTGGCGCAGAGGACCGAACGCGGATGGGGTATGCGCGCCGGTCCTCTCCGCCCGTCGGCGATCCGGCCGACGGCCCTGCGAGGCGAGGCGTCTGCCAGCGCCCGGCCAGCGGACCCAGCGATCACTCGCCTTTGGCGAGTACCGCTGAAAGGCCTTCTTGGTCTCGACGCCGAAGACCCCGTCGACCAGGCGGTCGGCCGGATAGTCCGGGTCTGTTTGAGGAAATTCTGTAGCGCACGGATCGTAGTAGGCCGCCCTGCACCGTCGATCGCGCGTGTCATAACGGCCCGATGCCAACCAACGCTGAAGCGCGGTCATGTCAGGCCCCCAGGTCCCGTCGACGGCTCCCCGGTAGCCGTGGTGCGCCAGGAACCTCTGCGGTCCGTGACCGACGCCGCCCCGAATTCTCCGTCGATGGCGCGGTCGTACCAGGCGGCGGTCGTCTTGGATGCGGTGTAGACGCGCGTGCCGTGGATATCTCGGCCCAGCCCAAGAAGCGGCGCGCTGCGATCCGTGAACCCCGCGATCGAAATGATGCACACGCCTGGTACCCGCGCTCGTTCGACGTGGAGATGGCGCGCCCGCCGCCGATCGAGAGAGCCACGTGCCCGTAGGCGGAGTTCGGTCCGGCCAGATTCCAGAACACAGGGCACGGCCGGCGGAGGACTCGTCTCACCGGCGTGCTTTAGCGCCGGCGGCGTTCCACGCCTGCTTCGCGCTTCCGTGGTCGGGGCCGAAGCCGTAGGCTGAGCGCACGAATCGTTCGCACAGATCCGTCATAGGCGTGCGAGCCGAGGCGGTTTCTCGCCCACGCGATGGCGTCGTTTCCGAATCTCACGGTGTTCCTTCGTCTGTCGAAAATGCCCAGAGAGGTGAGGAAAGGCCAGCCGCGTCTGGTGCGTGGCCGGCCTGCGACGTGAATGTCGCATTCTTCGGCATGGAGGCAGGGTGTTCGACGCCATGCCGAGCGCACGGGGATCCCTCGCATGAATATGCGAGGGATCCCCGTATGCCGTATTCGCTCTGTGGATTTTTCGAGGTGGCGGGTTGGCGGTGAGATCGGCGAGGATTCGGTCGACGGCGTTTCCGACGCTCGTCCGCCCTCTCGCCGGTGGCCAGGGGAGGTCGGACGCGCAACGGATGACGGCGGACCGTCGCACGATTAGCCCGGCGGTGGGCGTGGTGTTGCCGCAGTCGCGCTCGGTCGAAAGGCGACGGCAAGCCGGCGCGAAGAGGTGCGGCGCGCCCGAAGGATGGGATTTCGGCGGTGGAACCGGGTGGCCGGAGCCGGCGGTGGAGCTTGGCGGCAAGAGGAGCGTGCGGGAGGCGCGGTGTGCTCTGGCGGGGAGGTCCGCGGCGCGGTGAGGCCGATCGCGCGACAGCGCCCGGACAGCATGTGCCCGCCAGACATCCCCTGCCCGGGGCCTTGGCGGGCACAATCTAACCGCCCACAATGGTTCCACGCTCGAGCGCGGTTGTCAAGGCCGTGGATCGACGCGGCGACTTTCCCCTTCCGCGAAAACGCGCAACGGGCGACGGCGAGCCGTGACAAGATGAGCCGGAAATTCCACAGCATGCGCTTGCGCCGCGTGCTTTCGCCGAAAGAGCCGCCCGCCGGGTAGAGGGTCCGCTCTCGCGGAGCGGGCGAAAGCCGCGACGCGACGGGGGTTACGCGCTGGACGAGCGAGAGGAGCGCACGATGAGACGCATCGGCACTGCGATGGTGGTTGGGCTCGTGAGTCTGGCCATGGCCGGATGCTCGGGGTCGCGTCGACAGCGGATCGGGATCCACTGGCGGCCCGGGGGCCGCGACGTCTCTTCCGCGGATCGGAGTCCCCTCCGTTGTCGGGCAAGGGGTCGTTCAAAGCCTTCGCTTTCACGAAGGTACCGGAGGCCTACTACAAGAAGGCGAGCCGGCAGGGACGGCTCGAAGAAGTCGAGTACCGGACGGACGACCCGGAGAACGAAGGGTCCACGGTCACCAAGCGCGCCGTCGTCTACCTCCCCACGGGTACGGCGCGAACCCATCCCAGCGCTACAACGTCTTCTACCTCATGCACGGGGCTGCCGGATCGGAGCGGACCTGGATGGGCACGCAGTCCAAAACCCACCGAGTTCAAGCGCATGGTCGACCACGCGATCCAGGACGGGCGCATCGAGCCGACGATCGTCGTCATGCCGAAGATCGACCGCGGGAAGGACCGCTTCACCTGACCTTCCCGGCCTTCCACACCGAACTGGAGAAGGCCATCATGCCCCTGGTCGAGGGGAAGTACCGCACGTACGCCGAGAACACGACCCCCAGGGCTTCGCGGCGTCACGCAGCCACAGAGCCTTCGGCGGCTTCTCCCTCGGCAGGGGAGCGACATGGTCGGTCTTCCAGCACGACCTCGCCTCCTTCGAGTTCTTCCTCCCCATGAGCGGCGAGTTCTGGGACGGCAGGCGCGCCAGGAGGCCGTCGGCCGAGGAAAGGGCCCAGACCCTCGCCAAGATCGCCAAAGACTCGGGGCTGAGCCAACGCGACTACTTCATCTTCGCCGCCACCGGCACCAGGACGACCTGTACGCGGGCCTGACCTCGCAGATCCAACAGATGCGCAGGCAGACCTCGGCCTTCAGCTATACGGAGAAGAGCTTCGCCGAGGGCAACCTGACCTACTAGTGGTGGACGAAACCGGCACTCCGTCTCCAACACCTACGTCTACCTGTACAACGGCTTGCAGAACTTCTTCGCCCAGTGACCCGTCGGCGCGGGGAGGGCGAGGCGGGGCAGCCGCCGGCCAGGCGAGGGATCGGCGAACGGATAGGCCGGCTGGGCTCAGGGCGCCGCCGTGCGACCGACCGGCCCCGAGTGCGCTCCGGCCTTGGGGACGACCAGCGGAGTCCCGGCCTCGGGGTCGGGGATGATCCGGCAGTCGAGGTCGAACACGGCCTTCACGGTCTCCGCCGTGATGACCTCCGCGGCGTGCCCGAGGCCACTCAGCTGGCCGTCGCGCATGGCGACGATGCGATCGGCGTAGCGGCCGGCCTGGTTGAGGTCGTGCAGCACGGCGACGATCGTCGTCCCGTAGCCGTCGACGAGTTCCCGGCACAGTTCGAGGACGTCGATCTGATGGGTCAGATCGAGGAAGGTCGTCGGCTCGTCGAGCAGGAGGATTCCGGTCTGCTGGGCGAGGACCATCGCGATCCAGACGCGCTGGCGCTGCCCGCCGGACAGCGACGCGACCGGGCGGCCGGCGATCTCCCGCGTGCCGGTGCGCTCCATCGCCTCGGCCACCGCGGCTTCGTCCCGCCCGCTCCACTGCCGCATGAGCCCCTGATGCGGGTAGCGGCCGCGGGAGACGAGATCCGCGACGGTGATGCCGGCGGGAGCCGTCGCCGACTGGGGAGCATCCCCACCAGCCGCGCGAATTCCCTTGGCGCCGTATTCGCGCACCGGCCTGCCGCCGAGCGTCGTGTGCCCCTCGTACGCCTGGAGGATCCTGCCGAACGTTTTGAGCAGCGTGGACTTCCCGCACGCGTTGGGGCCGATGATCGCCGTCATCGCCTCCGGTTCGATGGAGACGGAGACGCCGTGCAGCACCTCGGTCTGCGAGCGCGGATAGGCCAGGCGCACGTCCTGCGCCTGGAGCGGCCGGACGCAGGCGCAGACGCGACGGCCGGGCCCGCGATGTCAGCCGACAAGGCGCTTGCTCAACGTGGAAAGGACGTGGTTCGCGGCCGTCGGCCCCGCGTTGAGGTAGAACGGATCGTTGTCGACGGCGACGGCGTGCTCGTTCTTCACAGCCGTGAGCGTCTTCCACAGAGGCAGGGATTCGAGCTTGGAGTTCTTCCCGCCTTTGACGCCGTAGAAGATCCAGGCGGCGTCGGCCTTGTCCAGTTCCTCGGAGCTGATGTCGCGCGAGGTCTTGCCCTTGAAGCTCTGCGCCGCGGGCGGGCGACTCCCGCGTCCTCGGCGATCGATCCGGCGAACGAGGACACCCCCGTAGACGCGCGTGCGCTGGCCGCTCTGATTGAGGAAGGAGACGGTCTGCTTGGGCGTGACCTTCCCGGCCAGGCCTTGGCCGAGGCGTGGAAGGCGTCGAGCCTGCGCTGGGCGGCGTCGCGCTTGCCGAGCGCATCGGCCAGAAGGAGGAAGTCGGACTTCCAGTTGACGCCGGTTCCCTCGGTGACGACGGTGGGCGCGATGGCCGACAGGGACTTGTAGAGGGCGGCGGAGTCCCCTTGCCCGCCTTGTTGACGAGGATGAGGTCGGGCTTGAGCTTGGCGATCTCCTCGACGGACGGCTCGGTGCGGCTCCCGATGCTGACGGTCTTCTGGAGCTCGGAGGCCTGGTCGGGGAAGGCGTCCTTGAGGTACTGGGGGACCGTCTCGGTCCCGTCCGGCGAACCGACCCCCACCGGGACGGTTCCGAGCGTCAGAAGGGCGTCGGACTGGCCCGTGGAGACGGCCACGACCCTCTGCGGCTGGGCGCTGACGGTCGTCTCGCCCCTTGAAGTGCTTGACGGTCCGGGGGACTGGCCGTCCGCCTTGCCGCTTCCCTACCGGCGGCGATCGTCCGGGGCGCGGCGCGCACTGCGTCCCCCTTGGCCGAGGCGGAGGCCGTCGAGGGAGGGCGAGGACGACGAATCGTCCTTTCCGCAGGCCGTCACGCCCGACAGGGCGAGGGCGAGGCCGCCGGCGAGGAGGAATGTGTGTGCGAGGCGTATTCTCATAAGGGAAGGCTATCCAAATCAAAACGGAGGCCGATAGGGTGTACGGGTGCGATATGCCTTTTCTCACCCGAGCGGCGTGCGCCGCCGCTTCCGCCGTCGGCGGGCCGCCTCGCGACGGCGCGCCTTCCGGCAGGGGCGGATCACCCGGCGAAAACGGACCGTCCCGCGACGGCGAAGAGGATCTCCCGATGGGGGCGGGCGCCCGGCGAGGAAGGGTGTATCCTCGCTCCGCCCGGCGGGTCGGCGCACGCGTCGGCCCGGCCGGACGAAGCGCCGGTGGACGAGGCCTCCTGGGACGCGACCGCGCCCGTCGGCGCAGGTGCGCCATCGCCACCGGGGTCGCAGGCCTGGCCGTGCTCGCCGGGCTGGCCGTGGTCGGCATCGCCATCGGGGCCAAACCGCTCACGATCGGCGAAGTGTGGAGCGGACTGACCGCCACCGGCCGGGACAGGCAGGAGATCCCCGAGGCCGTCATCGTCTGGCAGACGCGCATGCCGCGCACGGCGCTGACCGTCGTCGTCGGGGCGAGCCTCGCCCTCGCGGGAGTCGCCATGCAGGCGCTGACGCGCAACCCCCTGGCCGAACCCGGGCTGCTGGGGTGAACTCGAGCGGCCTTCGCCGTCGCCCTCGCCATCTCGGCCTTCAGGGCGACGAGCGTCGACGACTATGTGTGGTTCGCCTTCGCGGGCTCGGCCCTGGCAGCGAGTTTCATCTACGTCGTGAGCGCGCGGCGGGGCCGGACGAGCGGCGATGCCCACCTCGTCCTCGTCAGGGGCCGCCGTCAGCGCGGCTCTGGGCTCGTGCACCGGGATCATCACGATGTTCGACAAAGAGGCCTTCGACTCCTACCGCTTCTGGGTCATCGGCTCCCTGGCGGACCGCGGCTACGGCATCCTCGCCCCGCTCCTGCCCTTCTTCGCCGCCGGCTGCCTGCTCGCCCTGCTCGCCGGACCGTCGCTCAACGCGATGATGCTCGGCGAGGAACAGGCCCAGGCGCTCGGCGTACGGCTGAGGCTAGTCCGGGCCGTCGTCCTGCTGGCCGTCACCCTGCTGTGCGGGGCGGCGACCGCCGCGTCGGGCCCCATCGGCTTCGTGGGCCTGGCGATCCCGCACATCCTCCGGCTCCTCGTCGGCGTCGACCAGCGGACGATCCTCGGGTTGGCCCTCATCGCGGGGCCCTGCTTCATGCTGGCCGCTGACGTCATCGGCCGGGTCGCCGTATCCGGGGAGCTGGAGGTCGGGATCGTCACGGCCTTCCTCGGAGCCCCCGTCCTCATCGCCATCCTCGTGAGAAAGGCCGCGACATGACGGCACCGTGCGAGGCGGCGACGGAACCCCCGCTCGGGACTGCCATGCGAACCCCGCGTGGGGATGGAACGGGAACCCTGTGCGGGGCGGCGGCGAGCGCCCGGCCCGGGCTGCCCCTGCCAGCCGGAGGCGAGGGAACTCCCCGCTGTCACGAGGATGCGCCGGACGGGTCGCCTGCGTCAGCCGGAGACGAGCCTGCGGAGCCGGAGCGCGCAGAGTCGAATGCACTGAGCCGGAATGGCCGGGACAGGCGCCTGTGCGCGCCCGGCCCGCCGGATGCGGCAGGATCGCGCTGCCCGGCGGACGCTCGCTGCTCGTGCACCGCCGCTCCCTCGCGGTGGCCGTCAGGCTGCTGAGGTCGCTTTCCTCGTCGCCATCGCCACTTTGACGACGGGCCCATATAAGATCTCCCGGGCCGCATCGCCCGCATCCTCGCCGGAGACCGCACCGGCACCGAGGCCTACCTCCTGCTCGAGCAGCGCCTTCCCCGGGTCGTCGCCGCGGCGGCCGTGGAGCCCTGCCCTGGCGGCCTCGGGCGCGATCTTCCAGACCACGTCGCGCAACCCGCTGGGCAGCCCCGACCTCATCAGCTTCACGACCGGCGCAGCCACCGGCGGATCCTCATCATCCTCCTGGCCGGCGAAGGGTCGCAGTCCGCACTCGTCGCGGGCACGTTCTTCGGCGGATTCGCGGCGGCCACGCCGTCATGCTCATCGGACGCGCGGGCGCGGGACGGGACCAGCGACTCATCGTCGGCGGAATCGCCGTGGCCGCCATGCTCTCCTCGACGAACGACCACCTCATCAGCCGGGCCGAGATCGAAGCCGCGGAAAAGGTGAAGGCATGGCAGCACGGCAGCCTCAACGCCGTCTCCCTGGCAGGCCGTCGTTCCACTGGCCGTCGCCGCCGCGGTACTCGTCCCGGCCGCGCTGGCCTGCTCGCGGGACCTGCGCTTCCTGAGAGCTGGGCGAGGAAGCCGCCGCCGGGTGGGCGTCTCGATCGGCCGTGCGCGCACCCTCGCCATGTGCATGGGCGTCTTCCCGCCGCCGTAGCCGTGGCGACGGCCGGCCCGATCGAGCTTCGTCGCCCTCGTCGCCCCGCAGGTCTCGCGGCGCCTGACGCGCTCGCCGGGATCGCGATCCTGCCCGCCATGGCGACCGGCGCCGTGCTGCTCATGTGCAGCGACTTCCTGCCCAGCGGCTGGGCCCTTTCCAGATCGGTGGGTCTGGTGACCGCGCTGGGAGGGATCTACCTGGCCTGGCTGCTGCTGGGAGCGGGACGACGAGGGAAATAATGAGGGGCGGGGCCCGCGTCGGAAGCGGCCTTCTGCCGCCGCGGGCCCCGCCCACGCGGATCCTCAGATCCTCTCGACCGGGTCCTCAGATCCTCTCGACGACCACCGCGGCGACCTTGACCAGGGAGACGGCCCCGGGTCGGGGTCCCCACGGACTTCTGGCCGAGCGGACGCGCCCGGCCGAGCTTGGCCACGAGATCCCGAGTGGACCGGGCTCCAGCGTCGCGCCGCGACGGCGGCCTCGCCTTGGCCTTGAGATCGCCGTCGGCGGCGAGGAAGGCGTCGACGAGCGGCACGAGGGGCGTCGACGAGGGTCTTGTCGCCGACCTGGGCGCCGCCGAGCCGCTGCACGGCGTCGCGCACCACCAGGGCCTCGCCGACGGCCTTCGCGTCCGGCGCGTCCTGATCGCCGAGCCGCGAGCCGATCGCCGTGAGCAGCGAACCCCACAGGGCCCCGACGTGCCCCGGCGCGATCCGACCACGCGTCGCCCGCGGCCGCGAGGTCGTGCTCGCCCCGGCGCCCTCGCCCACCAGCCTCTTCGCCGCGGCGGCCGCGGCCCGCGAGCCGTTGGCCGTGCCGATGCCGTGGTCGCCGTCGCCCGCGACGGAGTCGAGCTTGCCGAGCTCGTCCTTCTCGGCTTCGAGCATGTCGGCGACGGCCTCGAGCAGGCCGGCGATCGTTCCGGCCGCCGCCTGGGAGGCAGCCGAGCCTGGCCGCGACGGTCACGGCCGTCGCCTCGGTGTTCAACGCGGTCTCGTCGCGCTGGACGTCGCCGACCGAGCCCTTGCGGTAGGCCGGGGTGTCGCAGGGGCGTCCCAGTAGGAGAGAGGCTCGTCGTCCACCCACACGAGCGTCAGGAAATCCCCGCCATGTCCGGGCTCGTGACGAACTCGCCGGATTCGACGTCGACGCATTCGACCCCGCGGCCTCCAGCCTATCGACGACACTGCCGACCACGACGAAGAGCTCCTCGTACTTCGTGGCCCCCAGGCCGTTGACGATCGCGATCACGCGATCTCCCGCATCGGCGGGACGGTCCTCCAGCAGGCCCTCGACGAGCGTCCGGGCGACCTCGTCGGCGGTGCCCAGGCCAGCTTCGTCGACTCCCGGCTCGCCGTGGATGCCCAAGCCGATGCCCATCTTGCCTTCGGGCACGGTGAAGAGCGGGCCGTCGGCGCCGGGGAGCGTGCAGCCGGAGAAGGCTACGCCGAAGGATCTCGTGGCGGCGTTGGCCTTGGCGAAGCGCGCTTGACCTCCTCGAAGTCCTTGCCCGCCTCGGCGGCGGCGCCCGCGATCTTGAAGATGGGGAAGTCCCCGCGATCCCGCGGCGCTTGTCGAGTTCGTCCTTGGCCCCCGAGGCGATGTCGTCGGTGACCACCAGGGTGTCCGCCTGGATCCCCTCGGGCGCAGGCGCTCAATAGCCTGCCCGAGTGCAGGACGTCCCCGGCGTAGTTGCGAAGCCCATGAGGACCCCCGCGCCGCGCTCGGCCGCCTTCATCACGGAGTAGGCCTGCGCCCCGGAGGGGAGGAGAAGATGTTGCCGCACACGGCTCCGTCGGCGACGCCCACGCCGACCCAGCCCGCGAAGGCCGGATGGTGGCCGGACCCGCCGCCGTAGACCACGGCGACCTTGCCGTCCGACGTGGCGGTGGAGCGCACGACGCCCCCGTAGACGGGTTTGACGTACCTTTTGTTGGCTAAAATGAATCCTCGCAGCGATTCTGCTGGGAAATCGGCGGGATTGTTGACTAGTCGCGTCATTGCGTACCTTTCGGAACAGAACGGAGGCGGCCCAGGCGTGACGGTGGACCACCGCGGTCCTACGATCCTAGGCAGGGAAACGGGATCGGCACAACAAGCGGGGCCCTCGCCGTGGCGGAGACAACGGCGAGGCGAAGACAGGGCGATACCGCGGCGAAGGCCGAGCGCCGGCCGACCTCCCGCGGATCGGAGAAGTCGAACTCCCACCCGGACGTCGGCTATGCCCGGCCGATCACGCTCGGATCGTCCGTGAGGCGCCGCCCCGCGCGGGCGCAGGTCCGATCAAGTGGTCGCGGCTCGGGGTCCACCGGGCACCCGCCGCCCCGCGCGAGCGCAGGTCCGATGAACCCTCCGGAATCTCCGGAGGTTCATGCTCCTCGTCCCGCCCGGACGCAGATTCGGTGCCCGCGCCCTCGATCCCCCGCGCCCTCGGCGGCTCTGAGGCCGGAGGTTGCCGTCCTGCGGGACAATCCCGGTTGCGCTGCAGGGCTCGCGCTGCCGTAAAGCTTGGCCCATGGATATGACAGCGGCCGTCCTCCGCGGAGTCGGCGACCTCTCGCTGCGGCGTGTGCAGCGCCCTGAGCCGGGCCGGGCGAGGGTCCTCCCTCAAAGTCGAGGCGAACACGATCTGCGGCACCGACCTGCGGATCATCTCGGGCGCCAAAACCGCGGGGGTCCGCCCCGGCGTGATCATGGGCCACGAATTCGCCGGAAGGGTCGCCGCCGTCGGCGATGGCGTCGAGGTGGACGTCGGCGTGCGGGCGACGTGCTCGATCGTCTCTCCTGCGGCCGCTGCGCCCGATGCCTGGCCGGCCGCGAGCACCTGTGCGAGAGCCTCCGGCTCTTCGGATACGAGATCGACGGCGGAATGGCCGAGTACCTCCTCGTGCCGCGGGAGGCGATGGAACGCGGAAACCTCGTGCTGGCGCCCGCGAGCTCGAACCCACGACGCTGGCGCTGGCCGAACCCGTCAGCTGCTGCCTCAGCGGAGCTCGGCAGTTCCGCGTGCGCCCGGGCGATTCCGTCGCCGTCCTGGGGACGGGGCCGATCAGGGCTGCTCCACGTCGCACTCGCGAAAGCTCGCGGGAGCCACGCGGATCGTAGCCGTCGGACGCCCGGGCCGCCTCGACCCCGCCGTCGAGCTCGGCGCGACGCACGCGCTTTCGGCGCAGGGCGAGGATCTGACCCGCGAGGTCCTCCGCCCTGACGGGAGGCGGGGGCCGACGTGGCCGTCGTCGCCGTGGGCGACCCCGCCCTGGCCGACCAGGCGCTCCAGATCGCGGCCATCGGCGGAAGGGTCAACTACTTCGCGGGTTTCCCCAGGGATCGACGGCCCTCATGGAGCCGAACGTCATCCACTACCGCGAGCTCCAGGTGACCGGCGGGTCGAACGCGCGCAGAGCCGACGTGCGCCGGGCGGTGGAGCTGCTCAGCGGGGCCTCGACGTGGCGAGCCTGGTGACCCACCGGTTCCCGCTGGCCGAGATCGACGCCGCGATCGCGGCCGTGCGCCAGCGCGCGGGCCTGAAAGTGGCGGTCGTGCCGAGCTGACCGGCGACTCGCCGGGGAGCCTCGGCTCCTGCTGCTCGCTGCGGCGACCCCGCTAGGCCCACCTCTCGCTGCTCGGCTCCGGGACGCATGCCGCCGCCTGCATCAGCCTCGGCTCCGCCCGGCGCTCGCCGCGGCCTTCACGGCGCCGGCGGCGTGAGCTCGCCGGCTATCGGCCGCTCGACCCACGCGGCCGGGTCGGCGCCGCGCAGGCCCTGGCAGAGGAGGAAGACGATCTTGGCGTGAGACGGCCTCGAGGGTCATGTCGCAGGCGCCGACCGCCCCGGCCCGGGCGACGGCGTCGCCCGCCTCATAGTGGCCCAGAGGACCTGCGCCTGGTGGCACTGGGAGGCGACGACCACCGGGACGCCGTCGCCGATCGCACGCTCGATCACCGCGGCCAGCCCGGGTTCGGCCGACGGGACGTTGCCCACGCCGTAGGCGCGCAGCAGGACCGCCTCCGGGCGAGGCGTGAGAAGGGCCTGGAGACGGGAGGCCGAGATGCCGGGGGCGAGGTCCAGCACGATGACGTCGTGCCGCGCATACGGCGCGGGAACGCGGGGCCTTGGCTGCTGCGGCCGCCCGGGAGCACCGCCCGCGCGGCGCGCGCATCGGATCCCCGGGGCGGCGGAGCTCGAGGAGGCGTCGCCGTCGATCGCATGCCCGACCGCCGCGGCCAGTCCGGGTTCGACCGCCGCGGCGTCCGCGGGCGGAAAGCCTCCGGCGGCCTCTGCCCGGAGAGCCGGCTGGGCTCGGTCGGCGGGCGCATACCACCGCCAGGGCGCGCCCGTGCGCGCGAGCGGAGGGACCGACGGCGAGGCGAAGCCCTCGAAGGCCCACGAGCTGGTCTTCGTCACGCGGTTGCCCGCCAGCAAGTGGTGGCCGAAGAAGAGCTCACGCCCTGAGCGCGCCCGGAGGCGGCAGCCCGCAGGGCGCCCGTCACGTTCGCGGTCGCGTCGGAGCCGACGTCGCCCAGAGGGTACTGCGAGCCCGTGAAGACCACGGGCTTGCCGAAGCCGGCCATGGCGTGAGGAGAGCGCCGCGCTCGAGTAGCTCATGGTGTCGGTTCCGTGGAGCACGACGAAGGCGTCCGCCCGCTCGGCGTGGGCGCGCAGGTCGTCGACGATCGCCTGCCACGATTCGGGCGTGGCGTTCGAGGAGTCGATGAGCGGATCGAGCTCCGTCAGGCTCACCTTCCCGTCGAGCTCGGTCCCCGCGACCAGGGCGCGGAGCCACCCCTGAGGTCGGCGCCGGGCACGAGCCCGTTGGGGAAGTCCACCATGCCGATGGTTCCGCCCGTGTACGTGACGTGTATGCGCATGTCGTCCTTCCCCGGGGCCGCCAGGGATGCCCGCCGTCGCCCGGCTCTGCCGCGGGACGGCGCCGGCTCCGTCAGTCCGTCGCCCCGTTCTCGGGTTCGGGCGCGTGGTCGGTTCCGCGGCGCCGTCGCCGGCCTCGTCGAGCACGCCGTCCATGAGGGTGCCGTCGACCCGTCCGCGGACGTAGTACCAGCCGCCCACCATCATCGCCACCACGGGGACGAACAGGGCGAGGGTCCACCGGCCCTGGACGCTCGTGAGGTTCGAGGCGACCACCACGGCGAAGAAGGCCAGGCCAGATAGTTCGTCACCGGCGCGCCCGGCATCCGGTAGGCGGGGCGGGTCTCCTTCCCCTCGTCCACCCGTTTGAGGAAGACGAGATGGGTCACCAGAATCGAGGCCCACGTTCCCGCGATGCCGATGCCCGCGAGGTTCGCGACGACGTCGAGCCTCCTTTCCCAGGACGGCGTTGAGGAGCACGCCGATGAGGGCCGAGGGCCGGGTGATGATGATCGCCCCGTAGGGCACGTGGTGCCGGTTCATGCAGACGGCGAAGCGCGGGCCGGAGCCGGCCACGGCCAGGGATCGCAGGGTGCGGCCCGTTGCGTAGAGCCCGGCGTTGAGGGGAGGAGAGCGCCGCGGTGAGGACCACGACTGGATGACGTCGCCCGCATGTGCGACGCCGATGCCCTCGAAGAAGGTGACGAAGGATTCGCTCTTCGAGTACGCGGTGTAGGGCAGGACCAGCGTCATGAGCGCCACGGCGCCCACGTAGAAGACGAAGATGCGGACGATCATCGAGTTGATGGCCTTCGGCAGGGACCCTCTCCGCCTCCTTCGCCTCGCCCGCGGCCACTCCGACCATCTCGGTGCCGCCGAAGGCGAAGACGACGCCGAGGATCAGCGCCAGCGCCGGGAGGAGGCCCTCGGGGAAGAGGCCGCCGTGCTCGGAGATGTTGATGGAATCCGGCGCGTGGTCGGCGACTGTGTGCCCGCGGCGATCGCCCAGATGGCGATCGCCATGAATCGAGGATCGTGGCCACCTTGATCGCGGCGAACCAGATTCGCCTCGCCGAACATCTTGACGCTGAGCATGTTGAGGATGAAGACCAGGGCCAGGGCGACGAGCGCGATGATCCACTGGGGATGCCCTGGAACGCCGTCCAATAATGCATGTACACGGCGACGGCCGTGATGTCCGCCATGACGGTCACCGCCCAGTCGAGGAAGAACATCCAGCCCGCGACGTGGCGCCCTTCTCGCCCGTGAACTCGCGGGCGTAGGAGCGAAGGCCCCGAGGAGGGCGGCGGATCGCCAGCTCTCCGAGCGCGCGGACCATGAGGAAGGCGAAGACTCCGCATATTCCGTAGGCGATGACCAGGCCGGGCCCGCCCTCGGCCAGCCGCCCGCCCGCGCCGAGGAACAGCCCCGTTCCGATGGATCCCCCGATGGCGATCATCTGGATGTGGCGAGGGCTTGAGCCCCTTGTCGTATCCGGCGTCGCCCCTGTCGTGCGTCGCCGCGGGCGACGCCGGAGAAGCGCGTCCTTCATCTCCTCCATCGGTCCTCCTGTCGTGGGCATCCGCCCTGTCTCATCCCGCCCCGGGCGGGCGCCCTGCGCCGAGGGCGATTCCGCCGAGTCTCCGGTCCTCATCCCCGCCGGCCAGGCGCGCGCCCTGCGCCTCTGGAGCTGGGCATGCGGAGCCTCGCCTGCCTGGGAGCTCGGCTTTCGGTACGTTCCATATACGGTAGCCGCGCCAGGCGGTTCGTTGGCAACCCGGCGGGCGGTGCGCGGCGCGGGTCGCAACGCGTCGATCGGGATGATGCCGGACGATTAGGCGGCGCGGGCGGCTTACGCGGGGCGGTGCGCGGCGCGGGTGGACCCGGGAGGAACCGGCACTCGGGCCCGAAGCCGTCCGACGGGGCCGGTCGCAGGCGCCGCCCGCTCTGCCGCTCGAAACTTCCGGCGGGCGCCCATGGGACGAACGGGCTGGCGTTTTCTCGGTGTGGCGTGGGAAAAATCGCACTATGCCTTACACCCTCGTACTGCTCCGCCATGGCGAGAGCGAATGGAATGCAAAGAACCTCTTCACCGGATGGGTCGACGTGCCGCTGTCGGAAAAGGGTCGCGCAGAGCAACCCACGGCGGCGAGCTCCTCAAGGAAGCGGGAGTGCTTCCCGAAAAGCTCTTCACGTCGATGCTGCGACGCGCCATTATGACGGCCAATCTGGCGCTCGACGCCGCAGACCGCCACTGGATCCCCGTCGAACGGCATTGGCGCCTCAACGAACGCCACTACGGGGCGCTCCAGGGCAAGAACAAGAAGGAGATCCGCGACGAGGTACGGCGAGGAGCAGTTCATGCTCTGGCGCCGCTCCTACGACGTGCCGCCGCCGGAGATCGAACTCGGCTCCGAATTCTCCCAGGACTCCGACCCGCGCTACGCGGGCGAGCCGATCCCCAGGACCGAATGCCTCAAGGACGTCCTAGAGCGCCTGCTGCCGTACTGGCAGTCCACGATCGTCCCGGAGGTCAAGACCGGCAAGACGGTTCTGATCGCCGCCCACGGGAATTCGCTGCGCGCCATCGTCAAGCATCTGGACGACATCTCCGACGCGGACATCGCCGGCGTCAACATCCCACGGGGATCCCGCTCGTCTACGAGCTCGACGAGAAGACCCTCAAACCCGTCAAGAAGGGCGGCACCTACCTCGATCCGAGGCCGAGGCGAAGATCGCCGCGGTGGCCAATCAGGGCAAGTGACATTCCGATGGTATTCCGAGCTTCCTGAAGGTCGGAAATGAAGTGCGGTGGGGCGCGATGCGACGCCCCACCGCTTTCCTGCATTTCCGATCGTCTGCGAGGTCGAGTCGGGGACTGTGAGGTCGAACCGGCGAATTCGAAGCCTTCATGAATGTCTCAAGCCTTTTCATGCGATTCACTGGGAAATTCGCGTACTGCGCGGGCCGCCCCGTCGAGGCCCCGATTGTCGAGTGTGATTACTCTAGCAAAAGAGTCGAGCGTATACCGATCATGGTAGAATGTCCAGTGGACGTAGCCGGATTGAAGGGGATTGTGCCAGCATGAGTTACACGATTGGGGAGACTGTCGTCTATCCGCACCACGGTGCCGCACGCATTGAGGATATCTATACACGCAAAATCCGCGGAGTGGAGAAAACCTACTTCAAGCTCCGCGTCATGCAAGGCGATCTTGAGATCCAGGTTCCCGCCGACATGCTCGAGGACGTCGGCGTCAGGGATGTGTCCGACGATCAGCAGCTCGAACACGTCTTCACCGTGCTGCGCGCCGAGCAGATCGAGGAACCCGCGAACTGGTCGCGCCGCTACAAGGCGAATTCAGAAGCTGGCCTCGGGCGACGTCGTGAAGGTGGCGGAGGTCGTTCGCGACCTGACCCGCCGCGACGCCGACCGCCATCTGTCCGCCGGGGAGAAGCGCATGCTGTCCCAGGCACGCCAGGTCCTCGGCTCGGAGGTCGCGCTCGCGCGCCAGGTCTCCGAGGACGACGCCTTGAGCTCCTCGACGAGATCCTCGCCGAGTCGGTGGCCTAACGCATCCGTGAGCGTCGTTGCGATCATCGCCGCGGCCGGCCAGGGCACGCGGCTGGGCACCGGCGGCCCGAAGGCCCTGGTCGACCTGGCCGGTGAGCCGCTGCTCGTGCACGCCGCCCGGGCGATACGCGGCTCGGGGCGGTCGATTCGATCGTCGTGACGGCGCCGTCCGCCCACGTCCGCCTTTTCGACGGCATTCTGACGGCGGCCGGAATCAGGCGGCCGTCGTCGCCGGAGGGATCACGCGGCAGGCCTCCGTGGCGGCAGGGCTCAACGCCGCTGGAACGGCGGATCACGTGCTGATCCACGACGCCGCCCGCCCGCTCGTGCCCTCCCAGATCGTCCGCCGAGTCGTCTCCGCGCTGCGCCGAGGGCATCCGCGGTGGTCCCCGCTCTTCCCGTCACGGACACGATCAAGCGGATCACGGCCTCCGATGCGCAGGCCGCGGTCGCGGCAGCCGAAGCGGCCGAGGGACTCGGCGAACCCGCAAGCCTCCCGGACGGCCCCTCGGACTTCCGGATCGAACGCGTCGAGACCACCTGAACCGCTCTGCCCTGCGCGCCATGCAGACCCCGCAGGGCTTCGCCCTCGAGGCGATCAGACAGGGCCCACTCGGCGTTCGCCGACCGCGCCGCAAGCGAGCTGAACGCCGCCCCCGACGACGCCGCACTCGCCGAAGCCGCGGGGATCCCGGTCGTCCTGGTCCGCGGCAGCGAGCGCGCCATGAAGATAACCCGGCCGTTCGACCTGCGCATCGCCGAGCTGCTGCTGGCCGACCCGGCCCTCTGTTAGCCCGTCGGGAACGCCACCGCCCAGCCCCGGCGGCCGAACCCAGGCGCAGCGCCGCTACGCCCCGCAGGCGTCGGCGCGATGCGCACGCTCTGGCTTCACCCCGCCGTGGCTGCTACGCTCCCCGGTACGCCCCGGCTACGCTCTCCGATCTACCCGCACCCATCGAGTGCTGCGCAAGCGGCCCCGCCTGCCGGATCCACCCGGATCCGCCGGGCTGGCAGGCGATCGGACTGCCGGCCGGTCGGGTTCGGGCGAATGCGGCCGAACCCGAAGCCAGGCTTGCATCATGGACTTTCGTGTCGGAACCGGCGTGGACGTGCACGCCTACAGCACCGAGGCCGGCCGCCCCTCCACCTGGCCTGCCTCCGATGGCCGAGGGAGCGAGGCTGGAGGGACACTCGGACGCCGACGTCGCCGCACACGCCGCCTGCGACGCCATACTCATCCCGGCGGGCGCCGGCGACCTGGGCACGGCCTTCGGCACCGAGCGGCCCGAATGGGCCGGCGCCTCGGGCGCGGCGCTCCTCGCCGAGTCCGTCAGGCTCGTGCGCGCCGCTGGCTGGGACGTTGCGAACGTGTCCGTTCAAATCATCGGCCAGCGCCCGCGCTTCGCCCCGCGCAGGATTGAGGCGGAAGCGGCGATGAGCGCCGCCGTCGGAGCGCCCGTGGCGGTGAGCGCCACGACAACCGACCGCCTGGGGTTCACCGGCCGCGGCGAAGGGATCGCCGCCATCGCGACGGCCCTGATCCGCCGCGGCTGAGCGTCATCGCGACGGCCCCCGACCGTCAGGCTCGCGAGCCCCGTCAGCGGCCCCGAGCCGCTTGGGATCGAGAGAGCCACCCGTCAGCGGGCCCGATCCGTCAGCGGGCCCGATCGCCGTCGTCGCGCGCCTGGGCCGCCTGCGCCTTGACGGGCAGGAAGGCGAAGAGGCCCGCCAGCAGGACCGCGACGAGGCCGAGGATGCCGAAGATCGCCACGTCGTCCTTCGGCCTGCCGCTGACCGCGTGGGCGAGTGTGATCGCCGAGGAGTACATGAAGGGCGCCAGGAAGGAGACGGCGCGGCCCGTCGTGGCGTACAGACCGAACATCTCCCCTCGGATCCCTCGGCGTGATGCGGGCCAGATAGCTGCGCGACGCCGCCTGCACCGGACCGACGAAGACGCCAGCGCCAGGCCGAAGATCCAGAACGTCGCCGGCCCGAGGGGCTTGCCGAGGAACACGACGAGCCCGAGCGAGCACATGGCCACGAGGGAGCCGACGATCACCTTGCGCGAGCCGACCTGTCATCGACCTGGCCGAAGGCCACCGTGGCCAGGCCCGCCACGAGGTTCGCCGCCACTCCGAAGGCCAGGACCATGGACTCGGAGAAGCCGAAAGGCGACGCCGGCCAGCACGCCGCCGAAGGCGAAGATCCAGCCAGTCCGTCGCGGAAGACCGCCGAGGGACCAGGAACCACGACGGAGCGATCGGTCGCCCACAGCCGCCTGACCGAGCGGACGAGGTCGGCGTAGGCGCCGAGACACGCCGCGGGACGGGCGCCCGTCGGGGCGCGGTTGCGCGACAGCACCAGGATCGGCAGCGTGAACACAAGCATCCACGCGGCGCACACCACCATCGACACGCGGATGTGCAGGGGCGTCCTCGTGGGTGACTGAACAGCCCGGGGTCCGGATTGATGAAGCACACCAGGAGAACGGCCAGCGGCACGATGCTCCCGAGATACCCCATGCCCCAGCCGAAGCCGGAGACCCGGCCCACGGTCGACGGCGTGGCGATGTCGTTGACCATCGAGTTGTCACGACGGTTCCCGTCTCGAAGATGAAGTGCCCAGAGCCAGAAGGGTGAGCCCGAGCCACAGATAGCCCTCGCCCGGTTCGACGAAGAACAGGGCGGCCATCGCGGCGATGACGCCGACGGTCGAGACAGCCAGCACGGTCCGGGATTTGCCGGTGCGGTCCGTCCACTGCCCGACGGCCGGGGCGACCAACGCCACGAGGAGAGCCACGGCCGTCGTCCAGCCGAGGTCGGCGTTGGCCGACGGCGAAGATCTCCGGCTTGGTCAGGTACACCGAGAAGACGAAGGTCACGACGACCGCGTCGAAGCTGGACGAGCCCACGTCCCACGCAGCCCAGGCCATCACCCTCTTCGTGAGGAAGCCCTGCCGGCCGGCGGGCGTCGACCCGGCGCGGAGGGCGACGCCTCGTCAGGGCGCGGGTCGCCGTGGCGGTCGCCGGCGACCGCGGCGTCCGAAGCATTCTGGGTAGACATGCCACATACCTTACGGCTCCGTAGCTGCCCGGGCGAAACCCTCCGCATCGCGAGAACGCCGCGGAGGGCGGCCTCCTCCGGTTCGAGTCGCCTCCCGATCCGGGCGCAAGGAGGGCAGGAGCGTTCCGTCTCGCGGGCCTTGGCCGATCCGTCCCCGGCACCAGCGCCCCTATCCGCCTCGCAGGGCGCCGGGGTGCGAAGCCGGGTGCGAAGCCGTATCGATGAGGTTGCGTCCTGCCCTGTGGAGCGCCCTGGACTCGGGCCGGCCCGCATTCGATAGGCTTACTGGCGTGAGCTTGAAGATCTACGATTCCGCGACCCGCTCCCTGCGCGACTTCCAACCCCTCGTCGCCGGCCAGGTGGGGATATACCTGTGCGGCGCGACGGTCCAGGGCTCGCCCCACATCGGGCACATGCGCTCCGCCCTCGCCTTCGACGTCTTCGCCCGCTGGCTGCGACGCTCGGGCTACGAGGTGCGCACGGTCCGCAACGTCACCGACATCGACGACAAAAATCCTCGACAAATCCGCGCGAGCGAGGTGGCCGTGGTGGGCGTGGGCCTACCGGCACGAGAACAGAGTTCTCCGAGGCCTACCGGACGCTCGGCATCCCTGCCCCCCACCCTACGAGCCGCGCGCACCGGCCACGTCACCGACATGATCGAGCTCATCGCCCGGATCGTCGAGGCCGGGCACGCCTACGCCGGCGACCCGGGCAACGTGTACTTCGACGTCGCCTCCCTGCCGGACTACGGCTCGCTGACCCGTCAGGAGCTGGCCAACATGTCCGTCGACGAATCGGAGGCCGAGCCCGACAAGCGCGGCCCCCACGACTTCGCCCTGTGGAAGGCCCCGAAACCGGGCGAACCGGCCACCGCCTCATGGGACTCGCCCTGGGGCCGCGGACGGCCCGGCTGGCACCTGGAGTGCTCGGCGATGGCCGGCCGCTACCTCGGCGACGTCTTCGACGTCCACGGCGGGGCATCGACCTGCGCTTCCCGCATCACGAGAACGAACAGGCCCAGTCCCACGCCGCCGGGCGCGGCTTCGCCCGCTACTGGATGCACAACGCCTGGGTGACCATCGAAGGCGAGAAGATGAGCAAATCGCTCGGGAACTCGCTCACCGTCCGGGCCGTGGCGCTCGAGGTCCCGCCCGTCGTCCTGCGCCTGGCCCTCGGCACGGTCCACTACCGTTCGACCGTCGCCTACTCCCCGGCGACGCTCGCCGAAGCCGCGGCCGTCTGGGAGCGGCTCTCCGGCTTCGCGACCCGCTCCGCCGACATGGTCGGCGAGGTCCCGCTCGAGGACGTCGCGCACCTGCCCGTCGAGGAGCTCCCGCCCGATTCGTCTCCGCCATGGACGACGACGTCAACGTCTCGGGGCCCTGGCCGTCGTCCACGAGGCCGTGACCCGCGGGAACACGGCCCTGGCCTCCCGCGACGCCGACGCCGCCCGCCGCTCCCAGCTGGAAGTCCGCTCCATGCTCGACGTGCTGGGCCTGGACCCGCTCTGCGAGCAGTGGCGCGCTCCGGGCGGTTCGACCGCCGAGCACGCGGCCTTGACCTCCCTCGTGGAGGGATGCTCGAACGGCGCTCCCAGGCGCGCGCGGCCAGGACTGGGCGACCGCCGACGCCGTCCGCGACGCCCTGGCCGGCGCGGGCATAGCCGTCGAAGACTCGCCCCAGGGCGTTCGCTGGCACGTGGAAGGACCCTGATGTCGGGAAACCGGATGACCCGCCGCCCCCGGGAAGAAGGGCCCGGCCGGCGGCTCAGGCGGCATGGGGCGCCGCAGGCTCGAAGGCAAAGGGCCCACCCCCAAAGCCGAGGACCGCGTCTACCATCCCGCCCACAAACGCAAGCTGCAGGCCGAAGCCGAACGGCGCCGGGCGGAGGAGGCGCGGCACAGGACGGCTCTGCGCGCCGCGCTCCAGCTCGACCGGGGGCATGAGCTCATAGTCGGGCGCAACCCGGTGGTCGAGGCGGTCCGCAGCGGCATCCCCTCACCCGGGTCTTCATGTCCGGGGCGCTCGCCGGCGACGAGCGCCTGGGCGAGGTCGTTCGCACCGCGACCGCGCTGGGGGCCCCTCTCGTGGAGGTCTCGCGCGCCGAACTCGACCGCATGACCGACGGCGCGGTCCATCAGGGGTGGCCATCGACGTGCCCCTCACGAGTACGCCGGCCTCGACGACCTCGTCGAACGGGCGGGGCGGGCCCTCGAGCCGGGCGCGCGGGGCTGATCGTCGCCCTCGACTCGGTGACCGACCCGCACAACCTGGGCGCGGTCCTGCGCTCGGCGAGCGCTTTCGGGGCGGACGGGTGGTCGTCCCCGAACGCCGCTCGGCGGGCGTGACCGCCGCGGTGTGGAAGGTTTCGGCGGGCGCGGCCGCGCGCGTCCCGGTGGCGCGGGTGCCCAATCTCGTCAACGCCCTCGTCGCCCTGAAGAAGGCCGGATACTTCGCGGTCGGCCTCGACGCCGGCGGCCAGGCGCGCATCGACGGCCTGGGCTTCGCCGACGCGCCCTCGTCCTGGTCACCGGCTCGGAGGGCAGGGTCTGGCGCGCCTGACCCGCCAGACCTGCGACGTGATCGCCTCCATCCCGATCGACGCCGACCTGGGTCGCTCAGCGCCGCCGTCGCGACCGGCATCGCCCTCTACCAGATCGACCGCCTGCGCGCGGCCGCCGAACCGCGCGCGGCCGGCCAGGCACCTGCGGTCGAGCCACGCGTGGCCGCAGACGACAGGAGTTAGGAGTTCCCATGGCCATCTGGCGTCCGGTAAGCGGATCGATCACCCGGCTCGATCCCACACTCGCCTCCGTCGAACAGATCGAAGACTTCTTCGCCGAGCGCCGGATCATCGCCCGCGGCGCCGTCTCCGGCGAGGACGGCTACCGGGTCGAGCTGGCCGTGACCGGCCGGCGCCGCCGCGTCGCCACGCTGACCGAGGACGGCGAGGTGGCCGCCGGGCCCTCGCTCCGAGCTGGTCGAGACGATGGACGACGCCCTGCGCAAACTGCAGATCGACATCGGCGGGGTGATCGCCTGGGGGGCCATCGACCTCGGTGAAGTCGACGTCGAAGGAGACGACGTCGACCCCCGCCTCGTCCTCCAAGCCGTCGAGCTCGGCCAACCTGGCGAGGGCCCTGCGGCCCCGGAGGCGGGCGCTGAGCCCGCCGAGGATCGGGGCGCTGAGCCGGGCGCGGCCCTCGGCTCCGGAGACTACCGCGGGTCGGCGAGGCCGGCCGAGGCCGCCGGCGCCCCCGCAGACCGACCCCCGACCGGCAGCGGCTCCGGGACCGGCGGAACCTTCTCAATCGCCGGAACCCCTGGAACCGCCGGGACAGGCGCCGCCTCACCCGGCGGAACCTCCGAGCAGGCGGTTCGCCCGGCATCCCCGGAACCGTCGGAGGCCCCGCGAGGCGGCTTCGACGGCCCGGACGCGCAGGACGACGGGATCGAAGGCGAACTCCCCGACTTCGGCGACGGTCCGCTGCTCGTCGTCTCAGACGTCTCCTTCGGCGCGCTGCCCGGCGCGGCGGCGAGCCTGGACACCGAGCTGGCCGCCTTCCGGATCAACGGGTTGACGGCGGTCGTCGCCGAAGCCAAGCCCGCCCGCTCAGACGCGCCGGGGCCAGCGCCGACTTCGCGCTCGTCCTGAGCGTCGACCCGACGGGGCTGACACCCCGATCCTCACCGTGCGCACCGACGGAACGCGCCTGACCTGGACGTGGAGCGACGACCTGCAGTACCTGCCGTGGCTGGCGGCGGAGCCCTGCCGCGCGCTCCTTCGCGGCCGACGAACTCGGAGCCGGCGCTTCGCCGGGAGGATCGCCAGATTCCTGCCCGTCGACCCGGCTGCGATCCGCACCATCCTCACCGGGGACACCCAGAAGGCCCCGGAGCTGCTCTGTCAGGGTCTTCGGACTGCCGGGTGAGGTCGCCGACTGCCCTGCACGGTCTGCTGGTTCCCCGCGTCATCCCGGGCGCGGTGCTCTTCGAGCCCAAGCCGTTCGCGGCCCGCCTGCAGTCGAGCGTCGCCCACGCGGTGGCGGGGAGGGCGCCTCGGCCTCGAACCTGATCAGGGCCTACCGCAAGGTCTACCTGGGAACATCCCGCGTCACCGAGATCGTGGCGTCCGTCCAGGCGGGCGTCGGCGTCCTGGCGTTCGCGGCGGGGTGCGCTCGTGGGGCCGACCCCTGCGGCAAACTCCTGTCGATCCTCGGCGGCGGGCTCGCGGTCAACGCGGTCACCAGGATCCTCACCACCCAGTGGATCCAGGCGGCGTTGAGGATCGAGGGCCTGTCCGTGACCGCCCCGCGACGAAGAGGGTGAAGAAGGCGGCCAGGGCGCCGGCGGCGATCCGACCGACCCGGCGAAAACGCAGCCGGCGAGCTTGCGACCTCCGGCGAACCCGCGGGTGGTGAGCCCGCCGACTCCACGGATGGCGATCCCGCACGCGGCAGCGGCTCGGCAGCCGGCGGGCCCGCCGAATCCGCGCAACAGGAGCCTGCAGGTCGCCGGCCGCACCTGGCGACCGGGGACGCGAGGGCGGCAGACGGTGACGGCGATCGAGCCGGACGACGGCGAAAAGGAAGGCCATGAGCGAGGAGACGACCATGCGCGACGGCGAAGAGCGCGACCGGGAGGAAAAGTGCGAGCGGGAAACCGAGCGCGCGAGCACTGAGCACGCCAGCCCGAAGGACGGCGGCGGCGCGCCCGGAAGCGCCGAACCGGACGCGGCCGACGCGCCCGGCGCCGGGGCAGCCCATCCGGACGAGGCTGAGCCGGAGAAGGCCCTACTCGGATGAGGCTGAGCCTGGCGAAACCGGGCCGAATGAAGCCGAGCCGGATGAGGCTGTCGGCTCCACGATCCCCGACCCCGATCGGAAATCCTTGGAGGCGTTCTGGGTGCGCGCCCGCAACCTCTGCCACATCGCCCCGCTGGAGGCCGTGCTCGGCCAGGACGACGTCTCCTTCCTGTGCCCGCCCGCCTTCTCCTTCGGAGACACGCCCGAACTGGCGGACAGGCTCGCTAAGCTCGTGCTGGACGGAGAGAAGACCGCCACGTCGGGGTGGCGCGCGAGCTACGAGGCTGAAGGCATCGACCTGCCCGAGCGGGGCGACCTGGCGATCATGTGCGACGGACGCGGCGAACCGCTGGCCCTCCTGCGCAACAGCGAGGTCCGCGTCGTCGGCTTCCAGGAGGCCGACAGCGAGATCTCCGACGCCGCAGGCGAGGGCCCTTCGAATCCTGGAAGGCCGCCCACGAGGATTTCTTCGCCCAGGGAGTGCCAGGACCTGGGCATCGACTACGACCCGGACGGCGACATCGTCGTCGAATTCTTCGACGTGCTCCATTCACGCGCGGACGAACGGAAGGGCCGCCGGAGCGCCGCAAAACGCGCACACCCCGAAGCCCGCGAGGACGCCTCGAAAACACACGAGGATGCTCGGGCTGCGCAGGGCGAGGCCGCAGAAGGCGAGGCTCCAGAGGCCCCGGCCGAAGAGGCTGCGAGGCGGGAAGCCGACGAAGAGCGGGAAGCCGCGACCCCAGGGGCAAACCGACGAGGAGTAACAGAAAGCCTGGAAAGCGGAGGGCCTGGAGAGGCGTCGGGACGCGGTCCCGACGCCGGACCAGTCAAGCCCAACTGCCGCGGCGCTCAATCAGTCGGCGATGGGCGTCATCAGTCGGCAATCGGCGTCTGGCCCCGACGCGGTCGGTTGACTAGGCTGAGGCCAGCCGGTCCCCGCGGCAACCGGCGTCGGCGTCAGTTGGCTCCGGCCTTCGAGACGTTGACGCAGCCCGGGGCCGACTTCAGCTTCCCCTCAGGGTTGTCCTTCTTGACCTGGTCGGCGGTCAGGACGTCCTGGTATCCGTCACCCACCACGATGGAGATGATCTCGTCGGACATCGAGGAATCGTACTGGATCACCGACTTCGGGAAGTACTGCGCGATGGTGTAGGCGGCGTTGATGCCCCGCGGCCCGGTGGCGATCCGCGCGAGGCGGTGAATTTCGAGCCGCCCTTCCAGTTCTCGGTCTGCGCCACGCTCACGCCCCTGAGCCGTCAGCTCCCTGCCCGACGGCTCCGGCCAGCCCCTGTGCGATTCGTCGAGTTGAATACCTTGACCGTGATGGTATTGAGTTCGGTGGCTTTTCGCGTCGGAGGAGATGCAGGGGCGTGATGACCTTGTTCGGGTCGGGGCTCGGAGAACTTCTGCTTGAAGGGAAAGGGAAGAATCCCGGTCCACACGAGCATCGCAAGGACCATGAGGAGCGCCAGGACGGCGGAGATCGTGCCGAAGAGGACGGTTTGGCGCTGCTGAATCTTGCGACGGTAGTCGTCGCGTGCGGAGGTTCCTTCGTTCACAGCCTCTACGGTAGTCGAGAGGGCTGGAGTCTGCATGCCCGACGGCGGGGCGATCTCCGCCTGCCCGCGGGCAATCTAGAAAGGGCCGAGCGGCGAGACCTGCCCGAGTGCGATCTTCGCCTGTCCGTGGATCCGTCCCGGCGTTCGCCGATGGGCGCGCCACGGCCCGCGTGTGCATCCGCCCCGCGATCGTCCGAGTCCTCGGGAAGCCGCCCGGCCTGCGGAGCGGACCCTATACGAGGGCGCGGTCATCCTCTCCGAGTGCAACCTTTCAGCCTCTGCGAATCCGGCCTGCATGGTCGGGCCCGGCGGCGTGCCATGCGGAACTGTCGGACTGCTTGAGCCCGGTGCAGTGCTGCCCGAATCCAACGTGCCGCCTGGGTTCTCCGCCGACGGACCGCCCGGATTCATCAGACTGCCCGAATCTGCTGGGGTACTCGGATCCGCCCAGCCGTCAGGGTTTGCCGAGCCGCCCGGGCCTTACGAACCGCCAGGGTCCGTCTGGCCGTCAGGGCCTTCCGAGCCGCCCGGAGGCGGGCCCACGCTCGCCTGCAGGGGCGGCGATCCGGCCGGTCAGGTCGGTGACCTGGCGTTGCAGCGCGGCGACCTGCTGGCGGGTGGCCGCTTCCTCTTCGGCGGTCTCCTCGGCGACCCGGCTGACGATCCAGGATGCGAGCGTCGCCGTGACGGTGCCGATCACGGCGATCCCGGCGATCATGAGGAGGGCGGCGACGGTGCGTCCGGTTCCCGTCGTGGGGATGTGGTCGCCGTAGCCGACCGAGGTGATGGTGACGAATGCCCACCACAGGGCCTTGGGGAAGCTCGTGATCGTCGCCCCGGGCGCGTGCTTCTCCGCGTCGAGCGTCGCCAGAGCCCCCACGTAGGTCAGCAGGATCGCCGCTCCCGCCGTGTACACGGCGATCCGCCCGCGCAGGGCAAGGCCCGCGGTCCGCTGCAGGACGCTGATCGGGGTGGCCAGGCGCAGGAGCGCAGGGGCCGGAGCAGGGGAGGGCGACGACGGCCAGGTCGAGCAGGTGGTGGGCGAACCAGCGTCCCCGATCGGGGGCCAGGCGGAGCCGGACGGCGTAGTCGGCGGCGAAGACGGCCCACACGATGTCGATAGCGGTCTCCGCCGCGAGATGGTCGCGTCCGCGCAGGTCTGATCACCTCTACCGAGTAGACGGCCAGGAACAGGACCGCGGCGAAGGTCAGCGGCCACTCGGTGATCCGCTCCCACCGAGCGAGCCGCGAATCCGGCGCCTGCGCCAGGCCGCGGAGGTTGCCGCACAGGGAGGGAGCCTCCGGTCGGGTTCCGCCGGAGGATGCCCTGCTGGGCCCGGAGGATGCCGCAGATCGCATGCCGCTCACACTCGGATTCTAACCGGCATACGACGTCCAGGAGTGCGGCGCGGTTTCGAGCTTTCGGGCCAATTGCAACCGCTTTGTCAGTGTGTCCTCACTTTTTCTCCGTTCGGCTTGAGGGAAAAAGAACAACCGTTTCTCCGGACCCTTTACCGTGAAAATATGTCTTAAACAGACGAATTAGGAATAAAAGATGTAAGATCGTTCAACATATTCGTTGCTTCAATCATAATTTGACTAATATAATCTTTTTGTTGTATTACCAATTTGTTTGTCAATATAGCATTGACCGCTTTCTCCAGATGCATGTACCGCACCTTTAGAACGTGTTTTTGAATCTTTTTCAGAAGAGAAATGTCGCGATCGGTATTTGGATATTTATGTTTTTCTAAAAATCTTCGCAATTTATCGATGCTTTTTCATTTTTGATTGGCTGCAAATCAGCACCAATATCTTCTTCATTCAGAAGATCCACCAATAAAATTACTAAACTCAATATTTGTTGTTCAAACTCGATGTTAGTGTCTTTAAGTGGAATACGGACTCGATTCAAATTCTCTCCCTCGCGTTCAGTACGTTTACGGTAAAGATGCCATCCCCAATTCTTGTGCCACGCTTCTTGCAGATTTCGGTAGGCGGATTTGAAACAATGTTCAGGATTCTTGCTTTCAATGATTTGCGCCAAAAAAGAACGACGAAAAGCTATATGCTCATAGTTTGAGTTGGTGGAATATTATATGCGAGCCAATGGGGGCGATATCTGCTGGGAATATGGCGACCAATATCACCAAGAAATACCGAAACGACGTCGGAACTTTCATTATCAATATGGACGGTCCACATATTGCCACAAGACAAATATCCGTCAGCGACATTGTAAAGCTTTAGGATCATCGTAATAACTGAAGCTACCTCTGCCTTAAAAAGACAGGGTGTCAGATAGCTTGGTGCAGTGGAAACTTTGGTAAAGTCATTAGTTAGCTTCTCTGGATTGCACGTGTATTTTATTTGTTGACCGTTGGTATCTTCCTTTATAATAAATTCTGGATAATCAAAAACCTCATCCCATGGCCAAATACCGCATTTATTCCGAGGCGGTGGTGGAAGAATACGTTTTTACGAGAACTCTCGAACTTACACCTTTACTTTTTAATTCCATCGCCTAATTCGCGTAAATAAGAGTAAAAGTTCTTTCTTCTCTTTTGTTTTGAGTTCAGAAAAATCTTCTTTTTGTTTTTATCGCAACTAATATCAACATGCGCATCGGTGAACAGCACAACGTCGAGTTGACGAGCGGCCTGGTAGCGTTTAAGTAACGAAGTAAGTACTTTCAATCTTATTGCCATCGAACCGAATGGCAATATCTTTTGAACCATCTTTTTTGATCTCAAAATAGTTACAAGTTCTTACATCACGCCAGAGATTCATTAATAAACGAAATTCCTCCGAAACGTGCATGACGCTAGGGACAACATTTCCAAAGTCTTGTTGGATTAAAAGCGGCTCGAGGCCTTCGGGACATTGTGAATATCTGACATATTCTATCGATTCATCATTATCGCTTGAAGGTTGCTCAACAAATCCAGGAAGCCCATCTCCTTTTGAGAGATTCCATGCTGAACGTTCGAGAATGGTCTTTCGTTCGCTGGAATGGGCTAAAACAACGTAACGGCCAACACTATTTCCATCTTCGGTCTTCCAACTATCGCTTAGTACCGTCCAAGGGTTATCACCATTTGTTAAGCTTTCTCTGATGATTTTATCTTGTCGCAATCGCCCGACAATGCATTTAGTTTTATTTTCTCCCATTGGTTTTCATCACATCCTTTTAAATTTAAGCTATAAAGCAACTCCTAATTTGCTAGAATTATAGCAGACGCATAGAGGCTGGAATTGCAGCGATGTCCAGGTCCTTGGCTGCTAGTGAGTACATCTTCGTCAACATCGGCGAAATGAGAAATGGATCCGGAAAAACTTACCAGAATGCTTCGTTAGCCGACTGTGGCGGAGGATGGGGATTCGAACCCCCGAGGGCTTTGCACCCAACACGCTTTCCAAGCGTGCGCGCAAGACCACTAGGCGAATCCTCCTGAGGCGCAAAGATTGCGCTGATCCATGGTAGCCGATGGCGCGGAATCCGGCAATCTCCGACCTCGATTTCGCCTGCCGTCCGGCCGACCTCGCTGGAGCGTCTGTCTGGTCTCGCCTGATCACTTGTCTGGTTTCGCCCAAGCATTTGTCCGGCCTTACCTCGAGCGCCCGTTCCGGTGGAGCAGGCCATTGACAGATTGTAGTATTTCTACTATAATCCGAACTATGACTGCTGTAGATCTTCAGTCGGGCCCGGGGCCCGGCGCTGATCCGGGCGCAGGGCCCGATGCCGAGTGACGTCAAGGTCGTCGAGGTCGCCGGCCTGTGCGTCGCCTACGGAGACAACCTCGTCCTCGACGGCCTGGACTTCACGGTTCTCCGCGGTGAGGTGGTCGTTTTCTCGGCTCCCAACGGCGCGGGCAAGACCACCGCGATCGAGATATTCGAAGGCCTGCGCACGCCTTCCTCCGGGAGGGTGAAGGTATTGGGCGCGACCCCGTGGGAGGCCGGCGAAGCCTGGCGGGCCAGGGTCGGGGCCGTCCTGCAATCCTGGCGCGACCACGCGAAATGGCGGGTCGGCGAATTCCTCGACTATCTGGGCTCCTACTACCGGCCCTTTTCCACCGCCGAGGTTCCGCGCCCATGGCTGATTCCGGACCTGCTCCGCACCGTCGGCCTGGCCGAGGAGGAGTCGAAGAGGATCGGGCAGCTGTCGGGCGGTAAACGGCGCCGTCTCGACGTCGCCGCCGGGCTCGTGGGCAGGCCGGAGATCCTCTTCCTCGACGAGCCGACCGCGGGGTTCGACCCGCTGGCCCGCCGCGGCTTCACGACGTCATCAATACCCTGGCCGACGATCGCACGACGATCCCTCGCTGACCACCCACGACCTCGGCGAGGCCGAGGAGGTGGCCAGCCGGATCCTCGTTCTGGCCGAGCGCCGGATCATCGCCGACGGCTCGCCGGACCAGTTGCGCCGCCTCGACTTCGGGCAGGCCGAGGTCCGATGGTCCGATGGAGCCCAGCGGCACGTCCACGCCACGTCCGACGCCACGGGCTTCCTCCGCGAGCTGCTGTCAGAGGGCGGCCGCGTCGAGGACCTGGAAGTCCGACGGGCCACGCTCGAAGACGCCTACATCGGCCTGGTCCGGCAGGCCGAAGGCGGCACGGCGACGGACGTGCAGAGGAACACGCTCGCCATACTGGACGCGGCGGGGAAGGGAGCCTCGCGTGAATGCGAATACCCGCGTGACAACCGCCATCGGCGTGCTGCGCTGCGGCATGCGCCAGGGCCTGATCGACCTGCGCAACCCCATGACCGGCGGCACGATGGTGAGCCTGATGACGATCCCCGTCATGCTCATCGTCGTTTTTCCTGGCCCCGGGCCAGAAGACCGACTAGCAGCTTCACCCTGACGGGCATGGATACTCCTTCCCGGGCTGCTCGGTTTCGGGCCTCGTGATAGGCGGGTTCGCCGGGGTCGCCGGCGAGATCCTCGCGGAGAAGGAGGACGGCTCGCTCGTCCGGATGAAAGCCGTCCCGAGGGGATCACCGGATACGTCGTCGGCAAGACCTTCTACCAGTGCGTCGCCAACATGCTGTGCTTCCTCGTCAGCCTGGCCGTGGAGCCCTCGCCCTGGGAGGCCTGGTCCCTCCGAGCCGCTGAGATGGCTGGCGGCCTTCGGCTGGTGCGCGCTGGGCCTGGTGTGCTCCATTCCGATCGGCGCAGTGATCGGGTGCCTGATCAGCAGCTCCGTCGCCCTCGTGATCCCTGATCGTCTTCCTGTACGGCCTGATGATCATATCAGGGATCTTTCAGCCCGGTGGTCAGCATGGCCGGATGGGTCCAGGCGATCGCGAAGGCCTTCCCGGTCTATTGGCTGGGGCTGGGGATGCGGGTCCGCCTTCCTGCCCGGGCAGGCGGTGGCGCTGGAGGCCGGGGAGTCATGCGCACACCCTCGAATCCTGGCGGTGCTCGGCGCGTGGGCGGCGGCCGGGCTGGTGCTCGCCCCGATCCTCATGCGCAAGATGATCCGCGGGGTCTCCGGGAGCTCGGTGGCCGCCGCTCGGGAGCGCTTCCTGGCCAGGGGGTACTGAGTGGCGATACACAATCGCATCGCCATGCTGCGGGCCGAGCGCGGCACGTCGCGTCGCGAACTCGCCGAGGCCCTGGGAGTCCACTACCAGACGATCGGCTACCTGGAGCGGGGCGAGTACTCGCCCTCGCTCAGCCTTGCCCTGCAGATCGCCGAATACTTCGACGTGCCCGTTGAGGTCGTGTTCTCGCTCGGCCCTTCCCGCGGCTGGGAAGCGGGAGCGAGCGGAAGGCTAGTCGGCTGTAAGGAGCCCGCTAGCCGGCTGTAGTGCCCGAGTGCGCTCGCGAAGGCCTCGCCTTGAGCGAAGAGGCGTAGCCGGGCTCCAGGCGCGATTCGAGGCACCCTCGCCTTACTGCGCAAAGGGCCGACAGGCTGCGCCTGCAGGCGCCGATTGCCGGCGGCCTGCTCGGTGGCCAGGCCTTCCACCACTTCGGCGCCGGGCAGCCTCGCCAGGAGTTCGCCGGGCAGCGCCAGCTGGAGGAGCGCAGCCCCGAGCCGATCACGGCGAAGCCTTCCACGACGCGCGTGTCGAGCAGCAGACGCCAGCCCTCCGGCACCCTGACGGGGTGATCCCTGCCAGTACTCCATCCCCGAGGCTTCACGGCCCGTTCCTGCGGCCAGAAGGACGCCTTGCGCACGTTCAGGAGCCTCTTGATGACGTGGTTGACGTCGGCCTTCGTCGTCGCGCGGACGACGGCCGCCGCGATGCGCTCCTGCCCTCGCGTTTGCCCGCCACGAGCACGCAGTTGCACGAGAGGCGCAGATCCATGGCGTAGCGCGCCGTCATCGCGTCGGTATCAGCGAACTCCGGATCGATCGCGGCCACCACGGCCTGCGCCGCCAGATCCGGCTCGCGCTCCGCCACGGCCGTGAGGGACGCGGCCACCGGGGCGGCCAGAAGATCGAGATTGTCGAGGGCGCCGAGCCAATCCGCCGTGCCCATGCCAGGGATGTCGATGCTCATGCCCCACTCTAGGACGCAGGCGCGGATACGGAGCCGAATGTCCGCTGGCCGGCAGAACCAGGCCGCGGAGGGACCGGTGCGGCTGGCGGGCCGCTGGCCGGTCGGGTAATCTGGACGTGGCTTCCACGCGGCGTCATCCCGCAAAACTCCCCCAGGGCTGGAAGGCAGCAAAGGGTATGCGGGCTCTGGCGGGTGCGTGGGAAGTCCTTTTCATTTCCTTCGCCTACCCTTTTCCTTCCGCCTTCGGGGCCGCCTTGGGCTGCGAAAAGCTTTGGGAGAGGAGCGCCGAAACCGGCCTGAGTGCGATCGGATCGAACGAAGATGCGAACTATGAGCGTAAGCGAAAGTCATATCCGCCGCAAGACTCGTTTCGCGGAAATTCAAACTGGTTCCTGCAGCCACCTTACCGATGAAAGTTATCCCAGAAAGCTGCTGAACTGTTTTTGTAGCAACGAAACCCGATATATCAATGAAATTGAATGACATTCAAAAACATCGAATCGAAAATGTGATCGAATTAGTTTGGAAATCGAAAGTGCTGGAATATTGAAATGCAACTCACCGAAGTGGTACACAGGAAGTAGCCTTATGCAGAAAAATTTCCTGAACCTTCCGAATCCTCTGGATCCGGCGGAGAAACGAGGTATCTCACGATGGCATATGTGTCATTTACCGGCGAGTGCCGACGAGTTGCTGTCTTTGGACAAAGCGGATATCCACGGACTGGCCATCGCATTCAAAAACTTGGCCGGGGCTATCCTCGGGACGGACGTCGCTCGTGATGGCAGCACGGTTTCGGGGAGGATTGGCTCTCAGTCCGACGTATGGAGTGGTCGCGCTAAGGAAGCGTACGCACGAGAAGCCTCATTGATTAAATCAGCCGCGCATAAAAGCAGCTGGAATAGAAACAATTCATTCATGAAAAGTTAGAAAATTATAATGAAGCTTATTCGAACACTCAAAATAAAAATTAAAAACATTAAAGTGATTGGGATCAAGCAAAAGTACTTACGATAATAGAATGGCTTTAGTTCCGAAGCCTGGTCAGGCTATAGATAAGAACATTTGCTATCCTAAGGCGGAAGATGTTGAAAATGAACTCGACTCCGCTCAGAAAAAGAAATTGCAAAGGCATACAATAAGGACATTAGGGCCTTAGACGCTTTTAGCTGCAGCAACGGCGGTGGAATTGAAAAAGAGATTGGAGGAATTTCTGCCGTCTTCCAAGACTACAGGGCATAATGATGCTGATGTTCGGCGCAATGTGGGTGTTGCCATGTTCGGTGACGGTGGAGGGTTTATCGCCACTCAAACGCGTGTGACCGATGCGAACAGAGATGCAGACGATGCAGTGAAATTATTGTCGGATGTAGACAAAAATGGCAACACTCGAAAGGAAAGCTTTGGATGAATTCAATTCCCTGATATGCTAAGCGGTTGGGTACGGATCCGTTTTCTGGCAAATGCATTTGCTATGAAATACGGTCCAGGTAAAATCGCATCGTTCGCTGCGAACGCGGATCGTTTGGATCCGGATTCGGCGCAGCGTCAAGCTGTAGGGAAAGGCGCTATCCGCGATGGGCGGTGGGACGATGCTGGCCACGGGATCGATTCTCGCGATTTGGATGCGAATTCATCGGATCCTCACCAACGAGAGCGTGTAGCAATGTGGAATGCCTGGCGATCTTATGGCTCGACAATGGAGGTAAAAAGTAGAGGAGAAAATGGGAAAATCATCCATAACCTTTCTGAATGGCAAGAGGGATATTTAGAACAAATCAAAAATAGGACGTAGTAGCTTCGATGCAAAACCATTTCACAATTTAGGAGTTTATAGTTCAAGCACGGTGAAGAAAGAATCACGTGGCTATGTATTTCTTGCTCAAGCTTGGGGACTTGGGGCTTATGAACACCCTGAGTTGACATTTTCACGAGAATTTGTCAATGGCAAACATAATGTGATGCATGATTTGCTTAAATGGGATTATGAGCAGAAAGCACATTATAATAGAGATTATCTGCGTGATTACAAAGCGAGCGGTATGCATGATACTAACGATACAAATGTATCATTTATATCCTATGGCAAACCACCTTTTAGGTACATGGGATCCGGGTTGCCAATGTCATGCATGGATTAGACGGTGATCCACAAATGAATAGAACATTTTTGTCATCAAATGTAGGAATTGAAGGTAATAACGATCAAAATGTGACAAAAATATTTAGTTGGAGGACGTTATAAATTATCTGGCGGAGAAATTCAATATCCTGACAAAGGCGAACATCTTGGCAAAATGGTTTATGAAGTGACATCAATGCCCTGATGCACGCCGACATAAAGAAAATTTTACTGTATTGCATGAATACATTGATGGTTATAAAGAAGCCATGGATGCTGGAGGTTTTAACAGAGGTCAGAGCAGATTCGGCCATAGTCACTCCCACTTGAGGAGGATATGAGGGGCAATACTTGGACCTTATATGCATGATATCGCTTACCAAATGCAATCTAGCAAAGCGGATCTTTTACATTACAGCGAATATCCGGATCGTCCAGGTGAGTACATGCTAAGAGTAAGTGCATATGATATATCAAGATTAAAAGGTCTTGATGGTGTTCTTGTTGATGTCTCCATTGATAAACAAGCTTCTAAAACCATGATAAATCATTCTATGGCGCAAATGCACGTAGATATGGTAAAAAACATGCGTGATCGCAACTACATTGGACTTAAGACCACTGTGGCCTCATGGACAGATACTTTGGAGACTTTGACGGTGGCTCCACACAATGCAAACGAAAATATGAAAAAGTTTTGGATCAAAAATAATGGATATATTCAGTCTTTAGTGTCTAAAGGCGTATCGATTGTTCCATTCGGTGATTTAGTTTCCATAGCCGGTCTTTCTGACTGGCGGAAAGCCGGAACAGTGCTGAATATAAATGCGGGGAAAGATTGGGGTCTTCCCAAGATTTTGGAAACTATGCTGCCTACGTCTAATGCGGAGACTGCCCACTATAAAGTTGTCGACGCTCATAATGGTGTGGCTCTGACGATGAAGAGTCAGTTCCTCGGCGGCTTCCAAGCCAATACGTGGCCTTCTGGAGCCGAGACACCACAGCAGAAATGGGGAGTGAGAGCCGGACAGGTGATTCTCCGCTCAATGCGGATGGTTCCCTTAAACCGTACGTGAAAATGAGTCGGCAAGCAAAGTCGGAATACGAAGATTGGATGGGCAGCGATCAAGGCTTGATGTCCGGCCAGGGGAAGGCATTCGGCGAAGCGAGCAAAAAGATCGACGACTTACTGCGGACTGCTGAACAAAGCCGGAAGGATGCCACTCGAGACGGACATTAGTCGGAATCGGTTTGCTTTTTGTTTAAGCGAATTCTATTGTTCGCATGGCGTCGAGAAGCTCTTGTGGAATATTTTTCAGCATTATCGGGCCCGATAATGTCGATTGCCATGCTTCATTTTTGGTGGCTCCATACCAAGACTGGCGAAACCCTAAACCCCGCTATCGGTTTTTATAGGAAACTCGCATGAAAATGTAACGTTGTTTATTTTCACAGATTTTTTCTTTTTCATGTTTTTAATTTGTGGCCATCCTTTATAGATCTTCACAAAATCGATCACGATTTTTCGGCATTTTCTGTTGTTATATACATAAATACATCTAAACGCTGTGGAGTTCTGTCGGCTTTTTCAACTGGGGTTCCTTGAGGCACGATAACGATCGGATAGGAGCGTTGGCGAGTTTTGTTCGGCTGTGTATGCGCTGTATCCATCAGGGACTACGATTGAGAGCTTGCCCGGGATCCCTCATCCGCGTGCCTTTGACGAACGGCGTTGGCGACGAACTCGTACTCGGCGACGGCGTCGTGCTTGAAGCCGACCCAGCTGGTTTGGACTGGCCGGCGCATCCGGCCGCCGCCAGAAAGACGACCGATGCGATCGCAGAACACCATAGCTTCGCCCATTGTTTTTCATAGACGTATTTTTATTACCGCCACCCTTCGCTCACAATGAACCTGAAACGGGTTCAAAAACCGCGAAGGGGCCTGAGGATACGCGGGAGCCATACACTTCAAAAAGCTCTTGCCATGCGCCTTATGCAGTTCTCATACCGGCTGCCTGGTGGAATCGGCTTCGCATCTTCCAAGCCGCAAAATTTCGATGGAAAACCGTTCACTGAACCGGTTTGCTGGACATCATGAACTTGAATTTCTGAGTGATGCTCGACTCCCGTGAATCGAAGTCCTCAACGGCGCCTTTGACGCCCAAGCCGACAGGGCACAGGCGTCCGACAGCTCATGCGTGCTGTTTCATCATGGTGACGATGTGCTCCAGCGTATGCTTCAACTCGTTGGTTCCCTCGTTGCGAGTGTGACTTTCCTCCCCAATCTGATCGATTGGAAGAAGCAGGATCGTGGAGTCGACGTCGTCCGTCATTTTCCCGATGCCGGCCGAAATGTTGTTGTAAACCTGGCTGTCTGCCGAGACGGTATCTGCCACCACCGTCACAGAATCCGAATTGAAAACCAGATCATAGGAACCTTGGGACATTCCCTGCTCCTTTTCGTAGAAGCGAACAGCTGCATCATGCTGCCACATCGATCCCTATATCAGCATCGTCGTCACTGCGGTCGAATGATGATCGCGATGTCGATCGGTAAGGCGGGGGCGGTGCACGGTACGGCGTCGAAGCCGGTGAGAACGCCGGCGTCTGCCCGTAGACTGGTGGCGTGAGCATGGCACTGTACCGGCGATACCGCCCGCAGAGATTCCAGGACGTGATCGGCCAGGAACACGTCACGAGGCCCATCAGTGGCGGCCCTGCGTGGCTGGCAGAACGGCACACGCCTACCTCTTCTCCGGCCCGCGCGGCTGCGGGAAGACCACGTCTGCGCGGATCCTGCGCGCTGCCTGAACTGCGCAGGCCCCCTACGGACACCCCGTGCGGCGAATGCGAATCCTGCCGCGAGCTCTCCCTGGCCGGGAGGAAGCCTCGACGTGGTCGAGATGGACGCCGCGAGCCACGGCGGAGTGGACGACGCCCGCGAGCTCATCGAACGCGCCGCCTTCGCCCCCGCACGGGACGGCTACAAGATCTTCATCATCGACGAAGCCCCATGGTCTCCAACCAGGGGTTCAACGCCCTCCTCAAGCTCGTCGAGGAAACCCCCGACCACGTCAAATTCGTCTTCGCCACGACGGAGCCGAGAAGGTCATCGGCACGATCCGCTCGCGCACCCACCACTACCCCTTCCGACTCGTCCCGCCCGAGACCCTCAAGCGTTCATGTCCGGCATCTGCGCTGGCGAGGGCATCGAGATCGGCGCGGAGTCCTGCCGCTCGTCGTACGGGCCGGCGGGGGCTCCGTGCGCGATTCCTCTCGTTCTCGACCAGCTGATCGGCGGATCCGAAGAGCGGGGGCTCGCCTACGACCAGGCGATCGCCTCCTGGAGCTTCACCGACGCCTCCCTCCTCGACGACGCGGTGGAGGCCCGTCGCCGCCCGCGACAGGGGCGAGCCTGTTCGCCGTGGTCGAAAGGGGTCGTCCAGTCCGGGCATGATCCGCGCTGATTCGTCGAGGACCTGCTGCAGCGGCTGCGCGACCTCATCGTGGTCTCCTGGCGGGCGAGCAGGGCCGACGACGTCCTCACCTCGGTTCCCCGCGACCAGTACGAGCGGATGCTCGTCCAGGCCGAACACCTGGGGCGCGCGGCGCCTCGCGGGCGGCGGACCTGACCAACGACGCGCCTCAAGGGGATGGTCGGCGCGACCTCGCCGCGCTTCAGCTCGAACTCCTGTGCGCGAGGCTGCTCTGGCCGAGGCCGGCCCGCCCGGAGGCAGCCCGGAGGCGCAGGCGCCGAACGCCGGGGCGGCGTCTCAGACCGCCTCGGAGGCGCAACTTCCTGGCGGGGGCAGGGGCCGGGACTCAAGCCGGCGAACTGGAGAGCCAGGCGGCCCGTTCGGCCCTGCCGGTGCGCCCGGCCGCCGCGCAACGGCAGACACGGCAGGCCCCCGCGGCGGCAATCCCGCCGCGGCCGGGCGGAGGATCTCGCCGGCGTGGGCCGCGGGCTCGAGGCGGACGCCGCCCCGCCGCCGGCCGCGGCGGACCGGTGGACGCGCCCGGTTCCGCGGTGCGAACGGCCCAGCCCCGGCGGGCGCGGGAGCGGACGGTGCGAGCGGCTCGGGCGGTCCGGATGGCCTGAGGGCGCCAGCCCTCGGCCGCGGCCGGCGTAGACAGGGCTGCCGCGGCCGGCGCGGACGCCCCTGGTTCCCGCAGGCGCCGACGCGTCGATCGTGCGCCAGCGATGGCGGGAGATCGTGGCCGCCGTCGCCCAGAATTCGAAGTCGACGGCGGCGCTCATCGACAGCCACGCCATGGTCGGCGCCATCGGGACTGCGTCCTCCAACCCAGTTCCAGACCGCGGGCCTGGCCACGACGTTCAACGACCGAGGCCACAGCCTCCGCGTCTCCCGGGCGCTTCACGACGTGCTCGGAGTGGACGTGCGTGAGGGGACTGGTAGGCGGTGAGGCCGGGCCCAAAAAGACCCCGCCCCTAGAGGGGCGACCCGGCATCCGCCCTCCCGTGCCGCCCGCGCGGCCGCACGAGCGAAGGCCCCCGCCGCGCCGCCGGCGAGGGAACTGCGCACCGGATGCGAAAAGGCACGCCCGCCGCAGCTGCGGGCGAGCGACGCCGCCGGATACGGTTCCGCGGCAGGGAGAGCCAGGCCCACGGCAGCGAGACCCAGCTCGGCGCGAGAAACGAGCAGGTCTGAATCCGGCGGCGACGTGCGCGGGGACCGGATCCGCGGCACAAAGGGAATCAGGCCGCAACGGCGAGAACCCGCCGCCCCCAGGAGACCTAACCGGCGAGACCGGCCCTCGCACCGCAAAGCTCGCTGTCCAAGGCCGCCTCGGCCCCACGCCGGGAGAACTCACGTCGAGACTGAGCTCCGATTCCGCTGAGGCCTACTGACATCCTGATCCGCCCTCACATCCCACGGAAGAGGACATCCCGCCCGAGGAACTCAAGCGGCCTTCAGCCTTCCCCAGCCGACGGGTTCGGCGCCTCCGACGCGGTGAAACCGGGGCGCGACCCCGCGGGAGTCCCTCGCCCAGCTGATCGACGCGCCTGGCGTCAGCGCCTCCGCTCACGGCGGAGACGACGGCGTCGGTGAGATGACGGCGGCAAGAGCGGCGGTGGCGACAGCAGGGCGGCTGCCCAGACTCGGCGAAGGACCGCCGGAGCGGATGAAGCCGACGAATCCGAGGCGACCGCGGAACGGACCCAACTGCTCAAACCGCCGAGCTCGGCGATACGGCTGGTGAGCCCGCCGGGGCGGCCGGCGAAGCCACTGAGGCAGACGCCGGAGCCGGCGATGCCGCGATGCCGCTGCTCTAGGGCTCGGCGGATGGCGGCCCAGGGCCTGGCGAGCCCGGCCAAGCTGCGAGGAGGATGCCAGTCCAGCCGCGGGCGGTGGGCCCTGAACAGACTGCGTGGCGACGGGCCGGGCAGACTCCGGGCGGCGAGTCCGGCCAGGCTGTGAAGGACGACTCCCAGGGCAGGACGATCCCCTTCTTCGCCCAACGTATGCCCACCCGCGCCTCGCCGCGGCAGCAGACCCGACCTCCGCCCACCGCCCCCTGAGGCTGCCGCGTTCCCCAGGCCGGACCGTTCGCCTTCGCCGCGCGACGCCGTGGGCTCTCCCGGATTCTCCCGGCCCGAAGGAAGGGGCGCGAACGGCGCCCAGTCCATCGGCGACAGGATCCGCGCCACCACGGAGGCGGCGCCCCTGGAGGGGGAGTCGGTTCCCAGCCGCCCGCGGCGGGTGGCGGCCCTGACACTCGCGGACGCCGCCCTCCCAACCGGGCGAGAGCCCCCAGCGGCCGAGCCGGAAAGCTCGGCGAGTCGGCGGGAGCCGCGCCCGTCCGCCCGCCGTCGCCTGCCGCCGCGGCCAGCGAGGAGGACAAGTCTCCGACTCCGACCCGGCCGTCTCCCCAGTCGGACCTCGTCGGCCTGAATGTCGTACCATCGACCTTCAAGGGCAGGTGATCGAAGAGATCGACAAGACCAGCGGAGGGCAGTAAATGGCGAATCATGACGGCGCCGTCCAGAGCTCATCGACGAACTCGGACACCTGCCGGGTCGAGTCCTTCAAGAGCGCCCAGCGCATCGCCTTTCACATCCCTCGACGAAGACCCCACCGAGGTTCAGGCGCTCGCCGACGCCCTGCTCAAAGTCAGGCGCGTGCGGTTCTGCGAGATCTGCGGAAACGTCACCGAGGCCGACGTCTGCTCCATCTGCTCCGACCAGCGCCGCCTCGGCTCGGTGATCTGCGTGGTCGAAGAGTCCAAAGACATCGTGGCCATCAGAGCGAACCCGCGAATCCGCGGCCGCTACCACGTGCTGGGAGGCTCCATCAACCCCATCCAGGGGTCGGGCCTGAAGACCTTCGCATCCGCGAACTCGTCAAGCGGTTGGGCGACGGCACCGTCACGGAAGTCATCCTCGCCACCGACCCGAACATCGAGGAGAGGCCACGGCCGCCTACCTCATCCGCCTCCTCGTGCCCCTGGGCGTGGCGGTCTCGCGGCTCGCCCTCGGGCCTGCCCGTCGGAGGAGACCTCGAATACGCCGACGAGATCACGCTCTCAGAGCCTTCGAGGCCGCCAGCGCATCCACGCCTTCGGCCGCCGACGCGTCCCCGAACCCTCGACGCGTCCCCGAACGCCGCCCGCTCGATCCCTCATTGATCGACCCTCGACCCTCATTGACCCACCCGCCGATCCGTCTGGAACCGAACTCACACTGTGATCAATCCCCGTGTCCATAGTCCGGTATTCCGGGTTCGCGGGATACGGGTGCCACTACTATTGGGCCGACCGAAGGAGAAGATGTGCCCTAGTCGTCCAGAAATTCGGTGGTTCGTCCGTCGCGGACGCCGCCGCCGTCAAACGCGTCGCCCGCAGGATCGTGGAGACCCGGAAGGCGGGCAACGACGTCGTCGTCGTCGTGTCAGCCATGGGGACACGACCGACGAGCTCATCGATCTGGCCAACGAGATCACCGACGAGGCCCCTGCGCGCGAAATGGACATCCTCCTGACCGCGGGCGAGCGGATATCGATGGCCCTCCTGGCGATGGCGGTCAACTCTCTGGGCGTCAGGGCGCTCGCCTTCACGGGCCAGCAGGCCGGCCTGCGCACCGACTCCCACTACGGCAAGGCCTCGATCGTCGGAGTCGTCCCCGAACGCATCCTCCGCGTCATCAAGGGCGGCGGCGTCGCCATCGTCGCCGGATTCCAGGGCGTCAACGACAACAACGACGTCACGACCCTCGGACGGGGCGGATCCGACACCACCGCTGTCGCCTTCGCGGCGGCCCTGAAAGCGGACGTGCGAGATCTACACCGACGTCGACGGCGTCTTCCGGCCGACCCCCGCATCGTGCCGGGCGCCAGCCAGCTGTCGGTCATGACCTACGAGGAGACCCTGGAACTCGCCGCGCACGGCGCCAAGGTGCTCCACCTGCGAGCCGTCGAGTTCGCCCGCAAGTTCAACGTGCCCCTGCACGTCCGTTCGTCGTTCTCCAACAAGGAAGGCACCTGGATCGTGGACGAAAACTACAGCAAGAGAAAGGCCATGGAGGCCCGGTCGTCGCCGGGATCGCACATGACCGCTCCCAGGGGAAGATCACGATCGCCGGTGTGCCCAACGTCCCCGGCACCGCCTCGAAGATCTTCGCGACCGTCGCCGCGGTGGACGGCAACATCGACATGATCGTCCAGAACACCGCCGTCGCCACGCCCGACAGCTCGAACCTCTCGTTCACGGTGCCGCAGGCGGAGATCCCCGCCGTCGTGGCCGCCCTCGAGGAATCCCTGGACAGGCTCAGCTTCCGCGAGATCCGGGTCAGCGAATCGGTGGGCATCCTCTCGGTGGTGGGAGCGGGCATGCGCTCCCATTCAGGGCGTCTCCGCCGTGCTCTTCAAGACCCTCGGCGAGCTGAGCGTCAACGTCGACATGATCTCGACGTCGGAGATCCGCATCTCCGTCGTCGTGGCGCCGAGCGCCCTCGACGAGCCTCTCGCGCCGTCCACACAGCATTCGGCCTGGATGCGGGCACCCGGGCCGTCGTATGCGGAGGTACAGGACGATGACCACACTGGCAGTCGTCGGCGCGACCGGGCAGGTCGGCCGAGTCATGCGGACCCTTCTCGAAGAACGCGGCGTCGAAGCGGACAGAGTCCGATTCTTCGCCTCGGCGCGGTCGGCGGGCAAGACGCTGCCCTTCCGCGGCGAGGACATCACGGTCGAGGACGTCGCCACAGCGGATCTGACGGGCATCGACGTGGCCGTGTTCTCTGCCGGCGGCGCCACGTCCCTGGAATACGCCCCGAAGTTCGCGGTCGCGGGAGCCGTCGTGGTCGACAACTCCTCGGCCTGGCGGAAGGACCCGGAGGTCCCCTCGTCGTCTCCGAGGTCAACCCCACGCGTTGACGCACCGCCCCACGGGGCATCATCGCCAACCCCAACTGCACGACCATGGCCGCCATGCCCGTGCTCAAACCGCTCCACGACGCCTTCAGCCTGACCCGCCCTCGTCGTCTCCACCTACCAGGCCGTCTCGGGATCCGGGCTGGCGGGGTCAGGAGCTGGACGCGCAGATCCGCGCCGGCGCCGCTCAGGACCCTGACCCGCCTGACCACCGACGGCTCGGCCGTCGACCCTGCCCGAGCCCAGCACCTACGTGGCGCCCATCGCCTTCGACGTGGTCGCCCTGGCCGGCAAGATCGTCGACGACGGCACGGAGGAGACCGACGAAGAGCAGAAGCTGCGCAACGAATCCCGCAAGATCCTCGGCATCCCCGACCTCGCCGTGTCCGGCACGTGCGTGCGGGTCCCCGTCTTCACCAGCCACGGGCTGTCGGTCAACGCCGAGTTCGCCGCGCCGGTGAGCCCGGACGAGGCCCGGGAGATCCTGGCGGCGGCGCCCGGAGTCGAACTGGCCGACGTGCCGACGCCGGCTCGCCGCGGCGGGCAGGGACCCCTCCTTCGTCGGGCGCATCCGCCGAGACCAGTCGGTCCCCGGCAGGCGCGGCCTAGCCATGTTCGTCGTGAGCGACAACCTGCGCAAGGGCGCGGCCCTCAACGCGATTCAGCTCGCCGAACTCGTCCTAGCCGACCTCGGCTGAGCCGGGCGCTGATTTCGGCGGGGATCCGCTTTCCGGCGCAGACCGGCTTCCGGCAAGGGTCCGTGCCGCTGTCTCTGCGCGGCCGGCCGCGCCCATGCCTCCGGCCTTCGTCCGCGCTCGTGCCTCCGGCCTTCGTCCGTGCCCGTGGCCTCACCGGCCCGCCGTATGCGACTGACGGCGGGACTTCCGCGCCGCTGCATCGCGCCAGCGGCAGCCGCCGGCGCCTCACGCGAGCACGGAGCGCAGCAGCAGGCTCGTCTCCGAATGGTAGATGCCGGAATGCCGCGGATCATCGACAGCGTCACATCCACCTCGGCCAGGGAAGGGACGCTTATCTCCGCGATGAGGTCCCATTCGCCGTTCGTCGCGTGCAGGCCGGTGATCTCCGGCAGACCGCGCAGCTCCCGTATGGTCTCCTCCATCGAGGGGCCCTTGATCGCCAGATGGCAGATGGCGCGGACCCGGCCCTCTTCGCCTGCCCGGCGACGCGCACCGTGAATCCGAGGATCACCCCCTTCTCCGAGAGCGACTGGATCCGCCGGGTGACCGTCGCGCGGGTCACGCCCAGCTTCCTCGCCAGCTCGGCCACCGGGGCGCGCCCGTCGGCCCGCAATGCGGCGATGAGGGCGTGGTCCAGTGCATCGAGGTCTCTCATGCGCACAATGCTATATCGCAGTGAGCACAGTGTTCCGCCGTTGCGTGGAAGTCGCGCGGAAGTAGTCTTGCCCGTGCGTATCGCCTTCTCCTACAGTGTTGCCACTAAAGCCTTGGAACCGCGTGAAAAGCACGCCCATCGCGAACGAAGGAGGAACACGTGCGTTTCGTCGACGTGAGGAACATGCGACGCTGGATCGCGTCCGCCGGCCCCGAAGCGGCCATCACCGGCATGATCGATGCGCTGGAGGCGAACTTCCGCCGCTGGCCAGAGTTCGAGCTCCGCCCGCGCTGGCCTCCCATTCGCGCGACGGGGTCATCGAGCTCATGCCTACCTCCGACGGCGCAACCTACGGCTTCAAATTCGTCAACGGCCACCCCGCCAACCCTGCGCGCGGCTAGCAGACCGTGACCGCATTCGGGGTCCTCGCCGACGTCCACAACGGGTATCCGCGCTTCGAAGCGGAGATGACCCTGTTGACCGCCCTGCGCACCGCCGCCACCTCGGGGCTGGCCACCAGGCTCCTGGCGCCCGTCGGGCCTGCGACCTCGGCTGATCGGGAGCAGGGCTCCCCAGGCCGAGTTCCAGACCTGGCCGTCCGGGCCGTCACGACCTGCAGGGCCGTCCGCGTCTTCGACGTCGACCGCGCCGCCAGTGAGAAGCTCGCCCGCAACCTCGCCCCGCTGGGAATCGACGCGCATCGCCAGCTCGGCATCCGAAGCGGTCGAAGGGCGAACGTCGTCACCACCTGCACGGCCGACAAGCGCAACGCCACCGTCCTGACCCTCGACGACGTCCGCCCCGGCATGCACATCAACGGCATCGGCGGCGACTGCCCCGATAAGACCGAGCTCGACGAGCGCATCCTCGACCTGGGCCCCGTGTTCGTCGAGTACGCCGAGCAGACCCGAAGCGAAGGCGAAATCCAGGGCAAACCCTGCGGACTATCCCGTCACCGAACTCTGGGAAGTCCTCACCGGCGTCGAGCCCGGACGCACAGAGCCCCGAGCGGGTGACGATCTTCGACTCCGTAGGCTTCGCCGTCGAAGACTTCACCGCCCTGCGCTATCTCGAGGAGGCGGTCGACGGCACCGACCTCTACGAGGAGATCGACCTCATCGCCGACCCGGAGGACCTCAGGACCTCTTCGGCCTCCTCGCCGCCCGGACGAGGGCCCCGACCCGAGTGGATCCGGAAGGCCGCTTCCTCCCGGAGCCGAACAGGCTGGCCGAGGCCCCTACACGGCGAGATGCCCCGCCTGGTCGCCGAGGCGGACGCCGCGGCCCACCGGTAGGCTGACGCCGGGATTCGGACTGGGGCCGCGAGGCCGCCGGCACCGGGCCGCCGGCTCGAATCGGCACCCGACCGGAGCCGCCGTGCGGGGCCGTCGCCGCCGTGCGGGATTGCCGGCACCGGGCAGCGATCCCGTTCAGGCGCCGCTCCCGCAGGTTCCGCCGCCCCCCTCGTCGAAAGGAGAACCGCGTGATCCACTCGCTGGCCGAGTCGCCCCTGGGCCCCCTGACCATCGTGTCGCACGAGGGCAGGCTCCGCGCCGTCTACTGGCCGGGGCACCGCGGAGCCCCGGCCCCGAGCGCCTTGGGGGAGCGCGTGGAGGACGCCCTGCCCGCCGCCACCCGACAGGCTCGCCGAATACTTCGAGGGGACCCGCCGGGAGTTCGACCTCCCGCTCGAAACCGTCGGCACCCCCTTCCAGCGAACCGTGTGGAAGGCCCTCGAAGGAATCGGATACGGCCGAACCGCCACCTACGGCGAACTGGCGTCCGCCATCGGGCGGCCCGGCGCGGCCCGCGCCGTCGGAGCCGCCACCGGACGCAACCCGATAAGCATCGTCATCCCCTGCCACCGGCTCGTCGGCGCCTCGGGCTCCTGACGGGCTACGCGGGAGGGTCGAGTGCAAAACGGTTCCTGTTGCGCCTGGAGGAGCAGACGATCGGCCCGCACGCCGCGAGGCGACTCGAGAGGATGGTCCCCGATGACGCCGTGGCCCCGGCACGCCGCGAGGCTGAGCGGGCGCTAGCTGCCCGACTCGGCGGACGGCGCGGTGCCCCCCGTGGACGCGGTGTTCCCCGTCGCGGCCGTCCCGCCCGAATCCGCGGTCATCCCCGAGGGCGCCGTGTTCCCCGACGAGGGAATGCCCTCAGGAGGCGTGAAGGCGGTGCCCTCGGAGGGAGTGCGGGCCGAGGCCCCCGTGGGCGTGATCGCGCTGGGCCCCTGTAGGCGTGACGACGTAGTCGGTGTCCCCGCTCGTCGGGCCGAGGAAGGAGCGCTCGTCGCGCTGATGCCGCAGGATGTTCTCGACGAAGCTGGCCACGGCCTCCTCCGTCGGGATGTCCCGCCCCGCCTGCTCGGATATGAACCACCGGTGATCGAGGATCTGGTGGAAGAGCTCGGCGGGTTCCAGCTTTCCCAGCTGAGCTCGGCCGGGACGGCGTTGATGGTCGGCTGGAAGACGTGTCATCCAGTCGTGGGCGATGACGGTCTGCGGCACGGCGGCGCGGTCGGTCGCTGACGCGGTACTGCTGGATGTCGTTGATGAGCCTGCGAGCCTGGTTCTCCTGGACGTCCATGCCCGTCAGACGCATGATCTTGCGCGAATGGTGCCCGGCGTCGACCACTTTGGGCTGGACTGACAGGCGGGCCCCGTTCAGGTCGGCCCGATATCGTGATCTCGCCGACTTCGAAGCCCAGGTTGTTGAGCCGTTCGATCCGCTCCTCGACCTTCCACCGCTCGTCGGCGGAGAACGAGACTCCATCGTCAGGTCGTCCCACAGGTCGTGGTACCGCTGTGAGAGCTGCTGCCGACTTCGATCGTGTCGTAGTCGGAGGGAGGAGGCGACTCGGCCTGCAGGTCCATGAGCTCGCCGATGATGTTGGTGCGCGCCACGTCGATGTCGTATTCCGCGTTTGCCGTCGGTCAGGGTGGTCGTAGAGCTCGCCGGTCTCGGCGTCCACGAGATAGGCGGCGAACTCGCCGGCGTCCCTGCGGAACAGGGTGTTGGACGGCGAGACGTCTCCCCAGAAGAAGCCGAGGAGGTGCAGCCGCACCATGAGCACGGACAGCGCGTCGATGAGGCGCCGTATCGTCGCCGGGCGCTGGTGCTTGCCGAAGAGCGCCCGGTAGGGAAGAGAGTAGGGGAGGTGCTCGGTCACGAGGGCGGCGTTGAGGGGCTCGCCGCGTGAGTCGACCCGTCCCGAGATGACCGCCAGAGGCTCGACGCACGGGGCGTTCAGCCGCATGAGGTCGCGAAGCATCCCGTATTCGTGGGCCGCCACCGGCTGTCCGATCTCCTTGATCGCCAGGATGCGCCCGTCGACGCGGACGAAACGGACGATGTGCCGCGAGATTCCACGGGGAAGCGCTTCGACGATGCTGTCCGGCCACTCCGGGAGAGGCGCCCGCCACGGTAGGTCGAGAAGCGCGCCGTCGGCTCGTGCAGCCATGATCCGCAGAGCATGCTCCAATACAGTGTACCTTCCGTCAATAGATCAGGGCGGACGCGCGCTGTCGATCGAGCCGCGGCGTCCCGTCCGAGCGGTGGAAGCCGGGCGCAGCCGCACCCGGCTTCCAGTTCTATCCATAGCGGTCGATTCTCACCGAACGACGAAAACGATTCCCCGTCAGGGCGCGAGAGTGATGCGTCCGCTCGGGGTCGGGGGCGAGGTAGATCGTCGACCCCTGCTCGGGGACGACCTCAGGGCTCGATTCGCACGGTGACCTGATTGGACTCGTCCCGAACCGAACTGACGTCTCCGCTCGGCCCCGGCGATCGTACCGTGAACAGGCGTCCGAGCCGGAGGCTTTCGACGAACGTCACCTTCGGGGGATGGCCGAGTCGAAGGGCTCGGCCGTCACGCCAAGGCCTCGGGCCGGAAGCCCAGGACGATCTGCGGGGTGAGCCTCCCTGGGAGCCGGCGGCCTGGTCGTCGTCCGCCGGCTCGGCGTCGCCACCCGGCGAGGAGCCGAGGCAGGCCCGCCCGCCTTCTTGTACTCCTCTTCGAGCTGGCGGACGACCTGCGGCGGGAGGAGCACCGTCGCCATCGCCGTGAACGGCGATGTCGCCCCTGAACCCGCCACTTCCCGAGGTTCATGGCCGGAAGCCGATGAAGCCGGCGACGAAAGGCGTTGGCGGGCGTGGTGTACATCTCTGACGGCGTGCCGACCTGCTGGAGGAGGCCGTCTGCGAGCACCGCGATGCGGTCGCCCATCGTCAGCGCCTCGGTCTGGTCGTGAGTCACGTAGACGGTCGTGATCCCCAGCCTGCGCTGCAGCAGGAGCGATTTGGGTGCGCGTCTGCACGCGCAGTTTGGCGTCGAGGTTGGACGGAGGCTCGTCCGCGAGGGAAGACGCGCGGCTCGCGGACGATCGCGCGGCCCATGGCCACGCGCTGGCGCTGGCCGCCGGAAGACCTTCGGCTTGCAGCGCAGGTAGGGCGTCAAGTCCAGGATGCAGCGGCCTCCTCGACCCGCTTCGGATCTCGTCCTTCGGCACGCCCTGGATCTTCAGGGCGAAGCCCATGTTGTCCGCAACCGTCATGTGGGGTAAAGCGCGTAGTTCTGGAACACCATGGCGATGTCCCGATCCTTCGGTGAGATGTCGGTGACGTCGTCGTCGCCGATGAGATCCGCCCTCGTTGACTTCCTCGGGCCCAGCGAGCATTCGCAAAGGGTGGATTTGCCGCAGCCCGAAGGTCCGACGAGGACAAGGAACTCCCCGTCGTGGATGTCCAAGGAAAGCTGGTCTACCGCGGGTTTCTCGGAGCCCGGGTAGACGCGTGAGGCGTTCTCGAAAGTTACAGATGCCATTGCTGGTCCCTTCACCGGCAGGAACGTGCCGGACGGTCCGTGTGAAGAGTGCCGGGTCGTGTGTCGACTCTGACACGGGCACCGGGTGATGCCCGCGGGTAATTGTTTCACGGTTTTCAGCGGACGCTAGTGGAGGACTGAAATATTGCATAGATTTTGCGTCATCCCGTGCATAAGTCGGTATGCGGGCGGGCGGTTCCCGGCAGCGGCCGCGCGCTGCGCCAGGCGGTCGGCACGGCGCAGCCGGACGGGGCGCGGGGATGGGCGCCCGGCCCCGTCTGTAGTCTTGTCGCCGCCGAGCGGGTAGCTTTGAACCGTGCGCGAGCGAGACGACCATCAGGGGGATACCGGCTGATCAAGAGGATCGGCTCCGGAGGCATGTCCACCGTCTTCGAGGGCGGAGGACGGCGCGGGCGACCGCGTCGCCCTGAAAGCTCTTCCACCCCGGGCTCCTGGCCGAGTCGGGCCGCAGCCGGCTGCGGCGCAGGTCGCCATGCTTCAGAAGGTCCGCGGCCCTTCGTCGCGGAAGTCGTCGACGCCGAGACCGACGAGGCGAGGCTTTCATCGTCACCGAGCTCGTCGACGGCCCGACCCTCGAACAGGACGTCGCCGACTCGGGGGTCTACGAGCGGCGACCTCGCCGACCTCGCCCGGCGCCTGGGGAGGCCGTCGAATCGATCCACCGCGTCGGGGTCCTCCACCGCGACCTCAAGCCGTCGAACGTCATGATCGGCCCGAAGGCCCGTCCTCATCGATTTCGGCATCGCCCAGCTCGGCGAGGACGCGCGCCTGACCATGCCGGGTCGCTCACCCACACCCCCGGCTACTGCGATCCCGTCGTCCTGAACGGCGGGGACCCCAACCCCAGGCGGACTGGTGGTCGCTTGCGGCCGTCGTCGCCTTCACCGCGACAGGGGCGGTCCCCTTCGGCACCGGTTCGCTCCGGCCATCACGCGCCGTGTCCTCGACGGGCAGCCGGACTGCCTGCCTGAGGCGACGGCCCGCGCGCTGGAGCCGCTCTCGACACCGATCGCTTCGCGGAGGATCGGCTATTCGAGCTCGTCGAAAGCCTGGAGACAGGGGATTTCGCCGGCGCCCGCCAGGGCGGCGACTCGGCGGCGCCGGCGAGAGCCGGCCGGCATGCCGCGGGGCTCGCGGGCCTGGCGGCGGGCGCGGGCGCCGCGCAGGCTCTGAGCGGCACCCGGACCGATGGCGCTTCCTACGGCGTCGCGCCCGACGGAGCGACGGAGGTGCTCAACGCCGGGGCCGGCGCGCAGCCGCCGACGGGCACCGAGGTCCTCGACGGGGCGGCCCGGCCCTCTGACGGGCGGACCGAGGCGTTCGGCGCGCCGGACCCCTCGGGGCCGCCGGGCGCGACGGAGGTTCTGGACGCCGGCTCCTACGGCGGCAGCTGGGGTGCCCAGGCGGCGGGTGCGAACCAGGCGGATGCGCACGCCGGGCACTCGGGGCTGCAGGGCGCCACGGAGGTGCTGCCCGACGCGGGGCACGCGCCCGAGGCTACACCGCGCCGGATGGCGCCACACAGGTGCTGCCGGGCGGATCGGCGAGGTTCAGTCCACGCAGGTCGCCCCGACGGGGCGAGCGGCACTCCCACGGAGGTGCTCTCGGCGCCCGTCCCGGCCAACCCGGCGGTCATCCCCCGGCGCGGCAGCCCGCCTGGCCGGGCCAGCCTCAAGGCCAGCAGCTACGGTCAGCCCTCGGTCCAGTCCGGGGCCTATCCGCCAGGCTGGGGCGAACGCTTCGGAGGCCGGTCCCCGGTGCGGAGACGGAGTGCCGCCTGGATGCGGCCGGCGCCCTCCGCGTGGTTCCTCGTCGCGCTCGCGGGCGCCGTCTTGTGCGCACTGGCCGTCCGCCTGCCGCTCGTGGCCGTCGTCGCGTACTCCTTCCTGGCCTTCGTCCTCGCGGTCTTCGGAATGGCGCACGCCGACCTGAACAACCGACGCCCTGTCCAGAGGCGGCAAGTACTCGGGGAGGGGCTCGCGTCGTCCTCAGGCTCCCGTGGTGGTGGTCAAATGCGCGCTCGCCCAGTTCGTGTCGTGGCGATCGCAGCCGTATTCGGCGCCGGCGCGGTGGGGCCTGACCTACCTCGTCCCCGAGCAGCCGCTCGTCGCAACCCTGGCCGGAGGGCCGTGACCTTCTTCTTCGCCTGGATGACGGGGACGAACCGGAGCGCCCGGCTCGAGCCCGCGAGCTCTTCGCCGCCATCGCACCGACGGCCTCCTATCAGGGCGTTCTGGGCCCTCGCCCTGCTAGGCCTCGCGGCGTTCACGGCCGTGTACGCGATGGAGCCTCCGCCCCCTGACTGGACGCCCCTGCCCGAGGCGCCGATCTTCGCCAGAACCTGATCCGCCGGCGCACGAGCCGGGGACGACGGCCGGCTGCGGACATGTTCGGCCCGTGAGCGAACCGGCCGGACTCGCCGACGCCGCTCCCCGGACCGATCGCCCACACCCGGACGCCCGGCCCGAGGCAATAGGACGCCCCCGCGTCCGACGCCATACCCGGACGCCTCCGGTGCGCGAGCGATCGGCTTCACTGAACCGCGTTTCGGCCTGAGTGGGGATTCACAGCGCCAGGGTTTCCTTTCAAGGCTGGACCCAGCTGGGCCGACTAGAATCTGGACCATGGCATCACGAAGAACACCGGGCCTCTCAGGCGAGAATCTCACCAAACAGGAGCGCCGAGAGCAGGCCCTCAGCCGGGCGCGCGCGATGCAGCAGGCCGAACGCCGCCGCGCGAAGCGCAACCGCCTATTCATGTTTCTCGGGAGTTTCGTAGTGGTCGCCCTGGTGTGCACCGCGGTCTACGTCATCGTCACGTCGGGCAGGGCAACGACCAGGCCAAGGGCGCCCCGCAGTTCAAGCAGTTCGCCCACAGCAGAGCGTCATCACCGCCAGCCGGCCGAAGAACGTGACCGAGTGAGCGGGCATCACCCTCGGCAGGGGCGGGGACCGGCCGACGGTCGGCGCGGTCAACGAGGGCAAGCCGACCGTCACGGTCTACTGCGACTACCTCTGCCAGGTGCAACGACCTGGAATCCCAGGTCGGCGGAGACCTCGTCAAGAAGGCGGCGGCAGGCGAGATCACACTCGCCTACCAGCCCGTGTCGGTCGTCGGAGACGACTTCTCCAAGAAGGCCATGCGGGCCGACTACGTCTGCCTCGAAGGTTCCGAGAAGTACGTCGAATTCCACAAGTTCTTTCGGACATCTCCTCCTCGGCGATCAAGAACCTGCAAGGTCCCGCCGGTCGGCGACATCGTCAAGCTCGCCAAGAAGGCGGGCCTCTCCTCCGCTCAGGCGGACGAACTGGAGAAGACGCTCTCGGGCGACGCGTACGGCCAGCTCGCCGAACAGGCCAACCAGCAGTTCCAGAACGACAAGCTGACCGGCACCCCGGCCGTGATCGTCAGCGGCAACCGGCAGTTGGTCAACTGGCTAACGGCGTCCCTGCAGAAGGTGCTCTCCGACCTGCCAAAGGTCGGCGCCCGGCGCGACAGGCACCCCCGCCCAGTAGCCAGACAGCCGCTTCCAGGGCGGGCGGTCCGAGGCTCGACACGGTCGCGAACCCGCGGAGGCCCGCCCTTTTCGGGTCAGCCTCCGTCGGCCTGGGGATCCGACCGATTCTGGCAAGATGTATCCGGGCCTTCTCAAAGCGCGCCACCTTAGCTCAGCTGGTAGAGCTCCCGCCTTGTAAGCGGACGGTCAGGGTTCTGAGTCCTCAGGTGGCTCCGATCGTCTCCGCTGCGGCGCGAGGGAGGCCCTTCGACGGCGCCTTCTCGCGGGAAGCCTCGTCTCCTCCGGGAATCCAGCCCGCTCTTGCCGCCGAGCGCCCGTGATCGCAGCCTTTTGGTGGCGCGGGTCCTCCTACGTCGGTGTGAGTGTATAATCCATCCGCAGAGGGACGGGCTCGTCGTTTGTTGAAGAATAAACTGGTCATCCGGACCGTTTATCACGCGCCGGTCCGGCAAGCCGATGGCTTGGAGGTGGAGCAGTGACTGTGACGCGACGTTTCCGCACGGCGGCATGGTCGACGCTCTTGGCGACCCTCCTAGCTGTCGGTTTGTTCTTTTACGCCTGGTTGACCGGCGGTACTCAGGGACCACCCCTTTCACCCGCTTCACCGGGATCACCAGCAGAAGGTGATCCTGACGATCGACGACGGCCCAGACCCCCGGTTCACCCCGATGTCCTCGACATCCTCAGAAGCACGAGGCTAAAGCCACATTCTTCATCGTCGGGAACGCCGCGCGCAGGCATCCCGCATTGATCCGGCGCATCATCGCCGAGGGGCACGAGATCGCCAACCACACCATGACCCATTCCCATCTGGAGAGGATCTCACGACGGCGTCGTGCGAGAGATCACCGGCGCGCAGAGCCTCCTACGCGATGACGGGAAGCGAGCCGCGGTACTGCAGGCCCCAGGGGACGCACGTCGAAAACCGTCGACGAAGTCCTCTCGGACACCGGCCTGACGACCGTCTACTGGACGTTCGCCATGGAGAGCAAGGACGCCCTGACCCGGAGAAGATGGCTCTGCGCGCCATGCTCCGACTCTGGCCGGGCTCGATCCTCCTGATGCACGACGGCCTGCTCGACCGAACCAAGTCCGTGAAGGCCCCGAAGATCCTCCTCGACCGCATCGACGCCGCGAAACTACAAGGCGATCAGCCTCAAGCAGGCGTCCGCTGCGCGGGCGAAGCTGGAAGAGGTAACCGGGGCTTCGCGGCGGGCCGACGCCGTTCGGGAGAGGCCGACCTTCGAGAGCCGGCCGACCACGCTCCGGCCCCGAGCCCGACCGGACCGGAGAGGGGCCCGGGCCGCGCTAGGCCAGGGACCAGTCGACCGGCCTCCCGCCGCGCTCGGAGAGCAGCGCGTTGGCGCGCGAAAGGGCCGCGAACCGAAGAATCGCGCGACGCCGAGAGCGGCGACGGGTGAGACTCGATCGTCGGCACGCCTGCGAGCAGAGGCTTGAGCTCCTGGGCCGGCCGCCCCCACAGAATCGCCACGAGCGGCCCGCCCCGGGAGGCCAGGCGCCGGATGGCGTGACCCGTGATGGCCTCCACCCTTGCCCCGGTGCGATGCGGGCTTGCCCGGTTCGACGGTCAGCACCCTGTTGAGGAGCATGACCCCCTGGTCGCACCACGGAGTCAGATCGCCGCTGTCGGGCGGCGTCAGGCCGAGGTCGTCGTGCAGCTCCCTGTAGATGTTGACCAGGAGCGGGGATGGGACGGACGGTGGGATCGACGGAGAAGCTCAGACCCACCGGATGCCCCGGCGTCGGGTAGGGGTCCTGGCCGACGATGAGCACGCGGACGGCGTCGAAAGGATAGGTGAACGCCCGAAGGACGTTGGCGCCGGCCGGAAGGTACCGCCGGCCGGCGGCGTTCTCCGCAGGAAGTCGCCCATCGCGTGGATGGCGTCTGCGACCGGCTCGAGCTCGTGCGCCCACCCGGGATCGATAATCTCGGCAGGACTCATGCACTCAAGCCCTAGCGGGACGCAAGCGATCGGACGCCCGGCTCCCTCGGCGATCGTCGCATTCCCCGGCGGCCGCCGACCGCATGGTGAATGATGCCCATGGCCCCGTCCAGCGCCGCGGGCCCTGCGGCCGCTCGCCGCAATCGGGCGTCACGCCCTGGGAACGCGCGGATCACGCTGCCTCGAGGAACGTGGCGAAGGCCCGGGTGAGTCTGTGCCCGGAGCGGTTCGCCGGGAGGCGACCGTGGATGGCCGAGAGGAGGACGACATGGGCGAGGGAGGCGAGCCCCGTCCGCCGGGAGAAGGCCTCGGATGGGCGGACGGTCGGTGGAGGCCAGTGGGAGTCCGCGTTGAGCGAGGGAGGAGATGCGATCCTCGACATGGAGGAGATGGTGGGCGCATGGGCGTCGGAAGGCGGACGCGATCGCCACGCTGGGGATGAGCCAGACGCGCTACACCTGGCCCTCAATAGAATCCTCATGGATCCGCGCTCGAGAATGGAACGGCCCGAACTCGTCGGACGCCTGATCAGGCTGCGTGAGCGCAGAATCGGCGAACGCGGAGGCAAATGAGCCCCTGAGCCCTATGGTCCCGTTCGCGTGCCTGAGCGCGAAAGGTGGCGTGGACGCTAGGCTAGTCGTGTGGCAGAGAACCGATACCCCCAAGACGAGTTCGACCGGCTCGCCGCTCAGCGCACGGTCCGCGGTACGCATCGACGCAGGAGTCCACGCTGAAGTGGTGGATCGCCCTTGCCGTGATCCCTGTCCTCGCCCCCGTCGCCGGATGGGCGATCGTCCGTTCTCCAGTTCGGGGCTCCCTCCAAGCCCACTGCTGCTCACCCTCGTCTCAGCAGACCTCGCAGGTCAAGACGTCCAAGAGCGAGGACCCTCCAAGAAGCCGAGTCAATCGCCCACGGCCAGCCAGTCGAGCCAGTCGCCCAGCACGACCCCTTCCTCGCCGACCCCGCAGGCTTCCCTGAACCGCCCCGTACTGGTCCTCAACGGCGCGGGAATCCGGGGTCGCCGCCGAGAAGCAGAAGGCGCTCGCGGCGAAGGGCTTCACGAGCGTGTCGGTCAGCGACTACAACCTCCGGTCCCCCGCGTGTCGACCGTCTTCTTCCCGAAGGAGTCCGATCGGCAGACCGCGGTGGAGGTGGCCAAGAGCCTCGGCATCTCCGAGCAGAGCGTCCAGCTGTCGCCTGCGGCGACGGGAGGGGATCGGATCGTCGCCGTCCTCAAGAACGACATACGCAGATGAAGCGGCGCGCAGGCGACCGGCCGCTCCCCGTTGCGCGCTCTGCCGCCGCGGCTGCCATGGGAGCCCCGCCCGCCTGGGGCCGGACGCGCACTGCGCCGGATGCCGCCGCGCGCTCCGCTTGCGGTGAACGCGCGAACCTTGCACTCACGGCTTGAGAGTGCCAGACTCATGGTTAGCACTCTCGAGACTGAGAGTGACAGAAACTCACCGGTCGGTGAGGAGTCGCGCGCGGCGGGAAGGGACCGGCGCGTTCGGCTTCGTCCGTCGCGGGCATCGACTGATGAACACCCTTAATCGGAGGAACTACAGGCATGGCAAAGACCATTGCGTTCAACGAGAGATCGCTCGCTCCATGGAGCGCGGGCTCAACCTGCTCGCCGACACCGTCAGGTGACGCTCGCCCTGAGGCCGCAACGTCGTCCTTGACAAGAAGTGGGGCGCCCCGACGATCACCAACGACGGCGTGTCCATCGCCAAGGAGATCGAGCTGGAGGAGCCCTACGAGCGCATCGGCGCCGAGCTGGTCAAGGAAGTCGCGAAGAAGACGGACGACGTCGCCGGCGACGCCACCACCGCCACCGTCCTGGCCCAGGCGCTCGTGCGCGAGGGCCTGCGCAACGTCGCGGCCGGCTCGAACCCGATCGCCCTGAAGAAGGAGCATCGACAAGGCCGTCGCACGCATCGCCGAGCGCCTCCTGGCCGACGCCAGGAAGTCGAGACGGAGGAGGAGATCGCCTCCACCGCCGCCATCTCGGCCGGCGACGCCGAGATCGGACGCGTCATCGCCGAGGCCATGAGCAAGGTCGGCAAGGAAGGCGTCATCACCGTCGAGGAGTCCAACACCTTCGGCCTGGAGCTCGAGCTCACCGAGGCATGTCCTTCGACAAGGGCTTCCTCGCCCTACTTCGTCACGGACCCCGAGCGCCAGGAGGTCGTGCTGGAGGAGCCTCACGTCCTCCTCGTTGACTCAAGATCTCTAACATCAAGGACCTCCTGCCCCTGCTGGAGAAGGTCATCCAGTCCGGCAAGCCGCTCCTGGTCATCGCCGAGGACGTCGAGGGAGAGGCCCTCGCCACGCTCGTCGTCAACAAGATCCGCGGCACCTTCAAGTCCGCGGCCGTCAAGGCCCCCGGCTTCGGCGACCGCCGCAAGGAGATGCTCCAGGACATGGGCCATCCTCACGGGCGGTCAGGTCATCTCGGAGACCGTCGGCCCTCAAGCTCGAGAACACCGATCTCGACATGCTGGGCCGCGCCCGCAAGGTCGTCCTGACCAAGGATTCGACGACCATCGTCGACGGCGGCGGCAGCGACGAGCAGATCGAGGGCCGCGTGGCTCAGATCAAGGTCCAGATCGAGAACTCGACGTCCGAGTACGACACCGAGAAGCTCCAGAGCGCCTGGCCAGCTCGCCGGCGGCGTGGCCGTCATCAAGGCGGGCGCGGCCACCGAGGTCGAGCTCAAGGAGCGCAAGCACCGCATCGAGGACGCCGTGCGCAACGCCAAGGCGGCCGTCGAGGAGGATCGTCGCCGGCGGCGGCGTCGCCTCATCCAGGCCGGCGAGGAGGCTCGAGGGCCCGTCCGTCGAGAACGACGAGGCGACCGGCTCCGCGATCGTCAAGATCGCCATCGAAGCCCCTCTCGCGACAGATCGCCGTCAACGCCGGCTACGAAGGCGGCGTCGTGGTGAGAAGGTCCGCACCCTGGACAAAGGGATTCGGCCTGAACGCCGCCAACGGCGAATACGAGGATCTCCTCGCGCCGGCGTCATGGACCCGGTCAGGTGACCCGTTCGGCCCCTGCAGAACGCCGCGTCCATCGCGGGCCTGTTCCTGACCACCGAGGCCGTCGTGGCCGACCTGCCGGAGAAGCAGCAGGCCGCCGGCGGCGAGGGCGACATGGGCGGCATGGGCGGCATGTACCGGTCCACGCCAAGCGGCAGGCGCATCGTCCCGTTGAGCGGGGCGCCTCAGAGGCGCCCGCTCTTCTCATCGAGCCTTCCGGGGATCTTTCGAGACTGCGAGATACGAGTCGACGGGCATGCGGACCGAGAGTCTGTGGATGTGCCGCGCGATGACTGCGCGTTCGCGCCATGTCCGTGCCCGCCGTGCGTGGCGGGGTACCGCGAACAACTGAATATAACGCGCTGTTCGACACCGCATGCCCGGTGTGCGGGGTCGAGGGTACCGTCCTCACCCGCCGCTGGGTGCGCCCGCATGCTCGGGTGGAGGTCACAGGTCGGGTTCGCGTTCCATGCCGCTGCTGCTCGCCGGCGCATTCGCATCGACGTCGTCCTCGTCGACCCACTCCGTGTGGCCGTGGAGACGGGACGCGGCGAGTGGCGGCCGTCTCCGCGGTGAACGGCGTGGTAGCGGTGGGCACGGCCGCCACGGAGCGACCGGGGACGGCGATGCGACCGCCGTAGCGGACGCGTAAGCCGGTGCGTCGGAGGGAGACCGCCACGGGATTCACCGGCGAGGCCACTGCGACGGGCGCCGCCACCGGCGGCTGCTGCACGGCCGGAGCGCTCCGGGCGCGGGCGCTGTGGCGGTCCTCGACCCGCTTGCGCACTTTGGCGGCGAGCAGCTCGCGCTTGCGCTGCTTGAGCTCTTCGGACGTGAGATCCGCGGGAGCCTTCTCGCCGGGGTCGATGCGCTCACCGCAGGCCCCAGGCTCGAGAGCGTGTCCCCTGAGGTCGCGGCGCTGGGCGGGTGGGATCCTCGCAGCCGGTCCGTCGTCGGACACCCGCGTGAGGCCGCCGGTCGACGGCGAAGCGGAGGAATCGGCGATCCAGGCGGAGTCGTCGAGGGCTGCATGCTCTGCCCTCGCTCTACGACTTCCAGCTTCGCGGCCAACCGGATGGCCTCGGCGTTGAGGTTCTCGCGGGTCGGCTCCTCCCACTGCTGGGCCAGAGGGGTGATGAAGAGCTTGAGCGCCCGAGCAGCCGTTCGACGATCTTCCTCCGGGCCTGCAGGAAGTCCACCACCGGGATGTGGAGGTACCCTTCCTGATGCACGCCGTACTTCTTGTACCGCTGGGGTCGACCGAGCGTGCCCGTGTGGGCGTCGCGGAGGGCGAAGGTCGATGTCGATGGCGTCGAGCTGCAGCGCTCTCGTCGGGCCGGGTCTCGGGTGTCGACCGGAGGCCCTTTGACGAGGTCGGCCACTCGCTCGCCTTCTTCTCGCACACGCCCAACCGCAGGAGGTCGGCCCGGGCGAACTCCGCCGAGGAGGCTTCGTCCTCCCCGGCGTTGCCGTTGCAGAGCCATGGTCGTGTCCGTGGAGAAGACGATGCCGTGGTACCATCGCGGCCAGGCGGACGAGGCCCGGTTCGTGGGTCTCGGGGATGAGAGTCTCCAGCATGGCCGCCGTGTCGATGAGATGCTGGACGCCGTGGTAGACGCGGTCGGGAGTCGACCAGCGCTCCAGGATCGCGGCGCAGGCGGCGACCAGATCTTCCTGGGGAGCGGGGAACCCGCCCCTGAACGGCTCGCACAAAGGCTGGGGGCCATTGCGAACCTCGATTGCATCCGACCTCCTGACTTCAGGTCTGCCATGCTAGTCTCCCGAAAGGTGAAAACGCCTACTCGTTGAGGATGGGAAAGATTCCTCCGGCCACCCTGAGGAACGAATCGCGCTGTCTTGGATTATCGCCCGAATGAAATCGCCTACCCGCCCCGCAATGACCTAACGTAGTGGTGTGAAGTTTTCGAAGCGACCGGCCTCGTCGCCGCTACGCGGCCGCGCATTGATAACGGGCGGTACCTCGGGAATCGGCCTCGCATTCGCCAAGGCGCTGGCCGCCCGGGGCTGTGACCTCACCCTCGTCGCCCGCAATCGGGCGCGCCTAGACGATGTGAGCGGCGCCCTCGCCCGCGTGTACGGAGTCGACTGCGACGTCCCGGCCGCCGATCTGAGGGACGGACGGCGGCGTCTCGCCGTGTGCGAACGCCTCGCGGACCGTCCGGTCGAGGTGCTGGTCAACAACGCCGGCCAGGGCTTGCACCACGAACCGCGACGGAGGACACGAAACCCCTGGAGGACGCGATCTTCCTCATGGGCACGGCGGTCGTGCGCATCGGCGCCGCGGCGGGCAGCCGCTGCAAAGGGACGGGCACGGGTCATCGTCAGCACCGCCTCGGTGTCGGGGCTCGTGCCGATGGCTTGTACTCGGCGATCAAGTCGCTGGTCAAGACGTGGTCGGAATCCCTGACGATCGAACTCGAACCGCACGGCGTGCGCGTCCTGACCTTCATGCCGGGCTGGGTGCGCACGGAGTTCCACGAGCGTTCGCACATCTCCACGTCCAACCTCCCCGGCTTCATCTGGCTCGACGCCGACGACGTCGCCCGCGCCGCCTCGCCGCCGTCGACGCCGGCAAGACGAGCGTCACGCCGTCCCTCAAATTCAAATCATATCGTCGCTGGCGGCCCACGGACCCAGGCGGGCCGTGAACGCCGTGGTCGCGAAGATCAGCAGAGGCCGCGACCGATGGGCCAGGAACTCGAGCCGCTCGACCCTACTTCGACGCCAAGAAGGCGAGGAGACGGCGGCGCGTCCGCAAGTACATGACCCGGCCCGCGATGTCCATGGTCCTCAAGTCGACGGTTCTGGGCGAGGAGAACGTCCACGGCCTGCAGGGCGCCTTCATCCTCGTCCCCAACCACTCCTCGCACCTGGACGCGCCGATGGTCTTCTCGTTGCTGCCCGAATGGCTGACCGAGCGCCTGGCGACCGCGCGGCGGCCGACACTTCTACCCGCAGGCGCGGGATCTCGGCATTGACCTCGGTGTTCTTCAACTCATACCCGATCGAGCGCAAAGCGCGAGACCGCCGAACTACGGCCGGGCCGCGGGATGACGGGTCGGCTCCTGCGCGCGGGTGCCCATCCTCGTCTTCCCCGAAGGACCCGATCCCGCACCGGCGACATCGGACAGTTCAAATCCGGCGCCGCGGCCCTGTCGATGCAAGTCGGGGTGCCGCTCGTGCCGATCGCCATGCTCGGCGGGCACGAGGCGATGCCGGTCGGCTCCTTCTTCCCCAAGCTGCGCTCGGAGGTCTTCCTGTTCATCGGCGCGCCGATGCGGGAAGGAAGGAGCGCCGATGATTTCATGGGGAGGGTCTTCCACGCCATCGAGCTCATGCTCGACCAGCACACGCCCCACCCGGTCGAGAAGGACGGCAGCTCGCCCTTCGGCGAAGCCGACGACGCCGCCTAGCCGGGCGGCGGCTTATACAGGCGACCGACGGTCCCAGCGACCGCCCGCCGGCCAGCGGCCGGCCCAGCCCTTCAGCCGATCCCGGAGCGTGGGCGGACCGGGCGCGACGTCGGCCTACGCGGACGTCGGCGCTCACGCGGACGTCGGCCCTACGCGCCTCATCCCTCCGACGCCTCATCCCTTCCCTCCGGCGTCTGCCGCCCGCCGGGCGACTCCTGCGAACTCGAGGCAGCTGCGCCCCCGCTCGTCCCGTTCCTCCTCGGCCGCCGGCGCCTCCCGCTCGGCTTTTCGGGCGTCCGGCTGTCTTCGCGCCGCCTCCGGCCGTCGGCGCGTCCTCCGGCCACCGCGTTCGCGTGGGGAACGTCAGGCGCGGTCAGGCCGCCGCCAGGTCTCGCCACGCGGGCGGTTCCGCCGTGCGCAGCCATCACCGGGCGACGATCGCCAGGCCGAGGCCCGATCCCCGAGCGCCTCGACCGCGAGATAGTCCGCGCGGTAGAAGCGCTCGAAGGGTGCTCAGCGTCCTCCGGGCGCACGCGCCCGCCGTGGTCTTGCACTCGATGACCGCCTCGCCGTTGCGGCGGCCGATGGCGACCTCGACGAGCGTCGGCGGGGTGTGGGTCAGGACGTTGGACAGCAGATTGGTGACGACTTGGATGACTTTGTCCTCGTCGGCGGTGACCGTCACCTCCGGCGCGAGCCGGCCCAGTCAGGCGGTCATCGGCTGACGGTGCGGTCGCCGGCGCGGACGCGAAGTCCATGACCGCGTTCATGACAGCTCGGCGACGCAGACGTCCGTGAAAGTTCAGGCGCCGCTCGTCCAGGCGCGCAAGCTAGGAGGTCCTCGACCAGTCTGCCCATCCGGTGCGCCTCGACTCGATCCCGTCCATCGTCTGGGGATCGCCATCTCTCGACCCCGCCGATCCTGTAGAGACTCGGCGTAGCCTGGACGGTCGCCAGCGGGTGCGCAGGCTCGTGGGAGGCGTCCGAGACGAACTGGCGCATCTTGGCCTCGGAGCGCTCTCGACGTCGAAGGCTTGCTCGATCTGGGAGAGCATGGCGTTGATCGAGTCGGCGAGCATGGCCACCTCCGAGCCCTCTTTGCCTCCCGGGACGCGGCGGGAGAGGTCGCCGTCGGCGATCGTGTGGGTGGCGCGCTCGATGCCCCGCAGGGGCGCAGGAGGAGCGGATGAGCGGGTAGCGATGCACGTGCCGAGGACGATGATCGTCGCACTGGCGAAGCTGGTGAGCCGCTACGACTCCATCACCGTCTTGTCGATCGGCGCGAGCGGGCGGGCGATGATGAGCCGGCCGGGTAGGTTCCGTCGTGGTCGTACACGTTCAGCCCGGAGCGCACGCCACTTGCTGCCGTCCTGCGTCCCCGCGACCGTGGTGCCCCCGCGGCCCCCGAGGCGCTCGACGAGCTTCCCGGGGTTCTTGGGCTGGCCGTAACGCTCCCGAGTCGACGGAGCGATGCGCGAGCGCGGATCGTACTCTGTATGATGCGAGCCCTATGGCATAAAGGTATTCATGTTGAAAGGAGATTGTAGGGGAAGCGCCAGTTAGCCACTGGTGAGTTGATATAGTTATTGAACTCACCAAACTGGTTCACATAGTCCCACAATTTTTGTTAAAATTATATGGAAATATGGGCCCATACTGTGGACAATCATGCCTTCAACATTTTCAAAGAAATCTTCCACCGATGTGATCACAACACTTTTAATCTTTTGCACGTTTAGCAGCTTCGTGTGCGAAGATGCTCCCAACAAACCTACCAACAATTAAATAGTCATACATATTAAAACTCCGTTAATAAACTCACAATTTCTTATTAACGATCCAGGCCATAAACGTTATTCTTTCTTGAACTATCATATCATATTAGACCTCCTAAAATCTAGTTAGAACTAAGTCTCATTTAATTCAACAATATCATTTGATTCTTTTTACTAAAAGTATTTGTTGATAAATAGTAAAACATATATATATATGTAAAGAACAAACCAAAAGAGCTTCAATCATACAATTCAAAGCAATCAACGATAAAATCAACTCAATAATATTGACCAACCATACTGTTCTTTGAGGCGACAACATAATTATTATCAATAGAACTACAGGCACTATTCCATATGTAAATAACATCTGCACATAAGAGGAATCTACATAGTTATACCCTATTACAGATTCTGTTTTCCACGATTCCTATAAATCCGAACGTTTGTCGTCCCAAATAGATGCACTCCAAACGTATCAAATGCATTCCTACCTAGAGGCTAGCCTTGCGGTAGTTAAATTTGTTTACGATACCAAAATGGATTAGACCATGAAAACTTGTATGACAAATAGAGTAACAACTGAAATTACTGCAGATACAACAACACGAATATGGGAGCAAAGGCAAATATCTTTCGTCTCTTGCTGTAATAAAAATAAATAGAAATAACTGTCCGCTAACAAAGATTGACAAAAGCATTTAAACGTGCATCTGAGTATTTTATAATGAAAGCTGATGTAAGACTCCGACAGAGGATCTAGTCCATATAATTTATCTTTTAGAGGCTCAAATTATGCTAAAATAGATAGAAGCAATGCGATGCAAAAGTCCGTGGGATAGATAAACCCAAACGAATTTCGAATAACCGCACGATTATATTGCAGGTTAGGACTATGCCAATCAAGCGATAAAGAAAACACTCAGCTACGAATACCAGCTACAACTACACTTAGTTCCTCAAAACTACTTTCATATCTACATTAACCAAGAGGACTAGTAGCATCGAATAGACTAGAAAATTAAGTCTGCTCGTTTGAAAACTACTACTAAAACCCCAAGCAACATAATAGGAATAGAAAGTATTGAGATATTTGTATGAGACCCACGCATCTTTATACAAAAACGAAGCCTAAAGCATACAACCATAAATAGGAAATTTAACTTTGACTTGAGAGTCCTATCAGCATCGTAGTTGATATGGTATTATACTACCACAGATGCAAGGTCTAACAATGCAGCTAGTAGGTTTTTCATTTAATTTTATCATATGAAAAAGAATCATACTGAGTGATCTATAAGAAAAGAAATATCAGATTGACTGAAAATAATATTATCCTGCCAAATCTTCTAGTTCACATATGCTCTTCTATCCTCCACTCCTCTTTAATCAACCAGAGCTGAGTGAAATTCCATGCAAAGGTTTCATTGTGCAACAATGGACTATAAGCTAGCTGAAAATTTCTTATTTCTTTCTGCATTACTTTCACTTCCACATTCGATAACTGCTGTTTTACTATTTTGGACTAATTACTCTTTTAAGAATAGTATTTGAGAAATGTAAAGTATCGCTCTGTTGTAGCAAATACCACTTACATTTATAACAGGCAGAAAATTCACTGTAGTTTTTACAACTTGAATAGTACACACACCGTACATGAGGCTGATGCTCTATAATTTTTAAACTGTCAAAGACTAGAAGAGGCACTTCCTTTAAATAAGTTTCTTGTAAAAATACAGTTAGATGGGCAGCCCATACTAAGGAAACTTCTGTTAATACGAAACAATGGGCTGCTCGATATAACCTAATTTAAGGTAGTAATAATAAATTTAAACCGACACCTCACTAATAGCTGGAATAGTTGATCAAAATCATAAATTCTATATTTTATTATGTGGAATCAAGAGTTTGTGAATACCCATAATATTTGTCCAATAATAAAGAACATTCTGAAAATCATAATTGCTATCATAATTTAGCATCTTGGAAATCCTGTCTGAGAAAATTGCACAGAAATCATCATTAACAATTAACATTCCTGCTATTATGGGAAAAATGACTGTGTATATTAAGAAAGACATCTGATGCGATTTGTTTACAGCCTTGTGATCTCCAGTTGATGAGGAGATTGACAGCACGAGGAAGCATTACGCTTCAACTGAAAGTCACTAGTGTAAGCAAAATATTATGGTGCATTTAAGGCTTGGTCATAAATTCCGACGTCTTTAGATTGAGGCTATTACCCTAGCATAGTACGATCCAGAGTAACATATGGCGAAATAGCTATTTGCGGCAAAACGAAGAGAACAACTGGTTTCAAAGTGTTGTTTTGAGCATAGGACTAATCAAAATGTGCTTTCCCGATAAATTCTCTGGCTGGCAACCACGCACTAAAGCTACTGATGATTCAAATATTGTTAGCACACACATAAAAGTATAAATCATTTGCTGATTTTACAAAAGCAGAAGATTGAAATGACTCGACCAGTTTAACAGTAATATTTCTAACTGTTATCTTGCGAAAATCTCTAAACCTTGAAATAACCGGAGAATATCCATCCTTTGAGATGCAGACTCAAGCCAAAATAATATATGCAGCGGTTTGCATAAATGACAAGGGACAGGCATAAGAGGAATGTGTAAGCATATCCGACAGAATGATCGCTCAAACTGCAAAGGTGTATATGCAAAAGTTTTCTGATATCTTTACGATGGCCTGAAATTTCTTTTGTACCGCAATTGGCCACTTAATGTCGCCAATAAAATAAAGTGAGTTACAATTGAGTTGAGAGTAACCATAAGTACCTAAATCAGTTGAACAATACCCTAGTTACATAAGGTGTTGTTATAATAGGAAGAATTGTATCACTAGTAGCTGAGTAAGAGAGATTATATGCATAATTTTTCGATACCTCCATTCTTACGCTCACTCTCTCTCTAATTTTTCCTTACAGTTTTGGAGAAACCAAAAAGCATCAAAGTATTTCACTGTTTTCCTTGTAACATTTAGATTCAGAATAACATCTTTGAAATATTAGAGACATTCTTTTCTAATTTTATGACTGACAACATACATGTCTGAGACTAAAGCATAGTACGTACAATGTGCGGACCATTAAAAACATAGCGAACATTCAAAGAAGCCTTCTCATTTCCCTATCACCCTAGGATAGTCTCGTTCAGCATAGCTTTCTATTCCATTCCATTGCCTTGTGAAAATCTGAGAGAGACGAGTCACTATACTTAGAATTTACAATGCTTCCTGGTCTTCGATAAGTATTTATAGAATTTAGAGCACTAACAGCAATATTTTCACAGGAAAGCAATGTGCTCATAAGCAAAGGACTGCGTCTTCATACAACAATCATTAGGATGAAACCTGAGTATGATTTCTTTCTTATATAGTTTACCACCTGGATATTAATGCAACATCGTTTCCATACATTTGTTCTAAAGCTGTTCGACGATCTAATCCAGAATATTTCTCTCTGAAAATCTCCTAGGAAATCGCTGTCTTTCATAGTTTCTAACTTCCAATCCTGGAGTTGCTGAGTATCGTCTCTACTTATCTCTAGGATTCTACTAAATATTCAATGGCTCTGGTCATAGTCCATCGTCTTGAATCAATGAAAACAATCCAATCTGTTAGAAAGATTCTTTTACGAGTATTTGCGGGCATTGGACAATCATTTTCAATATGAAGTACTTTTATTCTGCTCATCTTCCTGAGACTATATTGGTCTGGAAATTTCTCCTGAAGAATCTGTGGAACCATCTGGAAATCTACCAGTATAATTTCCTATGTTTTTATAGGTCTGTTGTCTTGGACTGTCTACACAATAACTCAGACGATGTACACAGGTACGCTGTGAAACCTTATCCATTATGTTAGTCAGCCCAAAATGATATCAACAGCTCGTTGCAACCTTTACCATCTCCATAAGGATTACAAGCCTGCTCGTCTTATTTATATTCTTCCTCATTTCCAAAAGAAGCAGGATTCGTATAATGTTTTCTTCCGTGCCATTAATTTCAATGTCAGCGATAGTCCCTCTGGACGTTCTGTAGTATCTCATTACCAGCACTGGTTTCCTAGGATGGAGCTCTTCCTGCACACCACAGAGTCTATTGAAATCATATAACTTTGGTTCATAAAATTGTAAATCAATAACTTCTAAAGGTTCAATGATTTTCATACGTTCGTATCCCAAAGACTTTACTTACTTAATTCCTGAGCTTTACAGGTTTTTATGAATTGGGTAAACAACTTTACATCTTCAATTCATTAAAATACGATTAACATTAAACATATTTCCATTGGTTGTCCAAGATTTTTCGTCTGTGAGCTGTCAACATAATTAACACTATCTTTATTACTCTAAAATAGGATGGTAGTAGTTGTCTTGAACAGTTGTTTTCCAAACATCAATATAGTATTTCCCAGTCACAGATATTTTCTTCCTTCTTTCAAATTCTCCTTAGCCCTTCTGTTGGCATAAAATGATAATCCATAATAATAAGTTGTTTGACAGTTAAACTCCTCAGGAAAAGGGCTCTGGGTGCCTTCTCGACACTTCCATGCAACTTTGATGCCCATGTAAAAGCGGCTAAAGCTGTAGCAAATGTTGTACTTGTATCATGAACCAGAACAATATCAGGCTTTTTCTTGTTCAAAATTCTTGAATCTTGTCTAGAATACTGGTCGTAATTGTAAATAGAGAGTTTGATTGGCCTTCATAATCCCCAAATCCTTAGTCAGGAACAACCTTAAAGAACATTCAGAACCTGGTCAAGCATTTCCTTGTGTTGGCCAGTTACGGTATAATGGTCTTGATTGAGTATTTTCCTTCAACTCATTTTACTAACAGACTGTTTTGATTGCTTCTGGACGTGTCCCAAAAAACCAACATTACTTTTCATTTTAGTTTCTCATATGTTTCTCTATACAATGCTCGATAATTTCCAAAAACATTGAATAACTAAATCTTTCTTCATAAGTTTTTTTGGCATGAAAAGCAAGACAGTTCTTAGCGGTACATCTATTGCTAATTGTCCTAGCAGCAGCTAATGCACCTGGATTTTTTGTAGAACAAATTTCCATTTTCATCATTAACTGTTTCATTTGTACCTGGAATGTCACCGTGGCAACCAATAGTTTTCCATTCATAAAAGCTTCAATGATGTTTGCAGAGCTAGCCTCGATAAAGAGACGATGGGGCAGAAATCGAGCTATTGATACGTTCTGCTATGTCATGCGTGTCCTGAAAATGTGGCCGAATCTTGCAGAATGTGGCTCTTCAGGGTTCGGTTGCAGCCACAGGATATATCGCAGGATGCTAATGAGATGTATCAATGTTTGTTCTAATGCATCGTCTTTATTTGATTGGCTTCAAGCATTGAAAACGATAGACTGCGGTATTCGAGCATAATGGTTAATGATGAAATGGAATTGTTCATATCGGGTGCATGCAACTGTTGCCATGGACAGGTGGCGCGACGAATATTGCCGCTGAAAATCGTCTTTCGTGCCGCTGAAAGACGTGTTTTGGAAGGCTATCGGGCGTTAACAGAGAAATACGGGAGAACCAAATAATGTTGATTTTGGACGCATCAGAAAGCTGTCAAACGTCGTTAATGAGTTGATGTTTCGTGTCGGCAATGACCTGACGCGAAACGACCGGAACCTGAATGGCAAAGTTGTTCCTGACGGGGGATATCGGCAATCAAACTCTGTTTGGTGCGACCAGTATTCTGGTGAAGATGAGCAGGATATTGAACGAAAGCTGATGCAGTTCATCGGGGATAATGCAACGTTGCCGCGGCACAGCTGCCTTTTGTGGGCATCGAGACCGGGCATGTGGTTGAGAACATGATCTCCAGGCCCTTTCTGAGGTTGCTTCGATGAGCGGTTATGGGCCTGCGTAACGAAGCCGGAGGCTCTTCTGAGAAGGAAAAATATCTTCGTGACTGGGGCTGCTGTTGATAACAACGACTGTTCACCATCAGAGTGGGCTAGACTATTGAGATTGATGTGTTGACCTTCACGGTTTAAATGACGGACAACAATGGAAAATATGTTTAATGCTGATGTCGTATTTTAAGTAATTTGAATATGCTTGCCAGTCATAAAAACCTAAAGAGATAAATGATTAACAATGCTCTTTGGGGAAGATGTCGAACACATAATCATTGAATTCTTTAAGTGTGTTCCATAATTTGAACCAAAGATATGTGTTTTAACAGATTCTGGTGGAAAACTCCATCCCTAGGAAGGCTCAGTGTTAATGCAGATACTAGGGGTACGATCTGATTGCTGGGACAAGTGGTCGTGCAGAAGAAAGTATTTAGCGCCTGACCGAAGCAACGAAGTGGGAGGCCTTGACGAGATGATGAAGCGATCGCTGTAAGGAATGGCGGCTGTGAACAGTTGATGTCGTTTTGAGCCGTCGTAATGGATAAGGTTTCTGTGTTGTGCCAATCATGCTGTTGAAGACTGCCTGATTGTGTGTGAACGGTCAAGACGGCGAATAATGTGGGGGTATGCTGGTCAGTTCTGCAATTCGGGAGAAGATTTGGCGACCAATAACAGGGATGACAGAGATAAAAAGTTTTGCATCGACCAATGAGGATGATCGATAACCCGCAACTGAATGAGTCTTCGGCAGATGATTGTTTCGATGATTCGAACGTGTGACCAGCCGAAACCGTTGATGTTTAGTGAAACGGAGATGATATGGGGATGTCCGGTGATTGAAGTTGAAACTGTGAAATGATGATTTCTGGGAGATTTCGGAAATATTCTGAAGAGTAGATCGTCGAACCTTTAAATTAAATATTTTAATGAAGTGTTGGGTTTACATTCAGTGTTAAGTATATGAAAGTATTGAATTTCATATCTAATGGGATATTGTGTAATTTATCTCTTGCTTATGGATGTTAACTGTGATGTTAACAGTGCTCTGGGCTGTAAATACTATCGAGGAAGTATGGAGATTCTAGTAGTCGTCTTGGGTGAGCAATGAATGGAATAGAGTATGTCCGAACAATGATGAGAATGAGGAAGGGGCTTTAAATGTTCATGGTCTGCATGTGCTACATGCTTGTGCTGGTTCAGTGTGTATGTGAGGTGTGGAGTGAAAGGCTGCATTCAATATTCAGATGTTATTCTGGTCAGCTGTTACAAGGGAAAAATAGTGAGGCTCTTGTGCACGGTTTCTCCAAACTGTGAAAGTGGGGAAAGATGAGTTGAGCCAGGGCGGTGCAAAATTGTGCGCCTTCTTGCCAGCCTGTGATAATTCTTCTATTATAACAACACATATAGCAACAATTATTTAATTCAACTGGAACTGGCTGCTTATAATTCAATTCAGTGTAACCTGCTGTTTATTGGCGACGTGAGCTGTAATGCAAAAGGGCTTCAGGCATCGCTGAATGTCGGCGGGCGCTTTCTCCACACTGCTGCGGTTCGTGCGACCATTCTGTCGTATGCTGCCATTCTTATGTCTGTCATGTCATTTATGCAAAATCCCGTTACTATGTTTGAGCTTGATCTGATGAATAGACATTCGGGTTTGAAGTTTTCGCAGATACAGGATTGATATTGCTGTTCTGGTCGTGTTCAATCTTCAACATTTGTAAAATCGGCAAATAATTGCTAATGTTTGTGTTTTGTGGCAACTCGACTGGTGTTAGACGTTGATGACCAGCTGAAATTTATCGAAACCGGTGATTTAATAACTATGACTTACCGGTTATTCTTATTTTGCCGCGAAGTCTTCATTTCATATATGTTCGCTGGATAAACCGCGGTTAACCTCGGCTAAAGACGATCGTTATGAGCCAAACGTAAAACGTTGACCCTGGCACTGATGACTGGGCCAGGAGCGTATTGCTCTCGTGTTGTAATCTCCTGTCAGCTGGAGATCTGAGCTAATGCGTCGAATATTTTCTTAATACAATTTAGTCGTTTTCTATGTGCCGGGGTGTTGGTAATGATGATTTCGTCGCGGTCCCTGGCAGGACGGATGAAAATGCTAAAACGATTTTTAGAATGTTCTTTGATGGCTGGACAAATATTATGGTGTTGAATCTTGATTCCATAAAATAAGGGTATGATTTCATTTAATATTGTCGATTAGGGTATTACTACTAGGGTGGAGTTATGTCCGGAGCAGCCGTATTTCTGTGTTAACAGAGCGCAGTATGGGCTGTTCGACTGTGTTTGAAACTGGTGAAGAGGTGTATATTTCGCTTCGACGATTATGAGACGTCGACTATAACGAATATTATTCGTTGTGAAACACGGTGGTACTAAGCCTGTAAATGTGTGATGCAGGGGCGATATGCATTTTCAATGCTGTTCTTAAAGATGAATTGATCGAAAGTTGAATAAAGTGGTGAATGGAACAAAAATGGGGGCTCAGTGGCTGCAGTGTGTGTAAAATGAATGTGTATGGGTTAAATTCGCTTTGGTTGATGTGTTAGAAGGAAGGATAGAAAGTATAAGTGAACTGAGATTGAGGCCTTTTCTCATTCATTCAGCCCCTATTTTTTTCTTATAAATCACTCTGTGTTCTTTTCAAAAATATGATAAAGATGATTGAAAACAGTATTTTTGTGCCATATCGACTACGATGCTGGATGGACTTTCGAAGTCAAAGCAAACCTCTATTTCAATTGTACGAAACTTCATTTTTAATATGAAATGCGGTCTCGCCTAATGTCTAATGCTTCTACTGTTTCGAGGTTGATGTGTTTTCAAACGAATGGACAATTTTTCTAGTCTGTTCGATGCTGCAACTCTCAGCAGACAGCAGATAATCAGTTTGAGGAACTGTGGTTGTGTATTGTTCGTAGTTAGGTTTTCTTTGTCGCGATGACGCCGTTCAATCTGCAACGCAATCGACCGGTGAGAATTCGTTGGTGTTATCTGATTTTGCATCATTGCTATTTTAACGATTTCAATATTTCTGGGCGGTATGGACCGAATCTGTTTGATGTCTTTATCGCTTTCATTATAATGCTGATACATTTAATGCTGTCGGCCTTATTGGCGGTGTACCGTTGTTGTTACGTGAGAAAAACTGGTATTTGTATTCCATATTGCATCGGTGTTACCTGACGTCGCTGAAGCACTGGTCATCGTACGGCTGACGGTAAACAGGTAATCGCGAACTGGCTGGGCGGGGTGCACGGAAGTTCGCGCAGGACGAAAACGTTCGGTATGAGGTCAGGTCGTGGTCTGTAATAGGTAGCAACGGAACCTGCCGGTGTTGTGGAATATGGTTATTGATAATAATTGTGTTGTCGCCTCAGGCGTGGGGTGGTCATGTTGGATACGGTATCATTGTTGCTGGCGTGAAGCTTCTGTTCTTCTACATACTCTTCGTGTTTTTGTATTACAACAAATCTTTAATAAAAGATCAGGTATGTTACTAGATGGTGCGAACACAGACCTGAGAACTGAACTTCAAGGCTCTAATAAAGTCCCTTTCTGAAAGAATGACTTCAGCAACCTGGAGGCTCGGCGTGTGGAAATTGTCGAAGTTCGTCAACGGGTTGTGACTTGACGTGTTGGTGGTATCGCGGGCAACTGCGCGCGCGGCACCGCAAACGATGAAAGTAGACCGAGCAAACGTGATCATCGATGAAATATTGCTGTAATGTTGAAGACGTCGGTAATCACAGGTATGGCGCCCGACCATGCTTTCAACAGGTTGGACTATCGAGCCGGTCGCTGGTGTTCAACTCGGCTCGCGGGCGGGGAAACTCTGCAATCTCGCTTTCGGCTGTGGTGCCTGTGCCATGAACTCTGCACCGCCAGGCTGCGATCACGCTCGCACCATCTTCCGTCGGCTCGGGAGCGTTACAACCGGCAAGAGGCCCGAACTGGTCGGCCTCGAGGCGCAAGCTGATGCTGGCGGACAACGGCTGGCGTGCGCTCCGGCTGGTGACTCGCTGCTGACCGAACACTCGGCAAGCCATCGCCCGCCCTTCGTCGTGAGATGTTCGCCGGCTTCTCGATGCGACGATGTCGTCTCGACGCATTATCTGCTGCTCGCCTCCTGCGCCCCTGCGGGCGCGCCACGATGTGACGGCATTCCGCCGCGTCGAGAACTGCTCCGGAGGTAATGCTCGCCGGGCTCGATCGGCATGCTCTCCCAGATCGACCAGCCGCTCGACGTCGAGGCGCTCGAGCCAGATAACCGGTTCGTGACTACTTACGGCGACCGTGCGGCTTGTCCGTCGGCAGGGTCGAGATAACGACCCCCAGACGGACGGGTCGAGGCACTCGGCGAATATCGAGGACCTCACTCCAGCACGCGCCTGAGCCTGGGCACTCACGGACGTCTGCGTCGCAGCTATGCGCTCAGGCTGCAACAGCTTTCCGCGTCCGCGCCGGCGACCACACCGTCACCGACCAACTCGTGAGCCACCGTACGCCGAAATGACATTTCCTCATTGATTAAATGGGCGAAATAAATGCGCGTCCGTCCTGACCACTGCCGGAACGCCAAATAAACCGACGCCGCCGCAACGGTGATCATCAGTGCTGACCACGGCGGGCGTGCGCCGGGTTGCCGAGCGACGCTACCGCGCGGACTATTCGCGAGATCGAACCTCGGCCTGACGTTTTCGACGATGGCCACGCACGGCGGTTTCTGCGGTAACGGGCTGACGCGCCGCAACGATAACCAGGCGCCGACGGCAAACGCAACGCAGGCAGCAGGCGGCGACCAGGCTGGACAACGAGCGCCTTCTCGGATGCGGAGTCTTGACGACGAACGCCGGAGAAGGATGAAGACGTCAGAGGATGACATGGGCCGGCGTCCGCGGCAAACCGGTCCGTGAAACCGACGTCCGCGCCAATCGCTCGGATCGGCTGAAGAACTGGGCCGGCCACTGGCCGGCGACGTCGCTGGACCGTCGATCGCCGTAACCTGCCCGGCTAACGGCGTCGAAGGGCGACTGCCGTCTTTCGACAGACAGGCATCGTCGACGTAAATCGACCAATCGCTCTCCTTCCTTCCCGTCGCGCCGTGTTGACCTCCGGCGAGAAAGGCCGACCGGCATCATAACCGCCGGTGATCGGCACGGCTGTACCCGCTTTTCGTCGTCGATATTCGCCGGTGCGGGATCGGTCCTTCGGGAAGACGGATGCGAAGCCCGCGACGACGTGTTCAGTCTCGCGCCTGCGCTCGATCGGTATGTGAAGGGCTGCCGGTGTCGCCGGATATCGCGCCTGCTGACAAGCCGACGCACGCCGGTCGCCCGGCGCTCATTTGAAATATCGGCGTCCGGGTGGGGAAGTGGTTGAGGACGAGGATGAGCACCACCAAACCGTGGACGTTCGCCAGAGCTGTCGACGGATATGAACATCTTGAACTCGTCATCTGCTAAATATGCATCTCCCTCACTTCTTAAACGTCGGCAGAGATCGAGCAACTTCCTGTCGTCGTCGCGACCTCTGTTGGGCTCTTCGCGACCACGGCGTTCGGCAACCGGTGAGCCGCAGCGTGACCATGTTTCAGGCCCCGAGGACGGCTGTTGCTCGTCTTGCCCGGCGTCGGCTGGCGGCGGCGCAGCGTGTCGGCGTCGGCCGGGCCGGGAGGTGGAAGACGCTGATGAGGCTCGTGCGCGCCCGGCGGCCCGGCGCGAGGTCGGGCGCGCACGCCGGCTGCGGCGGGTCGATCGTCGGGGCCCCGGGCACGTGTGACCGGCGACGTCGCCGGTGCAAACCTCGACGGCGGGCGGCGTGACGGTAGCCCGTCATGTGGCCATCACCGCGGCACTCACGACCGCCCGCCCAGCGAGGTCGCGTCTCCGGGGACTCGTGTCGTCGCGGTTCTCGGTGCAGCCCTGGCCAGCGACCAGCGCCTCGACCCGAGACGGTACAGACGTGCCACGACGAGATGCACCTCTGGAATCGGCGGCCAGGCCCGTCGGTCGGCTCCGTACCGCGCAGACGACTCTCCGCTGGGCGCGCCCGGTGCGGTGACGATGGTCACGGCTTGAAACCAACGCGCGAGGCCATTCCCGCCCGTTATCAATGCGCGGCCGCGGCGGCGGCGACGGGCCCGAGGCGCTTCGCTACCGTTGGGTCGGCCAGGGGCAGTATTTCATTCGAGCGATATTGAACGGCGCGTTCATTCCTCGGCCGGAGGCTCTTTTCCATCTCAACAGTGAAACGTTTTGTAACGAACCTGTCGAAGTCGAATGCGAATCGGTGCTCCCCAGCTGCTGTGCGGGCTTGGGTTCCCCGCTCCCGAAGATCTGATGCGCCGCCGCGATCCTGGTGGCTGATGACTCCCGGCCGCATCACGCGTCAGCATCTCATCGACACGGCGGCCTGCTGGAACTCCCGGGCCGGGCCAGGCCTCGGCGTGTTCTGGCATCGTCTTCACGGGCTGTTCATGACTGGCGGCGGCGCCGGAGGACAGCCTCCTCGGCGGAGATCGCAGGCCATTGCGGTGGGCGTGCAGAAAGGCGAGCAGTGGCCGACCTCGTTATCGGTCATTTACCAGACGGCTTACGACGCGAGCTGCCTGTCAGCGCCATCATCATCGTTGCTCGCCCGCGACATGAGCGCATCGTCGACAACATTACTGTGCACGGCGTCGCCGGTACCTCCATCCGGTGAACTCACCAAGGCGGAAAGATCGTCGACGGCTTAACTCGGCTTCGCCTCTGGCCCGGTGAAGGCCGACCGCGGGCTCGGCGCAGACCTCCGTTGACCGCAACTGAGGCGCGAGGGGAAGGCGACTTTGTCGACTCCCGCCTGGATCGCCGATTCCTCCCTTCGCCGTCGACCGACGCGGGTGTCGACGACGGACCGGCGCGAGATCACCCGCCAGCGCCGCGACCTCCGGACACGCTCGAGAACTGGAGGCTTGCGGTGGCCTCATTGCTGGCTCTATGATCGTCGAGAAGGCTCAGGCGCGGCGGCCGCGCCGCCAGCGTCACTGGCTGGGCGGTGCCACGGCGCCCGCGCCCGGGCGCTCCGGCATGCTGGCGGCCGCCGGCCTGTGCCGTGGTCCGTGACGTCTCCGACGCACCGGCACTGCGTCGCCGCTCTCGGCAACTCCGGCGACGTGCCCGCCGCCACCGCACGCCGTTCTGCGGTTGCGCCACCACTGCGTCCGTCTCCGCAACCAGATGGAGTCGTTGGTTTGTAATGCTGAAATGCGCCGACGACGGCGGCGGCGTAAGGGGCGAACCCAGCCACAACTCACCCGGCGTACGAGGTTTCAACGGCATGTTGACGCACGCCGGCGCATCGACAATCTGGTTATTTCGCGGCACCCTCACGCGACGTTTTGGTGTGGGCGCGGGCAACGCATCGCGGCACGTCTGAGCTTTCACATGCCGTCGACTTCATGACCGGCGTCTCGAAGGCTCGAAGGCTTTTCGATGAGCGGGGCGCCCTGGCTTCCGCTCGGCTCATGCCGCTGGCGGCATGAACTCGGTGCGTCGCCGCCCGCCGCCGCCGCCTCGCCTGCGCCGCCGGCCCGGCGGGCCACGACAGCCTCGTAATCGAGTGGCCGCGTCTTGCGCGTCTACGGGCAAGTGCGCCCGACCGGGTCGCGGGCCGACACGAAATCGCGGCGCGTTCAGGCAAAATCCTGATCGAGGCGAACGCCACCGACACTGCCTTTCGCCGCTGGTGTGCTGATCTGCGGGCTCGTGGCGATCTTAACGTCGCGAAACCAGCCTGCCGTCGTTCTCGGTTTCCGGACTGGGCGGCCTCCTCTTTCGGCCTGAATGAGACGCCGCCGCCGGCGCGGCTGATCCCTCCTCGACGACCGCCCGGTGCTGCGTCTGTGCGACAACACGCTCGCGAGCTCGACGCCTCCGACAACGCCCGCTGACGGTAGCCCGCGCCGCCGGCGGCTTTCTTCCAGGCGCTCTGAAACTTCTCGATGCTCGACGTCAGTTCTCACGGACGCCGATCCTGACCACGCGGCCCTGCGCCGCCATGATCGTCGGGTGGTCGGGGCGACGCTACAGGCGCGGCCCCGCGGATCGATGTTCTCGACGGGGCCGACGATCCGGCCGACCGCCCGGCGGCTCTGGGCGCTGCGGCGCGAAGCCGGTTGACGGCCGCGGCGGATGCTGTTGACGACGAGCGTGTGAGCCTCTCGACGTCTCGGCGGTAAGGCAGACAGACTCGAGCAACTCTCAGCGAGGCTGCGTCTGATGTTAGAGATCTTGGAGTCAACGAGGAAGGACGGGAAGCTCCTCCAGCGCGACCTCCTGGCGCTCGGGTGGCGTGAGAAGGAAGCCGCCGTCGAGGACATGCCCTCGGTGACTCGGCTCCAGGCGGGAATGAACTCGACGATGATGCCTCACTGACCTGCTCATAACCTCGACGACGCATCGATCGCCGGCCGGCGATGGGCGATCTTGCTGGGCTTCGCGGCGTCGACCGAGGCGCTCGGCATGCGGCTGTTTGTCGTGCCCTTCTTCGGGGCGATCGGGTCGAACCGGCCGCATTTGCAGGCTTGCTGACGCCTGGGCCGGGACCGTGACGGCTGTTGCCAGCAACATCGTCCGTCTTCTTCGCGACTCCTGACCGTCGCGCCGATGGCGTCGTGAAACTCCTCCGGCATCGTTCGCGGCGATGGACCTGCCGTCAGACAAACGGGCTGCTCTTGTCGGGACGACGTTGCGGCAGAGCCGAGCTTGTCTGCCGACGATATCGCGCGGCAGATGACCCGCGCTGAACGCTGTTGAGCGCAATGATTATGGTTCACCGGTGGTGTTCATCCGGTCGATGCCCGCGATGACAACCGCTCGATCCTCCGCCGCGCGCGACCTCACGACCGGTGATTCTGTCACTCTCGGTCGGAAGTGTAACCATGGTCTGGCACTCTCCAACGCCGTGTTCTCGCTGCGTTCTACCTGGCTTGAAACGCAACGGCGGCGGCACGATGCGCGTCGGCAGGCGAGCGAACTCCGTAACGAAACGCGCGACGACGACCGATTTCTGCGCGCTCCGCTGGCGTATAATGGTGAGACGACGATCGATCCCCGTCGCCGCGGGCGACCAGCTGAACCGCTCTGCTCGGGCCGAATGTGACCGCCTCGCCACGCCGATCGAACTCGCTCGGGAACGGTCGACGCGAAGAAGGTTGTGATCGCGACCGTTTGCTCGTGACCGCGCCGCGGTACTCGCGGCGACGGTTCCACGGACCGGTACCAGACGGTTCGAGCCTGCGGGGTCGGCGAGAAAGGGGTCGGGCGACGGCTCGACTGGCTGGCCGTGAGCGTTGACGGCGGAGGGTCTCAGCGGACGACGACCTGGGGTCTGGAACGGTGTTGACGGTGAAGCGAGGGCGAACTGAGCGATCGCCCGTCCGGCGAAGAAGGGCGGGGAACAGATCGCGACGAAACGATCACGCTTCGCTCGCGCGTCGATACGCCGACCGTGAGCAACGAGCTGTCGAACTCAGGGGTATCGTTCTCTGCCACGCAACCAGCATCCGCCTTTCGCGCTCGGGTACCTGATGGACTAAGCAGGCTCGAGGCTCATTGCCCTCCCGCGTTCGCTCGCATGACTTCCTGATCAGGCGTCGACGGTGGTGGTCGACGCGGATCCATGAGGGGTCGAGGCCGGGCATGGCGTCTGGCTGTTGGCGTGGCGATGCGATCCGCCTCCGACGCCCATGCGCCGTCTCCTCCATCGAGGATCGTTCCCTGTCGGCGCGGACTCCCGGCCTCCGCGACCGTCCGCCCATCCGGGCAGCTAAGCGGACGGGCAGCGCCTCCTCGCCGTCCTCGGCCATCACGATGCGCCTCGGCGCAGTTCCTCGGCGCAGGCAGGCCGCTGCCACGTTCCTCGGGCGCAGCGTGATCCACGCGTTCCAGCGTGTTGTGATGCGGCCGGGCGACCGCAGCCGCGGCGCGGACGGGCCATCATTCACCATGCGGTACGAAATGCGACGATCGCCGAGCCGGGCATCGATCGCTGCGTCCCACAGGCAGAGTGCATGATGCCGGATATCGTCCCGAGTGGGCTCGAGCCGGTCAGAACGCCATCGCGATGAACGCTGCTGACGCCTTCAGCCCTATCTTTCGACGCCGTCACTGGCACCGTCGTCGACGGGGCCCTGCCGACGCCGAACCGCAACGTGCGTCCGTCCATCCGCTTTCTGGTCGGCATCTGAGGAGCTGCGGTGACTCGACGACGCCGCCCGACGACGGCGATCTGTTTCGTCGAAGATAACCCTCAACGGGTGTGACAGGCGGGCCGACGACCCACGCCACACCAGGCGAAGGTGAGGGCCATCACGAGAATATCCGTGCCCGGCCTCCGGGCGGGCCGTGTTTGTTCTGTGAGCGGCCGACGGAAACTCGGCTAACTGCGGGCGTGCCGACGATCCTCTTGCCAGTCGCCGCTGCGGCGTCATATAGTCTTGATTTAAACCTTTCATGCTGGCTGCTCAAAGGCAGCGGAAAACCGATGATCTGGCCGGGCCTCGGTCGGTCGAGGCGTCGTCGACCGGTCTCGGTCGGCCTCCGGCGGCGTCTGACGCCCGTTACCTGCGCTGCGGGCAACGCAGACGCCTGCCCGAAACTGATGCTGCCCAGCCAGCCGCGGCATCGGTACCCGTCATCTTCGCCTTCACCGGACTATTCGATCGAGCAGGCAAATGCCATCCGGGAAGGATGACCGGCCGGAAGTCGAGCGTAATCGCGCAGCTTCATCTTCTCCGAGGGTCGGGCGACGCTGCTGCGCGTCAGTAATTGATCGTCGAGCCAGTGAAGGACCTCGTCGACGTTTTGATGCCTGAGGCCTGTGCTGCGGCTCGCTCCGTCGTCGCGTGGAGAAGGCTCTGCGCGCCGGTGATCTTGCGGGCGCCGTCGTCTCCAGATGGGGAATGGTCATGGTGGTTGACGATCGTGCCCTCGGCGATGATGCGCGGTCATCAGGTCCTGCGTGTGCCGTTCCCGGCGATGACCTGGTGTGAGGTTATCAGGGAGTGAACCGGGGTCCTGGCGTCGTCGATCGTCGAGATCGCCTTCTTTGCCGGTGATCGGTGGTGTCCTGAAACCGTTCGGCCAGGCGTGGCAGGCCGTTGTGGAAGAGATGCGCCAAACGTCGACCGTGCGCCGTGTTGTCGCGTCACGATGCTGCTCCGCCTCAAACCATCCCGGACCGGCGTGATGGCGGTCCGGATGACCAATTGTTCTTCGATGAGCGACGAGCCATCTCGCAGATCGTTGCACCACCGACGATGAACCGCCGCCAAGCTACGATCATGGGCGCTCGGCAAACGCTGTTCGAGTTTCCGCGAGCGCGCTGACCACCTGAACCGACCGTCCGCGGGCGGGAGCTCTGCCGAATGGCGCGCTTATGCATCTTCGCCGGGGGCTCGGTCGGTCCCAAACAGGCCCGACCCGGAAGGCAGGGCCTCCACTGAGGGACCGCGATAGCGAAACTCGGACCCGCCCAACCCCGCAAACGTCTGACTGCTGGGCGAGGTGCGCGTAGCGCCATTTCGCTGACTGGTTGTCGGGTCAAACCGGTTGAGCTGTTTGCCGGTTGCGCGGTCGCGGCCGGGCCCGGTCGCGTGGACGTTCCTGGGCTGCTGGTTGGCCTGGTCGGCGGCTGACCGCATCGCCCGGGCGTCGCCTGGGCGGAGGCCTGCTGTGGCGAGCGCGGGCGATGCGTGACCGGACCTGCGGTTCTTGTCGCCGAGAAGGGTATCGAGAACTCTTGGTCGGCCTCCGGAACATCGGTGACGGCGACGCCGTACGCTGTGAGGGGTCATCTCCGACATTCGACACGGCTGTTGAGCAGTGTGTCTCGCCTGCTGCTGACGGTCTCCGCCGACCTGGGATTTGGTCGTTGCACGTGGCTGAAGGCGTAGTAAACCGTGACGGGTCGACTGCCTCGTTGACCGCGCCGGGCAAATCGACCCGATCGCGATGCCACCCGCTCGATCACGTTCTTCGGCCGGCAATGACGAACGCTGTATTGAGCGAGCTGCCAGGGGCCGCCTGACCTGATGTTGCGCCTTGACGTGGTACGATGACGGCGCGGTGCCGCGCTCGCGCGGCGGCGGCCTGCTGCATCGCGCGCGAGAGCACTATCGGCTCCTGTTCAGTGAGATTCTCGCCTGAAGGCCGGTGTTCTTCGTGACCGTAGTCGGGTCTAAGTGAGTCAACGCGGAAAAAGTTGCTCATTGACGCAGTTCAGCCGATAAACGGCACCGAGGAGGCGTCGAGCCGTCGGACGAGGGGCGATGTGCCCTCGGGCCAGGCATCAGGCTGGGCGTCGGTCGAGGGGCGTCGGCGGTCGACCGGTTCCTCGCAGGCAGGCCTGTCGACCGACGTCGTCCACTCGTGCGCCGTGATCGAGACCTGGCGAATCCGCCTCGGCTGCGAGGCGACCCAGTCGGCGGAACTCCATCGCGTACGGCGCCGTGAGACTGCCGAACAGGCGAGGCGGGCTGCCGATGAAACCGTCGACCGATGACGGCAGCTTCGCAGGCTGGCCGACGCTCGGTTCATCCCCGTCATCAGGCGGCGTCACCGACCTCCGGCCGAGAACGAGCGGCTGTCGGACGGTGAGTCGAGCCCACCACGCCGGCGCGGGGTATCCCGGCTGCGATCGCCACCGAACCACCAGCTGGGCGGCGCCTCTGTTCCTGCCCGGAGCAGACGACGCCCGGCCCCAGACGGGCGTCGATTCAGGTCGACGTCGCGCCGTCCGAACCGCGAGGTTGAGCCGGGAAGAGTAGCGAACGACGACCGCGAGCGGGCGGACGACCATGCCTGGGCAACGCAGGCGCGACAGGGGAACCGCGAGAGGCACCGGCACATCCTGACGCCTCTCACTGTCGGAAGCGTTCGCTGACCCGGCGGATGAGCCAGGCTGGACGGGCACGGTTTCGCCTGCTGGCCTTGAGAACAGCTTGAACTGTTTCCACGCCGAAGATATTCGGGCTGGGACAGGCAGCGTGGTGCTGCGCCCGTCGGGCGGTGGAGCTGCCGGATCACCGCTGCGCCATCCCGGCGCGGTGCCTCGGGCGCGTGCGACGGGCAGCACCTCCGTGACGCCTGCGGCGGTGCCGGCGTGCGCGTCACCACGCCCACCTGTACCAACTACCGTGGGGCGCGTCCAGCCTCCGTCGCGCCGGCGACGGTCCGGCGCGCCAGTACCTCGTCGCCAAATCGAGCGGGCACCGTCGGTTCTCGGTGCCATCGTGACTACGCGCCGACCCGACGTTGACACCTCCGTCATCGATCGGCGCATTGCTCTGTGAGCGCCGTGTTCGGTGCCGCGGAGCCGCGCCCGCGCCGGCCGCGAACCGTCGACCGGCTGCGCTCGGCGCCGCGAGTCTGGCGGGCACTCTGGCTGGCTCCTGTGCTCGAACTCGACGAGCTCAGATAACCGATCCTCCGCGGTGAAGTCGATGGCGGGCTGCCTCCGGCACGCCAGGCCATCACGCGGGCGGTGAGGCTCCGCTGCCCGTCGGCTGGCGCATGATGGCAGGCGAAACCAATAGCCGAAGAGACCGCCCGTCTGGCGCGACGACCTGGCGCGACCGCCGTCCGCCTGGTACCGTTCGGGTTGACGGATCGCAGCGTAACGGGCGCCAGGCATGGTCGGGCGTCCTCGGCGTGCCGTCGGAACGACGCAGGCCGGTGACGTTCGACGGCGGGCTCGCGGTGAAGACCAAACGCGACAGATCGATTCAACTCCCAGGCCGGGCGGCGACTCGGCGAGTCGCCGCCGTCATCATTTCCCAGTCGGCGACGTCCTGTTGGGCAATCGACTCGTGACGATAAAAGCCCGCGCTCGTCGTCTCGGCGTCATTTCACGGAGAACCGCGAACCTCTGACGTGACGACCGCGCCGCCGGCCGGCTGCGGCAGGCGTTGGTGGAAGAGCTTCGGGGGCGACATGATGCGGGGCTCGGGCGTGGACTCTGCTGATCATCCGGCCTCCCGATGAGCCGTCGCTCGCGCGCGATTCAACCCGCTCGGCGGCGACAAGACCGGCATATCCGCGCCCCGCCGTACCGGCTCACCAGCGGCCGCGCCAGGAACGCCCGCCCACCTCTCTGTCTGAGGATGTTCAAATCCATGCGATATTTCGGTCATCGCGAAATCGCTGGCTCGAAACGAACCGCGGGCATCTTGACCGCCCGTCGAGAAGTCGACACGGCCCGGCACTCCGTCGGCACGTTCCTGCCGATGAAGGACATCGTCTGTAACTCGAACGCGCTGCCCAGCTCCGGAAACCCGCGGTGAACCAGCTTTCGCCCGGACGTCACGACGGGGTCGTCTCGTCGGTTTTCTTCGAGCGTTCATCCTACTCTTCTGATGCTCGCTGAAACAGAAGAGTCAACGAGCAGATCTTATCGACGTTTATCTCATTTATCACCGAAGATGGTTGTCGCCGTGGTATTCGGGAACACGCGCTGCCGACGGTTATGAACAACATCGAACTCGCCTGGTCAGGGCGTATGGCGGATCACGAAGCGGATCGAGGCCGCTGAACGACGCCTGGGCCGCAGCCAGCCTCGGCGGCCGGCACGGCGCGGCGACCGCGCGGTCGTCCGCGGCCCTCCCGTGTCCGTGGACCTCTGTCAACACTCGGGCAGCAGGCTGCGCGATGGGCTGCGCCGTCGCCTCGCTGGCGCAGGCTGACCGTCTGCATGGGCTGCGACAGACCGGGCGCGTGACGATAGTACATCGCGATATCAGGACGCTCCTCAACAGGTCGACACGCCATCATGTACCACACCCGCCGCGCCGCTCGTCGCCGGCTTTCATCGGCTCTCGGCCATGAACCTGAGATCGGCGAGTTCAGGCGTTTGGCGTCTGCGGCGTCGCGGTGCTCATCCGCCGCAGATCGCCAGCTCGAGAGGGCTGGAAGACGGCGGGCCCCGCCAGCTCACCGGTGTGACCGGACGACATTTCCAGGCCATCGCTCACCCGCAGATCGTCGGGCTTCCGGCCGAACGCAACGTGGACGACCGAGCCGCTCGACTCGGCCATCTGAAAGTGACGTTCGTCAATGTCGGACATGTCTACGATGCGATCGTCCGAACGATCGAAGTTCGTTCGACGACGAGTCAATCAATCGCCGTGCGGCATCGGCCGAGTCGTCGACGATCTGCGCCCGACGAGCGGTTTATCCTCCGCCTGACAGATGATGACCGCCGCTGAATAGAACTGAAGCCGAGTGCGACTTCTCAGCACTGCCAGACGGACACCGCGGCTCGATCGACGGCGCACCGTCACTGGCGGAAGGTACACCGCATTGGTACATGCTCTGCGGATCGTGACTGCGCAACCGGCGACTCCTGGCGAGAACTCAGGTAACCGGACGGCATCGTCGGCGCTCCCCGTGGTTTATCTCCGCTCCGTCGACGAGCACGCTCTGGCGATCGAGATCGAACGGCCGACGGCGATGCTCGCGACACTCGCGTGGTGCCCGACCGTCGAGCTCTGACGGCTCGGGACGGGTCGACTCGCGACAGCTCTCAGCACCCTCGATCGGCTCTTCCTACCGGCGCTCTTCGGCAACGCAACCGGCGCGGCTGTTCGCCTCGCGGCTGCGCTGTCCGCGTGATGCGGCTGCCTCTCGGCTAACTGGAGACGTCTCGCTGTCAGCACCCTGTTCCTGCGCCGGCAGTTCGCCCGCCTATCTCGTCGGACGCCGAGACCGACCGACGGCGGCTGCCGACATCGTTTGGCCTCAGGCTCATGGTTTGGCCTCCCTCCAGGCTGCATTTGATCCGGTCGGCAACTCGCAGCGGTACCACGACCTGTGGGACGACCGATAGTCTCGTTGCTCCCGCCGACGGTGAAGATGGGGAGCAGTTGTCAGCACACCTGGGCTGGTGGCGAGTCACGACTGTCGGCCGACCAACGAGGCCTGGTCGGCAGAAATGATGGGCACCGGGCGCGCGTCCGTCTGACGGCATGAACGTCCAGAGAGAACCAGCTCGGGCTCATCGGCGACGGCCACCGCGCGTGCATCGACCGACCGCGCCGCTGCTCGTGGATGACGCAGGCCAGCGACCATCGGCGGCGTCGGCCAGGCTGTGGGCTGGACCGCCGACTGCGCGGTCGGCGGGCGGGTGGCTGTCCGGCGGGCCGGCCAGCTTTCGTCGATCCTGCGGCATCGCGCGGGCGCTCCTTCCTCGGCCCGACGACGGGACACCATTTCTCGTCACGCCCTGACCCGGCGCGGTCGCGCCACGGGCCACGCTCCGCCGCCTTCACGCCTCCTGGGGCTACTCCTGGGTCGGGGTGGCAGCCACTCGAGACCGACCGCGGTTCAGGCGGGTTGACCGCGTTTGGTTGCCACGCGGAACTGCGCGCTCGCCGGTCGATGGCATTGCTCGGCCTGGGCGTGCCGAGGCCGATCGCTTCCTCGAGTCGACCTGCTGGTGCCGGGCCGGGTGCCTCCGGCGCGGCAGGCTGCGTCGACCCTCGCGTGTCGTGAAACGAAACGGGACGGGCGATCAGCAGCGGGGACGCGTCGGTGGCGGCTCCCGGCGCGAACCGCCGGGCCCGCCGGGCGGTTCGGCCGTCATCGGGGGACGCCACGCAGTTCGCTGAATGCCGACGATTTCGACGGCAGGTCCCCTCGGTGTTCATTGACTGATCGGTGGCGTCCTCACGCTCCCCAGGCGCTCGAGATCGCTCACTGACTGATGGTGGCGCGGGCTCCTGCCCTCGTGCATTTGCAATCCCGGGCAAGCTCGGCCGGCAGATCACGTTCTGGAACGAGAAGCGGCAGGGGCTGCGGGTGGCACCTGGTAGATCTGCGCCCCGTGCGATCCGCGGCGACGCGCGGCGACTCGATGGGCCGATTCAGCCGGCGGCATGCCCGACGCTGATCCAGTCGACGTCGACACCGATGAACCGCGACGTCCACACTAAACGACGAACATCTCGCGTGTAAGGACTCGGCCAGCTGTTCGGCTCCGGGCGCCTTCCAGTCCTCGGGAATCGATTTCATCCGGGGAACTGTTGGAACAATCGCGAAGGTCTCGGGTCGGCGATGGTCGATGCTCGTGGTCGGTATCGACCGCCTCGGACGGCGCGGGGCGACAGTGGCGGCGGCGCCTACGGAGTCAGTGACTCACTGCTCGGGGCTCGTGCGTCAGGCTCGACCTCCCGTGGCTCCAGAGACAGACGCGGAATTTTAACCGCCTTCGCTCCGGGTCTCAAACATCCTCATTTCGAACGCGGGAGGCCAGGTCGAGACTGCGCTCGTCGCTCAATGCTTACGGGCGTCGCCGCCGATGCCGATGATGTGCCGGGCGGCGAAGGCGGGGCAATGGCATGCTGTCGGCGTGCTGGCTGACCGTTCACCATTTCCTTCAGACTCCAGCCAGCGTCCCGCAGGGCAACTCACTGGCGGCATGGCGGGCGTCGCGCGGACGGCTGCGGTCGCCAGACGACCAGGCAGGCTCGACGCAGAACCAGCCGATCAGCCGAATAAGACCCGACGGCGCCGGGAAGCGGTAGCGGCGGTGACGACGTGCGCAGGGCGATCGCTGAGATCTCTCCGCTCGGCGCCAGACCACCATTGTGGTTTTGCGACCGGCGAACTGAATGCGGTCGCGGCCGCAACAACCTGCGCGCGGGAATTGACGGGTAGCGACCGAAGGGCCTGGCCGTAGGCCGCCGTCAGGCGTAAACAATGACCCGTCGCGCGAATGGCACGCGCGGCAGAGAACTCGAACTTTCTGGCCGGCAACGGTCACCTCCAGCGCCCACATCGACATGCCAGTGACCGCTGAACGCAATCCAGCGACATTCACGCGAAGAACGTGTTCCTCCTTCGTGCGATAGGCGTCTTTCGCGCGGTCTCAGGCTTTATTAACAGCACTGTGGAAGAAGCATTTTGCACAGGCAGACTACTCCGCGTTTCCGCGACGGCAACACTGCGGCACTCAACATTGTGCGCATGACCTCGTTACGCCCTCATCGCCACATTGCCGAGCGACCAGTAACAACCAACTGGCGAGGAAACAGGCGTGGGCTGCGGCAATCACCCGGCGGATCCAGCTCGCTCGAAAGTGATCTCGGTTCACGGTGCGCGTCATGGGCGAACTCGAGGGGCGGTCACGCCGTCGTCTGGCGATCAGGCCTCGTGGAGGGACCATCGGAGCTGCGTCTCGAATGCCGGCGCCTGCACGTTGTTCGGCAATGAAGACCGTCGAGATAGCGTCCTCCTGGCCGGTGGTAACGGGCGCTGTCGTCACGCGACGTTCAGGCATCGACCGGAGACTGGCTGCGCTTCCCGTGCTCGCGTGAGCGCCGGCGGCCGCTGGCGGATCTGTCCCGTCGGTCACGCTCTGGCGCAGGCCGGTAACCACCGGGCACAACCCGGAGGCTGAGCGCAGACGACGGAGGCATGGGCGCCAGCCGGCCTGCAGACCGCTTTCAGGCTCTGCGCAACAGTCCCGCCAGGTGACGCGGCCAGCGGTCGGCTGGTTTATTCGGCTAATCGCGTTGAGCCGCGCTGCTGCAGGTGTCGCTCGTGAGCATAACCGAAACCGCCGCCGGAGACCCGACGTGCGGCAGATACCGTGAGAAATCTGCCCGCGTCATCGACCGGGCGCCGCCGGGCCTCGGGCTCTCGCTGTGGCGGCGTTAATAACTGACCGTAACAAACGAGGACCTGCACCGTGCCGGACACGGCTGGTCGGGATATGAGGATCAGGGATGCGCGGCTCTTTCTTCGTCGGTCTCCTCCCGTGCGTCGACGATCTTGCCGGCAGGCGACCGTCAGGCGATGGGCACCACGGCGCTGGAAATGCTGGGCTCGGGCAGATCGCTGGCCGGGCCGTCGTAACCGGGCGTCGCGATCTGCGGGCTGACAGATCTGAACGAACAGGTCAGGCTGAGCGTCGTGGGCAGACTGGCCGCAGGCGTAACGTCGTGCGGTTGGGGACGTGATGCTGCTGGTGATGCGTCGCGATGGTGACGGGGCTGACGCGAGATCGCGGGCCGACCACGACCGCGAACTTTCGGGGCCTCGGGACGTGGCGCCGCGGCGCCGGGCGTGACCACGTCGACCCATCCGTCGGCAACGTCTCGGCCATCGATATCTCGCCGCGGAAAAGTAACGTCTTGCCGCCGACCGCGCCGGACTCTGTCGCTTCGACGCCGCGTTCGAAGAATATGACTCGGCTTAAACCTGCCGTCCTCGACGCTTCGGATCATCTGTACCGGTATCTGACGGCGGTGTACATCGAACCGAAATATGAACGACGCGGTACCCTCGTCGGGCTCGGCTGCCACGACGTGAATGAATCTCCGGCGTCGGATAATCAGCTCGCCGGTCTTGAAACGCGGCGGGGCGCGCCCGGTGAGGCACGCTCACCGCCGGAGACGCCGCAGTGACCCGTCGCAGGCTGAGCCTGTCCGGATCCTGGGCGGGCGCGGCGAGATCTCGGCGGGCGTGGCGGCGGCGGTCGGTCTGGACGATCATCGTGTTGCCGTCTGGCGACAGGGTCCGAGGCAGCCGCCGGGGCGTTGAGCACCGACGTCGTCTTCCTGGGAAGCGGTCATGTGCGATCGGCGACGACCGAAGCCTGGCACTGCTCTGCTGGCAGACCTGCGTCCTGACAGGCTGGTTGAACGTGCAGGCGCGATGGCGGGCGAACTCGGCTGTGCAGGTGGTAACGGCACGGGCTCCTCGTAGGTCATGACCGACAGCTGGCTGGCGCCCGGCACATGCGAGGTCGGCAAGCCGTCGACGTGTTCGTCTCGCACGTCGCTTTCAAGGCCGCCGCGGCGCGGTGATGTCGGATCGCGGTCCGAAGTCGTGACGTCGTTGTCGTTGACGCCCTGGAATCCGGGCGATGGCAACCGCACCGCCAGCCGATGCGATCGAGACGACGATCGAACGCTTGCCGTAGTGAAGTCGATATGAGCCGACTGCCGGGCTGACCTTAACGCCAGGACCGACCGCCATCTTGAAGCCGTCGTGTCCATGCGCCCGCGGTCGGAAGACTCCTTCGCGCGTTTCGTCGTGTTAACAGATCGACTCGTCGTCGTCTGTAACCGACATTTGTTTGTTTGACGTCGTGCCACCTTCCGGTCTCCTGTTTGCGGTGGCTGGCGACAGCTGGGTTGAACCACATCTCGATCGTAGTGGCGCCCGTATCCGCGGGCCGGGCCAGACGGGCGCGAGATGATCACCGGTTCAACCGGATCGCTGAATAATCGTAGTCGAAGTCGTCAATGAGATCGGCAGTGTAGCTCATTCGGGGCGTCGACGGCATCGCTGGCGCGCTCAGGCTTTCTGAAACGTGATCGTCGGCGTATTCGCCGACGGGCGGGCGGGCGCCAGTACGAAGGCGGATGACAGGCATTGCGTGACCTCCCTCGTGTTCGGAGTTCGTGTGAGGACGGGCACCGACGATGTCGCCCAGCTGCTGACGGTTAGCGACTCCGGGCCGACGGATGAGGTGATGTGAACCTCCCGGCGTGGCGACGCAGAAGATGCGGTTCGCTGGTGGCTGCGTGTCTTTGAATATTTCGACCGCGATCGCGAGCCGAGGCTGACGTCGGCTGGTGGGCAGACGCGTCGACTTCGTGTTCCACAGACCGCGGAGACTCGCCGCGCTCACTGGGCGGGCGATCGGTGAGATCGTCGAGGTCAGGCCGCGACGCCGAACGGCGGGCGTGTCGGTTGCTCGGTGACTCTGGACGGCGCCGTCGTGAATTCACCGTTTACCTTATCGCGCGGTGTCGTCTCTTCGATCCTGCCGCGAGGAATCGATAGTGACGGTCAGGCCGACGGTGACGAGTCGGAGACTTCTCGCTGGCCGCGACGACGGGCGACGGCGGGCGGCTTCCCGCCGACTCGCCCGAGCTTTCCGGCCGGCCGCTGGGGCTCGCGTTGGGAAGGGCAGCGTCCGCAGTCGAGACCTCACCCGCCGCGGGCGGCTGAACTCCCCTCCGAGCGCCGCCCTCCGTGGTGTGGTCTAATGTGGACTGGGCATATTCCTTGCTCGGGCCAGGAAAATCGAGAGCCCGGCCGGCGCGGCGAGTGAGCGATCGACCTGAGCGCGGCAACCTCGGAGGCGAGGTCTGTGCCGCGGCGGAGGCGAGGGGTGGGCATGCGATGAGCAGAAGGGACGTCGTCCGCCCGAGATGCGTCATGCGGCTGTTGAACCGCCGCCCGTCGCCCACCACCGCCATGACAGACTGTCCTCGCCATGACAACCGGGCTCGCCGGCCTGGGCATTTTCGTCGCCAGCTGGAAACGGCGGCGTCGCGGCATCGCCGACTCGGCGTGTTCGCCGGCCTGGGCTCACCGGCCATCGCCGGCTCGGCTGAGACGGTTGAGTCCGTTCGGCGATGCTCAGACCGATCGACTCGGCCCGCTCCGGCGGTCCCGCTGCCGATGGGCGCCGCCTGCTGCCGCCGCTGCTGCCGCCGTCGCCGGGCAAATGGATGTCGCCGTGACGAAAGGCGCCGACAGGCGCGTCGATCGACGGGCGGAACTCCGCGGCGCCCCGGTTCACTGCGTCGAACGCCAGACCCGTCGACGAAGGAAGGCCGCTAAATTCCTCGGGCAGATATCTCTTCCGACAATGAGGCGGTTAATAGAAACCTCCGGAATCCGGGCTCGGCTTCGACGACGGAATTCCGGCGTGAGACCGAGACGTGGTTCGAGGGCGACTGCTGCGGTCAAGCCCGATGGTTGAGTAGCGGGGGCGCGAGGTTCTGCGCCGGGCCGCACGCGTTCACCGTGCCGCGGATCGGTCCCCGCGCACGTGCCGCCGGATTCGGTACCACTCTTTCCTCGCCAGAACAGACTCTCGCGCCGTGGTATCCTGCCGCGGAACCGTATCGACGGTCGCCCGCTCCGCGGCTGCGGCATGCTGCGTCGGTGCGGCGCAGTTCCAGCCGGCGGCGAACCTTCGCCTGCGGCCGCGCGGGCACGAGGCGGGCTGCCGGTCGCCCCGCAGGGGCGGTCGACCGGCGCACCTGATCCTCACGCGTCACTCAGGCACGTCGTCGCTTGCCGAGGCGCGGGGGCTATGTTTCGATCGTTGACGGTCAGTAATGAGCCTGATCTGGGGCTGGGTTGGACGCCGTCCCGAACTTTCGTAATGGCGTGGAATGACGCCGTCGACTTCGGTCTGGGCGACGGCTCCGCCATCATGGCGCACGATCGACGATCGACCACGCGAACCGGGCGATCGCGCCGACACGCAACCCGCCGGCCGCGGCCGGGCTAACGCCCTCGAGCATCGAGCCGCGAGCCGCCGTCTCCCGCGCCCGCCGAGGCCGTTGCACCCGCGGAACAGGCGCGCAGTCCGCCGGCGGCTGACCGCTCGCGAGGGCGACTCACCCTCGGGAGCCGCGGCCCGCGGGCTCCGCCCGACCGCGACGCCGCCGCGAGGCCTGCCATGTCTGCCGTTGCGCGACGAGCAGGCGCACCGGCGGGCCGGGCAGACGCCAGCTCTCCAGTTCGCCGGCGGTCGGCTACCCGCCGAGAACCTCTCGAAGATATGAACGCCGCTGACGTTCGGCGCCTGCGCCTCCGGTGCCTCGGGCGGGCGGCCTCGGCGGTGCTGGGTTCGGCGCGGCGGCTCATCGCCCGGCACGATCGTCGGGTCCGCCGCCGCACGAAGGCATCGCCTCCGTGTTCGACCTGGACGACGTCGCTCGTGCTGACGCGAAGATTCGGTGAGCATCGGCTTTCTTTCGCCACCAGACCACGATGGTCGCGCGGCGCCCTGATCCTCGTTTGAATCGGCATGATCATCTTAGCGACCGCTCGACCGCGGTTGACTGCCCGTGCGCAGGCGACGGCCTCACCCGTCGAGAGGGGCGGTGACCGGGCGATCCGCCTGGTCGTGAGCAGCTCGCTCAGATCGCCGGTCGGCTGGTCGAGAACGGAGGAATCGCGCAGGCCCGCCGGCCCGGCGGCAGGCTCCGCGCCGATCTCGGCCCTCGTCAGCGCCGGTTGCTCTTCAGTGCTCAGGCGGTTCAAATCAGAAGGGCTGGTGTGGTGCGCAGGCGACCGTGCCGATGTTTCTCGGGCTCCGTGGCGGGCTGGTGACGTGGTCAGAGTTCGACGTTGAATCCTGGTGGGGAACCATGAGCTAAGGTGGTCTTGTGGCCGTCGTGCGGGGGCGTTCGATGACTGCGGGCGTCGTCCGCCGCCGTGGCTCTGACGTCGACCACGTCGAGCCTCCCCGACGAGGCTCGCGGACTACGTTCGCCGCAGGGGAACCGCGCGCAGTTCGAGCGGCGCTGAGATCCTGATCAGCCTCCCGCAGCACGCGGGCGAGCCGTGCCTGTACGGGTATATGACGAACCTCGTGTTTGTTCACAACCGATCGCATCGCAAGTCTGCCGGGCGGTAGCTCACCGACTGCAGTAACAATGCTCACGCCGCCGGTCTGCGGTGGTCTCGGCGTTCTCACCGGCTTCATTTTCTGCCGTGCACCGCGCCACCGATCGACGTCGCGGTCGACCGCGTGACGTGCTGATGAGATCGTGTGGCGTGACTGACGTTCGCTGCGAGGAAGGCAGGGCTCCAGCGATCGGTTTTCAATTCGGTGCTGTGACGATGGCGAATACCGGCAGACGGCCAGATTTAACATTTCGACATCGAGAAATGGGCGGACGACTCGTCCACGATCTGCTGTCGACGGAGAATGCACTGCGGCGAAGACAACGGTTAACGGCACAGGCATCGTGCCATGATGAGAACATGCCGCGTGAGGCTGTCGGTTCGCCTGTGCCCTATCGGCATCAGCGCCGTTGATTCACGAGTCGGCATCCTTTCGAAATTCAGTTCATGATCGGCAAACCGAACAGTTTTCATTGCTGACTGAATGCAGCCCAATCCCGCAGGCGTGAGCTGCGCGGGCACAGGAAGCTTTGGTGTGTGTCCGCGCGTCGTTGCCGCGGTTTGCGTTCGAGTGCGTTAATGGGCGAAAGTAGTGATCATCGAAAGAACGATGGTGCGTTGATCGCATCGATGGGCCGCCGGCCAGTCAAACCAACGGTCGACTTCGAGCGCGGCAAATGTGATGGGATGAATGTAACGCGTTAGATCAAAAGGCGCGCCGGATCGAGCAGCGTCGTGGTCTGATGAATCACGGCGTACCTGACGGTGTCGATAAACTCCGGCGATGTGTTTATGTGTATGGCGCGACAAAGAAATGCCGGCGTCGTGGTCGTTGAAGATCTGAGGATCCGCAATTAAAAACGCGAAAGAAGATGCGTGACGTTACGTTCATGGGTTTCTATCAAAACCGACGGTTGGTTCGCCGATCTGTTCCGCAAAAATGACGCCAGACGTCGTTATCGGGCGTGTGCAGAAAATATTCACAAACTCTCGACGCCATGCGGCTGTGAAATAAACTGGCAAAAGCAACAGATGGGCAATGTCCGTCTCGGTGGCATCGCTTCGGCAATCCGCAATCATCGATCTTCGCTCGCTGTCGCATCAACCTTCATATTCGTGTCGTGAGGAACCATCCGCGATGGTGGAGAATCACCGTCGGCTCTCCTCCATTCTGCGTAATCTCAGCCGAGAGGCGTCGGGGCTTACCGCGAAGGAGACGATGTGCAATCGTCGAGCCACACCATTATGACGTCGACAGCTATGGTGGGCGTCCGCATTGAACATGGGCGCGCAGTTTCCAAGATGTTGGGAGACCAGTCTTCCGCATTGCTGTTCCGGCGCTGATGACTCACGCCCGGTCGAAGACCGGCTATGAAACCGTGCGAATGGGGCGTGATGCGCCTTGGGCTAAAGGCAGATATCGTGTTCGATCCGAAACTTCACCTGTATTTTCGTTTGTAATGGAGCCGCAATCAAAATGTCGCAATAAATGACCTGAGGTCAGTGGACGATCGCATGTTTACCGCTGTCTGCGTGCGTTGCCGTAAATGATTTATCGTGATTTAAACTTGTTTATCAATGGTATCGGCAAACGCCATCAGACCTTTGTCTTGATTATCGCCTCTTGGCGTACTCTGAACGTCCGGTTATTCGCTAAAGGGTCGCTGGGTGCATTGTGTGATATCCATCGTAAGTCGATATTCGAAGATGGGTGTGGCCGGTGGCCAGCCTGTTGGAAACCTCCGGCGTCGTAATGGCTATGACCGTCAGTAACGTCATGCCGGCTGATGGGTTTCTTTGTGGGCGTGCGTCAGTGATATGAAACCGTTTGCTCAGATGTTCGCTTTGTCCGGTGATGAATTTCTCCGCCAGCGGTATAACGTCGCCTCAGCTAATGTTTCGTGCGTTTTGTCGTTATTACCAGTCCCGTTTGAATGGCTGTTCTGTGTTCGTCTGTCCGGCCGTGACGTTAACGGCCGGTCAACAGGTGATTTGCCACATGGATATGAAATGATGCATTTGCTGTCGTTGGTGTGCATGCCGCTGTTGTTCGCGATGATCGTATCGGCGCTGCTCATGATCCCGTTGAAACGGTCATGCGTGCGTGGCGTTGACAATTGTCGGCAGGGGTGTTCCTGGCGTCTGAACGGCGAAAATGCATGTGCGTGATTCTTTTGCGTGGCGGGCTGGGGTTAATGAGTGGTTTTGCATCAGCTCTGTTTGATTTGTTCTAAATAATCCTGCGCCATTCAGAAAAGGTTGTCAGATGATTTCCTCTTGCTATGTCGAGCCATAGATCATGAACGATCACATTGCTACGCGTTGATGGTTCGACGATTCATCCGTCGCGAAATCGTCCGCATCATCCGCCTTGCATCGCGGATGTGCTGCTCTGACGATGCAGCCGGATCGGATCCAGGCTCGCGTTCGCGGCGAACGATCGCGTTTACCTGGACCGTTTCATGGCAAAATGCGTTGCCAGAAACGGATGCCAACCGCGGCGCGCTCGGTGGTCGTCGGCTCGCTTCGTGTTGCCATTTTGTCTGCGTCGACAGCGTCGTCTGCCTGTTCGCATCGATGCGCGGTGGCGATAAACCCTCCGCCATCGTGACGTCGTGTGCCTGTGATTCTCGGTAGCACCGGTACCGCCGTTGCTGCAGCTAAACCTGAACTTATCTGCTATTAACGCTGCAGTGGCTGTCCATAGCCTGACCGACTTCAGACAGCCATTCTATTGTCAATGCCCGATCCCAATCACTTTAATGTTTTTAATTTTATTTTGGTGAATGTTTCGTACTACAACTTTTCATGAATGAACCATTCTATTCAGCTGGCTGTCGCGGCTGATAATCAATGGACTTCCTCGTGCGTACCTTCATGGCACGTTTCCATACGTCGGACTGAGCAATCTCGAACCGTGCTTTATATCACAACGACGTCCGTCTCCCGGCAAAACTGATGCGATATTGATCACGTCAAGACGGCAATAATCGGCGCCGCCAGCGTGTGCCGTGCAATCGTGAAATCTCGTTTCTGCGGATCAGAAAGTTCGAAGGTTCGGGGGCCTGCCGTAAACTTCACTTCGTGATTACATTTCGCCCGGCACTTTCGTTCAAACAATGGTCGATTCGATGTTTAGTCATTCCGGTTCATTGATATCGAGTTCGATAACCTGGCTGGTCGGCAACTTTCCTGATAAACTCGTCGGTGAGTAACTGCGCGACCATTTATTCGCAATTTGGCGCCCGGCAGACTGTTTCAACGCGCTCATAGTTCGTCATTTCAACGCTCGCGGCAAACGAGGCGGGCAATGAAAGGACTTCACGCGCCGCCCGCCTGCCGCGCTGGCCGGAGACCCCGCGGACCTCGTGAAACCCGCGACCAGGCCACCCGACCGGCCGGCGGCCGCCAGCCGCCGGTCCCTCCGCGACGCAGTTCTGCCGGCAACAGACATTCGGCTCCGTATCGCCTGCATCTGGGGAGTGAGGCATGTTATCGACATCTGGCATGGGCGCGCGGATTAGCTCGGCGCCTCGACAATCTCGATCTGGCCGCCCGATGACCGCGACTCACACGGCACCGTGGGCGGCCGATCGGCGGCTTGAGCGATCGTCGGAGACCGACGCGATGAACGGCCGCGGATCTGCGCCTGCAGCTGCGTGGCGTGACGAGGAGCAGGCACCAGAGAACGGGCGTGGCGGTGGCTGCGCCTCCGTCATCCGTCTGGTTTATGGGCATCGCTCTGGCCGCGAGCTGTGCGTGGAAACCTCGGATGGGCTGGATGCGTCGGTGGCGGAGGCTGGCGTCTGCTGTCGACACGCGTCGTGAGGCTAAGCGTGATCGACAGACTGGCTCTCCAGCTGGCGCTGCCCGGCGAACTCTGGCGTGCGCGGCGCCAATGATGGAGGCCTGGCCGCCGGTGGCCGCCGGCAATCGCCCGCGGGCACGCCTGTCGTGCGCGGTGGTGGTGCGCCTCGGTCGCGCCTGAACCAGCCGCCTCTTCGCTCAGGGCGGCACTCGCAGGCGCTGGCCGGCTGGCGGGCTCGCAGCCGACTGGCTGCTTCAGCCTCGCTTCCCAGCCGCGAAGAACCGAACGGCTACAGGCCTCAGCAGGCACGGCTGTTCTCGACGGTCTGCAGGGGCAGGCTGAGCGAGGCGGTGCCTCAGGTAGCCGATCGTCGGTGATGTCGAGCCTCGGCGAGTTCTGCGACGCGACTGTTCTCATATCGGCTCCGCAGCGCTCAATCGCACCCTGGCCGGAAGCCTCCGGCGCCAGCAGTCATCTTGCGTGAGGATGGGGCAGCCAGCCCGGCCGCGCCAGCTACTCAGGTGGTGCGCAATCCCAACCTCAACGCCACCTGCCAGGCGGGGCGGACCGCCGTCGCCCGGGGCTCCTCATGGACCATGTGCCGACCACCGGGCTGGTCGATGTGATCGGGCCAGCCTGAGACGTCCGGGATCACAGTCAGGCGCCCGATCACTGCGCCGATCGAGATGGGCCCGCGTCAGCCGCCGGCCATCTCCCGGCGGCCGGAGGACCAGGCCTCCCGGGCAGCCAGGCTGTTGAGGGGAAGCGCCTGACGGGCACTGTGGGTCTTGCCAGGCGACCTCGGACGGCGACGGCAAATCCTCGCTATAGAGATCGCCGGCGACGCTCCCTCACGGGCCGGGCGCCCCCGGAAAATCTCATGCCCGTCGGGTGAAGCCGCTGTCGATCTTCTGGCCCGGGCCAGGAAAAAAACGACGATGACGAGGATCGTCATCGAGCTCACCATCCTGTGCGCCCGTCGTGAGTTGCGCAGATCGATGAACCCTGGCACGGCATCGCCGCAGCGCAACACGCCGATGTGTCACGGGCAATGCATTCGCGAATCTCCCCGCCGCGTCAGCTGTAACGTGTTCTGCGCGATCGTCGCTGTGCGCAACTGAAGCCTGCCGGACCAACGCGCAGGCGTCTTCGAAGCGTCGGCCCGTCGGACTTCGGGTCCTCGACATGACCGCCCTCTGACAACGGAGGGAAGCCGGCGTCGAACGTGGCGTGAGCCGCGGGCTCGGCGGACCATCGACGGCCGCCCGGTGGGCGCTGTTCGGCGGCCTCGGCGATGATCCGGCGCTCGGCCGGCGAGACCCTCCTCGGGCGCGGGTCGTGGTGGTCGCGGATCGTGATGCGACGGATGACGTCGTGAAACCGGCGAACAGCAGGTCTGCGTCGCTGGAGGATGTGACCGCCCACGGAAACCCGGCGGCGACGTCGGTTTCGGCGGCGCCGCCGACGGCTGCCCGATCTCTCATCCTCCTCGGCCGAACGGTGCAGGCGGGCCGGAATCGGCCATGGGCCGCGGGTTCGGCGGTGGGCGTAAGGCAGATAGTCGGTCGCCGACCACTGTTCGTGGTCCTCGCCGGGATATGGCCCTGGCTCGCCATTTCGGTTCGCCAATCGCCTCCCGAGGGAAGGCGTCGCGGGCGCTTCGGTCTCGATCATGATGGTCTGCCCGCCGTTGAGACCGAACCGCACTCTGCGGGCTCATGATCAGGCGTCGACGGTTAGCCTCGAACAGATAACGACCTCGACGACGTCGCGGCATGGGCTGCGCGGTTCGGCGCCGGGCCGGGCCCGACTGGTCTACGGCGATCATGGTTCGGATTAGTAAATGCTGATCTGTCGGTGGCCTGCTCACGGAACCAGCGTCAGTAGACGGACAAATGGCGGGCGGGCACAGACGATCGAGGCGGTGAACTGGTTGCTCCGGTAGTCGGCTTTCGGACGGCGAGCGAAATCGGGTCGGTGCCGGATTCCGCGCCATCAGCCATCGGATCGGCACCGCTGCGCCTCGGGAGGACTAACCAGTGACACTGTATTTTGCGGCAGGCGTTGGTATCCCCGTCTCCGCCGCGGTCGACGACGATTCTGTTCAAGTTCCGGATCATTTCGCCGATGACAGACTCGCCAGCGACCGGGACCTGGTTTGTCGCTGAATTCAACCTCCTGCGTCTATATGATCTGGCAGGTCAAATTGCTGTAACAGGTTAAAGGACAGATAATGAAATAAACCGTCGACCAATGAACAGTGACAAAACAAAATATGGAAAAGCTAACAATGGTGACCGGACGACAAGCGGTGGTTGGAGACCGAGATGAAATGGTGTTGGCCAAACCCGACGTTTTATTGTTCCGGCGAAGACCGTTGTTCAGCATGGAATGCTCAAGGAGATGGGCTCCTGGTTTGTTGAGCGACGGCGATAATGATGGTCGATGAATATATGTCAGTGCAATGTCCCGAGCCTCGATGCGCAGCCAGCAAGAACTGGAAATCGTCTAACGTCGTGCGTTTCGGAGAACTCGTTTATTAATGATGCGGCGATGCTGGGCCTGTTTGAGATCGAGATGGTTCAGTGCCATTCGGTTTCGATAACGTAGATGATGCTGCGCCGTTATAAACGCTACCGACGCTGTCAGCCAGGCGTTGGCGCTGTTCACCGATATCATCGACCGATATTGGTGCGATAGAAGAAGATTTTTCTGAACTCAGCTGAAGAAGAAAGAACACTGTTGCGGGTGGGCGATGGAGTAAAGTAAAGGTGGTAGGAAATTCTCGTAAAACGTTGTCACCACCGCCTCCGGGGTAAACGACATTTGGCCGTAGGAATGAACTTTTGATGACAAAGGAAGACCTGAAACGATCAATGAATAAACTGCGTGTATCGAAATGACAATGACTGCCAGGACTCCGCTGCGCAATGTTTGAGCGGAGGTGCTCGGCGTTATGCAGTGATCTGGCACAGTGGGCGGTGATCGACTGGTCAGTAACGCGGTAGCGGACTGTCGCCAGTGAAATTTGGGCGTCGTTCGTGTTCGCCGTGTTGGCGAATGTGCCGGGTGTTTCGCATGTGTTCGCGGCTCAGGCGGGCAACGCGGCACCGTCGTTGCTGGGGTGCGGGTCGTTGACCAGATCCTGACGTGTTCGTCGCTGCAATCTGCGAAGCGCGGTGGCCTGAAGTGAGGATGGCATCTTTGCCGTGAACGTGCTGAACGCGAAGGGCGTTGAATCAGTCGTATTCGCAGGGTTGCTGACGTCGGTTTGAACGACGGTTGTGTTTGTGGTGGATCTTCAGATGACGTTACGGCAATCAAAGCGACGTCGATGAGGCCAATTTTGAAAACATAAATATCGATACCGATCCGCGTTTGACTTCTCCTAACTGCAATAAAAACTTTACCATTCAGGTGAAACCTCATCTGGAGAAAAGCAGTCGTCTGTTTAAACAATTGATAATACAATGAATATGGTATGATGGTAACAGTATGATGATCTTATCTTTGATACAATTCATTTGTTTGTTTGATGAAACGATTCTTTCCTCAGGCGAACAGAAGACACTGTTCAAGCGGTTGGTCGGCTCGGCGCGAACGCGCGCTCCTGGACGTCGTGTGCCGGTGATCCCGGTGTGAGCGACGTGGTCTGCGGCATGCTCCCGGGCCCCGGGGCGTCTCGGCGGGAACCCGACGAATCCTGACGCGACGACATCGCGGCTGGCGAGCCGGTTCGCGGCTCATGGGAGTGAGGCGAAGGATCACCAGTGGCCAGCGACTCGCGCGGTCTGGGCGATCACTCGTGAAGTCGAACCTCGCGGCGAGATGTGGGCCGTCTTCTTTGCCATTCCTGACGATCGAGACGCTGGTTCGCCCGCCACTGCTGACCTGGCCGTCGTCGCCCTCGACAGCCACCCGATCGCGTCGCGCCTGCGGGCAGCCGTACTGCGGCGAACGACGTCTGGCGACTACGTGGGGCTCTGGCGACGCTCGACCGCGGGCTTGCGCGCCCCGGCGCGTCAGCGCCCAGGCCTGATGAGCGTTCGTCGCCATCCTCGATCGACTACGGCGACCCCGACAACGAACGCGCCATCGCGCCCCTCATGATCTCCGTCGTGATCGGCTGCGTCGCAACGACGCTCACGTCAGATCTCGGCCGAATGCGAACCGCCGAAGAAGCGACCGCCGCCGGCAGGTCTGCGCTGCATATGGAATCCGCCGACCTGACCGCCGGATCACTCCGCCCTGCGGGCGGGCGTGCGGGCAACGGGCAGACAGACGGCGAGACTCGTAAGGCGGCGACTCGGCTGTTCCGGTGAATCCAGTACTGCGGTCCGGGCGGTCTGTTGATGAATCCGGGCGGTCCATCGGCCTTGGCTGCGATAATTCGAACGGCACCTCCGACGGTCGCGGCGCACTCGCCAGACTTCATGCGAACTGGGGCGGGCATGCAGACTCGGCCCTCTCGGGCTACCATGGGGAAACTCCGCGCGACAGATTCGCGGCCAAACCGTCTCGCTCCGCCGTCCTGGCGCTCCTCATGGTCCTTGCAGGCTGCTCGTGGACCGGGTTCTTCCCTTTCCCTTCGAAGCGAAGTACTCAGGCCCGACCATTCAGGCATCACGCCCTGCATCTCGACGCAGCCAGACTGCCGTCACGATCAGGTGACTCGACGAATCGCTGGTATCGGGCTTAGCTGATCGAGACGTGTTGTCGGCGCAGTTTCGGAACTGGAAATAAATCCGCCTCGCGGATCTCACCGAACCGCGGCATCTGCCGCCACTATCGCGCGACTCGGTGATCAACATTCGATCGACGAATCATCATCGTGGTGGTGAACGAATACCGGACGTCTGCCGACAATCGAAAGGACAACCGAGGCGAACTGCATCGGCGTCGGCGAATAACTGTTATGGGCGCCGAACTGCCGGAGACTTCGCTGGCCCTCGGCGAATCGACCGACCGCGTCGGGGCGGGCGCCGGTGCCGACTGATGACGCCGTCGCCGACGGGCGCCGCGGCGAACTTGACTGATCGCGTCGGGACGCGTCGTGCCTCGGGCCCTCGCCGGGTTTCACTCGCCATCGTGCTGCGGGTCTGACTCCCGCTGTCGGCTTCCCCGCCTCGGCGGAACTCTGGGCCTGTCGCCAGGCGTGTGTTCAGGCGTCTCGCGGGCTTCGGGTGTGCGCGGGCCCCGCGGCATCATCGCGTGGGCGTCGAGACGGGCGACGACGTCCGTGATGCGGGTCTGGCGCTCTGGACGAGGCTCGTGTTAACCTCGAGATTCGAAGGGCCTCGCCTCGAGAACTGTCGCCTCCTGAAACCGACGGACCTCTGTTGCACAGGGAGTGACGGTTCGCCATCGTCACGCATGATCGCCGAGTCGCCCGCTCGAGCGGGTCGATAACCTTCGGCACCGGCAGCGCGCTGCCGGCGTGATCTCTCCGATCGGCAACGGCCTGTCACCGGTTCGAGCGACCTCGGAGGCGGGCCGGTTTGTCGTCTGGCCGACGCGACTTCCGGCGGGCGATGACGGGCACGGGGCGCCTCCAGGGCTGATCGGTCGGGGATCGTGGTATCCGGCTCGGCCATTCGGCGTTTCGCCAGGCTCGCTCATCGGTGAACTGCCAGCTCGGCGTCCGGATGTGGCGCCGAACCGTCGGCCGCGTCTGACCGGCGCTTTCCGGGCCGCGCCGCCATAACTGGCGTGGTGCTCGCGCTCGGTTTCCCGCTGCCTCTTCACTGGTCGCACGTGATCTCTCGTGGCGCTCGCTTTCGCCGTCGTCCGGCTCGATGCCGTCGCCGATCGCCGCCCTCGCCGGGTCGCCCGTTGCTGAGCGCAGTTCGACCGGGCCTCGCTGGGGCCGCTGCACGTGCGGGATCTGCGTCGCGAGGTCGACGGGCTCACCGCGGGTGCCGAGTGGCTACGCGGCTGCCCGTTTCGCCGGTCCGGTCGGATCGCCGCCGGCGCCTGTTGCGCGCCCTCTTCGTCATGGGTGATGCGGACAGACGCGATCTCGGCGCCGCCTGGATTCCACTGGGTGATCGGTCCTGACGTTGTTCACGAGCCTGTATCATTTGGGAAGTTGCGAGGTCGGCCGCCAATTTCAGGACACCGACGCGGACGGACGCCACGATCTCGGTGACCTGGCGGAATGTTCAGGCAGACGCTGCGGTGAGCGGAGACCGCTGCCGCGTGAGCGACGCTCGACTGGGCAACGGGCGGCACCGCGCCCGGGACAGGCTTTGCGAGGCAGGCGGTGGCGACCTCGCAGTCGGGCTGACGGTATCAGGCTTCTGGGTGTCCCCGGCTGAAGAGATGGTGGATGCGGCCGGGTCTGGGCTGAGCGAGGTCTGGCGATCTCCCGCGCGGGCTTGCTCGCTCGAGGTTCGTCGACACCGCAGGCGGCTTACGCCGCCGGCTGCAACGGCTACTGCGGGTCGTCGCTCCCGCATCCGTCAGGCGCGTTCCGTCGGTGCGCCTGATGGTCAGGTGTCCAACCCGTCGATCGACGCTCGGGACGACATCGCTTTGCTATTCAGCGCGTTCGGCAAAACAACTCGACGTGCCGTCGGCATTGATCGAGCGGCGAGCTCGACAATCGACTGCCGCGCCGGGCAACGCGACGGCGGACCGTCGCCGAGTCGAGGTTCGCCTTCTCCATCGTCTGCGCGAGCCGTCGAGCCGCCGGGCGACGATTCCGGATGCCGGGCAAACGCCATTCCGCCGTGAGCGGCACTGTCCCGGTTCCGGGGTTCGACGTTAATTCCGCCGATCGAACATCTTCGCGTCGTCTGCGAGGGCGCCATGACCGACGTCTCGGGCCGAGACGCGCTCGCGCGGTCCTCGGCGGGCTCGGCGCCGCCTCCGGGCCGCAGGGCCGGTTAACGAGCTGTGGAGGGCTGAACGAGGTCGTTGTCGACTCCTTCGTGCCGGGGTCGTTAACCCGGGCGATCACCCGCCGATCGATGCGGTGCGCGGGGCGTCGTCGACCCGGCTCCGGAGAGCGAGGCCGGCAGCCTCGCCGTCTCGGTCGGCGATGACGTTTGGCGGCACTCGGCTGATCGCCAGCTCGACCCGGTGACCGTCCTCGCCGAGACGCGCCGCCGAGCGTGATCCGGCGCTCGGCTGTCGGTCGTGGAACAGGCTGTGGGATCGGGCGCCAGGTGGCTCTGTCGTCTGCGGCCACGCGCTCGACACGGGTGCCTGGCCGGCCTTTCGCCTGGCGATGGGGACGTGCGGGCTGTTGCGTTGGCGATCGGCGTCGATAAATCACATCTGGTCTGGCGGGTCGAGCGCCGAACCTGCCTCGAGCCGGCCAGACGGCGCGTCGGCGAGCGGGCCGTCGTTAGCGCCTGGCCGCCGGCGTCGAGCCGACCGCAATCCCGACTCAGACGTTTGAGGGCGGTGTTCAGATGGTACCCGCGCCGCAGGCGCACGCGACACCGCGGCGATCACGCCCGCCGGCGGCGGTTCGCCGTCCGCCCCAGCGCTCGCGGGCGCCCAGGCGATCGTCACCAGTCGACGCTCGGCCTCCCGCTCCGGTCGTTCAGATCATCGAACCGGCGGCTCTCTGAGGCTGCATTGTACCGTCGTCATGCGGTCGGTTCTTGCCGCGGCGTTCCTCACGGAGACCCCGCGCGATGTGTTGACCGCGCTCGTCGCCGGCAATGGTGTGGACACCAGGTGGCCACGCAGTTTCACTCGATGGTGCGCCGACAATCATCGCAATCGACTGTTTGCGGCAAACGCAAATGCGCTCGACTGCGGCTGCGTTTGTGGCGGGATGTGAGCCGTCTCGGCGAGGTAGGCCCGCGCCGAACCTGCGGCGCCCGCGGCCCGGCGCTCCCGGGGGCGGCATCGTCTACGACGTCGGTCACTCACGTGCCGGCACCCTGAACGGTCTTCGACGGCTGTGCCGCCGGCCCGAGCGTCGCGGTTGCGTGATCGGTCGCTGACCGCGCGCGCCTGGGGCGCGTTCGACATCCTCACGGGCACGTGCTCGGCAGTCGATGCCAGGCGCCACTGCTCGCAGGCGGGTCCAGGCAACGTCGAAGCATGGGCGGACTTCCGGCGGGGCTGCGGCGGGCGTCGCGGAGGTGAGGCAAATGTTCCCCGCGGTCACGGCCTCGGCCGGCCAGACGTCGTCGTCCGTAACGAGCTCCGGGCAGGCTCGACGGTGGTGCCTCGGCGGTTCGCAAACATGTCCGGCGGGCAACCAGAGCCGCTCCCGGACGCGGCTTCGGCGGCATCTTTCGAAGAATGGTTCAACAGTGGACCGTGCCGAGACAGGCGCGGACACTGGGCGGGACCTCGGCCCGGGCGTGACGGATTCTGTTATTCTCATGCTCTTGTCGATGATGCCAGGCGCCTCGGTAGCAGACACGCCCGGCGCGACGTGGGACTCGTATTCATTCTCGTGATGCCCAGGCTGGTGTTCTTACCGCCGTGGTTTGTCGAACGTCGCCGGTAACGGCGACCGGTAGCAGCGCCAGTGCCAACCGAGCAGGCTGTCGCCGGTTTCGAGGCGCTCGGGCAGTCGTGGGGAACCGCGCGGGCTCGGCCTCCCGGGCGGATGACGGCTCCTGACGGGTCATGTCCGCGAGGCATTTATCGGTACGAGTCATGACGTGAACAACGCGCGGTCCGGGCGATGTTTCGATCGCCTGTCGACCGAACGTGGCCGGCGCGCGGCGCAGGTGGGGCGAGATATGGGCCTCGACCAGGCCTGAACCGTTCTCGTGCCCGTGAGGCCACGCCACGGCTGCCGCGCGGGTGTCGAGATCGTGACGTGCGGACGTGCGCCTCGCTGGCCCGGCGTCACGGCGCTGGCTGGTTTGTCGGGCGCGGGCTGACGCTGCCCGGTAATGGGTGAAAACCCTGAACCGTCGCGCCGCAGGCCTCTACCTGGCCGGCGACGGTTGATAAAGTCGCCGGAATGGATCTTCAGCTCACGCCAGCTCGCATCGACGCGAGCCGACCGTCCGGGGCGCTCACGGGGCAGGACACTCATCGACCGGCTTCGCGCCCGGCTACGGCTGAACGAATGTGCCAGTGAATCGGCAGGCCGTAACTCACCCTCCTGCGCCCGGATCGAGGAGCGACGGAGGCGTTCGGTTCGCGGGCGACTACGAGCCGCCAGGCTGTGTCTACGAAGTAGCTGGGACACCGCGATCGCCGGCGCGACCGCCGCGGCGGCCGCGCCTGACAGCGTCGCCCTCCGCGCCGAATCGACGCCGCCGGCCGGCAGAACTTCACGAAAGAGACGTGGAGCTCGTCCGGCACTCGACGCGATGCGCCGTCTTCTCGGTAACCTGACCGAAGCCGAGGGCTCCGGGCCGTCGTACGCCGACTCGGCACGGCAGTGACCATGTTGATGCGGCCGTCGGGCGTGAACCGCGCGGCGTCGAGACCTGCTAACCGTCGACTGCGTCGGCTCATCACCGCGACTTCTGTTCTTCATCGAACCGGAGGCTTATCTGGCTCGACTCACCGCCTGGCTCTGGGCTGTTCATCTTCGAACGAGGGAACCGTCGTGCAACTTTCGATGATCGGCGACATCGCCGCCAAATCGGGCGTGAGCCGGGTCTCAAGGCATGGAGCTGTCTCGAGACGCCTGACAATGGTCGCCACGGACGCCTGCACATCCGCGCGACCGTCGACGGTGTGTGCGCCGCGATGTGTTCACGCTGATCTGGTGCTGTCGCGCGGCCGCTGACGCCCATCCGCGGCGTTCGGCGCCTGCCGACCTCGTCATCGAGCTGTGAACGACCGTCTCCAGCTCCCTCGGCGGTCTTCCGCGAACAACCGGGATCTTCTTCGGCGGCGTGCTGACCGGCTCGGCCTATCGGTCCGCCAGTGGCCTTCGGGTGACGGCGAACACTCGTGAACCACCAGCCTGATAACTGCTCGGCCAGATCGGCTGGAATCGCTCGCGCAGGTGATCGGCTCCTGCGTGTGTGCTCGAGCTCATCATGTTTCTCGGCAAGCGCCCGGCGACGTTCTGGATCTTCGACGCAACCCATGCGTCATCGATGCTGGCACTGGCCTCGCAGCTATCTGTCGCCGAGATCGAAGATCTGTACGCCACAAACCGCCGTCTCCTGACGCCGCCTGGCTCTGACGATCTTACTCGCCCGCGCGGTCGGCGACGTCGACGATCGTCATCTCACCGGTCGCAACGAACTCGGCTGCTTCCTGCCCGTCAGGCGCTGAACTGACGAGCGACGACTCGGGCTTCCGCTTGACGGATCCGGGCTTGTGACTGAGTATCGGCTCGGGGCCGCTGACTGAGGGGCCTCGCAGTGATCGGGGCCGTCGCGATAACGCTCGGCCGCGGCGGATCGGGGCAAATCGCGGCGGCGTCCGCCTGACCGTGACGGGCGGTCGATTCGTGACGCTCACCGCCGCAGGCTCGGCGGCGGCGCTCATCGCCGCCGCCTCAATCCTGCTGAGACGCTGCGGGCGCTGGCCGTGTTGGTGGACGTCGCAACGTCCAGCCGGCGCGCCTGGCTGACGAGCCGACGGGCGCGCGCCCGGGCGCCGGCCCATTCGGCGCCGCTCGGTGCGGTGTGCCCAGTCGCCGGCGCCCTGGCTAATATGGCGTCGCGAACTTTGCGTGCGGCGTCGTCGTCTCCTCCGGCCTCGGCCATGCATCGGGCAGGCTTTCCGAAATGAGCGGCGGCACTCGGTTCTCGTGGGCATGCGTCCACCGCCAGTTGTTGCAAAGTCCATGATGGCTTGGCTAAAGTTCGACCGCGTCGCCGCCGGCAATCGATCGCCGGCGGATCCGGTGGTCCGGCGACGGCGCTGCGCGCCGGTAGTGCTGAGAGGCTGGTGCCGGGCGCGCCGAGCAGCTGGCGTACGAGTGGCTGGGCGTGCGCATCGCGCCGACGCCTGCGGGCGGCTGGCTGGCTGCCGCCTGATGGCATTCGACGGGCTAACGAGGCCAGGTCGCCAGCCCGGCACCAGCTCGTATGCGATCCGCGCGGCTTCGGGAAGATATGTGGCGCGCTCGCTACCGCGGACAAGTGACCGGACTCCTGCGGCTTCGACGTGCGGCGTCGTGAGAGCGACGGTCGCTCGCCTGATCGGCTTTGACGCCAGTGGGCCGTCGCCTCGGGCGAAGCCGGTCTGTAACGCCTCGAGCGGTTCGGTGTTCGTGATTCATCGTCGAGGCAGTCAGGCAATTCGCCAGTCCCTCGGCCGCTCGGCTGCTGCGTTTCACCGGCTGCGGGAGGCTGTGATCCGCGCGATCGCCGTGACGGGCGGACCACCGCGGATACCCTCGGCACAGCGCGGGGTATCGGCAGACGTCTGTGACGCGTCTGGATCGCACGATCCGCCGTTCGGCGGCGATGACCTGCAGACGCGTGATCACGACGCGAATTCGACGCCGTCGACCGCGATCGAAAAAAGACGGACGTGGACGGCGCTGATCACGACGGGTAGTCGACCGCCCCGACCACCCGTATCACCGGGCGGCGTGCACGGCCGGCGACCGGAGTCGACGAGACGGAGCGCGGTGTAACCACGGCGACCTCGATCGCGGCGCCTCACGGATGCCGGATGAACCACCGACTCGGCGAGGATATCGGCTCAGATACGGAGACGCAACGCGCGGCGACCGGGCCTGGCGTGCAAACGGCGCGCTGCTCCCGGCGGACGACGGTCGGCGTCGCTGACGGGTCGGTGCGGGCGACCTCTGCGACGTCGCCCGGGCGGCGCCTCGGTGCTGCTGTAACGGCGACGGTCGCGGTTCGATGCTCGGCGCTGGCTGCAATGACGTTCGGCTGCTGATCGTCGAACCCGTAACGCGTCCTCGGCTGTCGGCGGGCGTTCTGAATCAGATCGCCATGGGCGCGAAGTTTTCTCCCTCCACTAGATAATATCCTCAATGCGTGCGGCGCCGTGGTGCGGAATGGTGATCTCCCAATCGTGTCGCTGGCACCAATCAATCGCTACCACTGGACATTCGCGATCGACCGCCACGCTGACTCTGCTAGGTAATGCGCTCGTCGAACGTTGAACGACCGCGCGTGCAATTTCAGTGGTGGCGAATTCGCGAGAACTGGTCGCCGTTCCGACCTCTCTCCCCGACTCGACCTCGCAGACGTCGAAGGCGGTGGGCGTCGCGTGCGCCACCACGACCATTCCGACCTTCGAAGACTCGAGAACTACCGCTCAGATCGCTGCGGTAACCGCCGCGGCGATGTTCGAGATCGGCCGCCTTCGACGAGGTTTGAGCTCTTCGTCGACTCGTGAACAACGGATCCCCGTGGGGATGTTGACGCGCATCACGTCGAATAGTCCAGATAACGGTTTGAATGAGCGGCTGGGCTCTTGCGTCTTGACCTCCGGACGATCGTGTGCCAGCAGGCGCTGGGGCGTCGCGGGGCGTGTTGAGATCGCTCGCCACGCGGTCAGGTATCGTCTCCGGCAACGGCGTAAAGGCAACGCGGGCGCAAACCTCTCCGCCATGCACCGTCGCAGATCTCTTGTTCTTGGCCTGGGCGCCCGTAGTCATTGAACGCCAGCCTGGTGGAAGGGGATCGACAAGCGATGACGATCGAGCGCCGATTGACGATCATGATGGCGCGTCGCGGCGTCGGCGATGGCTTTCGGAGCGCTTCCGCTTTCGCGAGGCTGCGACGCTCCGACGGCGGCGTCCGGTGAGAGGGTTCTTGCATTCAGCTGGCTCGCGTGGCAGGCAGTTACGGTGTGGGCACTCCAGATGCGGGGCACTCCCGCACCGCACCGACGGCCGTTCGTTATGGGCTGCCGGAGTTCGACGGCAGGGGCGGGCGGCGCCTGCGACCGGCCCGTCGGTTGACTCGGGAAGCCCGGCCTGGTCACCGCGCCACCGCCTGGCTGCCGCGCCGCCTGTCGGCGGGCGCGTTACGCCCGCCTGCGCCGGACTTCGGCAATTCGCCTGGCGCGGCCTGTGGGGCTGCCAGCCGGCAGGCGGGCGACTTCCATGTGACGGGCAGGCTGCTACAGCCGTGGCGGAGACCGGGGCTCGGCAGATCGCCGGCGCAGACGCCCACCAGGGGCGAGGTGGTTGGGCGGATGCCCGACCAGGGAAAACCGATGGAGATGAAGGACGCCTTCGGCGTCGCCCGCGGCGACGCGATGACGGCGCGCCGGGCCGCAATCAGCCGCCACGTCGAATGATCGCCGTCGAAGCCCATCAGACGAACTTCTTCCTCGGGCGGGCGGGCGGCAGTATCGCCTGCGAACAGCGGGTCTCGCCCTCGGAGGCAACGATCACCCGCCCCTCTCGGGGCCTGCGCCACCGGTTCACCAGGCGCGCCGTCGCAGGCTGGTCCTCGGCGGGCAGTGACCATGCCAGCGGACACGGTCTTCAAACGTCTGATGGATCATCGCGCTGTTTACAGCCCTGATGTCATCCTCAGCATGCTCGGCGTCAGATATTCGGCGAGCGGGTCTCGTTCTGCGTCAGGCCAGCCACGTCCTCGGTTGGCGGCGACCGTCGGGCGATGCGCCGCGAGGCACGATCGCCGACCACGCGCCGAGACTCGCTCGAGCGGCGACCGCTTCCCGAGGCGGCGGCGCGATCTCGGCGTCGTCTGCGCTGGCACGGCACCAAATGACACAGGCGGGCGAGAGGAGGCGGAAAGGGTCTGCCGAGCAATCGCTCGTGATCGTCCATCTTCGGGCTGCGTGGGCACCGTGGTGGTGCGGGCGGGCTCTGCTCTTCGAGGCATCGGCGTCACGGCCAGGGCGACGTCATCAAGTCATCAGACTCACGCGGCGCTCTCCCGGCGCCGGGCTGCGGGCCGCACTGCGATCCTGACGCTCCGGCCGCGCTGCCGTGCCATCGAACCAACCCGGCCCGGGCGATCATCTCGGCCTCGTATCAACGTGTCCCGTCATGGGCTACTCGCGGGCAGCCATCGCGGAGGCAATGAGCCTCGGTCTGTTGACCCGTCGTCGACGGGTGGACGAGGAAGGAGACCCCGCCTACCGGGTGCCGAGCGCCACGACGGGCAACTGTCTGGCGGCAGCGGCGGCGTCGGGCAGTGAACCTCGCCTGTTCGTCGTGGCGACGGTGGGCGGCAATGCCGTCCGCGGACGGTCGACAACGCCATGAACGGCGTGCTCACGGAAGCGACGCCTGAACGCCCAGGCACCCAGGCTGCGACGAACGTGAGGCCGGCACCATCCGCGGCGGAAGCAGGCTGGGCTGGCCTCGGCGGCCCCGGGCTGACTGTGCCTGCGTCGACCACAACGGGGCTCATCGGCATGATGGCTCCCCAGGCTGGCGCCACCTCGAGGCTCCGCGCCTGGTCGCGGAGCCGAGCTCGTGGAGGCCAGTGACGAACTCGATCGCTCGTCGACTCTCGGTTCACGCCTGGTCGTGACGGGCGATGGTCGACCTGCGCCCGCCCGGCGGTGGTGCCGTCGTGCCGGTTTCGTGCATGACCTCGGGGCACGGCCTCCGCCGTGGCCGGCAAGCCCGTGGTGCTGCAGCTCGCGGTGGGCGACGTCGGCGACGCGTTGCGGTGGGCGCGACTGCGGGCGGGCTGCTGACACCGCTTGCTGGCGGGCGCGACTGCGTTCTGGCTCGTGAGACGCTCGAGGCCGCGCCGGTCCTCCGCTCGGCGCTGATATCGCCCGCCGACCGAGGCCCAGCCGGCTCGGGCGAAGGCCGCCGGGCTTTCCGCCCGCGAACTGCGCCGGCCGGTCGACAGGCGGCGCGCGGCGGCTCGGCATGCAACCTCGGCGGGATCGTGCGCGCGCCGCGACGGAGCACGAACGTTCCGCTGCGTGCGCTGCTGGACCTCGCCCCGGCGTATCCTCCGTCTCCAGGCCTTCTCGCCTCGCCCGGAGAACGATCACGCTGCGCGCCTGGCGTGGGCAACGTCGAGCAGGCTGGCCGCGGGCGTGATCCGGTGGGCTCGGCGTCCCGGTGATCGTCTCCCAGTGCCGGGCTGGTCCTCTGGAGCCACTCGGGCAGGCGCCGGGCGGTGACGCGCTGTGTTTGCGCGAATCCTTCCTCCTGGGGCACGCGGCACCTGGCGGGCGTGGCGAAGCGACTGCGCCGACGCCGTGACCGCGACGGGCCTCGAGCAGGCCGGGCTTGATGCGAGGCGGCGACGTGATCCGGGCCAGGCGGCGGAGAGCGGGGTCGCCGCGGCCAGCGCAGCGAACAGGCTCCGGCAGTCTCGTCGGCTCGCCCGCGCTGGCACGGCACCGGTCGCGACGTCGATCTCGGCCAGCGGGGTGGGTCGCAGGCTCGCCGAGGAGCCGCTGGGCAGCACCGCCCGGCGCGCGTCAGCTTTCTGCGCGTTCATCCGCCTAGGCCAGTGAATGACGTTCGCTCGTATCGTCCTGAAACCCGCGGTAACCCTTTCGCCGACCTCCTCGGGCACTTGCCGTCGGCTCGGGCAGATACCACGGCGACGGCCACGTCGGCCGCCCGTCGGAGGACCTCGCAGATCGAATCTCGCCGCGCCAGCTTGCGACGTCGCGCCGTTCGGTCGGCGGCGATCCGGCTGCGATCGCGGTGGCTCCGCGGCGCGTTTAAACGATCATTGCGTCTGGATGGCGACGGGCTCGCCGGTACGCAGACTGCGGGCTCCCAGGCCAGGCGGCGTCGAGCTCGCGGGGCGCCGGCACTGCGCGTTCCATCGCCTCCGCGGCGGCCTGCGTCGACCGCCGGGCTCTCGCGCAGTCGCCCGGCGGGCGGCGCCGGGCACGTCGCCGCCGACGCCGGCTGACGTTCGCTTCCGGCTCGTGGCCGCGCCGGGAACCCCGCGGTTTTGGCGGTCCGCGGGTCGTCGTCGTTCTGTTTGAGGATCGCCCGGCCCAGGCTCCGGGCTGCACGCCGCAGCGGTCGCAGCTCAGGGGACGACGCCGCCGTATCAGCCAGACCCGGCGCGGCCCTGCGGCGGGGACGCTTATCCGGCTCGTGCGCCAGTCGAGGCGCGGGCGCAGGCTCTGCATCCCGGAGCGGACGGCGCGGGCTCCCACCGGAGATTTCGGAAGACCTGCGCCCGCGCGGTGCTGAAACCACCGTTTCGCGATCGAGACCTGCTGACGGCTACACAGACGATCCGACGTGATCGACCGGGCGTAACCGGCGATCGGTGATTCATTCTCCGTCACGGGAGATCGGCGACTCGTGCAATCATCTTCTTCGTGTCTCCGCCGGCGAGCCGCTTGTGCGATATTTCCTAACACAGGATCAGGACATGTTCGCGCGCCTGGTCGTTCTGTTCCGGTACTGTGTTTGATCGGCTGATCGCCATTCCCAGCAGAATAACTGCGGTCGACCTGACCAACGAAAAGTACGTCAAACGAGGGGCGTCGTTAACGCTCCACGTCGGACGGCAGGTCGCCGTGATCTGACGAACATCGGCGCCGCTATCCGGCCTTCGCGGGCACAGATCGGCGTGGGCGTCGCCGACGACCGTGCGGCAACATCTCCTCCCTCCGAACTGAGCTACTCCGTGATGAGCGGCTGGCGCGGGGTCGCGGGCGCAGCTTACGCCGAGGTCCTGCACTCGAGCGAGCCGTGTTTCTGCGCTCAGTTGACAGCGCAGTGTTCGCGGCCTCGAGCAGACAGCTCGTGACGCCGCGGATCGCGGTTTCCCATCTTCAGATCGACGCCACTGCCGAGAGCGGCAGAACTTTCGAGAAATCAGCGCGACTTCGCCAGGCAACGCCACCACCCATCGCTTCGGCATCAACGCTCCGGCGCGCTCGACTGTCACCGTGCCGGGCGCTGAAAATAGTCGACCGGTCTGACGAGCCGAGTCGCGAGCGGCTGGGCGCCGCCATTTGAAGACCGCCCGAACGCTCGAACGCTGAAGGTTTCGTCCGTGCGGAGATCGCGATCACGATCGTCGGCGACAGGCACGGTGAAGGCTGTGGGTGGGTCGGCACGGTGGCGGGGCCGCGAGGGTCGAATCGTCGACCCGTCGAATCGGCAGGATGGGCTCACGACTGGACATGTTGATTTCCCCGACGCCGTGGTGGCGACGGCTCTCTGCTGGGACGCCCCTGGGCGGGCGTCGGCGCTGGGCTGGGCCGCGTTGAGCTACCGGGCGTGGCCGTGACCGTGCGCAACCAGAAACTCGGCTGCCCCTGGGCGACCGTCGCCGGCCTGCCAGACCGTCGCCGACTCGAAGGATGTCGGCGCAGCTCGACTCCGTCGCGGGCGACGGTTTCTGACATCGCCAGCAGCTCGCGGAGCCGCGGCCACTGCAACGAAGAGACTGGTGAACGAGCGCCGGTTGGCACGACTCGCGACGCGGCTGCGACGTCGAGATCGCGCCGAGGTACGTCCGAAAGGCCCTGTGGACTCGCTGCCGATCGTCGCGGCTCGGCGATCGAACACGCCGGTTGCGAAACCGTCGACGACGCGCGTTTCGCGGCGGCGGCTGGCATGATCGACGACAAGACGACGCTCTGGTATATCGACGCACTATCGCCGCCGACGGCGATCACTGGGCCGGGCAGACCGCCGTCATGACCGGCGACGCGAGCCAGTCACCGAGATATCGTGTTTCGCTCGGCAAGTCGTGGGTTTGAATATCCGGGTCGCCGCGTGTCGTCGAGGAGATCTGGGGACGATCGACCGAGGATCCGTGGGCGAGCGCGGCGGCGGGCCGCTCATTTCTCATTTCCTCGTCGTCCGCTCTGGCTGTGGCCAGGCCAGTAGATCCTCCAGCGCCCCGGCTCGCCAGACCACCGGGATCTGGGCTCGGCAACCGCTGGGCGCACATGAGCAACACGGCGCCGGTCGTAACGGGCGGATCGTCCCGGCAAACGTCGCTCGCGAGACCTGCTGAGGGCATTTGAACGAGCGATCGGCCGACCATCGCCGGCTTTCCTGACGGCTGGGCGTTTTGCCAGCGCTCGGCGGTGCTGCCTGGCATCGTTGTATCAGCATTTCTTGGCTCAAACGCGGGTCGGCAGGCCAACGCGACCGGACAAACGACGACGGCCGGAACGACGGCCTGCCGAAGACGACGTTGGCTGCCGTGCTACGCGGCCGATCTCGACGGCTGATGGTAGTCGTTCGTCCGGAAGGCGGCGTTCCGCGACGTGAAACCGCTATTCCCCGCGCCCGCATCGACCAACGCCGACGACAACCGCCGCAGTCTGGCTGACCGCGGCGTGGTGCGGACTGCGAACCGCTTCGCCGGCCGGGCGATGGTTGATGGCCGCCGTCGTGAAACCGATGGTCAGGGCTGCCCGGCGGGTGCTGACGTCTGAAGATGCGCCCAGCCTGTGACTCACCGCCGCGTTTGCCCGACAGCTGCTCGGCGGAGGTGACCGATGCCGACTGCTGATACGGTGGGCTTCTTATGGGCCGTCAAAGTGGCGATGGCGTTTGGCTAACCGACTGACTTCTGCGAGGCGACGATGCGTCGCCGACGGCGCGATCCGTAACTCGCGGCGGGCGCGCCTGAGCGCCATCCCGACCATTCAGGCTCGACTCCGCACGCTCGAGCTCATCCGAACCAGCGCAGGCATTCCGTCCGGCATCGACGGCGGCAGCCAGGCAGGCATGCCACTGCGCCCGCCCGTCCATCCGCGAGGAATTCGTAACGTCGAGCAGGCGCCGCCTCTTTGTGCTGCTCATGTCTGGCTTTCACCGGGCAGCAGAGGAGAACTCGACTCCAGCTCCGGCGACCAGCCAGCCCGTGGCGTGGCCTGACAGCCAGCCGTGGTCACGCTCTGCGCGGAAGGGTGCAGTCTGTTGCCGAGAACCCGTCTGCGACGCTGAACAGCAGCGCGCATAGTGACATTGGGCAAACGGCAGCAACGGCGGGGTACGATGCTTCGTCTCCCGACAACAATGATCGTGCTGTCGGTGGTGCGGTGGCGGTGGCCGGCGGGTTTCGGCAACGCTCGTCGACGCCGCGCACGACAGATGACTCTGCGGGCGAGCCCGCGGCGACCGCTGATGAAGTCGACGCTCGTCGCCCGAAACCGGATGACGGGGCGACTGACGAACCGCCAGCCACCCGGCGGCTTGGCGGTACGCGTGGCGGCTCCACGGGGCGGCGCGGCGTCGCGTCTGCTCCAGACGACCTCCGAGATCTGCCTGTCCCGACGGTGACGTCGCTCACACTAAACCGATCGTGACATTTGACGATGGCGATACCGGCCTGTGACGGCCGGCGACGCGACCCGACCAGATGTTGCCTGCGCGACCGGGCGCGCGGTCACCCGTCGGGAGGCCTCGTCTCGGCAGCTCGGCAGACTCATTGCGTGCGCCGACCCGCCGGTGCCTTCCCTCAGCCCGTCGGAGATCTTCGCCGTCATGACAGTCCGTTCTTCGAATCACCCGCAAAACGCGCGTCTTGCGAGGGCGGCTCGCCGACGGCAGGCCTGACGGCTACTCGCTTTCGGTGAAAGACATCCCGGTACACTATCGACCTCGTTGATTGGATAACCTACATGAAATGCGCCTCCTTTGATCTCGCCGACGACTCGCCTCGCCCCCGTCGAGCGTGTTTCAGACGATTCGACCTCGCCTCGACGACACTCCTCGACAGAGACGGTGCCGCGCCGCGCCAGACGATCGCCTGTCGAAGCGACGGGCGGACGACGGTCCCGGATATCAGCGCGAAACGGTTTCGTCGGCTGAAAAGTCGTATTATCACGAGCCGGTCCGCCTCGACATGGGGCTGGTGATTCGCCGGACGGGTTCGAACAGTCGAGACGCCGGGCCTCCGAGCTCAGGGCTCGTCGGCGGGCCGTCGGGCGCCCAGGCGGCTCCTCCTCGCTGGCGGCCCGAGGCAGGGGACTCCGCCGCCCTCTGGTCCTGTCGACCTCGCGCCACCGTCGCCGAGGAACCGTCGGCTGGAGTCGACTGCTCGCTCGCAACCGTGCGCTCGGCAACCGCAGGCGCCGCCAACGTTTGCCAGCCTCCACGCCTCGTAAACTGTCGTAAACTG